>SWCC01000361.1_pt1 | contig 257564 bp, 235 predicted proteins | sample 4692971 | NCBI WGS metagenome assembly SWCC01 (sample SAMN10267277, study PRJNA491770) | bioreactor metagenome | isolation source: DHS bioreactor inoculated with subseafloor sediment | place: Japan: off Shimokita Peninsula | collected 2006-08
TTTTTTTTACAGCATGAAAGGTTTTTCAAAAATAACATGGTAAATAAAGTTAATAAAAGTTTGCTAAATAAATTTTCTTATTTAGCAAACTTTTATTAAATACTCATTTTTGAAACATTTAATATCGATCGAAATAATTATTTTGGTTGAAGTAATCGCTAGTGATTATTATGAGTTGATTTTATGATTGTGGACTGCTCTCAATAGACATTCCAAAGATATAATTAAAATTCTCACACTTAAAACTTTGACCACTGATTGTAGATCATACGTTCATTTGGATTTTTATGACAGATTAACATTGTGTGAATTTTGTAAGATAAGTATGCTGATCAACAATCAGCTGTTTTTTATATAAAAAATAAGCTCTATTGATTTCTAAGACAATTAAGAATCAATAATTTAGTAGAATACTTGAAATGGATGAACAGTTGAAGAGGGACCGAAGAATATTGTTGCATTTCGAGATGCATAGAGTTTTGCAAAGTCGAAGATGGATCTATGGTATCCTTAAACTCAATTAAATATTTAGAAATAATATAATAAGATTGTTCTATTTTTTAGTTGTTCCAGATTGTCAACTCATTCCTGAGTGCTTAATTATTTCCCTTCCCACTCGAACTATTATATCAACTATTTCTTTAATATCCTCTTCTGAAGTTCTGAAATTAACTACGCATGCTCTTAGACAATATTTATCTTTAATAATGGCATTAGATATAAAAACTTCTCCACCTGCTTGTAAATTATTTAGTATTTCTTCATTTAGTTTGTTTAAATATTCCTCATCATTTTTAGAGTTAGTATTTGGAACATATCGAAATGTGGTTATGCTTAAATTTTGTGAAACTGCTTCTAACTCTGGATGATTGTCAGCTAGACCATATAGTAACTCGGCCAACTCAATATCGTTGCTTATCATTATTTCATAGCCCTTTCTCCCAACTTGTTGTAAGGCTAGCCAAACTTTTAGTGCTCTAAACCCACGTGAGTTTTGTAATCCATACTCATAATAATTTTGAGCAACATCATCCTCGTTACTATCAAAGTTATAATATTCGGGATGCGAGCTAAATGTGTCTAACAAATGTTGAGGATTCTTAACTAATGTACATCCAGCTTCAAGTGGAATGTAAAGCCACTTATGTGGATCAAGAGCAATAGAATCAGCCTCTTCTAGACCGATAAACATTTCTTTAAATTTTGGAATAACTGCTGCTGGAGTGCCATAAGCACCATCAACATGAAACCATAAATTATATTTTTTACAAATAACAGAAATTTCCTCAAGATTATCAACAACACCAGTACTTACATCTCCAGCTGTTCCAATTACCATAATAGGCTTACAACCATTTGCAATATCTCGCTTTATCGTTTTCTCTAGAGCATTATTGTTCATTATATTTAATGAGTCTGTTTCAATCCAGCGAATAGAATTTGTTCCCAATCCAAATAATATTACCGCTTTTTCAATCCAGGTATGCGTGGTTTTGGGACAATAAATTGTAAGCTTTTGGGTAGTGTTTGAAATACCATCTTCTTTAATATTGGTAGGAGCTTTAGCTGTTCTGGCCGCTAGAAAGGCAGTAAAATTTGCCATATTTCCACCACTGACTAACAATCCACCATAATTGGGCGAAACACCAATAAATTCAGCTAGCCAATTAATAGTTTGTTTTTCTATTTCTGTTGCAATAGGACTTAATATATGTGCACCAACATTTGGATTCACAGATGTTGCTAATAAATCTGCTAACGCACCAATTGGAGCTGCCGAGGAAGTAATGTATCCTAGAAATTTTGGATGTCCGTTTAACAAAGAATTATTGAATAATAAATTTGATGCATCAGATAAAATTTCTCCGGCATGTTTTCCATCTTCTGGCAATTTTACATTTCCCAGCATCTTTTGTAATTGGCTAGGACTAATTTTTGTAGTAACTGGTTTTTCATTTATTGAATCAAGAAAATTTGATACCTCATCAATTAATTTATATCCTATTTTTCTAAAATCTTCTTTATTTATCTCAATGGGTGTTTTTCTTTTTTTGTTCATAGAATCTCTATTTTTTATTCTTTATTAAGGACGACATGTCCCATTTTTGGAGATAAACATACTAATAACTTCAATAATATATTTCAATATTTTTAATTGCTTTCACAAATGGATAATTAATTATTAATAATCAGAATTTCCTCTTTTTGGCTAATGTTGTAGTTTTCTAAAGTATTTTATCGTAGTTAATTCCCATTATTTGGTTGCTGTTAATACAAGTTATCTAAGATACTTATTTTAACGATTTATTTTGGTTGGGAGAATTATACTTTCTTGACTTTTATTTATTAAAAAAACTATACCTGATTTATCACAGAAAATTTAATCATTGAACGATCCTTGAAGTTCAAATTTAGAGCCGATATTTATCATTAAAGTAAAAAATCGTTTCAACATTATTAAAGAGAAATATGCGAAAGTTGATAAAATGTTTTCGAATAATGATGGACTGATACAGTTACACAATACTTGCTAACAAATATGAATATCAACAAATCAAAAATATCCTCAAAAGGTTATGGTGAAACTAATCCTATAGCCAATAACGAAAAAAAAGAAGGTAGAGACAAAAATAGAAAAATTGATTTAATTTGCATAACGACAAGTAATCCATAAAACAATAAAACTAATACGGTTGATTAACCTCCCCCAAAACAATAAACATAAATACATTTATTCATTAAGATTAATATTTATTGGTCCACCTTGACTTACTTCTAACGAAGAATTCGCTATTTGTATTTTATCCGGTGAATTGGCGCATTCTTCTAAAATTCCACTGAAAATCTTATCTTTTGTCCCCCGTCTAAATTTGTAATCAACAACATATCTTAAAGTAAAATTTATCCAATTTTCATCAAAAGTTATTGTTATTAAGGGCATCACTTGTGCATTTTCAACCATGTATTTATTAACTAACTCACTCCATGATACAGATGCCTTCTCAGAATAATTGCCAACAATTTCTTCAGCAATTTTGAGCAAAATACTTTTAACGACTTCTACATCAGAACCATGTTTGATTGGAATTAGGACTTCATCCCATAGAAATGGGAAATCGCCTGAATAATTATAGACAGGATCTTTGAACAAGAAACTATTTGCTATTCTAACAACCCGTCCATTATAAAGATCGCCATTAATCCACTCACCGCACTCCATCATTGTAGTTCTCAAAACAGAAATATCAATTACGTCGCCCTTTACTCCACCTAAAAGTATTCTATCTCCAACTTTGAAATATCGACCAAATATAATTGCCATCCAGCCCGCAATACTTACAATAACTTCTTGAAGGGCAAATGCAATACCTGCACCGGCAACACCAAAAGCCACAGTTAATCCGCCAAGTTTATCCGAATAAACAACAGAAACAAATAATATGATTAATATAAAACCAAAGAAATTAATAAATTTTCTAACTCGGTATTTCGATGAATTGTCCTTGACAAACTTTGAGATATTTTTTTGAAGGATTTTTGATATTGAGATAATGAGAAGAATAATAAATGCGGCCGTTATTATTTTTCCAATCGTCGGATCAAACAAAACATTCCTTATATATTCTTCCATTAGGATACTCCTAACCTTAATTATTCACTATTTTCAATTTTCACTGCTGTGGAAGTTCGTAAATGTAGATCCCTTTGTGGAAATGGAATTTCGATATTATTTGCTCTAAATTCCCTAACGATTTCACAATTTAAATCTGACCTAACATAATAATGTCTTTTAGGATGATCTATCCAAGCACGTAATTTCATATTCCATGATGAATCACCAAATTCTCTAAAATGTACTTCGGGTTCAGGGAATTGAAGAACTTCTTCATGTTTTTTTGCAATATTTCGCAAGACCTCCATAACTAAATCTAGATCAGAATTATATGATACTCCAATATCCAAATCAATTCTAATTTTTTTATCACCGTGGGACCAATTAATTACTGTTGTAGAGATAAATTCTGAATTTGGAACAATATATGCAATATTGTTAAGTGATTGAATAGTGGTCGATCTAATGTTAATGTACTTTACATCTCCTTCTGTGTCTCCAACAGTTACACGGTCTCCCACTTTAATGGGTCTTTCAAAAAGAAGAATTACCCCGGCAATAAAGTTAGAAGTAATATTTTGTAATCCAAATCCAATCCCAACAGATAAAAACCCCAGCACAACAGCTAGTCCGGTTAGATCAATGCCAATAAATTGAAGTGCAACTGTCACACCTATAAAAACAATAATGTACTGAGAGATTCTTGTAAATGTAAATTGCAATCCCTCCTCTATCCTAAATTTTGAAAGTGCTCTTAATAAAATTCGATTGTTAAATAATTTTGAAATTATAACAAATCCGATTAAAATCAATAAAAATATCAGCACAGAATACAGACTAACAGGTGTTTCATTAATGGAGAATAAAGTATAGTTGAGAATATCCCATGTTTTATTTAGAAAGGAGTCTATAGTCATTTAAGTCTCTATGAAATAATTAAAAAATATTAAGATGTTAAACCACTCAAGTCTTCCCTGGTTACAACTCCATGCTTGATAAGCTCTCGGATTGTAACTTCAGTCATGTCACTCATAAAAGCAAATTCGTATCTAATATCAAGTACGTAAGCCTTTAGTCTCATTTTAATAATCGACCTATCATGATGGAATTCATTCTTAAAGATAACAGCAATTGGCTTATTTAAATAGGCATATTTTGATACTTGAGCAGCTTTAATACTAATTGATCTAACCTTTTCAAGATCAATATATGATGGCAAATAAATTTCTGCAACAACCTGACAATTCGCTTCTCCTGTATTAGCATTGGAAACTGATTTGGTCATAATATCACTATTCGGAATACTAATCATTGAATCATCCGGAGTTACAATTCTTGTTGAGCGGAGTCCAATACTTTTAACCTCACCATAATAATTTCCGATTTCTACCTTATCGCCAACCTGAAAAGGTCTATCAAACAATGTTATAATACCTCCAAATATATTTTTTATGATATCTTGAGATGCCAATCCAATTGCAATACCAAGAGAGCCAGTTACTACAACCAAGGATTCCACAGGGGGTGCAAAAATAACACCTACAATAATACTTATTACTGCAGTCCATGAAAGAATCCGGAAAATGGGAATTACTCCCTTTAGTCCAATCCGGTAACGAGTACTTTTTTCTGAAAGCTTGTCTAGAATTGTAGTAGTTATTTTTATAACATAATAACTAATAAGGAGAAATATTACAGCCCAAATGACTTTACTTACAGAAAAAATATCTGAAATCTTATTCCTTAACTCTTCATCCGGCAATAATTGGGGTAATTGATCCCTAATACTTTTTGCAGTATCTGATTTAGTTTCTTCTAATTCAGTAATACCATCTTCATTTACTAAAGAGTCTTCCACAATTAAAGAATCGGTTGAAATCTGTCCATTTACCAAAATAAGTGAAGTAAAAAAGATCATTACAAAAAAGAATAATTTCATTTTATCACCTTAATGAAGTATATTTTTATCTTTTAAGAGACTAATAATTGGTTTATATAGTTGAAAATTTATTTTGTAAATCCCATTTCGCTTGAAAATAATTCCATCATCCGATAATGTTGCAAATAGTAACTGACTAGATTTCAAACTAGTATTAAATATAAGTGAATGTTCTTTGTGGGTTAGCCCATCATGCAGTATGAGTGCCATCAAAGCAAATAGTTTTTGATCAGATAAAGATTTTAGAAATGAAAAATCTAATTCAATATTTAATGAAACTTGAATTTTTTCTTTATCAGCATTAACAATTGAACGCAACCATAAGAAGAGCGCAACAGCAATATTATTAGACGTTAGTTTAGTTAATTGTTCGAAATACTCTCCTTTTAAGAAATCCTGTTTCTCACTATCGGGCAATTTAATAAAAGTTTTTCGTTTCTCCAGTTCAGTCGAAGGAATAAATTCAAGATCATATCCACTTATATTATGACGACTTAAAATAATATTTTCAACTAGTTTTTCGTTCAATCCTTTCAATTTGATATTGAAAATAAAAAAATCATTTATATTCATTACTCTACGTAAAAAATCCCAGGAATAGGTATTACAGGTTGTTATCCATAAAACCTTACTATTGGTTGCAGAAATTATTTCCAATAGTTTTGTTATCGCCTCGAAGCCATCACTAATTCTTAAGAAAAAGTCTTCAATATTTTCGATTACAACAATTATTCTCTCTGCAAAATTATTTAATGTTTCAATTAGCTGATCTGCAGACTGTATATCATCCAATTTCAAAACATTTTTCAGAGAATCCAACAGTTCTTCTTCGGTATAAATAGTTCCGGTAAACTCTTTCCTATAAACTTTGGAACTAAGATCAAATTTATTAAGGGCAATGTTTACAAGGGATGAAGTTCCACTGCCTTTCTCTCCAATTAACATAACCGAAGCAATTTGATTGTTCAACCAATAGGTTATTGCTTTTTCAAGTTTCCCAATTTCTTCTTCTCGAGCAATAAAAATACGTTCATCATTTAGCTGGTCATTACTAAATAGTCGTTGATAAACATATGGAAGCTTGTCTAATGATTCTGCAACACGTACCAAGTAGTCGGCCATTGCTTCTGAAAGCTCAATGGGTGTTGAACTTAATCCTACTTTGGAACTAATGCCGACTAACTTTTCTTTTGAAACTGAAAATATATTAATGCTTTTTTCCTTAACCCAAACGAACCATTCTTTAATTTTTACGAAGTTAGTATGAAAATTATCCTTAACCTCCTGTATTGCTTTTTCTTTGGAAACTTGGAGTTTTATTGTTATCAATCTGTCGATGTTGGATAGTGATATTAAATCATCCAGTAGTTCTTTAACTTCTCTCTCTAACTTTTCAGCTACATCATTTAAATGTGATTTTAACTCTGAAAAATAATCTTCGGTTTTATTAACAGCTCTTGATAATCCATCCCTTGCAATGTTAACAGATTCAATTGGTTCAGTGTTTTCTTCAGCCAACTTTACTTTTGCAGAATCCAAATTAAATTCCACAATTCTTCCCAATCCAATAATTGTGGAGTTAAGTTTTGCAATTTTATCATTAAATTCTGAAGTGATTTTTACAGACGATGAAGTTAATTTTTTAATCACTATTGGTGAAATTATTTCTTTTGGACTAAACTCTTTTAATTGATCTTGCTGTAATCTGTAAATAAGACTTTTCGGTTTTACAAATGTGTATTTCTTGTCAAATTCATTAAGAAATTGCTCTAATTTTTTAGAATAGTCTTTTAATACATCAGAAACATTATTCGATGTAACTTTATTGAGAAGTGAAGGGATATATTTTTGATCTAATATTGATTTTAGCTTTTCTTTTTCGTTTTCAATTAATAAATCAATTTTTGTTTTACTACTCCCTAAATTTTCTCTTGATTGATTAAACTCATTAATTACATTATTAATAATAGGGGCAATTATTTTATTTGCAAAAGGGTCACTGTATTTTTTGATATTATATGAGTTACTAACTAATAAACAACTGAACCAAAGTAAATCCTCATAATATTCTATTCTATCAAATACAGCGGAGGTAAAGTTTTTATAGCTATTTCTAGATTTTTGAAGCTTATTTTTCTGTGTTGATAATTCTTTTAATTTTCTTTTTTCATTAAATTTTCTTTTTGGTAATTCAATTGTACCAATTATCCTATGATCAAATTTGAATAATTCAAATTCTCGATCAAGAGTGGAAGTTAGTGAAGTTATAAATTTATCAAATTCGAGATTCAGATTATTTTTTACCGAATTAATTTTATTTATGTACTCTTTATATGTATCATCAAAACTTTTCTCAGGTGGTTCTACAATAAAAGGAATTAAAGTGTGAACGAAAAGAGTATCATTGGCCTTCTGTTCAATTAAAATATCAATGAAGCCTTTTCCAACTAGTTCAATATAGTTTTCTGCATTTTTTAATATTGTATTTAAGTAATTATGCAGTAAATAATGATAAGCCAAATTTTTTAATGGTACTTTTCTTTTCCATGAATATCCTTTTTCTTTATCTGTAAATAACCCATTGATCTCTTTTTCTTTAAATAGTTTATGTTTTGTTTTGCCTATAGAAAAACTGAAGGATTTAAATTTCTTTTGTATACGTAATACTTGGGAATCTTTTTCTAAGGAATTAAAGTGATCTGTATCTTGACTTAAAACCAATTCATCTTGTAACTGCTCAATGTGCTCAGCTAAATAGGTTTCTAATTTTTCGTATAGTGCAAAAATTAATTCTTTACTTAATATTTTTTTATGCTCATGTAAGTTATTTTCCAATTGCCTGTGCAGTTCAGCTGTACTAGAAAATTTCTCTGATTTATTATCTAATGTAGAGTTGTTCAGTTTCCAACTATCATAGAATTTAATGTAGTTTGTAATGTAGTTGATATTCTCTTGATGAAACTCTCTGAAATGAGGAGTGATTTTTGAATTTATAAATTCTTTAATCGAACCCATTTTATTTAGAATAAAGTCTTCATTCATATCTTATACTCTTTTGAGAAAGATTTTTATGTTAATAATAATATATCTTCATATAACTAAAGCCATTTTTTCCATTTCATAAATCCTAGGATAGTAAGACTGATTATAAGCATTAGTATGAGCGAATAATAATAACCAAATTCCAATTTCAATTCTGGCATATTTTCAAAATTCATTCCGTATATACCTGCAATAAAAGTTAAAGGTATAAAGAGTGTTGCAATTATTGTTAAAACTTTCATAATCTTGTTCGTATTATTTGCAAGATTACTTTCATTAAAAGAGATTAGGTTGTTTATTGCAGCTTCAAATGAATAGTAATATTCAATTAGTTCGTTAACATGATCCTTGCAATCATTAAAATATTTTATATTGTCACTATTAATTAGTTCTAATTCATTGGAGAGTAATTCATTTATTGCAGTTTTGAGTGGAAATAAATTCTTTCGAATTGAAGTTAATTTATTTTTTAAAGCATAAATTTCTTGAATATGATTCTTCGACTGATCTATTAGAATTTTAGAATCTAAATTATTGGTTTCTTCTCTTAAATTTTCAAAATAAGAATAGTAGCTATCTATAAAAGCATCTAGTAAAACAAAAAACAAATAGTCACCTTTCTTTCTTCGCGATCTACCTGTTGCATTTCTTATTCTTTCAATTTTTGGAGTAATTATCGAATTTGGTTCTTCTTGAAATGAAACCACCAAATTGTTTTTAAGAAGCAGGGTAACCTGGCTCTCTTTAATAGCTCCACCTTTTTCCGAGAAGCTCTTTAAAATAAATAATAAGTAGTCATCATTTTCTTCATACTTTGGAATATGATCAGTATTAAATGTATCTTCGATAATTAATTCGTGAATATCAAAAAGATTACCGATTTGTTTGATTTTTTCAATATCGCCAAAACCTTCTATATCGATCCAAGTGTTCTTATCTGCCTTAACTATCTTGTTTTGATCATTTATTTCGGTTACTATATCTTCTTTATAATCAGTCTCATTATAATTAATAATTCTGATTCTCGTATCCCTTCGTTTTCTCTCACCTAAATACGTAAGATCTCCTGCAGGTAGACCAACTTTACTATTAATTTTTTTTGTAAATATTTTCATTTTTCTTTTCCTTCATTTTTATATACAATTGTCCTATGAGGGAAAGGTATCTCAATATCATTTTTATCAAATTCTTTTTTAATTGATTTATATAAGTCACATTTCATAATGAATCCACTTAAGGAATCATTTGACCAAATATAAGCGCGAAGATTTACTGATGAGTCACCATAACCAATTAAACGTGTGGTTATAATAGGAACATTATTGTTCATTTGTTCCTTATTTCGATGATCAATACAATTCGGATGAGCTAGTCCCTGTTCTTCTATAATTCTAAATGCAGTGTCAATATCTGAATCATAACTAATTCCGATCTCAAGTATGTTGCATATTTTTAGATCTTTTATATTAGAGTTAATGATCGTTTCGTTACTAATTACTGAATTTGGAATAATTAATCTCCTGTTCTCTACATTTCTGATTATCGTATGGCGCAATGTGATATCTTCAACCATTCCTCTTTTGTCTTCAATTTCAATAAGGTCTCCAACTCTGAATGGTTTAAATATTACTACAAATATTCCGCTTACGATATTTGAGAATGCTTGCTGTGCAGCTAATCCAATAATAGCTGCCAACAAACCCGCACTTGCCAATAATGTAAGCCCCAACTCGCGCAAGGTAGGAATAGTGTAGAAGATGCTTATAATGGCAGATGTAAAAACAATAAAACTAATAGTATGCTTTAAAAAATTATAACTAGTGGAATCGTTATCTAAATCCTTTGTTTGCTTATCAATATATTTGCCAAGTAGAAATTTTAATAATCTGGCAATAAAATATGCTCCAACGATTATAGCAATTACAACGATTATAGATTCTGTTGTTTGGTTCAAATTCATAAATAAAACCTCATTTCAATTACCTTAATTAATAACAGTCAATTTTATGAATTATTCTGAATCAACTAGTGTATTAATAAGTAAATTTATTTTATTCTCAAAGAGAAATATTTAAACTATATTATATGGATATGATCATTTTTGCTTCCATTATTTAAAAACTTGATTCGTTCATAAAACAACTAATTCTGGACTGGTTCAATTGGATTGCCAATTTTAATTGGAGCTTCTATGATATTTTCAATTAGAATTGCAGATTTATCCTGAGCAGTAATTCCTAAGATATTACAGGCAATTGTTCAATATCCGCTAAATCTTCATTCATTATTTTTACAACTGTTGTAGATGTTTTCGGATTCTTTAGTTTTTTAAGACTAGCGACAGCATTAGCAAATATTCTAGTCACTATGTATTTGATATTACTAATTTTTTGGAATTTAAACAGTATGGGATTCTCAGAACAAGTTTTGGGGAAGGGTTAGCTTGATATAAATTCTATTTTAAAATAAAATATATCATTTATTTATTATTCAATATTTGGTCCATTACCCAGTTCGTTCTGGCACCTGATAGTCCTGTACTCTTGCAATAACCTTCATTCATAATATTTTTTACAACAGACTCAATTAGCTGCTGCTGAACATGTTGAGGATATTCGATATATATTTTTTCAGTATTCTTTTGAGTATAAATTTCAATTGGATTTTGATTAAAAAATGAAAAAATAACTTTCCCTCTGCTACCAATTATTTCTGCTCTATCCACTATCTCATTGTTTCCCATTGTGAAGCACCATGTTCCACAACCAATAATATTTGATTCAAAAAGATATGAAGCGGTTACGATATCCTCAGCCTTATAAAGGTTTAGTTGATTTGTACTATTTCCTTTTGCTGATTTAACAGGTCCAAAAAGATAATCTAAAAAATCAAATTGATGAGATGCCAAGTCATAAAAATAACCAGCGCCAGCAATTTCCGGTCTTACTCTCCATGGCAAATTGTCTTCGTAATAATCCTCCTCACTTGGAGGTACCATAAATTTAATATCAACGCTCTTTATATCACCAATTACTTTCGTGTCAATCACTTCCTTAATTTTCTTAAAGTAATCCAATTCTCTTCTATAGTATGCTACAAATAATTTTACTCCATTCGAATTGCAAACTTCAATCATTTCTTTACATTCAGAGTAACTAGCTGCCATTGGTTTTTCTACATATACATGCTTTTTAGCATTAGCAGCCCTAATCGTGTATTCGTAATGTGACGAAGGCGGTGTAGCAATATAAACAGCATTTATTTCGGGATTATTTAAAATATCATCGGCATTGTTTGTAAAATGTGGGATTGAATGTCTTTTGGCATAATCTTCAGCTTTCTCTAAATTCCTTCTCATCACCATTAATATATTTGAATTCTCAACTTTGTTAAATGCTGGGCCACTCTTTATCTCTGTTACATCACCAACACCAATTATTCCCCAATTAACTTTACTCATACTTCCCTTTTTAATTTTAATACTTTTCCCCATATTTTTTCATTTATTTCAATACCATTTTTAAGATTAACATTTTTGGTTTTTAGAATTCTCTCACCTGGATATGATAATTCTTCTTCTCCCATTTTTTCAGCACTAAGGTAGTATTCGAGTATTTCATTTACCGATTTTTCAATTATTTCTGCTGAAGAAAATTTATTGGGATCAATGGAAATATATACCTGAGACATTCCGGAATCTACTTTATCCTTACTTAGATCAAAAGTTGAGTTCCCACCAGATAGAATTGTTGCAATCAGATCGAGTAATAGTGCCATTCCAGATCCCTTCCAATTACCAACTGGTAGTGGACGCTGCGTTTCATAAATATCTTTTGCATTTTTCGTTAGATTTCCATTTTGATCATATCCACCAATGTAAGGAAGTTCTTTATCTTCTCTTGCGTAAGTCGCTAATTTGCCATATGAATACTGTGAGAGTGCCATATCCAAGACTATATTGCCTTCCTTTCTTGGAATCCCAAATACAATTGGATTATTCCCAATCGTACATTCTTTAGCCCCCCAAGGCGGCATTATTGGTATTGTATTTGTCCAGCATATAAGTATAAATCCTTGCTCAGCTGCTTCCCAAGCATAATAACCCGGACGCATCCAATGATTTGTGTTCCTTAATGCAATACAACCAATTCCATTTTTTTTTGATAGCTCTATGGCTTTAGAAGTTATGAAGTTAGCATTCAATGGACCAGGACCAAGATTTCCATTCCACTGTTCAAATGCATTAAAAGAGCTTTCCAAGGTAGGTTTAGCAATGGGATTTATATGACCGGTTTTAATTGATTCAATAAATCCCGGAAATCTGTTTACTCCATGAGATGATACACCAACTAACGTATTCTCAGCAAAAATGTGAGCACAAAGTTTTGCATCTGATTCTTTAAATCCTTGCTTTAAAAGAATGCTTTCCAGAACGGATAATAATTCAGATAAAGTAACTTTGATCATAGCAAATAATCATTAAAATTGATTCTTATAAATGTCTAATATTATTTCAGTAGCATTTTTAGCAGATTGACCTGTTATTAATGGTTCTTTGTTTTCTTTAATAGAACTAATAAAATCTTTAAGAAGATGTTCATGATTTTGCGTATCTTCGACTGAAGCACTTGATGATCCGGTGTGTACATTTGTATTAGTCTGCATTGACGGATTCTCCAATCCTTCAATCTCCCAATGTGTGATTACATCATTCTCAAGTATCAGATAACCTTTATTTGAATAAATCTCCATCTTAGCAGGGAATCCAGGTTTAGTGGCTGTTGAAGCGGTGATTGTACTAATCATTCCTGAATCATGCGAACAGATTACCGCACCATGATCCTCAACTTCAATATTATGAACAAATGTGTTTAACTTACTAACAAGTTTGTTAGGTTTACCAAAAAACCAATAATATAAGTCTATATAATGAGATGCTTGTTGTATAAATGGGCCGCCGCCATCAATTCGATATGTTCCGCGATACTCGGCTGAATTATAATAATTATCATCACGGTAATTTTTAACTGTTAGGTCAACCGAGAATATTTTTCCCAATTTATTTTCATCTATAAGTTTTTTTACTATTGGATTATCCGAACTAAATCTTCTTTGATAGGCAACGCCTAACTTTACATTGTTTTCCTTACACGACAAAATCATCTTGTCAATCGCTTTTATGGTAATATCAATTGGCTTTTCACAAAGTACATGCTTACCTAATGATGCTGCCTCAATTGTACTAACATGATGAAGAGCATTAGGTGTGCAAACAATCACAGCGTCATAATCTTGTTCAATATCAATTAATGTTCGGTATGAATTAAGGTTTTCATATTTGGTTGGTTTATTTTGATTCCTTGATACAACACCAATAACTTCTGAGTTTTCTATATTCTCAATTGCTGAAATATAGGTATTCGCAATATTTCCACTTCCAATAATTACAAATTTAATCTTATTGCTAATCATTATTCTTTATCTTCCCATCCAACCACCATCAACGGTAACTACAGAACCATTCAAGTAATTTGATGCATCTGAGCTAAGGAAAACAACCGTTCCCATTAGATCTTCGGGTGTTCCCCATCTACCGTGAGGTATTCTATCAAGAATAGCTATATTTCTTATTGGATCTTCTCTTAATGCTTTTGTATTCTCTGTTGCAATATATCCAGGAGCAATTGCATTTACCGTAACTCCTTTAGATGCCCATTCATTGGCAAATGACATAGTTAATTGTTTTATACCACCTTTTGAAGATGCATATCCTGGAACTGTTATACCACCCTGAAATGAGAGGAGTGATGCAATAAAGACAATCTTACCATAACCTCTCTCTACCATATCTCTCCCGAATTCTCTCGTTAAGATAAACTGTGATGAGAGATTTACTTCAATCACTTTATCCCAATACTCGTCGGGATGCTTAGCAATTGGTTTTCTCATTATAGTACCGGCATTGTTAATCAAGATATCAATTTTCTCAAAATCTGATTTTACATTTTTTATGAATTCATAAAGTGAATTACGATCTGAGAAATCAGCACAATATGATTTGAAGTTCCTTCCTGTCTTTTTGATTATTTCCTCAGTTTCAGTAAAATCACTAACATAAGAAACACCAATTATATCGGCACCGGCTTCAGCTAATGCCAGCGCATAATATTGTCCAATTCCTTGATTGGAACCTGTAACTAAAGCCGTCTTTCCTTCTAAACTAAATTTATCTAATATCATATTAGGCTTCTCCGTTTTCTTCCTTAAGTATATCTTTTAAGAATTCCCTGAACTCTCCAGAAAATTCCTTTCTTAACAAACCAAATTCAACAGATGTTTTCAAATAATCCAGTTTATCACCAATATCAAATCTTTTTCCTTCAAACGTATAGGAATAAACACCACCTCTAGAAATAAATTTTTTCATAGCATCTGTCAATTGAATTTCATTATTCTTCCCAGGTTTTGTTTCCTCAATAGCTTTAAATATTTCGGGAGTTAAAATATATCTTCCAGCGAAAGCTAAATTAGAAGGGGCTTCCTCGATACTTGGCTTTTCAACCATCTCCGAGATCTGATAGATTGAATCATTTATTTTTTTGCCATCAATAATTCCATAACGAGATACCTTTTCCTTTGGTACAGCTTCCACTCCAACTATTATCTGTTTGTATTGTTCATATATATCCATCAATTGTTGAGTTACAGGAATTACGGAATTAACAATTGTATCTCCAAGCAATACTGCAAATGGTTCATCTCCTATATGATGTTTAGCGTGATAAATTGCATCGCCTAACCCTCTTAATTCTTTCTGACGGATATAATGTATTTTCGCCATATCGGAGATATGTCTAACTTCGTTAAAAGCGGATTTATTTTTCTTTTCTAAGGCCATTTCCAATTCATAATTTCTATCAAAATGATCTTCAATCGCCCTTTTGCCTTTCCCTGATATTATTAGAATATCTTCAATACCTGAATCAACAGCTTCTTGAACTACATATTGAATTGTTGGTGTATCTATAATGGGTAACATTTCTTTTGGTTGAGCCTTGGTAGCCGGTAAAAATCTTGTGCCCCAACCCGCAGCCGGAATTACAGCTTTTTTAATCATCTAAATCTCCATTAGGATATAAACGGTTTAACAACCCGTACATTAATTTTTTTTAATTCTATAATTAGTTTAGTTAGCATGTCATCATCTTCGTAAGTACCAATAATTGAGCCGCCCGAACCGGCAAATTTTGCTGAAGCACCACACTGACGAGCAATATTAACCATTTCCATATTTTCTTTACTGATGTTCATAATTTTTTTGCGAAGGTCAAAGTTCATATTCATTAGCTGTGAAAGTCGTTTATAATCTTTGTTTTCGATCACATTCTTTCCTTCCTTGGCACAATCTGCTATTTCTTCCAGTGTTTTTAATACTAATTTATCACCTTTGACGTACCTACTATAAATATCATTTAATACAACACCGGAAACTTTACCAAGAGTATGTTTATAAGCTAAATATAAATTCGGCAAATTATCTAATGGTAAGGATTCATAATTACCAAAACCATTTTTCTCTAATATTTTTTTTTCAAAATCCATAAATACTAAACCTTCGTATACTTGGATCACTCTGTCTTGCAATCCAGCGTTCATACTTAACTCTTTAGTTTCCGCCTTTAATATAATTGAAGGCAATATTTCTTTCTTGATATCAACCTTAAAGAACTGTATTAGTGCTTTTATAGTTGCAGCAATAATTGCACTTGATCCTGCTAATCCAACTTGCCGAGGAATTGAAGAATCATATCGAATCGAAAAATTTTTATTTTCGAGTTGAATATTATTCTCAATGCAGAAATCGTAAAATGTCTTTATAGCTGCTTTTATTAACCTATCTCCACCGTAATAGCCATGAAGTTTAATTCGGTCGACAAGATCATAGATATTCGAATAAACATTAGTATCCTGACGCAATATTTCAATAACTAATTCAGGTGATTCATATAATGAAATATTCGCACTAAAATTCTTAATAATTAAAGATATGGTCTTTCCAAAATATCCGTCCGAAGGATTTCCAAGCAGGCCAGCTCTTGCGTAAGCCCTTGATTCAATAATCATATTAACTCTACAAATTAATTATTTTAATTTATTCATCGGTATTGCATCCATATCATCAAAGGCTTGATTTTCACCACCCATAGCCCAAATAAATGAATAGTTTTGCGTTCCTGCTCCAGCATGCATAGACCAACTTGTTGATAACACAGCCTGCTTATCTCTAATTACAATATGACGAGTCTCTTCAGCTTCTCCAAGCATATGTAATACCATAGAATCTTTTCTCAATCCGAAATACATGTACACTTCTGACCTTCTCTGATGTGTGTGTGCAGGCATTGTATTCCAAACACTTCCCTCATCTAAAATAGTTAAACCCATTACTAATTGACAAGTTTCTACTTTCCCAGGTAAAATGTATTTATGAATTGTTCTTTTGTTTGAATCAGCTACACTACCTAGTTGTACAGATTCTGCATCTTCCAATTTTATTTGTTTAGTTGCGTATGAAGTATGCGCGGGGTAACTAACAAAATAAAACATTGCAGGTTTTTTAGAATTTGCACTTTTAAATGAAATGTTTTTTGCTCCTCTTCCCACATAAAGGGCATCAATATTATTCATTGTATAATTTTTTTTATCAATAGTTATTGTTCCTTTTTCACCGATATTAATAAATCCAATTTCTCTTCTTTCTGCAAAATACTCAGCTGCCATTTCCTTTTTGGAAGCTGTGAGTTTTAAACTTTTGCCTACTGGTACAGCCGATCCCGTAATTGATCTATCCACATCAGAATATACCATTGGGATTTGGTTCTTAACAAACAAACTATCAATTAAAAAACTCTTTCTTAATTCATCAGTATTAAATTTCTTAAATCCTTCTTTATCCGGTGAATATCTAACATCCATCTAATTTTCCTCTCTTTTTAATATCCAAAAAATTGCGGTACATATAGACTTAATTCTGGAATATAAGTAACTAACAGTAAAGCAATAATCATTGCTATAAACATAGGGATTAGCGGTTTAATGACTTTTGTTATGGGCAAATCAGCTACTGAACATCCCACAAATAAAACACTCCCTACCGGTGGTGTGCATAATCCAACACTTAAATTCATTACCATCATAATTCCAAAATGAATAGGATTCATTCCTAATTGAACTGCAACCGGTAAAAATATTGGCGTAAATATTAATACTGCCGGAGTCATATCCATAAAAGTTCCAATTACCAATAATATTATATTTATTATAATGAGTATTACTATTTTATTATCCGATAGGGCCAGTAAAGCCTGAGCAACATTTTGAGGGATGTTCTCATATGCCATTACCCAGCTCATAGCCATTGAAGTAGCGACCAGTAACATAACAATAGCAGTGGTTGAAGCACTGCTTATTAAAATCTCTGGCAAATCTTTAAGCTTAATTTCTTTGTAGAAAAAGACAGACAAGATAAAGGCATATAATACAGCAACGGCTGAGGCTTCAGTCGCAGTAAAATATCCAGCAACAATTCCGCCAATTACAATAAATATAAGTAATAGACTTGGTAACGCATCAAAAAACTTCTTAACAGCATCAATGAAGCTAAATTCAAAATTAACCTTATAATTGTGTTTCTTTGCATAAATATATGCAACCGTCATAAGCGATAATCCGAACAAAATTCCAGGAATGTAACCAGCTAGAAATAGTGCCGCAATTGAAACACCCCCACTCGCTAGCGAGTATACTATTAATATATTACTGGGGGGTATTATTAATCCAGTAGTTGCCGAAGTAATGTTAACCGCAGCGGAAAATGATTTATCGTAACCTTCTTTTTCCATAACTGGAGTCATAAATCCACCAATTGCTGAGGCTGCGGCAACCGCGGAACCCGAAATTGCACCAAAAAACATTGCTGCCAATATATTGACAAATGCTAATCCACCTGGTAATTTACCAACCAATACTTTTGCAAAATCGATGAGTCGTCTTGCAATACCACCACTGTTCATAAGCTGGCCAGCAAGAATAAAAAACGGTATTGCCAAAAGTGCAAAACTATCCAATCCCGTTGCCATTCTTTGTGAAACTGTTGTTAATGATGGAATTGAATTAATACTTAAAAGCATGGTCAGCAAACTTGATATACCGATACTATAAGATATTGGAACTCCAATTGACAATAGTATAACAAAAGATAATACCAAAACTAAAATTTCATAAACTTCCATAAGATATTCTCAATATAATTATAAACCGAATTAAGTTATTTTCTTTGATTTTAGCTCTTCCACAATAAATGTTAATGAATAAAACATCATCAGCGCACCACTTATTGGCACAACTGTATATACATATCCCAATGGTATTTGAAGAGCGGCAGAAATTTGATTAAGCGTAAGTGTAATTTGCACCAGTCTAACACCACCAACTACCATAACAAAAAGGGAAAACAAAAAAATGCAAATTTGAATGATAATTTCCAGATATGATTTATTGGCTTTGTTCAGTTTTGTTGATAGCAAATCAATGGCGAGATGCATTTTCTGTCCAGCTACATAACTCGCACCTAGGATTCCAATCCAAATCAGCATATATCTAGCCAATTCTTCTGTATATGAGCTAGGACTTTGCATTATAAATCTTGTAAATACCTGCCACAACACATTTACAGTCATAGCACCCATAATGAACACTAGTATCCACTTTAAAACGAAATCTACTTTAATTTTAATATTTGATAAAATCATTTTACCATCTTTATTTTTTGAATGAGGTCATAAACTTCTTTTTCACTTTTAAATTCTTCGAGCATTGGTTGTACTTTTTCCATAAACGGAGTTTTATCCGGATAAATAATTTCCACCCCTGCCGCTTCTACCGCTTTTAAAGACTCTAACGTTGATTCTTTCCAAAGTTTCTTTTGATGAACATACGATTCATCGGCAGACTCTTGAATCCATGCTTTTTCTTGTTCGCTTAAATCATTCCAGACTACAGTACTTATTACTAAAACATCAGGGACAGCTGTATGCTCATCAATTGAATAGTATTTACACACTTCGTAATGTCTAGATAAATAAAAACTTGGTGGATTATTCTCCGCACCATCCACAACACCCTGTTGAAGTGCAGTGTACAATTCTCCCCAAGAAATAGGAGTGGCTGAGCCACCTAATGAATTAACTAACTTAACAGATGTAGCACTTTCTTGAGTACGTATCTTTAGTCCAGTTAAATCATCCGGTGTATTAATTGGTCTCTCTTTAGTATAAAAACTTCTGCTACCCGCATCATAAAAGCACAATCCTCTCAACCAGTATTTTTCCGGGCTTACAAGTAGTTCTTTACCTACCTCCCCTTCAAATACTTTGAATTTGTGTTCTTCTGATCTGAAAATATATGGAAGACTAAAAACCTTAAAGTTTGGTACAAATCCTTCTATCACGGAGCATGATACCTTAGTCATTGCTAAACTTCCGATCTGCAGTAGTTCCAGACATTCTCTTTCAGTGCCCAATTGCTGACTAGGATAAACAGAAATTTGCAAAGTACCCTTTGATTTCTCTTTTGCTCTTTCTGCAAGAAAAAGCATTGCCTTGTGAACCGGATGGGATTGATCCAAACCGTGACCAATTTTTAACTTCTTAACATCACTAATTTTACTGCAAGAAATAAAAATTGTTGTGAAAATTAATATTGAGATTATTTTTAATAGTTTTTTCATAACCTACTTTGTAATAGTTATAGAATTTATAGCTTTGCTATATTGAAATTTAGTTATTTATCAATAATTTATTAGTGTGTTTTGGATTCAATTATTTCAGATGCTTTTCTGATATGCTCAACTGTCGTACCACAGCAGCCGCCAATAAATTCAATACCAACATCAATAATATTTTTAACAAAGTGAGCAAACATTTCAGGAGATTCCTCATAAATAATTTTTCCATCACTAACAACTGGAATACCCGCATTGGGTTGAATTAGAATCGGCAAATCAGTAGTTGAACGCAACTCTTTTGCAACCATAATCATATCGTTAAATCCGTGACCACAATTTGACCCAATAAAATGAGCACCATTTTCCTCTAATTTTTTACAAGCGTCAAAGGGTGATTCTCCAAATGATGTTCGAATTCCTTGTTGACCCTTCTCAAATGTCATTGTTATTCCAGTTAACTTACTTCCCAGTTTATTTGCAGCTTCAAGGGCTATTAGAGCTTCATCGAGAGAGATCATTGTTTCAATCAAAATTAGATCAACTCCTCCATCAATTAGAGCTTCGATCTGTTCAGTAAAATAATCAAGAACCTTTTCACGTGGTGTGTCACCATATGGTTCAATTAGTAATCCAGTAGGACCAACAGAACCAGCAACAAAAGCTTTATTAAAGGCAACTTTTTTTGCAATTTTCGCAGCTGCAATATTGATCTCCCAAACATTGTCCTCATTGTTACCCAATTCTAGTCTTGCCCTTGATCCACCAAAAGTATTAGTTTCAATAACCCTTGAACCAGCTTGAATATACTCCCTATGAATCTGCTCAAGCTTATCTGGATATTTCAAACTCAGTAATTCAAGCGGATCAAGATCACTTAATCCCAATTTTTGAATAGATGTCCCCATAGCTCCATCAAATAGAAGATGTTTATGTTGGAGAATATCGCTAATAGTAATCATAGTACCTTCAATTTTTGTGTAATATTGAATCGACTAAATGTACAGCTTCGTAAGCACTTCTTCCAAAACCATCTGCTCCAATCTCATCAGCAAATTTTTTATTGAGAGGTGCACCACCTACTATTATTGGTACATTTATCTGTTCCTTTTTGAAATATTCAATAATATCCTTCATGTATAGCATTGTAGTAGTTAACAAAGCTGATAAGCCTATTAAATCTACTTTATTCTTTTTATACTCTTCAAGATATTTTTCTGCACTTATACCGGTTCCTACATCAATGACTTCATAACCAGCACCCTGCAACATTATCCCAACAAGATTTTTACCTATGTCATGAACATCACCTTTAACAGTTCCTATAAGAATCTTTCCTTTCGACTTATTTTGTTCACCAACCATTAGTGGGTCAATAATTTTCATACTAAATTTCATCGCTCTGGCAGCAACAAGAACCTGGGGAACAAACATTTGCTGATCCCTAAATCGCTGCCCTACTACTGCCATTCCTTCCATCAATCCCTTATCTAGAATTAATTTGGGCTCAACACCCATTTCAATTAACTCTTTTGTCAATGATTCAGTTTCGAGATGCTTACCTGAAATCAATAAATCAGCTAATTCTTTTAATTTCTCATCTATTTCCATTCTTTGACTACCTTCTTTAGAAGTTGAATATTTTCTTTACTAACATTAGGTGCAATTGAGCATGCTGTACTAAGTATGAAGCCACTTCCAGGTGAACCTATTTCCAACCTATTTTTGGTATCTAGTTTAATTTCTTCTTGTGTTCCCTCAAGTAAAAGATTTACAGAATCAATATTCCCTTTAATAAATCCGGTTGACCCAATTCTTCTTTTTGCATCAGATAGTTCTACATTCCCTAACGGTTCAGGATCAAGACACTCAATTCCAGTAGCCCCACTCTCAAAAATCAATTCCAAACGATCATTGATGGCACCACACGTATGGATATACACATGAACATTTTTTTTACGGATAGTTTGAACTATTTCTTTTTCGAAAGGAAAAATAAACTTCATATAATCATCCGGTGAAATAAATCCGGCACCAGCAAAAGGAGAAGATATTTTGATTGCATCCACTCCAGTATCACACATTTTAGCTGCCAATTCTTTCAATAACTTTGTAAAATGTGCTAAAACCAACTTTGCTTTTTCTGGGTAATCAAGCAACCCAATAAGAGCATCTTCATGACCAAAATAATCCAAATAATAATCAAAAGGAGAAGTTATTTCTCCGTGAATTGAAAACTTATGACCTTCACTAATAACTAAATCATCAAGTATTTCAAGCATATGGTTAGAGTTAATATAAAATGGTAGATTTTGAGATACAGGTATATAATTTAATTCAGATATTAAATTTTCTTCAACAATATCTTGAAGAAGTATTGAATTAGGTAATTTGGCAAACACATAATAAGGAAGATCATTATACGGACAAATAATCTTATCTCCATTCTCAAATTCACCAATTTCAAATTCATCAGTTTTTTTGATCTCAACAATACGATCTCTCCAATTTGGGTCATGCCCGTATAGACTTACTAGGATTCCATCGAAACCATATTGCTCGCGCAATTTGATTAAACCATTTTTATAAACATCTTTATCAAACCAAAACTCTAAAGGTGAAACGTTAAGTTGAATAAGCATGTGACCAATGCTCATTTGGCACATAAATGGGATTTGATCTACTGGTTTTAGATCCATCGCCGCTTTAATTCTCTCTTTCCCGGTCATTTTAAATAAACTCTACTAAATAAATTTAAACATTTTCTTTTGCTATATTATAAATATATATTAAACAGTATATGTTGATGAAGCAGTATCACCACCTCGTCCTGTCCAATTTGTATGGAAAAATTCACCTCTTGGTTTATCGGTTCTTTCGTAAGTATGAGCACCGAAATAATCTCTCTGGGCCTGTAATAAGTTAGCTGGTAATCGTTCATTTCTATAACCATCAAAATATTCAAGAGCTGTACTAAATGCAGGCACCCAAATTCCATTCATTACTGCTGTTGCAACAACTTTTCGCCAACTTTGTTGTGCTTCTTCTATTTTAGATTTAAAGAATGGATCAAGCAAAAGATTTGTGAGATTGGGATTATTGTCAAAAGCCTCCTTTATCTTACCAAGGAACGCCGATCTAATGATACAGCCACCACGCCACATAAGAGCTATCCCACCATTATTAAGATTCCACCCAAACTCCTCAGCTGCGGCTTTCATTAACACATAACCTTGAGCATATGATACAAGCTTGGAAGCATACAATGCCTTTTCAAGGTCTTTAATAAATTCATTTTTATCGCCAATAAAATTAGGTGTTGGCCCACTTAAAATTTTAGAAGCCTCTACTCGTTCTTCTTTTTGAGCTGAAAGACATCTGGCAAATACTGCCTCACCAATTAGGGTTAAAGGAACCCCTAAGTCTAAAGCAGAGATTCCTGTCCATTTCCCTGTGCCTTTTTGTCCAGCTGTATCCAAAATTTTATCAACCAAAGGATTCCCATTTTCATCCTTATATGCTAATATATCTCTTGTTATTTCAATGAGATAACTATCTAATTCACCTTTATTCCATTCTTTCAAAACTTCATGCATCTCATCAGCATTCATTCCCAATAGGTCTTTCATTATTTGATATGCTTCCGTAATTAATTGCATATCACCATACTCAATACCATTATGAACCATTTTAACAAAATGTCCAGCTCCATTTTCACCAACCCAATCACAGCATGGTGTACCATCCTCTACTTTAGCAGATATTGATTGAAATATTGGTTTAACAAATTCCCATGCCTTTGGAGATCCGCCAGGCATAATTGAAGGACCTAATAAGGCTCCTTCTTCACCACCAGACACACCTGTTCCTATGTACAATAAACCTTTGCTCTCAACATATTCTGTTCTTCTAATTGTATCAGGAAAATGAGAGTTCCCCCCATCTATAATTATATCTCCTTTCTCTAAAAAAGGAATAACCTGATCAATAAATGCATCCACTGGCTTGCCGGCTTTTACCATTAACATAACCTTTCGAGGTGTCTTTAATGATGCTACAAATTCCTCAACTGAGTGTGATCCTATAATATTTTTCTCTTTCGCTCTACCATTAACAAAGTTATCAACCTTCTCAATAGTTCGATTAAAAACTGCAACAGTAAATCCCTTACTTTCCATGTTAAGTACTAGATTTTCACCCATTACAGCTAAGCCAACAATTCCAATATCTGCTTTTTGTTCCATTTTATTTCCTGTTATCTTTTGTTACTAGCTTATTTTTAATTCTCATTTATTTTGAAGCCTAAATTTACAAGTTTATCAACCACTCTATCATTGCAATTGGTTAAATGTATATTGTAATTATTGAACTCTCTTCGGATTGGATAATCACCTCTTTGCTTTTCAAAAGTGCCAGGTGTTTTTCTTAATGTATCATCATCATGTTGGATTGAATAAGTTGTACTTACAACTTTTGAAATGATATTTTGCTCGCTCATATTCTTGCAATCAATTTCTATTTTATTTCCATTTTCAGCAAATGGAATATTTTCAGGATACCAATTAGAATTAATTCCAAGATTGAAGAACTCGCTAATTGCATTCAAACATACTGAAGTTCCGTTCGCTTTTCCATCCGCAGAATATCCGGCAATATGGGGAGTTGCGAAATCAACTAAATCTAATAATTCCAAATCAATATCGGGCTCATTCTCCCAAACATCTAATACGACATTACTGATTTTACCATTTTTAATAGCCTCTTTAATAGCAGATGTTTTAACAACTTCTCCTCTGGACGAGTTGAAAATAATCGTTTTCTTTTTCAATTTCTCAAAAAACTTTTCATCAGCCATATGATATGTCTTATCAATTCCATCTCTATTTAACGGAACATGAAAAGTGATTATATCACTTTCTGTCGTAATCTGATCTAAACTGCAAAATTCTTTTGATCCCTCAATTCTCTCTCTTGGTGGGTCATTTAGCAGAACATTCATCCCAAGAGTTTCACATACACTTTGGACTTTGCGTCCTACATTTCCGACACCAATAATTCCAATTACTTTTTCACGAAGATTAAAATTCCTTCTAAGAGCAATTTGTAGGAGTACCGAAGTTATGTATTGCATTACTGAAGTGGAATTACACCCAGGAGCATTCATCCATCTGATATTATTTTCAGTGCAGTATTCTTGATCAATATGATCATAACCGATTGTTGCAGTAGTGATCAATTTTACATTCGTTCCTTTTAATAATTCGGAATTACATTTAGTCCTCGTACGAACTATTAAGGCATCAGCATCTAATATTTTATCTTTTGAGATATCCTTTCCAGGATAGTATTCCACATTTGCATAGGGTTCAAAAACACCTTTAAGAAAAGGTATTTTGTCATCAGCTACTATTTTAATTTGTTTAGTTAAGTTCATTTTTAGGTATAAGAATTTCCATAAAATGCTATTTGTATAACTGAATACAATATAATATCTAAAGCCTATACGAGTTTGAGATTCGTCATCCGAAATAAAACAGATTCAGAATAACAAAACTAAGTTAAAAATTTATCTTTCCATGCCCATAAACCTAATGCAGGATTTGAAATATAAAATATCTCTTCCCCATCGGACATTTTATTAAATCCATCGGTTAATACTTCGGGATTATACTTTATCAACATCTCATCTAGATCAGCATAATTAAAATTAACTCTCTCAATTTCTTCTTTTGATATATGCCCTGGACAGTAAGTAATTCTAAATCTGCCTTCGGAAGAACCATGAATTAAATGAGCGGCTGCACTTAAATTATTTTGCAAATCTTTATTTTTATCCACTAAATTCAAAACTTCAGGAGTTGTTACGTACCCATATTTCCTAATAAGTTTATCTATCTCCGGATCTTCGCCAAACTCTCTGAGTCCTGGTGCAAGCACAATCAGTTCACCATCATCTGCAATTGCCATCCTTGTCCTATAAATACTTTTATTACCTAACCATGTCGACTTAAATTCAGTTGGATCAAGATAAACCACTACTTTTTTAAGTGGTTCTTCAAGCATTTCAAAATTGACCTTTAGTGATAAATTTGCTGCTAGATTAAAACATTCAGCATCATCACCAATATATAGTCCTCGTACAACTAATTTATTGTTTTCATCTTTCCCAACAACCGTCTGCACATAAATAATTGGCAGATTCTGAGCAAAGTTTTCTGAGGCATAATTCAATACTTTTCTAACTGGTGTCTCAGCTCTGCCCATCATTCTTTCCATACCGTATGCCGCACCAAGGAAATGACTTTTATTAATCCCTTCAGATCCACCTGTTCCCACAAAAATATTTTTGTTGTAGTTAGCCATTCCAACTACTTCGTGTGGAACTACTTGTCCGATTGAAAGAATTAAATCAAAATCATCGTTTACTAGTAATTTGTTTACTTGAGCAGTCCAAGGATAATCTACTTTTCCATCAGAAACTTCTTCAACAAATTCAGATGGAACTTGTCCTAAAGTTACAAGATCATTTTTCCAATTATGTACTCTAAAAAGTTCATGTGGAACTCCAGGGAACATTTTATCAATTTCTATTTCAGTCATTGCAAAATGAGTCCCAAGAGCTGGAAGAATATCAGTCAATGTATTTTGATAATAGTCATATACAAATGTAGTCAGTTCACCAGCCCTTGAATGGTATCTTGTAAAGTCAGGAGGAATTGCTAAAACTTTATTCTTTGTGCCAAGTTTTTCAAATGCTGAGAATAAACTTTCCTTCAGCGTTTTCGAATCAAGCACATCAGTTTCCGATCCCCTTGCAAAATAAAGCATTACAACATTCCTGGATAATTATTATCGCTTAACACGAGCATTCCCTTCCCATATGCTCCAGACCATTTCTTCATCAGCCGGTTGGGCATAATCAGTTTGGAACGTAGTAGCCATTGCCCCGGTTGCCCATCCAAATTGAATCCACTTTTCCGGGTCCCAATCTTTAAGTATACCGTAAAGTACACCACCCACAAAACCATCTCCACCACCTATTCGATCAAGGACACCAATTTCTCGAGGTTTTACTATCTGCCACTGGTTATCCGCTAACATTATAGCACCCCAGTGATGAGTATTAGTGTTTACAACCTCTCTTAATGTAGTTGCAAATACAAAAGCATTTGGAAATTGTTCTTTAACTCGCCCAATCATTTCTTTGAAATTTTCTATTTTTTGATCTAAATCTTCACCACCAGCCTCAGGGCCTCTGATACCAAAACAAAGTTGAAAATCTTCTTCATTACCTACAAGGATATCCGATACACTAGCAATTTCAGTAAAGGCGGCACTTAATTCCTCTTCTCTTCCCTTCCAAAATGTTGCTCTATAATTTAGATCGAAGGAAATTAACGTTCCGTACTTTTTTGCCGTTCGGGCTAATTCAAGACAAAATTCAGAAGTTTCCGGAGATAGAGCGGCAATCAATCCGGATAGATGAATTATTTGAACTCCTTCATCATCAAATATTCTTTTTAAATCAAAATCATCCACACTAAGTCTTCTTCCAACTTCACCAGCCCGATCATTATGAACTCTTGGGCCGCGTGAACCAAATCCGCTATCTGCGATATTAAATTGATGCCTATATCCCCACGGTCCACCTTGTTCAACATCTTTCCCTTCAAAATCCATATAACGAGTTTTAAGATTACTTTTAATTAGTTTAGAGATTGGACTATCTTTTACAAATGTTGTTAATACTTTTACTGGCAACCCAAGATATGAAGAAATGCTGGCAACGTTTGTTTCAGCACTTGTTACATCGAGTTTATATGAATCGCTACTATGAACAGGCTGATTGTTAAATGGAGTAAGACGTACACCCATACTAGTCGGGACCAAAAGTGAATATTTACAATTTTTATTTAATTCTAATCTCATTTCTATTTCCATAATTTTTATATAACTATACAATTAAAGTCGACTAATATTTTTATTGATTGCGACAAACACTTCGCTCAAAATTATCTATCAACTCTTCCAGAACCATCGCCTTGAATCAATTTTTCAACTTCTTCAACCGTCACTAAGTTAAAATCACCAGGGATTGTTTGTTTTAAACATGATGCTCCAACTGCATACTCTAAGCTTAATTTTGTGTCTTCATAATTCAATAAACCAAAAATAAGACCGCTAGCAAATGAATCTCCCCCTCCAACCCGATCAACAATCTGAATATCATATTTCATTGATCTATACGGCTCCGAACATCCTTTTTCATCTAACAATAGTGCACTCCATCCATTCCTTGATGCAGAAAAACTTTCCCTAAGTGTTATTGCAACAGCTTCAAAACTGAATTTTTGTTTTAAATGTTTAGCTAAAATAAAATATCCATTTTCATCGATTGATGCCTCTTCAATATTTGATTCTCCCGCTTTCTCTCCCAAGCATTTCTCAGCATCTTCCTCATTAGCTATACAGATATCCACATATTCCATCAAAGGCTTCATTACAGATTGAGCTTCACCTGTTGTCCACATCTTCTTCCTGAAATTTAGGTCGCAGCTAACTTTAACATTCTTTGCTCTGGCTATAATCAATGCTTGTCTAAGAACTTTCTGAGCTTTAATTCCTAAAGCAGGAGTTATCCCGGTCCAATGAAACCAATCGCAACCATCAAATATTTCATCCCAGTTGAAGTCGTTTACATCTACATCAGTTATAGCAGAGTTAGCTCTATCATATACTACTTTTGAAGCTCGCTGACTAGCTCCTGACTCTAGAAAATATATGCCTAATCTTTCTCCGCCACGAGAAATGTAATCAGATTTTACTCCATATCTCCTTAAGTGATTCACTGCTGATTGAGCCACTTCATGTTTTGGCAATTTTGTTACAAAATAACTTTCTAACCCATAATTAGCCAAAGAAACAGCCACATTAGCTTCTCCTCCACCATATGTAGCATCAAAATTCTGCGCTTGAACAAACCGTGAATACCCCGGTGTTGATAACCTTAACATAATTTCACCGAATGTTACTACTTTATATGACATTTATTTGTCTCCGTTTGTAATTAATTACAACATCTAAGATTTAGTAAATATCTTATATAATTTCACTTTTTAGAATTCCCATTTCTAATCCTCTTAGTTCTGCCAACCCTCTCAACAATCCAATTGCAGAATAACCCGGATTAGTTTTTTTATTTAAATCATCAAGGATAGTATGCCCATGATCAGCTCGCATTGGGATTTGTTCATCTTGTCGGTGAGCAGAATGCCTTCGTTTTTGCTCCCTCAGAATAGCTACAATAACATTAAACATATCTACATCACCTCTTAAGTGTCCGGCTTCATGAAAACTTCCGCCGCCATCTCTTTGTGTACTTCGCAAGTGTGCAAAATTAAGCTTACTGCCATATCTGTCAATCATTCCCACCAAATTATTTTCGGGTTTAACACCCAAAGAACCGGTGCACATTGTAAAGCCATTAAATGTTGAGTCATAGGCATTTAGTAAATATGCTAAATCTTCTTCTGTACTCACAACCCTTGGTAATCCAAATAGTGGTATGGGAGGATCATCAGGATGGATAGACATTTTTACTCCAGCCTCTTCAGCAACTGGAATAATTGCTTTTAGAAAATAAGTCAAATTTTCTCGGTACTTGGAAGAATCAATATTTTTATATTCATTCAACTTATCTCTAAACTGCTCCAATGAATATCCTTCTTGTCCACCCGGTAAACCTGCAATAATATTTTTCTGGAGGACATACCGCTCTTCATCTGACATGGATTCATATTTTTCACGGGCTTTATCTATTAAGGTTTCAGTATAATCTTTTACAGCTCCATCTCGTTTTAACAAAAACATATCAAATACAATAAATTCAATCATGTCAAAAGCTAAAGCTCTTGCACCATCATCTAATTCTAATTCCAGATTAGTCCTTGTCCAATCAACAACCGGCATAAAATTGTAGCATACATTATGAATTCCAGTCCAACCAACATTCCGTAGGCTTTGCTGGTATTTTTCAATCCACATATCCCTATTAGGTTTACCTAATTTTATGTCTTCATGTACAGGAATACTTTCTATTACACTCCAATCCAATCCACGTCTTTTAGGTGTGTTTTTTGAGTAATCCCATTCAATCATTCTTTTGCGCTTTTCTAATTCTTCAACACTCCATACTTCACCAATTGGGATTTCATGCAGGGCAGTAACAATTCCTGTAGCACCAGCCTGACGTATGTCTGTAAGCGTTACGGGGTCATTAGGTCCGTACCATCTCCATGTTTGTATCATTCCCATTAATTATTTATACCCCGATTCATAATCTAAACACCACTATAAATATTAAATCCACCGTCAATTGGTAATACTGTGCCGGTCATAAAACTAGATAAATCCGAGAGTAAGAATAGAGTAGCACCAACTAAATCACCAACCTCGCCAAATTTACCAATTGGCGTATTATCAATTATTTTTTGCCCTCTAGCAGTTAAGCCACTAGTATTTTCATCGATCAATAAAAATCTATTTTGATTTGTTAAGAAAAAGCCGGGAGCAATTGCATTAACCCTAACATTCATTTTAGCAAAATGAACTGCTAGCCATTCTGTAAAATTATTGATTGATGCTTTTGCTGCAGAGTAAGCTGGAATTTTTGTCAATGATCTAAACGAATTCATTGATGATACATTAAGTATTACACCTGATTTCCCCACTACCATTTCTTTTCCAAAAACCATTGTTGGAAGTAGTGTCCCTAAAAAGTTCAAATCAAATACTTTTTGAAATCCTTCCAATTCTAATCCAAAGAACGTATCCTCTAATGAATTTATATTTGCATCTGTAATAAACTCGTCTTTAGTTGTAGCTTTGGGAGAATTACCACCCGCTCCGTTTATTAATATATCTACTTTGCCAAATTTATCAAGCACAACTTTTTTTGCTTCAATTAACGAATCTTTATTAAGAACATTGGCTTCAACACCAATTGCTTCAATACTATATTTTTTTTTAACTTCTTCAACTACATTATCTGCGAATTCTTTTTTAATATCAAGTATTGCTAATTTAACACCAACGCTGGCAAGTCCGTTTGCTAAAACAGCTCCTATTACTCCACCACCACCAGTTAGAACACATACTTTATTATTTAAATCCTTGAATGAATTTTTAATCATTGTTTCTCCTAAATAAGTCCGATATTAGAACATAATACTTTGGCATTTTCCGTCAATTGTCTATAATTCCCGCTTTCAATTGCATTATTATCAACCAATGCCGATCCTATGCCAACAGCACTGGCCCCATGATTTATCCAATCAATTGCATTTTCTAAGTTAACACCGCCTGTGGGAATAACCTTAAGATGAGGCAAAGGCGCTTTAATAGATTTTATAAAAGACATTCCTAAATTATCTGCAGGAAATATTTTAACAAAATCAGCTCCTTGTTCATAAGCTGTTTGAATCTCAGTTGGAGTAAACCCACCTGGAATGACAACTAAGTTTTTCTCAATAACTGTTGCCACAACTTCGGGTTTATAAATTGGACTTACAACAAATTGGGCACCAGCGTTTATTGCATCAGTAGCAGTAACCGAATTTGTTACTGAGCCAACTCCCAGTAAAATGTCATCTCCAAATTCTTTTGCAGCTGTCTCAATTGATGCGATTGCATTTGGAATTGTCATTGTTAATTCAATTCCTGTTACTCCGCCAATCATAATTGCATTTATAACGTGTAAAAGTTGATCGGGATTTTTCATCCGAACAACTGCGACAACTTTTTTTTGCAGAATTATATTTCTAATCTTTTCTCTTGTCATAATATTATTTAAACGGATTTAAATGATTTTTAAAATGATGTATTAAATAATTATAATGAACTTCTTCATTCTTCTTAAGACAGTCATAAATTTTCTCTTTGAATAATGATTTCCCATTTTCATCTTGAGTTATCAATACTTTTCCAAAAGTTACATGTAGAACTTGTCTGGCATCATCTTGATTAAAAAGGTCTAATAATTCTTCATTTGTATATTGATCAGAACTGTGAACATTTTTAATATCAGCTGAAACGTGATAGGATTCTTTCTCTTTTTCATATTCAATTCTTGAAAAATTTAATATTTTTCTAAACTCATCAGGCTCAGCAAACGCAACTACCTTTATTGCTTCTAAGTAACTTGTACCTGCCGTCTTAACATGAGTATAACCTCGTTTTAGAGAACCAATGGATTTGTACACACCAAACTTATCACTTCCGGAATGGAGACTGATTTTATATGATCCAAAATATTCTGATATTTTAACATGTTTTAAATACTCTTTTTTGAAAACCTCTAGGTCACCTTTATAGTCAATTCCTTTCTCAAAATCGCCAATAAATCTTGGAGCCAAACTTACAATTTTCACTCCTAATCGATTCAACTCAGATGCCATGAAAAAATGTTCAAATGGAGTAGTAACGGATTCGGTTTCATCAACTGAAATTTCTATTTCATATGGGAGATTAGAATATGTCGAGCTCAAATAATCAAATAAAGTTTTTATATGAGCAACTGCGTTTCCATATTTAACTGTAGCCCTTAACACATCTTCATATGTAGGAGTAATAATTAATCCTTCATCAAGATCAAATTCAGCCCCATCATAGCGTTTTACTATATGATTAAATGAATCGATTAATGTATCCCAGTTCAATCCCTCAGCTTTTTTCTCAAGCTCTGATATTTTTAAACTATCAGCCTCATTAACTACAAATTCGCTAGGATCAAAAGTAAACATTGTAAAACCGGCATTAATCATCAGATCAATATCTTCGGTTGTTTTTAGATGGTCTGCATCCGCTCCATACCCTTCTTTGTACCCCTCTTGAAAAACAGCCCAGATTGCTGCATCCATGACCTGATCCGGAGTTCTTTTAGTTCTTGTAAGCTCTCTAATAGATTGTTGAGCAAAAATTGGTTTAAAGTCACTTCCCTGTAAAGAACGGATATGAGCATGATTAGCTAGTCCAATTCGATCACCAAATCCAAAAGAATTTGATAATCCCAGCAATATTGGTTTTGTAAATGGGAATAACTTTTGAAGCTGAATAGCGTTGGGATGAACTTGTTGGCATCGTTTTATAATTGAACTATCTTGCAATTCTTCAATAATATCGCCTTCAAAATTATTAATCAACGTAGAATTTTTATCTTCTGTTACGATATATAAATGTTTTTCCGTACCAATTTTACCAATAAATAAAATATTTCCATTATAATTGTTAATAGATTTTGTATAGATATATATATCTGTGTTTGATATTGAGTCGAGCTTTTCTAATTTATTTAATTCTGTAAACTTGGCTTCTTCTTTAATTTTATTTAATTCAGTAATTATCATTTATTTTCCTTTATTAAACATTTATAACTTATACGCTTTTTTAACAAGATTGTATGTTAAATCTTTCATTATTTTAGAACCTTCCTCCAAACTAATAATATGCCGTACAACTAGTCCTGCTATAAAATTTGCGTCAACTCTTCTAGCAACATCATGTCTAGCTGGAATTGAGACAAAGGCGCGAGTATCATCATTGAAACCAACTGTGTTATAAAAACCAGCTGTTTCTGTTACCATTTGTCGATATCTTGTCATGCCTTCAATACTATCATGGAACCACCAAGCCGGCCCTAATTTCATTGCAGGATAATGGCCAGCTAATGGTGCTAATTCCCTAGTATAATTCGTTTCATCAAGTGTAAAAACTATAATCGTAAAATTTGGATTGTTACCATAAACGTTTAATAGTTCTTTCAGATTATTTGTATATTCAGTCGCTTGAGGAATGTCACAACCCTTATCCAATCCGAATTTTTCAAAAACAAAACTATTATGATTGCGATTTGAACCGGCATGAATTTGCATTGTCAATCCATCTTCACAACTCATTCTTGCCATTTCCATTAACATATTAGCAGTAAATAAATGAGCATCCTTTTCAGTTGCTTCACCTTTTAAAGCACGAGAAAAAACAGCATCAACTTCACCTTGAGTTAATTTGTGTGTATACGGTGAGCTCACTCCATGATCTGTTGAAGAAGCTCCCATTGCCTTGAAATATTCACGTCTCATTTCAAGAGCTTTTATATAGTTTGTATAATTGGTAATTTGAAGAGAAGTTAATTTCTCAAGTTTAGCAATATTTGATTTCCAATTTGGATCGAATAAGTTTGTAACTCCATCTGGTCTAAAGCATGGCACAATCTTTCCATCCCACCCAGAATCTAAAATATTCTTATGATGACTAAGATCGTCTGTTGCCGCATCAGTTGTAGTGAGAACTTCTATGTTAAATTTCTTAAATAATTTTCTTGGTAGAAATTCTGCAGTCTGCAATTTTTCATTTATTAGATCAAAATATTTTTGAGCATTATTTCCGTTCAATTTTTCATTGATTCCAAAAACAACATTAAATTCGTAATCTAGCCAAACACCAGAAGGAGTCCCGGCAAATAGATAATAGTTATCTGCAAATATCTGCCAAACATTTCTTGGATCTTGGCCAAGTCTTTTACCATCTTTTTGAGGGATATCCAAATCATCAAGAGAGATACCTTGGGAATATAACATACGGAAAACATAATGGTCGGGAATAATAAACAATTCTGTCGGATTAGGGAATGGTTTATTCTCTACAAATATTTGTGTATCGACATGACCATGCGGGCTGACTATTGGATAATCTTTAATTTCGAAATAGAGTTCTCTAGCAGTGTTTCTAATCGTATTATCCGAATCAAAAAAACGGTCTTCATTTAAGATAATTTCATTCATAATAAATCCTATTTGATATCAATGACTAAAGGACTATTCAGTTTCACGATTTCATCATTGATGTATTTTTCAAATTCAATTTGATTTTTAATACCATTGAATTCATTTTCCCAAGCGGCTCCAAAGGAGTATGCTACATTTCCATTATCTAGTTTCAGCATTACATAATAATTCAAGTCATCCTCACCTTGTTTTAGTAGTGTAGAGTTTTTATAAAAAAGAACAATGCCTAATTTGTCATCTGCTAAAGATTGTTTCCCATATAATGCAATGTATTGCCAATCCCCTTCGCTCGCCGATTTCATAAATTCTGTGTTTTCATGTTTGGCTAAACCAGTCGTAATATTCTCTGCATCTTCAAACAACATTAAGTTAGCATTAGTAATTCTACTACCAGCAGTAATAGAAAATTTAGATTCTAAGTCGTACTCACTTTCACCAACTAGCCAACCCTTATAATTAGTCTTAACTTCTGATAGTATTGGTCCATTACAACTTATTTCGCAAGTAACTTCATCAGTTTTAGAAACCATTTCAATTTTACTATCACTCGTCATCCCAATTGATCCAATCCCTAAACTGCTTCCAACTTTGAATATATCCATTCCCCAATCTTGCATTTCGTGATAAGAATCCTTACTTGCGGTGACATCATTGTTCCCGACTTTGTGAAGAACCAGATCACTTTCCTTTTTCCCAAATATATCAGTTGCATTTCTCCAATCGAGATAAAATCTGTACCCAACTTTTTCCGATTCCCAACCTGGTCCTTCGTATTTAAAAAGTGCGTCATGATCTGTATGAATTTTTGGAACAACAACTTTATTAAAGTTTTCAAAATGACTGCTTGTAAACTTTTTGTCCTTAAAAACTGCATCGAATTTCATTGCTAACTCAGCATAAGTTCTTGAATCATAATCCTTTCTTAATTTTCCTTGTTCTAAATATTTTATTGTAAAAACCTTTGACTCATGAGGATTGAAGTCAGCGACAAATATCAATGTACATTCAAATCCATCATTATAAAGTTGGCTGGGGATTTCAATATCGCTCTGGTAGACAATAAAAGCATCTTTATTAAAATTACTTTGAATTTTGTTTAACTGATCAACACTAATCAAAACTAATTCATCTATTCTTGCAATATTAGATTGATTAGTAACCTCAGTAATAATTTCTTTATTAAAACGATTAATGGAATTAGATTGTCCAATTATTTGAGATAAAAATAATGCAGTGAGAATTATTTTTAATAATAATTTATTCATCCAAATCCTCTTCAATTGTTTTAGATTTTTTATTAATACAAGTACCTCTTAAGATCAATTCAGTGGGAATTTCTATTGATTTTGCTTCTTTATTTTCAGGGTCATTTATTTTATTTAGTAGAATATTAATTGCATTTTCAGCTATTTGATTTGTTGGTTGATTTACACAACTTAACGGGGGTTGTAGATACTTTTGCTCACTCGCATCTCCAAAACAGATAAGATCAATATCATCTGGAATATTTAATCCTAGTTCATTTGCTGCTTGATAAACACCTAGTGCAACTGGATAGGTAACTGTAAATATTATCTCAGGTAGATTTTTGGCTTCATATAATATCATAAAAGAATCATAGCCATATTTCTCACTAAAACCACCTTTGAAAACCCACTCCTGGTTTATTGGAACACCATATTTATTCATTGCCTCCTCAAAACCCAAATATCTCTGCAATCCAATATTAACTTCGTCATAACCCGCAAAATGTCCAATCTTTTTATATCCAACTTTAATTGCATGTTCAATTGCTTGATAAGCTCCACATTTATCATCAACAAATACTTTACTAACATTTTCAATATTTGGTATTCTATCAATAAAAACTATTGGAACTTCTTTCTTATTTACTGTTTCAAAAATTGAATAATCTATAGTTTCTTGAGAAATCGAAATAATAATTCCATCAACTTTCATTGAGAGTAGGGTTTGAATATGCTTCTTCTCACGTTCGGAATTTTCTTGTGAGACCATTAAAATTATTTCATAATTATTTTTGAAGGCTAGATCATAGAGTGATTCTATTATTGATCCAAAGAAAAAATGAGCTATTTTGGGAACAACTACCCCAATAGTATTAGTTTTTTTTGAGGATAGATTTCTGGCCATATAATTTGGTGTATATCCCATTTCTTCTGCGGTATCTACAACTAATTTCTTTGTTTTGGCTGATATGTCTGGATGATTTCTAAGAGCCTTAGAAATCGTAACCGTAGAAACATTTAGTTTTTTTGCTATATCACTTAATTTCAATGAGAAACTCGATATTGTAATTACACATATTATTGTTGGTTTATGGATTATTTATCGTTTACTTTATCGTTAACTTAAAATAAGACAAATTCTTATTTTTTCCAACGTTATTTTACATTTATTCTAATGTTTACTTTAAAGAATAGATTTAGGTTCTAAATTCGGAATAGAATATTTTTGAAGCCCATTATATTATTTTACATAATCTTCTAAGATTGATTTCCACAACACATAACCTTCCCCGGTTAAATGTAATCCATCCAAGGTATATTCTGCCTTTAGTTTACCCTGATCATTGGCAAAAGATGAAAACAAATCAATATATGTGTGCTTAAATTTATCTGCTAATTCTATAAGCTTATTATTTATCAATATTATTAATTCACCTTTATCTGTATGATTATTGAAATATTCAAAATTATCATTTACCGGTAAAACACTTTGAATATAAATTTGTGTCTCGGGAGTATCTTGCATAATTTTGTTTACTATTTTTCTGTAATTATTCATTATAGAATCGACTTCAATCCCACGCGATAGATCATTTATTCCAATCAACAAAAATATTTTTGCCGGCTTCGATTCAGTTATTTCCTCAAGACGAAATAGAATCCCTTCAGTAACATCACCGCTTATTCCCCGATTCTTAACTCTTAGATCTTGAAATATTTCTGACCAATTTCCTCCGGCAGTTATACTATTTCCTAAAAATATAATTTCAGAATCAGTGTTAGGTAATGCTTCAAATTGATTTACCTTAAAATAAAAATGGCGCTTGAATTGCGGTTTATCTATATCAGTAGTTTGTGATTGTATATATGAAAAGGAACTAAATAAAATCAATATTATTAATTTACATAACATAATAAAACCTATATGATATTAATTGCTTTTTTTGGATTATTGCTCATCAGCATGGATAATTGATCCTCACCTAGATTTAATCTGCTATTTAATAACTTTTGGGATTCTCTCATTGTAATAGCAGAACCCGCAAGATTCTCTTTCCCTAATTCTCTTACAATTCTATCATCTCCAACTTCAACATGAATGTGAGAAACAGCATATCGCCCAGGAGGTGCTGATGCAGCAGCCATAGCATCTGTAACAATTATACTCCTATCAGTCCCAACAACTTTTAAATAATTTTTAAGTGCATAATCTGGGATATGAATTCCATCAGCAATGAAACAGATGAATAATTTATCAGATAGGGAAAGTACACGATTAATAATATTATCATGACGTGGTAATATGCTAGGGGATCCGTTTCCAAGGTGAGTGAACATTTTTAAACCGTTGTCCAACCCGCCCAACAATTGCTCCATAGAGGCATTAGTATGACCCGCCGAAACAACAATACTATTTTCTGAAAGAAATTTGGTAACTTCAAAGCCTATATCCGCTTCCGGGGCAAGAGTAAATAGCTTTACCAATCCATTGCTGCAGTCTAGCATTTTCTTTACTTTATCCAAATCAGAAGCAATAATATATTCTTTCGGATGTGCCCCACGATATCCTTCTTCTGGATTTAGAAATGGTCCTTCTACATGAAGACCCTGTATTATTGATTTTATATATTCATCCCTCTCAATTAATGCAGTAAGCTTCATAATTTTAAAAATCATTCTATCATAATCATCAGTTATAAGTGTTGCCAGAATTCCTTCTACATTATCTTCAGCAAGCTTTTTACAAGCGAAGTGTAATTGCTCTCCAGTCAAACTCATTGAGTTAAAATCTACTCCGGCATAACCATTTACCTGGATATCAAAATATTTAATTTTTTCTGACTCAATCATCAAATACACTCCTATTTACTAGTGATGAGCTATCTTGATCTAAAAATAGGGAACTATCTTCAATCCTAATCTTTTTCATATAAGTTAACTCTAACTGAATAAACTGCGGGGATTCCAGATTTGTCTGAACTAAATAGAATGCTTTTTCCATCTGGACTAAAATGAGGATGTGGATGAGAAGGTTGAGCATTTCGAAGGAGTTTCAAACCATTAACCGTTTCTGAAGCACGTTTGTGATAATCTGAACAAGATTCACAGTAGAGTGCTCCCATTGTGACTGAATTAGAATCCATATCCTGTATTGTAATTAATTTATTTACGAGTAGGTTTAAGTTTTGTGATAAATTATCCCGCAAAGAAAACTGTTTAGGAGAATTACAAAAGCTAAATGTAAAAACAATAAATATGAGTGGAATGGTATTACTCTTCATTTGTATATCATATCTATAATTGAATTATTATCGAATCCATTTCTTATTTTCAGTTAACAACCGGACTTTGCTTTTATCCTGAAAATTACTATCCCAGATTTGCACTCAATAAACCTAACGCAAAGATGGCGAGTACAAACAACACTGCAAGCCCAAAACCTTTAAGATCAATACTATACCTCTTGAATGAAAACTTTTTGTGCAACGATAGCATATCTACAACCAGTAAACTATGTCCTCTCTCCTCTAAAGGAATATTAGATTCTTTTTCATCATCAATCTCAGAAAGCCCTTCTAACATCATATCAATGCCGGCTTCTTTTAATTTATATTCTTCACCAACAGGAGTATGTAATAGAGTATAGAATTTATTTAGTTTCGCTTCTGGCTCCTTCTTAGTAAAAAAACTGACTATAATAAATGTTAAAAAACCAATTGGAAGATAGACTGCAATTTGGTATTCGATTGCCAATCCAAGTCCAAATGAGAAGTAAGGCCCTGTAATAATCGTTGCAATTATTGTGGTTACTAAACTTGCCCATACACCATATCTATTAGATTTTTTCCAAATCAGTCCCATCCAAAATGCAATTCCAAAATATGCAGTAATCATCCATAAGTATTTTAATCCTTGTACAACTGAAGGAATCATTAATGCAACAGTAACACCCCCAACAACAATCGCAATTGATGCAAATCTCGCTATACTTAATTCACCTTTCTCATCCAAGTCTTTATTAACGAATTTCTTATAAAAATTTCTTGTAAATAACGCGGACCCCCCAACCATAAAATTATGACAAGCTGCTAACACAGCGGCTGCCATTGCGGCTATCATTAGTCCTACCAAACCTGAAGGGAGAAGATTAAATACTGCTGTACCAAATGCTAATTCCCTATTTTCGTTTTCTAATCCAGGATATAAAGCTGCCGCAAAAACACCAACAAACGCCCAACCAAGTGTTGCCAATCTTTTAGTGAAATTTCCATATGTCCAACCCATTCTACAATTGTGCTCTGATTTGCCTGCTCCTCCTACTGCCATATGATGTGGTTGAACTACAATCCCGATTAATCCATTAATAATCACCATTATGATAAAAAACAAAGTTACTTCTTCAGGTGCAACGAAACTAAACATGTACTCTGGCAGACTAGCTTTAATCTCTGAAATTCCGCCGGCAGTATTAAGCGCAAATGGTATTAGAAGAAATGAAAGGACTAATATGAACATTCCTTGGATCACATTAATTGTAAGTGCAGATGATAATCCTCCAAAAACACCATAGACCAAAAAAAAGATTGTTAAAAGAATAACAATCACTTCTGTACTTAAAGCACCTTGAGTTACAGCCTCAATCGCAGTTCCGGTACCTTTTAAAATTAATCCAATATTTATGGTAAAAAAGAGCACACCCATTAAAGTGTAAGCAGCACCTAATTTATAACCAAATCTTTCTTCAAAAAAGTCACCGGTTGTAATGTATCGTAATCTTCTATAGATAGGTGAAAGAAGCCAATAAAAAGGTGTGGCAAACAACCAGATCCACTGATACCATATTCCTGCCAAACCTATTTGATAGGTTGCACCAGAAACAGCAATTGCCTGGTCTGTATGTGTTCCAGCACCAAGAGCATTGGCAATCATCATAAATTTGCTCCCCTTTCTTCCTCCCATGAAATAATCACCGGTGGAAGAGACTTGCTTTTTCACCCTCCAAGCAAAATAAGAGATTACTAATACATATAATAGTATAACACCCAAATCCAAATATGATAATCCAAACATAATTTTTCTCTACTAAATATTTATTGACATTATTATGGTTTTTAATCAGCCCATATTCTTTTTAACATAAATGCAGCTTGCTTAGGATCCCTAATTCTCTTAAACACAAACCTGCCCCCAATAGATGCACCAATGATAATGATAGTTTCACCGATCAAGCGTTGGCCACTTGAAGAGGAAGTTTTACCTCCGGTATTGGAGGCAAATAATTTATTGAACTATTTGGTCTGACATTATTAAAATGTTCTAGCCACTGTTTTGTTAAAACTTTGGCCTCTAATATAGTATCAAATATCTCCCCATTCAATAACTCAACTCTCAATATTCCATTAAATGATTCAATATATCCATTTTCCCATGGACTGCCAGGTTCAATATATAATGTCTTTACTCCTTTAATCCTAATATTACACCTAGTTCTCTTATAGGGATCAGGTCATTAATTAGTTAATAGTTTCCAAACTTTCTGTTAAAATAATAACTTCTAATTAATTCTTATACTGAAATGAATCATTTAGTTTGAGATGAATTAAACAAATAATTCAATTGCAATATGTTGAGCCAATTCATGCAAATATTTTTGAGGGTATTTCATTGATTGTTCGAAAGTTACGGTTCCATTTAATATTGAATATAGATAATCATATTTTTCATGAAGTATATTGTCATCGTTATCAATTATTATCCCGGCAATTCCAATAACTTTTTTATTATGTTTTTTTGCCAATTGCATTATTCCCCAAGGGGCTTTATTAAAACATGTTTGACTATCTAGCTTTCCTTCACCGGTAATTACATAATCAGCATTTATTATTTTTTTTTCAATATCCAAACAATCTATTATAAAGTTAATTCCGCTTTTTATTTCTGCATTTAAGAAAGTCATTAATCCATATGCAAGTCCCCCTGAAGCTCCAGAACCCTGGATATTCTGAAAGTCTGTTTTAAGGTCTTTCTTTACAACTCGTACCAAGTTTTGAAGATTATTTTCAAGGGTCTCAACAATTTTTGGTGTTGCTCCTTTTTGGGGGCCATAAACTGATGAGGCTCCATTTTCTCCAAGAAGAGTGTTTGTAACATCACTCAATACAGTAATTTTAACATCATCTAATGATGAGTCCACATTGCTCATATCAATTGCTGTTAAGTTTGCAAGGGAATCGGCATCTATTCCGATTTGTTGCCCATCCTTATCCAAGAAGTTAATGCCAAGTGCTGAAGCCATTCCAACACCGCCATCATTCGTAGCACTTCCTCCAACACCAATAATTATATTTTTCACTCCACTTTGTGCAGCATGAACTATTAATTCTCCGGTACCATAAGTTGATGTGATCAGTGGATTTCTTTCAGTTTTTCCCAATAAATTAAGACCAGAGGCTGCAGCCATCTCAATTACGGCTGTCCTACCTTCATCAATAATCCCATACTTTGCATTAACGTTTCTTAGAAGTGGATCTTTGACGGTAGTTGAGACATATTCCCCTGAAACATTTTCTACAAATGATTCAACAGTACCCTCTCCTCCATCAGCGATTGGAATAGTTGCTATCTCCAAATTCGGATTCTTTGAAATAAGTCCACCTTTAATAATTTCTGATGCATCTTTGGATGTGAGGCTTCCTTTGAATGAATCAATTGCAATTAATATTTTCTTTGACTTCTTCATTATCTATTCCGTTTAATGTATTTCCAAATTTTGATTATTTTATGTCCACAAAGTTGATATTAAATCCACGCTAAAACTTTAAATTTTAGTCTTCAAGTAATACGTATTCATCTAATCATTTTGATTCAAAATAGATTTTATTTCTTTCATAAATAATCGGTTTTTCAATAACTGCGTTCTTCACTTTGTCCATATAAACAACTGAATTTTCTGAATAATTATAATCTATTGAAATATTTTTCACACTTAATTTATTCATATCATTAAACATCATAGCATAACGCGAATCCTTTTGCTCTAAGCTAAAATGCATATTATCCAGACTTAAGTCTTCGACATGCCTTAAATAAAATCCGTAGAAAGTTAGAATACCAAATTTATTGCTTTCGGGATAATGATCCTCTAATTCAGGGACTTCAATTTAACTTCATCAGTAATACCGCCTTTAAACAAAATAAATATATTTGAGAGAGAAACATTCTTAATTGGATGATTTGGAATACCTGTTATTGAACATCCAAATTGTCCAGTATTAGTTGCTATTACATTGGAGATATTAACATTTTGAAACAATCCAACGTTCTGTTTATCCATCCCTTCTCTAATTGTTCGTACCCTATTTCCTAATCTTAAATAAATTGGTTCTTGAGGGCCATCAATTCTAATATTATTAATCACAACACCATCAAGTATTCCTCCATCTACCATTCCTAAAGTAATCCCACTGATACCGGCATGTTCACTGTAAATTTTGGTTTTTGATTCGGATGATTTAACAACAATATTTGAGATAGTTATATTCCTAAATCCGCCGATTGATTAAGCATCTAATTTTATTGCATTACAATGTCTGCTGATTACACAATTAGTAATAGTACCATTTTCAGTTATTCTATTGCTTGTACTTTTTAAAGTTATTCCATCATCATCAGTATTACCAAAACAATCAGAGATTATTACATATTTGCAGCCATCAATGTCCATCATATCATTATTATAATTTGCATGGTTATATACTTTAATTCCTTTCATTTAATTTCCTTTATCAATTTTTGCTTTTATATATAATTTAAAAATCCATTTGAATATTATTCATTTGATAATGTTGCTAGTCAATTTTTTTTGGGTGACAATCTATTCTTTCAATAATATTCAAACAATATTCTTAAGATTAATTATTCTTTTTTTGATGATTCTCTTACAATTAATTTCGGATTAATAATAACTCTATTTGGCACTTCCATTCCATTAATACGAGAAATAATAGTTTTTGTTGCAACTTCTCCAATTTTTTTAATTGGTTGACTAATTGTTGTTAATGGTACCGCAGCATGTTTAGCAGACTCAATATCATTAAATCCAACAATTGCAACATCATCAGGAATTTTAAGTCCTTCCTCCAAAATTGCTTTCTGAAAACCAAGAGCTGCCGAATCAGTATAAATGAATAGTGCTTCAGGTTTATCGGATAATTTGGCAAACTGTTTTCCTATATTATATCCCGATTCATACCTATCAATATTATTCTCGAGATAAAAGATGTATTTTTCATAATAATTAGTATCATATTTTTCGATAGCTCTAAACCACCCATTTTTCCTAACCTCACCTAATATATTCCCTTTCCCTCCATGGATAATGCCTATTTTTTTATATCCTTCCTTTATTAAATGCTCTGTTGCTAAATATGCACCAAGCTCATGATCCGTTCCAACATACCAAATATCAGGATCATGTACATACGAAACCATAACGTATGGATAATTTTCATCATGTATTTTTCTTAAGACTTTTGAGGCAACATACTTCAAAGATAGAGAAGCGATAATTAAACCATCTGTTCCAATGTTTCTGAAATGTTCTATCTGAGCATCTTCTTTGCTCAATTTGCCTGCTGAACTTGAAAGCAAAATGTTGTAATTGTTTTTATTCCCCTCACTCTCAATTTGAGAGACCAAAGGAGTAAAAAAAGGATGTTCCAGGGTCTGTAAAAGTATCCCCAAACTTTTATGTTTGGACAAATCCAACTTAGTTTTTGGATCGGCAATAAAAGTACCTTTGCCTATACGGCTGTAAATAATCCCTGCTGATAATAAATTAGCTAAAGCTTTTTTTACCGTGATTAAACTAACATCATAATATGAAACCAATTCATTCTGAGATTCCAATTTATCTCCGACTTTCAATTCGTTTCTTTTTATTCGTTTTATTATATCATTTTGGATTTGCAGATATAATGCTGTTGGATCTTGCAAATTTAATTTGGGCAAAGTTTTTCCTTTTCTTATTACTCAAGTAATTTTTAAGTGAGGTATTTTTCTCCTTGCTACAAATCTTTCCGGTGGACAAATAAAATCAGGTTTGTAACTTGCAAGAAGCTCAATACGCTTAATCATTTGTTTGGGATATTTTTTACCAATCTCTTCATTTGTAAGACTTAATATCATTGGTTCAAGTGATGATAGATTGCCATTTTCATTTTGAAATTAGTTTTTGTTTTCTTGAACCTCAGTTGCGTTCATACTACCTCCGCAGATTACTAATGCCACTAACGCTGTTTTTGAGACAAACTTACTTCAGTAAATTTTATACTATTTTTAATAATTCTATTATATTCATTTAATTAATGACAATCCATCTTTGAAGAATTCTTGTTAAATAACTGGACAAAAAAATCCACAATTAAATATCTTATTACCATCTTATAAATTCATTGAAATTCCAACTTTCGTTGTCGTCTCTCCTAAAAATTCAGTAAAAGCATCATCCAATTTTTGAATATTTTGACCTAAGATATTACCAATGTTCATGTAAATATTAAGATTCTCATAAAACATTATTTGCATTCCCGCATTTAGTAATTGGTAGTCGTCAAGATTTGTAATTAATCCATCCGGGTTATCTGATTCACCATTACTTACCGGCTTCCAGTTCCAAGCACTACGGTTTTTTGAAGCTCTCAAACTTATGAAACATGAGCCTGGGAATTTCGAAAAAAGGTTATAATTAAAGATCAGTTTCGCAGAAATTGATTCTCCCGGATAATACGGCAACTGTCCCCCTGTAGAAACATTTCTATTATGAGTATATGTATAACCTCCTTCAAACAGCACCTTGTCATTAAGGTTATATCTAAAAGTTGATTCGAAACCATATATTTCCGCTTCATGAATGTTTGTTCTAACCCATTTGTTAATCACAATACTCGAATCCGGATTTTCTACCCAGACTCCATCAAAAATAGGGGTTATCATATCAGAAATAGAATTGTAATAACCGTGTAGTAAAATATCCACAGTATTAATTGGAGAATATTCCAAACTAAGTGTAGTTGTTAAACTATACTCAGGTTGTAAATCAGGATTTCCAAAACGGTAAGCATTTCCACCATGTCCATAACCTTCTTCATATAACTCCTGAACTGAAGGTGCATGAAATCCTCTTCCAAAAGATCCCCTTATCCTTAATTCACTACTAAGTTGATACATAGCTACAATTTTAGGTGTAAATACCAGTGGAATATTAACCACTTTATCTAAACGCAGGGCCGCTAAAAAGGAAAAATCATCAAGTTCAATTTCATCCTGAAGAAAAATACCAAAAATGCTTCGGTTTTTCTCTGGCACAGCAGTTCGTGTGAACTTATTATGTTTGAAATCAACTCCCGCCGAAATTAAATTATTTTCATATATATAGTTGAAATATATTTCGGGAATTAATACTTGATTTTTTTCTTCACTTAATTCAGCATTCCAATTGGAATAATTTACACGTGTATTTACGATAAAATTCTTCCTCATACTATATTTATAGCCCAAAGATGATAATAACATTCTACTGTAAACATCGTCACCTCTAAATTGCATACTATTCTGTGAGTATGTCAAATTCGCCGTAAATGAGGATAAATCATTCATTTTCAAACTAAGATTGTTTATAGTCATCAATCTGGTGTAACCCATATTTCCTATTCGATGTGAAGGAGATAAAATAGGAACACCTGCGGATTCTTCATAATTAACAAATGAGGAAACACTAACATTTTCGTTTAGCGGTGAGCGAACCGATAATGAAGCATTATATGTATCATAGCTGCCATTAGACAATGAAAAAGTGGATTCCGTTTTTGAAAATGTTTTTTTAGTAATAATATTTATAATACCGCCCATTGCATCACTACCATACTGAGCTGAGGAAGCTCCTTTTATTACTTCTATTCTTTCTATATTTTCTGGTGGAATGACATCTACGTTCTGCCCAGTATGAATATGTTCCGTAACTAATCTAATTCCATCTACCATAACTAAACTGTAATTAGCCGGAAATCCATCCAAGCTAACAGTACTTCTTTTTGCAAAACCACTACCCGTTCCAGTTTCTACACTAACACCTGTAAGATATTCAAGTATTTCCCCAGTAGAACTAACATTGAGTTGTTCAATTTCCTTCGATGAGATAACATGAAGCACTTCAGGTGTTTTTTCCAATAATTTTGAATTGCGTGAAGCTGTAACTACAATTTCTTTAATTTCATAGTTTATTAAACTATCTGCCGTTTGTGAGTACAATGGTATTGACACTAGAAAAAGTATCAGCACAAGCCTTTTAATCATCTTATTATCCTATTAAATCTTTTAAATGTCTGTGATATTTCTGAAATTATTTATTTGTTTTAACTCGATACTCACCAATTTAATCAGTTGGATATTTTTTTTACTTTCTGCATTGCAATCAAATGATCATCATCCTCATTTTCATCATAGAACCATTCAACGGATAATTTATATTGAGAAAGTGCTTCATCCATATTTCCAATTTTTTCATATAATTCAGCAAGAGTAAAATGTAATTCCCAATCATTAGGGAGAATGTCACATGCCTGTCTGTAAGTTTTAATTGCCAGATCGTATTTTTCAAGTTTCTCATATATTTCACCAATATTGGATAAGGCATTAGGACTATCTGGCTCCACGATTAGTTGTTTTTTTGACCACTCAATTGAGTTTTCATAGTCTTCTTGTTTTTCATAAATCCCAGCAATTACCTCATAGCTATCAGGATGAAGAGGTGCAATTTCAATTGTAATATCAGCATACTTTCTAGCGTTTTCATAATCCTTCATTTTTAAATAAACCTCTCCAAGCATTGCAGTTGCTTCTTCACAGTTATTATCAATTTCATATGCTTTTAATAAATAACCCAGAGCAAGTTGATAACCATCCGCACTAAATGCCTTTTTACCTTTGCTGTATAATTTTGATGCATGAATCGGATCATGTATATCTTCAAAATTAATTTTATTTTTCATGTACTCTGCAACCGAAATTGGATCACTTTTATCAAGTGTAAATTCATCAAGAACTCTATTATCTATAGATATCTCTTTGAAGTTTATTTTTGTGCCTTCAATTTCTATAAGAGCAAAACCAAAAGTACGTGTAGACTTCAATGAAAATTCTTTTGGTTTGCCGATATATCTCATCGAGGTTCCACCGTTGCCACCAACAATATACGTTACGCCATGCTCGCCATTATCGGAAACTACTGGTTTTGATCGCTCATAATGATGATCATGGCCAGTGATAACCATATCCACCTTATATTGTTCATAAATTGGATGTAGAATGTTTTTAACATCAATTCTACTTCTGGAATAATAATTTCCACCGGAAGTAAAAGGTGGAACATGATGAAAGGCAAACGTCCACTCAGAGTTATTGTTTTTCAAATCATTCTTTAACCATGTAATTTGTTCACCATCTTCTTCCATGAAGTCTTCATCAGTATTAATTACAACAAAGTGTGCCCCATTTAAATTAAAGGAATGCCAAGCTTTGTTATTTGGTATGCAAAAATAATTGTAATAATATTCAGAATTTTCTTCATGATTCCCAATAGCTGGAATTAGTGGAATGCTTGCTATCATCTCTTTAGCGGGTGTAAAAAATAATTTATCCCACTGTTTGAATACGTAGCCTCTCTCAACCAAATCTCCGTTATTGGAAACAAAAAGTGGTTTATATGATAAAATTAAATCAGCGATTTTCTTATGATTAAAGGGTCCATTTTTATTATCTCCATAAGCAGCAAATGTAAACGGAGATCCATCTTTTACTGCTGTTCTAAAATTTCCTATCTTAGATTTGAATCCATTCACTTCAACTTGATAACTATAAGTTGACTCAGGCACAAGATTCTTTAATGTAACTTTTTTAACACTGCCTAATCCTTTTGTGTCAGCTCTCATCTCAAGATTATTATCTATCCCATAAAAAACTGTTCCTGAGAAAGAAGAATCACACTCCCAAACAATGGTCATTTCAGTCTGTCTTAATTTTTGAACATAAGGACCTTTTGCAAAAGGATTATCCTCTTCAGTTTTACATCCAACGGACGTAAGAATGATTAGTGTGCATATAAATAAAGAAATAAACTGGATAAATTTTTGGTTCACGCAAACCCCAACAATTAAGATATACTTGGTATACTATGCTGTAAACATAAATATAATTTGTTCTTTATCAAAGAATTTATATAATAATTAGAGATGATGGGATGAACATTTATTATGATCTTTATATTGAAGAGAATCAAAAAAAAATCAAAGACTTGAGTAATTATGGACTTAAATGTCATAGATCTTTTTTGCTTTAATTATTGGAGCAATTCTAATTCGTCAGTGTTATGTAAATTAAATTGATAGATTTGCAGATAATTTTCCTCCCTTATTTTCTCTTTAAATTAAAAAGGCGCTATAAGTTTCTGCTTATAAGGTCTGTTCTGAGGAAGCTATAGGATTTGAACCTATGATCCTCTGCTTGTCGGGCTCGCCAATGATGCAAATATGTCACTTTTAGACTGTATTCAAAGAGTAACTCATCCAAATAGACCTACTTTTAATGATTTTCTACTTCAGTTTGCGTTAGTTAAGTGGAGCTCTGAGATTAAATTTAACTTCTTTAACATGCATGGCTGGTTGGCTATTTAGTGTGATTATAATGACTTTCAGTCGCTGTTATTTTTTCATACCAACCTAACTTTAAAACCTCCATGATTAGGATAATGAAAAAAGCCCCATAGGAGATCATGTAAATCACCAATGGGACTGGTGTATTGTGTACAGCTTCTATTACTGGTATAATATGAATGTTGTACCTCGCATCGGGCAAAAACTATTCGTATTACTTAAAAATATACTGCTGACTAGTTTGCCAATCTTTAAAAGTAAAATATCGGTTTTCCAGTTTTTTAGGTGAGTTTGTTTAATATCATATTAAAAAATATAGAGATTGATTTGGGATTATAGAATGAGCTTGGTTGTAGCATTTTTTAAATGGCAGAAACATTAAAAAACCCGCTATCCATTGCTATGAATAGCGGGAAGGGGGATTTTGTATGTCTCAATGCTTTACTACAATCGTTAAATCTAAATAAATGTTTAATTAATCTCTTATTTCAACAAAATCATCTTCTTTGTCTCTATATAAACCTGTCCCGCACTTGATGCGGGATCACCAGCATTTATTATGTACAAATAGATTCCACTTGAGAACTCTGTGCCATCAAATTCAACTTCATAATTTCCTGGTGGTTGCTCTTTGTTCACAAGCGTTATTATTTCGCTACCTAGTATATCGTAAACTTTTAATTGTACAGACGGGATATATCCCGTCTCTACGTTTGCAATAGAATACTTTATTGTTGTACTCGGATTAAACGGATTTGGGTAGTTTTGATCCAATTGATAATTACTAATTATATACTCTTTCTTTGGTACATCAACTATTATTTCAACATTCAAGAAATATTCAATGATTTTCGCTATTGTGGAAGCCCAAAAACTAAATGTATGGCCCTCACCAAAATATTCTTTACCTCTAAAAGAATAACCTTTACTTAAAAGGTTATCCCGAAATAGTCTCATATCTTTCTCAATCGGACTTTCTTTGGTACCCCAAACAGCGTAGAAATTAACATCTTTTTTCACACCATTCTGATATAGTCTGAACACATCAAATGTCGGTCTAAATGCGGCAGATTGTAGACCACAATTCCCAAATATTTCCGGATAAATATAGCATATGTATGCACTAATATTCCCACCATAGGATAATCCAATCATTGTCCTGTCTTTTGGATGTGAAGAAGTATTAAATCTACTATCGATGTATGGAACCAATTCTAAACAAATAAAATCTGCAAATTCATCTTTTCTAAAAAGAAATTCATCGGTTCTATCTGAAGGTTGAATATAAACAGAAACAAAATCTCCAATTTTTTTCCCTTTATAAAGAGAATCAATATGAAGGTTTACTCGTATATTGTTTAGATATAGATTGCCATCTTGATAGTAAATAGATTTATATTTTTGAGGATTATTTAATTTGAATCCCGCAGTATAAATAATGGTTATGGCATATTCGCGATCTCTTATTTCGCTATAAAATTTAATTGACTCTGTTATATTGTTGTTATTTCCAATTACTAAAGCTGGCAGATAGTAAAACAATATTAAAAGTTTTAAAATTTTCTTCAAAATTATCCTCAACTACTATTATTTATTGTAAAAATTCATCTACTATGGAGTAATGGAAATGTAATGAGATATGTTATCATATTTTAGAATCAATTGCAATGATGATTCTAATACACTAAGATTGTTTCTCGAATAATCTGGTTTATGATAATTTTTATGTGTACTAATTATTTTTCTGTTTTTGCAAAACAATTAGTTTTTTCGGCGTAGGAATATAAATTTGTTCATTACACTAAAATGCAAGTACAAGCAACAGGCTGAACATATTTGCATTTACGTTTTCTACTGCCAATAATAAATCACTTCAACAGTATCATCTTCTTTGTCTCTACATAAACCTGTCCCGCACTTGATGCGGGATCACCAGCACTTATTCTGTAAAAGTAGATTCCGCTTGAGAACTCTGTGCCATCCAATTCAATTTCATAATTTCCTTCTAACTGCTCTTTGTTCACAAGTGTGATTATTTCACTACCCAAAACATCAAATACCGTTAGCCTTACACTACTCTGTTTAGGAATTGAGTATTTTATTATTGTACTTGGATTAAATGGATTAGGATAATTTTGGTGTAGTTCATAATTATTTGGAACACCTATCTTAACTTCCACAACATCCGAATATTCATATTTACCGTCTATATCTATTTGTTTAAGTCTATAGAAATATTGTCCACTGAGAAAAATTGTGGCATCGGTGTATGAATAAGTTTTAGGAGAATTGCTATTTCCATGTCCATGTATGAAGGCAATCTTTTTCCAATCTGCTCCCTCAGATAATCTTTGAATCTCAAATCCATAATTATTAATCTCTAATGTAGTTTCCCAATTTATTTCAACAATACCGTTCAAAGAATGAACTAAAAAAGTTGAAATTTCTACAGGAAGGGCTGGATCAGTAACAGATGGGGGTGTTCCTTCTCCTAATGTTCCATTGTCTGTAAAAGTTAACCCGGTCGGAAAAAAAGAACTGCTAAGAACGGAGTAGTAAACTCCAGAACCTGATGGATCTTCACCAACGGTTGTACCTATTATCCAGTGAGTGCCGGTTGGATAAAGATAAAAAGAACCAAAAGAATAGACGATACCCATTTCATACTTCATAACTGCAGTGTAAATACCATTAACTTCTGTTGAACCAGCTCCCGATATTTCCATATTATCCTGAGCAAAACATGTAAAACTAAATAGGGATATGACTAGCGAAAGGGATAAAAATATTTTTTTCATTTATATCTTCCTCCTGAATAAATGGATAAATTTTTCCAGTTCAGAATAGGTCGACAATATTACTACAATATAAGAACTTACAAAAATTATATCAAGTACTTTATTAGTATAATCATATAACTAACTTATCTATATATTGTTAGAAATTTTCTAAAAGCAAGTGAATATCTTATTGGCTTTTTAACCAATCTAATCCCCTTCTAGATGTCAATACTCATAATATTCGATTAGACTAAAACTTACGTCCAAGCAACTCATATCGAAGCTGCTAATCATTCATCCAATTTAGGTTTACCAGACTAAAGGAAGAGTTATCAGAAAAATTATTATGAAGAAGGCCAATCTATAGCCCGGGTATTAAAATGAGAAATGAGTTCGTACTCAGATTATTCAATAGTTATGTTAAAATTCTGACACACATTAATTATGACATTAATAGTAATAAGAATTCTTTAAAAGATATGTTGTGTTATGAGACTTGTTACTCCTCCTATTTCTTGTTAAGTTTGTTTTATCGTGGTTGTAAACACATTCTTATTGCTCAATTGGGGGGACGATGAGTTTTGTCAAACTTGTTTTAAGTACAATACCTTATATTTGGATTTTTCTAAATTTATTCGCCTATTATAAATCTTATACAATAAATAATTATGACCTTTTTGGTGGTGACCAAGTTAAAATGCTTGAGTATGTTTTAATTGTATATCCATTCCAATCGACAAATATTGCTCACTACGATATTACAGAGTTATTGTTTTTCTGCATTATTCCAGTGTATCTATATATTGTTGTTAGCAGGTTAGTTGCTTCGTTTTTTGCAGATTAATAAATAAATTGCTCGAGGTAATAAATAATTTGTTTTAGTATGATATATTGATCCATTCAAAAATCAAATGCAATTTTTATAATCAGTTATTAAGGAATTCCTTAAATAAATCATTCACAAACTGACCAATCGGATTATTTATGTATTTGAGTTTCACCCTGTTCAAATAATTTTGCCGGGACATTTTTAAATAGATATCCTGATAATACAATCGTTTATTTTAAAGGAAACAACTTTTCCTTTTTAGTTTATATCTTCAATTCAGAAAAATGCATATGAATATTTTTTTTGAAATTTACTTACAAAAGATAAATTTGTTCGAATTTGGAATATTAGTAATTTTGTTACTATAAATTGACTACAAATAGAAGAAAAATAATGAGTTCCTTAAAAAATAAAACTAAAGCTGAATTAATAGAAGAAATAGAATTACTTCGGAATGAAATCGATGCATTGAATGAAAGAGATAAGAAACAACTGCCATCTGATCAGTTAAGTAAAAATGCAGAATTAGCTTTAAGAGAGAGCGAAGAAAAATTTCGTACAATCTCAAATCAATCAATGATGGCGATTTTGATTCTTCAAGATGATCGGTACCAATATTTGAACCAGGCCTTTACTGACATCTGCGGATATACAATAAAAGAATCTCTGGATTGGGATCCAATGGAATGGGTAAAAATTGTTCATCCGGATGATCGTGCTCTAGTATTGGAACGATCACGTGAAATGCAGACCTCTGACAAAAATGAGATTTCACGATATTCTTATAGAATAATAACAAAATCAGGAGAGATTAAATGGATAGATCAATTTTCTAAAAGTTTAATATTCGCCAATAAGCCTACTTTTTTAGTTACAGTAATTGACATAACCGAACGCAAACATGCCGAAGAAAACATTAAGCAAAGATTGCGCTTTGAAAAAATCATTTCTTCTATATCATCACGATTTGTAGGTGTTTTTGATATTGAAGAAGCAATTAATGCTGCACTTTCTGATTTGAGCAAATTGAGTGGAGCTGATAGAGTTTATCTCTTTCTTTTTGACAAGGCAGGAGAAAAGATGAATAATACCCATGAATGTTGTGCCGATGGTGTTAGCTCGGAAAAAGAAAACCTCAAGAATATTCCACTTAAAACAGTTCCGTGGTGGATGGGTAAACTTAACAAGGGTGAGAATATTCATGTTACTGATATTTCAAAAATGCCTGAGGAAGCTAAACTTGAAAGAAAAATTTTAGAAGCACAACATATTAAATCAGTCCTCATTTTGCCACTATATATAAGAAAAAAACTATCGGGATTCATTGGCTTTGATAATGTAACCGAAGCAAAGAACTGGAACGACGACGATATTGCACTTCTCCAAATCTCTTCAGGGCTGATTGGAAATGCTCTTGAGCGAAAGCGTGCTCAGGATGAGATTTCACAATCCGGAGAATTTCTAAACAGTGTAATTAATGGAATAGCCGATCCCATTTTTGTAAAAGACGAGAATCACCGCTGGATTGTATTAAATGATTCTTTATGTGATATGGTTGGCAGCACCCGTAACGAGATGCTAGGCAGATCTGACTATGATCTATTCCCCACTGAGCATGCCGATGTGTTCTGGGCACACGACAGCAAGGTTTTGTCTTCGGAAAAAGTTGATTTTAACGAGGAAGAAATAAATGGAGTGGAAGGAACACGTACCATTTCAACCATCAAGTCATCATTTACCAATCCGATAACCGGTAAAAGAAATCTCGTGGGTACAATACGAGACATCACTGAACAGAAGCAGGTGGAAACAGCTTTAAAAGAGAGTGAAGCAAGACTTTCAACCTTAATGAGCAACCTTCCCGGAATGGCTTATCAATGTAAAAACGATGAGCAATGGACTATGGTATTTGTCAATGAAGCTTGCGAACAGCTTACCGGATATCAACCAGACCAGCTTATTAATAATAAAAATATTTCCTACAATGACTTAATCCACCCGGATGACAGAGTATTTGTAAAGCAGCAAGTTGAAGAAGCTTTTAGTACAGGAGATCATTTTGAGATTGAATATCGCATTATCTCTGCAAGCAGTGAAGAAAAATGGGTCTGGGAACGGGGTGTTCAAACTATACCACAAAATAATGGCTCCAAACTAATTGAAGGCGTTATACATGACATCACAGAACATAAGCAAGCCGAATTCAAATTGAAAGAAAGTGAAGAGTATTTTAGGGCTTTGATAGAAAATTCAAACGATGTTATTTCAATTTTAGACGAAAAAGGAAATGTAATTTACGAAAGCTTTTCACATCAAAAAGTTTTAGGTTATCACCCTGGAGATATGATAGGCAATAGTGTTTTTGAATTTGTACACCCAAATGACAGGCAACGTATATCACAACAATTTGTTGAATTATTACAAAAACCAGGAGAAATTGAACAAGTTAATTTTCGTTTTCTACATAAAGATGGGGCATGGCGATACATTGAGGGAGAAGGTAGAAATTTATTAAATACTCCAGCAGTAAAAGGTATAGTCGTAAATTATAGAGACGTTACCGAGCGCATAAAAACGGAGGAAGCATTGTGGGAGCAATCAGAGAATTATCGAATAACATCTGAAAAAACCGGACAGCTTATATATAATTATAATAACATTACAGGTAAGATAAATTGGGCTGGAGCTATTGAATTAGTTACAGGATTCGCACCTATGGAATTTCAAACAGTTGATGTAAATGGATGGTCAGATATGATCCATCCTGATGATCGAGAAATAACCTTGTCAGCACTTGATGATGCAAAAAGAGTGTGCTCAACTTTTGATGTCGATTATAGGTTTTTACACAAAAATGGATCTTTTATCTATGTTGAAGATCATGGTGTCTTTCTTCCTGGAGAAGATGGCAAAGCTAATAGAATGCTTGGTTCTATCAAAGACATTACAGAACGAAAAAGAGCAGAAGAAGCTCTATTAGAAAGTGAGGAAAAATTCCACAAGTTCTTTGATGATGACTTAGCGGGTAATTTTATCTCCTCACCTAGTGGGCAGCTAATCGACTGTAATAGAGCTTGGTTAAACATTTTTGGTTTTTCAACATTGGAAGAAGCAAAAAAAACAAACTTAAAAAGCCTGTATCCCAAAAAACAAATGCGTAAGAAAAAAATACAATTACTTGCGGAAAAGAAAAGAATGACTAATTATGAAGAAAAAATGAAAAAAATAACCGGTGAGGAAATTGATGTTTTAACAAATTTAATTGGTGAATTTGATGAAAAGAATTTGATATTGACCAAAGGATATATGTTAGATATTACTGATGAAAAAAAAGCAAAAGAGGAAGTAAAAAAATACCAGTCCCAACTGGAAGAATTGGTTACTCAAAGAACAGAAAAACTATCAAATGTGAATAAGGAACTATCCATAGAGATAAAAAAAAGAAAAGAAGCGGAAGTTGATGCCATATCAGCTTTTGTTAAGGAGAAGCAAGTTAATGAATTGAAAACCCGATTTATTTCAACAGTATCGCACGAGATAAGAACTCCATTAACTGCTATCAAATCTTCTGCAGAATTACTTCAACTATACGAAAAAAGATTTGATGCTAACCAGAAGAGTGAACAATTAACTAGGATTGTTAATTCCGTAGATTATTTGATTTCCTTGTTGGAAGATGTTTTAATGATGAGTCGGACAGACTCAGGTAAAATTATTTTTGCTCCCAAAGAAGTTAATTTACAAGAATTGGTTAAGGGAATTATTGATAAAATAGAAGCAGTTGATAGTAAGAAACATAATTTTAGCTATTCATTCAGTGGACCCAGAATAAAGGTTATTACCGATTCTAAGCTATTGGGAATAACAATAACTAACTTGGTTAATAATGCAGTTAAATATTCTCATGAAAAAAGTACTATACAAATTAATGTTTCGTCAAATAATTTTATAACCTTAGAAGTAATTGACGAAGGCATTGGAATTCCCGAAGAAGGGAAAGAACTATTGTTTGAACCTTTCTACCGTGCAAATAATGCCGAAAAATATAACGGTTCTGGGCTTGGTCTTTCTATTGTGAAACGCTCAATAGAATTATTAAATGGGACTATTTATATTGAAAGTGAAATAGATAAAGGTTCCAAATTCACTGTAAAAATACCGATTGACAAATAAAATGTTGGGATTAAGGATAAAACAATATTATTCACTAAAACATTATATGACTTCAATTACATCCATGAGATGTTTAAAGAAAGTGCCAAACATCTTTTATCCAAAATCGATACATACCATATTGTGGAACTTGATAGGCTCGCAGCAAATAAGAGAATTGGCTGCAGAATATTAATTTTATTATTATCATAAAATGATAAAAATTAAAAATGGAGATTAAATAAATTTGAAAATATATAACGACTGGAAAATCTTTACAAAGATAGTATCGCTTTCTTTAGTGAGTATATTGCCGTTTGTTCTTCTTGTATTCTCCTACATTCTTCCAAGTTTAGAAGAACAAATGTATTTAGATAAAAAAAGCAAACTTAAACATACGGTTGAAGTGGTTTACAGCTTAGTAGAAGGCCAGGCAATGTTGGCATCGGATAATATGCTCTCCGATTCCGAGACTAAACAGAAAGTGAAAGAAATAGTTCAATCTCTGCGATACACTGATAAAAATTATTTCTGGATTAATGATACAGAGCCAAGAATGATTATGCATCCTTTTCAACCGGAGTTGAACGGACAATCATTAACCGAAAGTAAAGATCCCAATGGGATATTTATGTTTATAGAAATGGCTAATGTAGCAAAAAAAGAAGGGCAGGGTTTTGTTAATTATATGTGGCCAAAGCCTGGATATGACAAACCGGTACCCAAGATTTCCTATGTTAAATTATTTGAAAAATGGGATTGGATAATAGGTACTGGGATTTATGTGAATGATATAGAAGAAGAATTATCTGCACTAACTTCAAAGGTAATAATGTTTTTGATTGTCGCAATATTACTTGCAATTTTTGCAGGTTACATCATTGCACTTAAAATTTCTGAACCTATAAAGACATTATCAGAGGCTGCAGAAAAGGTTACGAATGGCGAACTTGATATTCAAGTAAGTGAATACTCAGATGATGAGATCGGTAAATTATCCAAAGCATTTAATACTATGGTAACAAATATTAAAACTTCAATAGAGGGGCTTAGTAAAAAAAATATTGAGGCTCAGCAGGCTGCACAAGAAATTTTAGCAGCAAAAGAAGAAGTTGAAAAATACCAGACACACCTAGAAGAATTAGTCACTCAAAGAACAGAAAAATTATCTACTGTTAATAAGAATCTTTCCACGGAAGTAATAAAGAGAAAAGAAGCGGAAGCGGAAGTTATAACGGCATTAGTAAAGGAAAAGCAAGTAAGTGAATTGAAAACCCGATTTATATCCACCGTATCTCATGAAATAAGAACTCCGTTAACAGCAATTATGTCTTCAGCCGAAATATTACAACGTTATGGGAAAAATCTTGATACTAAACAGAAAGATGAACAATTATCAAGAATCATTAATTCTGTAGACTATTTAATTTCCCTATTAGAAGATGTTCTAATGATGAGCCGGACGGACTCGGGTAAAATTATTTTTTCTCCAGAAGAAATTGACCTTGACGAGTTGATAAAGTGTACTGTTGCTAAAATTGAAGCGGCAGATGATAAGAGGCATCAATTTAATTATATTTATAATGGTAAAAAGAAAAACATTCTAACTGACTCCAAACTTTTGGGAATAACTGTAACCAACCTGATTAATAATGCAGTTAAATATTCTCCCGAAAATAGTAAAATACAAATAAATGTTTCGCTAAATAAATTAATAACCATCGAAGTAATTGATGAAGGTATTGGAATTCCCGATGAGGGGAAAAATCTTTTGTTTGAACCTTTTTACCGTGCAGTCAATGCCGAAAAATATAAAGGTTCAGGACTAGGTCTTTCTATTGTTAAGCGCTCGGTCGAATTATTAAATGGTACTATTGCTGTTGAAAGTAAAATAGATGAGGGTTCCAGATTCGTGGTAAAATTACCAATTGATTAATTAACTATTAAAATTATGGATAAAACAATATTACTAATTGAAGATGACCCAGATGTTTTAAGGAATCTGGAAGTTTTATTACGTCAGGAAAAATATAATATTATTAAAGCCATTAACGGTTTTGAGGGAGTTTCACTTGCCAAGGAGAATATTCCCGATCTGATTGTTTGCGATATATTAATGCCCAAAATGAATGGTTACGAAGTTCTTCAAGCATTGTTACTTGATCCAGCTACTAACACAATTCCTTTTTTATTTTTAACTGCTAAGGCAGAAATAAAAGATATTAGAAAAGGGATGGGTTTAGGCGCTGATGATTATTTGATTAAACCTTATGATATTGATGACTTACTTAATGCAATAAATGTCCGTCTCAATAAGTATTATAAAATTAAGGGAGATCAACTAAAAGATTTAGATGAAAAAGTAAACAACAACGTACAACTATCTAAAAAGGACAGAATATTAATTACAATTAATAATACTCCTCAATTTTTCAAATCAAAATCTATAATATATATTGTAGCAGAAAGACAATATACAAACATGGTAATTAAGGATGGGACAAGGATTTTAGTGCGCAGATCTCTTTCTTATTGGGAAAAGGTTTTACCTGATAACCAGTTTTTAAGAATTCACCGATCGACTATTATTAATCTAGATTATATTAGCAAAATTGAAAAGTGGTTCCAAAATTCCTATAAGGTTTATCTAGTAGATGAATTCGGACAATTTATTATGAGTAAGAGATTTGCATCAAAACTAAAGGACCGTTTTTAAACTAGAGTTATAATTTGTGTGAAACTTAAGAAATTTTTGAGTAAATACTGAAAGAAAATTTGCATCATAAAAGTGTATTTATCAAAAATCAATATACTATTCAGATTTTAATTTTCATGTCGGATTTCTTACCGCTTAAAACAATTATTCACCGTTTGAAACTTTCTATGTGAAAAGAGAATTCTTTTTCCGATAATTTGAAGGTAATAAGGAAATTAAATGGAAACAATATTAGTTGTAGAAGACGATATCAATGTTCGTGAAAACCTTGGGCAACTCCTAACCCTTGAAGGTTACACCGTACTAACCGCTATTGATGGACAGAACGCTTTAGAAATTATAGATTCAACCAAAGCAATCGATTTGATCATTTCTGATATAAAAATGCCAAATTTAACCGGGCATGAATTACTTGAGAAGTTACAAGAAAACGACGCTACCAAGCTGATTCCACTTATATTTCTATCGGCTAAAACTAATAATGAAGATATTCGTACAGGAATGAATATTGGAGCCGATGACTATGTAACCAAACCTTATTCTGCAGAAGAAATATTAAATACAATCAAAGCTCGGCTTAAAAAATTGAATGCACAGCAAACCGAGTTAAGCAACTTGAAAGAAAATATAATTAAGTATGTCCCTCATGAATTACGTACACCCTTAGTCTCAATATTAGGATTCTCCAACTTAATGCTAGATGAATTAGATTCTCTCTCTTTATCTGATTTCAAATACATGCTCCAGACAATCAAAACATCCGGGTTACGTTTAAGTGAATGGGTGGAGAAATTTATCTTTTATACTGAAGTTGAAACAAACTCTCAATCATATAAGAATAATCATCAAGATGAAAAGAATATATGTGAGTTAAAAGACGTTATATGGGAGGATAACTTTTCTAATAATCGGGCATGGATGGAAAGAAAAGATGATATAAGGATTGAATTAGAAGATGTGCTTTTGAGAATGAACAAAGGTTATTTAGAATTTTTAATAAAAGAGTTAATTGAAAATTCGGCTAAATTTTCTGAACCCGGCACCAGTATTAAAGTAACTGGTATTATAAATGGGGAATATTACGAGATTGCTTTCTATGATGAGGGTATTGGATTTAGTGATACATGTATAGAAAAAATAACAGCTTTTCAACAGTTTGAAAGAGAAAATAAACAACAGTACGGTAATGGATTAGGGCTGGCTATTGTTAACAAGATACTATGTGCCTCTAATGGTGAATTTGATTTGAAAAGTAAAAAAAATAAATTCACAACTTTAACTGTTAAAATACCATTGGCATGTTAATATATATTGATTTTAGTAAAGGTGAATTTTAAACTTTAAATTTTAACCAAAAGGATTGTCAAATGATCAGCAGCGTGGAGAAAGATTTCAGTGAAATAAGCGTGAATCTGGAATCCATTTATATTAATTCGAAATTAGCAATCATAAAAATGTCAATCGAAGTCTTGTCCCAATTGGGAAATATGGAAAAAGAAAACAGTACAGCATTGTTTACTAATAGTCATTTAAAAGATCGAATAACTAAATGTAAGGAAGACGCTGAAAGTTGCATAAACAATAGGATGAAAAAAACAAGTGAAAATAATTCTATTAATGGTTATATGACATCACTTGGAAATGATAGATTCACACTTAATAGAAATTTTTAAAAAATATGTTGTAGCCCAATTCACCGTGTTAAACTTCAGCTCAAAATAACTTCACTCTCAATTTTTAAAATATTTTCTTTCATTGCGTAATAATAATTCTAAGAAATTTCATCATTTGTACTGCATATTCCAAATTGGTTCGAACGACAGTATTAGTTAGTTCATAATTATTATATATCTGATGGGTTGTTATTGCCAATATTGAGACGACGAGGATTGAAGTACACTATTGCTAATTAAAAAAAAGACGAATTCCCGTTTGAAACAATTATTTCCCGCTCGAAACATTCTTTTTAGATAGTCTATTTCTTAACCGATAATTCCCACAGCGATTATAAAACAAATAAAAAGAAAACAATTATGTGCGAAATCAATTCATTTTATTTTAAGTCAATCGGAATTCTGCTTGCATTATTTTATTCAACTAATATCCGATTTAATTCGCTTGAGCTATGGCTGAAGGATCATATTAATTATCACGACGTTTATAATCAAATACAAATACTATCGTTAGGTTGTTTTGAAACGGTTATCAATACTGTTGCTAATAAAATCAATCGAAATTTATTAAAATACACTTAATACTAATTATAGAGGTTCAAATGAAACTAACAAGATTTAAGGACTGGTCAATATTTGCTAAAGTAACGGCGCTGTCCGTTCTAGGCATAGTGCCATTTATTCTACTGTTCTTCTTTTCTGTTTTGCCATCTATTGAAGAGCAGCTTTATGCCGAAAAGAACACTCAATTAACCCATAATATTGAAGTTGCGTCCAGTATTATATCAGGCTACGAGGATTTAGCAAAAAGTGGCGAAATGCCAATCGAAGAAGCACAAGCTATGGCATTAGCTCAAATCAGTCAATTGCGTTATGATAAAAGCAATTATTATTGGATTAATGATTTGGAAGCAAATATGATTTTGCATCCTATTAGTCCAGAACTAAATGGTAAATCTATGAGGGATAGGAAAGACCCGAATGGATTGCAGTTATTCGTTGAATTTGCAAATGTTGCCAAAAATAATGGCAGTGGTTATGTCGACTATATGTGGGCACGCCCTGGTTATTCAGAACCGGTTCGTAAAATTTCTTATGTAAAACTACATAGTGATTGGGACTGGGTACTCGGAACAGGCATCTATGTAAATGATGTAGAAGAACAGTTATCAGAATTTGAGTCCGGAATATATCTCTTTCTATTTATTGCTATAGCAATCTCATTACTCGCGGGTTATTTTATAGCAATAAAAATATCCAAGCCAATTAAAGTCTTAAATGAAGCTGCAGGAAAAGTTGCCGAGGGCGATGTAAATGTTACAGTAACCAACGATGCAAAAGATGAAGTTGGAAAACTTGCATCATCATTTAATGTTATGGTTGAAAATATAAGAACATCTATGAAAGATATTCAGGAAAAAAGTGACGAGGCTGCTAAAGCTGCAAACGAAGCAAGAGAAATTCGTGATCAAGCGCTCGATAATCAAAAATATCTCGAAAGAAGTACAAAAGTTCTATTAGGTGAAATGGATAAATTTTCTAATGGAGATTTAACAGTAAATATTATTCCGGAAAATGCAGATGATGATATTGGTAAAGTATTTATTGGTTTTACTAATAGCGTGGCAAAAATAAATCAAGCAATAAACGAAGTTTTAGAAGCAGTTGGAGCAACAGCAAGTGCTGCAAATCAAATTTCATCCAGTGCTGAAGAATTAGCTGCCGGTTCACAAGAACAAAGCTCACAGACCTCTGAAGTAGCAACAGCTATTGAACAAATGGCTGCTACAATTACTCAAACGACCCAACACGTGGTTCAAACCAATGAAGCTGCAAAAGACTCAGGTGACATGGCTAAAAACGGACAGAAAGTTATTGAAGCCACAATAGCTGGGATGAAAAAAATTGAAGAAGTTGTTAGTCATTCATCTAAGATTATTCTGGAACTTGGAGAAAGCAGTGGTCAAATAGGAGAGATAATTCAAGTAATAAACGATATAGCAGATCAGACTAATCTGTTAGCCTTAAATGCTGCAATAGAAGCAGCTCGCGCAGGTGAGCAAGGTAGAGGTTTTGCGGTAGTTGCTGATGAAGTTAGAAAATTAGCAGAGAGGACTTCTAGTGCAACTAATGAGATAGAGGGAATGGTTACTAAGATCCAGAAGGACAGTAAAAATGCAGTAGATGCTATTGAACAAGGAAATGCGGAAGTATCTAAAGGAATGGAAGAAGCTTCGAAAGCGGGAGAATCAATGGCTAAAATTGTTCAATCATCAGATGAAGTATTAGATATTTCTACTCAAGTAGCCACTGCAAGTGAGGAGCAATCTGCCACTGTAGAACAAATTAGTAAAAGTGTTGAAGGAATAAATATAGTGTCTCAAGAATCAGCAGTTGGAGTACAGCAAGTAGCTAGTGCATCAACTGATTTGAGCCAGTTAGCAGAAAACCTACAGACATTGGTTTCACAGTTTAAATTAAACGCAAATATCAATACAAGAACTGGATATTCAGAAAATTATGCGGTAAAGAATAATGGGACAATCGTTAATCAATAAAAACAAATTCTTATGGAAATAAAATGGACGAAATAAATACAACTCATGCAGATTCAGAATTACTACAATTGGTAGGCTTTAAATTAGGGAAAGAAGAGTTTGCCGTTGATATACTCAACGTAAATGAGATACTTAAAATGATGGAAGTTACTGTGGTTCCAAACTCACCCGATTGTATTGAAGGAATTGTGAATATTCGTGGCAGAATAATTCCTGTAATTGATACCAGACTTAAACTCAATATGCCAAAGAAAGAATATGATAATGATACAAGGATAATGGTAGTAGAGAAGAAAGAGAAAACAGTTGGATTTATTGTTGACGAGGTGAATGAAGTTCTTCGAATTCCAAAAGATATTACAGAACCACCACCGGATTTAGTAACAGCAAATATTGAGTCGGATTATGTAACATCAGTTGCAAAACTGGAAGGTAGATTATTAATTCTACTCGATTTGGAAAAACTTATTTTATCTGAGGAATTAGTTGACGTTTAGGCGCCAATATTACTAATAACATTGTCATGGAGTTGGAGTAGTAAATTTTCTGTATTCAAAACTTGAATGCCATATTCCACTTACTACTTCTTGTTCCATGACATATATTATTCTCTAATACAATATAAATTTGGATTTTCCCGTAGAAGAAATTTTCATTACCTTTCCAAGATTATATAAAAATCTAAGTTGATCAACTTAGTGAACTAGGGAGAATATGGAAATTGAAAATCCGGGACTTATGAAAAATGCTCTCGTAAATACCAAATTAAATAAAAAATCAAAATTAGTACTATCGTTAGATTTAATAACTAATGCTGAGAGTACAATTATTAAAGTGAATAACAAAAGATGCCCGTTTGAATTGGCTAAAAATATTCATGAAATTTCTCGTTAAATAATAACAATATCCAAGTTAGTTGTTCTGGATATGAGAAAAAGGAAATATGTAGAGAATAGTCTACGTTTAATAATATTAAATATTGCTCTTATATGTAAAATATGGAAATAAAATTTTATGTTGTAGTTGAAAGTGATAATTTCAAATGTAGGAGTTGCTACAAATATGAAGATAAAGATAAAAATAAAATTAAATGCAGTCTTTGTTTTACACAATTACAGCACACTATAGTATCGTCTCAGTAAAGAATAGAACTATGTAATAATAAGACTTATCTTTTTATTAATATCCTTTACAGCTTAAGATTTTTATTAATTGAGTACAGATTAGGAAACTATAAATTATCAAAATTATTCAAGAAAATGTTATTTGTAAGAAAAGATCATAAAAGAAAAAAAATTAATGAAATTGTTGACCCGAATGATTCAAATGAATATTAAATTTATTAAAAAGTATTAAATACGATATACTATTTCATTATTAAATCTCTAATCACCTAAATATGCTCTAAATTCACTTCCATACACAGCATGAAAACCTGCTTTGAGTCTAATCTCATTATTAGAATTGAAACTAGAATTTTTATATTGGGGTACGATATAAGAATAAGGCTCACCTGCAATAATTTTGGTTTCAGCGAAATAATCTTCAATTCTATTATTTGTTACAATATAATCTTCAAATCTAAGAATGGAATGATCATATTCTTCAGGTATTGAAGAAGAATAAGTTGGTCCAACGAATTTCCTACCAATGAAAATGCCATCTGTGGTCAAATCTCTTACTTGTTGATAAAAGGCAGATAAAAATCCATGTTTTGTAGCGGCATCAGAAAATTGCTCTAAATTATTATCATCTACTTCATTTTCATGTGGTTCTAATTGATATAAAAAAACACCATTTAACTGAAGGTTTTTTGCTTTACCTAATAAATCATCATATTCAGACAAATCCTTATGAGCCCCAACCCAAGAAAATGAAAATTTGTTTCCAAAGCGATTTTTCATGTCAGTCCAATCACTTCGTTGATCTTTATTTTCCGGCACAGAAATCCATAACCCTAAAAATTCCCACCAATGTTTATAACTTGAAAACATAACGTTATCTGCTATGGTATTAACGTAGTCCTTCAGCTGGTCAGTACGTTTGTAGCCACTTAAAACAATACTCGTATTAGGATATTTATTTTTAATCCAATTTTTTATCCCTGTCCAAATTGTAATGTTCTCACCTAAATCCGCTGGTTCATCTATATAGTAAGCCCACATTTCAGGCAAATCTTCAACATTTTCGAGATAAGTATCTTGTCTTATCTGTCTCATTATTTTCGAAGAATCAAATCCCGCTTCAATAATCATATTGTAATATTCTATACCAAAAGTACGTGCGATTAATATATGGTTGAATCCCCACTTATACTTCAGCTCCTTAAGTCGTGTAACATCTGTGTACCTGCTATTATGAGGCCAAACACCCACCGTTTTATTCTCTACCGCTGAATAATATTTAATCCATTTCTCCTCATAGGTTGTTTGACTTGATACCAGAACTGAAAAATAGAGGCTTAAAATTATTATAAATTTACCAGTTTTCATTATAGATCACCAAAAGTATTTTTAAGATCTTCTATTTGCGTCTTCAGTTTTTTAATATTTTTATCTTGCTTAATGATATACAAAGTGAGTTCTTCAATTTTCTCAAGTAATTTAATTTGAATTTCTGAGACATTAATTCCACCATTTTGAATTTCTGATGCGGAAGGTATACCTTCGAGATGGCGATTAATTTTGACATAATTTTCCAATTCATTTAAATCTTGTAATTCATATTCGTCATCAAATACATAATCTGGCCAGTTTGTTTGCAATTTCACAACTATTTCTTCTGCTATTATACTTCCAGCCACAGCTAATTTATGATCGTTTGACCATGTTCCTATTCCAATATTTCCTAATTTACTAACTGTAAAACTATTTGTCGGCGCTCCCAATTCAACTTTTATTGGTGATTGATAAATTGTACCTCCCTTGCTATTTAAAGTAAATATATTGTCATCTTCATGAAGTAAATTCCATACATTTCCTGTGGTTAAATCTTCAAATACTATTTGAGCACTAGAATAATTACTACTGCTTGTAGTTCCATTTAGCCTTAGAACACTCCTCCCTATTTCGTTTCTAATGGTCAATCCAGGAAACCAATTGGTATTTCCTTGAACAAGAATATTTCCATTTTCAATATGTAGTTCTTGTTCTGGAGTTTTAGTTCCAAGCCCAATTGAGTAATTTGAGTCAGATAAAACAATATTGCCATTGTGTATTTTCCATCCGTTATCTACAATAGTCTGTCCAACCGGCAAATCTTCCCAATAAAGCATATTTCCAAGATTATATAATTTATTAGTACTATTCCCAATTGTTGATAGCGGAGGAAGGTTAATAGAGCCACCATTAGCTTCATCATTTATCTCAAGTAATACATTGCCAGATGAATTCAGAATACTAATTTTTCCAGAAGAACTATCCTCAGCTGAAATAATATTATTATAAGTCGTCTTTATTGGTTTTGGAGTTTGTGATTGAACAATTGCAATATAGAAAAAGAAAATAATTAGTGTTTTCAATATCCTAATCATGTCAATCTCCCTTCTCATTAATTAAAGAGATTATTATAGCAATTCTGTTGATTTCGATTTTCGGGAAATCAAAATACTTGCATCAATTTTAATTTACATAAAAATAGTATTAGTAGAAATGGTGCATAAAATTTTTTATGAATAAATAAAAGACAAATATTGAATATGAATGAAGGCAAAGTTATTATTTTCCTCCTTACTTCTACAGAAATGAAAAACTTAAATAACTCATTTCAATTGATATTTTTAATGATCAAGAACAAGACTCTAATTAATTCGATAATCCATAAATCTTGTCAATCGCAAGAAAATTTTCTCTTTGTGCTGAATTTTCAAATTCTATTTTTTTATTTATATTCTGGGGTTTTCTCCTTTTGCACCAGTTTTGATAGTTTTGTTTATTTTTTATTCTAACAAATACTTTCATCAGGTTAAAATAATTTTTGGAGCGTTGGGTAGTAATATTTATAGTGAATAGGAATTCTGAGGAATGCCCCTAGCATTTCTTATAAAAAAAACAATTAATATAAAAATGACTATTGAGGATTATATACAAAATAATTATTGTTCTATTAGTGTTTTTTTTATAATTTTAATAGTTATTTATGAATTATGGACAACATTTATACAAATGGAAAATAATTCTACTTTTTGTTTTTATCTTAATTTAACCTCACCATTTTTGACCTTTTCAATACTCTATCTTTTTACTACTCTAAAATATTATTTATCATCAAAACTCCTTAATCTTGTAAAGAATTCTAGATGAATAAAGAAATAATATATAGGTTCAATAGCTCACAAAACTGGAGGAAAAATGATTCATACTTACTATCATGCTAGAGCTGATCATCATGATCAATGTGTTAATACTGTTGAAGAGGCGAAACAATTAGTTCATGAATGGAGTAAAGAAGGTGATTCACATATCAAAATCTTTAGACTCTCAGCGGACGAAATTTTGGATTATATTAACACTGAAGAAGAACTGATTTATCTTGATAATTTAGATTAAGATTTTGATGGTTTTGTATCGATTTTTTTTATTTATCTTTTAATAAAATGATTCGATTTTGAATGACAATAGGCGCGGTCAATAATCCGCGCCTATTTAAATTTTTTGATTAATTTTCTTGCACTTTTATACTGCCGCCTGAACTTCTGAGATAAAGTTTTGGTCCACCATTATTAAGTTCTCCTTTTAATTGAGAACTTTTAACTTTTCCTTTAAATGAAATTGGGAAGTCACTGCTTACAGATCCGCCACTTGTTTTGGCGTCCAAATAAACATTAGTATTCTTAGCAAGTTTTACAGTTATACCCCCACCAGAAGTAGATAGCGAACAATCTTCCTTTGGTTGCTCAAGTATAGAGGCAAAAACAGAACCGCCTGAAGTAGACGCATCAATAGCCCCATACACTTCATGTACAGTTATTCCACCACCTGAAGTATGTGCATCAACTTTACCTTCGCATTTTTCAATTTTAATTCCACCACCTGAAGTACTAATATCAATATTACCGCTGCATTCTCCAACGGTTATTCCTCCGCCAGAAGTTTCCCCATTGATGTTACCAGTAATATTTCCAAAGGTAAGACCTCCTCCTGAAGTATTTGCATTAACAAGTCCTTCTAAATCCCCAACAGAAATTCCTCCACCACTAGTATTAAGATCTACATTATATTTTTCAGGTACGGTAATTACAAATTTTACATTTAACTTATTCCACTTAGAACCACCTAGAAGATTGCTAAGCCAACTTCTACTTCCTTTATACTTTGCTTTTATACTCAGATCAGATCCATTGTGATTGTAATCGATAATAAAAGCATCGAATAGTTTTTCAGCTAATTCTTCATCATTTGTTTTTGCTTTGAATTGGACTTCAACATTAACTGTCTCAGAACTGTGAGTATTAATTGAAATAGAACCTCTCTCAGTTTCTATTTCTAATTGCCCACCTACTTTTACTGTGAATGTTTTTTTTTCAGTTTTCTCTGTAGATCCAAACACTACGGCACTTGTTAACAAAAGCGAGAAGATTGTAGTGAAAATTATTTTTAGGTTGGTCATTTCAAACTCCTAGATTATTTAGATTAGTCTTATATTTCTTAATGTCTTAACTCTACTTTAGACTGATCTAAATTGAAAAGGTTGCGTTTAGAAAATATTAGTTTATCGATTTATTTTAAAAATTGGTATGGTCAATAATTGTAAGTCTGAGAAATGTTACAACTAACCAAATTTATTATTTTGACACAAAAATTTCTCAACGTTCGAAATAACAAAGTTAAGAGGATATTTTTTCTAGAATTCTAATTCCTTATTCATGAAAAATCAATTATCGTAATCTTCATCTTCAAAACTCTCATCACCGTCCTCCATTGTAAACATAGTTGAAATCATATCCTTAAATTGAAGACCAAATTCTACATGTTGTTTACTTATAAGTGAATGTTCAGCCAATCCATGAAGTAAAAATTCCATCATTAAATAGTTTTCGTTTTCGGGTAAATCAGGATGTGTTTTTTTTACAAATACTCCTAGGTCAGTTACTCCGCATAGAATTTTATAGTATTCTTTATCAGAGCTATTATTCAAGATGTCCAAATTATTATGAGAAAACCAATGTATTATTTCTGCATATGGATTTTTTTCATGTGTTTTTTTAATTTTATCCGGACTAGGGAAATATTCTTCAAATTGCTTTTTAATAGCTTTCCCAATTAGAATTTGTGCAACCGTAGCAGTTCCTTCTTGCTCACCCTCATATACTAATTCCACTTTCCCAGTTATCGAGGGAATTACTCCAATAAAATCAGAAATCCTAATCGTTGTTTTTTCTTCGGCATTAATTATCATTCTCCTTTCAGCAGTGCTTACTAGATTCTCAATTGCCGAGATCGTCAGCCGTGCTGATACCCCACTTTTAGAATCAACGTATTCACTCTTGCGAGCTTCAAAGGCAATTTGCTCAACCAAATCTTTTACTAACCTTGGTGTACTAACTGAATCCATTTGCTCCTTAGTTAATTTCGATTCAAGTTCCGTGATGGTTCTTGATTCATCAATTGTTCTTGCATAGTGGGTCAATATTTGAGAATCAATTCTATCTTTTAAGGGTGTAACAATTGAACCGCGGTTTGTATAATCTTCAGGGTTAGCAGTAAATACAAATTGCACATCAAGAGGAAGTCTTATTTTAAATCCTCTAATTTGAACATCTTTCTCCTCCAAAATATTGAAAAGAGCTACTTGAATTCTCGCTTGCAGATCTGGGAGTTCATTAATAACAAATATTCCTCGGTGTGATCTTGGAATTAAACCAAAATGAATAACACGTTCATCTGAATACGGAAGCTTTAATGATGCAGCTTTTATTGGATCAACATCACCAATAAGATCTGCAATAGTGACATCCGGCGTGGCTAATTTTTCAGAATATCTTTCATCTTTAAAAATCCATTCAACAGGAGTATCACCTCCCATTTCTGAAACTTTATCTTTCCCGTATCTGGATATTGGTTGAAAAGGACTATCATTTAATTCCGATCCAGCAATAATTGGAATATAATCATCCAATAATGTGCTCATTAATCTTGCAATTTTAGTTTTTGCTTGCCCCCTTAAACCAAGTAAAATAATATTATGCCTAGATAGTATAGCACTTTGAATATCAGGAATTACAGTCTCTTCATAACCAATTATGCCTTCAAAAATTTGTTTGCCGCTCTTCAATTGTATAATCAAATTTTCCCGCATCTCATCCTTTGTTGAGCGAGATAAATAATTGCTTTCTCTTAGCTGATCTAAAGTTGTAATTTTATTAATGTCGTATTTCATTACACCCTTTCATTATTATTATTCAGTTGAAAAATTATAATCTATCTGACCCTTTTCCTTCGGTTTCTTATATAATCCTCAAAGATAAATTCACCTAATCCATTAAGCGAGCTATAGTAAGCTCTTCCCTGATTGGTTTTAGTAAAATCTCTCACAAATTGTTGCAAATAAGGATCTCTCGCAATCATAAAAGTTGTAATAGATATTTTAAGTTTTCTACAGATCGCAGCTTGGTTTAATGTTTTGTTAATAATTTTCCGGTCAAGTCCAAAACTATTCTTATAATATTTTATACCCTCTTTTAAACAAGTTGGTTTTCCATCAGTAATCATAAATATCTGTTTATTTTCAGTCTTCCTTCTACGCAAAATATCCATTGCAAGCTCAATACCAGCATAAGTATTTGTGTGATAGGGCCCTACCTCAAGATAGGGCAAATCTTTAATTTCAATTGGCCAGGCATCGTTTCCAAAAACAATAATGTCTAAAGTATCCTTCTTAAATCGTGTGGTTATTAATTCTGCAAGAGCCATTGCTACTTTTTTGGCCGGTGTAATTCTATCCTCGCCGTACAAGATCATGGAATGAGATATGTCAATCATAAGTACTGTTGATGCATTTGTTTTAAATTCATTTTCTTCAACTTCAAGATCGTTTTCCAATAAGCGAAAATCTGATATCCCATGATTTATTTGTGCATTCTTTATTGACGAAGTCATATCTATTTGATCAATTGCATCCCCATATTGATAATCCCTCCTGTCAGAGGTAGCCTCATCTCCAAAACCTGAATAAGGTGTATTATGATTCCCTCTAATCCCCTTCTTTAGTTTAGTGAATATCTCTTCAAGTGATTGTTTTCTTATTGTAATTTCCGATTTGGCAGTCATCACAAAATTATTAGAATTCTCACCATCCTTCTTTATGTATCCCTTATCCTTAAGATCTTGGATAAAGTCACCCATTCCGTAATCGTCTCCAGTAAGGTTATATTTGAGGTCAAGATCATTCATGTAGGAAATTGCCTCAGCAACATCACCGGAAGTTATATTTAGCAACTGCATAAATAACTTTAACAGTTGATCAAAACCAACTTTCCCTCCTTCTTCTGGAATAAATTCACTGAATCTGAATCCTCTCATGATAAACTCTATCTACTTAATAAAAAAAACTAAGTTTGGTAAATATTTCATTGTTAATATGGAGTTATTATCCGATTTTATCAAGTGTATTGTTTCTATACTTTAGATATAATTCAGTTCACTCTCAGAACATATACTGATGGCATAAAACTAGAAAAGCAATTATTAGAAATTACAATTCTTTATAACTATAATTGTGGTAATAGGTAGTAGAATAAACTTTTAAATATATTTAAAATTGGATTGAATTGAATAACGTATTTTTATTTACAATTACTTCTCTAATTTGGGGTTCAACTTGGTTGGTAATAACTTTTCAACTTGGCCTAGTAGAACCAATTGTGTCAGTTGTTTATAGATATTTAATAGCGTCTTTAATTCTTTTAATTTTCTGTTTTACTACTGGGAGAAATTTAAAATACTCTATCAAAGAGCATTATTTTATGCTTCAGCTTGGGATCCTACTATTTGGTATCAATTATTGGCTATCATATTCAGCAGAACTCTATCTGACCAGTGGTTTGGTTGCCGTTGCATTTTCAACTATTGTATTTTTTAATATATTTAATAACACAATTTTCTTGCGATCAAAAGTTAGAATGGATGTTTTAATAAGTGCCATAATTGGATTTTCAGGCATTTTACTTGTTTTCAAAAATGAGATACTAAATTTCAATTTTGATAGCAATAATTCAAAAGGATTTGCTCTCGCTATGCTTGGAGCGTTTATATCCTCACTAGGGAATATAACTTCTGCCCGAAACCAAAGAAATAATTTACCGGTGATACAGACAAACGCTTATGGAATGCTATATGGCGCAATTATTATGTTAATTGTGGCTCTAATTAGTGGTTCCCCCATTATATTTGACTTTTCATTTTCATACGTCACTTCATTACTTTATTTATCAATATTTGGCTCAATAATAGCATTTAGTGCATATCTTACTTTACTTGGAAATATTGGTGCAGATAGAGCCGGATATGTAACACTAGTATTTCCAATCATAGCTTTAGTTCTATCTACTTTTTTTGAAGAATACCAATGGACTACTTCCGCAATTGCTGGTCTCTTTTTAATAACAAGTGGTAATATTTTAATCCTTACAAAAAAAAATAATAGTACATTTTTTTAGTTATTCTTTCTATATAATTGCAAATACTTATAGTGAAAACAATTATGGTTAAATAAATGTTTTTATATAATAGGATTTGTTATCTTTAAGTGTTTTTCTTTTGTCAATGATTGCCATCACATATTAATAAATATTAAATAATTAAACTGGGATTCCCCAAAAAAAATAATTAGGAGTACAAAATGAAAAAACTTATTGCAGTATTTATTCTGTCACTTTTCGTCTTTGTTGGTTGTGAGCAAGCCAGTTCTGTAGTTGCACCAGATAATAATACAAATACTGAGCTAGAAAAAAACGATAAACCCGTAGACTCACTCAATAAAGAAGATGATGATCCAAGACCATAGGTGATAATTTTATTCACATCTATTCGAACCTTTGTTCAATAGATGTGATTTTTTTAAGTAATGGGAAATTTAATTGTGAATCTTGATCCTATTCCAAATTCACTTTCAACAGTGAGTGAACCGTTAAGATTCTCGATGAATTTTTTAGAAATAGAAAGACCTAAACCTGTGCCTTGAAAGTCTTTTAATGTTCCTTCACTAAGTTGCTTAAATTCTTTAAATATCTCCGATATTTCATTTTCTCTAATACCAATACCAGTATCAATTACATTTACCAATAAATCTCTGTGGGAGCCATTTTTTATAATTTTTGATTCAATAGTAATTTTACCTTTTTTAGTAAACTTTATCGCATTGTTCACGAGGTTTTCTACAATCACTCTGAACATACCTTCATCTGTATTTACAACTCTTGCCTCATCGTCTAAATCAATGGAGAAGTCAATATTCTTAATAGCTACCGCGCCTTTAAAATTATTGTAGATTTGTGATAATTCATTTTCCACATTAACTTCAACAATATTTATTTCAAATTTGTCAGATTCAATTCGGGCTAGGTCTAATACCATACTTAAAGTATTTAACAACCTATTCCCAGTACGATTAATACCATCAGCCATTTCACTTAACTCTTTGGTTTTTACTTCAGAAGATAATAGCTCAGAATATCCAAGTATTCCCACCAATGGAGTTCTTAACTCATGACTCATATTTTCTAAAAAAACAGTTTTAGCTCTGTTAGCAGTTTCAACCCGATCAATTGCAACTAAAAGATCCTCTTCGGTGCGCTTTCTTTCGTGAATCTCTTTTTCAAGTTCTTTAGTTCTCTTAGCAACAAGATACTCAAGGTTATTTTTATGCTTGTTTAGTTCTATCTCATTCTTACGTAGAGCTTCTTCTGCATCTATTCTGATTTGAATATTTTCTTCAAGAATTTTATTATACTTTCTTTTATTGCTATATAGATAAAATATAAACAAAGAAACTATGACCAATATAAAAGCAAACCCAATAAAAATTTTCTTTATTAGCTTTTGATATTCGTAATCCTTATTTAAAATTTCAATTTCTTTTTCTTTAATAGATAAGTTCTGTTGAAATTCTAAATCCGTAATCGTTCTGTTAACACTTTGTATTTGTAAGTTGTCCTCAAGTTCCTGGGCTTTTTCAAGAGCGTTAAAAGCTAACAAATAACTATTATTTGCTTTATAAGTTTTGGCTAGTAAGAAAATATTCTCTAATTGTTCCACTTTATTGCCCAATTCATCAAAAATTTTAATAGCTTTCTTCAAACTTTCAATTGCTTCTAAATATAAATTTTCTTTTTCTCTAGCTAACATTTGAGAACCTGAACTAATTGCCATATTGTATTTTATATCAGCCAAATTGGCGTTTTGATAAGCAATACCATAATTATCATTCATTTTTTCGCGATAATATAGCGCTTTCTCAGTATAAATTAGTGCCTCATTGTATAATTTTTGCTTTAAATATAAATTCCCAATGTTACCTAACAGTATTGAGTAGCCACGAATATTATTAAATTTCTTGTAGATTTGTTCAGCATTCTTAAAATATACTAACGCCTCTGGATATTTATTGAGATTCCTATAAATCGAACCAATGTTATTATTTAGAGATGCATGAGAGGGATGTAACTCCATTCCCTCAGCTATCTCTAATGATTTTTTGTAATAATTGAGTGATTTATTAAAATCATTAAATTTTTTGAACAAAACTCCGAGATATGTATATCCTTTTACTATACCCTCCTTATCACCATTTTCTAGATAAATGTTTAGAGCCTTATTATGGAATTCGTAAGCCTCTTGTAGATTTGATAGATAACGGTTTGACAAACCAATATGATTAAAAACTCTTGGAATCTCAGTATCATATTTCAAGTTTTCAAAAATATTAAGAGCAGCCTCGAACATTATTAGAGATTCCTCAACCATCCCGTTGTACCTTAGCGCCTCACCTAAATTCTTTAATGCAAATCCCTCCCCTTTTTTCCAACCTATCTTTCTGGAAAAAACTAATGCTGAATCTGCAAACTTTTTACTCTTTTCAAAATTAGTCGGTGCGTATTCCCAGCAAATTTCATTAAGGATATTGATTTTTAAAGTATCGATAAAAGTATTATTTAGATTATTTATCAAGCTATCAAAAACAAGAGCTGACTTATCCTTAATTACAGGTATTTCGTCGATTGTGGTTTGCGAATAATAAGGGAACGTGAGTAAAAAAAAAGTTATGATAGATAAGTATTTTGCAACTTTTTTGGAATAAGAAATATTATAATTCATACGTATTAAATAAATATATTTTAGAAATGGCCGAAGCATGAGTAATTGTTATTATCACTGAAGTGTAAGTTTAACTTAATTTTGAATATTTATCAAGCAATCTTAATATAATTTTAATTTAACAAAATTAAAATTATCCATTTGCTTTATAATTTTACAAATATTTGATAATTAAATTTTTTCTTTTAAATTAAATTCAAATTTTAGGAATCATTATCCCAAACACATTAGCACATATCGGCATCAATGGAATCTTAACCAAAACCATAATTAGAAGCTCTGATCTATTATGGATTTATCTTGGTTGTCTTATCCCAGATTTCCCATGGATGGTAAGAAAAATAATCGATTTAGTGATCCCAAACATAAATGGGTATGATTTACAACTGTACGTAATCATTCAAGCTTCTTTGTTTTCTAGTCTACTATTGAGTGCAACTTTTTCATCAGTAAGTAAAAATTTCTGGAGAGCGTTCCTAATTCTTGCGATTGGGTCATTGCTTCATTTGCTCTTAGATCCAATTCAGACTAAATGGGCAAATGGTGTACATTTATTCGCTCCTTTCAATTGGGAACTTACTAATTATGGATTTTTCTGGCCAGAAAGTTTTGGGACATATTTTCTTACACTTATGGGGCTCATATTTTTCATTTTTAACTGGAATAAGTTGAAAGGTACGAATCGCCAGATTTCCTTTTCAAGAAATAAAATTATTTTGGGTTCATTGTTTGCATCAATATATTTTCTTGCTCCTCTTCAATTTATGCATGAGGTTGAAATAGCAGACAACCACTTTATTAGTACTCTTAGAAATTACAGTGAACGAGCTGGGAAGTACGTTGAAACGGATAGAAAAAAAATACGCTTTGATATTAATACTAATTCATATTGGATTGAGTCTTTCAACAACGACTACATAGAACTAAGCGGAGTTGAGAACTTAGAAAGCTCTAAACTTTCAATTCAAGGACGATTTATTACAAATGATTTAATTGAGGTTGAAAATTATCAAGAAAACTGGGTCATTTTTAGAGATGGCGCTTCTTATTTAGGATTATTATTAATACTAATTGCATGGGTTTCTCCATCAAAAAAAGGGAGAAAAGCTTAATATTTTTATAATGTGCAGATCAATCTGTTCTAATTCAAAACATCAATTTAAGTATTCATCTGAAAAATCTTCATCTTTTTCAAGATCATAATCTTCAAAAAAACTATGAGCAACGTAATATTTTAAAAGTTCTCGTATTCTTTTTTCTTCGTAGTTTTTATCAATAATTTGAATACATTTTGAAATAATTATCCCAACATTCCCATTAAGAACACTCATCTCAGGAGCCTCATTAATTTGAAGAGATCTAGTTACTTCATTTATCAATTTATATGCTGATATCGATTGCTCAAAATAAGTTTCCAACATTCCCCCAAATTTACAATTGTTATTTTTATTATCGGTAACAGTAAAAGAATTGTTAGTTTTTAATAATTATCTGATGTGAATCACAACTCGACTATCCAATTTTATACTTATTTGTAACGCCTACAGAGAGTAGGTAATAATTAACTTCCTTTTGATTTGTTGGTACTAAAAAAGGCTCTAAATGTATTTAGAGCCTTTTTTTTTACTCAAACATAGAAATACTTTTATGAAATAATCATTGCATTAACCTTACTAACTAATTTACTAGATATCTCTTTATTTTTTGGGTAGTTGTTTTTTCAAATTCATTTTCTCTTATATGAAATCTTACAATTCTTTTATATGAGGCTAAATTTTTATTAATTCTATCTACTTCTATCGCAATAGTATCATGAATTAAATCATCATTAATTTTTATGCTTTTTTCTTGTGCTAACATTAGAAAGGCCTCAGTATCAACTACTAGTTGAGCAGCAATTATTTCATCTTGTTTAGCATCTTTTTCGCCATAAACTAAGCATTCTTGAATATAGGGACTATGATTCAATTGATCTTCGACTTCTTCTGGGAATACATTTTTCCCGCTTTTAGAGATTATAACATTCTTCTTTCTTCCAGCAATGTGTAAGAAGTTATCATTATCAATAAATCCTAAATCACCAGTTTTAAACCAATCAGAATCAAAAGTTGCTTCAGTTTGCTCTTTATTCTTATAATACCCTAACATTATAGAATCGCCTCGAGCATAAATCTCTCCTACACCATTCTCATCTGGATCAACAATCTTTAATTCTACGCTTGGTAATGCTACTCCTGCTGCGTCATTTTTAAAATTATCAATCTGATTAACAGTTAGGATAGGTGAAGTTTCTGTTAAACCATATCCTTGTATAAATGAGAAGCCAAATCCTTGCAATCCCTCGGCAACAATTGGATCAGCAGCCGCTCCTCCAACAATAAATATCCTAATCGCTCCTCCAAAACGTTGCTGTAATTCTTTGAATATTTTTTTCTTTAGATCTTTAACACCTAGTTTTTGTGTAATATTAGTAAGCTTAATAAGTTTTGGAACCAAAAATGATTTCTTTTTGTCTTCATTTATGGCTTTCATTACTTTTTTATACATCTTATCAAATAGCAGCGGTACACCCAATACAATAGTAGCCTTTACTTTTTGCATGTCCTCAGCAACTGTCTTTAATGATCTTGAATAATGGATTGATGATCCAGCGTAAATCGGGCACAACATTCCACATGTACATTCATATGTGTGATGAATTGGGAGAACGGATAAAAATCTATCCTCTGGATACATCATTAACATACTAACCATATTAACTAAATTTGAGGCAAGATTTTTTTGAGAAAGCATTACACCTTTGGCTCTACCTAATGAACCCGATGTAAATATAATCTCAGCCAAATCTTCAGGATTAACTTTTGGTAAAATCGTAGTATCACTAATAATTTGGCCGTCTATAAGTTGTTTCATACTTAAAAAATTTTCTGGATCAGAGGATCTATCCATATTGATGTATGTATTTAGAGATTTTAAAACTGATTTATTCTCTGAAAAAGTATTGAAATATGTATCAGAAAAGATGACTGCTTCGGAATCTGATTCATGAATAATATTAAGTATTTCACTTTCAGGAAGGTTTTTATCAATTGGAACTATTACGTAGTTAAAGCTCATTAAAGTAAGATAAGAGATTGACCATTGAACCCTATTTTCACCAATTAAGGCAATATGAGTTCTTTCTTTAAGATCGAGTGCTTGTAGCGCTTTTCCAAACTTAAGCAAATTTTCTTTTAATTCTGCGTATGTAACTCGATTTATTGGATATTCTTGTAGATCTTCCATTGCAAGTTTATCTTTGTAAACTTCACAAGATCTAACAACCATCTCTTGTACGCTTTCGATTCTAGGAACGTCATGAAGATTTAGTCTCTTTTTCATATATCTCTCTTAAATATATTTTGATTCTTTTATCTTTTTATAAAACTTACTACTCAATTTAATGAGTAGTAAGAATGACCTATGCTAATTCTTTAAGAATTCCTTTTACCAAAGTGTAAAATTTCTCAACATCTTTTATATTAACTTTTTCGTCTGGCGAATGTGCCCCTTGAATAGTTGGACCAAATGAAATCATATCAATTCCAGGATATTTAGATCCGAGTAACCCGGTCTCTAATCCAGCATGAATTGCTTTTATCTTGGGTTCATTTTTAAATAAATTCTTATATACTTTTTTAGAAGTCTTTAACAAATTGGAGTCCATGTTTGGTTGCCACCCTGGATAACCATCACCTACTGCAACCTTGGCACCACCAAGTTTGAAAATTGCTTCAACCATATTAGCAACATTGTTTTTAGCATTTTCAATGGAACTACGTTGGCTTGTGCCAACCACAATTTTCTTATCATCCATCTTTAGTGTAGCAAGATTTGTTGATGTTTCTACAAGTTCAGGGATATCTGGACTCATTGCCATAACTCCATGTGGTAATGAAAGTAAAGTTTTGATTAAGATATCAGATAATTCCTTTTTAATAACTTTTTTATTTTTTTCGTTAACTTTCTTAACCTTTACACTAAGTCCGCCATCAGAAGTGCTAAATTCGGTTAAAGAATCTTTAATAAATTCTTTTACATTCTTCCTGAGTTTGTTTATGTCATCGGGCTTAACCATTAAGATTACTTCAGCTTCTCTAGGAATTGCGTTACGCAATGAACCACCAGAAATTTGAGCTATTTGATATGTTATTTCAAGTCGATTTAACAATTGAGCTAGAAGTCTAATTGCATTCCCTCTCTGTTGGTGAGCATCTAAACCCGAATGACCTCCTTTTAATCCGGTAACCATTACTTCAACAGCCTGTGTTCCCTTTTTTGCTCTTGTAAATTCTAAATTGAATGTACCAGCCGTATCTTGACCACCTGAACAGCCAACGTAAAAGGCTCCATCTTCTTCAGAATCCATATTTAGAAGTGTTCTCCCCGAAATGAATTTTGGTTGCAATTCATTAACACCTGTCATTCCAGTTTCTTCATCAATAGTACAAAGTAATTCAAGTGGACCATGAACAGAGGTTTTGTCTAAAGCAACTGCCATACCAGCAGCAACACCTATTCCATTATCTGCTCCAAGAGTAGTTCCATCAGCAGTTATCCAATCTCCGGTATTAACTAGCTTAATAGGATCCTTATCAAAATCATGTTTAGTTCCCTTATTCATCTCACAAACCATATCAACATGCCCTTGCAAAACAATTGTGGGTGATTTTTCTTTTCCTTTGCTGCCAGGCACTTGAATCACGACATTGCCAACTTTATCTTCTTTAAACTTAAATCCATTTTTTCTTGCATAGTCTTTCACAAACTCTACGGCTTTTTCCTCTCTTTTTGATGGACGTGGAACTTGACTGAGTTCATCAAAATGTTGCCAAAGTAGAGCCGGCTTTAATCCTTGAATTGCTTTAGATGACATAAATTTCTCCTTTTAGATTTAAATAATATATTTCTTTTTAACTATGTCTTATATTTAAAATATCACCATCTTTTACTATATAATCTTTCCCTTCTAAACGCCAAACACCTGCTTCTTTGCATTTAGCAAAGGTTTGATATTCCATAAAATCGTTGTACCCCACAACTTCTGCGCGGATAAATTTATTATAAAAATCAGTGTGAATAACACCAGCTGAATCTTGAGCAGTATAATTTTTCTTAATTGTCCATGCTCTATTTTCATCCTCCCCAACTGTGAAAAAACTATGTAACCCAAGAGCATCATATGAAGCATGAAGGATTTTTGCTAAAGCAGATTCTTTAATTCCATAATCTTCCATGAACATTTGTCTATCTTCTTCATCTAGCTTTGAAAGTTCCAACTCAAGTTTTGCATAAAACGGAATTATTTGCACATTTAAATCACTAACTAATTCTTTAGCTTTTTCAATATATTCTTCAATCTGATCGATGGAATTATCATCAAAATTAATCGCAATTACTAATTTTTTTAACGTAAGCAATTGATAACCCGAAAGCAATTTTCGCTCATTTTCGTCTAAATGCAGTGTCCTTAATGGTTTTTCACTTTCAACATGTTGCAAACATTTTTCAATAACTGGGATTTCTCTTTTTAACTTTTCATCTTTCGTTTTCATGACTTCCTTTCGAATTTTTACGATTCTGTTTTCCAAAAATGCTAGATCGTAAAAAAGGAACTCTGTCTCAAGGAATAATATATCTTTAATCGGGTCAACCTTATTCATAGGATGAGCGACAGAATCCTCCTCAAATTGCCTGACAACATAAAATAATGCATCATTATTTTTGGCTTCATTTAGAAAACTATTTGTTATTCTAAGCTTGCCATCATCACCAGTTCTGAGGCCAGGTATATCATAGACTTCAATTGTTGCATTTACTGTTTTCTTGGGATTAAAAATTTCTGTTAACTTATCCATGCGTTCATCAGGCACTTTCACAACTTCGATAGTAGCTTTATCAAGTCCAATGTTTTGTTGTGAATGGTCAGTTTCAGAAAGAATGCTAAAAAGAGTGGATTTACCTGAAAATTGAAGTCCTACTAAACCAATTTGCATATTAATCTATTTCCTATTAAAATTTTAAACAAGTACATAAACTTACAAAATTGAACTTGTAAAAAGAAAAGTTAGGCTGTGATAATATATATAAATCTCTATCCAACAATTTGCGTATGGAGAGCTATTTCTTCAAGAATTGCAGAAACTTTAAGACAAGTTTGCATGGATCCTGAATGAACCATTGCCTTACCCTTAACATGTACTTCAAATGCAAATGCGCGTGCTTTCTCAAAGGAACAATTGATAGCTTTAATGAGCTGAGTAATCACTTCATCAAAAGTATGGTGCTCATCGTTAAACAAAAATACTCTATATTCGGTACCAACAGTTGTCTCAACCTCAAGATTAGTTTCAAGAATTCCTTCGGTTTCTTCCAATTCAGATTTAAATGTTTCTAATAACATTACGATGATTATTTATTAAGTTTTAGATCAAATAAAATTTTAATTATATTGGCTCTTGAAAATATATAACTTTAACACAAAAAATGGTTAGATTTTGGAAAAAATTCAAGTTGATATATTAGGATTGTCTTCAAGTCCCTCCGCAGGAGGTGCTTATGCGTTACTGCTAAAGGAATCTTTTGGAGTAAGAAGATTACCAATAATAATTGGTTCTTTTGAGGCTCAATCAATAGCTTTAGAAATTGAAGGGATAAAACCTCCCCGACCTTTAACCCATGATCTAATGAAAAATCTTGTTGATGATCTTGGTGGAACCGTAAATGAGATATTTATTGATGAACTTAGAGATAATACTTTTTACGCAAAAATAATTTTAGAAGTTTCTACTCTTTCAAACACTATAGATGCTCGTCCTAGCGATGCAATTGCATTAGCAGTTAGAACCGGCTGTCAAATATTTGTTTCAGAAGAAGTAATGCGTGCCGCTTCATTTGTACCAACTTCAGAAGACAGTGATGAAGAGGAAGAATCGCTAGAGCTTTCGAATGATTTTGAATCAAAACAATATCCAAAACAATCTTCAGAAACAAAAGTAGCATCATTACAAGATCAGCTAAGAGAAGCAATTGAAAAAGAAGATTACGAGAGAGCTGCAAAACTTAGAGATGAGATAAATAGACTTAAAAGCAACAATTAAAAGTTAACATTACTAGTTAAATATTTGCTTCCCAATCTCACATTCTAAACATTTATTTTTAGAGCAATATCTTCTATATATCTCAATCATTCCTTGGGCGTAAATTGTCTTTTTATTGAGTCCTTCAAGTTGCAGACTGTTTGCAACTTCTCTAACAATTTTATTATCCATTCTTTGTTCATATTCATTGTAAACTTTTAAAACCTTTCTTGACAATGCTTCATTACCAAACATGTCAAAATAAACTGAAAAATATGGCAGTAAAACATTTATAAAAATTTCATCAGCTCTACTTAAACCTATAACGTAATTGAGTTTAATATTAGAAGTTTTCTCAAATACAAAATGATCTTTCCAATACCCGCTAGCTCTTACAATAAAAAGAGAACGAATAGAGTTGATCAATACTTTAGTAGAATGTATTTCTGAAAACTTCTTGATTATCACACTGGTGAGATTTTTTGTAATAATTGCTTCAACAATTTTAGCTCCTCCAGATATTCTAACGGTAGGGAAATTCTGTGGACGTTGGCCCAAAAACTGCCATTGAGTTTCATCAAATTTCTTACCATCATATAATTGAGATATTTCTTTCCAGTCTTCACTAAGTTTACTAATATAATCAACATTTGATTTATTTATTAAGCCAACTTCTGGAATTAATCCAGCTATATGAAAATAAACTGATTCCAATTTAGGACTTAACTCTTCACCACTCCCTACTATATTATATAAATATTTCAAGGTTACATTCTGTGCCAATTTCATCATAATAGTTTTGTTTTTGGAATACCCCAAAGCTTCAAATATCAGTTCATATAAAAGTTGGTTCCATATTAACTTATCGTTAAAATCCTCGGGTGAAAATTCCTTTTCATTAAACTCTTTTGTAAGCTCATACCTTATAACCGGCTCCTTCGATTCTAAATCAGAAATAAATTTTAATTCTTTTAGTCGGTGATAAATTTTTTGACATTTATTTTGGAATCTAGCGACACCCATTTTGAGAATATAGTTTGATCGCTCAATTGAGCTAACTAGACTAATCTCATCACTACATTTTAATTCGTAATTCCTTTGTACATTTTTCTTTCCTGCTAATGTTATATCAAATTTTAGATTATCTCCAGAAATATTCTCTTTTAATAATATTGAAATGACCTTTCTTCCATCACTTGTGTAAACGTAATTTTGTTTTTGTTTATTTGTGTAACATAGGTGAAGAATAACTTTGTTGTAATGCTTATTAATATTATGTCCATGATTCTTCCAATCAGAATAGGAAGAATCAATTTCAATATCACCAACGAAAGTTAAATTATCAATTTTAATGCGGGCATGTTTAAAATCGGGTCCACCAGTGTCTTTGTTATAATCACCCGAATTTAAAACAGTTATTGATTCACCAGTAAATGCAGTTAATTCACTAATGAAATCTTGCTTTAACCAAATCTGATGAAGTTGTTTTTCTTCAATTTTGGATGAGTTAGCCATGAAAGTTTAATATCTTAAAAAACAAAAATTAATGTGAAGTTTTTACTATTTAAGAATTACACGAATTAAAATAGCCTAATTACTTCTAATAATCTATCGAATAAATTATAGCATTATTTTTTTTATAGATTCATTGTAGCTAATAATTTTTTCTTTAATTTTGGCCTCATAATCTTCAGTGCTGTCAGAGTAAATTAGTCCTCTACTAATATTGATCAAATAATTGTTTTTTTCATTCAATTGAAATGTCTTTACAACATCTTCTAAACTACCTCCCTGCGCGCCAATACCAGGCAACAAAATAGGCATATCATTAAATGATGAAATATTATTTTGTAACTCCTCAAGATTAGTAGCACCAAAAACCAATCCACAATTTCTCCGAGTGTTCCATTCATTTGTTTTGGCAATAACTTCTTGATATAAATATTTTCCGTTCTCTAACCTCTGTTTCTCAAAATCTTTGGCACTTGAGTTAGAAGTTAGCCCCAGAATAAAACTTATTTTGTTATCATACTTTAAAAATGGTTCTACTGATTCAAAACCCATATATGGATGGAGGGTAACAGAATCACATTTAAAATAATCAAATACAGATTCAGCATATTTTTTAGATGTATTACCAATATCACCTCGTTTTGCGTCAGCAATAATTAATAGATCATCTGGTATGTAATTAATAGTTTCCTCTAAGGTTTGAATACCTTTGATTCCCCAATTTTCATAAAATGCAAAATTAATTTTAAAAGCGACTGCGTTTTTTGCAGTTGCATTAATTATTGCTTTATTAAATTCCAATATTGGATTTTTTAGACTTTGTAAATGAGAAGGTATTTTACTCAGATCACTATCAAGTCCAACACAGACATGTAAGTCATTATCAGTTTTCAATTTTAATTTTTGTTGTGCTTTCATATTTTTATCAGATATGTTCCCGTCTATTTTTATAAAAATTTAATACTATTCCGATTAATATCATATTAACCATAAGTGCACTACCTCCGTAACTCATAAATGGAAGTGGTAATCCAATTACAGGTGCTATTCCTAGGTTCATACCAATATTAATTGCAAAATGAGAAAAGATTAACGTCAATACACCAATGACAACGATGCTTCCAAATTTATTTTTTGTATGTGTGGCAATGTAAATTAACCGAGAAAACAAAATTACAAATAATATGACCACCACAATACTTCCTACAAAACCAAATTCCTCACCAATAACACAATAGATAAAATCTGTCCATTGCTCTGGAATATATCTCAATTGAGTTTGATTGCCTTCTAAAAAGCCCTTTCCCAATAATCCTCCACTACCAATTGCAACTTTAGTCTGCAGTATATTATAACCAGCACCAAGTGGATCAGAAGTAGGATTAACAAATGTTTCTATTCTTTTTTGCTGATGAGGTTTTAAGAAATGTAATCCATAATCAAACAGATATGCTGCCGACATATTCAGCACTATAATAGATGCATTTACAAAAATATTTCTTTTAAAGTAAAATAATAGTGCAATAACAAAAAGCATGGCTAATATAAAAGCTGCAATTCCAAATAGAGAGGCAAAGACCACTATTACGGGAGATAATGCAAGAAAAAACCAAAAAAGATCAATACCACTCCAAAATAAAATAACTGAAACAATAATTACATAAACAATAGCTGTGCCCAAATCAGGCTCAAGTAAAATTAAGATTATTGGTATAAGACTATACCCTACTATTAGAATGAAGTCTTTAAGGTTATTTGGATTTCTTCTATTTCTAGATAAAAACTGGGCCAAAAATAAAATGATCCCTATCTTAGCAAATTCTGATGGCTGAATACCAATAGGGCCTAAACTGATCCAACTTTTTGCACCATACACAGTCTTCCCTAAAAATAAAACTGCTAATAATAATAAAAGTGAAAAAACAAATGACGGCACAGCAATAAATTGATAGGTTTTATACGGAATTAAATAAGCAATGAAGAAAAAGACTAAAGACAAAATTGCAGTAAATAATTGTTTTTGAAAATTTCCTTGTGCAGTTGGATGCCCATTAGTAGCACTGTAGATAGCTATTAAACCAATAGTGGTTAATAGAACAATAACAATAAGAACCACGAAGTCAAATTTGTCATTTATTTTATAAGTCTGTTTCATATTTACTACAATTTTACCAAATCCAAATCACTGTCATCTAAGTTTTCTAAATATGCTTTAATAACCTTTTGAGCAATTGGAGCAGCATATGTGCTACCAAATCCAACATTTTCAACAATTACAGCTACGGCGATTTTTGGATTTTCATATGGCGCAAATCCAACAAAAAGTGCATGATCCTCTCCATGAGGATTTTGAGAAGTTCCAGTTTTCCCAGATATGACAATATTGGGTAATTTTATATGGGTTGCAGTACCTTCACCATTAACAACTTTGTACATCCCCTCTCTAACAATTTCAAAATTCTTTTTTGATATTTTGACTTCTTTTTCATCAAAAACGAATGGAAAGAAATTACTTTCAAATCCTTCATGATAACCCATTGCGATATGTGGTTTTTTTGTCTTTCCAAAATTTGCAAGAAATGCTGTATATTGTGCAAGTTGTAAAGTAGTAACGCTTAACTCTCCTTGACCAATTCCTAAACTAATGAGATTACCTCTACTCCATTTCTTTTCACCATAAACTTTGTTGTAATACTCTGAATCTGGGACAATACCTTTTGCGTCGTTTCCTAAATCAAATCCAGTTGAGCTACCAAAACCGAACATCCTTAAATATTTTGCCCATCTATCTAGACCAATATCTAATATCAGTTTATAGAAAAAAGTATTACATGAATTTTCAATAGCACTTACAACATTTGTTGCACCATGGCTGCCATGGCATTTGAAAAACCTATTCCCATATTGAAATCCACCTTTGCAATTTATGGAGGTAGCTTTAGAAATCAATCCTTCTTCCAATCCAATAAGAGCCGCTAACATCTTGTAAGTTGATCCTGGAGGATATATAGAGCTTGATGCTCTATCAAATAACGGTTTACTAGGATCATTACGCAACTGATTCATTATTTTTCGAGAAGTGACTGAAGCAAACTGTCCTAAATTATAGTCAGGGGCACTCACGTAAGCTAATATCCCACCGGTATTGGGTTCAATTGCTACTAGTGATCCTGTAAATCCTTGAAATTCTTTCTCGGCAATTTTTTGTGCAGACTTATCTATAGTGAAGATAAGGTCATAGCCCTTTGTTGGAGCAATGTCATTACTTCCTTCCAGATACTTCCCAATAGTTTTTCTACGGGAATCAACAAGGATAAATTCATGTCCTTTTCTTCCGCGCAGAAGATTCTCATACGCTCTTTCTGCTCCCTTAATACCAATAAAATCACCTAAGTTGTATTGATCTTTCCGATCTTTTAACTGCTGAGAATTAATTTCTCTTAAATAACCGAAGACTTGGGATCCTTTAATACTAAAGGAATAATCCCTTTGCATCTCAACAATAATATTTACACCTTTAAAGCTTTCTGAATGCTCTTCAAACCATACAATATCTTCGAAGGCTACATTCCGTTGAATAACCCTAGGAAGGAATTTTGAATAACCTCGCTTTTTATAAAGAAGGTCGTTTATAGTATTTTGCTTAAGCTCAAGAATGTTTTCAATTAACTTTCCATTACTTGTGTCATAAATTGCGGGAATAACTTGAAGTGTATATGATGGTTTATTGCTTACCAAAACTTGATAATTTCTATCAAAAAAAATACCCCGAGGGGCTTGTTGCATTACTTTTTTCACAGAGTTATTATCTGATTTTCGAACATATGAATTGTGTTCTAAAATTTGCATTTTTATTAGCTGAAAAGTAAATCCAATTCCAACTATTGCAACAACTGTAATAAAAATATTTTTTCGAAGAGATGATCCAAAACTTTTATGCTTCATAATGTTTTGCCTTTTTTATTAAAAACAACTATTGGCAGCGTAAATAAAGCAGTATAAATACCAGGTAAAATTCCCTGTTCAAGAATTAAGTGTGAAGCCGTTAATTTAATCTCTGAAGAGGAAATTAATAAATAGAAAAATGAATTTATGGTTGATGAAATAAAGACTATCAACAATAAAAACATTGTGGAAGTATTATAGTCAATTTTATTCTTATTATAAAAAAAACCAGCTACAAAACCGCTGATAGTTTTAGCAAACATTGCACTTCCAAATACTCCCCCAGATATTAAGTCAAACAATAATCCGGAAATAGACCCAAATATAGTTCCATAAAATTGCCCATACCGGAGTGAAAATGAAACTACTAGTATAATAATCAAGTCTGGAATAACAGAACCAATTGATATTAGCGGTACGATACTCAATTGAACTATTGAAAGTATAAGCAATAAAATCGTTGGGCCTATTAAATTACTAAGTTTTATTTTTCACCTCCAAGCAATCTAGTCGCAAGTGAATCTAATTGATTGCTTCTCTCAATTTGAAGAACAATTACATTCTTTAGGGAATTTAATTCTACAAATGGTTTTACTATTATATTACTTAATACTCCAGATAATGTGCTCTCCTTTTCAACAACAATTCCAACTGGTATTGACGGTGGAAGAATTGAACTTAATTCCGAGACAATAATTCTATCTCCAATCTCTATATCATAAGTGGTTGGCACATTTTCAATCAATAAATTTTTGCCGTTCCAGTTAAGCACTCCATCAACATTACTTCTTTGATTTTTAACTGCAACTTTAAACAAACTATTTTCGAAAGTTCTTACTGAACAATAATTGTCTGCGACATCAATTACAATTCCAACTAATCCCTTGTCGTTTATTACAGGCATTCCTTCATATATTCCATCATTTAGTCCTTTTGAAATAATAAAGTACCCGCTAATTTTTGATACTAGACGCGAAACTATTTTTGCAGTAATAAAACTGTAATTAGAATTTGATTGAAAAGAAAGAATATCGTTTAATTGATTATTCTCTAAACCATAATTTCTAAGTTGGTTAATTTGAAGCATTAATTCCGCATTGTTTTTTTCTAGTTTTTCAATGTAATCAGTATCATCAAATATTCTACTGAGATTTACAATTGTAGAATTGACACTTGCAAAGACTCCAAGAGTGTACATTCTTACATTTTTAACTTTAGAATTGTCGTTGAGGGTAATTAGAATTAAGCTTAAAATAAGTAAAACCACCAGAATAATGTATTCCTTAAACTTATTTAAGAATATACTAATAAAGTGAGGCATTAGTAACTTCTTTTACGAATAAAGACTTTTGAATACTTATTCATATTTTCAATTGCCTTACCAGCACCGTTAACAACAGCCATCAATGGGTTTTCTGCAATATGTACTGGAAGATTTGTTTCCATTCTAATTCTTTCATCTAAACCCTTCAATAATGCGCCACCACCTGTGATCATAACTCCTCGGTCCAATATATCTGCTGATAATTCAGGAGGTGTTCTTTCAAGAGTTTGTTTAACAGCTTCAACAATTTGAGTGATATTTTCATTTAAAGCGTCACGAATTTCGACTGAACTTACTTCAACCGTTTTGGGAATACCTCCAACTAGATCACGACCTTTAACTTCAATTGTAATTTCTTCTTGTAATGGAACAGCTGAACCAACTTCACATTTTATCGTTTCCCCTGTTCGTTCTCCTATAAGAAGATTATAATTTTTTTTGAAGAACTGAATAATTGCATTATTCATTTCATCACCGGCTATTCTAAGGGATTCTTCATTTACAATACCATCTAAAGCAATAACTGCAATTTCAGTTGTACCACCGCCAATATCTAAAATCATATTTCCAACAGCAGCACTAACGTCAATGCCAATTCCAATAGCTGCTGCCATAGGTTCCGCTATTAAATGCACTTCTTTTGCCCCAGCATGTTCTGCGCTGTCTCTAACAGCACGTTTTTCAACTTCGGTTACACCGCTGGGTACAGCTACAACAACTTTTCTAGTTGAGAAAGCTCCTCTATTAACCTTCTTGATAAAAGCTCTGATCATTCCTTCAGCAATTTCAAAATCGGCAATTACTCCATCTCTCATAGGTCTAGAAACTCTAATCTGCCTATGTTCTCTACCTTGCATTTCTTTTGCTTTATTTCCAAGGGCAATTATTTTTTTTGTATTTCTATCAAAAGCAACAATCGATGGTTCATTTAAAACAATTCCCTTCCCCTTAACATAAATAACAGTGTTTGCTGTTCCAAGATCAATCGCAATATCGGTAGATAAAATATCTAAAAGCCCCATGTAGCCCCTTAATGTTTAAAGTTTCTAATTCCTGTAAAAATCATTGATATACTATTATTATTTGCTGCTTCAATAACTTCTTCATCTCTAACAGATCCACCAGGCTGAACAATTGATGTAACGCCGCTCGCTGCAATTTCTTCAACTCCATCAGCGAATGGGAAAAAAGCATCTGAAGCGGCTACCGCATTTTCTAGGCTGTGACCATGTTGTTTTGCTTTGCTTACAGCAATCCGCGAAGAATCAACTCTGGACATCTGACCAGCACCAACTCCAATTGATTTCAAATCTTTACAAAAAACAATTGCATTAGATTTAGTGTGCTTGCAAACTGTCCAAGCAAATTTCAAATTTTTCAATTCTGATTCAGTCAAACCTTTATTCGTAACAATTTTATAATCATTCGGGAATAAAGAGTTATCATTTTCTTGTACAATCACTCCACCTGAAATGCTCTTAATTTGATTATCGAAAATATTATTTTTTGATATAGATTTGATAATACGTCTATTTTTCTTTTTCTTCAATATCTGCAATGCAGATTCACTAAATGAAGGTGCAACAATTACTTCAGTAAACATCTCATTTAGTTTTAGAGCAACTTCCTCGTCTAATTCAATATTAAATGCAACTATCCCGCCAAAAGCAGAAATTGGATCACAAGACAAAGCTTTTATATATGCATCAAGAGCATTCTCTCCGACAGCAGCACCACACGGATTTGTATGCTTTATTATAGAACAAGAATTTGGCTCCAGATCATTTACTAAGTTATTGGCAGCAACCAGATCAATAATATTATTATAAGATAACTCTTTTCCGTGAATTGTTTCAAAATGCTCATAAAATTTTCCATAAAGAAATGCTTTCTGATGAGGATTTTCGCCATATCTTAATTCATTCTGTAAGGGTAAATTAACACGTAAAGTTTTTTCTTCTTTAAGTAAATCACCTTCAAAAAAATCTGCAATTAATTTATCATATTCTGCAGTATGGGAAAAAGCTTCTGCTGCTAACTTCAGCCTGGTTTCTTCTGTGATTTTATCTAATTCCAAATCTGCCAAATACTCAGAATATTGGGCCGAATTTGTGAGAACGGAAATATACTTGTAATTTTTTGCAGCAGCACGAATTAGGCTTGGACCACCTATATCAATATTCTCAATTTTTGTTGCTTCATCAACATCATCTCTTTTTACAACATTTGCAAATGGATACAGATTAACACAAACTATATCAATTGGTGCAATCTCGTTCTGATTTGCTTGTAAAATATCATCTTTATTAGTTCTTCGGAATAAAATGCCACCAAACACTTTTGGGTGAAGAGTTTTAACTCTTCCAGAAAAAATTTCTGGAAATCCGGTATAATCAGAAATTTCAATGCATTCAATGCCATTATCTACTAATACTTTTGCAGTATTACCAGTAGCTAGAATATCATAATTATGTTTTATTAATCCTCGTGCTAACTCAACAATTCCGGTTTTATCTGATACACTTATTATAGCTTTCTTTTTCAAAAATAACTTCCTTAGTCTAAAAATACTCTGTTATTAATTATGTGAATTTTATTTTCAATAAATTTTTTAATTACTTCTGGCAATAACAGATGTTCAGCCTTAAGTACTTTTTTTGCAATTTCTTCTGCCAACTTTACATCTGAAATATCAACAGCTTTTTGATGAATTATTTTTCCGTTGTCGTAAATTTCATCAACAAAGTGTACTGTAGGACCACTTACCTTTACTGATGCATCAAACACTGCTCTATGAACATTCATGCCAAACATCCCCTTTCCACCAAATGAAGGTAACAAAGCTGGATGTATATTTATAATTTTATTTTTAAATTCTCTAATCAATTCAATTGGAATCTTTTTCAAGAAACCGGCCAAAACTATTAAGTCAATTTTTTGTTCAGACAATATTTTTATTAAACTTGAGTAATTAATAGAAATATCATCTTCGTTAAAGTTTGATACAACGTAATTTGGAATATTTTCTTTAGAAGCAAATTCTAGCGCTTTACAATCTTTTTTATTGCTAATAACAGCTGCTATTTCAGCATTCAAAACTCCTCTTTTTATATGAGAAGCTATTGAGACTAAGTTTGACCCCTTACCCGAAACAAAAACTGCTAGTTTGTACATCGCACCAAAAATATGTTGTAAATTTATTTATTTCACAATAAATAATCAATTAGAAGAGCTCGTAAATTATTACATGACTAAAACTTAATTTGTATTGCCTAACTTTCTTTTCAATCCATTAATGAATGATTGTATTAGATTTTTTTTCTGAAAATCATTGGATTCTTCAGCTTCTTCTAAATATGTTAATGCCATATCAAAGTTATTTTCTTTATAACTAATCTCTGCAAGATTATAAAAAGACATGGGTTCAATCCATTCAGCACTTTCGAGACGAAGTGTATCAATCATTTCTAGAGTGTTTTTTGCATACTCAATATTGTTTTCATCTATTAGAATTCTAGTTTTATAGTGCAGAACTTGTGCAATGATATCCTGAATAACTAACGAATCCAAATTATTTTCAATAATTTGAAGAGCCTCAGATTCATGTCCTGACAAATAGCTATTTTCAACCTCCACTAGTACTTTTCGATCATCAGTAAAACCTTTATTGAGCACGAAAAGACTCATTTCATGAGCAAATTTATCATCTTCCAAATCCAAGTTACCGTTAGCAGCTAATATATTGTATCTCTTGAACTCTTTTTCATTATCTAAGAAGTAATAGCAATGAGCTGTTCTTAAAGACGCTATACCAGTATAATCAATAGTTTGAGTAGATGTAAGAAATATTAAATAGTATTCCAAAGCTTTTGAATAATCGTTCTGTCTGAAATAAATATCTCCCAATAAAAAATTAGAAAATGAATTGGTCTGAATAAATTTCTGATGATTTATTTGAAGTACAATTTCCAATTCTTTTGTGGCTTTATTAAGCTCTCTAGATTTTATATATTCAATTGCTGCTTGATAATGGAATAATGGATTTTGGGGGAATTCTCTTAACAAAGGTTTTAATACAAAAATTGATTCATCATATTCAGCTAAATGCTCATCATATAATTTTGATAAGTGAAATTGATATTCTATCTGGTCAATTTCTCCAAGTCTAGATGCTTTTTTAATATACTCAAAACCATTGTTTTGATCTGCGGACAAACCACTTAATGATAAAGCCCAATTGAAAAGAGCAGGCACATAACTTAAAGCATATTCAAATATTCCAATCCCGCCATATGCTGAGTAATAGTTGGAATCTAAGTCAAGAACACTCTCAAAAAGAGAAACTGCTTTTTTTGTAGCCCAGAATGCATCGAGTGTACTCCCATTATTTCCATAAGCCATTGCTCTATATTTATAAACATTTCCTAATAGATAAAGTAAATTGACATCTTCATCATTTTCTTCTAATAAGCTATCTATCCTTAAAACAGTTGAATCGGAATAGTCAAAAAACAATTCGTAATCGGTTTGTTCCTTACTGCCAAGGAAATACCAAAGATGTATCTTTGATTTAATTTGATAAGCTTCTGGCCTTTCTGGAGCAATATCAATTGCAGTATTGATCATACTTTGACAAGAATCAAACTCAAAATTATATGCAAGCTTCTCACCAAGTAAAATTAATGATTTATACTCAGGATTTTGCCTACCTACCAATAATGAATTTAGGAAGATAAAAAGAACTAATATTAAATTTCTCAATTACTTATTTGTCCTCGGGAATAATTAGCCACCGCTTTAATAAAATCTCTAAACAAAGGATGTGCGTTAGTTGCACGCGATTTTAATTCGGGATGAAATTGACATCCAACGAACCAAGGGTGGTCTGCCAATTCTATCATTTCAACCAAATACCCATCTGGTGAAACTCCACTAATAATCATTCCGTTTTTCTCTAAATCATCTCTGTATTTATTATTCACTTCATAACGATGGCGATGCCTTTCTGAAATTTTCTCTTTCTTGTATGCACTTTTTGATTTGGTGCCTTTACTGAGCACACACGGATAAGCACCCAACCTCATAGTTCCACCCTTTTCTTTTACATTTTTTTGAGAAGGCATAATGTGAATAACGCTGTACTGGTTTTTTACAAATTCCGAGCTATTTGCTTTTTTGACTCCTAGTACATTACGTGAATACTCAATAACCGCACACTGCATACCTAAACAAATCCCGAAAAATGGAATTTTGTTTTCTCTAACATACTGTATTGCAACAAGTTTTCCCTCTATCCCTCTTTCACCAAATCCACCGGGAACCAAAACACCATCTATACCCTTTAACAAATTTTCTGGTTTACGCTTACTAAACTCTTCAGCACTTATATATTTAACATTTACTCTAACATCATTTTCTGCACCAGCATGAATAAATGATTCTGAAATACTTTTATATGCATCCAGATAGTCTGTATATTTTCCACAAACAGCTACGTTTACAATTCCAGCTGGTTTTTTAATTTTCTCGACAAACTCTTGCCATTTATCAATTTGGATATTAATATCGGGTAGCTTCAATTTCTTCAGTACAAGCCTATCAAAATTTTGGGCCAATAAATTTAATGGAACTTCATAAATTGTCGAACAATCTAATGCAGAAATTACAGCTTCTGAATCAACATTACAGAATAGGCCTATTTTATTTCTCATTTCTTGAGTAATTTCTTCTTCAGAACGACAAACCAAAATATTGGGTTGAATTCCCAATTCAAGAAGTGCTTTAACACTATGTTGAGTTGGTTTTGTTTTCATTTCACCGGCTGATTTTATATACGGTATAAGAGTAACATGAATGTTAATTGCATTCTTTCTTCCAAGCTCTGTCATTAATTGTCGCATTGACTCCATGAATGGAAGACTTTCAATATCACCAACGGTTCCACCAATTTCGGTAATAACAATATCATACTTATTACTCTTTGCTATTAAAGACATTCTTCGTTTTATTTCATCTGTAATGTGAGGAATTACTTGAACGGTAGCGCCAAGATAATCACCCCTTCTTTCTTTACTGATCACTTCATGGTAAACTTGACCGGTAGTTGTGTTATTTGCTTTTGACATATTTACATCTAAAAATCTTTCATAATGTCCTAAATCCAAATCGGCTTCGGCACCATCATCTGTAACATAAACTTCACCATGTTGGAATGGACTCATTGTTCCAGGATCAACGTTAATATATGGATCAAATTTTTGAATAGTTACAGAATATCCTCTCTGTTTTAATAATAATCCTAAAGAAGCTGCTGTAATACCCTTTCCTAGTGAGGATACAACACCTCCAGTAACAAAAATAAATTTAACTTTTTTCTTCGATCTCATTGAATAGGAACCTTTTTAATAAAATTTACAATAATTTTAAAGATATGAATTTTTCACATGCATTAAAAATGTCATATCCAATTTTCTCTGTTTTTATTCACTTTTCTAACAATTATTCTAACTTTTTTACCAACCCTGAATATTTTTTTTCAATTTTGAAATCAAATTTGTAAAAGTATTCCGGACGGAAAAATCCAGTTGTAACAAAATCAAATCCTTCATCTTTCATCCGACTAAAAAATTCATCCATTATTATTTCGCTCACACCTTGTCGCCGGAATCTATTGGAAACAACAATCTTTTCCATATGAACCACTTCTTTATCTAAATAAGAGTAAAACAATCCTCCAATGATTGAACCACGATCTGAAATTGCTACTAAAAAATTATGATCGGGTTTAAAGCCGACTTGAAGATTAGCGTCAATAAATAATTGATATAGCTTTGAAATTTCCTTTGGAGAAATTGGTTTACGAATGTAGAATGGATTACCTTCGTTATCTTCAACCTGAACGACTAAATTAGCAGAGTGATCTCCTTCAACATCAATATGAACAAAAGATGCGGAATCTGATGGTTTAAGGTGTGGATAACTTAATCTAGCGATAAAGAAAGTTTCTTTTTTATCTAATTTAAATTCGTTTTGTATTCTCGAGATCTCTTTCAAGAACTCATCTTTAGCAATTTTACCTTCATGCTGTTGCAAGCATAAATCTCTTATTACCACCTTAAAATGACTCTCAGAATCTTTAAAAACAGTTTCTAAATAAAATCTGGTTCTTGTCTCAGGATAATAACTTTCTAACTGAGACAAATTGTATGTATCAAAGAGTTCATTTAACATTTGTGCCTGAGGACCTATTGATGCATTTTGGTTCAGATTGCTCCACCTTATAAATCTTTTAATAGCAAAATAAAGCTGCTTTGGGATATATCCATTTTCTTTAATATTCTCCAATAATTTGCTCAATTGAGAAATAATATCATCTTTATTTTCTATTTTACTTTTTTTCAATTCAATCAAAAAATAATTTAATATTTCAAGACCTTCACTCTCACCTTCTGCATTTATTAACCCTGGGAAAACATATTTCCATGCTGATTCTCTTTTTACAAATGGATACTTTTCCTCAATTGGGATTACAAAATTATTATAAAAATTAAAGAACAAATCAGTGAAAGAAGTGAATTCCGATCTGTTTGAAAGAGATAAAAACCTTGTCCCTAATTGATAATCATGAGAAGGAATTATAAGGTTTTCTGGCGTTGGATTAGCAAGTTGCATCCTCTCAGAAGTTAATCGCCAAAAATTGATATATGCAGCTGCAGCATTCCATATAAAAAAGGGCCAGAGGAAATAGTATTTTTCTTCGGCAATTTCAGGATCTTTTTTAACATCTCTATTGAACAATTGTGAAACTGTTAAACCTGGCAAATATTTTTGAGTCCAAATTTTGGTGTTATCCCAGTAACCTCCAAAATCTTCAATAAGTTCAGCGAGGAAAAATCTCGAACCTGCAAGTATCAACCAATTTACTTCAGCACGAATTTCTGCCACAGCTCTCTGTTTATTCTGATGAAGTAAAATGTCAAAAGAGCCTTGATGTCTCGTTTGAATTGAGACTCTAAATATTGTAGCTCTTTCATCATCAGTTCTTTTACTTATCCAAACACCTCTTGGTAAGATATTACTTAGACGAACAATATTCCCTTTTGAAAATAAGAATACCGCTTCTCTTAGAATTGGAGTGGTTGAAATTGATTTTGTGAGGTATAACTTTTCTGCATTCGTAATACCTTCCTCAAATATTATTACTTCTTCCCAACCATATTCTTCTCCAGTCTCAATATCAACCGCAACAGTCTCATTTTTCCCTAACCATTTTCTAAATCCATTTCTCATTTTTGTCCGGTACTTTTGTGCAAGGTCAGACAATTCTGGCCAATCTTCAATAAGTTGAACAAAAACAAGCTTTCTTCTTAAATCTTCGTACTTAGTTGGATGCCGTATTCCAAATCGAGATAAAATGTTAAGAAGAATTGGGATTATTGAATCATGAATATTTTTAGACTGGAATCTTAATTGAATTTTTTCATTTAATATTTCATCGATTACATCAACTGCTTCAAGACATTTTTTATTGTTAACGATTTCATCGAGTACATGGTCATCAAATATTATAGGACCAAGTTTCAAGTATTTTTCAAAAAGAGTTTTTAAGTTATTAGGTTTAGTATGTTCAATAGCCAACAGAAACAGTTTTTTCTGAATTTCACTATTAGAAGATATTACAGGTTTATCTAAAAAGTATGACGCAATTTTATAAATTTCTTGCAGCTCATCATTAAATAAACTTTCAATATATTCAAATCCCTTAAGACCATACTCAACTTCATTGGATCTAATCATTACTAAAGATAAGTGCAATCCATAAAGCGATTTCTCACCGGCGATATAAATTTTTGCAAGAATGCTCTTAGTCAATTCTAAATTTCTTTCGCTAGCAAAACGTCCAACGAATTTTATCGATTCTTCTTCGGTACTTTGTCGATACCATTGAAGAATAGCTTCATCTGTAAATTCAAATAGCTCTTCATTTCCAAGCCAATAGATTGGATTAATTATAAACTCATGAAATTCAATTTGTGGTTTGGTAATTCTATAACTGAAATCACCAATTCTAAAAACTTTTTTATCGATCATCTCAAAGGATAATTCTTTCTCTAGTTTAGGAATCACTAGTTTTGATCCGATAATTTTTAAGTCACCACTTAAGCAACCACGCTCTCGTAAAAACCAATTGGGAATTCTTATTTCAGTCTTATCGAGATATAGAGAATAATAATCTTTCTGATAAAGCTCCTCGATAAGAAAATTAAAATTTTCCTCTATTACTCTACGCTTAAATGTATTCTTAGGCGTAAGTTCTCCTTTCTCTGGCGAGAATGCTCTATCAATAATTCTAAAATCAACAATTCTTTCAAAAGGAGCCAAAAATTTATTAATTGTAACTATTAAATTTGCAAAGTACTCACCCTTCTGATCATCAAACATATTTTTGAGAGTGATGCTTGCAATATCTGGGTAGATCAAAACAGTATTAAATGGTCTATGGTCTCCAACGACAAAAACTTGTTTAATAGATTCAAATTCTCTAAACAAATTTTCAATTCTCTGAGGGGCAATTGTTTCACCCTTAATATTCTTATAAATTTCTTTTTTACGGTCAATAATTTCAATAAAACCATTTGAATCCATTTTCATTATATCGCCGGTTGGGAACCATCCGTCGTCTACAAATGTTTCTTCTTTGGTTTGATCATAATATCCTGGTAATACATATTCGCCTTTAACCAGTAGTTCTCCATCTTCTGCCACCTTAATCTTGATTCCGGGTAGTGGCTGTCCCAAAGAATTTGGGATATAAGAATTAGGCGGTGTCATAGTAATACCACCTGTAGCTTCAGTCATCCCAAAACCACTCATGAGCTGAATATCATATTTCTGAAAAAATTGAAATACATCTGGTGATAGATAGCCGGCAGCCGACAATCCCCATTTTAATTTTCCTCCAGTTATATTTTCGACTTCTAGTTTAATAAGATATTCCTCATCGAGTTCCACATCAACTTTCGCTGATATATGCTCATAAAGTTGTAACCATTTTTTTGGAATACTAATAAAAATGGATGGTTTAATCATTTGCATATTTGAAATCATTGTTTCGGCAGAAGGATTTTCCATAAATGAGTAAGTTGTTCCCCAGAAAATTGTACCCATCAGTTCTAACCATCTTCCGAAAGTATGATAAAGGGGCAAATAGGCAAGAAATCTATCTGAATCATTAATTTTAGGTAAGGCAATCGCTCGGCAAAATCTTTTGAATACAATATTTTTTTGAGTGAAGATAATTCCTTTTGGCTGACCAGTAGTGCCAGAAGTATACATTACTGATGCAGTAGCGTCTATTGGCAGATCAATATTCAAATTATCATCATTCATCACTTGTTTACTTAATTCTTTAAACTCATGGAATGACAGAACCCAATCTTCGGCACTAGTCCCATCAATTAGAATTCCTTTTTTCAAATATTTTAATTCATTTTTTACAGATTTCAATTTAGCTAATTGCTTCTCTGAGGAAACCAAAATAAAATCGCACTCTGTCTGATTAAGAATGAACGAAATATGTTGTGGGACAGAATTAGCTGGAATCATCACATTTACAATTCCACTATTTAGACAAGCCAAATCCAACAAAGCCATTGTAATGCTATTTTCCATTAAGAATGCAACTCTGGGTTTGTCGTTTTTTTCTTCAATTAATTGTAAGAACGACTTCGAGTATGAAAAAACAGATGAGTCTATTTCACTCCAAGTATATGGAGTAATATTTTCTCCCGTAAGAATATTGAATAATGTTTTCTTGGAATATTGACTTACTCTTTGTTTGAATAATTTTCGAGTATTAAAGTTAGTAATATCTATGATTTCAGATATTAAATCCGTCCACTTTTCATGTTCAGTAATTTTTGTGAGGAATTCACTAAGTCTAAAAAAATTGAGATATATGTATGCAAGTTCTTCAATATTTGCTTTTGTTATATCATTATTATGTTTTAAAGAATTATTTAAGAATTCCCCAAAGGAATAATAACCGGATTCGGAAAATTCAGAAATAAATTCTCGTACAAACTCACCTTCTTGAATTGAATTAAATAATTCAAGAATTTCATTAATTACCTCTGAATTAGATTGATCAATATCAGAAATAACTAGTGAACAAACATAGTCCACAGTATTTTTTAATAACTTTTCTAATTCATCTGAACTTAAGGTAGATTTACCAGCTTGAAATAAATTTCTTAAGTCTTTTATCCTTTTTATATCGATAGACATAACTTCCTCTTCTCATTGCGATTCTCAAAATATATAAAAAAAGGGATGCGAATGCATCCCTTTTAATAACAAGGTTAAATTAAAATGAATTTTTCTAAAATAAAAATTATTCAATTCCAGCAATTTTTTCTAACATTGCAGTTGTTAAAGATTTTGGTCGTTCGAGTGAATATCCAAGACCTCTATCCCAAATAATATTTGCAGTAACCCCTAACGCTCTTCCAACACCAAATAGAACTGTGTAGAAATCATATTCTGTTAAACCATAGTGCCATTGAATAACACCAGATTGAGCATCAACATTTGGCCAAGGATTTTTTGCTTTACCATGTTGCTCTAAAATTGGAGGAACTACATTATAAAGAACATTAACATATTCAAATATTGGATCATTAGGTAAATGTTTTACACAGAAATCTCTTTGAGTTGCATATCTCGGGTCAGTTTTTCTGAGAACAGCATGGCCATATCCAGGTATTACTTGTCCAGAGTTTAAAGTATCCCAAACAAATTTTTTCATTTCTTCTTCAGAAGGAACTTTGCCACCCATTTTATCCATTACACCTTGAATCCATCTTAAAACTTCTTGGTTAGCTAATCCATGTAAAGGTCCAGCTAAACCGTTTAGCATTGCAGAAATTGCATAATATACATCAGAAAGAGCGCTACCAACTAGGTGACCGGTATGAGCACTAACATTACCACTTTCATGATCACTATGGAGGAGAAAATACATACGGGCAACGTCATCGTAAGGTTTATCAATTCCCATCATGTGAGCAAAATTACCACCCATATCTAGATTAGGATCAGGAGCAATAATATCTCCATTTTTATATTTATAACGGTAGATAAAAGCAGCAATTTGAGGAAGTTTTGCTAAAAGATTTAGGGAATCTTCATATGTAGGATCCCAGTAATCAAACTTGCTCATACCTGCATTATACTTTTCAACAAATACTGATTCTTTCTGCAACGAAACAACTGCAGCAGAGAACATTGCCATTGGGTGAGAATCTGATGGCATGGCTCTTAAAACATCAAATACATATTCCGGAACATTTTTACGTTTGTTAAATTCTTCTGCAACATCCTTAACTTCTTCTTCAGTTGGAATTTCTCCAGTTAACAATAAATAATAAAAGCCTTCTACATAAGGCATTTCACCACCGGGAACTTTTGGTAACTTTTCTAAGGTTTCAGGAATTGTGTAGCCCCTAAATCTAATCCCTTCCATGGGATCTAGATAAGAGATATCTGTGGTTAAAGATTTTACACCTCTCATACCACCAATTACTTGAGCAATTGTAACTTCTCCAACAACAGTATCACCATAATTCTTAGCTAACTTAACAGTACGTGGGCGCCATTCTTCAATTTTGTGGTACAGTTTCTCTTTTAAGTTTGACATGATAACCTCCTGGTTATTTCCTGGGATAAAAATTTACTGGAATAGTTTAAAATGTACTAGCAGTTACTAATATAATATATTCCACAAATAAAATCATTTAACTTATTAATTATTTACTGGATTTAAGGAGTTTATTTTTTTTTCAGCGCATTTACCACTTAAAATGGCTCCTTCTATTGTTCCTGGAAGGTTTGTATTGGTCCAATCACCTGCAAAAATAAGATTAGTAAAATCTGATTTGATAGATTTTCTTAATTTTTCATTTCCAGATGTACATTTCAGCGTGGCTCTCTTCTCTTTGATAATTTTATAATTGGAAATATTAGACTTATTGAAATTTTGGAAATAATTCAACAATTCATCATAAACTATTTCAATAATTTCCTCAGAATCAAAATTTATAAGTTCGTTAGCAGCACTAATAACAATTGATATATGGTCTTTATTTTTAAATACCCAATGAATCTTACTATCTATGAGGCCAACAAATTTATTACAAAAGAGTTCCCCTTTATACCAAATATGTACGGTAATAATTGGTGAGGACTCCATTTTTAATATTTCGTCAGGAAGGATTTTCTGATTTGATGAAATTTGGCTAACCGAATATGGTGGTATAGCCATAACGATATGATCGAATTTTGTTATCTCCCTTTGATCAGTAGAAATTTTTATTACCTTTCTGTCTTTACATTCAATCGAAACAATTTTCTCGGAAAGTGAGTAATTAATATTTCGTATCTCAAAAAATCTTTTTGTTGGATCAATAAATAATTTGTCTAGAGGAACTTTTGGCAACACAATTGTGGACGATTTATTTCCGTCAAAAAACATTTTCGATAACAATGAATAATAGATTTCAGCTGATGCTGAATTAAGCTTTGTATTTAAGGCACCAACACCTATCATTTCCCATAACGAGTTTATTGTGTTTTGAGATTGATTGTTATCCTTTAACCAGGAAGAAACACTCTTATTTCTTAATTTATTCTCATTCTTAAAAAACAGTGACATTAGTAATTTTATCGAGAAAATTTTCTCTCGAATACTTAGAGCATTAAAGGTAAACAATGCTTGGAGTAAGTTTACGGGATAAAAACTGTGAGGAGCTTTTAAAAAATATTTTCTTCCTCCCTTCTTAATAAATTCAATATTCAATTTAGTTTGATATTCTGGAATATTTGAAGATCCGATTAAATCAAGCATTTCAAACGTGCTCTTGTATGAACCCATTAAAATATGTTGACCATTATCAATTTCGGTATTGGTTTTTTTATCAAAAAAAGAGTAGGTCCTACCACCAAGCTTCGGGGAAGCTTCAATCAACTCTACTTCATGTCCGGCATCTGATAGAAAGACTGCAGAGGAGAGTCCAGCTAAACCACCACCTATTACTAAACACCTAGCCATTATGAAAACAGTTTATATTTTAGCCAAACTGATAATGCTATAAAGAGTTTGTTAAATGTAGATACTCTTATTTTTTTTTCAAATACGTTGAAATTCTCTTGCTCAATTTTGTCAAGGAGTCTATAATAAATGTATTGCATAGCTCTCGCTGTAAACATGGGAGATTTATCTTCTGGGAGCAGATTTCTATCAGCAAGTCTATAGAACTCTCTTGCACGATTGGACTGATAATTCATTAAATCAATAAATTTATCATTATATAAATTATTAAATAGATCTTGTTCTGAATATCCAAATAGTTTTAGATCTTCTAGTGGCAAGTAGATTCTTCCTATAAGAGCATCAGTTTTAACGTCTCTGATTATGTTTGTTAGCTGTAAGGCTATTCCTAAATTGATTGCATATTCTTTCGTTAATCTATTTTTATATCCAAATATAGGAATTGTCATTAAACCAACAGTTGATGCAACTTTATAGCAATAATTTTTTAAGTCATCAAATGTTTCATATCGATTTTTATTTATGTCAATCTCCATTCCATCAATTAAATCAAAGAATGGTTCTTTTGGAATATTAAATTGAGTTATATGGGTAGTTAATTCTTGCAGTAAACTATTGCCTGAATCCTTACTAAAAGCTTCAGATAATTCTGCTCTGTAGTTATCCAATCGGATTTGCTTATTTTTAACGGTAGCACTTTCATCATCAACAATGTCATCTGCTTGTCTACAAAAAGCATAAACTGCGTTCATTGCATTTCTTTTTTTTTCTGGTAATAATGAAAATGTATAGTAGAAACTACTTTTACTCTTTTTTGATATTTGTTTTGCAGTTTCTATTATTATCTCCTTAAAATTAATGCTCTAGTAAATAGTTTAAAGACATCTATTTTATTAAGAGTGGGACGAATTTCCAAAACATTATAATCAATTTCTTCAATTTTTGTTAATATTGCTTCACCACCTTTAATAGTAACTAATATCTGGATTCTAAGTCTGTATGGTAAATAATTTAATAATTCACGTCCTTCATAAAAAAGTTTCTTTGTCCTTTCAATTTGGAATTTCATCAGTTGAACAAATTGTTCTGAATATTTTTTATTCTTAATATCCTTTTCATTCACGTTAAAAATACTTAATTCGGATTCAGGTAAATAAACTCTGTCTTTCAAAATGTCCACACTAACATCCTGATAAAAATTTGTTAATTGTAATGCAGTACATATTTTATCAGATAAACTAATAGGGATTTCATCTCTAATATCATGTAATTCTAAAATTAATCTCCCAACTGGATTTGCACTACTCTTGCAATAACAAAGGAGTTCGTCATAATTTTTATAACGCTTTTTTACCAAATCCTGCTTAAAAGCGTTTATCAAATTTTGAAAACTGATTGAATCTAATTTTTTTTTATCAATAGTTAGTTTAAGTATTTTCCAAAATCCATTTTCATATTTTGAATTTAGGGAATCGCGAAGTTCTAGCTCATATTTGGTGAGTGCTCTAAATCTCTCATCTTCAGAGATATTTCCTTCATCTGCTAAGTCATCTGCTTGTCTTGCAAATTGATAAATTGTTGCTACGTGTTTTCTTAAATCTTTCTTAATAAAGGATGATACTACAGGAAAATTTTCATAATGGGATTTTGTGAACTGAAGTGCTTGATTATAATACTTCTCTACATCATTATTTTCATCGGTATTCATTGGATTATTCAATCTTCAACTAATTACTATTTGTGCCCAGAACAGGACTCGAACCTGCACAGGATTGCTCCCACTAGGACCTGAACCTAGCGCGTATACCAATTTCGCCATCTGGGCTATAAATCCTCTTCCTCAATAATTTCTATAGCTTCATGAGCTAAGCTATCAGATTTATAAAATTTTGTAAAAAGAACGGCCTGATTATCTCTGTTAGAATTAAAAGTACTTGGAATATCTTGCATATTTATAAAGTCAACCACCTCACCAGAAGAACAATCATCTGTGAATAATTTTGGATTACCATATTCATAAATTGATTCTTTACAAAAAGTAACAGAAACAATATTACCGTTTTCGGGTAAATCAAAGGATTCAATTGGGAAGTCTAAAGTATCATAAACTTCACGCATAAAATTGGACCAAATTGGGTTTGCAGCTCTTGATCCTTGTCCATAATTACCGGTAAATGTAATTCTTCTATCATCAAACCCAACCCAAACACCTGCGGCTAGTTGCGGAGTAAATCCCATAAACCAAGCGTCGCCATAATCCTGTGTTGTTCCAGTTTTACCAGCAGCTGGTCGATAAAACTTGTGAATAGATCTTGTTCGAATTCCTGTTCCTTCATTCATTACAGTTTCTAACATATTAGTAATCAAAAAAGTTGTTTCAGCTGATAGGGCTTCTTTAGATTGAGGTAAAGATTGCATAAGTATAATACCATCTTTATCTTCAATCCTAAGTATGGATACAGGCTCGTTATAAATTCCCTTATTAGCTAATGTAGCATAAACTGTTGTTAATTCCAGGGGTGTAACTTCGGAAGCTCCTAATGAAATTGATGGCACTAAATTTAATTTAGTTTTTATTCCTAGTTTTTTAGCTAGTTGTCCAACTTTCCATAATTGCACATGATCTTCAATAATTAATCTGGCACTTATCAAATTTTTTGAATTTCTCAAACCATCGCGTAGAGTCATAAACCCACCTGTACCCATATCAAAATTATGTGGATTCCAATTATCATCACCGTATTCAAATTCTTGATTAAGTATTGGGTAAGCAGGATATAATCCATTGTCTAAGGCTACTGAATAAACTATTGGTTTGAAGGAAGAACCTGGCTGTCTTCTTGCTTGAGTGACATGATTTAATCCAAAGTTAAACTCCTGATCTCTTCCTCCAACCATTGCCTTAATTTCACCACTAGAAACATCAATGGAGACAAATCCGATTTCTATTGTACCAGCTTTCTTTTTCACGGCGTCAATAAATTCTTTATCATTTTTCAAGCTATCATAAATTGCTTTTCGCGTAGCACCTTTTGAATTAAGATAGATTTTTTGAATTTTAATCTTTTTATCAATAAACTCTTTCAAGAGATCATTATTCTTTCTCCAACTCCAATTTGCATCATGAGTTTTCTGGAATTCATCTAGATGTTCAGATGAAACTTCATTGGCAATACTTTGCATTCTTGTATCAAGTGTAGTATAGATTTTCAATCCGTCTTCATAAATATTAAAGTCATATTTTTCTTTCATCAGCTCAAGTTGCTGTCTAACATACTCTACAAAGTGCGGAGCTATTTTACTTTGAACCCCAGAGTTAGTTTCTATTGATTCCAATTCTATTGGTTGAACTTTCAGAGTATCATATTCTGCTTGTGTAAGAAACCCAACATCCTTCATGCTATAAAGAACTACATTTCGTCTTCTCAATGAATTTTTAGGATTTTTAATTGGGCTATAGTAAACATGAGATCTTAGTAACGCAATAAATACTGCCGCTTCCGTTAGTTTTAAATCTTTTGCTCTTTTCCCAAAATAATGTTGGGCAGCCATCTCAATACCATAAGCTCTGTTACCAAAAAAAGAATTATTAAGATACATTTGCAGAATTTCTTTTTTTGTATAGGTACGTTCAATTTGTACCGCTGTAAACCATTCTCTAATTTTTCTAACACCTGTTTGAAAAAGATTTTCTCTGGTAACCTTTAAATCATACAGATTTTTAGATAATTGCTGTGTAATTGTACTTCCACCTTCCCTTTTACCGAGGAAGATAGTGTTAAACATTGCTTTTGCAAATCTCTCTAAATCAACCCCCCAATGGTCATAGAATTTTCTATCTTCTGTTGCAACAAGAGCATCTATTACAAATGATGGGATGCTATCAAGATCAATTTCACGTCTATTCTGTCTGAAATATTGCCCAATTAATTCGCCATCTCCGCTAATAACATTACTTGCAAGACTTTGCTTCGGGTTTTCAAGGTCATCTAAAGAAGGTAATCCTGAAATAATATGCAGGTAAAAGAAATATCCTCCTACTATGGAAGCTAGAAAAAATGTTCCAAATGTAAACCAGAGGATAATCTTTGTTTTTTTCTTGTTACTTTTTGTGGATTTTTTTTCTGTCATTTAGTTTTCCAGTCAATCATCTCTAATTTATCATCTTTATATTTTGCATAACAAGGGTTAGATAACCAAGTACCTAAATTTATATATTGGCCATGCTTATAATTTTCATTTATCTCAATATGACTATGACCAAAAAGAACATAATCACTACCCATTTCTATTTTCTTTTTAGCTGTTTCAAACAATCCATCTACTTCACCATATGATTTTTCTGATGTATAACCTCTACTTTTATGACTTGAGGCACTTGCTAACCAAATACCAAAATCAGGATGAAATATTGAATACATCTTCTGAAGTGATTTGTTCCTTAATATCTTTTTAAGAATCTTGTAACCCAAATCATTCGCAACTAAACCATCTCCGTGTCCTAAAAAGAATTTTTTACCATCTAAATCGATTTCAATAGCATCTTCATGAACTATTGCCCCAATTTCCTTTTCAAAAAAATCTCTATGCATAAAATCATGATTACCAATAAAATAATGGACTTCAATATTATGTTCTACAAGATCTTGTAATGCTGTAAACGTTCTAAAATAACCTTTTTGAACTACCCTTTTATATTCGAACCAGTAATCAAACAAATCTCCGAGTATAAATAATTTATCTGTTCTGCCCTTACAAAATTCAAGAAATTCAACAAATTTCCTCTCTCTAAGGATTTCTTGTTCACGGTCGAGTAAACCAAAATGTAAATCAGAAATAAAAAATGAAGTCAATTATATCTCAATAATAATTTAATTTATAAATTTAATACTTTTTTCAATAATCCCTATAAATGATTAAAATCATTCTTCATCTGGATTCAAATAAAAAATATCCGCAGCGAGCCAATTTTCGGGATCTAATTCTATTTTTGTTACACTTGTTTCATATGAAAATGAATAATTTGAATTTCTATTTTTTACTCTAATTGAGTCTCTTTGTCTTGAGCCATCCTCTAAATAAACATCTAAATCGAGAACAAATTCATAATTTTCATATCCTTCTTGAACTTGAGAAAGTATCAAATCAACCTGATATTGATTATTTTTTGAATTTTGTCTATACTCATACTCCAATTCAATTTTCCCTTCTCCTTCAAAAACCCATTGATTAAAATATTCAGTAAAATCTCTTTTTGATATTGATTCCACAAGAAAAATAAAATCTGCAGTCGAGGCATTGGAATATTTATATTTTTTATAATACTCTCGGAGAATTTTGAAAAATATGTCATCACCTAATTCTCTTCTCAACATATGCAAAACCCAAGCCCCTTTATTATAAATAACTCTGCTGAATAATTTTTCAGGATTGTATAATTTTGTATTACCAAAATCTGTTAGAAAAGATCTCATTGTAGATTTGAGGGCAGATACCCCACTCTCTTTCTCCCAATATAGAGCTTCTGAGTATGTGGCAAATCCTTCATTTAACCAAATATCCTTCCAAGTTTTTAATGTAACAGCATTTCCCCACCACTGATGTGCCAATTCATGAACAAGCATATCAGTAAAGAACTGATTTCCACCAATAAATCTCTTCCCAATCCCAGTGATTGTCTGATGTTCCATCGCACCAAAATTCCATAAAAATTCAGCAACTCCATATTTTTCTTTAATAAATGGATATTCACCAAATAATTCTGATAAGTGCTTCATAGCGGTTGGATGTATGTTGAAATCTTTTTTTGCATCATTCAAATCATCCTCAAACACATAATAATCAATCATCATTGTATCATTATCTAATGAAATGTATTTATCCTGATACTGCTTATAATTTGCAGAATAAATTGAAATTAAATATGTCGAAATCGGATAAATGGTTTTCCAATGATAAGTTTTTTTGTCACCATAAACTTCAGAACCAATAAAAATACCATTTGAAACCGAAGTCATCTCAATATCATTGGTAATATAAATGTCTGTTAAGACTTTGTCTGTAGGAATATCATTGCATGGAAACCAAGTTGATGCAAAAATAGGTTCACTAAGAGAATAAATCACTGATTCTTCATTATGCTCGCCGAATGTGAATGAGCCAAAACCCAAACTCTCAGGGGTTCCACTATAATTGATTTCAATTTTGAAAGTATCTGTAACTTGTGAATCTAAAATTATTGATAGAATATCATCATCATATTTGTACATGGTTTCTGTACCATTGAATAATACTGTTGAAATATAAAATCCATCATTAAAGTTAAGTTCAATTTTACCATTTAATAATTCGATAGGAATTCCCGTGATGATAGATTTACAATCAATTTTCTCTTCACTGGGAATTAGATTAATATTCAATTCATAGTGTAATAAATCAATCTTTTTTTGAGAATCAGTAATATGCCCAGTAATTTCATCATTTTTTGCAGGATTTAGAGTGAATCCCCTTTTAACGAAATTGCTGCCATCCTGAAAACTTAGCTCAAACATATTCAGGATAATTATAAATATTCCAATAACCATAATTAAACCGATTAAACTTGTAGTTCCTGCAATAAATAGATATATTTTCTTGACTTTCATTAACAAAAAAAGTAATTATAAAAAAATAACCGCATTTTATTTGATAAAAATAAAATAATATTTATACTCTTCAATAATAGCAAATATATTTTGTAAAATAAAAAGAGCTTTATTATGGCATTTACAGGATCAAGACTTCAAAGGGAAACAGTTACAATGATTTTAGCAGGAGGAGAAGGCAACCGTCTTTTTCCTTTAACTGGAATGCGAACTAAACCGTCTGTTCCATTTGGTGGGAAATATCGAATGATTGATTTCGCCCTATCAAATTGCCTTAATTCTGGGCTAAGAAAAATTTATGTGCTAACTCAATATAAATCTGATTCTCTAAATCAACATCTTTATGAAGCATGGAACATTTTTAATCCTGAATTAGGAGAATTCATATATTCTGTTCCTCCTCAACAGAAGACCGGTAATCAGTGGTACCAAGGTACTGCAGATGCCATTTATCAAAATCTAAACCTAATGAAGCAACATGATTATACTTGGTGTGTCGTACTTGGTGGAGACCATATTTACAAAATGGATTATTTGAAAATGCTTCAATATCATATCGAGAAGAAAGCCGATCTTTCAATTTCCAACATTATCACACCAAAAGAGCAAGCATCACGATTCGGTATAATTGAGATAGATGAGGATTATAATGTGCTTTCTTTTGTTGAAAAACCTAAAGACCCACCAGAAATACCTGGCAAACCTGGCTTTTCATTTGTCAATATGGGAATTTATATTTTTAACTTGGAAGTTCTAACGGATGTCATAAAGGAATTGAGTGCTAAAAATATACCCAATTTAGATTTTGGTAAACATGTAATTCCTCATATGGTTGATAAGCATTATTCAGTTCGTGCATATAGATTTGAAGACGAAAATTCTGCTGAAAAACCTTATTGGGTAGATATTGGAACATTAGATAGTTATTACAAAGCTAGCATGGATTTATTAAATATAAATCCAGAATTTAATCTTTATGATTCAAACTGGCCTTTACGGACAAAACAACAGCAGTTGCCACCTGCAAAAACCTTATCACATGAAGGAGAACGAGTAGGGCGAGCTATAAATTCTTTAATTACTGATGGGACAATTATTTCTGGTGGTCTAGTTGAAAGATCGATAATCGGTCCAAACGTTAGAGTAAACAGTTATACATATATTACTGATTCAATAATTATGAATAATTGCAATATTGGCAGACACGCAAAAATTAGAAGAGCTATAATTGATAAAAATGTTATTGTACCTGAGCACGAAGAAATTGGCTTTGACCCGGATATTGATCGAAAAAGATTTACTGTCACTGAAACCGGTATCGTCGTAATACCAAAAGGTTACAAATTTAAATAAAAAACATCACTTCGAATAAAGTATTGATAATGTGGAAGATGAAATTTATATTTTGTCTTTCACAAAATACTCAACAGTAATTTCCTAATGGATAAAGAACTAAAATCGAAAATAAAAGCCGTTCCAGCCCTTCCAGGCATTTACCAATTTTTAAATAAGGACGGTAAAATAATCTACATTGGCAAAGCCAAAAACTTAAGAAGTAGAATCCATTCATATTTTAGAACAAAACTTGATTCACCTAAAACTGAAGCTTTAGTACGCAAAGTTTGCGACTTTGATATAATTGCGACAGAAAATGAAATTGAGGCTTTAGTTCTTGAAAATAATCTAATCAAAAAACACAAACCAAGATATAATGTTAATCTGAAAGACGATAAAACCTATCCTTATATTAGAGTTACAAAAGAACCTTTTCCACAAGTTTTTCCTACAAGAGATGTTATTCAAGATGGGTCAAAATATTTTGGCCCCTATACTGATGTGAAGAGTATGAAATCATCACTTAGGATGATAAACAAAATATTTAAAATCCGCAGCTGTACTTACTACATTGACGATAAAGTAATTGAGCAGAAAAAAATAAAAGTATGTCTGGATTATCATATCAAAAAGTGTGATGGACCTTGCGAAGGATTAATCTCTGCTCAAGATTATGGAAAAATGGTTAATCAGGTAATTAAAGTATTGAGAGGTAAAACTAGCTTACTTATTAATGAGTTAAAAGAGGAAATGATAATTGCCAGTGAGCAATTAAATTTTGAGAAAGCCGGAGAGATAAGAGATAGAATAGAACAGTTGAGAGTCTATTCTGAAAAGCAAATAATTGTTACAAATGATTTTGACGATAAAGATATAATTGCTGTAGCTGTTGAAGCAAAAGATGTAGCCTGCACAATTCTAAATATTAGAAATGGCAGATTGGTCGGTAAGCGCCAATTAAAACTTAATGCAGAAGTTGATGAAGACCTTGCAAAAATCTATAATGCTGCGCTTAAATTCTACTATGGTGAGTATGTGGAAATTCCTAAAAGCATAATTTTGGAGATACTTCCATTTGACGATAAAGTTTTGCTGGAATGGTTAAACTCAAAGGCAGAAAGAAAAGCAAATTTTGTTATCCCCAAGATCCAATCGGAAGCCAAATCTCTATTAAATATGTGCAAGCAAAATGTAATACTTCAATTGAAAGATATTCAACTCCAAAAAATGAAAAAGGATGGTAATTTACCTTACGTTCTTTCTTCTTTAAAAAGAGATTTAAGGCTTAATTCACTTCCCCGAAAAATAGAATGTTTTGATATTTCCAATTTACAGGGCACCGATACAGTCGCTAGTATGGTTGTCTTTGTAGATGGGAAACCTAAAAAATCGCTGTACAGAAAATATATTATTAAGAGTGTTGATGGTCCTGATGATTTTGCAAGCATGCAAGAAGTGGTGGAGAGGAGATATACAAGACTAAAAGAGGAGAATGAACCACTTCCAGATTTAATAATGGTTGATGGCGGAAAGGGACAACTTTCCAGTGCAGTAGAAATTTTAGATAATCTTGAATTTAAAAAATATCAAATTATTGGTCTGGCCAAACGTTTAGAAGAAGTTTTCTTTCCCGGGATATCAGAAGCTCAAACAATTCCTAAAACATCTTCAAGTTTAAAATTACTGCAGCATTTAAGAGATGAAGCACACCGATTTGCAATTACATTTCACCGTAAACGAAGAGATGGGAGGACACTCCAAACAGAGCTTACCGAGATTAAAGGGATTGGTCCTAAAGTAGCTGAAAAGCTGCTTCAAAACTTTAAGAGTATTGATGAGATAAAAAAGTCTTCAATTGAAGATTTAAACAAGGTTATTGGTGAAGCTAAATCTAAATTAGTTTTTGAACACTATAACACAAATACTTAGTTTATAATTACTGCAACCGCAAATTATTAATTTTGGTGAAATGTAGCCGCGGACTTTAGTCCGCGATATTTATTACGAATTCTTCAAATAAATCAAAGATCTTCGCTCAACCTAAAGGATGAGCCTCCATTGATGTCATTCCGGTTTTCGAATTTGTATCGTGTAATACCGGAATCCAAAATGTTACTCTGTATTCACAACAAAACTTATTGCTTGTCATCTCAAACCAATTCGAATTCTCTTTATCTGGGAAGTATTAAAGATTTCTCACACCAAATGATTCTGAGATGCCGGTATTGATTAAAAAAGAAAACAAACCGGCATGACAATCACTTTCTACAGTCATTTTTGTTTTCGAATTTGTTTTGTGAAATACCGGAATATAAATTATTCTACCTTCTTTCCTACTATCAACAATATTCCAGTTAATACACCTAAAATCAAAACAATAGAAATATATGGACTAAACCCAAAAGCAGTCGGCAGATCACCCAAAAGTAACGCGATTGCTCCAACTAAGAGAGCATAAGGCAACTGAGTTTTGACATGGGCAATATGATCACACTTTGATGCCATTGAGCTTAAAATAGTTGTATCAGCAATTGGTGAGCAATGATCACCCCAAACGGAACCTGCAAGTACGGAACTAATTACTCCGATTATTATCAAGTTGGTATCAGCTAATACAAGCCCTTCTAAATTAGAAATAGTTGAAGCCATAGGAATAACAATCGGCATTACAATTGCCATAGTTCCCCAACTTGTTCCGGTAGCAAAACTTATTAACCCGCATGTAATAAAAACAATTGCGGGTAAAAATCTAGGGTTGATACTATCGCTCAAAATCGAGATTACATAATCGGCAGTTTTCAATTCATTAGTTATTGAACTTATACCCCAAGCCATGACCAAAATTATTGCAGCAATCATCATCGATTGTATACCGCTTTGCCAGGCTTTTATGGTTTCTTCAAGTTTTCTTATTTTCTGAGAAACGGTAAGTATAATTGCAGCAATTCCGGAAATTAAACTTGCCCAAAGTAAAGATCTATAAGAATCAGATTCTCTAATTATTTCTTCCACTCCATAATTACTAATCCCCTTTGATTCCAAAGATTCAATACCGGTAAATACAAGTCCTAATATTGTCCCGAACAAAATTAACAAAATTGGAATAGCGCCATTGTACCATCTAGTTTTATTTAGTGAGATTTGCGCTTTTGAAACGTTTTTGTCCAATTCAGCTTTTTGAATTTCAGTTGGGATAAATTTTCTTGCGGCAATCTCAGCATTGTACATTGGACCAAAATCACGTTTTAGGTACGACGTAATAAACACAAAGAAAATAGCGGCAATAGGATAAAATCTATAAGGCAATGTTTGAATAAACACTTCGTAAGGATTTTGATTAGAACCGATAGCATTCAGACCTTCACTAATTAAACCCAGCTCATAACCAATCCATGTACTTATAATTACCAAACTAGCAATCGGGGCTGCAGTTGAATCAACAATGTATGCAAGTTTCTCACGTGAAATTTTTAACTTGTCCGTAATTGGCCTCATCATATTTCCGATAATTAACGAATTTGCATAATCATCAAAAAATATTACAAGACCCATAAACCAACTTGCCACCATACCCGATCTAGGAGTTTTTGCAAATTTTGTTATTTGATTGGCTAATCCTATCGTACCGCCATTTTTTGAAATAACTCCTACAACTCCACCGATGAGAAGAGTGAAGAGAATAATATAAATATGGTCAGGGTCAATTAATGCATTGAATAAATTTGTATCAATTAATCTTAGTAAAGCAGTAAGTGGTTGAAAATCATAAAGAAAAAGCAATCCCACGTAGATTCCTGAAAATAAAGCAACAAGAACTTGTCTGAATATTAAAGCTAGTAATATTGCGAGCAAAGGAGGAACAATGCTAAACCACCCAGGAAGTACTGTTTTATTTACTTGTACAAAATTACCTTCGTAGAGCAAAAAAGAATACTTGCCGCTTGATGGAAAAATGACGTCTATATTCGCTTGGTTGTTTTCAACCTTGGAATAAAATGTTTGCTGCCAATCTCCATTCTTAACAATTAAATTAACAGTATCAATTGAATTGGGTATTTCTATTACTGAAACTTTGTTAGAAACTTCAGAAAGTAGAATTGAAGGATAATGTATCTCTTGTCCAAACAAACTTGAGAGAATTAAAAAAAAGGAGAAACAGAACTTTAATAACATTTCATTTTTGATATTAAAACCGTATTTGAGAATATTTAGATTGAAATATATAAAATGATAGAAGAAATATAAATAAAAAAAGCCAAGCAACTAACTACACAGATTGAATACTTACCGCTGCTTCCTTCCGGACCTGACGGAGTTGGGCAACAACCTGTTAATTAGCGCCTGGCAAATTGGATTGTAAATATATGGAATAGAGACACTAATTTAAAAGGAATTCTTTGAATTTGTTGAATTCAACTTCCCAATTCAGTTCTTTAGAAGCATTTTCACAATTTGATTGATAATGATTTAAGTTTTCTTCATTATTTAACATTTCTAATATAACCTTAACAACTTCATCTTCATTCTCAGGATCAACATAATTACCTACTTGGTATTGATCAATTATATTTTTCATCTGTGGTAAATTACTGGCAAGAACAGGAACACCAACCATAATATATTCAAACAATTTATTTGGTAAAGCATAATAATAACTAATGCTTATGTTCTCAATTAGTGTAATACCGATATCAGCGCACGCCGTATAATTTAGGAGATCGGAATGATTAACAGCACCAATAAAATGAATTCTATCCGAAACTTCTGTTTTACTAGCTTCTTCCTCAAATTGTTTTCTATACTCCCCTTCTCCGACAATTACAAAATGAGTATTTGGAATTTTATATAGGACATTTATCAATTTAATAATTCCACGCCCTTCAAGAATTACACCTTGATATAGAAGAATTTTATCAGTCTGTGGTATATTTAATTTTTCTCGTAAATCTATTTTCTTAATATGTTCCATATATTTTGGAAGATTTCTTAATACAAATAAATTATCGATTGAATAAGCTTCTTTCAAATATTCTGCATCCATTTCACCAGTTACCAAAACAATATCAACTTTTCTAATAAATTTACTCTCAATCTTAGCAATTATTTTTTGAACAAAACTCTTATTTCGTAGTCCGGCAAGATGGGCATATATTTCACGACTATTATAATATATCTTTGCTTTATTAAGTTTAGCAAAAATATACACAACTGGAAGCGTATAAATATCTTCAGCAAAATAAAAATCAGCTTTATGCTTTAATAAATCTCTAATTAGCAAAAATAAGAATCTAAAGTAATAGACTAAACTGGAGTTAGATTTATCCAATTTGTAAATAGCTACTTTACCGTTCTGAGATTTAAAGTTTTCTGTTTTCCAGTCAAAGGAGATTGTTGTTGTATCAATGTTTATATCATTCAGGGATTCAATTAAGTTCACAACTCTTGAATCATGATATGCATTACCAAGGAATGTGATTACTGCTGATTTTTGATTAATTGGCATAAAATAATTTTAATTGTTTACATTTCATTTTATTTATGACATATCGAAATGACATTTATTTTATAGTTTGTCTTTCCGGCTTCGTCGTAGGACGAATACCGGAATCTATGATGCTATTCTGGATTCAAGTTACTATCATAAGGGTATGACAACCTAATTTATAATTTAATCCGCAACGTATTTCTCATAATAGACTTTGCATCGAACTTTTCTTTGAAATCAATTAAACTTTCACTTGGTGTCATTGGATTATCTGCTGATGTATCTTGTGAAACTCCAATATCTACATAGGTATAACCGCTCTCAGTAGCATCTTTAACAACTTCGTACATTACTCGTTGAATGGGCTTATATTCAGCATAATCATAGAGAAGCATATTATAGAAACATATTGCAACATTCTTATTGGCGTAAAACATAAGTGAGCCGGCAATTGGTTTATCATTATAGTAAACCATAAACAGTTTTAATCTGTCCGGCATCAATTCTTTTAGCTTTAACAAATCTTCATATGAATGTGTTGGTTTAACGTTGTGTCGCGATTTATTATCAATTAGAATCGGATAAAACTCTTCATACTTCTCATTCTCCTCAACTCTAATTCCCTCGGTCTTAAGAGATTTTCTAATATTTCGTCTGATGGTTGGTTTGAATCTAGATATAATATCTAATGTTGGATCTAATTTTATTGCACTTGAAATGTAATGTAAATCATAATTAAAACCTTGCCACAGCATAGCAAAATCTAAATTATGATTTGGATATGTTTCATAAATCATTGGAGCAGACGTAAGCAACAATTCATTTAATCCACGCTCTTTAGCATAATCTAACAATGTAGTAACAATTTCCATTGTTTTCTTAAATGTGATATCTCCAATTACTATAGAACCATAACTGGCACCAATTGGAGATTCGAACATCGCTCCGTTAACAAAACTTCCGGGCAGAACTGCAACAATATTATTTTTCTCTAAAAACATTAAGTGATTAAAAGAAAATTTTCCGGGAGTGTGATAATCAAAAAATTTCTGCATATGGAACATTGTTCCATTACTTGAATCTAAAACAAAATCATCCCATTTGTCTTTCCACAGTTCAGTATATTCTATTATTTCCATAAGTAACTATTATTTGATTTTTTTTGAAGGTATAAAATAACAAATATGTAATTGTTTGTCATTCTGATTTTAGATTTGGCAAAAAAACTATATTAAATTAACGTTTAATCTAGAGGAAAAACTTATATAGTTCTATCCGAACTATACAATTGAGTTATAGAATACTCCTAAAAAGTATATGCGAGTGTGATTGTGTTTGCATTACCAATACCATAACTAAAAGGAGTAAACGCATAATCAATATTAAATCCATTCCAAAATACACCTGCACCTGCAGTAAAGCCTTTTGAATCGTAACCTGTTATATAACCAGCACGTAAGGAGAACTGCTTGTCGTAAGTAGTCTCTGTACCAATATGGATATGCAGATTATCTGTTTCCAAATACTTTTGGATGCCGATAACAGGTAATAAATCAAGTGAAGAATTTTGAAAACTTAGCTGGTAAGTTGCATTAACAATTAAATCAGTTGGGAGTTCAGTCTTCTCATTTCTTAATTCACTCATGCTTCCTAAATTTCTAATTGAAGCACCTAGAGTAAGCTTATCAATCAAATTACTATAAAGTAATCCGAAATCATATCCAGTTCCGGAAGCATCATCTGAGAGTAAACTTTCATATAGATACTTAATTGTTATACCGAATTTCAAATCTTCGTAGAGCGAAAATCCAGTTGATAAACTTCCGTAAAAATAATTTACATTAAATGTAGCATCCGGGGTTTCAGTAGGATTTGTTCTTACTTCAAAACCGTCAATTTTTGTTGTATTAACACCAACTGCAAAGGGCAATCCAAATAGAGAAAAATTAGCACTCAAAACTTCACTTGTCAAATCCTGCACCCACATTTGATGAGTAAACAATACGCTTGAGGAAGTTAGCAAATTAACAGAAGCCGGATTATAGTAAACTGAAGAAAGATCTGAATTTAATAAGCCAATATCCGATGCACCTATACTTTGAGCACTTGACCCAATCTTCAAGAAAGATAATCCGCTGTTACCTGCATTTTGTGCAAGTATTAGAGCTGAGCTAAAAAGTAGAAATAAACTAATTTTTTTTATCATGTTTTAAACCAATAATCATACATCAATACCTATCAGTATGAAAGCTATAAATAAATTTATTAAAAAAGTAATTCAAGACCAATCACATGTTGATCGAATGAGGAATAAGGCTCAAGTACAAATGCATAATCAATTCCTACATTTAACCCTCCAAACATTTTGAAATAAGAAAATCCAAATGTTGGCCGCATTGGAATATCCGAATTGCTAACACTTATTCTATCAATACCAGTTCTTAAAAATAGGCTTTCAATAATTAGATACTCGGCACCAATCCTCAAGAAATCTGTCTCAGCATTACTATGTTCAAACTCAAAAGTAGCTAGCAATTTAGGATCATCAAATCTATAAGCTGCAGCAAATTTCATAAGCAATGGGAAATCGTTGATTGTTGAGTTCCCTTCTGTTCCATATAAACTGCTAGTATCCCATTTATATTTAGTATTGATATCTGTTAATGTTGCTGCAAAAGTCAAATTATTATTATATTTGTACAAAGCTCCAATATCAAAACCGAATGCTGTAGATGTTATTTCTTCATATAGTTTGTAATAATAAAATTTTAATCCAATACCCAAAGCCAGTTTCTCAGAAAACCTATTTGAAAAACTTAAAAAGAATTGATTTTCTGAAGTGGAAAGTGTACCGAATTTTTCTCCTTGACTATCTCTTCCATCAATATCGCTTACACCAGCATTTATTATTCCCACACTAATTCCAGCAGTTGATCTTGGTTTTGTGCTATCAATCTTACTTTTCCCAAATTTGAAATTTTTAGTAAAATTTAGAAAATTTAAGGATCTATCTAATGATAGAAAAGAATAGGATGTTTGGAAATAATTCTTTTCTTGAAATGCAGATAATGCGGGATTATAATAAGAAACGAGATTCCCATCAATAACAGCTCCCATGGAATTTCCCATTCCCATGCCTCGTGCACCAAATCCAATTCTGCTAAAAGAACCAGCCATGCTATTATATTTAGAGAACTCAGGTTGAGCAACCAACGATATTGTAATAACAAAAGAATATATTAAGATTTTTCTAATCATATTTTTACATTAAAACGATTATTTTACCATAGAGCGGTTCATCATTACTAATATCAATTCTGTAGAAATAAACTCCATTTGGGACAATTTTGTTAATTTCATCTCTTCCATCCCAATTATCAATATATTCAGAATCACCGTTTCTATTTACATTTTGAATAATAGTTTTGACCAAATTCATTCCAAAATCAAATATTCTAATTGTAACTGATTTTGAATCTCCACTAAAACTATACTTAATTTTTATTGGCTCATCATCTGGTGCAAATGGATTTGGGAATGCAATTGATTCAGCTCCAGAAGAAATTTCTGGTGAGGAAACAAATACAGTCCATTCACCTTCCCAAACACCTCCAGTCTCCACAAGTTTTGCAGTTCCGGCTTCGGAGCCAAACCACATATCATTATTAGCATTAACATTAACTGCTCTGAAATTACTTGTTGTAAGAGGGATATTTGTTTCATCATCTCTCATTTCCGGCGCAATTATCCAGCTATTGCCCATATCTAAGGATCTAAAAATTCCATTATCAGTGGCAACCAATACATCAGATTCGGTATTATCTAAATTATAGTTGAAAGCTATATCATGGATATTCTCACCCGCCAAATATGTTTTCCAGTTTTCTCCACCATCAGATGAAGAACTTAATCCATAATACTCAGTTTCACCTTCGGCTTTCCAACTTGCCGCCCAAATTGTGTTTCTAGAATAATCATAATCCATACTTAGAATAAAATTTCCACTTATTGGATTTGATTGATTGGTATGATTGAATTTTGTCCAACTTAAACCGGCATCTATCGATTTATTAATTCCGTTAGCTGTTCCAATAAAAATTGTTGTGTCGTCAACAGCATCGATAGAAAAGAATCTATGATTAAGATTGTTCTCAAACCCTAATGCTCCAGAAGAAGGAGAAATAGTAAAATTTAATGTGTCATCTGGGCTAATAGAATCAAGATAATCTGGAGGTAGCACCACTTTTTCCCATGTCTGACCTATATCACTACTTTTTCTAAGTCCTCCATAAAAACTAGCGATCCAAATTTCATTATTTAGAAATCCAATATCTCTTGTAAAGTTACCTTCTACAACATTAAGCGGTAAAGAGCGAAGTGTATTTATTCCGTATACAATTGACGAGTCATTTGCTGCATCAACAGGTTGCTCAATATCGATCCAAGTATCTCCCATATCAGCAGAATAATGAAGACCAGATCCTACGGGTACAACATCATCAGAATTTTCAAGCGGATGCCAAGTGGCAACCCAAACAGTATCATTATTTATTCCAAGTGCAGAAATTCCTTCATCTCCGAACTTATAATTAGTCCAGGTCTCTCCGTTATCAGTTGACTTACTCAAACCAATTGATGTAGCAATCCAGACATCGTCATTCATAAATTTTATATATTCAATAGCATTCCCGCTCGGAGTTAGATCGGCATATGCTTTATTCAATTTATTATTTTTTAAAGTGATTGATGTAGGAATCTTTTGAGAATAAGATTGAGAGAAAAGGATTATCACAAGAATGAGAAGTATTTTGAATAGTTTTTGCATCAGTTCACAGTTAGTGTAAATTTAATTGTATTGCTAATTATTCCAGCTTTATCCTCAGCATTAAATGTAAAATCCCAATTGCCAGAAAGAACGGACGAAGGAAATGTTAAATAAATGGAATAAATCCCGTCATTAGGTTCAATATCACTATTTGATTCTGTGTCACCGTTATCGAATAAGGGAAATTCCGAAATACTTTGGCTATTCTTAATCAGATTACCATTAGGATCCTTGAGCTGATAATAAACCGACTCAATATCGTTTAATCCATTTTCGTCAGATACTGAAATATTGAATGAAAATTGCTGATTCTTTGCTATTTCACTAGGCATATTAAGGTTGCCAATTATCGGTGCAAAATTTTCAGTAACAGTTATTCCATATTCAATTTTATTACTTATCGAATCACGTTCATCTATAGCGTTGATCTGAATTTTCCATTCCCCGAGTTTTGAATCAGTGTCTAGAGAGTATAAACCTGAATATATTCCATCATTAGCAATTAAATCACCATCAGTCATACTACCATTATCAAACATTGGGAATTTTGAAATTAAATTTTCTTCATCAAAATAAACTAGTGAATCATCCGGGCTAAATAAATTATAATAAACTTCCTTTACATCATCTGGGCCATTCGGATCTATAACTTCTACTGAAAATATGATTTTGCTGCCTTGTGTTACATTTGATTGAATAACTTGCTCAATTAACTCAGGCGGAAAATTTTCAGCTTCAGTTTGATATTTAAATTGTTTCGTTCCTACTTTTCTGATATTTTCATCATTAACATTTACATTATCTTCAATAAAGAACGATAGATCATAAGTGCCAGGAAGAAGATTTTCTTCAATTTGAAATATTCCAGTATAAATTTTTCTTGATTCACCCTCATCACTAACCATTATTGTTGAAGGACCAATTTTCTCGCTGCCGTCTTGAGTAGTAATATCAAACCATACATTTTCAACAGTTACCGAATTATTTACTGTAATTGATGCTGTAATACTATTGCTTTCTGAGAAAATCACTAAACTTGGAGCAGAAATATCCTCAACCGAATAATCGACAGTTTCTAAATCAATTGTGTCATTTGGGATTTCTTCACAATTCCAAATAAAAACACTGAGTACTAATATTATTATAATAGAATATTTATTCATACTTTGAAAATTAAAATACTTGAATGCGATTCCTTGAAGATTTTTTATGCAGTAAAAGGAAAACACATAAAACAATTTACTTACAATACTTATTTACTTAAATAACACTGCTAAAAGAGTAGCAAATTCTTCTATGTTCACCTTTTATTATTTGAATGTGAAAATTTAGAGAAGTACAATACAACTATCAAGTACAAATTTTGGTGCCCCTCTACAAAGTAATCATAAATGGTGTTGGTGCAAATGATATTAGTAAAATTAATAAACTAAAATATCCTAACCATTTTCTAGTTTCATCTAATGGTGCGAAATGGCGAACTGGAGGATGTTTTACCTTAATAATAAAAAATAGAATCAGTCCCCAAAAAATCCACCCACTCCATCCAAATCCCATATTTAATTCAAGGACTCCATCAATAATACCAAAACTACCTAAAATTCCAATTCCAATTAAAGAAATGCTGGCTACTGCCTCTTGTATTTTGGAACCAAACATGCTATAAACTACATGTCCACCATCTAATTGTCCCACAGGAATCATATTCATAGCTGTAATAAACAATCCAAACCAACCCGTCATTAAATAAGGATAATGGTAAACCTCTGTCATAGGTGGAATAAAATCGCTACTAGATGTTAAAATGTTTTGTAGAAAGAGAAACAATAAATTATTTCCAAAATGTAAAGAAATAGTTTCTTGCCCGTAGGTAGGATCCAAATAATCAGGGTGAATGGCTAGAATATAATCTATCGTAGGTAAATGAGTGAATCCATATATCAGAACTATTAAGGATGCAACAAAACCAGCTATTGGTCCTGCAACACCAATATCAAACATTGCTTTATTATTTGGTATTTCAGACTTTGTCTTAATCACTGCGCCCATTGTACCAAAATTTAGAAATCCGGCAAGTGGAGGTATTGGAATAAAATAAGGAAGTGTTGCTTTTACCTTATGAAATTTTGCTGCAAAATAATGTCCAAACTCGTGAGTAGCTAAAATAAATAAAGCTGATAAGGAATAAGGTAGCCCTATCAATAACGAATCGAAATCATAAGGTCCCGACTCATTTGTAATCCACTCTGCTCCAGCAATTACCGTTGTAATAAATGTTACAAAAAAAAGTGACAGATGGAAAAGAGGGTGTTGAAATATTTTTTTATTCTTCAATTTTTATTTACCTTGATTGATAATTACCCAATAAAGCAATTTATCATGCCGGTTTGTTTTGTTGCAATACCAGCATCTTCTACAATATTGAATCTAGATTCCGGCACAAGGCCGGAATGACATCATTTTTTAAAATTAAGTTTCTAAATACGTTACAAATCTAAATTAAAGCCGAAAGATGTAAATTTTTCCTTTAAATCAAAATATTCTCCATGGATATTGTATCCAGCAAAATATCTTAAATAAACACTGAATCCTCTTCCTTCTGAATAACCATATTTAAGTCCGGCTTCTAAGGAATTATTTCCGGTATATCCATAAATGTTGATCAATCTAAAATCATAAGCAATGTATGGTGTCAAATAGGATGATATTAAATCTTTAGCAAAGTATTCAAAACCAAATTGATATTGATCGGTTCCAATGCTTGTAGGATCAATTGAATAAATATACGTCAGCCCCGCATAAACTCTAAACTCATTAATTCTATAAAACGAAATTATTTCAAGAAACTCTCTACTGTAAACTTTAGGATCTCTTCCATCTCTCCATTCAGCAGCATCTTTATTAAAATGTCCATCAACAAAATGAGCACTAATATGACTAATTCTTAATCGAGCACCATAATTATCTCTAGAGTATCCAAAATTAAACCCAAACAAATAATCTACAGCATCAACCGGGAAATGAAAATCAGATTGACTTCTTAGCAAAGTGTAAGTAAACATATCTGCACCAAAAGATAATTTTGCATTATCATCAATCTGATAATGCAAAAGATCAATCGAACTACCAATATTAAGACTCAGCTCATTTTTATTATTCTTAAATTCAAAACCCAGTTTTGGTTTCAATGTATTTGCCGTAAATGGTTGCACCAGGAGGTTTGATGGGAATATAATTAGTTTCTCTTGTGCAAAGATAGAGCTGAGTGAAATAAGCAATAATATAAATAACATATGTACAATTGAAAATTTATTAGTCATAGAATCTTTCATCTTAGAAGTTTTAAAATTATTGATTAACATTTATTACGATCCAGATTTCCGGAATTTACGTTTAATTTTTTGTTTAATTAGCTTATTGTAACCATATTTGAATTTGGAAGTAACACTTGCCAGCCCATATAGATTTGTAGGGAAGGCGAATGAAGGTTCAAAATAACAATTCACAGTACATCCTTCACAAAAGTCAAACTTCCCTTCCATTTTAAGAAAATGCTTATACTTTTCACTTTGCTGAATTTCTTTTATAGGTCTATCAATTTTAATTTTATCGTCTTCAAAATGATAGCAAGGTAAAATTATTTCATTCATAGGTGAAATAACTATAACTCTTGATACTGCTTTACACAATGGGTCATCAATATGATTCCCTCCGTTTCTTCTTAGTTTTAGAAATGATGGGTTTATATAAACATCATATTTCCCTTCAACGTACTCTTCAATAAAATCCATAGCTTCATTGGATAACCCTGGATTTCCGAAATATGAAAAAACCGGATTAATCAAAAGGACGAGATCTCTTTCTGCAGCTAATTCATGCATCCGTGGAAGTTTTTTGTAGGTATCATTAGTTACTGTAAAAAGAATATCTGGATATTCACCAAGACTTTTTGCTAATTCAATACTATCAAAAACAGACTTATAACAATCAACTTTTCTTATTTTATTATGTTCTTCTTCATCCGGAGAATCGAGAGAGAAATGAAATAAGTTTACTTTACCCGCAAGATCTTCAGCATATTTTTTGTATAGCAAAGAGTTTGTAGTAATACTGGTCTGCATTTTATACTGCTTTGCATATTCAGCCATTTTAACAATATTTTTATTTAGAAGTGGCTCTCCTCCTGTAAGATCAATAAACTTAACTCCAAGATCGGCCAATTGCTTTACATTTGATTTGAAGTCAGAAAGTTCCGCTTGCGGAGAATCTTTATACTTCCCGTGATCGGCAAAATGACAGAATTCGCAGAATGCATTACATCTATATGTCACATAATAATTACATAACAATAACATTAAAATTTCCTGTCCTTCCAAATAACTCTTCTATTGAATAAAACCGAGATTGCAACAACAACAAAATAAATTGTTGAATAAATTTGAAATCCAATAAAATTTCTAAAACTAAACTTCAGATTAAGATTTTTATAAATAAAAAAGACCATAAATAAATCTGTAAAGACCTTAAATATCAGTAAATAGAGCGAATTGGGAGAATAATAAAATGGAAGTAATATGGAAAATAATGCAACCCAAAAACCACTAGAAATAATTAATAAATTATCTAGCCTACTTTTTAACCCACCGACAGCCCAACGTTTTTTCTGACGATATAAAGTCTTTAAATTAGGACAAGGTTCTGAAGTTACTAGAGAACCGGCATCCACCGGATAGATGATTTTTTTATCTTTAATTTTATTTATTGCCATTAATAGTTGAAAATCTTCAGTAACGGAAAAAGGGATATTGGCATAACCACCTACTTCATTATAAACGGATTTTCTATAGGACATGTTATTGCCAATTGCACTTAGAGGTTTTCCTAAATTTATTGCACCTGCACCAACTGTGAGTAAGTAAATAAAATCAATATCTTGTACACCTTCAAATAATTTATTCCACTTTTGATTAGTATAACCACATACCATTGCAACATCTTCCTGAAAATAACTAGCAATGGTCTTCACCCAAGTAGGTGAAACAATACAATCAGCATCAGTTGTTAATATTATCTCGCCATTTGCAATTTCAATTGCATTAGCTATTGCTCTGGCTTTTCCAGCTGTATCTCCAAAATTTTTATTTGGTTTTATTAGCTTAAACTTCGGTTTATCTGCAATAAAACTTTTTACAATATTGGCAGTTGAATCTGTTGAGTCATCATCGACAATAATAATTTCAAGCTTCCCTTCAGAGTATTCAAGTTTATCAAGAGATTCTATGCAATTACCAATATTATTTTCTTCATTTCTTGCAGCTACTATAACTGTAGCAAAAGGTAATTCATGATCCCTAATTTTTGGGAATTTCTTTTTTGCTCCAATTGATAAAATAGAGGCTTGAATAAAATATGCAGCTACAATTATTAAGAATAATGTCTCAAACATTCAGTAGGTGTTCCTATTCTGTAATTTTGTTTATTGACTTCTTCAACAACAGCTCTAATTGAATCCACGATAATTTTTTTTGATCTATCACTATCATGAAGAACAACTACAGAGTTATTAACTAAATTTTTTGCAAGAGCAAATTTAACAATATTTAAGTCATTTTTGTAATCGTAAGTTAGTAAAGACCACATCACATTTATTAGTCCATGCTCATTTAAAATACGATTTGTATATAAGGTAAATCTTCCATGCGGAGGGCGGAAGTGTTTTATTTTATAATCCAAATTTTGAAGAGCAAATTCTTGTACTTTTCTGATAGATTCCTTGAACTCAGTTTTATTTAATTTAGTAATCCTTTTGTGCTTATGAGTGTGATTTCCAATTTCATGTCCTTGAGAAAGAATCTCCTTCGCAAGACCTGGGTATTTTTCTAGATTTTCACCAACACAGAAAAAAATAGCTTTAAGCGATAAATCGTCCAACTCCTTTAGAATAGTTTCTGTTGTAATTAGATTTGGACCATCGTCAAATGTGAGTAGTACTTTCTGTGTATCAGAATGCCACTGATAATTACCAAACAATTTCTTAATAATGAAAGGTGGATTATAAAGATATTTCATACTAAAAATCTTTCTAATTGGATCATTATTCTACTTTCGTCACAATATTGTTTTCATTGTCTTTCCTAAACAGCAGAAATGCTCCAATTATAGACGGAATAACTAAATTAATTAGGAAAAGAAAGATTGCTGAATTAAAACCAACTACTATTGAGTATCCCATTTTATTCATCAGGAATACAGATGTACTTTCTCTAATTCCTAAATCAGCGAAAGATAAAAAAGAAAGAATACTTTTAACGAATATGACAATTATTCCAGCAACCAAAAACATAAAAATACTTCCGGTTTGATCAAATGCTTTTGCAAGTAAAGCATATTGTAGAATAACAACAAAATAAAAAAGCAATGAATAAACCATTAATAAATTAATTGAACGACTATTGATTTCTCTAACATATTTTAGTTCAATTTTAATTTTATTTACAAAATCATACCTTTCTGCTAAATTACTGAATATACTTGATGAGAAGTTGTAACCTCTAATTACAAATGAAGCTAGTGTAAGTATTCCAATAAGGAACAAAATAATCGGAATAGAAAAGGGAAATGAATAATAAACTATTAGAAAATATATGCTTGCAATACTGCCAACTGTTAACACAATAAATAAAGACGCAAATTTTTCAATTATTGTTGAGATAGTTACTTTTAATAATCCTACATCTCTAAATGCAAGTTGTCTGCCTAAATATTCACCAACTCTAACAGGAGTAATTATTCCAGCGCTAAAACCATAAAATAATGATTTCATTATCTGGTGATCGTCCCTAATATTAAGTAGTGAATAGCAAACTACTCTCCACTTTAAATACTGCAAATAAATATTCATAGTCATTAAAACAACAACGAAGAAAATATAGTATTTATTTGATTGCTTAACAGCTATAAATATTTCTTGATAACTTACGTAATTTATGAGGTAGTAAAGTAAAGCTGCGGCTATAACAATTTTAAATACTAGTCGAACTTTTTTTTTGGAATCCGGTTTTATATTATTTCCCCTATAAATATACGTGATCGTAATTAAAACTTTTAAATTACTTAAAACACTTCCCAAATAAAAGAAAGCAAAAGAATCATTATGGAAAAATTCGGAACTTTAGAGATTTACAAACATACAACTTGTATAATTATTATTTTAGCAATTAAAAATTCATAGAGGATATTATGTTAGTAGATTTTTCAGAAATTCCTAAAAGCAGCAAGTTGTATTTAGATTATATAAATGATTTTGAGAAGGTTAGAAATTACTATACAAATGATTTTAGGGATGAAAATTCGTATCGTGAAATATTCGCAAACTTGGCAAATCGACAAAATCCAAATAAATCAGCTATAGTAAAAATTCTAAAAGATCAATATCAATCGTTTAGCCCTTCAGGAAAAACAAAAAAGAATATAGAACTTTTAAATGACAATAAAACTATTGCCGTATTCACCGGTCAACAATTGGGTCTACTAGGCGGACCATTATACACCATTTACAAAATTTTTACCGTAATTAAATTAACTGAATATTTAAAGACAGAATTTTCTGATTATAATTTCGTCCCAGTATTTTGGATGGCTGGAGACGATCATGACTTTGAAGAAATTAGTAGTATAAATTTAATTTCAAAAGAGAATGAATTACAAAATATAATTTATGCTGATGGGAAAGAGCCAGACTATAATAGAGGTTGTGTAGGCAATTTAAAATTTGACAAATCTATCCTCGAATTCAAAAATACTGTCCAAGAGAGCATAAGAGAAACAGAATTTAGTAAAGATATTTTTAGTTTTATTGACGACATTTTTAACGAAGACCTAACTATTAAAGATTCTTTTTTCAAATTATTATTCAAAATTTTTGATGATACTGGACTAGTAATCTTTAATCCACAAGATCCGGAAGTAAAAAATTTATTAATCCCAATCTTTAAGAAAGAGCTAATTGATTTTAAGAAACACACTGGTGATTTGTTATTAACCAGCGCAGACCTTGATGATCACTATCATGCGCAAGTAAAGGTAAAACCTATAAATTTATTCATGTCAGATGAAACAGGTCGTCACCTCATAGAACCCGTCGAAAATGAATATCGTCTCAAAGGAAAAAGGAAGCGAATTACAAAGGATGAAATTTTTGACTTTGTTGAGAATAAACCTGAAATCTTTAGCGCAAATGTGCTCCTAAGACCAATCTGCGAAGATTACCTTTTCCCTACTGGCTTTTACATTGCAGGACCGGGTGAGATAAGTTATTATGCTCAAGCGATGCCACTTTACAAACATTACAATTTGCAACAGCCAATTATATATCCAAGAGCTACTGCAACAATTGTTGAAGGAAATATTGCAAAAATTTTGATTAAATATAATTTGAGTACACTGGATTTTTTAATGGGATCAGATAAATTGAAAGAATTGGTTATTCAATCACTTTCTAATTATAATTTAGAAGAAGAATTTTCAAAAACTAATGAATCTATTGAAAAATCATTAAAATCACTTTCAGACTTATTAGGTGTACTAGATAATAATTTAAATAATGTTACTGAAGCCACGAAGAATAAAATTCTACATCAACTCGGAGTACTTAAAAATAAGGCAATGAAAGCTCATGAGAATAAGTTTGATTCTGCACTAAGACAGATTTCAAAAGCACAAAACATTATATATCCTAATGATAATTTACAAGAACGAGAACTAACGATAGTCAACTTTATTAACAAATATGGTTTTGATTTTTTTGATTGGCTTTATAATGAACTCGATGTACGAGAATTTAAACACCAAATTTTAGAAATATAATTTTTTAATGGATCATCCTACTTTATATTTTTTGGCTGGATTGGGATTCGATTATAGAATTTTTGATAACCTTATTCTGCAGAAAGGACAATTTAACAATTTAAATTGGTTAGAACCGGATACAAATGAAAGTCTTGAAAATTATGTAAAGAGAATGGCTAATCAAATTGTTGAAGATAGTAATCCCATAATATTAATTGGTCATTCCTTCGGTGGTATAATAGTTCAAGAAATTTCAAAATTACTTAATGTGGAAAAAGTAATTATTATTTCAAGCATAAAATCTAAAGATGAAATACCTACTCATCTAAAATTCTTAAAATTATTTCCAATTTATAAAATCTTTAATCAAAAATTAATTTTAACTACCTTCCCAATTTGGGCTCGAGCCTTTGGTTACAACTCTGAAAAAGGTAGAGTTTTATTTATTAAGATGATTAACAATTGTACAGACAATTACTTAAAATGGTCAATGGATAAAATTGTTAATTGGAATGGGAATGGCAATTCAAATAACCTTATTCATATTCATGGTACACGCGATAAAACATTTCCAATTAATCGAATTAAAAATCCAATAATAATTCTTGATGGTAGTCACTTTATGGTTTTCTCTAAAGCAGAAAAAGTTAGTGACGCACTGAATAAAGTAATTAGTTAATGCAAAATCATTACTCCAAACCATATTCCAAAAATATAGCTAGACCAAAAATTAAATTTCTACCTTACCAACTTTTTATACTTTATTCTATGTGGAATATCTGCTGCCGAACCTAATCTTTCACGCTTATTTTCTTCATAATCAGAAAAGTTACCTTCGTACCAAACAACCTTACTATCCCCTTCAAACGCTAAAATATGAGTGCAAATTCTATCTAAAAACCATCTATCGTGACTAATCACAACAGAACATCCAGCAAAATTCAACAATCCTTCTTCCAATGCTCTCATAGTATTTACATCAAGATCATTAGTAGGTTCATCAAGTAAAATAACATTTGCGCTTTCCTTTAATATTCTGGCCAGATGAACTCTGTTTCTCTCACCTCCAGAAAGCACTCCGAGTTTTTTTTGTTGATCACCACCAGCAAAATTAAACTGACCAACATACGCTCTTGAATTAAGCTCTCTATTCCCTAATTGGATAATATCATTTCCATCAGAAATAGTTTCCCAGACGGACTTCTCAGAATCCAACACATCTCTAGATTGATCTACATAAGCTAACTTTACTGTCTCACCAATTTTAAATATCCCACTATCTTGTTCCTCTTGACCAACAATCATTCTAAATAGTGTTGTTTTTCCTGCACCGTTTGGTCCAATCACTCCAACTATTCCACCGGGTGGCAGAGAAAAATTTAATTCCTCAAAAAGTAATTTTTCACCATATCCTTTTGAAACATTATCCGCCTCAATAACTACATTGCCCAATCTTGGTCCAGCTGGGATGTAGATCTCAACATCTTTTTCTACGGAATCTTTTTCATTCTTTAACATATTCTCATAGGATGTAATTCTGGCTTTTGATTTGGCTTGTCTCCCTCTCGGCGACATTTTAATCCATTCAAGTTCCCTTTGAAGAGTTTTTTGTCTATGACTCTCCTTCTTCTCTTCTAATTTCAAACGATCTTGTTTCTGCTCTAACCAGGATGAATAATTCCCTTTCCAAGGAATTCCCTCTCCTCTATCCAATTCTAAAATCCAGCCTGCAACATTGTCTAAGAAATATCTATCATGAGTAACAGCAATAATAGTTCCTTTGTACCTATTTAATTCTGCTTCCAACCAAAGTACTGTTTCGGCATCAAGATGGTTTGTGGGTTCATCAAGCAACAAAATATCTGGACTTTGTAAAAGTAATCGACAAAGAGCAACTCTTCTCTTTTCACCACCAGAAATAACCTTAATAAGTGTATCAGAGGGAGGACAGCCCAATGCATCCATTGCCATTTCCAACCTAGAATCTAGATCCCATGCATTCATAGAATCTAATTTGTCCTGTACTTTTCCTTGTTTTTCTAACAATTCAGTCATTTCATCATCAGTCATTTCTTCTGCAAATCTTGCATTAATTTCTTCAAACTCTCGTAAAGCATCCACAACATCCTGAACACCTTCTTCTACTATTTCTTTTACAGTTTTACTATCATCTAATTTTGGTTCCTGCTCCAAATAGCCAATTGTATATCCCGGTGAGACTGTGGTTTCTCCATTAAATTCTTTATCAATCCCTGCTAATATTTTCAAGAGCGAACTTTTACCTGAACCATTTAATCCCAACACTCCAATTTTTGCCCCATAAAAGTATGATAGGTAAATATCTTTCAATATTGGCTTTTTATCATAATACTTGCTCACACCTATCATTGAGTATATTACTTTTTTATCGTCAACACTCATTTCTATTCCTTTTAAGAATTACTCATTAATTTATATTTTAAGCGTCATAATAAAGATTTACTAAGAGAATAAACACTCATAACTTGTTTATATATAATAAAAAAATAATTGTTAATAAAGTAATATTGATGTAATATTGCTATTGGGTCATCGCACAACTTATTAGCGATTATTGTTAAAATATTTAATCAGCTTAACACTCATTTAAAAAAATAGAATTTTGATTGAAGCAAATAATCAGTTCAAAATTGATTCTCTTTTAATTTAGAGAAATATCTATGAAAATTGAAAGCCTTGGGATTACAAAACACCTAAATTATGGAACGAATAAAATTTAAGAATATTATTAAGTCAATTGGACCTGGGATTTTATTTGCCGGAGCAGCAATTGGTGGTTCACATTTAATACAATCAACCAGAGCAGGCGCCAATTATGGTTTAGATTTATTGGGATTGGTACTTCTTATTAATGTATTAAAATATCCATTCTTCGAATTTGGACATAGATATACTGCAGCAACTGGTGAAAGTATTTTGCATGGATATATGAAATTAGGAAGATTAACTGTAATTGTATTTCTAATTCTTAATATTATTACGGCAATTGTAAACGCCTCTGCAATAACCCTTGTAACAGCAGGATTATCAGCTAATTTATTTGGTTTACAATTTCCCATCACTGGCCTGAGTCTAATAATATTAATAATAACTATGCTTATATTGTTTATCGGTCATTACTCGCTTCTTGATAAGGTAGTTAAAATCCTTATTGTTGTTTTAGCTATTACAACTATAGCCACAGTTATTATAGCATTTGGTGTTGATAATCCAAGTACATTGGATAGCCAATTATACAAACGTGAAATTTGGGACGCTACAGGTATTGCATTTTTATTAGCCTTAATGGGTTGGATGCCAGCCCCCATTGAAGCTTCAGTTTGGCCATCTCTTTGGGCTCTTGAACGAACAAAGCAAACCAATCATACGCCTTCCATGAAAGAAGCACTAATAGATTTTCATATCGGATATATTGGCACAACCATTATGGCAATGTTTTTTGTTGGACTCGGTGCATTTGTAATGTACGGAACTGGAGAATCTTTTTCAAACAGCGGGATTGTATTTTCCTCACAGCTAGTTTCCTTGTACACAAAAACAATTGGTAACTGGAGTGAAATAATAATTGCTACTATAGTATTTATTACCATGATGAGTACAATGTTAACTGTATTTGATGCATATCCAAGAACTCTTGCTGGATCTTTGGAAATTCTTTCAAACAAACTTCATGGTTTTAATAAAACTATTTACTGGATAATGGGAATAGTTATGGCAATCAGTGGGTTATCAATTATTTCTTTTTTTTCAGCTGGTTTGAAATCTCTTTTAGATTTTGCAACTATTTTATCTTTTCTCGCTGCACCTGTATTTGCTTTAATAAATTATAAAGTAGTTACAGCACCATTTATGCCTAAAGAACATCAACCAAAAAAATGGCTGCAACTACTCAGTTGGTTTGGTATCTTCTTTTTAATTTCATTTTCAATAATATTTATCGCTTCAAGATTATTTAATTAGTATAATTCCTTCTTTGCCAATTTCCACAATTACTTCAAATTGATTCTAATTGATTAATGTGAGAGCTAAAATCCACAACTTAATATTTTAATAAGCTTAGAGGAAATCTTTGTAGGATAGATAAATGAATAGTATTATTTAACAAGAGTATAAGCTATTTAGAAAGTTGGGATCTTAAAATCAAGACGGATATGTTGATGCCGCAATGAGAATAATACTATTAGGATCTTCTTGAGTTGAAATAAAATTAAAGAAAACTATAGCGGTTAATTGGGATTTTTAAATCAGTAACAAATCTTATTTAGCTGATCCATAAAATTGGGATTGGAAATATTTACGCATTCAAAATTATTAATTGCCCCACCTTGTTCAATAAGTAAAGATAAAATTGAGAAGGCCATCGCAATTCGGTGGTCATCATAACTTTCAAAAGTTACTTTATCACTATCAGGGTTGCCAATAATTTCAAATCCATCTTCATGCTCAATTATGTCTACACCCAACAATTTTAGATTTTCACAAACTGATTTAATTCTATCACTTTCTTTATGTCTTAGTTCAGTCGCATTTCGAATTGTAAAATCACCTTTCGCAAATACTCCGGCAATAGCAAGAATTGGTACTTCATCAATAATATTTGGGATAATCTCTTCAGGTATATCAATATTAACCAAATCTGAACTTCTAACGATTATATCTCCTCTCTTTTCACCATTGATTATCTGAACATTATCCAACTTAATATTACCACCCATATTTTGTAATACTGAGATTATTCCTATTCGAGATTCGTTTAGAGAGACATTAGGAAGAGTGAGTTCTGATTCTTTTTGAAGTAATGTAAGCACAATGAAAAAAGCTGCTGTTGAAATATCAGAAGGTACAAAATATTCATCAGGAACCGGATAATTCTTTTTTGAAGAATAAATTTTTCTTAACCCATTATCCTCAACAACTTTTAAACTCAACATTTTTTCTGTGTGATTACGGCTTTTTTTATCCTCTATTACAATTGTTTCATCATCTGAATATAATCCAGCAAGTAAAACACAACTTTTTATTTGTGCACTTGCAATTGGCAATTCGTACTTAATTGATTTTAATGATTCAACCGGGTTGATTTCAATTGGGAGAAAACCATCCTTCCCTTTTATATCAGCACCCATTTGCATTAATGGATCAATTATTCTTTTCATTGGTCGGATGCTTAATGATGGATCACCAGTTAATTTTGTTGCAAATTTTTGAGCAGATAAAATTCCAGCAATAAGCCTTGTTGTTGTTCCGGAATTTCCCAAATACAATTCTTTCTCTGGTTTTTGTAATCCGTCAAAACCTTTGCCAACAACAATAATTTTATCATCATTTATTTCAATCTTACAACCTAACTCACGAAATGCGTTTATTGTTCTCTTTACATCTTCTGATTGAAGGCAATTATATATTTCTGATCTCCCCTCAGCCAAAGCGGCAAACATAACTGAACGATGAGAAATAGATTTATCACCTGGAAGTATGAGTTTACCTTTAATACCATTGATTCTATCAAAATGTTGAATCATTTATCGCACCACTCATCGATCATTTTTTCAAGTTCTTCAGGAAGTAGCTCGCTTTCTGCATATAAGCCTTTCAAAGCTCTCTGTCTCTGTGCTTCATAAAGAGTAACAGCTGTTGCAACAGATACATTGAGGCTTTGTATCATGCCTCTCATAGGAATGTAAATTTGTTTATCCAATCCAGCAATCATTTCCTCAGAAATCCCTCTATGTTCATTACCCATAACAATTGCAATTTTCTCGGTGAGGTCTAAATCAAAAATGTTTTCAGCATCTTCGGAAAGAATTGTTCCATAAACCTTAAAACCTTCTTGCTTCAAAGAACTTATACATTCATCAGTTTTATTAAACCTTCTTTGCTCAACCCATTTTTTTGAAGAAGCAGAACTTACTTTACTGATTTTAGGAAAACTTTCAATTGTGTATAATAAATCAACCTGAGAAACTCCGACAGCATCGCAAGATCTTAAAATTGCACCAACATTATGAGGATCATGGATATTTTCTAGAACCACTCTAAGAGAAAATTGACGCGCGATTGCTACTTTTTCAATTTTCTTAAATCTTTTTACTGTTTTTAACTTTCTCACGGAAGGTCTTTGTGAAACACTAATTTGTATATTGTTTTTTTATTTATTCTTCTTGCTTTATCAACTTTAATCTCAGTCGACTCATCTAAGTTATTATAGTACCTGAGTAATCCAAGAGATTTAGCTATTGCTTCATCTTCTTCATGAGCCCAACATTCACAACCCTTTATGGATGGAATTTCCGCCGTAACTCCATCATCAGTCATAATTACCACTAGATCAAGAACCATTAATAACCCGATGGTTTAGATTTATCACCAGTAACAATCTTTACACTTGCACTAGCACCAATTCTATCAGCACCACTTTTGATCATTTCTTCAGCATCTTCAAGAGTTCTAACACCACCCGATGCTTTTACTCCAACAGAACTGCCAACAACATATCTCATCAATGCAATATCACCTGCAGTAGCTCCACCAGTGCTAAATCCCGTAGAAGTTTTAACAAAATCTGATTTTGCTTCCTTGCTAATCAAACATGCTTTTACTTTTTCTTCGTCTGTTAACAAAGATGTTTCAATAATTACCTTCGTCACGGCATTTTTTCTTTTCGCAGCGAGTACAACTTGATTTATATCATTAAAAACATATTTATAATCACCAGCTTTTAGCTTACCAATGTTAATTACCATATCAACTTCTTGAGCACCTTCATTTAATACTTCCTCTGCTTCAGCTCTTTTGGTTGCAGTAGTTGTAGCACCAAGTGGAAATCCAATAACAGTGCAAACTTTTACGGTTGTACCAGACAAAAGTTTACTGCAAAGAGGGACATAACTTGGATTAACACAAACCGAAGCAAAAGTATATTTTTTTGCTTCTTCACAAAGAGTTGTTATTTCTTCCTTGGTTGCATCCGGCTTTAACATTGTATGATCAATCATTCTGGCTAAAGAAATATCAGTGAGCTCACCACCAATTCCTTTCCCAGCTGAAATTCTTTCAGCACCATTGCTAAGAATTTTTTTAACGGCTATTGGTTGATCAACAATATTTCTTTCCCAACCTTTACAAGTATCACCAACACAATAAAAATCATGTAGTGCTTTTTCGGTAAAAACTTGGTTTACAACTTTATCAATTATAACATCTTTCATGATTTTATACTTTGATTAATTTTCAATAATCTTAAATGCTTTGAATGTGTTACTTAATAGCATAGCAATAGTCATTGGACCTACACCACCTGGAACCGGAGTTATGTAGGATGCTTTCTCAGAAACACCTTCAAAATCAACATCACCGACTAGTTTATATCCTTTTTTACTATTGGGATCATCAATGCTATTTATACCAACATCAATTATTACTACATTATCTTTAACCATTTCCTTAGTAATTAAATGTGCTCGCCCTACAGCAGCAATTAATATATCAGCTTGTTTTGTAAACACTGATAAATCTGGGGCAGCGGAATGGCAAATGGTTACAACAGCGTTGGCACCTTCTTCTTTTTGCACAAGCATGTTGGCAATAGGTTTACCAACAATGTTGCTTCTACCAACAACAACAACATGTTTTCCTTTAGTATCAATATTGTATCTTTTGAGCAATTCCATGATTCCAAATGGAGTACATGATTTGAATGTATCTTTTCCAATTACTAATTTTCCAACGCTTATGGGATGAAAGCCATCAACGTCTTTTTGTGGGTTTAATGACTCAATAACTTTATCTTCATCAATATGTTTAGGTAGTGGAAGTTGAACTAAAATTCCATGAAACAAAGGATCATTATTGTAGTCATCAATTATTTTGAGCAAATCTTCTTCACTAATTGATTCATCCAATTTTTCTAATTTAGAATGCATACCAATCTGAGAGCATGCTTTAATTTTCATATTCACATAAACTTTTGAGGCCGGATTTTCTCCAACAAGAATTGTAACCAAACCAGGCACTTTGTCACTTGTCTCTCTAGCTTCGGAAATCTTAAGTCTCAGTTCTTCCCTAATATCGGCAGCAGTTTTTTTACCATCAATAATCTGCATAGCTTATATAATTCTCCTTAATTCTTTTTAAGAATTTCAATCTCGTATTTATTTTTTAGATAACTGGCAAGTTCTTTATTTTCAATAATTTCATTTTCAAAGGGATTAGAATTCTGCCACCCCAATTTACCAGTCTTTCTGAATCTTTCCAATCTTCTAATAGCAATTTCACAATAAATTGGCTCTATATCAATTGAAATTGATCGCCTTTCTAATTTTTCCGCAGCTAATGTTGTTGTACCAGAATGTGCAAAATAATCAATAACTAAGTCTTCCTTATTGCTGGAAACTTCAACTATTCTTTCCACCGATTTAAGTGGTTTTTGTACAAAACAGCCATTTACATTTTCTTCCATTAAATGAAAAACCTGCTGTATATCAATCCAAACATTTCCAGCTCTAATTTTATCCGACTTACTTCTTTCTAGATTCTCCTGTACAGTTCCGTTTACTTCTTTATAATATCCTTTTACGGCTTTAGGAATATCTGTATAGACAGCACTTGTATTAAAAACCGGATCCCCTTTAGTATAGTAAAGAAGTTCCTGTCTTACAGCCATCCAGTTTTTCTGAGTTCCATATCCCCTTTGATTTCTCATGGTGATAAAACTTTTAGAATTAAATCCGGAATCTTTCATCATCATTATGAACTCGGCAAATGGTTCAAAATGATTTTTTTGATCAGCACCTAACCAAATATATAGACTAGAATTACTATCTAAAATTTCTTCGGTTGAGGAAATCCAATTTTTACACCATTCAACAAAAGAATTTGCCTTCTGTTTGTCAAACGCAATCATATTATAAGGAGGATCGTGAACGGCTAATTTTATTGTCTCGCCATTAACAATTTCTAAAATATTCTCTCTATTGGAAGAATCAAAACAGCTGATTTTATGTTTGCCAAGTGGATCGGTCCATATATCACCATATTTTAATCGGCAATATTTTTCCAAATATTTTTTTAATTTATCATCCTTATCAATACGAGGAATAGGAAAATTTTTCATTAAACTGATGCTGTAGTTTCAAAATGGGGAATTAGAATTCTTTCAATCTCAATAGTTTTCCCGGTAGCAATATCAACTTTAGCAAAAATACCACACAAATGATTTTGCTCAAAAGCTGTTTGATATTTTTGAGGAGTTTGATAAAGGAATCTATTTACGGCAGCTTCAGTTTTCATTCCTATCACTGAATCATATGGTCCAGTCATCCCAGAATCGGTAATGTAACCCAATCCTTTCGGAAATATTCTCTCATCTGCAGTCTGAATATGAGTATGAGTCCCAACAAAAACGCTAGCTTGACCATCAATGAAATTTGCTAAAGCTAATTTTTCAGCAGTCGCCTCAGCATGAAAATCAATAAATATTATCTTTGTCTCTTGAGATAGCTTTTTTAACGCCCACTCTGCAGCTCTAAATGGACAATCTATTGATGACATAAAAGTTCTACCTTGGAGATTTAGAACTGCCGCTTTTCCTTTTTTTGTTTCAACAATTGTATAACCATTTCCGTATGTACCCTTAGGATAATTTAATGGTCTAATTGCTCTTTTTTCAATTTTTAAATATTCTTGAGATTGGTGTTTATCCCATGTATGATTACCACCTGTCAGAACATGCGCGCCTAGATTGAATAAAACCTTCCCCTCTTTCTCTGTGCATCCCTTCCCATCAGCAGAATTTTCTGCATTTACAATAACTAAGTCCGCTCTGTATTTTTTTTCTAAACTTGGAAGCCAGGTAGAAACCATATCCATACCTGGTTTTCCAACAACATCACCAATAAATAAAATATTCATATTCATATAACATACTCAAGTTTGTTTAAGGCTGGGAGCACACATGCTCCATTTAATTTATTTACGTAGATTAATCTCTGCAAGAGCATGTAATTTATACTCTCTTATCTTTTCATTAAGCTCACGTGAAAGTTCTTTTTTCTTTGCTTCCAATTCTTCATGAGTAATTTCTTCTAATCCATTCTCTGTCGCTTGTCTATATGCATGCTTTTCAACTTCATAATCAAGCATTACTCTTAGAATAGCATTATTATCAATAAGCTGCTGAAGAACTGCGCGATTATATTCTCCGATATTCTCAAACTCTAATGGGATATTGTCTGCCATATTATATTTTGTCCTTAATCATATTATTTTAATTTGATCCCGAATAATACTAAAAGAAGACCTAAAACTAAAATTATGAAAGATTTATAAAAATAAGAATGAAAACAATTTGTCAAGAATTTACTTTAACTATTACCCCTAACTCATTTATTTATAAACTTTAAGAGACTTGTTTTAGTTTGATATTTTGAAAATATTTAATTATACCCAATAAACTTATTCCAACCCAAAATGCTTCGACTAAAAATGCCGACATATTAAAATTCTCCACTAGAGAAATAATTACTAGAGATGCACCTACTAAATTCATTACCGAATACTTAATATTACTACTTTTAATTCTATTCATTTGAAGAAGTAAATAAGTAATTATAATGATGGATACACCCAGATTGCCAATAAAATCATATATAGAATATGCCATGCTTTACTCCAATTAGAATAATCGTGCTCCCACGTAAGTGAAGACAAAAATAATTCCAAAATAATTATCCAAATCTTTTCTTAGATTTGATTTCAATATTATATTATTAATAATACTAAATGAAACCTAAAGATAAAACATTTTCAGAAGTTACATATTCAGTAATCGATTTTGAAACTACAGGAACTTCTCCCAAAAGTAGCAGAGCAATTGAAGTTGGAATTGTAAGAATAGAAAATCTAAAAATTACAGATAGTTATCAATCATTAATAAATCCGCAACAAATTATTCCTCCATTTATTTCCTCATTAACTGGAATAAATACAGAAGATGTAATTGATGCCCCCTCCTTTGAAGACATATCACAAGATATAAAAGATTTTATTGATGGATCAGTTTTAGTCGGACATAACCTACCTTTCGATTATGCTTTTCTAAGTAGCGAATTTGAAAGATCTGAATCAATTTTACCAAAAATGAAACAAGTCTGTACATTAAAACTGTCCAGAAGTCTCTTCCCCGAGCTTAAAAGCAAATCCTTGGGGAATATGGTTAAGCATTTCAGATTTAGACTAAAAGATGCTCACAGAGCTTTGGGTGATGCCACGGCGACAGCTAAAGTATTTTTGAAAATACTTGATAAACTTAAAGATGAACATAACTATGAATATATTTCGGATTTAGATGCGTATCAAACAACCCCTTCAGTTTCAAATAGTTTTAGATTAGTAAAGAAAAAGCTGGTCGGAGATATTGCAAGTTTACCCGACTCATCTGGTGTTTACTTTTTTAAAGATGCCAAAGACAAAATAATTTACATTGGAAAAGCAAAATCTCTTAAGAAAAGAGTTAAGAATTACTTTTCAAGCTCGGCATCAAGAAAAGCAAAAAAAATTGCTCGTAAAGCAAGTAGACTGGGTTTCAGTGAAACAAATTCTGAATTAAGTGCTTTAGTCCTTGAGGCAGAATTGATTAAGCTTCATAAGCCACAATTTAACTCGATGCTGAAGAAATATTCGCAGAATTATTTTATTAGGGCAAAAATAAATCATACTTACCCAGATGTAAAAGTTTCAACTAATTTTGATTTTGATGGCAATGATTATTTTGGTCCGTATTCTAATAGAGTAACCGCTAATTCATTGAAAGAGATTGTAGATAAAACTTACTCAATAAGGGAATGTAGTGATAAGGCATTAGCCAAAAAGAAAAAGTGCTACTTACTGGATATAAAACGCTGTACGGGTCCTTGTATTGATGAAAATATTAAAAATGATTATAGAGAAGAACTTGAACATGTTTATGATTTTCTCAATGGGAAAAATCAATTCGCTGTAAATAGATTACTTAATAAAATGAAAAGTCTATCAGAAAGACAAAAATATGAGGAAGCTGCAGAAATTAGAGATACGGTTAACTTAATACTAAATCAACTTAGCAGATCTTCAATATTAGCTGAACCAATAAATCAAGCAAATGCATTAATTGAGATTAAAGACTCTTTAATGACAGACTATGTCCTGTTTTTAGAAGGCAAAGTTTTTCTGAAAGATTATCACTTAAAAGAGCAAGATTTTTTTGAAGTTGCTTTGGATGATTACTTTGATAATACATTTCATTTACTAGACGGAATGGAAGATAAAGATTTAGAAAAAATTAAAATTTCACTTAGCTGGTTGGTTAAGAATAGAAATAAGGTAAAAATCCATTATCTAAAAGATTATGAAACCAAACAAGAACTTTTTGCCAACCTAAAATTTACTTATTCTAAATAAGATATTATACTGCAAGTTTTTTTGGCAAATTTCCTAGTCTGAGAATTTTTTCTGCATGTTCACTCATATTTACTATGTTAAAACTATTTGTCATCTTATCCATTACAATTTCAAACAATTCTGTTTTATAGCTGCTTGATAATTCCATTCCCGGAAAGAATTTTAATTCTGGTATTAAGTCGCCACCAATTAAGTCAAGAGGATGAAGAAGAAAGCTTGGCTCTGTATTAGTGAGCTTGCAAAAAGATATTGCTGTTTGTAAGTATGCATTCATCAGTGAAACATTAACATTAGCCAGATAGTGTAAATAGCTAAAATGAAACGGTAGGCGTAATATTGGAATTGTACTTACTGGAATTTCAAGGAGTTCAGCTTCATTATCAAGATTCCAGATAAAAGGTTTTATTCTCTTAAATCCATCAGAAAATGACCCAAATAGTCCTTTACGAGTTTGCATCTCCTCTTTTGTTAAATCAGACTGCCGAAAATAATATGCTCTTGCAAGTGGTCCAATCCATGTTGGTAAGGAAGACGCATCATAAATATAATTTTTCTCTTTTAAAATTTTAAAGAGTGATTTACTTCTACTGAATCCCGGACCACGAAAACCTCTAGGTAGTACTCCAGTTACTTTCTCAATAGCTCGCTCAGTTTCGATTAACTCCTTGTAAATCTCTTCATTTGAATAAAGATGGAACCAGGCTTCATGATTATATGAATGATTACCAACCTCATGACCATTCTTAGTAATCTCTTTTAATACATCTTGATTCTTTTCTTCGTCTGCATCTCTGCCGACAATAAAGAAAGTGATTTTAAGTCCGTACTTCTCTAACATTTTTAATCCATGAGGAATAAATTTATCAAAGTAGGAAGGATAATTATCCCAACCTTCATCACCGTGTACTTTCATATAAGCCCACTGATTATCAAGGTCGAGTGATATGCTTGCATTCTTTTTTGATCTAGATTCCATAAGCCAATATATTTACTAAATATGATTATTATCGGAAATATAATGAAGGAATAAAATATGTAAAGAATATTATGGAGAAAGGACATTCAATTAATTATTGAGATAAACTGTTTTGGAACATTTTATTGAATCCTGCATAAATTGAAGAGCAATTGTCAGAATTATCCTTTAAAATCAATCCGAGCGAAGTGAAAAGTTTCTTTTAAATTATTTCACTTCGCTCAATTTGACAATTATTACTTATTTATTTTTACTTGAATATTATTTTTCTGACTCATTTAGGTTTCTAACAGTTGCATACCAATCACTAGAATCTTCTAATAATGAATTCACTCGGTTAACTAGCTTATGAGGATCTTGCAAAAAGCCTTCTAGCAACAATGAAGACTCATATAATTGCTCAACTACATTAGTAATATACTCATCTTTCTCATTTGCTTTATATACCTTCAACATATTTCTGATGAGTTTATGGTCTTTGTTTACTTCCATAATTTTTTGAGGAACACTAGAAGTTTTACCAGAAATATTCATTATTTTCTGCATTGTTGAAGACATACCATCAGCAGGGTTTACTAAAACAATTGGACTTCCTTTCAACCGATCTGATTCTTTAACTTCTTTAATTCTATCACCAAGAATATCCTGCATTTTTTTCATCAAACTAGAAAAATGTTTATTATCTGAATTAGATAACTCCTCAAGAACTTCCTTCACATCTTCATCAACGCTATCCATTTTATTAAGAGTTTTCACATCAGCTTGTTCAACAGATTTAATATCAAAATCTTTATATTTTTTAACCGCTTCCATGACAAATTCATCCATTGGATCATAAAGATATAATACCTCAATGCCTTTGCTTTTGAAAATCTCAATTTGAGGATCAATTGCAACCGCTTCCCTGCTGCTACCAACAACATAGTAAATTTCTTTTTGGCCTTCTTTCATCCTTTCAACATATTGTTCTAGAGAAAACAATTCTACATTATCTTTAGATATTGATGTATTATAACGCAATAATTTGCTAAACTTTTCTTGATTGGTATAATCCATATAACCCATTTTAAATGTTTTGCCATGCTCTTTCCAGAATTCCATGAACTTTTCTTCTTCCTTATCAGCCATCGTTGATAAATGAGAAAGAACTTGAGATGTTACACTATTGGCAATTTTGGTGAAAATTACATTTTCTTGTAGTGTTTCTCTAGAAATATTCAGAGGTAAATCTTCAGAATCAACAACACCTTTTACAAAACTTAAATATTCCGGCAGCAAATCTTTATTTTGATGTTGGATAAGAACTCGGCGAACATATAAATCTAAACCATATTCTTCTCTGTTATATCCAAACATATCCATATTTCTTTTTGGTATAAAAAGTAAACTGGTAAATTGAATTGGAGCATCAACACTTCTGTGAATTGTGGCTAGAGGTTCTTCTTGATCGAAACTTAAAAACTTATAAAATTCGGTATATTGCTCAGGTTTAATTTTGGATTTTGGTTCTCTCCATAGAGCAGTAACTGTGTTAACAACCTCATTTTCAACTTTAATTGGAAAGCTAATAAAACTTGAATGCTTCTTGACTACTGAGTCAAGACGATATTTCTCAAGGAACTCATCCATTTCATCTTTTAGATGAATTTCAATTATAGTCCCTCTCTTAATAGGTTCATCAATCTCAGAGATTGTGTAACTTCCTAAACCATCTGAAACCCATTTAACCGCGGGTTCATCTTTTTTGAATGATTTAGATTTAATCACAACTTCATTAGCAACCATAAATACTGAGTAAAAACCAATTCCGAATCTTCCAATAATGTTACTTGCATCTTCCTTACTTTCAGCCATAACCTTCAGAAAATCGGACGTACCAGATTTTGCAATAGTACCAATATTATTTACTATTTCATCCTTTGTCATTCCAATTCCTGCATCAGAAACAAAAACTACTTTCTTATCTTTATCAAATGTTACATTAATTTCCAATGGTAAATCGTTATCTTCAACTTCCGTTCCTCTTGTCGATTCAAAACGCAGTTTATCCATTGCATCAGATGCATTGGAAATAAGTTCTCGTAAAAATATTTCCTTGTGTGTATAAAGCGAGTGAACCAGAATATCTAGTAGTTGCTTCACCTCGGCTTTAAATTCGAATTTAGTCTCTTCAACTTTTGTCTTAGACATAATTTCTCCGTTTATTTTATTTTAATGTTTTTTTATTTCAAAATTAGATGCAAAAATAAAGAAAAAGTATTAAAGAATTGTGGAATAAAAGTTATTTGGCAGATGATTTTATTAAGTATTTTGAATTTGTCCTAATGAAGCATTAACCGAAATATCAAATAAAAATAATTTATTATTCAAACCGGAATTAATAATTATTTCTCACATATTTTTTATCTATATAAAACAAACAATTTGTCCTTTCTACCTCTAGAAAAAACAATTATTCTTTGTCTAATCTTATTTGAATCATACTGTGCTCATCGCAATCATGATGATCTAAAGTATGTATCCAATTATCTGGCGAATGCTCAGTAACTTTTTCATGTGAGAACATTGTTATAGAATTACATGTCTCTTCGCCCAGAATTCTGTATCCAACATCAAAATAATAAGGATGATAATTTGAATCAAGAGGGATATTAATTGCGGAAAAATTTAATTCCTCATTTACAACACCCCACAAAGAGCTTTTATATAATTTTGTCCAGTTCACACTCATTATCATACTAAAATCGCTATTGAATACAAGTTCTATTTGATCTTCCTTTGGCCCATCTGAACCATTACTAGTAAAACTACCAGTGAAAGTAGTTCCAGAAAAGTTACCTGAAATTCGGGTATTAGACATTTTTAAATAATTATCTTCACTCTGAAAAGTCGAATCCGCTTGAATATTATAATAGCCAACATATTGGATGGTTATATCACATACATTATATAAATTACTGATTTTTTCTTCTTGAAGGGCTAGATCAGAATCACCGTAATATCTAATACTTACAATTTTATTATCTTGATTATCCCAATAATTTTTGAACAAGTCATTATTCATCCAGTCAAAAGCCGTTGTTACGTAACTTTCACTAGTGTCGGCCAAACTTGCAATTATTTTTTTGTTCCACCATGCGTTCCAATTTGTTCTTACCGACCAATCAAAACCAAAATATCCACTTGCACCAGCTGTATTAGTCATAATTTGTGGCCAGTTACCCAAATCACTAAAACAAAATCCACCATAAATTAAAGGTCTATTTAATTTAAAATTATTATGATTAGCAATAAAATCGGGGCTAATAAATAAATCTGTATAGTTCTCATAATAAACCATAATTATTTCGCCATTTAAAATATCATCCTGATATTTAGCATAATCTTCGAATGAATAATCATGACCTGTTTGCAAATATATTTTTTCAATATTCTTTGAATTTGGCCAAGCCGCTCCATGAGAATAAATATGAATAATTCCATAATCATCTAAATCAGTAAATTTTTCAATCGAAGCTTTTTCATTAAGATAAATTTCAAGCTCTCCAAAACCTACTTTGGGTAAATTATTCTTATAATTATTTATAATTGGATCAGCATATTTTTTTCTTTCCCAATAACTTGGATTTAAAATATCGCCTTTTTTGAACCTGGGATAATATTTTGCGGATTTACATTCGACGAATATACTTTATCAAGTCTGATAGGATCTAAATCAGCATTATCAGGAGAATCTAATGGATCAATAAGAATTCCTCCTCTTATTCCATTTTTATACTGAATGAATATCCCTTGATCACCAGCTTCTCCCCAATCGACTAGAGTGTCTTGCAAAATTACTTTAAGAACAGAATCCATAGCGGCTAAAGTGTCCATTGAAGAAGTTAACTCTTTGAAAAGGTTAAAATTTTCTTCTTGAGGTTTTACTATCTCTTCATAAATTTTTTCGGCCTCGGTATTTGATCCAGATTGAGTAGGCGTGTTATCTTCTGAACAACTAATAAGGATTAAGAGCAGAGCAATGATAAGAGTAAATTTTATGGATTGGTTAAAGTGGTATCTTTTTGTGAACATATTATTTCCCAAAAGATTATTTTTGGGAAAATAAATAAATCGTCTCTTATTTACAATAATTATTAATTTAACTAATAATAATTAGAATTTGCCTATTTGAATATAAGTAAATAAAAAATTACCTAGTTATCATCCACAAATGCATATTGCGGGAAAAGTAATATACTATTTTTTATTTGTTGAGCAGCTTATTATAATCCTGATCATGTTTTAATAATTCGAGCGCAACGGAAAATTGTTCATCATTTTTTAATGATTCAATTATCCTACCTTTTCTACCTTCAATCCGTGCGGCAATTTCATTATTAATTTCAGAAATAATATCATTTTTGTATTTACTAAGTTCAGCTTCTTTTATTACATCAAACTTGTTATTTAATAATTCTACATCTTCTAACAAATTAGAATTATACCCTTCCCTTTTAATTGTCTTCTTTAAATCACTAATTAATAATTCTGATTCAGTTTTATATGTAAATTCCTGCTCTTTTATGTAATCCATAAAAGTATTGAACAATTGATCTTCCGCATCAACTTTTACTTGTTCTGATGTTGTAGTATTATAGTAATGAGTGGCAAATTTAAAGAACATTCCTCTAGCTAATAGCGATCTTACTAAATGTGAGTCAGAGGAATTTTTAACAACTGAATCCGGAGTGATTCCCCCACTAGCAAAAACTTCTCGTTTATTATCAGTTAAAAATACTTTCTCATCATCATTGTTAACAGCATCATAAATATCACGATTCTGTGAATAATCAATAGCCTGAATACATCTACCACTTGGAGTATAATACTTTGCTGTCGTCATTTTAAGCGAAGTATTGAAAGAAAGTGGAATTACTGTCTGAACTAATCCTTTACCAAAGGACTTTGAACCTAAAACAATTCCCCTATCGTGATCCTGAAGAGCACCGGCAACAATCTCAGAAGCAGATGCAGATCCACCGTCTACTAGAATTGCAAGATTCGTTGTACCAGCAATCGGCTCTTCCTTGGCTTTATAAAATTGTTCTTTATTTTTGTCTCTTCCTTTTATAGAAACAATTAAATTATCTTTAGGAAGAAATTTTTCCGACACGTCAATAGCTGCATCTAATAATCCACCAGGATTTCCGCGAAGATCAAGAACAATTGATTTTATCTCTTTTTGAACCCTTAATTCTTGTATTGCCTTTCTAATTTCATCTCCAGCACTTCTAGAAAAACCACTCAGTTTTAGATAAGCATTGTTACTTTCTTTTGGTACAAATCCAAAATAAGTTAAATTTTTAATTTCGATTTCTTCACTGACAAGATTAAAAATCACGTTACCTTTCTGACCGTCTCTTTCAATGGTAATAGATATTTCAGTTCCTGGTTCTTTCTTTAAATAATTTCCAAGATCATCATAGTTTTCTTTCGTAATTTCTACACTATCAACTTTATGTATAATATCACCTATTCTTATACCTTGTCTTTGAGCTGAATACCCTTCAATCAAATCCACAATTGTAATTTTATCATTATATAACCCTACAGTAGCACCAATACCACCATATTTACCTCTGGTAATAAGTTCAATGTCTTTTTGATGATTCTCATCAATATAAACTGTGTAAGGATCTAGTGTTGAAAGCATTCCTTTAATACCTTCTAACATAAAAGCTTTTGGTTTAACCTCATCAACATAATTTATTGCGACTTCTTTATAAACTCTTCCAAAAATGTCTATTCCTTTAGCCATTTGGAAATATATATCTGAATCGCCCTGGATAAATCCACTAAAAGTTACAAGCAATAGAATAATCGATATTTGTTTTAAAATCTTTTTCATATTAAGAAATAGTCCTTTGCTGCTTTTTAATTATTGTAATAATTTCATGATTAATTTCATCTATCGTCATTAAACCATCAATAGTAACAAATCGTTCCTCATTTTTCGCTAGAAATTTATAACCACCTCTAACTTTTTCGTAAAAATCGTTTTCAGAAACTTCTATTCTGTCCAAATTACCATCAATAAGTTTTGATTTTCTATGTGATACTTCTGATACCGGAATATCAATAAAAAAAGTAATGTCAGGCTTAGCCTTACCAATAGCGAATTTCTGAAGATCAATTACAAATTGAGTATCTATTTCTCTTCCAAAACCTTGATAGGCAATTGAAGAATCATGAAATCTATCTGATATTACTATGTCACCATTTTTCAGATAAGGAATTATTTTTTCACGTACTAGCTGTGAACGACTTGCAGAGAATAACAATAATTCTGTTTCAGAAAACATTTCTTCATTTTCATTATCGAGTAAAATGTTCCTAATTTTTTCCGATATTTGAACTCCGCCAGGCTCGCGGATAATTTTTACAATATTACCGGATTGTTCAAAATATTTTTTAAGCAATTCTAGCTGTGTGGATTTACCACAAAAATCTAATCCTTCGAATGTAATAAACATATTAGTATTTTTTAATTATATATTCTAGACGTTTGGGTTTAATATCGATAATGGACGTAAATTCAGGAATCTCAATAGTTGGTTCAATTGCACCATTTGTATCATTTATTGCTTGTTCGAATTTAACATAAACATTTAAGTCATCATTTTTTAATTTGCTTAGCTGACTTATTCCGCCTCTTAGTACAACGTTTAATTTTGTAGGCGATAAAATCAATTCGTATCTTGAGGGAATACTCTTGGTTCCAATAACCAACTCTTCAAAAGTCTTGTCAACAATTTTCTGAACGTCAAAATTCACTTTGCATTCAGTAGCATCAATTTTAATATATTTTAGTGGTTTGATTCCAAAGATTACAGAAGATCTATCTTCAAGGTTTGTTAGACCTCTTCCTTCAGTATTTATAATATTTACTTCATCCACTAGGCTTTTAGGACCAGTGACTAATACCGAATCAGGCTCTATTGTGATTGGTGAAACCAAGCCATAACCAGGTTTATATGAGAGAGCAATAACTGGCATAACTTTAACTTTTTTAGATATGGTCTGTTCTAAATGAACCTTAATTTTCCCCGGAGTAATTTCTGCCAATTGCAAAGAAGTTGATAACCAAGAATTAGCATGAAGCACGTTCCTTGTTGGGATTTCTTTTTCACCGACTTTGGTTGGACTTGGGATAAAAAATTTAGGGTCTCGCCCAAGAGTATACTGAGCCAATTGCCATCCTTGTCCCTTAAGGCTTATTGAGACATCATTGGCTGAAACAGAACTCACTGAATGGTTTTCTGGAACATCTATTACTTGTGTGGGAAGATTAAGGGTTATTGAAAATTCACCTGAGAATGAAACAAATACCCATAGTAATACTGAGAAAGAAGCGATCAAACTTATTGTGATAATTTTTCTTTTCATAATACAAATATAAAAAACTCCGCAATAAGCGGAGTTTTAAAATAATTTTTTAATAAAATCTAAAATAATAAATCAATGAAGACTCTTAAAATAATCTAAAAGTTTAGCTCTATTAGCTTTTGATATTTCACGCCCTTTAATTGGAAAATCATCAAATCCTCGTGCAATTCTTCTAAGGCCATGAACATTTAGAACAACTAGTTCGTCCATTGGTGGAATTTTCTTTGAAGATACAATTGTTGCTGATTTACGATCTTTGTCCACTATTTTTTCACTTACATGAATATCTTTTTTCTCAGATTCACTTACTTTTTCTTCAACTCTTACTTCGCCAATCTTTGCCTGTACTTTAGGTTTAGTATCAGCCTTAATTGTTGTAGTTTTTTGCACCGTTTTTGGTGAAATTTTTTTCGATTTTTTAATTTCAACATTCTTATCAAATAACAAAAAATCTAACTGATCATCAGGTCTGGGAATAACATGTGCTGAAACTAATTCACCTATTCTTTGTGCTGCTGCCGTGCCTGCATCAACAGAAGATTTTACCGCTGCTGTTTCACCCATTACTTTGATAATAATTAGTGCCCCGGAAACTTTTTCCTTGCTAATGATTTTAACATCAGCAGCTTTAACCATTGCATCAGCAGCTTCAATAGCTCCAACCAAACCTTTGGTCTCAATAAGTCCTAAAGCATATTCCATAATATAAATTATTTACGGTTTGGTAAAATAAGTTCTACATCAGAATGAGGTCTAGGAATTACATGAACAGAAACTAATTCGCCTACTCTTTGTGCTGCTGCTGCTCCAGAATCAGTAGCGGCTTTAACTGCCCCAACATCTCCACGAACCATAACTGTTACGTATCCACCACCAATAATTTCTTTTCCAAGTAGTTCAACTTTTGCAGCTTTAACCATTGCATCTGCTGCTTCAATTGCTCCTACTAGTCCTTTGGTTTCAATCATTCCAAGTGCATCAAGTGTCATAAATGTGCTCCCAAATTGGTTAATATTTATTAGAAAAATAGCTTATAAAAACAATAATGTCAATCTTAAATATGCAGTTTATTGATTACTTTTGAGATAATCGTCCAAGATTACTGCTGCTGCGTTCATATCAATTAATGACTTATTCCGTCTTTTCTTTTTAGAAGGAACAGCCTCAATAATATGCTCCCATGCTATTGCAGAAGAGTAACGTTCGTCAACCAGCTCAACGTCTATTTTAAATTTATTTTTAAATTCCTTCACAAATTTTTCAACTAGCAAAGTTATCTTTGATTTGCTCCCATCCTCTTTAAGTGGGTAACCAATGACGACAAGAACAATATTAAATTTATTCAGTAATATTTCAAACTCACTCCAGAATTTTGAATCATTTTTATAAGTAGCAAGCGGAATGGAAAACATTTTTAGGGGATCAGTAATAGCAATGCCTATACGCTTTTCACCGTAATCAATTGCCAGAACACGCTCAGAGTTATCTTTTAATAAATCCATATTGACTTAGTTATGTACATCAAATCTCTCCACTGAAAATATTCCTTTATTCTTTTTAAGTCTTTCCATCAATTTATTAAGATTCATTACATCCTGAATATAAACCGCAATGTGACCATTAAAAATAGAATCTAAGGTAGAAATATTTACAGACTTAATATTAGTATTATTAAATCCAGCAATACTATTTGATAAATCTTTTAGAATACCAGGGCGATCCTCTCCCTTAATAGATATACCAGCCAAGAAGTAAGACTCTTTATCACCTGGCCATTCAACTGGAACTAATCTATTTTCATTGTTCTCAGAAAGCGATACAAGATTTTTGCAATTTTTTCTGTGGATTTTTATGCCTTCACCAATAGTAATATAACCAACAATTGGATCACCTGGTATTGGGTTGCAACATTTTGCATAATTATATACAAATCCTTTGTGCTCTCCCTCAACAACAATTTCTCCAACGCTTTCTCTTGCAAATTTTGCAAAACTATCAAATTCTAACTCATTTGTTTCTTCTTCTATTAATTCAGCAGGATTTAGAATAGTTTCAAGATCAACACTATTCTCTGCCACAGCAACAAAAAATTTTGCTTGGTTCTCATACTTTAGTTTAACTATAAGCTTATTTATATCATCAGAAGTAAAAATTAGTTTATACTTTTTTAATTTTCTCTCCCATATCTCTTTTCCAGTTTCAACAATTCGATCTTCCTCTTTCTGAATATATTTTCTTATGTTCGATTTTGCTTTGTGTGTAAGTACAAACTGCAGCCAACTTTTATTTGGGTGCTGGTTTTTAGAAGTGAGTATTTCCACCTGATCGCCACTTGATAGTGGACTACTTAAAGGAACTATTTTTCTATTGACTTTTGCTCCTATACAATGAGATCCAACTTTACTATGAATCTCATATGCAAAATCTACTGGTGTGGCATCTATCGGTAATATTTTAAGATCTCCTTGGGGAGTAAAAACATAAATTTCATCTTGATATAGATTTAGTTTAAAACTTTGTATAATTTCATTACTTGCTTCATCTTTAGATGCACCCTCAAATATATCCCTGATTAAGTTCACCCAATCTTCTAAATCTGGACTTGGAGTATCCGCATTCTCTTTGTACTTCCAATGTGCCGCAACACCTTTTTCTGCTATTTCATGCATCTGTCGGGTTCTAATTTGTATCTCAATAAGTTTACCGCCAGGTCCAACAACGGTGTTGTGAATTGATTGATAATTATTTCTTTTTGGTATTGATATAAAATCTTTGAACCTATCTGGAATAGGCTTGAACAGTTGATTTATTATACCCAACACATAATAACATTCGTTAGGATCATTACTTTCCATTATAATTCTAATTGCAGATAAATCATAGATATCTTCGAGCGGTTTGTTCTGCTTAATCATTTTTTTATAGATACTATAAAAATGCTTAGGCCTACCCCCAACTTCATAAATTAATTCATGTTCATCGAGTCGTTTAAGAATTGGTTCAGTAACTACATTAATATAATTCTCACGTTCTTTTCTCGTTTCTTTTAATTTTTTTGATATTTCATTATATGATTCTTTATTTAAGTATTTGAAAGCGAGATCCTCAAGTTCCCATTTAACTTTCGCCAATCCAAATCTATTAGCAAAGGGAGCATAGATTTCTAATGTTTCGCTGGCAATTCTTCTTTGCTTATGCGAACTGACAAACTCGAGTGTACGCATGTTGTGCAGTCTATCTGCAAATTTGACCAGTATTACTCTTACATCATTCACCATTGAGAGAAGTAATTTTCTATAGTTCTCAGCTTGAGTAATATTTTGACCTTTGAACATACCGCCGATTTTTGTGACACCATCAACAATTTCGGCTATTTCTTTCCCAAATTCTTTTTCAATAAACTCAATACTGATATCTGTATCTTCAACAACGTCATGTAGGAGTGCGCTGACAACTGATATATCATCAAGTGGGATTTCTCTTGCAACAATCATTGTAACTTCATAGGGATGAAAAAAATAGGGTTCCCCAGAGGCTCTGAAATGATTTTTATGAGCTTCAAAACTTAATTTAAATCCTTTTGTAATTAAATCCTCGTTAATAGAAGGCAGATTTTTTTTACAAAGGTTTAACAAATCCTCCAACATGTTATTTAGTTTTTCTTCACTTAATTTCATACAAATGCTATTTTCTTAGTCTTTCCTCTAAAGTTACCTTTAATTTTTCTGCCCTTTGTATTCTATCGAGCAATCTTTCCTTAATTTTAACAGATTTAAAATCAAAGTCAAGTATTTCGTTACACAATTTAAGTGACTTCTCAAATTCACCAATTTCTTCATATAGCATTGCAAGTTTGTGCTTTAGAACTATATCATTAAATTGATTTCTGTCTGGTATCGTTTCAACAGATTTAAGAAGTTGATTGTATATCTTTATTGCTTTAATATTATCAATATTTTGATAAGCCCTAGCCAATCCCCACATAAAAAATCGAGAGTCTTTGTATTGATTCAGCATTTTCAATGACAATTCAATTGCTTTTTCGCTTTCATCAAAATCAATATAAATCCACATTAATGAGTACGCTGCCAAGTATTTATTATAGGAGCATGATTCAATTGCTTTCTCTAGATATTCAATACCTGCTTCCCTTTTGTCCGGAATAAAAGGCAACCAAAGCAGAGGTTTAGATTGGGCACTCTTCCAATAGTTATATGAACCCAACGAAATATAAGCTTCATAAAAATCATTATCGATTTCAAGACACTTTTGAAATGATCTTAGTGAAAAGACTCCATCAGCGAAAGCAGAAATTAAATTACCAAAGATAGAATGGTAGTAGGCTTTATAGCCATATATAAGTGCATCATAATAATTGTACCACAGATTATCGTAATCTGATTCTAGTAGTTGATCTGTTTTATCTTTTGCAAGTGATAGTAAACTATCAACATACTTCTCAGATATTTCTTCTTCATAATCAACTGATTGCGCAATTTCTGTAGCTGCTAAATATATATTGCCAAGAGGTAAATTTATAAACAGACTGTCTAAATCATTAAAATTTTTCTTCGCCTTCGTGTAATCCTGTAGAATAATTTCATCAATACCAATTTTTAGTAAGGAATCAATTTTACTATTGGGATGATATTGACTAAAAATAATTTGGGAGAAAACCAAAAATAATAGTAGACTAGAGCGTACCAAATGTTCTATCTCCAGCATCTCCAAGACCAGGAAGAATATATCCACTCGCATTTAATTCTCTATCAAGCATAGCTGTATAAATTGGGACATCCGGATGATCAGAAGACAATTTTTCCACTCCTTCAGGAGAAGCAATTAATGAAGCCATTACACAATCATTTGCCCCTCTATTTTTGAGAAATGTAAATGCTGCGGAAGAACTTCCTCCAGTGGCTAACATGGGATCTAGAACAATCACTTTTGATATGTTTAAATTTTTTGGTGCTTTATAATAATAGTCCACTGGTTTAAGAGTTTCCTCATCTCTTTGTAAACCAATATGCCCAACTTTTGCAACAGGAATCATTTCAATAAAAGAATTTACCAAACTTAATCCGGCTCTTAAAACTGGAACTAGTACAATTTGTTTTTGTAGATTATAACCTTTAGTAACTTCAAGAGGAGTTTCTACATCAAATTCTTTCAATTCAAATTCGTTACTTATCTCAATTGCTAAAGAATAAGCAATCCTTCTCAATGCTAATCTAAATTGATACTCTTTTGTTTCCTTGTTTCTCAAATATGTAATATCTCTTAAGATGAGTGGATTGGAAACAATTTTAAGATTTTTCATTAATTGATCTCCTTAATTTTTCTGCCAAGGACAGAAAGCAAATTTACAAAAGGTGATAAAGGTGGTGTATAATTAAAATTAACATTTGCTAAATTCTTAACTGGAATTTTATTAAAAATCATGGTTGAGATTATATCGGCATAACCAGAAACTTCTTCTGTTCCGACAAAAGAAGCTCCAAGAATTTGTTGCGTATATTTGTCAAATATTATTTTACCAAAAACTTTGCCAGAGTCAGGCATCACTTTAACTTTATTATTCGTAACTGCGGTAACAAACATTGAATTTACAGAATGTTCTTTGGCTTGTTTTTCAGATAAACCAACTTGAGCAATAAATTTTTCACACAATTGAAAAGCTGAATTTAAAATAACTGGTTCTGCAATTTTATTTCCACCAGCTGCATTTTCTCCAGCAAGATGACCATAACTATGAGCATGAGTTGCTAATGGTATATAATCATTTTGCCTGGAAATAAAATTTCGAATTTCAATATTATCACCCGCTGCGTAAATATCCGGGTTTGAAGTTTTTAATCTACTATCAACAATCAACCCACTAGAAAATCCTAATTTTAAACCTGCTTCTTCAGCAAGATAATTATTTGGAGTTACACCAGCCGCGACAATCACAAGATCAAAATCAATAAATCGTCCGTTCCACTTTAGTTGATTCAATCTATTATTTTTTATGATATATCGGGTTTGTTCATCGGAAGATAAAAAACTAATGCCGTTTTTTGTAAGAATATCATGAATTAATAATTGAACTTCCTCATCTCCATTTGGCATCGGATGTAGTTCTTTTTCGAGGATAGTAACTTTTAAGCCTATTTTATTAAAAGCATCTGCAACTTCAAGTCCAATATATCCGGATCCAATTACTAGAATATTATTTATATCATTTGTGGATGCAAAATTTTTAATTTTTAAATAGTCATGAACAGATTTAAAACTGAATACATTCTCTATAGTGAAGGGCAAATCATAAATTTCATTTGGTTTGGAACCTGTTGTAAGAATTAGTTTGTCGTATTCAAATTCAAATAATGAGTTAGTCTTTTTATTAATTACGGAAATTTCTTTGTATTTAACATTAATCCCCTTAACCAAATGATTGTTGAGTACTTCAACACCTTTTTCCTTTAAAAAAGATTCGGGAGTAAAAAACACAATCTCGGAGTAATCCTTAATCTCTCCAGAGAATAGGTATGGCAATTCGCAGGTTCCGGTAGAAATAAACTCACCAGCTTCAAAAAGTAGAACCTCAATATCCGGATTTACTCTTTTTGCTTTTGCAGCCGCACTTGGACCGGCAGCATTTCCCCCAATTACAATAATTTTTTTTGGCTGATGCATTAAGTTAGAATTGATTAAAAATAATTATAACTGAAATATAATTATTTTTCTTTAAAACTGACGGTAATTGGGACTCCCTTAAAACCAAAATGGGATCTTATTTTATTTTCTAAAAATCTCCGATAGTTGTCAGGTACTTCTTTACTCTGACTACAGAAGAACAAAAATATAGGATATTTTTCACCAACTTGAGTAACAAATTTTATATTTATTTCTTTTCCTCTTTTGGTGGAAGATGGAGGATTTCTTCTGATTTCTTCTAATAACTTATCATTTAGTTCTTTAGTGCTTATTTTTTTTAATCTTTCAACCTGAACTTCTTTAGCCATATCTATAATTTTATAAATTCTCTGCTTAGTTAGTGCAGAAATAAAAATGATCGGCAAATAACTAATACCGCCTAATCTTAGAGTAGTTTCTTGCGCAAATTCCTGAGCCGTATTGGTATCCTTTTCTACTAAATCCCATTTGTTAACAGCTAAAATTATTCCTTTTCTACGATGTATTGCTTCATCAATTATTTTCTGGTCTTGGTTTTCTAATCCCGTTTGAGCATCAATCATTACTATTGCTATATTACATGTACTTAAGGCTCTCCAAGTTCTTACATTTGAATAGAACTCAATATTTTCTTTTACCTTAGCTTTTTTCCTCAATCCCGCAGTGTCAACAAGAGTTATTTCTTCACCATAATATTTTAATACCGAGTCAAGGCTATCTCGTGTGGTTCCCGGAATATCTGTTACAATACTTCTATCAAACCCAAGCAAAGCATTTGTGAGTGAAGATTTACCAACATTTGGTTTTCCCAACATTGCAATTTTGAGAAGACCATCATCCACTAAGTTTTCTTCCGGAATGTTAAGACCAGTAATTAATTCATCTAAAACATCACCCGTATTTCTGCCGTTTAAAGCAGATATATCATAAACATTATCCAAACCTAATGAATAAAACTCCAACTTATCATTTTCAAAACTCGCAGTATCGGCCTTATTTACTAAAACAAACGTAGGCTTTTTCGTATTTCTTAATAATGTAGCCACCTCCGTATCTAAATGTGTTACTCCACTTCTACCATCAGTTACAAATAATAAAGCATCCGCTTCATCTATAGCAATCTCTACTTGTTCTTTTATCGCTTGTTCAAATTTATCATTGCTTTCTTTTACATAACCACCAGTATCCATTAAACGGAATATTTGTCCATTCCATTCAACTTCACCATAAATTCTATCCCTTGTTACGCCACTTTCATCATCTACAATTGACAATTTACTTCTGGTTAAACGATTAAAAAGTGTTGATTTTCCTACGTTCGGTCTTCCGACAATTACTACTAATGGTATAGTCATAATATTTATAAGTTATAACTTAAATTTATTTGAGGATAGTATTCTTTATAAAATCCAATTGTTTCTTCTTCAACGGAAATATTAAGATTTAATTTTTTATTGTATCTACCTGCAGACCACGCAGCATCTAAAGCACTTAGAAAGTGGTTTGAGACGATTGTAATAACTGCCCATTTGGCAACAGTATAATGATCATTTGCCTTTCCACGCTCCTTTGAATAATATTTAAATTGATCAACTAAAGGATCCGTAGCCCAAACATATGGCGTATTTTCATCACCAAAATCAATCCAACCAACATTGAACTGAGAATATTTCCCAATCATTTCATAGTATTGTTGATCATCAAACGGAGCCAGTTTATGAGAATAATATCCGCCTATAGCTCCTTCTAACCTATTCAGTTCATTCCAATTCACATTTCCTTCAAGATCAAAGATGTCATATTCATTAGCATCAAGATTAATGTTAAGTGATGATAAATTATTTGTTGTCCATCTTGCATATCGTGCTGCACTCCAATTGTCATTTGCATAATTTTCAAAGAATTCTGTTTGATCATCACCCTTGTTATTGTAAATAACAGCCAACACAATTGCGCCAACTTCTACCGCGGCAAAAACTCCGGCTTTAAGATAATTCTCTGTATAAATCTGACCTGCTCCTGGAACTGCAAAAGACATTAATCCAGCCAGCATTGGAGTTTTTTTTGAAAAATTAAATTTAGATGACTCACTTGAATCTTGAAGATTAGAAAGGGCAAATTGTGTGTCATTTATCAATGATCCACTAAGATACAAATTATTATTGCTTTGTGAAAACATTATCGAACTTAATATAAATGTAAGCAAAACAATTTTTTTCATAATCAGCTCCTAAAAACTAAAATCAAATAAAATGCCACCATAGAATCTCCACTCCTTGCCATATGTAATAATTTCGTCATTAACAATTTTATCAAACTCATCGAAAGAATAAGAGGCATTAAAAAATATACTTGTAGGGAACATATAAAAAGAAATCATCTTAAGTCTAACCTCTGCTCCAGCACCTTTTTTGAATTCTTCAAAACCAGGTAAATCTCCATTCCAGGCATTTCCAAAATCACCATGCATGGAGAAGAATAATTTATCAATATAGAGATGGCCCAAACGATAATCAATATTTTTGAATAGCGGGAATCTATATGTAACATTTAACCAGGCTAATTCATTCCCACTAGCAGCATAAAAAGGATAACCTTTCATACCAATAAGACCCCCTAGATAAAAATCAAAAAAGTCAGGAACCTCTGGACCAAGAATTGAAGCTAATCGTAATCTTGTTGATAATGTGTGCTCATCAATAATAGGGAAATAATTTCTAAGATTTAATTCAACTCTATGAAAATTAAAATCGCGGTATACAGGAACTAATACTCCATTCTCAACTTCATATTCACTCTCCGGATTATATTTATTTGATTCATAATTGTATCTGGCTTCAATCTGCATTCCTACAGGATTTATATCTCTATCAATTGTTGGGTATAATGCATCATGGGTATAAGTTACTTGAAGATTGCGTCCAACAAAGTATTCATCACTGCTACTTGGATATAATGTAGTTGAACTAGGGAATATAAAACTGCCAATTGCTGCTGAATACTGACTATATATAAATCGAAGTTCCAAGATATGTTCCGGTGAAAATATTTTATGTTTAGCTGCTAAATCAACTTCAAATAAATTATAAGTTACATCAGTATTTACGCTGCTTTCATGTGTTGGAGGATTTGTTGTATTATCAACACCAAATAAAATATCAACATCTGCTTTCCTGCTAATTGAAAAAACATCAATCGATAATTCTGGCTTTAGACCTAATGAATAAAGCAATGGCAACTTATTTTTATAAACAAATGATAAAAACAAATCACGCTCTAATCTGGTATTTATTGATCCACCAGCAAATAATGAATATCTGTTTAACATATCTGCAGAGGTTAGATACACACCTGGTTTTATTTTATCAATTGCTTTGTTGGATGTATTATAATTATCAAATCTAACAAATGGTAATACTGTTAATCTTGTAAATGCACTAGAGTATTTTTTTCTTGCTGTATCAGGTAACTCATAATCATTAAAATTTGTGAGGTGAGCAATATTCTCCTTTGAAATATCACCATATCTATTTTCTAGATTTAACGGAGGATTTACAGAATAGACGTATTTTTTTTCTGAATCAACTTTCTTTGTTTCATCATCTTTAATTTCAAAGATCTTATACCCCTTTGAAGTGTACCCGGCATAAACTAAATCTCCCTCACCATTAATTGAAGGCATAAAAGCACCCCCGGTAACATTTGTAAGCTGAGCATTTTCCTTGGTGGTAAGATTGTATTTATAAATATTAAAGATTCCAGTTACATCTGAAGAATATATTATTTCATTCTCTGAATTAAAAAATGCATTTCGCTCATCAACATTATCATTAAGTAGAAACTTCAAATTACTACCATCAACATTAACTTGGGCAATATCTCGCCCATTATGATAGGAATAACCAAATACGATTGATTCGTCATCCTGCGAAAATTTTGGATTATAAACTTGTTCCCCTTTACTATAGAAAGTTAAGCTTCTAAAATTTTTCCCATCAATATCTACTCGGCCAAGATTTGTAGTCCCATCTTTCTGATAAATAAAAACAATATGTTTTCCATCATGAGAAACATTGGGATTGTTTGCTCTTAAGCCAAAAGTAATTCTTTCATCCTCTTCTTTATCTAAATCATATACATAAAGATCATGAATATTATTCCACTTGGGGTTATCATGACTCAATTTTGCGAAAACAATTTTATTAGTTCCTTTAACAAAATTAAATGTTGATCTAACTCCAGATTCTACTGATTCCACCTCTTTGGATTCGATATCATATTTAAATATTCCGGATGTACCAAAATAATCACTAGATGAATTTGATATAAAATAAACTTCTTTATTGTCTGGAGAATATATCGGGTAAAAATTACCAAATCCTTTTTCTACAACAAGCTCACCCTGTACCAGGTTTTGTTCAACAGGCGCAATTCTCTCTTTATAATCTTTTTTGAGATAACTGCTCCATTCATCATATATTTCATCGCCATTTTTACCTAAGACTTGCTCGAAGGCTGCATCAATCGAGAAGTTAGTCAAGTCTCCTAATTTAGCTGTAATGTTTTGTAATTTGTCCTCTCCGTACTTCTGCGCAATGTATCTAGTAAGTGCAAATCCAGAATTATATACCGACTCACTACCCAAACTAGTTTTACTAAAGACACCCATTTCATTCCATGTGAGCATATTATTATCTAAAGCATAAGATCTTAGAATCATATCACGATGAGAATCCCAATTATCATAATTGAATTCCTCTCTCATATATTGAGCTGTTCCTTCTGCAAACCAAGCTGGAATATTGAAGGTTGCAACTGGGTACGAGGCAATAAAATTTGGGAACCCGTATAATATATCCGGTCTTCGTTTATCTTCGTAATTTAGAAACTGCAAGTAGAATGCTGGCATTGTTCGGCCTACTTTCATAGCAGCTTGGATTTGTACCATGTGAGTAAACTCGTGAGAGATTACATTGCGTAACCAATTGTGAGTACCTCTTAAGTCAAAATCGAGAGCTGATGACCATATTTCAATTTTATTATCAAAAAAGTAAGTAGCACCATTTGAGTAATCGTCAATATCTTTAATTATATAATGAACTTCATCCGGTTCATACTTATACAGACTAGTAATTGGCTCCCAAACATCTTCAGCAATTTTGAGAACTGTTCTCGCGGATCTTTCAGTCTCTTCATGAAAATGCACAGAAACATGTTCACCCTTTATAGTAAACCAATTATAATCAGGATCAAAGTCATCAATCTGAGCTGATAGATTGATAAATAACGTAAAAAATAATATTAAAATTTTCTTCATTGAATTTTGGTTGGATTAGACTTTATTTAACAACAGCAATTTTTATTATCTTGCTTTCAGTTTTACCACTATTTGATTTAACTTCAACATGGGCAAAATATGCACCACTTTGTATTTGGCTTACATCCCATGCAGATTCATTATCAACACCTCCAGTTGCAAAAAAATCAAGTTCGTCTACTAGATCGCCGGACAAATCAAAAACTTTTACCCTAACATGAGAATCTTCAGCTACATACGTTCTAATAAATGTCTCATTACCATATGCAGGATTAGGCCAATTATAAGTTCTATTTTTTGGAAAATACTCTGAGATATAATTTTTGCTTTTTGCTATATGCATTGAAGAGGAATTAAAATTATTGCCAAATTCACTTCCCCACTCAACATCACCTGTCGAATTTATACTCCAAAAATAAAACTCGTTTTGATCCGTTACAACAGATAGTAACAAATCATTTACTCTTTTAACAATTGTCTGTAAACCAGAAAAACTTCCTCCAGTTGAAAGTGGGAATCCGCTAATAACTTTTCCATTTATTCCGGACACAGCATAAATATTACCGTCAATGGAAGTAGATAAAATCTCCGATTGACCATCACCGTCTATATCAGCAGTAAGAGGAACACCCATAAAACTATTCGTATCGTTTAATTCAAAAGGGAAATCTTCTGCAACGCTACCGGACATATTTATTGCATGAATTTTATTTTCTTGATTGAAAACAATATAGTTTTCGCCATCATTTTTTAAGTCACCCAACGCAATGCTTTCGATATGTGAATCACCAACATATATTAGCTTTGCCTCATCATGCCCCTTAGAAAAGGTAAAAATTGAATTATCTTCAGTCTGAATAATTGAAATATAATTTCCACTTCTATTTTTTGTAAGTATTACTTTTTTAATATTTGAAAAAAAAGTGAGGTTATTATTGTCGGAATTATTAAAATTATTGTCAGTAACAGCAACAATTTCGTTATCCATAATCGCAATTTGCTTAATGGGATTATCAAGTAAATTTAAAGTCGTTTCTAAATTCGGAAGTTCTTTAGTTACAAAATTATAATTGTATTTTTCAATTGCTCCGTTTGTTAGCCCTACATAAATATCCATTGTGTTTTCAATGTTGTTCTGAATAACTATTGGCGAAGAAATAACTGAAGATGTTTCCAATGATAAATTGGTAAACGTGTTGTTGCTATAATTGGAAATATTTAACTGATTGCTATTTCCCCCAATAATAATTTGTTCATTTACAGCTTCAACAACAACATAATTGTTAGTAGAGAAATCATTCAGTTGATCAATTTGATTACCAACCTTTAACAGATTATCATCGGATAAAAAGTAAGAAGCATTTTCGTTTGCAAGAGTTTTATAATTTGAGACTACCAGATTAGAATCTACCTCAATACTGTTTAGTAAAGAAATCTTTTCTGTTCCAAAAGCAACATCAAAACTCATCTGATTACCAATATCAGAGAAATTTGAAAATGTAATTAAACTGTTCGCTCCACTATTAGTTAGTGTGTTCGGCTTAGTATCAATTCCGAATTCATTGTCAAATAATTTAGAAGTATTGCTAGAGTACCAAAAATCAAATTCATCGCCTTCAGCAATAATTATATCTCCAAATATAGTTTGAAACTCCTCACCAATATCCTGGATCCCATCTGCTTCTTCTAAATCTACTCCTCTACTTTTCCCAACATTAACTCTATTAGTTGCAAGTCCTTCATCGATAATCTTTTCATCTATATGCCAAATTAATAATCCACTCCCGGGTACTGCCCAATCAAATTCATCAACATCTAAAACAACACCTTTTAGGGTATCTATAAAAGCGTTATTAAAATTATCAAGATCCTCATCAAATATTATTGTTCTCACTTGTCCGCCAACTTTATAGGTAACTTCTACTCCATCCTTATTGGCGTCTCGGCTTCTATTCTCAATCAAATAATACTCTGTAGAATTAATAGGTACTTTAACAATTTTTGCATCTAAATCTTGAGCAATTTGATTTGTGCTAACTAATACATTTGTTGAATTTGCTTTTACAATAGTCGGTTCTTCCCAACCTAAAAATATTTTCTCCCAAGCTGAAGGTTCCGGAGGAAAAAGTCCAGCAAAGGCAAACAATGATTGTCCGTCCATAAGTCCAAATCGACCTATCGCACTTTTACCTGTCTCAGCATCAAACAAATCTGGTAATCCCAAATGACTTGCAAGGCTTGAGACAATCAATCCATTAATAGATAATTCCAGTAAAACCACACCGCCAAATCCACTTTCTTCTCGAGATTCTGTTTCTGGAAGTATCATAGTATTAGTAACGAAAGTCCCGCCACTTAGTGGAAAACCGCTAAAGGACTCACCATAAAATTCCTTAAAGGAATTTAACCCCATGTAGATTGAAGGTAAGTCTCTAGCTTCACCAAACAAATCTGATGTACTAATATCTTTCCCAACACCCGCATGGAAAATTACAAATACATTATACTCAGAGAAGTCAAAATTAGGATTTGCAACATCAACTAAACCCCAAACCTCTTGAGAAAAATCAGCCAATATTTTAAATGTATCACCAGCGAGCGGAGAATAATCTCTCATTGGTTTTGAGACAGTAAGAATATCAGGGAGTACATTGTACTGAATATTAACTTGACCCTTGGAGACCTTGCTATAATAATTAACTGCAAAGTCTAGATGATTTTCAAAATAGTTTAGATCATGTGGTAAAGGATCAATAATATCATTCCCATAATCTTGAGAATAGATGCTGCCAAACTTTCCATCACCATAAGTGAGATCGAAATCATCTGGCTGGAATTCAACCATAACAGCAAGAATGTTCAAATTGTTTTGATCACCAATTACTGCTTTTGAATTAACGAGGGATTTACTAACAATTGGTCTGAAAGATTGAGCAGCAATACTGCTCAATCCAACAAAAATAAAAAGCACAATAATTTTTTTCAGCATATATTAAATTCCGCGAGGAAACCCTTTTCCCTGAGGGGCAGTTGAAGCACCCCATCCAATTGAGAGTGTAAACCTCAAAGTATCTGATAATGGATGATTTTCTCCATCCGGGAATAGGTCTGTGGTTATATAACTAAAATCAAAACCATAAAGATCATATCTTATACCAGCACCGATTGTAACAAATTTTCTATTACCATAACTAGGATCTTCATAAAAGAAACCAGTACGTAATGCAAACTTGAAATCTTCATCACCATACCAGTATTCCAATCCCATAGAAGTTACAATATCTCTCAACTCATTACTAAAATCATCATCAAACCAAGCTGTAAAGATTGCTTCATAAAACTCTGCTTTTGTCGATGAAGTATCTCTATCAACTAAAAGTTTACTAAAATCAGTTGTTAGAGTTAGAGAATTATACTCATCTTCCATAAGTCGGAATGCCAGACCTAATCTAAAGTTAGTAGGAATTGGATCCGCTTGTGATTGATCTATATAGTAAATTTTTGGCCCAATATTACTTAAGTTTGCACCAATACTAAGTCTATTTCCAAAATCACCAATCAGTGGTAGATTAAGCTCTTCAGGCCTCCACATTGTAGCAATATCAAAACTAACACTAGTTGCAACACCAGAACCTTGTTCGCCAGCAGTAGGTTGATCAGAGAGTCTACTATGAATCAATCTGAAGTTAAGCCCTAATCCCCAATCTGGATGCAATTTTGTAGCATATCCAAGAGTAAAAGCGGCATCAAATGATCTGAATGTACCTAAAACTTCAGGTCCACCTTCACCAGTTCGAATAAACTCACCAAAATTCATGTAAGTAATACTCGAAGTTACACTACCACCAATATCATCAATATATTGACGATATGTTAAATAATCATAAAATAAATCGTCTAATCCAAATTGTGGTAACCAGTTACTATGTGTGATACTGGCTTCGGACCCAGATAGAAATGCTATACCAGCTGGATTCCAAAAGATAGCTGCTGAGTTATCAGCAACACCGGAACCTGATTCACCAATCCCACCAGCTCTTGAATCTGGTGCAAGAAGTAAAAATGTTACGGCAGCTTCGCCTTGAGCATAAACTTTACTATTTATGAACAATAACATCGGGGCTAAAACCAATATTATTAATAATTTTTTCATACTAAATAAACCTCCAAAGTGTTAAAAAATTTATAACAAGGCAATTATAATTTTACCTAATAACTGCCATTTTTCCAAGAATATTCTCTTTATAGGCTCCATCAACTGTTTCCACAATCAGCTTATAGAGATAGGTACCATTACCAATTTTATTATTGTCATCATCTTTACCGTTCCACTCAATTTTTACAAACTTATCCTCAATATTAAACGACTCAATTTTTTTTATTACTCGACCCGCAATTGTATATACTTTCACTTTTACATTTAAGGCTTCGGTAAGGTTATGTTGAAACGTAAAATATGTATTTGAACTAAATGGATTTGGGTAGTTATAGACTTCTCTTATGACTAAATCATTATCATCTACCACAGTAAAGTAATCTTCTTGAGAAGAAAAGTTATTATATACATCCCAAGCGTTTACCTCAATCTTGTACTCGCCTGGCTCCATTGCGGAAAAATTATAATTAACTTCACCGGATTTACCACCAGAATTTAAGTCCCCAACAAAATAATTAGTTAGATCGATTGAGTTCTGTTCATCTTCATTTAGTATTGCTTCAAGTTTATGTCCAATTCCAGTCCCAGTTGTGTTTAATCCAGTACCATCACTAAGTTTAACTCGAAGCCTAAAATTGGGACTTACTAAATAAGAACTCTCAGATTCATCATCGTATAGTATCTCAATATCAGGCCCACTCCCATCATTTGTATTTGTAGAATCTGTCCCACCAATAATTATATTATTAGTATAACCGACTCCATCAATTTCATCATTAAAGAAATAAGCTATTATCTTTCCATTTTTGTTCTCATAAGAAATGTCCTTGGGAACGGTAAAACTTGTAGCAAAGTTACCATTTTCAACAGATACGCGACCTCTAAATATTACTCCACCCTGATCAGTCATATCATAGTTAATATCATCCAAGTGGATTTTCCGTTCAGAATCAAAAACCGAGATAATGCCTTCACCATCAAATTGAGAATCAGACTGATTTGAATTTAGTACTTTACCTTTAATTGTTATCTCACTCAATGCCTTTACATTTACTGTATCCATTAAGCCGGCATCATTTACCGAAGAAATTTCAACCGGTAACTTTGGAATGTTTAACCTTAACAAGGGATCTGCAAATAGATGAAATTTTTCATCATTATCATTCTTTCTCTTTTGTTTTAATCTGTGGTATGCTTTACCAATTGGTATAGGAAATCCATTCGAATCTGTTACCCCAAGCATATTGCTATAAAACTCTTGATTTAAAGCGGCATTCTGACCTGCAAACACTGGTCGGACAGCTGAAAGACCACCAATCATTCCGGCATTTTCCATTAAAATCATTTCTTCTGTTGCACTCAGCAAATTCGGGTCATCATATTTACCAAAATCACAAGTAGCTGCAGTAAGGAAAAATAATTCTTTATTTCTTAATTGTGGAATGGAAATGCTTCTATCGAAAACAATTTCATGAGCCCAAACATCAGGATTTCCATGGCCAACATAATTAAAAATTAAGGTTCCATTATTAATTGCATCAATTATTGCTGTGTTACAATCAGGTTTACGTCTTCCCAAACCAGTGTTATTAGTTTGATAATTTGATAAATATACTTTGTTCTGATCAAAATTTTTGGGGATATAATTAATTGATAAATTTTCTGATTGTCGTGTGTGGAGTTCATAATCATTATCGTCAGATGTTAATCCATCGTCAGCAAGCAACGTAATTTTATTTCTCCACAGTCCTTTATTTAGTAGTGTTTCATAATTAACTATTTTATCAACAACTATTTCCGCTTCTTCTGTGGATGTAATACATAACCTCCCAATACCAATATCAGCTAATTTATCATTCCCGGAAATTCTTGAATAATAATCATCAAAAGGATAAGAATTAATTTCGTAGAGCGATTCTTGAGTTTGATAAGTTGGAATAAAGTTTACGTTTTTTCCTAGAATATTAAAATAGTCATAATCACCATCCCCAAATAGAAGAACATATTCAGGTTGAATTTCCCAATTGTCATAAGCATATTTAAGAAAATCTCTAATTGCTGTTGGATCTAGAGAACCTCCAGAAAATTCATTATAAATCTGATCAATATATGCAATAAACCCAGTCGTTTTAAACTGAGCTTCATTTTCTCTATAATTCATTAAGCGTTCAGCTTGCTCCTCAAATTCTCGCGGAGAAATAATAATATATTGAGCTCCTGAAATAAAACCGCGTATGTCAGAGTTCACAATTTTCTCACTGCTTTGAGGAACTTTTACATCATCATTATGAATAGCCAAATATTTTGAAGAAAAGTCAGAACTTTCTGTACTAATAAAATTAAAACCACCACCATTTGGAACTAAATTAATAATTTTCGGATTTGCATAATCACTAATATTATAAACTTTAAAATTACTATTACTAAACGGGTTTCCTTCATATTTGACTAATCCACTAACTAATCCTGAAAAGAAAAAGATAGGCAAATCAGTCAATTGAGTTTTTAAATCTTGTGTATACTCAATTTCAAGATAATCCAGATGTCCTTTATCTGAAATTGTAGATGGATTATAAGTAAACTTCAACACACTTCTGTTATCAGGTAAAGTATTTGAGTAATTCGCTGAATATCTTGATAACGACCCATATCTATATTCTTGCCAACTGGTTGAAGCCCCAGGTATTGATCTTGAAAAAATTTCACTGCCATTTTCCTCGATCGTTAATGTATTACTATATGTTGAACCATTAACAAATTGAAAAGCATAATTAACAATACTTCCAGCAACTAAACCATCTAACATATGCAAGTAGGTTTTACTTTGACTAGAACTACTGTAATCATCACCAACATAAAGTAATCCGGAACCAATTAAATTTTGGTTATCATTTTCCTGGTATCTATGAGCTTTAGTTGTTGATTGGACAACGTTAGGTGTACCAGCCTCACCAGATTGAATTTCCATTCTTTTACCGTTACTTCCACCATAAGTAAGCCAGAAATAATTTTTCTTTGAATACCAATGTTTTTTCCTTACAACTCTATTAGGAATATCATCATACTCCCAAAAATCTACACCTCTGCCGTAAAATAATATTAAATCGTTACTATCGAAAGATCCATCATCTTCACCTTCTACTATAATTGCGTTCTCAATCAAATCAACTGGTCTTGTCTCACTTGGAGTCCACGATAAATAGCGCCCACCATTGTTATAGATCTTTATCGTTCTCGGATCAATATTGTCAACAGTAATCCCAAGACCTGAAAGAAAGGATCTGTCAATTTTATAAATCCCTTCCTCAGCTGCTTCAAATCTGTACCAATCACCTGTTGCTAAAACTGAACTTTTAACGGCACTCTTTTTAGATAATTTTGCTTCACTACCCCAATTACTTGCAATTTTCGAATTTATCACTAAATCTTTAGTTAGTTCTGATTTAGTTATTGTATTCAGATTACTCGTTTTAGAAAAATTTATCTGAAAAACTATTCTAGAATATAATTTGATTTCTTGTGTGATTGGTACAAATTGCACCGGACTAATGTTTATTAGTTGAACCTTCAAATCACGAACAAGGCCAAATTCTCCAAATGATACCAATTCCGGATTCTCATAACTTGAATAATTTTTATTTTCTAAATATTGATAGGAAGGAAGATTATTAATTTTTCTAGCATTTGGCCGGGGTTTAATTTTGCCGTTTATGGTTTTATAGTCTGAAGAAATAATTTTAATGCTGTTTCCAAATTCACTTGGCACCCCAATATTTAACACTCTTATTGGAATAACTGGCGAACCAAGTCTATTATTAAAACCATCAGTTCCATTCAACAAATCTATATTAACGTAATTATTATTTTGAACGGAGACTTCTGAATTATCTAAATAAACTGGTTTGTACTCAATTATGAGGAAATTATTGGAAGAAGAGAGAATCTTATAGTCTTTCTGAGCAAAAGTGTGTGTGTATAAAAAAAGGAATACTATTATAAAGAATCTTAGCACTACTAAATCTCCATTGTTGCTAGTTTATTATAATAAACTTAGCCAAAATATTACGTTTAATTCAATGCAAAAACAGTAGCAATTTCTCTATAAAAATCTTCCCTATTACAATCTATTAATAAAAGTGAATACAAATTAGAGACTTTTCACGTTAATTGTCAAGTCAAAAGATTATGTTTGCCCTTTTGAATAATATATTGACTTACAAAGATTATTAATGTGTTTTTTAGAACATGAAATATTACAATCAAAATCAACACTTAATTTTTTTTGATCGTTTTATAAAAAATAAACTGAGCCTAGAACAAACATAATTAGGTTCACCTAATAACTGCCATTTTCCCAAGAATATTCTCTTTATAGACTCCATCAACTGTTTCGACAATCAGCTTATAAAGATAAGTGCCATTACCAATTTTATTATTGTCATCATCTTTACCGTTCCATTCAATTTTTACAAACTTATCCTCTATATTGAATGTCTCAATTTCTTTTATTACTCTACCAGTAATTGTGTAAACTCTCACCTTTACGTTTAACGCTTCAGTTAGGTTATGTTGAAATGTAAAATATGTATTAGCACTAAATGGATTTGGATAATTATAGACTTCCCTAATAACTAAATCATTTTCATCTACAACGGTAAAGTAATCCTCTTGAGAAGCAAAGTTATTATAGACATCCCAAGCATTTACCTTAATCTTGTATTCTCCTGGCTCCATTGCAGAAAAATTATAATTAACTTCTCCCGATTTACCTCCAGAATTCAAATCCCCAACAAAATAATTGGTTAGATCAATTGAGTTTTGTTCATCTTCATTAATTATTGCCTCAAGTTTATGCCCAATTCCAGTTCCTGTTGTGTTTAATCCAGTAGCATCATTAAGTTTTACTCTTAGCTTAAAATTGGGGCTTACCAAATAAGAACTCTCAGATTCATCATCGTAAAGAATCTCAATATCAGGCCCAATACCATCATTCGTATTTGTAGAATCTGTCCCCCCAATAATTACATTATTAGTATAACCGACTCCATCAATTTCATCATTAAAAAAATAAGCTACTATTTTACCATTTTTGTTTTCATAAGAAATATCCTTGGGAACGGTAAAACTTGTAGCAAAGTTACCATTTTCAACAGATACGCGACCTCTAAATATCACTCCACCCTGATCTGTCATATCATAGTTAATATCATCCAAGTGAATAATGCGTTTAGAATCAAAAACAGTGATTATACCTTCACCTTCTAATTGAGAATCAGTCTGATTTGAATTTAGTACTTTACCCTTTATTGTTATCTCACTCAATGCCTTTACATTTACAGTATCCATTAATCCAGCATCATTTACCGAAGTGATTTCAACTGGTAATTTTGGAATATTTAGCCTTAACATGGGATCGGCAAAAAGATGAAATTTTTTATCATTTCCATCTTTACCATCAGTAAAAACTTGCTTTAATCTCATATAGGCAAAACCAATTGGCACTGGAAAACCAAATGAATCCCTTTCACCAAACATATGTTTATAAAATTCTTGGTTAAGACCAGCATTTCTTTCTGAAAAAACCGGACGTGCAGCCGAAAGCCCACCAATCATTCCTGCATTTTCCATTAATATCATTTCCTCCGTTGCGCTCTGCAAGTTTGGATCGTCATATTTACCAAAATCACATGTAGCAGCTGTTAGAAAGAATAATTCTTCATTCCTTAATTGTGGAATAGAAATACTTCTATCGAAAACAATTTCATGAGCCCAAACATCAGGGTTGCCATGGCCAACATAATTGAATATTAAAGTACCATTATTAATTGCATCAATTACAGCTGTATTACAGTCTGGTTTACGTCTTCCTAATCCTGTATTTATAGTTTGGAACTCTGGTAAATAAATTTTATTTCTATCGAAATTGTCTGGTATATAAGTTTTTGAAAGAGATTCTGATTGCGGAATATGCATCACAGATTCTGAACCATCACTCACCGATGCGTCATCTGCAAGCAAAGTAATCCTATTTCTCCACAAGCCCTTATTTAGTTTTGTTTCATAATTTATAATTTTATCAACAACTATTTCTGCTTCATGAGTAGATGTAATACATAACCTCCCAATTCCAATATCAGCTAAATCATCATTTCCAGAAATTCTTGAATAATAATCATCATATGGATATGAGCCAATTTCATATAAGGATTCTGTTGTTTGGAATGTTGGAATAAAATTTAAATTTTTCCCAAGAATATTAAAATAGTCATAATCACCATCCCCAAATAGAAGAACATATTCGGGTTGTATTTCCCAATTGTCATAAGCATATTTAAGAAAATCTCTAATTGCTATCGGGTCTAAAGCACCTCCGGAAAATTCGTTATAAATCTCATCAATGTAAGTGATAAGTCCGGTAGTTTTTAATTGAGCCTCATTTACTCTATAGTTCATTAAACGTTCAGCCTGCTCCTTAAATTCTCGAGGCGTAATAATTATATATTGAACTCCAGAAGTGAAACCACGTAAGTTAGAGTTTAATATTTTTTCACCACTTTTAGGGGCTTTTACATCTTCATCATGGATTGCCAAATATTTAGAAGAAAACTTAACACTCTCATTACTAGTAAAACTAAAGCCACCACCATTGTGCACAACATCAATAATTTTGGGATTTGCATAATCAGAAAGATTATAAACTTTGAAATTGCTGTTACTAAATGGACTTCCTTCATATTTAACTAAACCATCAACTTCATCTGAAAAGAAAACGATGGGCAAATTTGCCAATGGTGTTTTCAAATCCTGAGTATATTCAATTTCAATAAAATCCAGATGTCCCTTATCTGAAATTGAAGATGGATTGTAAGTAAACTTCAACACACTTCTGTTATCAGGTAAAGTATTAAAGTAATTCGCTGTATTTCTTGTTAACGACCCGTATCTATATTCTTGATTGCTTGTTGAAGCTCCGGTTATTGATCTTGAAAAAATTTCACTTCCATTTTCATCGATTGTTAATAAATTACTACTAGTTGCCCCATTAACAAATTGAAAAGTATAATTAATGATACTTCCAGCAACTAAACCATCTAACATATGAGCATAAGTTTTACTTTGACTAGAACTACTGTAATCATCATCAACATGAAGTAATCCGGAACCAATTAAATTTTGGTTATCATTATCCTGGAATCTATAGGCTTTGGTTGTTGATTGGACAAGGTTAGGTGTCCCAACCTCACTAGATTGAACTTCCATTCTACTCCCATTACTTCCACCATAAGTAAGCCAGTAATAGTTTTTCTTTGAATACCAATGCATATTCCTAGTAATTTTATCAACAATATTATTATACTCCCAAAAATCTACTCCACGGCCATAGAAAAATATTAAATCACTACTATCAAAGGATCCATCATCCTCACCTTCTACTATAATTGCGTTCTCAACTAAATCAATTGGTCTGGATGCAGTCGGTGTTGAATCCAATCTTTTTCCACCATTATTGTATATTTTTATCGTTCTTGGATCTACATCGTCAATATCTATCCCAAGTCCTGTAAGGAAGGTTCTATCTATTTTATAAATCCCTTCCTCAGGTGCTTCAAATCTATACCAGTCACCAATTGCCAAAACTGAACTTTTAACGATACTCTTTTTAGATAATTTTGCTTCACTACCCCAATTACTTGCAATTTTCGAATTTATCACTAAACCTTTAGTTAATTCAGATTTAGTTATTGTATTCAGATTACTCGTTTTAGCAAAATTTATCTGAAAAACTATTCTCGAATATAATTTGATTTCTTGAGTGACTGGATCAAATTGTACTGGACAAATATTTATTAGTTGAACTTTCAAATCACGAACAAGTCCGAATTCTCCGAACGATACTAATTCAGGATTCTCATAATTTGAATAATTTTCAGTTTCCAAATATTCGTAAGAAGGGAAATTATTGATTCTTCTAACATTTGGTTTGGGTTTAATTTTGCCACTTATGGTTTTATAGTCGGAAGAAAGAATTTTAATACTGTTTCCAAATTCACTTTGTACTCCAACATTTAAAACTCTTCTTGGAATAATCGGTGATCCAATGGCTGATTCAGAGGCATCAACTCCACTGAATAAATCAATATTTTTATACTCACTATTGTTAAGAGTAATTTCAGATTGATCTAAATATTGAGGTGTGTATTCAACAACTAGAAAATTATTCGAGGAAGAAAGTATTTTATAATCTTTCTGAGCAAAAGAATCTGTAAACAGAAATAGGACAACTATTACAAAATATGTGCGCACTATTAAATTCTTCCTATTACAATAATTTAAATAAGTGTATATAACTTATAGTCTTTCAAAACTAATTGGTAAGTCAAAAGATAATGACCTAAATTCTCAAAAAAATTGAGTCATTATTAAATAATCTCTTCTGATGATATAAGTTTTGGTGGTGAGATACTAGTTATAGTCCCAATACATTCTTTATCTTTTTCATGGCTTCAATACAAAAGTTAATATGGTCATCTAATTCAATACCTAAATCCTCTGCCCCATTTATGATATCTTCTCTACTAACAGCTTTTGCAAAGCCTTTGTCTTTCATCTTTTTTTTCACAGATTTAACTTTTACTTCATCAATGGATTTACTTGGCCTTACCAATGTAACAGCAGTGATAAATCCAGCAAGCTCGTCACATGCATATAAAACTTTTTCCAAATTTGTTTCTCTAGTTACATTTGTATGATCTGCATGAGAAAGAATCGCACGTCTAAATTCATTAGAGAAACCTTTCTCTTTCAAAATTTCTTCTCCCTTTGATGGATGGTCTTCCATTGAAGGAAATTTCTCATAGTCAAAATCATGGAGTAGGGCAACATTCCCCCAAAACTTTTCATCCTCATTAAACTTTTGTGCGTATGATCTTACACAGACTTCAACTGCATAAGCATGCTTCAAAAGACTTTCTCCCAAAGTGTACTCTTTTAACAAATTATGACATAATTCTCTATCTTTTTCCATTTTATACCTCATTTATTAATAACTTCATTTACACTAGGGCATAAATGATTAAGAAAGCACTCACCACATTTTGGTCTTCGGGCAATACAAATCTTTCTACCGTGGTTAATAAACCAGTGAGTTGAGTTTATCCAATCTTTCTTTGGAAGTAATTCCTTTAATTCTATCTCAATTTTATCCGGACTTTGTGAACTTACAAGTCCAAGTAAATTTGTAATTCTTTTTACGTGTGTATCAACTGCAATCGCCGGTATGTTAAAAGCGTGCCCAGCAACAACTGAAGCTGTTTTTCTTCCAACTCCAGGTAATTCGGTCAACAAATTAAAATCGGCAGGAACTTTTGAATTATATTCATTTACTAACTTTAAAGAGCATGATTTAATACTTTTTGTTTTTTGTTTATAAAATCCGGTGGAATAAATTTGTTCCTCTATTTCATCAACTGTTGCATTAACATAATCAATAGGTTCATGAAACTTTTTAAATAAATCCTTAGTTACAATATTAACCCGTGCATCAGTACATTGTGCAGATAAAATTGTAGCAATTAATAGTTCAAAAGGATTAGAATAGTTTAATTGTGGTTTTGTGTTCGGGTACTCTTTCTTGAGCAAAGTAAATATTTTCTTTATTCTTTTATTTTCTTCTGAGGTAATGTTATGCTCCATTTACGCTAGAATTATACCATTTATTATAAACTTTCGTAAAAATAACAAATTAACTACCTTTAGCTATATGAAATTTTTAATGATTGGTTTATTTGTTGCAACTCAGTTTTTTTATGCTCAGGAATTGAGTTACGTAACTGAGTATGGGAACTTTGATTCAGCTTCTTCCTTTGATATTGACCTTAATGGAAATATTTATATAACTGATATTTCTGAAAACACAATAACCAAATTAGATTCAAGTGGTAGTGAGATACTATCAATAGGAGGCTATGGGTGGGAAGAATCGGCATTTGACGAACCCGTAAGTATTTTTACAAATACTTTAAGTATCTATGTTGCTGATAAGAATAATGATAGAATTCAAAGGTTCGACAAAGACTTAAATTTTCTCTCTCTTTATTCTGGCAAAGTTGCAGATACAGAAATTGAATTTGCATATCCCACATGTATTGAAATATCAAATATTGGCGACCTTTTTATTCTTGATTCAGATAACAATAGTATTCTAAAATTCGATCTAACTGGCGAGTATCTGTCGGAAATTGGATCTAATGATGCGGGAATTTTTGCATTAAGCAATCCCAAGAATTTTTCAATTGATCAAGATGGCAATATATTTGTCCTTGATGATAATATCATCAAAATATTTGATCAATTTGGGAATGGACAATTATCATTTGAACTACAGTTTAAACCTCATAAAATTCATACAGTAGGTAATAGTATCTTATATGTTGAAAAATCAAGACTTGTGCTGTACAATTTAAAGGATCGAAAAATACAGGCAGAATTGGTTGACTTCCCTGAATTATCAGATAATGCAATAGTTGATTCAAAGATTATAAATAATACTCTTTTAGTACTAACTGCACAAAAAATACTAAAATATAAAATCCGTTTTTAGGTTGAACACTTTTAACAAAAGAACTATTGATATTTTATTTTTTCTTCTCATACTATTATGGTGTGTTGGAATTCTTTGGGAAATAGTAATTAATTACTTCCCCACCACTTTTTATTTTATACCGTTTTTAAAGTATAATTACTCAATTGTTTGTCATACAGAACCTGAAAAATTATTTACCATCGGTAAATTTCATACACTTGTTTGCTCACGATGCACAGGAATATATTATGGAGGCCTCATTTCTTCAATCATAATTATCTTTGGAGCTATAAATAAAATAAACACAAAGTTATTGTTATTAAGTTCAATCCCAATGTTACTTGATGTTACTCTTTACACCATAGGAATATATAATTATTCAAAATACATTGCATTATTTACAGGTTTACTTTTAGGTTCTGTCGGATTTATATATATTCATTGTGCAATTATTGAGCTATTAAATAAACAAAAAGGTAAGAATTGAAGAAGTATTTGCCAGCAATTGTGTCAGGATTCGGTGCAGGAGTATTACATGTAGTTCCGTTAACAAAAGCTCTAACCTGTTGCTTAGTAGTGCCACTTGCTGCAGTAGTAGCTATTATGCTTGAGCAAAAGGCTAACGGTATAATTGGTAATTTTGATCTTAAACGTGGTGCTATTTTGGGATTACTGACTGGAGTTTTCGCTGCATTATTTGGAAGTTTTTTTGATATATTTATCACATTTGTAACTAAAAGTAATGATATTATTTTAGCATTTAATGAATTAACAGAAGTAGTAGATACTATTCCTGTTCCAGATAACATTAAGGAAGAAGCACTTGCATTGATGCAATCTGTAGTTGAATCAATCAAGGCAACTGGTTTTTCCGGCCTTTATTCTTTCTCAATAATCTTTAATAATCTACTGGTTGATTCAATATTTGGTTTAATTGGCGGGTTGGTAGGTACAAAAGTATTAAATGCGAGAAATTCTAGAGATAAATAATGGTAATCGCATTTATTTTCTTAGCTCATATTCTTTTTGTTTTTTTTGTTTTATTTAAAAGATGGAAAAATGAATCGGTTAGTTCAGCTCTTATTGATCTAGTCTTAATTATAATTCTGTTCAGCGTAGGTTGGTCAATTTCTACAATGGTTTGCAAGCTTTTCTGGGAACCTATTGGTTTTGGTAAGCATTTCGATCGAAATGCAATTTCATTATCTATATTAACAATCGTTGAATTTTTCTTTTTTCGAATTTACTACAAAGATTGGTTAACTACTTCAAACGGAAAGGAAAAATAATTACTGCAAATTGTTCGTTGGTCTTTTGACTTTCAGGCAACGGTTCGAATCTCCATTGCCGCAAAGAGTTAATTGCAGCTAGCTCTAATCTCGTATCAGCTTTAATAAGAGGTAGGATACGGCCAACTGTCCCATCAGGTAAAATGGAAAATTTTAACTTTACATCAATTTCTTTCGATACACCTTCAGGATATTTAGGAAGAGAATAACTATAAATCTTCCTCATCCCTGTTCCACCAAAATCTATTTCAAAACCATAATTACCCTCTCCTTCTCCAATCTCTTCTTTACCCTTTCCAGCTTCCTCCTCAGTTTTAACAATCGGTTCAATTTTTTCTGGCTTTGTTTCTACTTCATTCTCCTTTTTATCGGCAGCTACAACCACATTATTGGTTTTGTCAGGATTCTCAATTATAGGTAGTTCAACTTTCTTAACAATTTTTTTTGCAACTTCTTTCTGTACTTCAGGTTGTTTTTTCTGAATTTCTTCAGTTGGATTTTTAGCTAATACACCAGATGAACTAAGCTTACCAATTGCACCAAACCCAATTGTGACATATTCATCTTGCAGTGGTTCCAATCCAATTTTAATAAAATATAATACCAAAATCAGTACAAGATGAAAGGTTATTGAAAATAAATATGGTAATCTCTTCTTTGTCAAAACGATTGCTTCTCTGTCTCAATTGTAAACCTATCTATTCCAACTCCTTTTGCTGCATCAATGACCTGAATAATTAAATCAATATCAACTGTTTTATCAGCTCTAATTACCAGATTATTCTCAGTAATATTTTCTTTTAAACGATCAAGCTTTATTGCTACCGAATTTATGTCTGTTAGCTCATTACCAACGTAAACAATATTTTCTTCTGTAATCGAAACAATCAATTTAGTAGGCATACTTTGTTCATTCATTTTAGATGCTGGAAGCTTTACTTTTACTCCAGTCTGAATTACAAATTGTGAAGTAAGTAAAAAGAACACCAACAATAAAAAAACTATATCGGTTAAAGACGATAAACTAAAAGCACTAATTGGTTTTCTACCAGATTCAAATTTCATAACTCACCTATAGTTCAATTTCTATATCTTCTTCATTTACGGTATTGCCTCTATTTGTTTCTTCAATAATATCCAATACATCGTTTGAGACAACTTCCATATCAAGAACTAATTTGTTAATTGAGCCTGTCAAATAATTGTAAAAAGCGAGAGCAATAATTCCTATTGCAAGACCCACAGCAGTTGTAATTAAAGCTTCCCAAATTCCACCAGCTAAATCACTAGGATTTGCAGATCCTTGAAGATCTTGGATTCTCATAAAAGCTTGAATCATTCCAGTAACTGTGCCGAGGAAACCAATCAGTGGTGCAATTCCTGCGATGGTAGCTACTACAGATAATCCCTTTTCTAACTGAGCAATTTCTTGTCGGCCAGCATTTTCTATTGATTCTTTAACTCTTTCGTGTCCAAGTTGATATTTCTTTAATCCACTCTTAATAATATTAGCTGCAGAAGATTTTTCTTCAATGCAATAACTCATCGCACCAGAAATATCCTCTTTAATCAACATTCCTCTTATCTTTACAAGAAATGCCGGGACATTCAATTTAGATTTTTTTATAGTTATATATCGGTCAATGATTATAACTACAGCTATAAACGAGATTATAACAAGCGGAATCATTAACCATCCGCCCTTAGATAAAATAGATAATAATGACATAAATTTACCCTAGATTACTTATTCAATTTTTTCTGTACATTTTTTGCTTCATTTAATGATGTATATGGACCTAATCTTACTCGATACCATGTACCATCAAATTTTGGGATATAGACTTTAATAAGATATGCCGGAAAATTCTTTTTTACAAGTTTAGCAACTTCTCTTTCAGCAATTAATTTCTGTTTCCATGACGATACTTGCACATTATATACAAACCCATCATAGTAAATATTTGTGGCAACTTCCTCATCTTTACTATTATCAGAGCCTTTTATACTTGTCTCAGCAATTTCTTGATTAACTTTATCAGCATCAATTTGAAGTTTTTCTGTTTTTATTAAAGTTGGATTTGCATTTGTGGTTGTATTTATATTCAAGTTTTCATTATTTATTTTACTATCAAATTCTTCCGTTTCAATTAAACCGTTGTTGTCTAAAATATTTGAGGATCCATTTTTCTTCATTTCTTCTACATCTTCAGCATGTTGTTGAGAAAGAGTAACCTCAACTTCATGTTGGTCATATAGCCACGTTGGATTTTGGAAAAAGAGATAATATATCCCAATTGCACCAACTATAACAAATGCTGCAAATAAAAAATAAATAGTTGAGCCTCTCCTCTTTTTATCATACTTATATTTTATTTCCAAATCTTCTCTAAAATTGGGTGGTTTATCCATAACTGCATCATCTTCAAGTTCATGTTTCTTTTTAATTTCATCATTCTGTTTTACTCCTTCTTGCTCACTATTAATCACATTAGTGCTTGCCTCGAATTGTTCTTCACTTTCACCTTCATCAGTATTTAGTTCCATATCTATTTCATCAAGGAAACTCTTTTCTTGTTTTTCTTCATTAATAACTTCATCTATAGCATCTGACTCAACAATCATTTGCTCTTCGTGTTCCTCAATTTCAGGTGATAATTCTTCAAGTTCATCCTCTACTCTGTCCTCTAGTCCTTCCTCAAATGTATCTTCAACATTCAATTCATTATTTTCTATTTCATCTACTAGATTACCAACATCATCATCTTGTATAAATTTATTATTTGCTATATAATCATCCAACAATTCATCCTCACCTAAAGGAACAAAATCCTCATCTAATAAGTTCTGTTCAATATTTAAATGTTCAACATCATCAACGACAGAATCTACAGCTTCATCAAGAATGATCTCTTCATCTAGAATACTTTTGGTTCCTTTACTTTTTAGATTATCTTCCCATAGATCAAAATCTTTTAGTTTTTCTGAATTGTTAAGAAGACTCTCAATTTTTGTCTTAAGATCAGCTTCATATGAAGTCTCAATACTATCTTTTGCTTCACCTTCAACAGCATTAGTCACTAGAGGTTTTCCTATTCCCAATTGGAATATATTTTCATCGAACTCTGTTTCATCTTTCGCTTTATTATCAATTTCAAGATTGATAAATAAAGGTCCTTCTGATGATTGGTCAAACTCCACCGAAAATACTAAAGTTATATTTTTATCATTTGAATAAAGTGATTTGTCAATTCCCGATTGGCTTAATTGCTCCTTAAGTTGAAAAACACCCAAATTATCAATACGAAGAGCTTCTCCAACGTTTAGAAATTCGGCAACTTTTTCCTTAAATACTGAAAAAGCTAAACCCTTTTTTTCTTCACTTATACTCAAGAGTTCTGCTATTTTGTTTTCAAGTATTTCCTTATTCATTTATTCCCTCAAAATAAGATTGATAATCTCTCACCACCGAAATTCAAAACCCGCCAAGATATCAAATGGTTTTGCCTCATAATTTCTAAAGTAATAATACTTGTCGCCAAGCAAATTTTCAAATGCTAATGTTAACTTAAAGTTTCGGAATAATTCATAATAAAAGGAAGCACTCACATCCAAAGTTTCTGGTATTTTTTCAGTATTTTCATAATCTGTATATGAATCATTGAAATAAACAAGGCCGAGATTTATTCCAAATCCAAAGTTCCAATCATAAGCATAATGCATATTACTAACAAATGTGGATGAGTATGGAATATGTTTATCATTTTGGCCTGTTGCTTTCTGAATCTTGGCATCCCCATAAAATTGCCCAAATGGGCCTTTCCTAAATAAAAAATTCACTACTGTATAAAAGTTTTCAATATCCTGTTTGTGAATATTAAAAAATCCACTAGTAATATTATCTTCAAAATAGTAATTGTTATCAGAATTTAAATATCCAAATCCAGCACCAATTTCAAAATACTTGTCGTATTCAAATTTTATGGCAAATTTTAGATTAAACTTATTTTCTACAAAAGTATTGGCGAAATCGCCAATCTGGTAATAACGGTTGGAATTCCTAAAATCTTGCAAAGTTTTAAATTCTGTATTTGGTGCAAATTCTCCGAACACAGAAAGGTTTTTATTTAGCTTAATACTACCGAAAGCAATTGGTGCAAAAAAAGTGTTCCCTTCACTTTCTGAAAGATAAATCCCAGCTCTAAGATTTACAATATCATACATTTTAAAACCGATTGTGGCTTGTGAATTAAAATAGTATTGGTTTTCCAAATTAAGAGTTGTACTTGATATGGTTTGATTCTTATAGCTTCCTTCTAACTTAAAACCAAAATTATTGATTTTAAATTTCAGATAAGCTTTTGTGCCAAACATATTTTCATCAATTTTATCATCTTTTTGCTCGTAGTATGAATCGGTAAAACTTATACCAAAATTGTTGAATGGATTGCTAACGTAGTTCAATGATAAATCAACGAAACCGTTATTAGTAACACGATTTAATTTTGGATTAGTTGAACCAAAGAAGTTAAAAGATTCGTAAAAATAATTTCCATTCAAATTAATTTCTAAACCTGGTAAAAAGTTAGATTTTTGATCAATAAAATATTTTCCGCCTAAATTAACACCTGCAATACTCAATCCACTTTTATTAACATATTCCAGTTCATTTCTGCCAAATAAATGAGCGTTGTATGAGAAATTATCATTCCAATCATTATAGTAGAATTCGCCCATTGGCCATGTTTCTAATCCAGCACCAAATTTTAATAGAGCATTCGTTCTCTGTAGATAATTTCCTATACTTACTATCTCTGTTTCTATTTCTGGCAAATTTATTGTCGTTTGCTCTTCATTAGGATACTCGGGAGTAAAAAAATCTTTTGAAAGCAAAGGAATAAAATCTGGATAAGATTTTTGTATTTTGGGAATACTAATATTCTCTTTACCCGTAATTACAAAATCAGGTAGTTCAATACTTTGAGATTGGTTTTCCTCTTGGGCATATAAATGTGAGACTATAAATAATAAAATAAGTGTTATCTTTTTCATAATTGATTTAATTTTTCATTTGCTTCTTTTGCAATAGGATCATTACGATGTCTTTTTAATACAGATTTATACATCGAAGAAGCATTAGCAGTATCGTTAATTTTTACGTAACTATCACCAAGCAACATCAAAGATTTAGTATACCATTCATCGTAAGCTGAATACAATGATCTAACCTTTATTAGTTCAGTAATTGCTTCTGGCAATTTTTCTTGTTCAAAATAATTTAATCCTACATAATAATTTGCCTGGGCAGCCAAATCATCTTCGCGGTTTTTTAAAACATCTTTTAGCAGAAAAAGTGAATAATCATAATTTGATCGTGCAAGTTCTAAAATTCCTAATTCTATTTCTGACTTATAATAGAATAGTGATCCATCACGCTTATCAACAATTTCGTTAAGTACTTTATAAGCAGAAGGGATATCGTTATTTTCAATATAACTTTGAGCCTTTACGTAGTTGATTTCAGAAATTTGTTTTGAATCTGAAATTTCCAGAAGTACATCATTGTACAATTGTGTTTCCTCACTAAAATTTTTCTGTTTTCTATAAATTTTTCCTAGTTCGAGAACTGAACTAAAACCAACTTCAGTATTAAGCGAGTTGTTAATAACTACTTTGAAATAACTTGCAGCATTTTCTAATTTTTCTAGCAATAATGCACTTTTTCCCATCCAAAAATATGAACTTGAAACCAAGGGACTTTGAGGATAATTCTCTATTAATGTTTCATATTCACCTATTGCTAGTTTGTAACTACCAGAGCTATATAAAATTTCTCCTTTCTTAAATTGAATTTTATCAATAAAATCTAAGTGTTCATTCTTCACTATAAAATCATTCAGATAATTGATTGCTTCTGTTTGTTTATCTTGTACAATGTAACAGTATTGGATACCATTTACAGCATCATAAACATATGACGATTTAGGGAATTTAGTTAATACTTGGTCATAGCTACTAATAGCATTTTTGTATTCCCCTAAATTAAAATAAGAATCTCCAACAGAATAAAGTGCAATTGGAAGCAATGCAGTTTCTGGATAATTCTCAGCCAGTTTTGTATAACTATCTATCGCATCTTCAAATTTTCCGTTTTGAAAATTTATCCATCCAATTAAGTATTGTGAATCATCTGCATATTTTGAAGCCAGGAATCTGGTTTGCAAATTATTTAAAACTCTAATGGCTTTAGCACCTTCTCTAAGTTTAAATAATGATTGAGCATAATTAAATAACGCACGATCAGTATTTTGTAATTTAGTTGAATTTGAAAGTGCACGCTCATAATATAAACTAGCTTTACCAAAAGATTTTGATCCGAAATAACAATCAGCTAAACGTAATTGACATTCATTAAAAAACTCATCATCTTGAAATTTATTCACATACTGATTAAAATAATGAGAGGCTTTTGTAAAATCTTTCAGATTAAAATATGAATAAGCTTTTCCGTACAAACTGTTTTTCTGTATTTTCTCATCTTCGGAACTAATTTTATTATAATTTGATATTGCATCTGCATAATTACCTAAGAAAAAATTGGCTTCACCCTTATAAAAATTCAATTTACTGTTATCTAACTTTGTCCCTGTTTCATTTACAGAATTCAAATTATTAAGTGCTTCGATATTATTTTTCATAAAAAAGTTAGCTACACCTAAACCCAAATTACATCTATCTTTCAATTCGATAGGAATTTGTGGAATATAAAGTCCTCTTTTAAAAAACTCTAATGATTTTTTATATTCTTTTTTGCGGAGATTTATCTCTCCCAGAAGAGTTAATGCTTTAGCTTTAGATAAGGGGTCAGAAGAATTCGTTGATTCTAAGAGTGATTCTTCAGATTCTGTTAAACTATTTTGGCTGAATTTACTAATACCTATATTTAAGATAACCTTTTCAGAATATGGATGATTTGGATATTTGTTAACAAATTTTTTGTGGATTTCAATAGACTCACCATATTTCCCATCATATCTTTTAGATTCTCCGCTCCAATAGAGAGATTTTACTGCAACAGAGTCATCCTTTGATTGAGAAAGTAAATTAAACATTTTGTAAGCATCTTTGTAATTACCCTCTTGGAAATTTATCCATGCTAGACCATATCTAATTCTATCTAACATTTCAGAACTAGGAGAATTATTCAAAATCCTTTTATAAGCTTCCCTAGAACTTTCATATTCAGATAATCTATAAAATGTGTTTGCAAGAATATAATCTGCTTCATTTTGCTGGTCAATATCTAAGTCCTGTATAAGAGGATCAGATAACTCAAGGACGGCGTTGTCATATTCCTTGAGATAGAAATAACAAATCCCTATTCTTAGTTGTGCCTCTGCAGATAAATCACTCCCTTTATGGTAACCAAGAATTTTATCATAATAATTCACAGCTTTTGTGTATTGCCCTTTCGTCTCAAAAAGATTTGCTAGGGAATACATGCTATAGTCAACAAAGGAATTATTTTTTTTTGAATTTACTGCTGAACTAAAAAATCGTTCAGCTTTTTCAAGATCATTCTCTTCAATAAAAGCTTCGCCTATTAAGTGATATGATGAGCCGGCATATTCAGATGCGGGATAAGACTCAACTAACTCAACTAAGTTAGTTCTACTTTTATCGTATAATTTTTTTTCAAAATATAAATTCCCTAATCTATATAAAGCTAATTCTCTAAAATTTGATGTTGGAAATTCTGAAACAAAACTTTCAAATTTTGAAATCGCTCCATCTACTTGCTCCAATCCAAGTAGACTTTCGGCAATATAAACTTTTGAACTAGATAAAAGCTTATTATCTATCTCATCGGTAGAGACAAATTGCTCAAAAAAAGAAATTGCATTAGAATAATTCCCCTGATTAAAATTTTCCATACCTGACGAATATAGAGAAAGATCATCCTGGGAATAAATTGATTCTGTACAAAAACTAAGTGAAATGATAAGAAAGGCAAAATACTTCATATAATTTTTAGATCATCCGATAAATATTTATGAATAACTTATTAAACGTATTAATCTCGTAAGAGTTCCGGAAATTCTTAAAAACATACATAATTAATATAAGGAATTAGTCGACTAAGTTAAAGACAATTATTATATTATTCATATATCTGCTTTTAAGGTAAGGAGTTACAGAGATTTCCAATCTACAAACATAAAAAAAAACCCGACTAAAAAGTCGGGTTAATTAAAATATTGTGAGACTATTAGTTCAAATACTTGATTTCGTGATTACTTCTATCTCTATATTGCCTATCAGAGCTCGCTAATTTGAAATTTTCTTTTGCTTTCTCCTTATCTTGTAAACCTTTAAAGGCCATTCCTTTGTAAAAATAAGGTGCACCTTTAGGAATTTTAGATTTTTTATCTCTAAAATTGATCGCATTATCAGCTGCTTTTAATGCTTCTTCATATTTTCCGGTTTCAACGTAAACATCAGCTAATTTCAAATATGCTGCATCATAATTATAGTTTGATACGGCACTAAGTAATTGTTTTTCAGCTTCGCCATAATTTCTATCCTTAAGAGCATTTTCGCCTAATTTTGTATAGGCTAAACCAATATACTTTGCTGCACGTTTTTCCAATTTTTTATCACCTGCTTTTTCTTGGAATAATTTGAAATTCTCAACAGCTTTTTCATACTTTCCCCAAGAATAATAAGTTGTACCAAGAGAATTATAAGCAGAAGAAAATTCAGGATTCAACTCTAAGGCACCCAAAAGAGCTTGTTCGGCATATTCATATTTTCTTTGTTTTTTATATACTGCACTTAATTGGTAATAAATTCTATAATCTTTTGAAATTTCAAGAGCTTTCTCATATGATTGCAACGCTCCTTCAAAATTACCAGCCTTCTTTTGCTTATTTCCTTCATTGTATAATTTTGCGGCTTCATTGTCCATTTCTGCTGTTTGAGTAAATGTATTTACTGAGAACAGAGTGAGTAAAGAAAATGTAATTATCAAAAATTTTTTCATTAATACCACCTTTAAATTTTATGTAAAAAAAATCTAGTGCGGAAAGCGGGACTTGAACCCGCATGCCCTTTCGAGCACTACCCCCTCAAGATAGCGTGTCTACCAATTTCACCACTTCCGCAAAAGGAATCACAAAGATATGGTTATGATGAAAAAAATGCAATATATTTAATGCACTCTGATTATTAGGGTATGCTTATTTGATAAACAATTTTGCTTGTAGGAATGTTCCAATAACTAAAAGAAAATCCGTTTTAGTTATTAAATCTTTCCAAGTTGAATTTTCTCCTTCCTTTCTCAATTAATAAATCTCTTACATCTCTTTTAAATTTACGTTCAAATAAAACGAATTTGAGAACTTGTTTTCTTGTTAAAATGTCATTCAAAGAGTGAATAAATTTAAATTTTTCACTCATCATTCCCTTTTCAATCATCATCGCATCCTCAATCAGTGAGTCATACTCATCTTCATTTCCTTCTCCCGCAATTGCTTTTTCAATCTTATCATAAATATCATCACTTTTTTTCATTATTTCTTCCATATTCTTTTTAGCCTGATTTCTTCTCGAAAAGAACTTAAGTGTCGTTTCTTCATCAAGTTCAAGAATTTCAAGTAATTTTATTTTTTCTAGTTCTTGAAATCTTTTACTAAAATGCCTTTTGTCCCTACCTGGCCCATTCTGTGCCCAAACAGGAGGCAATATAAAAAGTATAGTTAAGAGTATAACCTTCTTCATTTTACACCTATAATATTTTTTTATCGATTAATTCATCGTAAAGATTGTTGAATTCATTATCAGAAAGTTGGTTTATTAAATTATAATTAACTTCGTTAGCACCTAAATTCTGTTCTAAATACTCAAAAACTGATTCATCTAATTTGATATCATTTTCGTAATACTCAGATATTAATTCATCTTCTAAAATGTAAGAGCTTTCGATATTAAAAGCATTAAAAAACAGATCTTCTGTTAGTTCCTCAGTCTCAGTAAATGATACTAATAAATTTTCAAAATCATATTTAAAACTGACAATGCTACTTGATGGCGAGTTAATTATAAAAAATAGCGCAATAATGACAATTGGTAATAGATATGCTGACTTTGTTAAATAATTAGGTTTAGGATTTTCTAATCGCTTTCTTGCATTTGGAATAATTGTAGAAAAATATCTATCATCAACATCAAAACTGCTTTTTGATGAATTATACAATTCGATAAACTTCAGAAATTCTTCATTAAAATTAGGTTCTTCAAGTAACTTATTATCAAATGACTCTCGTTCTAAATCACCTAAGTCATTTTCAAAGTACCTTGTAAATAATTCAATATTATTCTTCATCTTCCATCATCCCGAATATTTTTTTTGACGCATGAAAATAATTTGCTTTAAGTCCACCAACACTTTTGCCAGTAATCTCAGAAATCTCATCATAGCTTAGTTCTTCATAATGTCTGAGAACAAAAACTTGTCTCTGCTTAACTGGTAATTTTTCCAAAACGTTATTTAATTTAGCCAACCTCTCCCTATCTTCAAAATTAGAAATGATATCTTCATTATTTTTTAGATTCATTGATTCTGCATCTTCAAGATTAAAAAATTGTTTTATGTTACGTTTCTTAATCATATTCAAACATCTAGTCTGCGTTATTTTATAAATCCATGTTTTTAATGCAGAGTTAAATTTAAATGTTCTTAGCTTATTATAAAGAACAATTATTACTTGTTGAGTTACTTCATCAGCGTCTAAATGATTCCCAACCATTCTTCGTGCATGCCAATAAATTATTTTTTGATATTGTAGAACCAATTCATTGAAAGATCTTTCATCTCCATTAATGAATTTAGTAACTAATTCAAATTCTTTTTCTTTTACCATAGTATCCTTTAAGCAATATGTTAGACACCCTGTAACGTAAAAAAGTTTAAAAAACGACTCATTAAACCATTCTCCTTTTTGTACTGTCAAATATGCAAAACCACAATAACAAATAACGGGGAAAAAAATGAAAAAATTACTTTCAGCAGTGATGGTTGTAATATTTATAACATTGGGATTTCAAAGTGTATCTGCTCAAATCAATAAAAATAAAATGAAACGAGGTGAAAGAAACCTTAAAGAATTAAACCTAACCGATAGTCAAAAATTAAAGTTCAAAGAAATTAGATTTGCCAATAAAGAAGCAAGCATTGATATTGAAGCCAAAATTAAGAAGAATAGATTAGAAATGAAGAAAATGAGATTATTAGAGAATATCGATGAGGAAACATTAATGAATCTTATCGATAAAGGCAGTCTGCTAAAATCAGAATTAGTAAAATCAAAAACAAGGATGTGGTTGGATATCCGTAATATATTAGATGATGAACAAAAGAACATTTGGGCAAATCATTTTAATCACAAACGTGAAAGAGGCGAAAGATTTTTTAATGGCGATAGAGGATTGAGAAGACATGGGAAAGATTTTCGTAGAGGATGTGAACAAGAAGGTTTTAAAAAATTTGACAACGATTAACAATGCTAATGAAATAAGTCGATCAAAGATTATTAAAAACAGAACCGGAATATATTTATTCCGGTTTTTTATTATCCCTCAGATTTTAATTTTTCTATACTTTTCATATATCGTTGATAGCCTTTGGGAATTTTTGGCCCATTCAAGTTCATCTTTGCTGATGCAGATCTTTCAACGATAATCGATTCACCTTTCTCATCAATAAAATAATGTGAAGCAATCGAAAAAATTTCATCATAGCTTTTTATATTTAAAAGTTGTTGACTAAATAATTGATCAAAAAAATAGATCAAATCTTCCTTACTGCCCTTCCATGTAATTTTATTCTGCTGTTTACTTTCCAAAAGTTCTCTAATTGAAGTTGAACTTTCTGTCTCACTTAAATGCTCATCAAGCATTTTATCTTCACTTCTACTTAATTCATTCATTTTACTATCACTTTTTTTTTAGATTTTGTATTTACTTTATCTCTTTGAGTAATCCAATACTCTAATTCAGAATCGATAATTTTTATATATTTTTTATACTTAACTACTTCTTCTTTTAAATGTCTCTTAAGTATTTCATCACTAATATATCTTTCACCATATTGAGGAGAATTGTAAAAACCAATTACTTCTTGTAAGAAGACAGAAAGTTCATCACAACCATCTTCAGCAAAAATATTTTTTTTTGCATACTTCTTAAGAGGTTGAAATTTTTCTTTGGTAAAACATTGAATTACTCTATTGACATTAACTTTCACGGAATATAAAAAAGCAATCTTTTCTTCAGATGTTTTTAATGTACTAAGAGTAAAAAGTACCTTATTGTAATTAAATTTGTTTTCGCCCATTCCATTAGCATCTGTTAAATACACACTTTGCCACTTCAACTATCGAATGGTAAAAATAAATGTTTAATGTAATTTAGGAGGGATACGGATTATTTGGTCTAATGTCTAGTTCACTAATAAGAGCTCTACTAGGTAGTTGAATTGCAGAACAAACAATATCTGCAATATCTTTTGGCTTTAGAACTTGTTTTATACTTTTGTGAATAGGAGAATCCTCAATCATATCTGTGTCTACGGATCCGGGGCAAACTGCTACAACTCTTATGTTGTGCTTTCTTACTTCAATCATTAATGATCTACTAAATCCCATAACAGCATGCTTTGTAGCTCCATAAGTTGTTCCATACTGAAATCCCATTTTACCTGCTTGAGATACAATATTTACAATTGTTCCATTTTGTTTTTTTATCATTAAGTCAATGGTAGCTTTACAAAAATTATAAACTCCAATAATATTTGTATCGATCTGTGCTTTAAATTCTTCCAGAGTAGCTTCAGTAAACATTTTAAAAAACGCAACCCCAGCATTATTTATCAAAACATCAATATTTTTATAATTTTTGATTACTTCATTTACAGATTTACTCACAAAATCTTGATCTGCTACATCTCCCATATAATATTTGGATTTTGAGCCTTTCTTAATCAAAATTTTCTTTAGCGAATTTAACTTTTTTTTATCACGTCCAAAAATTATCACATTATAATTTTCTTTCGCCAATTTTATCGATATTGCTCTACCAATTCCCCTACTCGCTCCAGTTACAATTGCTATTTTTTTTCGCAATTATAAATCTCCTGTAATTGGTCTAACAACTATTTCTTCTGGGCTAAGAAATTTAGAATTTGAATAAATATCAAAAACAAAATCAGCTAATCTCTCCGGTGTCATCATTTTATTAGAAAACTTTTCAATTGCATTTTCCGGCCAAATATCTGTTGAAGTAGCACCTGGATAAATATTTATTACCTTAATATTATATTCGCGTAACTCTTCTCTAATAACCTTAGAAAATGCCTCAAGTCCAGCTTTTGAGGCGGCATAAATTGAACTACTTGTAAATACTTTTTTTGCTGCAACCGAAAGAATATTTATAATAGTCCCAGATTTATTCGCAATCATTTGTGGTAAAACTGATTTGATTGTATAAATTGGGCCCTTAAGATTAATATCAATAATATTTTCAATATCTTCTAAATTATTATCAATAAATGGTTTAAAAGAAGTTATTCCTGCATTATTGATCAAACAATTAATTTGATAATCTCTTTGAATAAGTTCTACTAAATTTGAGACATCTTCAGAATTTGAAACATCATTTTTATAATATATAAAACTTCTCGGATCTTGGATTTTTTTATTGATATTATCTAGTATCTTAGATCGTCTACCAGATCCAATAACTTGATGATCACTATTTACAAATTTAATTGATAAGGCATTTCCAATACCAGCACTTGCGCCAGTTATCCATACAACATTCTTCTTATTCAATTTAAATCCTTTTATGAGAAATTAAATCTAGAAATTCTCCTCTGGTTCTTGCATCATTCTTAAATTCACCACGCATTGCACTAGTGAGCGTATAGGAATTCTGTTTCTCCACTCCTCTCATCATCATGCACATATGGTAGGCTTCGGCAACAACACCAACGCCTGCTGGATTTAAATGCTCATCAATCATGTTTGCAATCTCTTGTGTCATTCGTTCCTGTACTTGTAGTCTACGAGCAAATACTTCAACAATTCTAGGGATTTTACTAAGACCAACAATTTTTCCATTTGGAATATATGCAACATGAACTTTACCATAAAATGGCAGCAAATGGTGTTCGCACATACTAAAAAAGTCAATATCTTTCACAATTACCATTTCATCATACTTCTCTTCGAAGATTGCGTCATTTAAGACTTCATTAATATCTTTTGAGTATCCTGAAGTCAAGTATTCATATGCCTTAGCAACTCTTTCAGGTGTTTTCAGAAGACCTTCTCTTCTTGGATTTTCACCAATTTCTTCCAGAATAGATTTAACACACGATTGTACTTTTTCAATATTCAAATTAACCTACTTCCCTTTATATTCAATGTAATTGTTTTCTGTTTCATGTAGTTTTACCGAGTATAATTTCCCTGATGGAAGCTTATCAACAATCTGATCCCAAATTCCAACTGCTACGTTTTCTGTGGTGGGATTTATTCCTTCTAGAAAATCCACATCATAATTGAGGTGTTTATGATCTACTTTTTTAATAACATTATCTAATATAATTGTCTTTAGTTGTTTTAGGTCAATTACATAACCTGTTTTAGGGTCAATCTCACCACTTACAACAACTTCCAATATATAATTATGTCCATGTCCATTTGGGCTATTACATTTACCAAAAATTTCATAATTTTCCTCATCAGTCAACTCTCTATTGTGCAACCTATGAGATGAACTGAACACTTCCCTTCTAGTAACAAAAATCATATTAAATTTCTCTTATATCATTAGTTACCAACTCGACATGACCTTTAACTTTAACTTTTGGGTATATTTTTTTAATTATGCCCTTTTCATCAATCAGCACTGTGGTTCTTTCAACACCAAAATATTTTCTGCCATACATATTTTTTTCTTTCCATAAACCATACTTATTAAGCACTGTTTTCTCTTCATCACTAAGCAAGATGAATGGTAACTCGTGTTTATCAGCAAATTTCTTATGGCTATCAACCGAATCCGGGCTAATTCCAATTATTACTGAATTAAAATTATTAAATTTTGGAAAAGCATCTCTGAAATCACAAGACTCAAGTGTACAACCTGATGTATTATCTTTTGGATAAAAATATACTATAACTTTCGTTCCGAGAAATTCTTTTAGTGTTCTCTTATTCCCTTCAGTATCTAAAAGTGATATTGCTGGTGCAGCTTTGCCCACTTCAATCATGTTAGGTCCTTTCAATAAATTCATCAGATAAGATATCTAAAATATAAATAAAAAAAAATTCCAAAATTCAATACATTCATATACAAGTTAGACAAAACTTAATTTTCATATCAAAGTACAATTAAAAACTCGTTTGATACAAGTCACTAGTTTATAATTTATAAACTATTTCTTACAATTAGTTATTCAAAAAAGAGAGAAAGAAAAATGAACAAATCAATTTTATTTAAAGGAGTATTCTTAACAATATTAAGTTCAACAAGCTTGTTGTTTGCACAAATTCCGAATTTAGCAGCCAGTTCAGAAATACATAAAGAAAGAACAGAAGTACCTCGAACAGAAGATAATACCATTGCCTCCTATAAAACAAATTTGATCAATACTAAACAAATTTTTAATATTAATAATGTTTCATCAATTAATAAAAACGGGGTCAACTATCAGGTAACTAAATCTGGTTTCGTTTCATTTAAAATTTTTGATTACAATGGAAATGAGGTGGCATCATTAATAAATCGAAAACAATACACTGGTAATTATTTTGCAAATTTTAGTACAATTAATTTATCAAGCGGAATTTATAAGTATAGCATCTCATTAGATGATAAATCTATTTGCTCAAGAACTTTATTTGTCAACTAAAATAATATTGTATAATAGGCTTACATTTAACGTAAGCCTTCATTACTAAGATTTAATTATTGCTTATTTTTCTGCCAATTTTAACTGTTACTTGAAATTCGACTTTATCATCTTGCGTAACTCTTCCTCGTTGTTCAGCAACTTCAAACCAGGCAACACCGCTTTCAGAATGTGCTTCCATAACTACTATATTTATTGCGTCAGACACACTTTCATAAGAAATTCCAACTCGTTTAATTATTTCAAATGATTTTGACATAATAATTCCTTTTAATTATTTTAGATTATAACCAAGTTGTCAAAACTTAGTCAATTTAGTTTTTATTATAAAGAAGAATCTAAAATAATTACTGATATTTCATGATTCAAAATAAATGGCTATCTTTAAAGAAAAAAATTGGCAATAACATTGAAAAGCGAACCAGCACACGAACAATTTAAGATATTCTTAAAGAGAGAGCAACACCGAGTAACTCCAGAAAGGTTTGAAGTATTAGACTATGCTTTAGATTATAATGGACATTTTGGTGCTGACGATTTATATATTCAGATGAAAACGAATAAATCCAATGTTTCAAGAGCAACAATTTATAATACTTTAGAGCTACTAGCAAACTGTGATTTATTGGCAAAAAGAAATTTTGGTGATGGTGTAACAAGATTTGAATCTAGTTACGAAAGAAAAAACCACGATCATTTAATTTGTACAAACTGCGGGAATATTACAGAGTTTAGAAAAATTAAGATTCAAGAAATTGTTGATGAAGTGTGTAAAGAGCTTGGTTTCGAGAGTGCTGGTTACAGTTTTAATATTTTTGGTAAATGTAAGAATAGTAAATCCTGTAATAATTTGAAATAATCTTATGAAAAGGAAATTTAATCAGAAATATCCGTTGATCTGGGGAGAGGGAAATTTTTACATTAAAATTTACTGCTCCATTCCAAATATTGCCACCGGAATTATTCTAACTACTAAAAAAGCAACTTTTATTGTTGATCCGGGCGATGGTATTTTAAGAGACCTTAATAGAGACTATTCTTCCAAAGAGATATTGACCATCTCAGATATATTTATATCCCATGGCCATCATGATCATGTTGGTGGCGTATGGTCTTTACTAACATATTTGTCGGTTATGAAAAAAAGTACTCCTCTGAATATTTATTACCCTAAAGGTTGTATTGAGATTGAAAGTATTTACAAAGCTTTTCATAGTGTTTATGCAAATGAACTTAAATATAGGATTTCACTTAAACCAATTCAAAACAGTAGATCATTTCTGAAAAAGGAAGTGAAAATAAAACCATTTAAAGTAAATCATAGAGAACCTTCCGACAATGGCAAAACATCCATTGAAGTTCCCTCATTAGGATTTAAATTCGAACATGATGATAAGTCAATTTGCTATGGTGGCGATACAGCGTACTGCGATAATTTAGTTAATATGGCAAAAGATTCAGATTTAGCAATAATTGAAGCTGGAGCAGAAAAAAATGAGGAGAGTGATCTTCATTTAACTGTTGAACAAGCTAGTAAAATAGGCAAAACAGCAAAAGAATATTTTTTAGTTCATGTACCAGAATAATCTAGAGTTTTTCACCCACTAGATAATCAAGCTTAACAAATAAATTATTTACAGTGGATTGAAATTGAAGCATGTTACTATCTGATACTGCCTTCGATGACGGAAATTTCTGTCTAAGATAGTTTACTAACGATCCATTTTTCCAAAACCTAAAATCTAAATGTGGCCCAGTTGATCTTCCTGAGCTACCAACATAACCGACAATTTGACCTTGTATAATTCGTGTGCCGGTTTTTACTCCTTTACCATAACCTGACAAATGCAGGTAGGCCGATGAGTAAACACTGTTATGTTTTACTTTTACCATTCTACCAGCTGCGCCATTTTTGCCAACTTGAGTTACTATACCATCACCGACAGCTTGTACTTGAGTACCAATAGCAGCTGCATAATCAATTCCTCGATGCGGTTTATAAACTCTTAAAATGGGATGTAACCTTCTTCCAGAATAGTGGGAACTAATTCTATTATATTTTAGTGGAGCTTTTAAGAATTCCTTTTGTAGACTATTTCCTTGTTCATCAAAATATTCCTTTTTTTCATTTTGAGTAAAAAGGAAAGCATTAAATGAATTATCTTTATGAATAAATTTGGCAGCCAAAATATCACCAAGACCTACTACTTCTTTATCTACCAATAATTCTTCATATATTGCATAAAACCTATCACCTTTTTGTATAGTATAAAAATCAATTTGCCAGGCATATACTTCAGCTAGCTCACCAGCAAGAACTATTGATGAATTTTGACTTACAAGAGTTTCGTAGAGAGATGAAGTTATAATACCAGAAATACTCCTTTCTCTTGTTTCAACCTCCCTTTCTTCAAGCTCAATAACAAGAGAATCTAGCAGTTGCACCTTTATGTATTTAATCTTATTTATTTCATAAATAAATGCAAAAAAGGAATTCAGTGAATCTTTTTTCTGATAAACTACGTAATTTTTATCAGGCTGAATTTTTCTAAAATCAAATATTGGTTTTGATTCGTCAAATATTTTTGTAATTAAATTATAATCAACATTAAACTTTGTGAGAATATCTGCTAATGTTTCGTTTTTTTTTATTTTCTCATGCACAACCAAAAATGAATCAGCTTCAACCCCAAATCTATCAATATTTATTTTTCTCTCATTAACTGAATTTTCATTCTCACCATCACCGGAACAAACAGTTAAAGAAAATATAATTAAAATTGTTACTATATTTTTTAATATCAGCGAATTGAAGTGGGTTAATATATATATCATGAAGAATGGTCTATTGACTTAGATTTAATTTGTCAATTATATCAATGCTTGATATTCCTTCAGCTTCTGCGTTAAAGCTTGGAATAATTCTATGTCTTAAGACAGGTATCATAGCTCGCTCAACATCAGCAATTTCTGGAGAGTATCTACCATCAATAATTGCATATGTTTTAGCAGCAAGTATTAAATATTGTGATGCTCTTGGTCCGGCGCCCCAACTTATCAAATTTTTTATATTTTCGGAAGATGAATTATTTTCTGGCCTAGTTTTACTGACAATCTTTACCGCTTGCTGAATTACATTTTCAGCAACAGGAACCCTTCTTACTAAATTTTGATAGACTATTATTTTCTCAGCATCAATAGTCTTTTTTAAGTCAACAACCTCACCACTTGTAGTTCTCTTAATAATATCAACTTCTTCATTAAAATTTGGATAATCTAACCAAAGATTAAACATAAATCGATCAAGCTGGGCTTCTGGTAAAGGGTATGTTCCTTCTTGTTCAATTGGATTTTGAGTTGCCAAAACAAAAAATGGTTCGGGAAGAGAATACTTTGATCCTGCTGCTGTAACATTATGCTCTTGCATAGCTTCAAGAAGTGCTGCCTGAGTTTTGGGTGGAGTTCTATTAATTTCATCAGCAAGAATTATATTTGCAAATATTGGCCCTTTTATAAATCGAAAATCCCTTCTTTTAGTTGTTAAATCTTCTTCAAGAATTTCAGTGCCTGTAATATCACTAGGCATTAAATCAGGAGTAAATTGAATTCTACTAAATTTAAGATCAAGAACTTCGGAAAGAGTTTTAATCAATAAGGTTTTTGCTAAACCAGGCACTCCTACCAGCATACAGTGTCCTTTTGCAAGAAGAGAAGTAATTAAGTTTTCTATTATCTCTTCCTGACCAACAATTACTTTGGAAACTTCTCTTCTGATTTCCCTTATGGAATTCTGAAGTTCGTCTACCAATTCTACATCATTTGGTTGGGCATTACTTGTATTCAATATAAAATCCTAAATTCGGGTTTCCCAATAAATATTTTCTTTAATTTCACTAATCCAAGCATTAAATAGTTTTTCTCGCTTTTTGAACTCTGTAATTTTTTTTATCTCATCATAATCAGTATCCAAATCAGCCTGATGCTCGGGAATTCTACTAATTAATTTAACAATGTGAAATCCGTATTCACCACTCCCAACTTCTAATCTTTTTGGAAAACCTATTTCACCCTCTTCCAATTTATAAACTTGATCAAGAAGCTGTTTGTCTAATTGTCCAACTTCAAAAATTCCCAATAGCCCTTCAAATTTAGCTGTTTCTTTATCATCACTATATTTTGATGCGTAGTAAGCAAAAGAATTGATATTACTTTGAACGCTATCTCTAATTTCAGTTAATCTTTCAATAGCATTTAGATCAGCTGCATCATCACTTTTTGGCTTAATCAAGATATGCCTTGTGTTAATAGACTCACCTCTTTTTTCAATAAGTTCAATAATATGAAACCCAACTGGAGACTCTATAACCTCAGAAAGTTCCCCTTCTTTTAGCTTAAAAGCTGCAGCTTCAAATTCTGAATAGAATACACCGCGTTTTACAAAACCTAAATCGCCACCACCAGCTGCACTACCGGGATCATCTGAGTTATTCTTGGCTAATTCACCAAAATCGCCACCGTTTTTAATAGAATCTAAAAGTGCCTGAGCAAATAATTTAGATTTTTGTTTGAGTTTGTCACTCGATTTTGGATTTATGTAAATATGAGCAATCTTAAATTTTTCTGAGATTAATCCTAGCGAATCTTTAAAGGATTCAAAGAAATCCTTAACTTCTCTTCTTGTAACTTCAACATTTCCAAATTTTTGCCCTTTAAGCATGTCTGCCATAAGGTTTTTTCGAGTGTCTTCTTTCATTTCTCTACGGATTCTTTCAGTACTCATTCCATAGGCTTCTTCAAGCCTTTCTTTTGACCCATATTGTTGTGTATAATATGAAATGACCTGATCTAACTGTCTATTTACATCATCGTCGGAAACTTCTATAGTATCTAATACTGCTTGAGCATACAACAATTTATCTTGAACTAATTTCTCTAACAACTCAATTTTTATCTTCGGATCCGTTGGATCTAGCTTTCGTTGAGAAGCAAACATTGCAACCTGAAAGTCCAACTCTGATTGCAATATCACTTCGTCATCAATAACGGCTACTATTTTATCAACAATTTCTTGTCCAAAAATATTTGAAATAGAGAGTAGCAAAAGAAATAATAATATATTTTTCATCAAGTATCCTTTAATAAATCTTAACTTTTTTTTGTGTAATAAGACTATCTAAATAATTTCTAATTTGTTCCCTTTGTTTAAGTACAATATAACTTTTTCTCACATTATCCTTTACAAAATTAAATTTAGGGACAGTATTCTTTGGAATTTTATCAATCTGTTGAACAACAATAAAATTGTTTAGTTCCGTTTTTACGACCAGACTAATTTCCTTTCTGAAGAGTTTTTGAAGAACTCGTATTGTTCTCTTAGATTGAATTTCTGACAATTTAAAAACACTATTCTGCCGGTTTTCAATTAAGGCACTATCTTTCTCAACACCTGCTAATGAATTTAGCCAGCCATTTGAAATTGCTCTATTTCTAAATGTAATAGCGCTTTCCTCATTTTTAAAAGCTATATAATTAAGAATGTGAACATCATCCGAAAAGCCGTAGTCATCTTTATTCAAGGCAAAATACTTAATTAAATCTGCCTCAGAATAATTTACGGGATGCATATTTAAATAATCATTAATAGCTATTGATGCTGCTAACTCTCTCCCAGATGATTCTAGTATTTTAGTATAATTTTCTTCATTAAGAAGTTGATTCTCATCCGATATTTGGTGAAGAATTTCGGTTTCTATCCAATTTCTAATAAACTCTTCTTTATATTTTGAAATTCCTGCAACATCACCCAATTGAATATTTAATTCTCGTTGAGTAAGTTTAGCTCTACCAACTTCAGCGACATAAATATCCTGTTCCTTTTTATCTTCATTACAAGCAAGGAAAAACATTAAAGAGGCTGCAAATATCAGCCATAGATTATTTTTTGTAAGCGTTTTCTAACTCCTCATAGAATAATGTTGGACTGTATACTTTATTTAATCTAGAAACATAACTATTTTCCAACTCTGCACTCTCTATATCTTGGTAAGCACTAGTCACTTCAGCTCTAGCTTCTTCAAAAGTTTTAATACGTGATGGATCTTTCTTTACCAACTTTAGAATACTCCAACCATTGAGATTTTTAATGATTTTTGAATAATCTCCCTCATTATCTAATTCAAAAGCGGCTTTGGAGAAAGCATTTGCACCTGCATCAATCAAACCATTGTTGCTTGTGTTAATACCCTTCTTTTCATTGTATTTTGCTAATAGGGTATCAAACTCAGCACCATTTACTAACAGCTGGTGATATACATTTGCTAGAGAATCACTTTTCGTAAACAATTCAACAAATTGAACTCGATCAGGCCAAATGTAACTTTCTTTCGTATCTTGGTATAATTCAACAATTTTAACGCTATCCATTTTCATTCCATTCCATACTTCATCTTCCTGCAATCTAAAAATCAGAATACCATTTTTGTATTCATCCATTAAACTGACAAATTTAGGATCATTCTCAACTAAGGTTTGTGCCTTTCTTTCAATAACTTTATCATCCTTGAATTTATCATTTAATTCATCAATGCTTTTTGCATTAAGCGGTTTCCCTAACATTTTCGGGTCTTTTAATCCATATGTAAACAAACTGTCTGTTGTAAACTTATCATTCCCAATTGCAAATATCACAGAGCTTCCATAATTTTTACTGAGATCACTACTCAAATAATCTTTATCAAGTGTCATATCTCCTAAATTTGACACAACATTTTTGAGTACTTCATCGTGCATTACAAAATTAAGCTCATTAGCATATTTTTCAACCAAGGCATCATAGTCACTTTTTCTTCTAGTCTTTTCAAACAAATCTCTTAAATTCTTTTTTTCATCTTCAAAGCTTGGGTACTCTTCTTTACCTGTTACTTTAATAATATGAAATCCAAATTGTGTTTCAATAAGATCAGAAATTTCGCCTACTCCTAAATTAAATGCTGCTTCATCAAAAGGTTGAACCATTTGTCTTCTTCCAAAATATCCTAAATCCCCATTTTTTTGTTTTGATCCTGGATCTTCAGAATATGTAGCAGCTAAGACTCCGAAATCCTCGCCTTTCTTTGCTCTATCTAATAAATCATTTGCCAACTTAATCCGACTTTTGTCATCCACTATCCCAGCTGGGCTTTCATTTTTTATTAAAATATGGCTCGCTTGAATTTTGGGAGTTCTCTTTTTTCTTTCTGTAACCTTTATGATGTGGTAACCATATTTTGTTTTTAACGGAGTTGGATTAACAGTTCCTACTGGTGTGCTGTAAGCTAGTTCTTCAAATTCTGGCATTATCATACCTGCAGTAATATAATAAATGTCGCCACCTTTATTTTTAGAAAACTGGTCATCTGAATGTTTTTTTACTTCATCTTCAAATTGAGATCCGTCAATAATTCTGTTGATGATATCAAGAGCTTTCTTTTTTGCTTGCTCATCAGTGAGAGTATCAGTTCTAATTAAAAGATGACTAACTCTAAGCTCTTCACTTCTTTTATCATATAGAATTTTTAACCCTTTTTTAAACAATTCATTTTCTAAGAGGTATGAAGCACCAATTGTCTTTTCGTAAGCTCTAAGTTCATTCACAATTGATTCATCATTTGGTAGTCCTCTAACTTGTGCATCTCTTAACTTCATTTTGAAATTAACGTATAGATCCAAAAATTTCTTAAAGTTTTCTATTGAATCCTTTCGGGCAATTTCATAACTACCAACATTTTTAGCATAAGCTTTCTCAAACTCATCCATCTTAATTTCATATTCACCATATTCAGCAACAACTAATTCTGACTGCTTAGGGGCACATGATACAATCAAGATTATTAAGAAACCAACAATAGTATAGAAAAACCTATTTTGCATTAAAATCCTCCGTAATTTTTTGTATTTAGCCTTAAATTTTACCAATAGTATATCTGAAAATCAAGGCAATCAATTAAAGCAACAATCTAGTTTTTAAACTGTAATTTAATAATTATTTGAATACTACTTCTTCTTTTTTGTTTGATGGATTAAAGAATTCCTTTCCCAGAAAACACCATCTGTGTAACCTTGAATGTTTTTGTCTTTTTCAACTAATTCTAATCTTTTAGAAGCAATTGAAGCGAACTTTGTATCTAACTCAATTCCTACAAATTTTCTAGATAACTTTTTTGCAACAACAGCTGTAGTTCCAGAACCCAAAAAAGGATCAAACACAATATCACCTTCTTTACTACTAGCTAATATTATCTTTGCAAGTAGTTTTTCAGGTTTCTGCGTTGGATGCTCTGTATTTTCAGACATAGACCAGAAGGGAACCGTGATATCTGTCCATATATTTGATGGATGAGTTAAACGGAAACTACCATTATTTTGCTTTTCCCAATCCTTTGGCGAGCCATTTTCTTTATACGGTGCCATAACTCTTCTTTTTAACTTTACTGCATCAACATCATAATAATATTCGTCAGAAACTGTACCGAACCAAATATCTTCCGAAGAATTTTTCCAATTGAATTTAGCTCCTCTCCCCTTTTCTCTTTCCCATGTAATTCTATTATGCACTTTTAGATATTTATCTAGAATAATGTGGATTGATGTTGAAGAAAACCAATCACCGCAAAAATAAACTGAGGCGGTTGGTTTTAATAGTCGAAATAATTTCACAAATAAATTATCTAACCATTCAGAATATTCATCAATAGAACGTTTTGCAAACTTATTACTATTAAATGTTTTACTCATATTATATGGGGGATCAACAAATAGTAAATCGACAAAATTACTCGGTAAAAGATCCAATGCTTCAAAAGTATCTTGATTAATAATCTGATCAACTATCTCACTCAATTCAGCGTGAGAATCTAGTTTAAGAAAATTTTGGGAATATCCGATTATTTCTGATGGTGAAATTTTTACAGATCTATTATTTACTTTAGGTGGAGTTTTGCTCATTATTACCTTTATCTAACTTCAGATCCTGATGATATGTTTTCATTTACCTCAAGCACAATTAATTTTCCGTCTGCATCTTCTAAAGCTAAAACCATCCCCTCAGAAAGTTCTCCGAACAATTTTGCTGGTTGCAAATTACTTACAACTACAACTTTTTTATTTATAAGAGCTTCCGTCTCATAACTTTCTGCTATTCCGGCAATAATCTGCTTAGTTTGTTTTCCAACTTCAACTTGAAGTTTTAGAAGTTTGTTACTTTTCTTGATTTTTTCTGCCTTAATAATTTTTGCAACCTTTAGTTTAGTTTTGGTGAATTCATCAAAACTAATTTCTGGATCTTTTTCAACTACTAATTCTTCGGCTGGTAGTTTATCAACATGAACTTGAATAACATCATCATCAATCTTAGCAAAAAGTATTTCTGACTTATTCAATTGATGACCAGATTGCAAATTATCCTTACCGCTATCAAACCAGTCAACATGTTTTGAATTCAACATGGCAAAAATCTTTTCAGAACTTGATGGAATTACAGGAGAAAAAAGTTCTGCCAAAGTATAAATTGTCTGCAAACAAATATTAATCGTTGTACCACAAACTTGTTTATCTGATTTAACAGATTTCCAAGGTTCAGAATCGTTAAAATATTTATTGGCTATTCTTCCGAGATTCATCATCTCAAAAACGGCTTCCTTAATCCTATATTTTTCTAATAAAAATGAGACCTTTTTGGGATAATTTTCTAAAATCTCTAACATCTGCTCATCTTGAAGATTAAGAATTGCTCTTTCTGGAACTTTACCCTCAAAATGTTTCTGAGCAAAAATAAAAGTTCGGTTAATAAAATTCCCTAATATATCAGCAAGTTCATTATTGTTTTTTGCCTGAAATTCCTTCCAATAAAAATCTGTATCCTTATTTTCTGGTAAGTTGCTGGCAAGTGTATAGCGAAGAGGATCAGCTGGGAATAAATCTAAAAATTCGTTTACATCGATTCCCCACCCTCTTGATTTGGAAAATTTCTTGCCCTCAAAATTCAGGAATTCATTCGCTGGAACATTTTGCGGGTAGATATATTTAACTTCATTATTAGCATTCCAAGCTTTTAACATTGCCGGAAAAATAATTGTGTGAAATACAATATTATCCTTACCGATAAATGCAACATACTTTGTATCTTCTTTTTGCCAGTATTCTTTCCACAAATCCGGTTTACCTAATTCTTCAGAAAGCACTTTAGTAGCTGAGATATAACCTAAGACAGCTTCAAACCAAACATAAATTACTTTTCCAACTGCACTATCTAGTGGAACATTTACACCCCAATCCAAATCTCTTGTAACTGCACGATCTTTTAAACCTTCTCTAAACCATCCTTTGCAATATTGAAGTACATTTTCTTTCCATCCATACTTTTCGTTCATTTCATCAATATACTTTTCAAGAAATTCTTGATAATCGCCGAGCGAAAAATACCAATGAGAAGTTTGTTTAAGTTCAGGAGTATCACCGCTAATTTTACTTTTCGGATTGACCAATTCATCTGGGTCATAAAGAGAGCCACAATTTTCACACTCATCAGAACGAGCTTCTTCAAATCCGCACTTAGGACATGTACCTTCAACATATCTATCGGGCAAAAACATTTTTGCATTGTTATCATAAAACTGCATTGACTTTTTCTCTTTAAGCAAATCATTTTCATGATAATTTTTAAAAAACTCTTGTGCAGTTTCATGGTGTTTGGGTATACTTGTACGGGAATAGATATCAAAACTCATCCCAAAGTTTTCAAAGGCTTTTTTATTTAACTCATGATATCTATCAATAATAACGTTTGGATTTACTCCTTCTTTATCAGCAGAAATAGTAATTGGGACTCCATGTTCATCAGATCCACAAATATAAATTATATCATCTCCCTTAAGTCTTTTATATCTCACATAAATATCTGCCGGTAGATATGCCCCACTTAAATGACCTAAATGAATTGGACCATTGGCATATGGCAATGCTGAAGTGACTAAAACTTTTTCTTTTTCCAACTTATCCTCATAATTTCGAAAATAGTTAACAAATATACATATAAATTAATATTCAATTAATAGGTTACTATAAAAGAACGACTAAAAATTGCTAGAAAACTCTTTTTAAAATAAATTGTGCCCAAAAATATATTGAGCACATAACAAAATAATAAATAAATTAAGAAAAATTAGCTATTGAGTCCTTTATACATATCTTCAATCAGCTCCGTATATCTAGCTTCAATTACGTTTCTTTTCAATTTTAAAGATGGGGTCATTTCACCGGCTTCAATTGTAAAAGGTTGACTAAGTAAAGTAAATTTCCTAACTTTTTCATAACTGGCCAATTTCTTCTGGAACACACCAAATTCCTTTTGCATCATTTCATCAATCTGTTTCATTTTCACTAAGTCTTCATTGGTGCTATAGGCAATTCTATGTGCGTCTGCGTATTCTTTAAGAGCTTCAAAATCTGGTACAATTAAAGCACTAATGAACATTCTCTTATCACCAATAATAATAAATTGATCGATATATTTACTTCCAAGGAATAGATTTTCAATCGGTGTTGGAGCTATATATTTACCGCCTGAAGTTTTAAACAAACTTTTCTTTCTATCAGTAATTAGCAAAAATCCTTCTGCGTCAAATACTCCAATATCACCTGTGTGAAGCCATCCATCTTTAATAATTTCAGCAGTCTCTTTTTTCTTTTTATAGTAACCTTTCATAATATTGGGGCCATATGCAAGAATTTCACCATCTTTAGCAATTTTTACTTCAACGCCAGGAGTCGGTTTCCCAACACTTCCAAATTTATAATCATTCTCTCTATTAACTGCTATAACTGGGGATGATTCGGTTAGACCGTATCCTTCTAAAATTAGTATTCCAACGGCTTCAAAAAATACACCTAATTCCCTTGCAAGTGCTGCCCCACCAGAAATAAAAAATCTTAGATTTCCTCCAGTAACATTCCTTAATTTAGCGAATACTAATTTTTCAGCTAATTTGTGCTTTACATTCAAAGTTAAGGGAATTGATTCATTTGATCTCTTGTGCTCTGCACATTCTTGACCAACTGTAATTGCCCAATCAAATATTTTTTGTTTTTTCTCTGGTTGTTTTTCCACATTCCTACGAATTTTATTATACATCCTTTCAAATAGTCTTGGCACACCAGTCATAACAGTTGGTTTGATTTCGCCCATATTCATCGCTATTTTCTCAATCCCTTCGGCGAAAGCAACTGTTGAACCACAAGAAAAAGCTAGATAATAACCTGCCATTCTTTCAAAAATATGACTTAGAGGTAGAAAAGATAAAAACGTATCTTTATCAGTTACATGAACAACTTCACAGGCTGCTTTAACATTAGATAAAATGTTTTTGTGTGTGAGCATTACACCTTTCGGTTCTCCGGTTGTGCCTGATGTATAGATAATTGTGCAGAGGTCATCCTCTTTTGCAAGTTCGATTTGTGTTTGTAAATGTTGGGAATGTTCTTGTTTATATAATTTTCCTCTCTCTAATGCTTGATCCATGGTGTATACATCATTCTCATCTTCGGGACCATCATTATTCATAATAATAATAAATTTAAGACTTTTACACTTAGATCTGATTTTTAGTACTTTATTTAACTGGAACTTAGTTGAAAGAATAACGCCTACTGATTCAGAATTATTAATCATGTACTCAATACTATCTGAAGTAGATACCGGATATAACGGAACATCTACAGCACCTAATGAAAGAATTGCTAAATCTGAATAATACCATTCTGGTCTATTCTCTGCAATGATAGCAACTTTATCTTCTCTTTTAACTCCAAGTGATGCTAAACCCAACGCAAGATTTTCAGTAATATCTCTAACTTCTTGATAATTAATATCAGTGTACTTACCATCAACCTTATGTTTTAAATAGGTTTTAGAACTTCCATAAGTCTTTGTAACAGTATCAAACATTTCGGGAATAGTTTTAAAATCTTGGATAGGTGGCATTTTTTCTCCTTTAAAATTCAATTAAAAATAACTCTGAATATCTTAAAATGCAAATGATGTTTTAATCCTAAAATCTAAAAACAAATCAGACTTTAATGAAAATTTTCTTACTATATAATATCCACATTAGACCAAGCCAAATAAAAATATAAGCTAGAGCCCAAACCAATGATGCATTAATGGGAGTTAACCATGTCAAAAACAAGTTAGAAAACAAATAATTTTTAACGGAAACTTCAGTTCCAGATGAATCGACAAATTTAATCATATACATTAATCTACCAACAATACCAGATAGGAAAAACACTGTGATAGCATTCATTCCATATACTTGAAAAGGTTTCACCCACCATGTGACTTTCTTAACATCAATAAACCAATAACAGATAGCTAAAAAATTTAATGCTAATCCACCAGTATAAAGTACATACGAACTTGTCCATAAATTTTTATTCATTGGAAACCAGCCATCCCAAATATATCCTGCCAACATCAGAAAACTGCCAAATACAAATAACCAAACTGTTTTTGTTGTCATATCACTTTTACTTTGAAGCCAGTGACCAGTTAGAATACCAATTAATGCTGTACTTATTGCTGGTAATGTGCTGAGTAGCCCTTCTGGATCCCAAACTTTAGTATAACGCCATAGGTGACCACTTAATAATAAATTGTCTAACCAAGCAGCAAAATTCGTTGTTTTTTCAAGATTAGCTGGACCAATGCCAGGTACCGGGACAAAAGTCATCAACAACCAATAAACTACTAGAAACGAAAATGTAAGATATACTTGAATTTTTAATGACAATTTAAGAAATAGAAATGAAGAAATCAGATAAACAACTGCAATCCTTTGAAGTACTCCAGGTATCCTAATTGTTGATAAATCGAAATATGGAAATCCACTTAAAACTAGTCCTAATAAGAAAAGAATAACGCTTCTTCTCAAAATATTTAGCAGTAATTCTTTTTGATTATCACCCCTTTCCTTTCTTTTTGAAAGTGAGAGTGTAATTGCAATTCCAACAATGAATAAGAAAAATGGAAATATCAAATCTGTCGGAGTGCAACCATTCCATTCTGCATGTCTTAGAGGTGGATAGACATTACCCCATGTCCCGGGATTATTTACCAAAATCATCCCGGCAATAGTAATTCCTCTAAATACATCCAAGGAAATTAATCTATCTTTTTCCCCCAAATAAACACCTCATATAATTCTAACATAAAAATACTTACAATTCCCTAATAATCACAATTCTATCTGAATATCCGATTATAATACATATCACATTTGCTTCAAGTATTAATGATTATGGTTGATTAACATTCAATTTATCTATTTCTTTACTATCTTAATTTTTGTTTATCCAAAATATTCAAGGAAAATTTTTGTTATGGGATTTGTCAGAAAAATTTATGATTGGGTTTTACATTGGGCTGAAACACCATATGGCCCAATTGCACTTTTTATTTTAGCATTTGCAGAGTCTTCATTTTTCCCTATACCTCCAGATGCATTGTTGATTGCTTTAGCTTTAGGTGTAAGAAGTAAATCATTTAAGTTTGCGGCAATATGTACAATAGCCTCCGTTTCAGGAGCTTTATTAGGGTATGCTATTGGTCATTTTGTTTGGTGGAATGGGGTTAATGAATTTTCCAATGTAGCCAATTTCTTTTTTGCCAATATTCCAGGATTTACGAGTGAGATTTTTTATAAAGTTAAAGATCTCTATGACGAATGGAATTTTTGGATAATATTTACTGCCGGTTTTACACCAATTCCATACAAGGTTTTTACAATAACTGGTGGAGCTTTTAATATCAATTTGGTTCTATTTTTAATTGCATCTATTGTTGGTAGAGCAGGAAGATTTTTCTTAGTTGCTTTCTTAATCTGGAAATTCGGAGATCAAATAAAAGGTTTTATTGACAAATACTTCAATTGGCTCGCTATTGGTTTTACAGTTCTACTCATTGGTGGGTTTGTAGGAATAAAATATCTGTTTTAATATTAAAAAGCTAAAGAGGAATTGTTTAATTTCGTACCCTCTTTAGCTTTTATTTTTTTATAGTTTTTACTTTCTTAGTATATCATTAGCTTTTTCAATTACATTCTCAATTGTAAATCCAAAATTTTCAAATAATATATTTTGTGGGGCAGAAGCACCATAATGATCAAGTGATACAATTGCTCCATCAAAACCAATATATTTTTCCCATCCTTGAATAACACCGGCTTCAATTGAAATTCTAGCTTTGACATTTTTAGGCAATATAGAATTTTTATAATCTTCACTCTGCATTTCAAATATTTCCCAGCTTGGAAAACTTACAACTCTAGTTTTAGTACCCTTAGTTTCTAATGCAGCTGCTGATTTCATGGCTAAATCCACCTCGGAACCTGATGCCATCAAAATGAGTTCTGGTTCGCCCTCTGAATCTTTTAATATGTATGCTCCTTTGGAAACACCTTCTGCAGAACCAAAAACTTCGCGATCAATAATATTAAGATTTTGGCGAGTAAGAGCCAATGCAACTGGACTACCTTTATGTTCTAAAGCAAATTTCCATGCGTAGGAAGTTTCATTTGCATCGGAAGGTCTTATTACTACCACACCAGGAATGGTTCTAAGAGCTGCAAGATGTTCAACTGGCTGATGAGTTGGGCCATCTTCGCCAACTCCAATACTGTCATGAGTAAAAACAAAAATTGGTTTCAATTCAGATATTGAAGCTAGCCTTAAAGAAGGTCTTAAATAATCAGAGAATACTAAAAATGTACCCGCATATGGTATAACTCCACCATATATTGCAATTCCATTCATAATTGCTGCCATCGCATGTTCTCTTATTCCATAACGAACATATCTGCCTTCGGGAGTCTCATTGTTAAAGTCTGGGAATCCTTTAAGAGCAGTATTGTTTGAGGGAGTAAGATCTGCCGAACCCCCAAATAAAGCTGGAAGTTCAGAAACAATTTCGTTTAATACTTTTCCAGAAGCACTTCTGGTTGCCATTGATTCACCATAGTTTTCAAACTTCGGTAATTTTTCTTTCCAGCTTTCACCCAAATCATTATTCATCATTTTGTTTAGTAGCTCAGCGTCATCCGGAAATTGATTTGAGTATTCCTCAATTAATTTATCCCACTCATTTTCATAATTTTGACCATTTTTTTTCAGTTCGTTAAAATGATCATATACCTCAGGCGGGACATGAAAATTTTCATTTTCCGGGAATCCTAAATTTCGTTTTGTTAATATAATCTCATCGTCACCCAGTGGTGATCCATGAATTCCAGCTGTGCCTTGTTTATTTGGGCTTCCATAACCAATTACAGTTTTTGTGATTATCATCGTGGGTTTATCTGTTTCATTTTTTGCAAGTTCAACAGCTTCTTCAAGTGCTGTTAGATCATTTACATCATCAACTATTAGTAAGTGCCAATTATATGATTCAAATCTTTTATATACATCATCAGAATTTGATAAAGTAGTTGATCCATCAATAGTGATATTATTATCATCATAAAAAACAATTATTTTGCCGAGATTATTATGCCCAGCAAAAGAAGCTGCTTCATGGGATATTCCTTCCATCAGATCACCGTCGCCAACTTCAACAAAAATATGGTGATCAAAAATATTGAAATTATCTCTATTGAATATAGCAGCAAGGTGTTTTTGAGCAACTGCCATTCCTATTGCATTTGTCAACCCTTGCCCTAATGGACCAGTAGTTGTTTCAACACCCTCTGTTTTCCCAAATTCCGGATGACCAGGAGTTAGACTGTTCCATTGTCTGAAATTCTTTAGTTCATTTAAAGATAAATTGTATCCAGATAAGTGTAGAATGCTATATAGCAACATACTTCCATGCCCACCAGAAAGAATGAATCTATCTCTATTTAACCATTTTGAGTTAGAAGGATTGTGTTTCATTATTTTAGCGTAAAGTAAATAAGCAATAGGTGCGCAACCCATAGGCATCCCAGGATGGCCCGATTTTGCTTTTTGAATTGCATCTACCGCTAACAATCTAATCGTGTTAATACATTTTTCTTGAATTGAATTTTGTGTTTCGGTCATATTATTTCCTTAAGAAATTGAGATCTACCAATCTGTGAATTTATTAGATGTAAAGTTAAATAAATTAGCAATTATTTAACGATAATTGTTTGTGAAGAGCCTATAATTCATGTTCAATCTTTCTATTTTTATGAATAAAGTAACTAATAAATAGAAATAGAATAAACGCAAATGAACATAATATACTTTCAACCGCTTGAAGCATTCCAGGGACAACTCTTGTAAAAATGAAGCCTGGAATAAATGTAATGCTGAATCCCCAAAATAAAATTTGATTAAGCTTTGTTTTGTTGCTAACTGTATTGTTATAATTCTTATACCCTAATAATAAAATGGTTATTAGAATTGGCAGATAATAAAATACACCATATAAAAATCCTAAGGGATAATTATAAGATGCATAAATTACAGTACATTTTGTAACCACAAACTCATCGATTACCAGTAGATAGTATGTTCCAAAAAATATTGCCGGAAGAAATATTAAGTAGTAGACAATTCTATTAAAGTTCCAAAATTTTAATGCAATGTATAATGACAAAGGCGGCATAAAACTAACCGTTAGCAAAGCAGAATAGGCTAAAAAAGAGGTGCGAATACCAAGCCCACAGATAATAAACTCAACAAATTGATATGAAAATAATAGTGTAAGTAAAGACAACGATAAAATATTTATTTTGTTCTTTTCTGAATGATAAAGCAGATTTAGAATCAATACTAATTCAATTGAAGTCAGGAATAGAGATAATAAACCTTCAAAATTTTCCATAGGCAAATTTAATATCTAGGAGCTATTATTAAAATAATAGCTCCTAATTTTATTAGATAAATTATTCCTTCGGTCCAACCATATTTCCCGGACGAACATATTCCTTAAATTGCTCAGAGGTTAATAATCCCAATGCTACAGCTGCTTCTTCAAGTGTTGTGTTTTCAGTGTGTGCTTTTTTTGCAATTTTTGCAGCATTATCATATCCAACATGTGGATTGAGAGCGGTTACTAACATTAATGAATTTGTCAAATGATTTTGAATGTTAACTTCATTTGCCTCAATACCAACTACACAGTTATCAGTAAAACTTTCGCATGAATCTGCAATAAGTCTGATTGATTGAAGTAAATTAAAGATCATTACAGGCTTAAAAACATTTAATTCAAAATTACCACTTGCTCCCCCAAAATTGACAGCTGTATCATTGCCCATAACTTGCGCACAAACCATTGTCATTGCTTCTGATTGAGTGGGATTTACTTTCCCAGGCATAATTGAACTACCAGGTTCATTTGCAGGCAAATTGATTTCACCAAAACCGCATCTTGGGCCTGAACCAAGCCATCTTACATCATTGGCAATTTTCATTAATGAGGCGGCTAGTGTTTTCATTACTCCACTTGCTTCAACAATTGCATCATGTGCTGCCAATGCTTCAAATTTATTAGGAGCTGATACAAATTTCAATTTCGTAATTTCAGAAATTTTTGATGCAGCTAAGTCGGCAAATTTTGGATGAGTATTCAAACCAGTTCCAACCGCTGTTCCACCAAGAGCCAATTCTGAAAGTCTTGGAAGACAATTATCAATTCTATCAAGACCATTAGTTAATTGTTGAACATAGGCAGAAAATTCTTGTCCTAATGTTAAAGGAACTGCATCCATTAAATGAGTTCTACCGATTTTAATAATATCTTTGAACTCACTAGACTTTACTTGTAATGCATCGCGGAGTTTTGTGATCATTGGAATTAATCTTCTATGAATTTCTTCAACCGCAGCTATGTGCATTGCAGTAGGGAAAGTATCATTAGATGATTGAGCCTTATTAACATCATCATTAGGATGAATTGGATTTTTACTTCCTAATTGGCCACCAGAGATTTCAATTGCTCGATTAGCAATTACCTCATTTGAGTTCATATTAGTTTGTGTCCCACTTCCGGTTTGCCAAACGACCAATGGAAAATGTTCATCTAACTTCCCACTGATCACTTCATCCGCAGCTTCAGCAATAAGTTTTGCTTTATCATCACTAATCATTCCGAGTTCATTGTTTGTCAAAACTGCTGCCTTTTTCAGAATGCCTAATGCTCTAATAAGTTCACGCGGAAATCTTTCTCCACCTATTTTAAAGTTCATTAAAGATCTTGCGGTTTGAGCTCCATAATACATATCAGCGGGAACTTTTACTTCACCCATAGTATCTGATTCAATTCGGTATTCCATATTATCCTCAATAATTTATTTATGTTGTTTAATTGTAATTCTATTAGCACCAACGAATTTGCTTGAGTAATAGTCATTATCCAATGAAGAGACAATAACTCCTTTTGATGAACTTGCATGTGCAAATAAATTATCGTCCAAGTAAATTCCAACATGACCAGGGAAATATCGTCTAGATGTATCAAAGTAAATTAAATCGCCAAATTTCAAATCAGCTTTACTTTTAAATATATTCCATGTTCTATATTGTTCTCTTGCTGTCCTTGGTATATTAACATTCAAACTATTCTTATATACATTCTGAGTAAATGCAGAACAATCAATTCCATTTCTTGATTTACCGCCGTAACGGTATGGTGTGTTCAAGTAACCTACTATTTCAATTAAAAATTTTTCTTTTTTTTTGTTGGTTTCAATTACTTTATTCAATTTATCAAGAATACTTTGAGCCTCATCGGAAGTAACTCTAGACGGTGGTTGAGTTATTTCATCTTCAACTTTAGTGGGAGAAGTAGATTTATTATTAGTTGGATTCTTTTTTGATGATGTAGTATTTCCATATCTTTCATGATAGGTAGAAGATGCACACGAATTTAATAAAATTGGAATGACAATTAAAATGGTTAATCTAAATACTATAGATATTTTTTGCATTTAAAATATTTATCCAAGATATGCTCTTAAATTTCGACTCCGAGAAGTATGTCGTAATCTCCGGATAGCTTTTTCTTTTATTTGTCTTACTCGTTCACGAGTTAAATGAAATTGTTCACCTATTTCCTCAAGAGTTAAAGAATGTTCTCCATCGAAACCAAAATATAATTTAATAACTTCAGACTCTCTATCAGTAAGAGTTGAAAGAGCTCTCTCAATTTCATTTCTCAATGAGGCAGACATTAAGGAAGTATCGGGTAATGGATTCTCGTCGCTGGCTAGAACATCCAAAAGACTGTTTTCTTCACCTTGACTAAATGGAGCATCCATTGATACGTGTCTTGTTCCCATTTTAAGAGTTTCAGAAACCTCGTCTAAGTCCATATCTAATTCTTTGGCTATTTCTTCGGTAGTTGGTTCCCTTTCATATTCTTGCTCAAGGCTATTATAAGCTTTACCAATTTTATTAAGTGCGCCAACTCTATTTAACGGTAATCTAACTATTCTTGATTGCTCAGCTAAGGATTGCAAAATTGATTGTCGAATCCACCAGACGGCATAAGAAATAAATTTAAACCCACGAGTTTCATCAAAACGTTTTGCGGCTTTAATTAATCCTAAATTACCCTCATTTATCAGGTCTCCAAGTGATAAACCTTGATTTTGATATTGTTTGGCAACACTTACAACAAATCTTAAATTAGCTTTTACTAATTTTTCCAGCGCTATTTGATCACCACGCTTTATTTTAATTGAATATTCGATCTCTAGATCAGGAGTCAAAAGATCAACTTTCCCAATTTCCTGAAGATATTTATCTAACGAATGACTATCTCTATTTGTAAATTGTTTTGAAATTTTCAAAAAAGCTCCATATTATTTTCAGAATTTACAGAGTCAACTATTCCAACTATCGACGCATCTACTGGTGCCATATCTACATCCATTGCTATAACTGCTTCACTGGAAGTTGCATAAAAGATAACTTCGCCTGGTCCAGCTCCAATAGTATCAACAGCAATTATTGGATCTCCCAATTCTTCCATCATCGCATTAAGAGGTTGAACAAATTGCATTTTATAACTTTTTAAAGTTTCATATTTTCTTGTTGCCCAAATAGTACCAATTACTTTACCTAATAACATTAGTTTTCCAATCTTTATGAAGAACTTTAAGAAACCGAAATATCTAATTTATCAACAATTGCCATAATTACTGCATCAATTGGTTTATTCTTTGTTTGAGCAGTTTGTCTTGCAGAGCTTCCACTTGCATATAATACAACTTCACCTACACCAGCACCTACAGAATCAACGGCAACAATAAAGTTATCTTTCAGATTGTTTTGCAAGTCTAATTGCTTTACTATTAAAAATTTCGCCCCGACTAATTTTTCATCTTTTCTTGTCGACCAAACTGTACCGATTACCTTCCCTAGTAACAAAGTATACTTCCTTAGATGATTTATGAGTTATTTAACAATAATTTTAGATTATTTATATCCGTTCTAAAACATACACAGAACAAGAAATAATCTCAATACATATTTAAAGTAGAAAACTAGTGCCATTTAAATTATTTTCGACTTTAAAATAATCGGCAATGGTTTTGGCAACATCTGAGAAGCTACCTCTAACACCCAAATTTTTAGCTTCTGAATTTGGTGAATAATAAAGTAACGGAACATATTCCCGGCTATGATCCGAGCTATTTGATGTTGGATCATTTCCATGATCTGCTGTAATAATTAATTTATCAGTTTCATCCATCTCATCTAATATATCCGGAAGGTTAGTATCAAACTCAATCAGGGTTTCATGAAATCCAACAGGGTCATTTCTGTGCCCAAAATAAACATCAAAATCAACGAGGTTTGCAAATATAAAACTATTCTCTTCAGATTTTAAGTGAGAAATAATAGAGTTAATTCCTTCAATATTTGATTTAGTTTTAATATTGGACTTTATACCTCTATAATTAAAAAGATCGTTTATCTTTCCAATTCCAATAGTGTTTATATTATTTGCTGATAGAACATCTAATATTGTTGGTGATGGAGGATTAATTGAAAAATCTTTTCTGTTTGTGGTTCTTTCATAATTCCCTCGAGAACCAATAAAAGGACGAGCAATAATTCGACCTACACTATGCTCGTTAATACAAATATGCTTTCTTGTATTTTTACAAATTTCATATAGCCTATCTAACGGAATTATATCTTCATGAGCAGCAATTTGGAAAACAGAATCTGCAGAAGTATAAACTATTGGATGACCGGTCTGAATGTGCTCGTCGCCCAATTCATCCAATATCTGAGTTCCGGAAGCGGGTTTATTTCCAAGGAATCCATTTAAATTATTTCTTTTCAAAAATTCATCCATCAGCTCTAGGGGAAAACCTTGGGGATAAGTAGGGAAAACAAACTCAACAACAACACCTCCAATTTCCCAATGACCTGAGGTTGAGTCTTTTCCATTAGATACTTCAAGCATTTTTCCATATGAAGCCATTGGAGTTGATGTAGAACCGAATCCGAACATTTTTCTAATATTACCCAAACCCATTTTTTGTAAATTTGGTAAATCAAGACCATCCATATATTTGGCAATATTCCCGAGAGTGTTACTTCCGACATCTCCATATTTATCGGCATCAGGTAATTCACCAATGCCAACACCATCAAGAATTATTAACAAAAAATTATTCACTTACGTTCTCACTAATTAATACTTTTTACTGTATTCCCACCTTTTTGATACGCTTTATTTAGTGCTAGTTCAGCATTTTGCAATACCTCTTCAATATCAGTCTTTTGATGTGCTGAAGCAACTCCAATCGAAACAGTAAATGTTGTCTGTTTGGAAACTACAGATATTGGCTTACGTGCAATTTTAATTCTCAATTTTTCAGCCCAAAGAAATACATCTTTGGTAGAAGAATTAAAAAAATAAACTGCAAACAATTTCTCACCTAGCCTGCCAAGTATATTTAAGGGGGTAATATCGCTTTTTATGGATTCGTTAATGGAAGATAAAACTTTTGGGAACGGATCGGTTTCAAACAACGATCTTTCTTCTAAAAAGTCATCAATTTGAATCAAAGCCAAAGCGCATGGTGCTTCGAATTCATTAGCTTTAATAAGATCTGTACTAACTTGGCTTGAAAAAGCATTGTAGGTTAAAGCCCCGGTTTCAACATCAACAGAAAGAAGATTTTTTAATATTGAATGTGTTGAATATGTGTATACAAAAAATGAAAATATTTTTACTGCACTGCGCATAAATTTTATATCTGAATTTGTATAGATTTTTTTCTTCAAACTCTCAAAACACAGAACACCAAAATTCTGATTTTCATAAACAAGTGGTAGTGCTAGAAATGATCCTCCTAAACCTACATTTTCGTTTTTAGCAAATCTAATATAATTGTCTATGCTTGTATCATCAATGTTTACCGGCATTCCACTAAGAATAGCCTTACCAACTAGAGTTCCATCTATATCAACTTCTAAATTTTCACCGACATACTTAAGTGAGGTTTTGTTTTCTGTTTTTGAGATAATAAACTTCTGACTTGCTGGCTGAAAATACACAAATGTAAATGCATCATAGTGTATGAGGTTTTTTATCGCACTATCAATAGTTTCTTTAATGTCATCATCATTATCGAACTTTCTATCAGTCTTTAATATGTTTAGTAATGTTTCTAATCTTTGTTCGGCTGTAGAGCCTGAAAATTTTTCGTCAAACAAGGAAATAATAATTGCAATAATTCTTACAAATCTTCCCAACGAATAAACAGTTTCAATTCCAAATGCATCTGAAGCTTTAGAGTCAACAACCAAAACTCCTGTTAGAGTTTCCGCATAAAAAAGTGGAACGCCTACTAAACTTTTAATTCCCTGAGGAGTATCATAATAACGGATAACATCGAGTTCGGCATTAGGAGAAATTTCATTTAAATGAACGGGTTCTTGATTCTGAACAACTTTACTAATAATATCATCTTCAAGCGGAAAATGTTTTTTTGTGATAGCATCTTCAGAATTACTGAAATATTTTTGAATAGATAATTCTTGATTACTATCACTATACCAGAAAAAGATTACACTATTAGCTAAATATGCGTCCTTAATTACATTCAATATTTTTTCTAGTACAAAAATAAATTGTTCATCACTATTCACATCTGCAGGTAATTCTTCAGAAACTATTTTACCAAATTGCTCTTTTAATTCTGCGGCCGAAATGTCACTTTTTAATCCAGATTGTAAACTTGGTTTGTAATTTTGAGAGGTAATTATATCAGAATTTTTGTTCTTAGAAACAATCTTTACACTTTCACCCAAATCTGTATCGTAATCAACTGCATCAGATATTATTGGTTCGTCTACAGAATAATCATCTGTTGAATCGGATTCTAAAAGATTTTTTATCCTTACAGAATCCCTTAAAAAAATAATAAATGCAACATAAACAACAAGAATTGCTGCGGTAATTGATTTAATAATTATGTCATCAGAAATGAGAGGGATAATAGCGAGCAGAGGAATAATTAAGAATATTAAAATTCTTTTTTTATTTCTGGAGCTAAAGATCATTAGGTATTATACTACATTTTCGTTTATAAAAACTATTTATTTTAGTTAATAATTATAATAAAAGTTTTTATAAATAGCATTATAAGAATAATTTAGATAACCTTGTCTCAACTTCTTTCTTACCTGTACCTTTAAGTGAAGAATAAAGAAAAAGATTATCGCCAATGCCTAATTCTGGGAACTGAATTTTTATTCGTTTAACAGATTTTGATTTGTCAGCTTGATTTAGTTTATCAATTTTGGATAGTATTATACTATACGGAATAGATTCATCAATTAATAATTCGTTTAAAAGTAGATCTAACTGAGTAGCAGAATGACGACTATCAATCAAATGATACGCCATGGCAATTGCTTCACTACTCATAATGTACTCAGTAATAAGTTTTTGCCATTCGTTTTTTGCTTTTAACGACACTTTTGCGTAACCATATCCAGGTAAATCAACAAGATAAAATTTATCTTCAACAAGATAATAATTAATTGTTCTGGTTTTACCTGGAGTAGAACTCGTTTTGGCAATATTTTTTTGTTTTGACAAAGAATTAATAAATGTAGATTTTCCAACATTAGATCTTCCACATAAAACTAATTCAGGTATTCCTTCTTTAGGTAGATCTTGAACTCTACCAACAGATTTTATAAATTTAATTTTTAGCATAAACAAAAAGAGCAGCTCTAAAGCTGCTCAATTAAATAATAATTTTATTATGAAATTATTTTTTTTCTTTTCCACCATCAAGCTCATCTTGCCATTTTTTTAATTCATCCCATTTACCATCAGCAGCCATTTTTGCTTGTTCTGCCCATGTTTTAGGATCGCGAGATTTAAAACTTCCACCAGCTTCAGTTAAAATTTCACTAATTTTTTCAGTTTCCGTTTCAGCCAATTTAGCAAAAGTAGAAATTCCAGAATTTTTAAGAAGTTCAGAAGTTTTAGGACCAATTCCTTCAACTTTTGTTAAATCATCAGAATCTTCAGATTGAGTATCTGCAACTACTTCGGCTTTAACTTCTTCAACAACTGACTCTTCAACAATAGCATCTTCAACCTTCTCTTCAACTTTCTTTTTTGTTTTTCTAGGCTTTTTTGAAGCTAAATCATTAAAGTCAACTAATTCAATTATTGCCATCTCGGCAGCGTCACCAACCCTGTTACCCAATTTTACGATACGGGTATAACCACCAGGTCTATCACCAATTTTAGGAATAACTTCACTAAATAATTCTTTTAACACATCCTTATCTTGAATATGTCTTGCTACTAACCTTCTAGCATGAACAGAATCATTCTTTGCTTTAGTAATTAATGGTTCAGCAAAAAGTCTAGTTTGTTTAGCTTTTGCTACAGTTGTAGTAATTTTCTTATGCTTGATTAAAGCAGTAGCTAATGCACGTAATGTTGCTGTTCTATGCGAAGCAGTTCTACTTAATTTTCTACCTTTAATTCTATGTCTCATTCTTTAAACCTTTTACAGAAATTAGTTGTTATCAGATTTATCGTTTACGTACTTGTCTACATCCATTCCGAAATCAAGATTATAAGTATCAACAATCTCCATTAACTCGGCAAGTGATTTACGACCAAAATTTCTAAATTTAAGCATTTCACTTTCGTCTTTACGTACTAAATCACCCATTGTTTTAATATTTGCAGCTTTCAAACAGTTATGTGATCTAACACTTAATTCCAAATCATCTACATTAGTAATCAATATTTTTCTAATTCTTTCGAATTCTAAGTCTTTTTCATTATCAACTTTATCTTCTTCTTGTTCAACATCAAAATTTATAAACATATTGATGTGATCTCTAAGAATAACACCTGCTCCTGACATGGCTTCTTCAGGTGTGATTGAACCATCTGTAATAACTTCCAAAATTAATTTTTCATATTCATTACTTTCACCAATTCTAACATTCTCAATATCGTATCTTACATTTTCAATTGGTGTGAAGATTGAATCGATTGGAACAATACCAATAGTTTGATCAGCTATATTTTGCTTAATGGCAGGAACATATCCTTTACCAAAACCAAACCTAAGTTCCATTGTAAATTTTGCACCATCATTAAGTGTCGCAATGTGTAAATCTGGATTTAATATTTCAATATCAGGACAACTTTTTTGAAAATCACCGGCTTTTAATTCACCACCACCATTTAATGTGATTTCTAATTTACTAGTTTGCTTATTCAATACTCTCATTCTAACTTTCTTCAAGTTTAGAATAATTTCAGTAACATCTTCAACAACACCAGGTACGGATGTAAATTCATGCAGTACACCATCAACCTTTATTGCAGTTATTGCAGCACCTGTTAAGGATGATAATAAAATTCTTCTGAATGATGACCCTAAAGTAACACCAAAACCTCTCTCCAATGGTTGTATAGTAAATTTACCATAAGTTGGAGTTGACGAAGCATCATCTAATATTACACCATCGGGCATTTTTATAAAAGGATAACTCATTTAGATTCCTCTAATTTGTAATTCATTTTTATGATAACTTACTTAGAATATAATTCGACAATTAATTGTTCATTTATATTAACTGGAATTTCTGATCTCTCTGGTATACTTACAAAAGTACCAGATAAGTTCGCTTTTTCTACTTCAATCCACTCATATGGATTCGATTTTCTAATTCTAAGTGCATTATGAAAAACATCCATCTTTTTACTTTGATCTCTAACTGCAATAACATCACCAGGTTTTAAAGAAAAAGATGGTATATTAACTGATTTGCCATTGACTGTTATATGTCTGTGGCTTACTAATTGTCTTGCCTGAGATCGGGATGCAGCAAAACCCAATCTGTAAACAGTATTATCTAATCTTTTTTCCAATAATTGGAGTAAGTTTTCACCAGTAATTCCTCTCATCTGATCAGCTTTCTTAAAAAGATTTCTAAACTGTTTTTCAAATAAACCATACATAAATTTCAATTTTTGCTTTTCTTTAAGCTGAACACCGTAATCAGAAACTCTTTTTCTACCAGCACCGTGCTGACCCGGGCCATATGGTTTATTACTTAATATCTTATCAAACTTTGGATTTCCAAAGATATTCTCACCAAATTTTCTAACCAATTTTGCTTTTGGACCTGTGTGACTTGCCATCTATAATATCCTTTTAAATTATACTCTTCTACGTTTTGGGGGTCTACATCCATTATGTGGAATAGGTGTAATATCTCTAATTGACATAATATGTAAACCAGCTGTATTTAATGCTCTAATTGCAGCATCTCTTCCTGATCCTGGCCCTTTAACAAATACATCCACTCTTTTTAATCCTAGATCATGGGCCTCTTTAGCTGCAGCTTCAGAGGTAGTTTGTGCCGCATAAGGTGTGTTTTTTCTTGACCCTTTAAAGCCATTTTTACCAGCAGACGACCATGAAATTGTATTTCCGTAAACATCAGTAATAGTAACTAATACATTATTGAATGATGCTTTAATATGTGCAATTCCAACAGCATCAACATGAACTTTCTTTTTTGTTTTTCTAGTAACCTTTGCCAAGTGAAAACTCCTTTAGCTATATTAATTTTTATTTTAGTCCAGCTGCTTTCTTTTTGCCAGCTACAGTTCTTTTCTTACCTTTTCGAGTCCGAGAATTAGTTTTTGTACGTTGACCCCTGACAGGCAAACCCCTTCTGTGCCTAATTCCTCTATAAGTACCGATATCCATAAGTCTCTTAATATTTTGCTGAACTTCACTTCTTAAAGCACCTTCAACTTTAATTTCAGCAGTCATTATTGCTCTTATTTTTGCAACATCTTCTTCACTAAGATCAATAATTTTCTTATTAGGATCAATACTAGCTTTTTCTAAAATATCTAAAGCGGTATGTTGACCAATTCCATAAATGTAGGTTAGTCCTATATAAGCTTTCTTTTGCTTTGGTAAATCAATTCCTGCAATCCGAGCCAAATTATTATTCTCCTAAATTACGTTTAACCTTGACGTTGTTTATGTTTTGGATTTTTGCAAATTACTCTAACTGCACCATGTCTTTTAATTATCTTACAATGTTCGCACATTTTTTTTACAGATGCCCTAACTTTCATAACAGCTCCGTTATTTATATCTATATGTAATTCTACCTTTATTCAAATCGTAGGGTGATAATTCGATAGCAACTTTATCGCCAACTAAAATTTTAATAAAATGCATTCTCATTTTCCCAGAAATATGTGCTAATAATTCATGGCCATTCTCTAACTTAACCTTAAAATGAGCGTTAGGTAAAGTCTCTGTAATTACTCCATCAACTTTTATTGATTCTTGTTTAGCCATTTTTAATAAACCGACAATATTTCTGGATAATCATTTATAATTGCAACTGTATGCTCAAAATGAGCAGATGCTTTTTTATCTTTCGTCAAAACTGTCCAACCATCTTCTGCAACAGTAACTTCATAAGTCCCAATATTAATCATTGGTTCGATTGCAATAGTCATACCGTTTTTAATTTTTGCTCCACTGTTAGCTTTCCCAAAGTTTGGTATTTGCGGATCTTCATGTAAATGCCTACCAACACCATGTCCACATAAATCTTTCACAATAGAAAAACCTTTACTTTCAATATAATCTTGAATTGCAGCAGAAACATCTCCAATTCTATTATTTTTCCTTGCTTGTTCAATTCCTACATATAACGATTTTTCTGTAGCTTCCATCAATCTTGAATTTTCTTCGCTAATATCACCAATTGCGATTGTTATGGCCGCATCTCCAAAATAACCATTTTTATCAACTCCAATATCAACAGAAAGCAAATCACCATTTTCAAGAACTCTGTTACTTGGTATTCCATGAACAACCTCCTCATTTATAGAGGAACAGATGGTCCCTGGAAAATCTATTGAACCTGATTGAGAATAACCTTTGAAAGCTGGGATTCCATTATTACTAAGAATATAATCTTCAGCTATTTTATCAAGTTCTAATGTTGTTTTACCAACTTCAGCATATCTTTTTACAAGTTGCAAAGTTTCAGCAACTATTTTTGCACTTTCACGAATATAATCAATTTCTTTTTTACTTTTAATTATTATCACAGAAAACCAGTTATTTACGGCCTTTCATCTTACCGGATTTCATAAAACCATCATAATGTCTCATTAGCAAATGGGATTCAATTTGCTGAAGAGTATCTAAGGCAACACCTACCATTATTAACAAACTTGTTCCACCAAAAAAGGAAGCAAAACTCCCTGAAACACCTAATCTTGAAACAAAAGCAGGCAATATAGCAACTATTGCTAAGAAAAAAGAACCAGGTAATGTTATTTTTGTTAGGATATTATCAATGAATTCTGACGTCTGCTTGCCTGGCCTTATTCCAGGAACAAATCCACCTTGCTTTTTCATCGTCTCTGCAACTTCTTGCGGATTAAAAGCAATTGCAGTATAAAAATACGTAAAGAAAATAATTATCAATGCATATATAAACGAGTATGTAAAAGAGGTATAAACAAAATACCCCGCCATACTTTGAATAAATTCATTATCAGGGAAAAAAGATAATACTGTGCTAGGCAAGAACATTATTGCTTGAGCAAATATAATTGGCATAACGCCTGCTGTATTCACTCTTAATGGTATATACTGAGTAACTCCACCATAAACTTTTCTTCCTACAACCCTTTTAGCATATTGAACAGGAATACGTCTTGTACCTTGAGTTACTAAAACAATTCCTGCAATAATAAAGGCCATCAAAACAATAATTGCAATTTCAATAACAATATTTCTTGCTCCAGAATCAATTAGTCTAATTTCATCTAAAATAGCAAACGGTAAACGGTTAATAATGTTAATGAATATAATTAGGGATATTCCATTACCAATACCTTTCTCAGTAATTTGTTCACCCATCCACATCATAAAAACGGTACCAGCTACTAAAAGAACTACAGAAGAGAAAATGAATCCTACACCTTGAATTTCCGCCGGAACAACAGAAACTCCATTAAATGAAGTATTCATAATAACACCAGTAACAACACCCAAACCTTGAAACAATGAAATAAGTACTGTTCCGTACCTAGTTAACTGAGTTATTTTCTTTCTTCCTTCTTCACCCTCTTTTTGCAACTTTTGAAAATAAGGTATAACTGCTCCACCAAGTTGGATAATAATGGATGCAGAAATATATGGCATTATTCCAAGTGCAAAAATCGCAGCATTTGAAAATGCACCTCCGGCAAACATATCATACAAACCAAGTAAGTTATCAGTAGTCTTATTAGCCATTGCATCAGCCAATAAATGTGAATCAATACCCGGTAAAGTAATATGAGCACCAACCCTTACAATTACTAAAAGAGCGAGTGTGTATAGAATTCTATCTCTTAACTCATGGATCTTGAAAATATTTCTGAATGTTTCCTGGATCTTTCCCATTAGTCTTTAATCTCTTTTAAACTACCACCGGCAGCTTCTATTTTTTCTTTTGCGGAATTACTAAAGTATTTTGTTTCAACTATTAACTTAGCTTTTAATTCACCATTCCCTAATATTTTGAATGGAGTATTTAGCCTTTTAATCACACCATTTTTATGTAATATTTCAGCATTAACAGTGTCATTTATTTTCTTTGAATCAACCAATTTTTGCAATATATCTACATTAACCGCTTGATATTCTATTCTAAATATATTTGTAAACCCACGTTTCGGAACTCTTCTTTGAAGAGGCATTTGTCCACCCTCAAACCAAGCTCTACTCTTAAAGCCAGATCGTGATCTTTGGCCATTCATACCTTTAGTTGATGTTCCGCCTCTACCAGTACCTTCACCACGACCAATTCTTTTTCTTTTTTTAATTGATCCTTCAGCGTATTTTAGATTACTTAAAATGTCCATTTTTAAACCTTAGCCTTTAATTTCTTCCACTTTCACTAAATGGGAAACTTTATTAACCATCCCTCTTATTTGAGGAGTATCATTATGTTCTATTGTATAATTTGGTCGACCTAAACCAAGCGCTTTAATAGTCAACTTTTGATCTTTAGGTCTATCAATAACACTTTTTGTTTGAGTAATTTTTAATTTCATTTTCAATAATTCCTTACTTATGCACTAAATAACTGACTAATTTCAATATCTCTCTTATCAGCCATTGTTTTTGCATCAATTAGATTTAATAACCCTTGAAGAGTAGCTTTAACTTGGTTATGATGATTACTTGATCCTAAGGATTTTGTTAAAATATCTTGCACACCAGCCAATTCTAAAACTGCTCTAACGCCACCACCAGCAATCAAACCTGTACCAGGAGAAGCAGGTTTCAATAAAACTTTTCCCGCACCATATTTCCCAACAATAGTATGAGGGATAGTTCCTTTATGTAAGGAAATTCTATAAACATTTTTCTTAGCGTCATCAATACCTTTGGAAATTGCATCTGTTACTTCGTTTGCTTTTCCTAATCCAACACCAACGTGGCCATCACCATCACCAACAACTACGATGGCATTAAAACTAAATCTTCTACCACCTTTTACAACTTTAGCAACACGATTGATATGAACAACTTTTTCTTTTAGTGTATCTAATCCACTAACTTTTTTATGCTTCAATTTTTACTCCTTAATTTCAGAATTTTGTTGCCGGAAGAGGATTCGAACCTCTACAGACGGCGTCAAAGGCCGTTGTCCTACCATTAGACGATCCGGCAGACAGCACACTCACAATTGTTAAAATTTAAGTCCACCTTCTCTAGCACCTTCTGCAATTGCTTGCACTCTGCCATGGTAGCGATAACCACTACGATCAAATACTACTTCACTAATTCCTTTTTCAATTGCTTTTTCAGCAAGATGTTTTCCAACAATTTTACTTTTATCGATTTTACTTTTTGCATCTTTAATATCATTAGAAAGTTCTTTTGACAATGAAGAAGCCGACATTAATGTTACGCCATTGGCATCATCAATAATTTGAGTGTAAACTTGCTTGAGACTTTTGAAAACAGCTACTCTTGGTCTTTCTGCAGTCCCTGTAACTTTTTTACGTATTCTAATTTTATTTTTTAATCTTTTATTACTCATTTTAAATTACTTACTCCTATTTGGCGGCTGTTTTACCTGCTTTACGAACAATTATTTCATTAGAATATTTAATACCTTTACCTTTATAAGGTTCAGGTTTTCTAAAAGATCTGATTTTTGCAGCAACCTGACCAACCAATTCTTTATCGCATCCTGATACTTTAATTTGTGTCGGTGTTACAACTTCTACAGCAATTTCACCAGGAGGCATATAATATATTGGATGTGAATATCCAATAGTAAAGAGTACATTGGTACCTTTTAGTTCTGCTTTATAACCAACACCAACAATATCTAATGTTTTAGAGTAACCTCGAGTAACTCCTTCAACCATATTATTGACTAAAGCTCGAGTAAGTCCGTGTAGAGCTCTATTTTCTCTTAAATCGTTCGGTCTAGTAACTAATACTTCATCACCATCAACATTAATTAAAATATTTGGATGAAATGATTTTTCTAATTCGCCAAACTTACCCTTAACCTTAATTGAATTACCAGTTTGGGAAAATTCAACACCTTTAATATTTATTGGTTTTTTACCAACTCTTGACACGACTCAACTCCATAACTAAATTACCAAATGTGGCAGATTACTTCACCACCAACTGATTCATTTTTTGCTTGTTTATCTGTTAATAATCCTTTTGATGTAGAAAGAATCGCCAAACCCAATCCATTTAATACTCTTGGCAAATTATCTTTATCTACATAAGAACGTAATCCAGGTGTACTAATTCTTCTTAATCCAGTAATGGATGGTTCACCATTTTTATATTTTAAATGAACTCTAATTATGTTTTGCTTAGAATCTTCAATAACGTTAAAGTCTCTAATAAAACTACTGTCTTTTAATATTCCAGCCATTTTCAATTTCATGTTTGAAGATGGAATTTCAACAAATTTCTTCTTCGCATTCAAAGCGTTTCTAACTCTTGTCAAAAAATCTGCAATCGGATCTGTTACTGCCATTTATTAATTCTCCTATCTTTTACCAACTAGATTTTTTAATTCCTGGAATTTCACCTTTGAGAGCCATCTCTCTAAATACAAGCCTAGAAACACCAAATTTTCTCAAATAAGCTCTTGGTCTTCCCGTCATAATACATCTGTTACGTAATCTTACAGGTGAAGAATTTTTTGGCAATTTTTGCAAAGCTTCCCAATCGCCATTTGCCTTAAGTTCTTTCCTTAAATCAGCGTATTTATCAACTAATTTCTGTCTTTTCTCTTCTCTAGCAATTAAACACTTTCTTGACATAAATTTTCCTAGTTATGCATTGTTAATTTCTTTTTTCTTAAATGGGAAACCAAATGCTTTAAGCAATTCATAGGCTTCCGTATCTGTTTTTGAACTTGTGACAAATGTAATATCCATTCCAAGAACTCTCGAAACTTTATCTACATCTATTTCAGGAAATATGATATGTTCTTTAATTCCAAGAGTATAATTCCCTCTCCCATCAAAAGACTTATCTGGTACACCTCTAAAATCTCTAACACGCGGCATGGCAACACTAATAACTCTATCTAAAAATTCATACATTCTATCTCTTCGTAACGTAACCACTGCACCAATTTTCATCCCCTCTCTAAGCTTAAAATTAGAGATTGCTTTTTTAGCAGTTCTTACGCTCGCTTTTTGACCGGTAATTGTTTCTAAATCTTTTATAGCTTCATCTAAAATTTTAGAATCTATAGCCGCGGCACCAAGTCCCATATTAACAACAATCTTTTCTAACTTAGGTATCTGCATCTTACTCTTAAATGAAAATTGCTTCATTAAAGCAGGTGCAATTTCTCCTTTGTACTTTTCAAACAGTCTACAAGGAACTTTAACTTCAGTTACTTCCTTTTTTACTGTTTTCTTTTTTTCTACTTCTTTTTTATTTGATTTCTTTGTTTTCTCTGCCATTCTCTTCTCAATAGTCCATTTAGGTTATGCTAACATTTCTCCACTTTTCCTACTAATTCTAACTGATCTTTTCTTACCAGTTTTCTCATCTATTATTACTTTTTTCCCAATTTTGGTTGGTTCATTTGATTTGGGATCTAAGATCATAACATTAGAAGCATCAATTGCAGATTCCTTTTCAATAATGCCGCCTTGTGGATTTTGCTGACTAGCTTTTGTATGTCTTTTTCTTAAATTAACGCCTTCAATAATAATTCTATGGTTCTTTGGAAATACTTTTAATATTTTTCCAGTTTTTCCTTTAAAGTTACCTGAAATTACAATTACATTATCTTCTTTTTTAAGTTTCATCTATATTTCCTCTTTATAAAACTTCAGGTGCAAGTGAAATAATTTTCATAAATTTTTTATCTCTCAATTCTCTGGCAACTGGTCCAAAAATTCTTGTTCCTCTTGGTTCATTTTGAGTATCTAGTAAAACAGCAGCATTTTCATCAAATCTAATATATGAACCATCTGGACGTCTAACTTCTTTTTTTGTTCTTACTATAACAGCCCTTGAAACTTCACCTTTTTTTACACCAGCATTTGGGAGTGCTGCTTTAACCGATACTACAATCATGTCACCAACACCGGCATATCTTCTATTACTTCCGCCTAATACTCTAATGCATCTTATTCTTTTTGCACCAGAATTATCAGCAACTACTAAGTTTGATTCTTCTTGTATCATTTATAATAAACTCCCTATACAAACCTTATTTAGCTTTTTCAATAATTTCAACTAAACGCCAATTTTTATTTTTACTTAATGGCCGTGTTTCCATAACTTTAACTGTATCGCCCACATTACATTCATTATTTTCATCATGAACCATAAGTTTTGTGGTTTTTTTGAAATATTTTTTATAGATGGGATGGGCAACTTTCCTTACCATAGCAACTAAAATACTTTTATCCATTTTAGTTCCAACAACAACACCTACTCTGGATTTTCTAACTTTACGATTTTCCATTTATTTCGAATTACTCCTGGATTAATTTTCTTTTTGTTCTAAAGCTGATTTTAGTTGTCTTTCGTTTAATACAGTTTTTAACCTAGCTATATCTTTTTTAACACTAGCCAATTTAGCAGTATTTGTCAAACTTTTAAGCTCATGTTGAAATCTTAAATCAACTAAATTATTTTCTTCTTCATCTATTCTTTTAATAATTTCTTCTTTAGACATTTCAGTTATTTCATACATTTTCATTGATAATTTACCTTCAATTATTCGTAATCTGGTCTAATGACCACTTTTGTTTTAATAGGCAATTTATGTGATGCTAAGCTTAATGCCTCCATTGCTAATTCTTTAGATACGCCGGCAACTTCAAACATAACTCTACCTCTTCTAACTGGAGCAACCCAATATGATGGAGCAGCTTTCCCTTTACCCATTCTAGTTTCTAAAGGTTTTTTTGAAACAGATTTATCAGGAAATATACGAATCCAAACTTTTCCGTCTCTTTTCATTTTTCTGGTAATTGCAACTCTACATGCTTCTATTTGTCTACTTGTAATCCAAGCAGGCTCAAGAGCTTTCAGTCCTAAATCTCCAAAACTTACTTTAGCACCACGGGTAGCTTTTCCCTTCATTTTACCACGTTGATGTTTTCTAAACTTAACTCTTTTCGGCATTAACATAAATAAAAACTCCTAATTATCTTAATCGGTTACTCTTTTACCTAAAATTTCACCGCGACAAATCCAAACTTTAACTCCAATTGCACCATAAATAGTATGGGATGTTACACTAGCATAATCAATATCCGCTCTAATAGTATGTAACGGTATTCTGCCATCTTTATATTGTTCAGTTCTAGCCATCTCTGCACCACCTAATCTTCCTGAACACATAACTCTTATACCTTCAGCACCCATTCTCATTGAAGATGTAATTGCTTGTTTCATAGCTCTTCTAAATGAAACTCTTCCTTTAAGTTGATTGGCAATATTTTCGCCAACTAAGTATGCATCTAATTCAGGCCTTTTTATTTCATTTATCTGAACTTTTACTTCTTTATCAGTCAATTTTTTTAATTCTTGCTCTAATTGGGAAATTTCTTTACCACTTTTCCCAATAACCACACCAGGTCTAGAAGTATGTATTGTTAGAATTACACTTTTTGTAGTACGATTGATAATAATTCTAGAGACACCAGCTTTACTCAATCTTTGTCTAACATAATTCCTAACATCTTTATCTTCTTTTAATTTCGAAGCGTAACTTTTACTCTCATACCAATTCGATTCCCAACCTCGAATAATACCAACTCTTAAACCTATAGGATTTGTCTTCTGGCCCAACTAAACCTCCTGCAATTTTCTTTTTAGAGCTACAACAATTGTTAAGTGATTTGATCTCTTTCTAATTCTAAAAGCTCTACCCATTGGAGCGGGTAATATTCTTTTTATAGCAGGACCTTGATTAACATAGGCTTCTTTAACAAATAAATCAGCAGGTTCATGTTTTGATTCTTCATCTTTATTAAAAAGATTTGAGATAGCTGATCTTAAAACTCTCTCCGCATCTTTAGCAGCATGTTTAGAGCTAAAATGAAGAACTTCAATAGCTTTATCAACTGATTCCCCTCTGATAAGATCAATTACTAATCTCATTTTTCTAGGTGAAGTGCCTATATGTTTATTTGTAGCTTTTGCTTCCATTTACAATTTCCTCAAACCTATTATTTCATTTTTGAAGCTTTTTCAGCTTTTGTGCCAGGATGACCCCGAAAAATTCTTGTTGGTGAAAACTCACCTAATTTATGTCCAACCATATTTTCAGATATATATACTGGAATCATTTTATTACCATTATGAACAGCAATTGTGTGTCCTACAAATTCTGGCGAAATGGTACTTGATCTTGCCCAAGTTTTAATTATTTTCTTCTGACCTGAGGCATTCATATTTTGAACTTTTGTTTGAAGCTTTAGGTCTATAAAGGGACCTTTTTTAATAGATCTTGGCATATTTATACTCTAACTTTTTCTACGCTTAATAATAAATTTATTTGATTGTTTACCAACTTTTCTAGTTTTTAATCCCTTAGCCTTTTGTCCCCAAGGTGAAACCGGATGACTACCACCTGAAGATCTACCTTCACCTCCACCCATTGGATGATCTACCGGATTCATAGCAACACCTCTTACTTTAGGCCTTTTTCCTAACCATCTAGTTCTGCCAGCTTTACCAATACTAATATTTTCATGAGCAGAATTACCAACAACACCATACGTAGCTTTACATTCTAAAATAACTAATCTAACTTCTCCAGAAGGCATTTTTAACTGAGCATACTTTCCTTCTTTTGCCATAAGTTGTATTGCAGTTCCAGCTGATCTACCTAATTGACCACCTTTGCCAGGTTTTAATTCAACATTATGAATTAAACTTCCAATAGGTAAATCTTTCAATTTTAATGCATTACCTACTCTAATATCACTACCATCACCAGATCTAATAACATTACCAACTTTTAATGTATTAGGTGCCAAAATATATCTTTTTTCTCCATCGGCATAATGTAACAAAGCAATTCTTGCTGATCTGTTTGGATCATATTCTATAGAAAATACTTTTGCTGGGATTCCATCTTTATTTCTTTTGAAATCTATAATTCTATATTTTCTCTTATGACCACCGCCTCGATGCCTTGCAGTAATTCTACCCTTATTATTTCTACCAGCCGACTTAAACAATGAACTTGTTAAAGATTTTTCTGGTGTTGTCTTAGTCACTTCCTCAAAAGTGGAAACTGACATAAAACGGGTACCTGGTGTATTTGGTTTAAATTTTCTGATTGCCATTTAATTACTCCAATTCAAAACTAGACTTCACCAAATAAGTCAATTGTTTGTCCTTCTTTTAAAGTTACCATCGCTTTCTTAAAAGTAGGCTTTTTACCTTCGAAACGACCTTTTTTAGTGAATTGAGATTTAGTTTTACCTTTCATCTTAATTGTGTTAATAGCTATAGCATCAACATCAAATTTAACTTTAATGGCCTTAGCAATTTCAATCTTATTTGCATCTACATTAACAACAAAACCATATTTTTTTTGTGTTTCTGTAAGGTCATTCATTTTTTCTGTAATTAAAGGTCTAACTAAAACGTTTCGCATTTCTGTTCCAATAAATTTAATTTAACGAATTTACTATTTTTTCTATTGCACCTTTTTGAAGTAATAGAACTTGATTATTAACAATATCATATGTAGATGCGTTTAAGGCTTCTAATATATTTACTTTTTCAATATTTCTACCAGATTTGTAAATATTTTCTAAATTTTCAGTTGTTAACAGCAATGTTTTTTTACCATCAAGATTTAGTGACTTTAAGACATTAGCAAAATCTTTTGTTTTTGGTGTATCATAATTAAAATCTTCCACTACCATAATTTGTTCGGCCTTAGCTTTGTAAGATAAAGCAGATCTTCTAGCTAATTTTTTAACTTTTTTGTTAATACTCATCGAATAATCTCTAGGTTTTGGACCAAAAATTGTTCCACCGCCAACCCATAAAGGAGATCTAGTTGTACCAGCGCGTGCGGCACCCCTTCCTTTTTGTTTCCATGGTTTTCTACCGCCACCACGCACTTCATTTCTTTCTTTTGCTTTGTGCGTACCTTGTCTTTTATTAGCTAAATGAGCTTTAACTGATAAATAGATTACATGGTCATTAGGTTCAATACCAAATACATTTTTTTCTAATGTAATTGTTTCACCACTTTTAGATCCATCTATTTTGTAAACATCTAACTTCATTTCTTTACCAATTACTTATTGATTTCAATTATAGAATTCACTGATCCGGGTACTGCACCTGTGACTAATATTATATTTTCTTCCGGAACAATTTTAACAACTGCTAAATTTCTCACACTGAATTTTTGACTTCCAGTTCTACCAGCCATTCTTGTCCCCTTGAATACTCTAGAAGGATAAGAACTTTGACCAATTGAGCCAGGGGCACGCAATCTATCTTTTTGACCATGGGTAGCACCACCAACACCAGCAAATCCATGTCTCTTCATTACGCCCTGAAAACCTTTACCTTTACTAATTCCAGTTACTACAACTTTTTCACCTTCTGTAAACATTGTTACGTCCAGTTCATCACCAACATTAATTTCATCATAGTTATCAAAGTTTCTAAATTCTTTTAATATTCTAACTGGTTTTTGATTTAATTTTTCAAAGAAATCTTTTTGAGCTTTATTAAGCCTTTTTTCTTTTTTGTCACCATAACCCAATTGAATTGACTTATATCCATCCTTTTTAACAGTCTTTTTAGAATAGACTTGGCAAGGACCAACTGCTAATACTGTAACAGGTAAAGCAGCACCATCCTCAGTATAAAAACTTGTCATTCCAATTTTTTTTCCTAACAACCCAGGCATAATAAATCCTCTATAACTTAATCTCTATATCAACACCCGCCGGAATATCCAATTTACTTAATGAATCGACGGTTTTGTTATTTGAATTATGAATATCAATTATTCTTTTGTGTGATCTAATCTCAAATTGATCTCTAGCTTTTTTATCTACGTGTGGAGATTTTAATACTGTATATAATGTTCTGTTTGTTGGCAAAGGAATTGGTCCTGAAACAACTGCACCAGTACTTTTTACAGTTTTAATAATTTTATCTGTAGATTTATCAATTAAAATGTGATCGTATGATTTTAATCTTATTCTTATTTTTTGACCAGCCACTTTTTCTCCAAATATTTATATCAGCTTGGGAACAAATCCCAAGCTTCAATCAAATAATTTTATTCATAAATTTTTGTTACAACACCAGCACCAACTGTTCTACCACCCTCACGAATAGCAAATCTTAAACCTTCATCCATTGCGATCTCTGAAATAAGTTCAACTTTCATTTTGACATTATCACCAGGCATTACCATTTCTGTTCCTTCTGGTAAAGTAGCAACTCCAGTTACATCAGTTGTTCTAAAATAAAATTGAGGTCTGTAACCATTAAAAAATGGTGTATGTCTACCACCTTCATCTTTTGATAAGATATAAACTTCACCCTCGAAAACTTTATGAGGTGTAATAGATCCAGGTTTAGCTAAAACCATACCTCTTTCAATTTCATCCTTATTAATACCTCTCATCAGGATTCCAGCATTATCACCAGCTATAGCAGCATCAAGTTCTTTACGGAACATTTCTATGCCAGTTACAACTGTTTTTTTGTCCATACCTAAACCAATAAGAGCAATTTCTTCACCTAATTTAACTTGACCTCTTTCAACTCTACCAGTTGAAACAGTTCCACGACCGGTGATTGAAAATACATCTTCCACAGGCATTAAGAAAGGTTTATCTGCATCACGTTCTGGGATTGGAATATACTCATCAACATGATCCATAAGTTCCCAAATACTATTTAATCTATCATCATCAACAGGAATTTCATCGGAACTAGCAGCTTCTAAAGCTTGTAAAGCAGAACCTTTAATTATTGGAATATCATCACCAGGGAATTCATATTCAGTCAACAATTCTCTTAATTCCATTTCAACTAATTCTAATAATTCCTCATCATCAACCATATCAACTTTATTCATATATACAACCATTCTTGGCACACCAACCTGACGAGCTAAAAGAATGTGCTCTCTAGTCTGAGGCATAGGACCATCAGTTGCAGCAACAACAAGAATAGCACCATCCATTTGAGCAGCACCGGTAATCATATTTTTAACATAATCAGCATGACCAGGACAATCCACATGAGCATAATGTCTATTTGCAGTTGAATACTCAACATGAGCAGTAGCAATAGTAATACCACGTTCTCTTTCTTCAGGTGCATTATCAATACTATCAAATGATCTTTGTTCTGACAAACCTTTTTTTGATAACGCCATTGTTATAGCTGCAGTAAGAGTAGTTTTACCATGATCAACGTGTCCAATAGTACCTATATTAACGTGTGGCTTACTTCTATCAAATTTTTCTTTTGCCATTAGTCTTCTCTCCTTGTTGTTTTCTCTATTACTAAATTTATATTAAACTGATGAAGCTTTTTTTTGATTGTGTTTTTTCTACAAGTTCTTCAGCAACTGATTTAGGCAGTTTTGCATAATGAGAAAACTGCATTGAATAAATTGCTCTACCTTGAGTCATTGACCTAATAACTGTTGCATAGCCAAACATCTCAGCTAATGGAACAGTAGCTTTAATAACTTGAGCGTCTCTTCTAGCATTAAAACCTTCAATTTTACCACGTCTCGAATTCAAATCACCCATTACATCACCCAAATACTCTTCAGGTGTAGTAACTTCTACGTCCATCATTGGTTCAAGTATAACTGGTTTTGCTTTTAATGCACCTTGTTTGAATGCCATAGAACCAGCAACCTTAAATGATATCTCATCAGAATCAACATCATGAAAAGAACCATCATATAATTTTACTTTGACATCCACAACTTGATAACCTGCTAAAACACCATTCCTTAAAGCTTCTTTTACACCATTTGAAACGGGGTTGATATATTCTTTTGGAACAGCCCCACCAACAATTGCATTCTCAAATTCAAATCCTTTGCCGGGTTCATTTGGCGATATTTCTAACCAAACATGACCATATTTACCTCGACCGCCACTCTGCTTGACAAATTTACCTTCAGATTGAACAGTTTGAGTAATAGTTTCTCTATAAGCAACCTGAGGTTTACCAACATTTGCATCAACTTTAAATTCTCGTCTCATTCTATCAACTAAGATTTCAAGATGCAACTCACCCATACCACTAATCAATGTTTGATTAGTTTCATCATCAACTTTTACTTTGAAAGTTGGATCTTCATCAGAAAGTTTTTGCAATGCTTCTGACAATTTATCTTGATCCGCTTTGGTCTTTGGTTCAATAGCAATTTGAATAACTGGTTCCGGGAATGCCATTTTTTCTAAAATAATTGGATCTCCTTCAGAACAAAGCGTATCACCTGTTCTTGTATTTTTTAATCCAACTAGTGCAACAATATCACCAGCACGAACTTCTTCCAAATCTTCTCTGTGATTTGCGTGCATTTCCAATATTCTTCCAACTCGTTCTTTTTTAGCAGATACTGAATTATAGACATAAGATCCAGCCTTTAACGAGCCAGTATAAACTCTGGCAAAAGCTAATTTACCAACAAAAGGATCTGTCATAATTTTAAATGCTAAAGCCGTAAATTTCTCATCTACACTTACAACTCTTTCTACTTTATCATCTTTATGTAGATGATGAGCTACAATTTTTTTCGTATCAAGCGGAGAAGGCAACAATTCAACAACCGTATCTAAAAGTTTCTGGACACCCTTATTCTTAAACGATGATCCGCATAGAACAGGAATAATCTTCAGTTCTCTTGTTGCTACAGCCAATACACTTTTAATTTCTTCTTCTGTAATTTCTATACCATCTAAATATTTTTCTAAAAGAGTATCATCTACATCAGAAACAGCTTCTAACATTAAAGTTCTATATTTATTAGCTATACCTATTAAATCTGATGGGATATCCATGTCCTCAAAAGTAGCACCTAATGAGTCATCATTATACATTCTTGCTTTCATGCTCATCAAATCGATAACACCAGCAAACAAATCTCCCTCACCAACCGGCAAAGTAATTGGAACAGCATTTGCACCAAGTCTTTCTTTCATCATATCAACAGCATGATAAAAATCAGCACCAACTCTATCCATTTTATTGACAAAAGCAACTCTAGGCACTTGATATTTATCAGCTTGTCTCCAAACTGTTTCCGATTGTGGTTCAACACCACCAACGGCGCAAAATAATGCAATTGCTCCATCTAAAACTCTAAGCGATCTCTCAACTTCAACCGTAAAATCAACGTGACCTGGAGTATCAATAATATTAATTTGATGACCTTTCCATTCAGCAGTTGTAGCAGCACTTGTTATTGTAATTCCTCTTTCCTTTTCTTGCTCCATCCAATCCATAGTTGCAGCGCCATCATGGACTTCGCCTAACTTATGTACTCTTCCGGTATAGTAAAGTATACGTTCGGTCGTAGTAGTCTTACCAGCATCAATGTGTGCCATTATGCCAATATTTCTAACTTTTGATATATCTACTCTTTTCTTAGCCATTACTTCTATTTATTTTCCTTTACCATTTAAAGTGAGCGAAAGCTTTATTCGCTTCAGCCATTCTGTGAACATCATCTTTTTTCTTAACTGAAGATCCTTCGCCATTAGAAGCTGCCATTAGTTCAGCTGCTAATCGGAGAGTCATTGTTTTATCTTTTCTATCTCTCGAATAATTTCTCAACCATCTAAAAGCCAATGCGATTCTTCGTTCCGATCTTACTTCCATAGGAACTTGATAAGTTGCGCCACCAACTCTTCTACTTCTAACTTCAACATATGGTTGAACATTACTAACCGCTTTTTTGAAGATCTCTAAAGCAGGTTTCTTTGTTCTTTCTTCAAGTAATTCAAAGCTATCATAAACTACTTTTCTAGCTGTAGTTTTTTTACCATCTAGCATTATATAGTTGATAAATTTCGCAACTAGAATATCGTTGAATTTAGGATCTGGCTTAATGTATCTTTTTTCCGCTCTTCTTTTTCTCATAGTTCTTACTTAACTTTTGGTTTTTTAGTGCCGTATTTAGATCTTGATTTTTTTCTTTCGTCAACACCACTTGTATCGAGAGCACCTCGAATTATGTGGTATCTAACTCCAGGTAGATCTTTAATTCTTCCACCTCTAATCAATACGATAGAATGTTCTTGAAGATTATGTCCTTCACCAGGAATATATGCTGTAACTTCGTTACCGTTTGTTAATCTAACTCTAGCAACCTTTCTTAAAGCTGAGTTTGGTTTTTTAGGAGTAGTAGTATAAACACGAGTGCAAACTCCTCTTTTCTGAGGACATGCATTCAGCGCCGGAGCCTTGTTTTTGGCTACGATCTGCTTTCTTCCTTTTCTAACCAACTGACTGATTGTTGGCACTTATTTCCTCCATTAAATTTGGCACTTATAAAAAATTCAGACTCAAAATATAGATATATCCCTTGTTATTTGCAAGGAGTAGAACATATTTTTATCAATTTTTAATCTAATATTATGCTTCAACAACTTCAGAGACTTCCGTTTCTTCTGTTGTCTCATCAGGCTTTTCTTCTTCTGTCAAAATTATGTTTTTATACTTTTTAAGACCTGTACCAGCTGGTATCACGTGACCCATAATAACATTTTCCTTCAAACCAAGAAGATTGTCAACTTTAGCTGCAATTGAAGCATTCGTTAGTACTTTAGTTGTTTCTTGGAAAGAAGCGGCTGACAAGAAACTTTCTGTTGAAAGCGCTGCTTGTGTAATTCCTAATAAAACGTTCCCAAAAGTTGCTGGTTCGGAATCTCTTAATTTAATCTTCTCTAAATCTTTTTTAGCTAATTCAGAATTCAATTCTTTGGCTTTTGCTTTCAATAATAAATCACCAATCATTAAATCAGAACCACCTGGGTCTTCTACTGCTACTTTTAATTTATTATCCTCATTCTCGGTGATAAATTTGATCCTATGAACTAAATCTTCCTCAATGAATGAACTATCACCTGAAGATACAACTCTTAATTTTTGAAGCATTTGTTTTACTATTACTTCAATATGCTTATCATTAATTTTTACACCTTGCAATCTGTAAACATCCTGAATCTCATTCACAAGATATTCCTGAACTGCATTGGTTCCCTTTATTTTTAGAATATCATGAGGATCAATTGGACCGTCAGTAATTTTTTCACCTGCTGGAATTTCGTCACCTTCTTGAACAAGAATATGTTTACCATAAGAGACATTGTAAACATGTTGAGAAACACCATCTAACGATTCCACAATAATTTCACGAGAGCCCTTTTTCTTTGCACCAAATTTTACGATACCTTCAATTTCAGAAACAACTGCTGGATCGTGAGGACTTCTTGCTTCAAATAACTCGGTAACTCTAGGTAGACCACCAGTAATATCCCTTGATTTTGAAGTTGACTTAGAAATTTTTGCTAGAATGGTACCAGCACCAACTTTTTCGCCTTCGTCTACAGAAAGATATGCATTTGTTGGAAGGTTGAAGAGTTTTTCATTTCCAGCTTCATCAATAATTCGGATTCCAGGAGTTAAGTTCTTATCCTTAGAATCAATTACTACTTTCTGAACGTGTCCAGTTTGCTCATCAGCAACCTGTTGAATAGTTGAATTATCCACAAAATCTATGAATTCAACTCTGCCTGGTAAATCTGTAAGAATTACAGCATTATATGGATCATGATTATAAAGTGGTCTTTTCTTCTTTATATCTTCGCCATCATTCACAATTAATTCAGAACCGTAAGGAATATCATATTTTTTAATTTGTCTATTATCTTCATCAAAAATACCAATAGATCCACGTCTTCCAATTACAACTTTTACATTACCTCTAAAATCTTCTTTCTCTACAAAAGCAATTCTATCGAACTGAACTTTACCATCGACACTTGATTCAACTTGAGATTGACTAGCAATACGTGAAGAAGTTCCACCAAGGTGAAAAGTTCTAAGAGTTAACTGAGTACCCGGTTCACCAATAGATTGAGCAGCAACAATACCAACAGCTTCACCAATATCAGCCAGATTACCCGTTGTAAGATTTCTACCATAACATTTAGCACAAACACCTTGCTTAGATTCGCAAGTAAGTACAGTTCTTATATAAACAGAATCAATATTTGCTTCATCAATACTCTCGGCAATATCTTCAGAAATTTGTTCACCTGCTTCTGCAATTAAATCATCAGTACGCGGATCATAGACATCTTCTTGAGTAGTACGACCAGTTATTCTTTCTGCCAATGGTTCTCTTTCCATTTCAACATCTTTGAGAGCAGATACATATACACCCCTAATAGTGCCACAATCAATTTCAGAAATAATAACATCCTGTGCGACATCACATAATCTTCTTGTAAGGTAACCAGCATCGGCTGTTTTTAAAGCAGTATCCGCCAAACCTTTACGAGCACCATGAGTAGAAATAAAGTATTCTAATACAGAAAGTCCTTCTTTAAAGTTTGCAACAATTGGATTTTCAATAATTTCTCCAGATTGTCCGGATAAACTTTTTTGAGGTTTCATCATCAATCCACGCATACCAGCTAACTGTCTAACTTGCTCTTGAGATCCTCTAGCACCTGAATCAACCATCATATGAAGTGAGTTAAATCCATGTTGATCAACTTTAATTTTCTCTATTAGAGACTTACTAACATCATTAGTTGTGTGAGTCCAAACATCAATAATCTTATTGTAACGTTCAGCATCAGTAATCAATCCTTGCTCATGTTCATCAAGAATTGATGATACCTTTTTGTTAGAAACATCAATCAGATTCTTTTTTTCCTCTGGGACAATCATATCACTAAAGCTAATAGAAATACCTGCCTTTGTGGCATATTTGTATCCAAGCCTTTTTAAGTTATCCAAGAATGTCGCTGTAACTTCATTTCCAAGTTTCATGAACATTTTATAAATAAATCCACTAAAAACTTTTTTAATTAGTAATTCATTGAAAAATCCCATTTCAGCTGGAACTATTTTGTTGAATATAACCCTTCCAGTAGTTGTATCAATGAACTTATCATCATATTTGAATTTAATTTTTGCATGTAAATCAAGTTCACCAGCATCATGAGCAATTGTTACTTCTTTTGCATCACTAAATACTAAGCCTTCACCTTTTGCTCCAGCAAGTACCTTGGTTAAATAGTAGCAACCCAATACTATATCCTGAGTTGGGACTACAATCGGGCTTCCATTTTGAGGTGATAGTATATTATGACTAGATAACATCAAAACAGATGCTTCTAATTGAGCCTCAAAAGAAAGAGGTACATGAACAGCCATTTGATCACCATCAAAATCAGCGTTAAAAGCAGTACAAACCATCGGATGCAATTGAATTGCCTTGCCATCAATTAATTTTGGTTGAAATGCTTGAATTCCCAATCTATGAAGGGTGGGAGCTCTATTTAACATTACTGGGTGACCAACAATTAATTTTTCTAATATATCCCATACAATTGGTTCTTTCCTATCAACTGCTTTTCTTGCACTCTTTACAGTTTTGTAATAACCTCTATCCAATAATTTTCTAATAATAAATGGCTTAAATAACTCAACCGCCATATCTTTAGGTAAACCACATTCATGCAGCTTAAGTTCAGGACCAACAACAATTACTGAACGACCTGAATAATCAACTCTTTTACCGAGAAGGTTTTGACGGAATCTACCTTGTTTACCTTTTAGCATGTCACTTAAAGATTTAAGAGGTCTGTTACCATCACTTCTTACAGCACTTGATCTTCTTGAATTATCAAATAACGCATCAATAGATTCTTGAAGCATTCTTTTTTCGTTTCTAAGAATAACTTCAGGAGCTTTTATATCAATCAATCTTTTTAGTCTGTTATTCCGAATAATTACTCTTCTATATAAATCATTCAAATCACTTGTAGCAAATCTTCCACCTTCAAGCGGAACAAGAGGACGCAATTCAGGAGGAATAACAGGCACTACACTAAGTACCATCCATTCTGGTTTGTTTGGTACTTTACCTTCACGTTCCCTGAATGCCTCAAGAACTCTAAGTCTTTTTAGACTATCACTTCTTTTTTGTTGAGATGTTTCAGTTTTAAGTCTTGCTTTAAGTTCCCTAAAGGTTCTTTCCACATCAACTTCTTTTAATAAATATCTAACACCCTCACCGCCAATTTTAGCAACAAATTTCTTTGGATCATCATCTTCCAAAGCATCATTATCATGTGGTAACGAGCTTAGTATTTCATAATACTGATCTTCAGAAATTAGATCTTTCTTATTTAATCCAGTTATACCAGGATTGATTACAGCATAAGATTCATAATAAATAATTTTTTCTAATTCTTTGGTCTTAAGACCAACAATATTACCAATTTTGGATGGAAGTGATTTGAAGAACCAAATATGAACAACTGGAACAGCTAAAGCAATGTGTCCCATTCTTTCCCTACGCACACTTTTAAGAATTACTTCAACACCGCATCTATCGCAAACAATACCTTTATAACGAATGCCTTTATATTTACCACAAGCACATTCCCAATCTTTCACGGGTCCAAAGATTTTTTCACAAAACAATCCATCCTTTTCAGGCCTGAATGATCTGTAATTAATTGTCTCCGGTTTTGTTACTTCACCATGAGATCGTGATAGTATGTCGTCTGGACTAGCTAGACTAATAGTTAGTTTATCAATATGTTTTATTTTAGATTCTTGATTTCTAAATCTCATTAAATATTCTCCTTAAAACACAAATAAATAATTCAGTTTTAATTAGTTCACCTTAATATCAAGGCCAAGACCTTGAAGCTCTTTAATAAGCACGTTAAAGGATTCCGGTATACCTGGTTTACCCAAATTTTCTCCTTTAACAATAGCTTCGTACGTCTTAGCTCTACCTGTAACATCATCACTCTTAACAGTTAAAATTTCTTGAAGAATATTGGCTGCACCATAACCTTCAAGTGCCCAAACTTCCATTTCTCCAAATCTCTGACCACCAAACTGAGCTTTACCACCTAGTGGTTGCTGAGTAATTAAAGAATATGGACCAATAGACCTTGCATGCAATTTATCTTCAACCATGTGGCCTAATTTTATTATATAAATAAATCCACAAGTTACTTTTTGATGAAATTTCTCACCAGTGCGACCATCATAGAGAGTAGTTTTACTACCAATTGGCAAATTTGCCTTTGTCAAGAGCTCATCAACATCATTGTAACTCGCCCCATCAAAGATTGGTGTTTCAAACTTAAGTCCCAAGTTTTTACCAACCCAACCGAGAGCCGTTTCATAAAGTTGACCGAGATTCATACGGGAAGGTACGCCAAGTGGATTAAGTACTATATCTACAGGAGTTCCATCCTCATGGTAAGGCATATCTTCTACAGGAACAATTTTAGCAACAACACCCTTGTTTCCATGCCGCCCAGCCATTTTATCGCCAACTGATAATTTTCTTTTTTTAGCAATAAACACTTTTGCTAATTGAACAATTCCAGGAGGTAATTCGTCTCCACTTTGAATATTTGTTTTTGTTCTTTTAAATTCTTCATTTAATTCAGAAAGAACATTAAAGTAATTTATAAACAATTCTTTTATTAATTTATTTGATCTTTCATCGCTAAACCATTCTTGAGTATAATCGAGTTTAGTAACATCAGATATCCCTGGGAAAGTAGAATCTTTAATTGCTGTACCACTTCTTATAACTAAAGACCCATCCAAATCTCGAACACCGGTTGTAGTGTTCCCAACGCCTATCTTATTTAGCTTTTCAATCAACATTTGGTAATGTGATTCTTTCGATTCTTCAAGTTTTTTTTCTAATTTTTCGATTTCCTTCTTTTCAACTTTCTTTGATTCAGGATCTTTTCTTTTTCTACTAAATAATCTTGTTTTTATTACTATTCCTTTTAACCCAGGAGGTGCCTTTAGAGAAGCATCTTTTACATCACCAGCTTTATCTCCAAAAATAGCTTTTAATAATTTTTCTTCAGGTGTTGGGTCAGATTCTCCCTTGGGTGTGATTTTACCTATAAGTATTTCACCTTCATGTACAACAGCACCTTCTCTTATTATTCCATTTTCATCAAGATTTTTGGTTGCTTCTTCACTAACATTTGGGATATCCCGTGTTAATTCTTCCTCACCTCTTTTTGTTTCTCTCACTTGAAGTTCAAATTCTTCAATATGAATTGAAGTGAAGGCATCAGCAGAAACCATTCTTTCACTAATTACAATAGCATCCTCAAAATTATATCCGCCCCAAGGCATAAATGCTACCGATACGTTTCTTCCTAAAGCTAACTCACCCTTCTCAATAGCAGGGCCATCAGCTAGAACAGAACCTTTTTTAACTTTTTGACCAACCTTAACAATTGGTTTTTGGTTAAAACAAGTTTCCTGGTTAGTTCCAGTAAACTTAATTAGAGAATAGTCTACTCTTCGTTCATCATCAAAATTTGTTATTGCTTCATCACTTTTGGGATCTATTTCATATTTTACAGTAATGGTATTTGCATCTACATATTCAACAACGCCATTATCTTCAGATAAAATAATAGAACGAGAATCTTGGGCAACCTTAGCTTCCATTCCAGTTCCAACAATTGGAGCCTGCGGTTGTAGCAATGGAACTGCTTGTCGTTGCATGTTAGAGCCCATCAAAGCTCTGTTAGCATCATCGTGTTCTAAGAAAGGAATTAATGCTGCACCAGCACTAACAATTTGTGAAGGAGCAACATCCATGTAATCAACTTGTTCTGGTAAAACTACAGGGAATTCCCCTTTGAATCTACATTTCACTCTCTCATTTATAAATTCACCTTTTTCGGTAATAGGTGCATTTGCTTGAGCAACAATATAATCGTCTTCTCGATCAGCATTTAGGTATTCAACTTCTTTAGTAACTTTTCCATTCTTTACTTTTCTGTACGGTGTTTCTAAAAAGCCAAAACTGTTTACTCTCGAGTAAATAGTTAAAGAAGAAATAAGACCAATGTTTGGACCCTCGGGAGTTTCAATTGGACACAAACGGCCATAATGAGAATGGTGAACATCACGAACCTCAAAACCAGCTCTCTCTCTTGTTAAACCGCCAGGTCCTAAAGCAGAAACTCTTCTTTTATGAGTCAATTCTGAAAGAGGATTTGTTTGGTCCATAAACTGTGATAATTGGTTAGTACCAAAAAATGCGTTAATTACACTACTCATAGTTCTAGCGTTTACTAAATCTTGAGGTTGCATGTTTTCAGTATCACGCATATTCATTCTTTCTTTTATTGTTCGAGCCATTCTTGCTAATCCAACATTGTATTGTTGCATTAATTGCTCGCCAACAGTTCTTACTCTTCTATTACCTAAATGATCAATGTCATCAACATTTACATTTCCAATTTTTAGCTTAATTATACTGGCCATAATTGCAACAATATCGTCAATTGTTAGTACCTTTATATCCATTGAAATATCAAGGCCTAACTTGTCATTCATTCTAAATCGACCAACTTCTCCTAAATCATATCTTTTTTCATTAAAAAACAGTTTGTCAATTAAAGCACTGGCGGTATCAGCATCTGGTGCTTCTCCTGATCTTAACTGTCTATAAATAGCAAATAAAGCTTCTTCTTTTGTAGTTGAAGTATCCTTTCGGATTGTATTTAAGATTAAATCTTGATCTTGAGTTGCTTCGGAATTTATAAGTTTTATGGTTTTCACACCAGAATCTGCTAAATTTTCAATTATTTCTTCATTTAATTCTTCATCTTTAGCAACAAAGATTTCACCTGTATTCATATCTATTACATCTTCAGCAGAAAGTACACCAACATGATCTTCATTAAGATCTTTTATTTTAACTTCAATAATAAGATTAAATAAATCGAGTATTTCTTCATCACTTGTATACCCAATAGCTCTTAACAATGTTGTTGCTGGGAATTTTTTTCTTCTATCAATATAAACATACATAACATGATTTATATCAGTAGCGAATTCAACCCAAGAGCCTCTAAAAGGAATAATTCTGGCTGAGTAAATTGGAGTTCCATTAGGATGAACTGATTGAGCAAATGCAACGCCAGGAGATCTGTGCAACTGACTAACAATTACTCTTTCGGCACCATTTATAATGAAAGTTCCACTTTCAGTCAAAAATGGTAAGTTTCCTAAATAAACATCTTGCTCAACTGAATTGACATATTCCCCAGTCTCATCATCCTTTGTAGATAACCTTAACTTAGCTTTAAGTGGTGCAGAATAAGTTAAACCTCTCTCTTCACATTCACGAATTGAGTACCTGGATTTTTCAATATTATAGCTAATAAAATCAAGCCTATAAAATTCTTTATTATCAAAAATTGGGAAATTGGAAGAAAACGTGCCCTGGAGCCCTTTTTCTTCCCTTTCAGCCGGTCTGACACTTGATTGAAGAAAATCTTCAAATGACTCCAACTGTATACTTAACAAATCCGGATTATCAATTGCGGGTACAATGGAGGCGAAAGTAATACGATTATTCTTTTTATTAGTTTTATATTTCTCCAAGCCGACACCTCTCATAAAAGAATTAAACTTTTATTGGTTTAAAAATACACGAAAGTGGTAATGCGTACATCGCATTACCACTTTCTGAAAATTTAGGATATTTATTAAAATATTCTATTTAAGCTCAACAGTTGCACCAGCTTCTTCAAGTTCTTGCTTAACTTTTTCAGCTTCGTCTTTTGCAACTTGTTCTTTTACATTACTTGGAACACCATCAACCAAGTCTTTAGCTTCTTTTAATCCTAGACCAGTGTGAGCTCTTACAACTTTAATAACGTTAATTTTTTTATCGCCAAATGAAGTTAGAACTACATCAAATTCGGTTTGTTCTTCTGCAACGGCAGCTTCAGCAACTGGACCACCCATCATAACTGGAGCAGCAGCTGTTACACCAAATTCATCTTCTAAAGCAGTCTTTAATTCAGATGCTTCAACTAAGGTAAGGGCTTTAATCTTCTCAACGATTTCAGCTATTTTCTCGGACATTTCTATTTTCTCCTATCAATTAAAATACTATATTTTCTTTATTAACTTACGCGGCTTCTTTTTTACTGATTGCGTCAACAACCCCAACTAAATCGCGCATAACGGCATTGATTGCACCAACAATTCCAGAGGCAGGTGCAGCTATACTTCCTACTATGCTAGCCATAATTTCTTCTTTTGTTGGCATTGATGCAAGAGTATCTAACTGTTCTGCATCATAAAATTGAGAATCTAAATAGCTTCCCTTAAATGAAAATTTATTTTTTGCCTTAAAATAATTTTTAATTATTTTTGCCGGAGCAGCAAAATTTTCACCCGAAAAGGCTATCCCAGTCATACCAACCAAAAGTGGTTCAAACTCTTCAAATCCACCAATCTCTTGTAAGGCTTTTTTAAAAAGAGTATTTTTAAAAACTTTGTAATTAATGTTCTCATTTAAGAATTCTCTTCTTAGCTGATTAATATCCTCAACATTAACTCCCTTATAATCAACTAGATACATCCCTGTAGCATTTTCAATCAGAGATCTAATTTGAGCAACACTTTCACCTTTTTGATTCTTATCCATCTCTATCCTAATTCAATTATTCTAAAATAAACGATGAAGCATTCGTTTATATATTTTATTGAGTGCGTAATTCTTATTTAATTGAAGCAAATACATCATCTTTATCAATTGCTAATCCAGGACCCATAGTACTGCTTAAAAATAAGCTTTTTACGTATGTTCCCTTTGCAGATGATGGCCTTAACTTCATAATTGTTGTCAAAAATTCTTTTACATTATCAACTAACTGATCTTCATCAAAAGATATTTTTCCAAGAGAGGCATGAACTATACCAGTTTTATCAACACGAAAATCTATCTTACCTGCTTTAACTTCTTTAACAGCTTTCGCTACGTCTGGTGTAACAGTACCAGTTTTAGGATTTGGCATTAAACCTCTTGGACCTAAAATTCTACCCAATTTTCCAAGCTCTCCCATTGCTTCAGGTGAAGCAACAATTACATCAACGTCTGTCCAGCCTTCTTTAATCTTCTCTAGATATTCTTCAAAACCAGCAAAATCAGCACCGGCGGCAAGAGCTTCTTCAGCCTTTCCACCTACTCTCGTAATAACAAGAACTTTAACTGTCTTTCCAGTTCCATGAGGCAGAGATACTGTCCCTCTTACCATTTGATCTGCATGTTTAGGATCAACACCTAATCTGATTGCACAGTCAACAGATTCATTAAATTTCACACCAGAAACTCCCTTTAAGGATTTTATGGCTTCTTCCAAAGAATACTCTCTCTGTTCTTTGAAATCTGACTTTATTTTTTTAACTCTTTTAGAAACTTTCATAGTACCAACTTTATTTTAATTATTTAACAGTAATACCCATGCTGCGCGCTGTTCCAGCAATCATACTTTTTGCGTGTTCGATATCGTTAGCATTCAAGTCTTTCATTTTCGTTTCAGCAATCTCTTGAAGTTGAGCATCAGTAACTGCAGCCACTTTTGTTTTGTTAGATTCTGGAGAACCTTTCTCAATATTAACTGCTTTTTTTAATAAAACAGCTGCCGGAGGTGTTTTTGTAATAAATGTGAAAGATTTATCTGCAAATACTGTGATAACTACTGGAATAATTAAACCGGCTTTTTCCGAAGTTTTTGCATTAAATTGCTTGCAAAATTCCATAATATTAACACCTTTTTGTCCTAAGGCAGGACCAACTGGAGGTGATGGATTTGCTTGACCTGCAGGAATTTGTAGTTTAATATAACCCGAAATTTTCTTAGCCATTATATAACCTAATTTTTATTGTTCTAATTCTGCTTGTGTAAAATCAATTTCAACTGGTGTTTTTCTACCAAAAATTGAAACTAGTACTTTTATTTTTAATCTATCTTCATTTACCTCTTCAATAACACCAGAAAAATTATTAAAAGGTCCGTCAATTATTTTTACATAATCACCAGATCTAAAAATTGTGTCGGTTCTTTCAGTGTTTTCGTCTTTAGTAATTCTTCCAACAATTCTTTTTACTTCATCAGGAAGTAATGGATTTGGTTTCTTGCCACCACCTAAAAATCCCATTACTGAAGGTGTGTTTGAAATGAAATCTAATACCCTATTATCCAAATCAACTTGAACCAATATGTAGCCAGGAAAGAAATTTTTTGTTTTCGTTCTTTTCTTGCCATCTTTTACTTCAAAAACTTTCTCAACGGGCACTAATACATCAGCAATTCTTGCTTTCAGTGCAGGATTATCTTCCAATTCCAAATCAATAATAGATTTAACCTTATTTTCATGACCTGAAAAAGTTCTTACTACATACCATTTGTAATCTAATTCTTCCACTATTAAAATAATCCTTGGAATATCTGAGTAACACTCATATCAACGACGTATGTAAACGCAGCTATAATTAAGCAAACTACAATAACAATTGCGGTAGACTCTTTCAACTCATCTTGAGTTGGCCAAGTTACTTTACTCATTTCTTTCTTAACACCCTTAAAAAAATCAATTATTTTTTCTTTCATAATAAATTCTATAGTTTGATTGTGTGCACGTCAGGAGGGACTCGAACCCCCAACCTGCGGTTTTGGAGACCGCTGCTCTACCAATTGAGCCACTGACGTAGTTACTTAGTCTCCTTAAAAACAACATGCTTCCTTAACACAGGATCGTATTTTTTATACTCTACACGTGCAGGATGATTTCTTTTATTTTTAGAAGTAGTATATCGATAGCCCGTTCCTTCAGTACTTTCTATAATAATATTTTGTCTAGCATTTTTAGATTTTGCCATTACATCCTCAAAAAAACAATTAAAATTAAAAAAATCCTTAAGTAGAGCTGACGACCGGATTTGAACCGGTGACCTCATCCTTACCAAGGATGTGCTCTACCGACTGAGCTACGTCAGCTTAAAAAAATAAGTAGAGAATTCATTATTTAAAAAACAAAAAGCCCAAAATGTCTGAGCGGGAGACGAGACTCGAACTCGCAACCAACAGCTTGGAAGGCTGTGACTCTACCAATTGAGTTACCCCCGCTTAAAATATTAAATTTGGGGAATTTGTGGGCGGCGAGGGACTCGAACCCCCAAAGGCGTATGCCAACGGATTTACAGTCCGCCCCGACTCTCCAACTTCGGCGTCCGCCCAAATCCAATACTTCATTTTTTTAGAGTCTATAAAAATAGGGTTCCTTTTTTTAAAAAGCAAGAACTCTGCCAAAGAAAAATCATTTTTTCTTTTAGAATTATTGATTTGAATCTATTTTTTTGAGACTATTAACCAGCAAACTAATGATTCCATAGTTCCCTATCCAAACTTCTATATTGAATTGCTTCACTTATGTGATTTGATAAAATATTCTCAGAATCTTCTAAATCAGCTATTGTTCTGCTAACTTTTAAAATTCTATCGTAAGCACGTGCTGAAAGACCTAATTTTGTCATCGCCATTTTTAACAAATTTGATCCGGATTCATCTAAAGCACAATATTCTCTTACTTCTTTTGAACCCATATCGGCATTAGTAAATATGTATTTATTATTTTCAAACCTCAAGGTTTGTCTTTTTCTACCATTTACAACTCTTTTTCTTATAATTTCAGACTTCTCACTCTTACTTTCTGATGAAAGATCTTTGTATTTTACCGCAGGAACTTCAATATGAATATCAATTCTATCCAGTAATGGACCAGATATTTTTGACATATATTTTTGAATCATTCCGGTATTACATGTACACTCTTTGTTTGGATCAGTAAAAAAGCCACATGGACATGGATTCATTGCGCTAGCCAACATAAAATTTGCTGGAAATTCAAGAGACAATTTTGAGCGACTAATTGTGACTTTTGAATCTTCTAAGGGTTGTCTTAAAACTTCAAGAACGTTTTTCTTAAATTCTGGTAATTCATCTAAAAATAGAACTCCATGGTGAGAATATGAAACTTCCCCGGGTTTTGGGAAGGATCCTCCACCGATTAATGCGGCATCAGAAACAGTATGGTGAGGACTTCTAAAAGGCCTTTCGGTTACCAATGCTCTATCTTTAGATAAAATTCCCGAAATTGAATGAATTTTTGTTGTTTCTAATGCTTCTTCAAAACTCATTGGTGGTAATATTGAGGGTAAGCGTTTAGCCAACATTGTTTTACCTGAACCAGGTGGTCCTATCATTAAAATATTGTGACCACCAGCAGCAGCAATTTCTAAAGCTCTTTTTACATTTTCTTGACCTTTGACATCAGAAAAATCAAAATGATATGAATTTACTTCAGAGAATATTTCATCTAAATTTGATATTACAGGTTCTTTCGCACATTCAGAATTTAGAAATGCAATTACCTCTTTCAGATTTTCAAATCCGTAAACATTAATGCCTTCAACTATTGAAGCTTCTTTAACAGAATCCAAAGGGAGAAGTAGATTTTCAAAACCTTTCTTTTTTGCCTCAACTGCAATCGAAAGTCCACCTCTTATCTTCCTTAATTTCCCATCAAGAGCTAATTCACCAAGTAGTAAGGTCTTATTTAATTTATCTTTATTGACTTTTCCGTTTGCTGCTATCAATCCAACAGCAATTGGTAAATCGAAAGAACTCCCTTCTTTTTTAATATCTGCTGGAGCTAAGTTTACAGTAATTTTCTTCAGTGGGAAATCCAATCCGCTATTCTTAATTGCAGCAGAAACTCTTTCTCTACTTTCTTTTACTGCGTTATCTGGTAAACCAACAATTGTAAATGAAGGGATTTGTTTTTCGCAGTGAGTTTCAACTTCAATAATAAAAGCATCAATTCCAAATGTAGCACTTGAAAACACTTTCGATAACATAAATTAACTATATGAATTTGGAAAAATTAAATTTAATACATTATAATTTGTTTTGCCAGAATCATTTTTTAACTATTTGCGATTTTGGAGAGATAATTTCTAGAAATAAATTCCAGAAGGTAAATTTGATCCAATTTATATTTTTTATTAGTATGTCATAGTTTCTGATAAAGTTTTCAGTGCAATATTTTGTTGTCTAAGGATTAACTTGAAATTGGAGGACTTATGGGATTAAATCAAATAGACTTTATTAAAGTTTTTACCTTCCTAATTGATATGTTAATTCAATTCATTGATTAAGAATTAAGAGAGATATAATGTATTTAGCCTAATTTCAGAAAAATGATTGCAGAATTGTACAATTTTGGCTAAAACTTTTAATAAAATTTCCATTTATTTAATAAGATATGTAAAAGTTTATAATTTTTTTTAACACTTTGAAGGATCTTTTATTTAATGGAATTTTCTTTATTTAGCTGGAAAATTACAACACTGTAAAAAAAACAATAATTAGTTGACGAATGTTTATTGATAGAATCAATTTCTATCGGATGTGCGGGAAGTGAATTACTTAGGGAATTTCCATATAAGATTTTAGAAGAGATGTTTTGATTGAATTAATCACTCACTTTGGATAAAATCACTCGCCATCATATATAGAGCTTTTAGATCCATAGACTCAAATTATGCCCTTGAATAAAGACATTTCATTCACTATGTTTAAGGCATACATAATAGTATTTTTTCACCATAAATCAATATTGAGGAGGGTTTTGGGATAATATATATTAAGGAATTATAATATTGAAAAATAGATTACAAGTTAAAATAAGGTAATAACTTATAAACAAAAATCTACGAAAAATCATTCGCAACTCCATAAAAGTTAAAAATCTATTCTAAAAACACCATTTTTTAATTTAAAATATTATATTGAATGATGCTCATTTTAATACAAATTTCTAAATAAATGTGTTCTTTATCACATAATATTTTGAATGAATTTAATATATTTTGTTGATATTGATAATAGTGTTGCAATAAATTCAATCCATCGAGATGAATGAGATGTTCCAACTATTGTCTCGATAAGATCACAAATCAAATTTTATTTAATTAAGTTCTTAATAAACTCTAGGAGAATAAGTATGAGGAAAATGGTAGTGGTATTGATTCTATTTTTAATGGGACAATCAATTATTGGCCAAGATATTAATGATGTAAGATTCAATCAACCTAAGAATCTTAGTGCTACATCGAATGGTAGTACTGTAACAATAAAATGGACAAGTGCTAATGATGGTATAAGGATTTATAGAAGTGAGACCGGTCATGAACCATGGGTAAGACCAAGCGGTGGAAAATTTGTAAACTCAGCTAGACAATTTACTGATACTGATAAATTAAAATCAAACAATTTTTATTATTATGCTATTGAATCATTTGACGGTAAACATAGATCACCTTTATCCACGTTTATAAGAATAAAATTGGGTGATTCTAAAAATGGTTTCCCTGATAATAAGGAAGGTCCAATTAACGTAAGGGCTACTCGAGTTGGAAATGACGTTAGAATTAATTGGGATTGGAAAGCAGGTCCCACGATAAAAGGTTTTAAATTGGAAAGAGCGGTACTAGAGCATAGCGGTGATGATAAAGTATCATGGGCTGGAAACGAATGGAATCCAGCTAGAATTGTATCTAATCCAAATGCGAGATCTTTTACTGATAAAAATGTTGGACCAGATGTGTATGTTTATAGGGTCTTTGCATACACCTCTTCAAAAAATTTAACATTCTCAGAAAATACCGAAATTAAAGTTACCGATGGTACTACATCAAATCAACTAACTGTTTCCCCATCAAATAGAAATGTATCAAGCTCTTCTGGCAATACAACGTTTGATGTATCTTCAAATGTAAGTTGGACTGTAAGTGAAAGTGTAAGTTGGATAACAAGTGTAAGCTCAGCGAGTGGATCAAACAATGGAAGATTCACGGTAAATTTTAATGCAAATGGTACGACAAGTGAACGTTCTGGGACAATTAGAGTTACTGGCGGAGGAATAACAAGGAATGTAACGGTTACACAAGCAGGGAGCGGGGTCACTAATCAGTTGACTGTAACTCCATCAAATAGGAATGTATCAAACTCATCCGGTAATACAACGTTTACTGTTTCCTCAGATGTAAGTTGGACGGTAAGTGAAAGTGTAAGTTGGATAACAAGTGTAAGCCCAGCGAGTGG
>SWCC01004894.1_pt1 | contig 243355 bp, 187 predicted proteins | sample 4692971 | NCBI WGS metagenome assembly SWCC01 (sample SAMN10267277, study PRJNA491770) | bioreactor metagenome | isolation source: DHS bioreactor inoculated with subseafloor sediment | place: Japan: off Shimokita Peninsula | collected 2006-08
CCCCATATATATCCAAAGAAAGTGTCATTAAACCAACCTGGAACTGGCTGCCATATCTGCTGATGAGAACCATCACTCGATATTTGTGCTACACTATGATCACTAACGTGAGGAAGATATGCATTACTTACAATTCCAAACTGAGTGCCATCCCATGTTTCAGGTAAAACTTTCCCTTGATATGCCCCCATATCAGTGACATAAGCTGCTACTAGAAAATGAGCACCGCCAAGATAATTTAATCCTTCACTGCCTGGCCAATTTAAACCGCTAAACTTTCCTTGATTTCTGGCTTCTGTATTTACCAAATTTCTATCAAACTTAGCTCTTGCCCAATATTTTGCCCAATGCATCGGATGGGAATCACTGCTTGCCCCTTCAACCTGACCAAAAGTAAAGCCATTTGAACTAATAAGTAGTGCAATTACTACTATTGCAAATGTTAGATGCTTTTTAATGTATTTTTCTAAACTTCTTAATACGTACACTGAAGTTCTCCTGTTTTAACTCTATAATTAAATTATACTTTTTGTTGTAAAAGCTTCTCTAAATTTTTTAACTCATACCGTTGTCAAATTGAAATATTTCAGTTAATAATAGGTACTTACACCTATTGAGAACCTATTAACTGATGATAATACTCCCCAATCTGACCAAGAATAATCAACAATAAATGTTGCAATATCTAGTACTTTATAATTGATACCTGCACCAAGAGTCAATCCATTTTCTGCTGTGTCTGAAAACAAGGATTGATATCCACCACGTAAATAAAATGAATTAAATACTTTTGCTTCAAAACCAATATCTACTGTTTCAACATCATTACTTGGATGATTAAGATTCGAAACGATTGTAAAAGCATTATTCTCATCTAAATCATACTGATATGCCACTCCAAATCTAAAAAGTAATGGAAGTGCATAGGTTTCAGTTGATATGCTAGATGGTACATTATCATTATTTTGGTAAATATCTCTTCGTCCATCAATATCCATAATTTTTGTTAAATCTCTTCCTGAAAGACCGAATTCAGATCCAAGATTACTAATGGTACCTCCAAGTTTTAACCCCTGCAGTGGTGTTTGAAATAGAATACCAAGATCAAACCCAATAGCTGAACCGCTCACATGCCATATGCTTTGTTGAAAATATTTAACACCAAAGCTGGCAGAAACTCTGTCAGTTATGCTCATAGCCATATAAAGTCCGGCGACAAAATCACTTGCAGAATAGGATTCACCAGTGCCTTCTGGTCGGAATACTGTTCTAACAGGATTATCTCCATAATCAAGCATTGCAAGATGAAATCCAACAGCTGAACCGAGAGAAGGTAAAGGAACCACTAAATCTAGAACACTAAAATCAGTATCAACAAACCAATCTGTTTTTGTAACTTGTAAAGAGATGGACTTTATCTGTGTAATTCCAGCAGGATTCCAGTACAGTGCTGAAGGGTCATCCGCAATTGCAACAAATGCTCCGCCCAAAGCTTCTGCTCTTGCTCCAACTCCAATTCCCAGCATTGACGCTGCACTTGAACCACGCTTATTAGCATCAGTATCAAACTCTAGATTCTCAGAATCAATTTGAGCATAATAAATTTGAGATAATAATAATACTATCGTAAAGAATAATACTGTTGTTTGTTTCTTTTTCATGTTTTGCATAATAATATTATTTTTTAGTTAAAGATTTAGACTTAACCCAAATTGAATAAAGCGAGGACGAGAATACCACGATGGATCATAATCAACCTCATCATGTGTAAATAAACCAAGTTTATCAATTCGTTCATATTTTCTTTCTCCAATCTCCGGAATATAAACATCTGGTCCTGCATGTCCGGTAATGGGATTTATACCATTCTCATCAAGGTGATTAAGTAAATTAAATATATTTAAGCTTGCAATAAAATCTACCCCAAAGACTTCAAAACCTTGAGAAAGTTTTAGATCAACATTCCATCGTATTGGTTTCCTGTCAAAGTTACTCCACCAGCCACTAGGAAGATCTAAACTACTTCCTAAAGTTTGAGGAGTATAAGGCAGCCCAGAACCAAACTGTCCAATTATACTTATCAATGTTTTATCCATTGGTCTCAAACTCATTGAGGCATTCAGAGAATGAGTTTGATCCCAAGTTAAATAGTTAATTCTTCTGTTTGCCAAAGTAATTGCACCCCTGCTTGGACCGGAAAGTATTTGAGCTGCTAATAATGCTTGAGATGATGATGAAGTACCTTTTGCAAGCATATTAGTATAGTCGACACCTGCGGAAAATCTACCGTTCGACGAACGATAATTTAAAGCAAATGTTATTCCGGATGAATGTCCATATTCTTTGTTAACATATCTGCTAAAAGTAACTCCATTACTTAGCATAAGAAACTCACGTCCCAGCAGATCTCTAATATCCTTATAGAACGCACTTAATTCCATAGAGAGTTCATTTGATAATTCCTGCTGAACTCCAATTTCATATTGAACCGTTTTTTCTGCTTTTAAGTTTGGATTTCCGATTGTAGAATTAGCAATACTAAATTGGTTGTAGTGCTGTAATACAGGGTTTTCAAACATTTTTTCATAACTAGGTGTTTGGAAAAAATGTCCGTAAGAAATACGTAATGCTCCACCATCTGAAATTGGGAACGATAAACCAAAACGGGGACTGAATTGGAATTTACTTTCTGTTTTCTGATAATATCGATCAGCACCAACAGAATCTACCAAAACGTTAAAGTAAGTTGGGGCATATCTATCTTTAGCATCAAAATAATCAAATCTAACTCCAGCATTGAATACGATTTCACCCATATTAACTGATGTTTGGAGGAAAGTAGCAGCCTCAAACGGAGACCTATTATATTCGGTATAAAAGAAATCATCCTCAGACAAATTAGGATCAGACTCACGCAATACAACATCTCCTAGTTCATAATTCCTTGTTGCATCTCTAAAGTCTTCCCACTGTATTTCAAACTCACGAATCTCACTCTGAGTAAAAGGAAATTGAAGTAAACTGCGACCAAGTACCGATTTCATAGGAGCTCTTTTATAATGGAGATCGTATGTTTTTGCCTCAAATCCTAATTTAACTTCAAATACTTTATTAATTTGCCATGTTAAATCACCATTAATAAGATGAATATTCTGATCAAACCAGTTACGGTCAGTGCTATAGATACCGCCAAAATCAAAACCGGAATTGGCACCTGGATCCCACTGATTTATAGCTGTGGACTGATATCGCGGATCATCTGCACTTTCATACATATATCTTTTTTGATGATTAACCTGATAGGAATAACGCAAATTATAATAAAGAACATCAGAAGGTGAATGGGTCAAAACAAACATATGAGTAATATTTTCGCTAAATGATGTTGGCATACCATCAGGAATAAACTTCCAAGTATTGCTAAAACCTTTACTTTCTGTATTACTGTAAAAAACACTATAAGAAGCAGTTAAGCCTGCAAATGGTTGGTAAACTAATTTTGTATTAAAGTTATAATTTTTGCGAGTATTCATATGAACCATACTGCCATCACCGGTATGTAATTCTTCAGGTAATGGAATAACTAAAGGATTTGCAGGTTGAAATCTAGCTTTATACCATTCCCTATAAACAGCAATTTCCCAGCCATCCTCAGGCATATATCTACGTTCACCATTCAACCAACCTTTTGAATCCTCAACTCTGCCGTTAATTACAAATCCTAGTTTCCCAAGACTTTCAGGAAAGAATTTTATGGGAGAAGTAATGGATAATTTAACTTCACTTTCATTTAAAAATTCATAATTATCCAAACCACCAAGGTACATTGGAGAATTGGGCGAATAATATCCTCCGGATAATGCTTCGACTGATCCTGTAAGATTTTGTTCAGGAACTTTTGTTACTACATTAATTACACCGGATTGTGCCGAACCATACTCAGCATTAAAGGTTCCAGTAATCACTTGCAATTCCTGGATAAAGTTGTTTTCTACATTAACATTTGAACCGCCGCTTTGGCTGAAAGTATTTGTTACCGGTACACCGTCAATCATATAGGAAACTTCTCTTGATCTGCCACCTCTGATATGAAGAGCACCACCGGCATCTTTTACAACGCCTGCTTGAAGCTGAATAATATCTGCCAAAGTAGAGACCGGTAAAGATTTAATTTCATCACTATTTACATATGAGGCACTGTTAGTTCTATCTAATTCAACTGCTTCTCTTTTTGCTTCAATAATGACTACTTCACCTTCAAAAGCTTGCTCTTCTAATTTCGCATCAATTTTTACAGTCCTATCAACAAAAACTCGCACATCATTAATTTCAACAGTCCTGTAGCCTATCATAGAAACTCGTAGAGTATAGGCATTAGGTGCTACATTTATTATTAGATATTCACCATTAATGTCTGACGCCGCACCCTGACCGCTACCGAGAAGGACAACATTTACACCAAAGAGTTCTTCTCCGGTACTTGCATCGGTTATTGTACCCCCAATTTTTCCAGTTGAGCCAGCAAAACTAATTGTCTGAGTAACAGCAAAATAAATTGTTAAAACAACAAAAATGGTGAACTTTATTTTTTTATTAAACAATTCCATCTTTTAACCTATTATTTCTCGCAAATTATCTATTAAACAGATTCTGAGCGATTATTTATCTTAGTTTATTTAGTTACTTTTTCGGAATTTTGAATTTCCTTCTCTATAGAAGCAGACTTAAGAGCTTCATTAAAATTCTTTGTTTCAAATTTAAATTTATATTTATTCTTCAATTTATTTTCAAATTCAGTTCTTAGAGTATTTTCATATTCACTTCTTCTCTTAACTTTTTCATTACCTTTAAGATCTATATTGGAAGATAACATTTCGTTTACTTTATCCTTTACTAAACGCTGATATAAAAATGTACTAAGAAGAGATGTTTTCATTTTATGCAATTTGGTTTTCAATTCAGACTCATTCTGCAAATTTAATTCTCTCGCATGTTTTGCGAAAAGATGTTGCTGTGAAATACTTTCAAATTGATTCAAGAATTCTTCTCTATTAGTAGGAGCTCTTTTTTTATTAGCGAACAAATCTTCGACAGAAATAACTCCATTATCATATTCTGCTATTATAACTGATTTATTTTCTTCTGAAAATTTTTCATAGTCGATTGATACAGATTCATTTGTATTCGAACTATTGTTAAACTTACTGAATAAATCAAGTTCTTTATGACTCAATTTTAAATAGTCATATTTTTCTACTAATTGACCAAAACGATTTTCAACTGCTTTTTGAATAAATGCTTTTCGACTATGATATAGTGTATTCCAAATTTTTTGCTTAACACTATCAAATGCAGGTACTTTTACATCTCGTTTTTCACCTTTAACCATTATGTAATATCCGCCATAACCTTTAAAAGGTTTTGAGTAATTAAATTGTGTTAATGTATCCATAACTACTCTTAAAGCTTCATCACCCATTGATTCTCTAATTATCCAACCTAAATCACCACCCTTTTTATTGGTAGTGATATCTTGAGAATATTTCTCTGTAACTTCCTTAAATTTTTCACCACTTTTAAGAAGTTTATATGCTTTTTCTATTTCATCCTTTTGGGAACTAATAAATTCTTCTGTAGAATTTCTGAGAAAAGGACGCATAATATATTTCATTCTATATTGTGGTGAGAATTCAGAATAAAATTTATGTACAAGACTATCTGTTATAATTGAATCGATAATTTCTGATTGAACATATTTTTGGAAAAGTAACCTGCGTTCATTATTCTCTGTAATCAGAATATAAAGAGAGTCTTTCTCAATATTTATTGAGATTGCTTCTTGAACAGACATTTTTTCAAGAGCTTTATTTAGAACAATTTCTTTCAAATTTTCCGCGGTTGGTAATTTATCTGGTTTATATTGTGTGCTTAATAGATAGTGATCAATGTATTCACTCTGATAAACATGATCATTTTCAAAAGACGCTAATTCAAGATTCTTATCTTGATTAGAACAGCTAAATAAAACAAAGCTTATCAAAAGAAACGTAGAATATTTAGAAATAAAATTAAATAACATGCTACCTGCAATATTTTATAAACAATTAGAAAAAACTGTATTTATACAAATATAAAAGTGGTTTTAGATTTTTTACATAATTATAATTTCTAACATGTTTATTGCAAGAAATTTTCTAATTCAAATATAATCTGATGATTTCTAAGTCGTCCCGATAAAAAGAAATCGGGGCTCATTTCGAAATAACAAATTTTTAGCCTTTTATTCCCCAAAACCAATTTCGGTCTAACATACTCCTTACAAATAAATATTATTTAAACTATTTTGGAAGCCCAAAATACTATATACGGGGAATAATAATTAATATATTCCCCGTATACATAATCTCACTAACAGAGGGAGCTATTTATTTCAACAGCACCATGCTTTTTGTAATTGAATTTGATCCTGATTCTATCCTATAGTAATAGACACCACTTGGAACACTGCTACCAAATTCATTTTTTCCATTCCAAACAGTTGTTTGATTTCCTGAAAGCACATTATTGTTAATTAAAGTTTTAACTTTCTGACCTAAAGTATTGTATATAACCAATGATACTTTAGATAAGTTAGGAACGGAAAAGTTAATGCTTGTCGTTGGGTTAAATGGATTCGGGTAATTGTTTTCTAATGCGAATTTATTCTCAATCGAATTATTCCTATTATCATTTACACCAACTATAGTAACGTTCACTTCTCCTCTGGTTGTCATATCAACACCCCAACCATCAATAGGAGTTTCATTCATAGCAGCAACAGCAATTACATCTCCTTCTTTTAAATATTCAGTTCCGGATTTAGCCATAAAATATTCTTTTATTGGACGAAGTGACATTCCAACTTCAATAAAATCTTCACCCCAAGCATGCCCCATCCAATCAAGTCCTCCATCTTCGCTATTTACGAGCAATTCTAAAGAATTAAACATATTAGCTTCGGTTTGAGGTGGAACATGTCCACTAATATCATATTCAGTGCCTGAATCAGTTTCACCATCATATTCTGAAACATCCGCTGCCCAATAATCAAGATCTCTTACTTTTGTTGCACCTTCATTAGCAATTTTCCAATCATCATTATCTCTAAGTCCTATACCTACAACTGCTTCTGCGCCAAGAGGATCAAAGCCTGCAGTTCCAAGACTATTCAAATAACCAACTGGAGTATAATGAGATTCATAATAAGCTAAATTCCACCCGGAAGCTGCATCATTATCTAAATCTAGGAATAAATGGTAATAACCTCTACCTTCACTATATAGTATACCTTCATGATCATTTTGGTAAGCATCATTTGGCCAAGCTGGACCAGCCCACATTGTAAGTTTCCAATAAAGATAACCTTCATCAATTTTAGCACTCACTTCTTTAATATCAACTCTATCTGAAACAATGGCTCCTACTTCTGCTGGGAAAACACCTTCTTCATTATTTGGTGCATTTACTGCAACCGGAATATCTGCCCAGTCTACAGCATCGCCGTCAAATGTAATAGCAGTAGGTCGATCAGGCATAACAGTAGCAACACCTACTTCTCCTCTGGTTGTCATATCAACACCCCAACCATCAATAGGAGTTTCATTCATAGCAGCAACTGCAATTACATCTCCATCTTGGAAATATTCCATGCCGATTTTATTTAGAAAATATTCTTGTATAGGGCGAAGTGACATTCCAACTTCAATAAAATCTTCTCCCCAAGCATGCGCCATCCAATCAACAGTTCCATTTTCAGTATTTACTAACATACCGTTATGATTCATAGCATTAGTACTATCTTTCACTACCATATGACCACTAATATCATATTCGGTACCTGAATCAGTTTGACCATCATATTCTGAAACATCCGCTGCCCAGAATTCAAGGTCTCTAATAGGATCAGCATCTTCATTAGCTACTTTCCAAGCATCATTATCTCTAAGTCCCATACCCACAACTGCTTCAGCACCAAGAGGATCAAAGCCTGCAGTTCCGAGACTATTCAAATAACCAACTGGTGTAAAATGAGATTCATAATAAGCTAAATTCCACCCCGTAGCTGCATTATTATCTAAATCAAGGAATAAATGGTAATAACCTCTGCCTTCACTATATAGTGTACCTTCATGATCATTTTGGTAAGCATCATTTGGCCAAGCTGGACCAGCCCACATTTTTAGTTTCCAAAATATATTACCATCATCAATTTTAGCACTCACTTCTTTAATATCAACTCTATCAGCAACAATGGCTCCAACTTCTGCTGGGAAAACACCTTCTTCATTATTTGGTGCATTTACTGCAACCGGAACGCCTGCCCAGTCTGATTCATCTCCATCAAATGTAAAATCGTCTGGTCGTGTAGGCAAATAAGCAGGTAAAGAAACTTCACCACGTGTAGTCATGTCAACACCCCAACCATCGATAGGTGTTTCAATCATACTGGCTACAGCAATTACATCACCTGGATTTAGAACACTCACACCTTTTGCAGTATAGTATTCCTGCATAGGTGTTAATTCAAAACCAAATTCTATAAAGTCACTTCCCCATGCATGCCCAATCCAATATGATAAACCAGAATCAGTAGTTCTTAATGCACCTTCCCATGCCATTAATTTGGAAGAGTCAGGTTTAGGTACATCTGCAGCAAAAATGTCATATTCAACTCCTGAATCAGTTTCACCATCATATTCAGAAACATCTGCTGCCCAATAACTTAAATCGTCTACATATGGTTTACCTTCATTTTCTTGTTCCCACAGATCGTTAGTTCTCAGACCTATGCCCCAAACAGCTTCAGCACCAAGAGGATCAAAACCTTCAGTACCTAGACTTTGCAAATAACCAACTGGTGTATAATGAGATTCATAATAAGCTAAATTCCACCCAGTAGTAGCATCATTATCTAAATCGAGGAATAAATGGTAATAACCTCTTGAATCATTATAAATTGTACCCTCATGATCATTAGCATAAGCATTATTCGGCCAGGCAGGGTCACCCCAGAAACGGATAAGCCCGTATAAAACATTACCGATTACTTTAGTTTTTATTTCTTTAACATCAACAACATCTGTAACAATTGCACCAACTTCTGCAGGGAAAACACCTTCTTCATTATTTGGCGCTTCTACTGCAACAGAAACGTCAGCCCAATCTGATTCATCTCCATCCATCATGATTTGACCAAACGATAGAGAAAAGGAACTAAATAGTAGTGCCATTAGTAAAAGTTGCACTGTTTTTTTCATACTGCCTCCTTGTTGTGGGTTATGTGATAATGTCTTTTCACGCTATTTCAGAAAAATAATATTTATTTTTCTTAGCTGAATTTTCATCTTAGTTTAATTGTTAATTTACCCTGCAATGCAAACGATTGCCTAATTCAATGTTAACAATATTTCATTTATTTGTCAAGACTTTTTTAAAAAATTCTTAAATGCGAATAATGAGTTCTTGTTTATAAGAGACCTATATGTCCAATAAGAACGTAATTCAAATAAAAATTAAAGTCAATGCAAAAATTTTACAAAAATTAACATTGTCGATTTCGGGTTGAGCAAAAAACAAAATAGACATTTTATTATATTAGAAAAGAAGCACCTAAAACAGCTGCATGTTCGAGTTCAGATTTCTCTATTTTTACATGCTGAATTTGAGTTTTGAATTCATATTTTTCTATTACTTTCATCATACTTTCTTTGAAATAATCATAAGTTGAACTTACTGAGCCACCCAAAAGAATAAGTTCGGGATTTAGTGCGTACATAATTGAATTTATGAGTTCCCCTATATGTTTGCCAAATTGTTCAAATATTGCAATCGCTTCAGGTATATTCTGATTTGCTCGCTTAAGAACATCTTCCCCTTTCATACTATGTACTTCTCTAAAAAATTGACCACTACAGTAATATTCGTAATTATAATCTTTGTACTTCATCAAACCAAATTCCCCTGCACCGCCATTATGGCCTGAATAAAGTTTCCCGTCAGTTATTATTCCACCACCCAAACCAGTTCCTAAGGCTAAACCAACAATATTTTGGTAGTTCTTTCCCTTACCAAAATTTTTTTCGCCCAAAACAAAACAATTAACATCATTATTAATTTGCACTGGAACATGAAATTTGGCTTCAAGTATGCTTTTTAAATGTACTTCTCTCCATGATGGAATATTATGAACTTCATAAACAATACCCTCATTGATATTGACCATACTAGGAACTCCAATCCCAATTCCCTCAACGCTCGCATTAAAAATTTCATCAATTGAACTAATAATTTCTTCTAAGACAACACCTTCACTCTCTTTCGATGATATTTTCTTTGAAATTAATTTTTCAATATTGCCTTCGTCTACTAAACCAAGCCTTATATTGGTTCCGCCTAAATCAATTCCCAATCTTTGTTTTAATGACACAATATAATCCCATAGTTAAAGTTTAACGGCTAATCCAGTTTCTGCAGATTTATATGCTGCATCAACAATATTTAGAACAATTTGCCCTTCCTCAAATCCTGGTGAAGGTTGTTTCCTATCTCTTATACAATTTACAAAGTGTTCCATCTGTCGGGTATAAATTGATTGGTCACAATGTTCCGATTTATTAAGTTCAGGTAATTTGAGTTCTTCAGTATTATCTGTTGCACTAAATTTTAATTGAGTAGGAAATAATGAGGCATATCCTTTTGTTCCAAATAGTTGAGTACTTGCTTCAGGTCCATCCATATGAGGTTGCCACCATCCACTTTCTATAATTGATGTTGTTCCATTGTCCCAAGTTATTATCACAATACCAGAATCATCAACATCATAGTTCCCAAAGTGAGTGCCAATTTTTGCGTAGACTTCCTTAGGTTTTGGATCTCCTAAAATATATCTAACAGTATCAATAGCATGAACCCCCATATCTGCAAGAGCACCACCGCCAGCTAATTCTTTTTTTGTGAACCAACCTTCGGGGCCCCAATTTTCATGAATACCATAACCCTTAGTTTTGATAATCTTTCCAATTTTAGCTGAACTTACAAGATCTTTTATACAATCCACTTCTTGATCGAAACGCCACATGTGGCCAACCATTACAAGTTGCTTGTTTGTTTCTGCAGCATCAATAACTTTTATGCCCTCTTCCGAATTCATCGCCATTGGTTTTTCTAAAAAAACATCTTTCCCATTTTTTAAGAAATCAATTGCAAAAGGAGCGTGAAATTTATTTGGTGTCCCAATAATTACCGCATCTATGTCTTCTCTAAAGTAAAGATCTTCTACCTGTGTCGTAACTTCTTTAATACCATATTTATCGGCAAATACTTGGGCGGCTTGCAATGGTAATCCAACGACTGCTGTAATTTCGACACTTTTTTGCGATTTAAGACCTCTTGCGTGATAATCAGCAATATATCCGGCCCCGATCAATGCAACATTTATCTTTTTCATTTTTCCTCTTGAATGATATCAGTACTTAAATCAATTCTTCAGCATTATTATATATTTTTTTGATCGCATCAACAATCATATTCATATCTTCTTTAGATCCCATAAGCACTTTATGATGGAGACAAACTGATTCCTTTTTAAATATTTTTTCGCATACTGGTAGCTCAAAACGTGCTGGATCTACATCTTTCCAATATTGCTCATTTAATTTATGACGAGCCGGTTTTGTTAAGGGAACATAAAGAGATGCATTATTTAATGGCTCATAACAACCTTCAACTGTTAATCCCAGTTCAGCACCTAATGCCTCTCTGAATTTATCAGTTGGTAAATTTTTAAATTCATCTTTATTATAGCGAAATGAAAAATTGAAGTAAGCTTCATTTGTTTCACGTTCATCTCTGCGCATAGGCAATATTCCTGGTAAATCTTTTAGAAGAGAATTTATATAAACACCATTTTCATCTCTTAATTTATTTTGTGCAGGAAGTCTTTTTAGACCTTCAACTAATATTGCCGCTTGAAATTCAGTAATCCTATAATTGCCAGATTGAATAAAATTACCTTCATCACTATATACGCCAGCACCTTTATCGACATCTAAATATTCTTCTCCTTCAGGTCTTCGCCCGCAATTTCTCAGAGCATCAAGTTTCTCAGCTAATTCAGGATTATTTGTGGTTAAAGTTCCACCCTCACCTGCAGTTAAATGCTTGGATAGTTGAAAACTGAAACTACCAATATCGCCAATACTACCAGCTTTTTTTCCATTCCATTCACCACCATGCTTATGTGCACAATCTTCAATAACTGCCAAGTTGTATTTCTTGGCAATTTCCATAATAGCATCCATGTCAGCAAAACTACCATAAAGATGTACGGGAATTATTGCTTTAGTTCTTGGTGTAATAGCTTTAATAATCTCCTCTGGATCTATACACCAGGTATCTTCACAAACATCAACAAGAATTGGCATTGCATTAACATCAGCAACCGTTGCTGCTGTGGCCTGCCAAGTTAGTCCAGGCAAAATAACTTCATCACCAATCCCAATACCAAGAGCTTCTAATGCTAACTGAAGAGTAACTGTACCGTTTACAGCAGAGATAGCATACTTAGTACCTGTAAATTCAGCAAATAATTTGTTGAACTCCATTTCTTTGGGTCCATTATATGACCAGATACCACTATTCAGGACTGAAATTAGAGCTTTTTCTTCTTTCTCATCCCATACTGGCCAAGCCGGCCAAGGATTATTCTTGAAATCCTTTTGAGGATTTCCACCTTTAATTGCAAGCATTGCCATTTCCTTACCTCGTCTAATTATTTTTTAATAAATTACTTTTTTACAGTTTTATTTACCAAACATGATAAAAAAATTATTTTGAATACCTTTATAAATTAAAGAATTAGATTCCAACCTTTTATACTAACTTCAGATTCATTAATTACTAATTTTTCATTATAATAATACGCTTCTATATTTCTTTTTTCACCAGGTAATAAACTTATATAATTATCACTCCATATAACTGGTAGAATTAGTTCATTATTTTTATCATGCAATAATAATTCAACAAAAAATGCCATGGATTCATTATTATTTTCTAATGTAGTTATAACTTTCGTTTTCCCTTCATCAGTTTCAAATTGAGAAAACATATTTAATTTCACTTTAGGAAGTGAATTGATCAAACTAAAATCTGAATATTCTTTACTCGGAGTATGAAAAGCCCAATCGTCAAATTCTGCTTCATAATCGAGAACATCTTCTTTTGTTGACAACCAGTAAAAATTATTACCGACTTCAACATCAGAATTGTCAATTATTCTCAGATCTAGAAAATAAGTTTTTGTAAGATTTGGGATAGTCGGTAAAGTTAACAAAATCGATGATGATTCGGCTTCAATATCCAGATCTATTTCATTTTTGTATATAATCTTTGAGTTAATATCCAAAATTCTAATCTGAGCTCTGTATTTTTCAATATTCTCAAAAGTGTCATTAACTTTATAAATCGAGTTATCACCATAATTATATAATAAGTGAATTGGCTCATTTGCTTTCTTAGCTCCATAATAAGCCCCATTAGCTCTCAAATAAGTATCATAGAGTTGCCAATACAATTCCGGCCATGCTGAGTTCAACATCCATTGAATAATACCGGTCGCATTTTTTTTATTTGCTTGAAATGCCTCAAACATAGGGCGCATTAATTCATAATTTAACATTTGGTTTTTTTGAGCAAAATCCTCAACACCAGTTGCTTTTCCATATCGTTTTTCAATTGCAACTTGAATTCTATCTATATGTGAGAAGCTATTTTTCCCGCAATGAAAATTCCAATAATCGTCAATAGGCCAAAGGTGATTTTCAGGAATCATTTTTTTAATACTTTCAATAGGAGGCACGTTGGCTCCGGGACAGGTTTCAGTATTGAAACCATATGCGCCACCCAAATTTTTATTCGTGAACCAATAAATTGGAGGTGTATAGGCATATGGTCCTAACATTTTCACTCTTGAAGATCCACTAATTTCACTAATAATTTCAGTACTTGTAATAATCCCTTGCTCACTTCCAACACCACCTGTTGAATTTAAATATGGTCTTGTATTGTCATATTTTTTAAAAGTATCAATATATCTTTGCTCTAAATCAGGATGCGGTAACATATCACTACCAACAGTCCAAACAAATATTGCAGGGTGGTTTCTTAACCATAATAATTGATCTTCCCACGATTGCGAAATAAGTTCAATTTCATCAGGCTCAATAACTCCACCATATCTCACATCAATAGGTTTACCAAGATACTCCTCATGTTCCCAATGGCAGCTCCACCCGACCATTATCAATATTCCATTTTCATCACAAAGATCATAAAGTTTATGATCTTTACCCCAAAAGCCCTCCAGTCTTATACAATTTAAATTCATGTCTTTAACAAATTCAATCTGAGCTTTTAAAGATTTGTGGGTATCTTGCAATAGTAAATCATCAGTCCATCCAGCACCCCTAATTAGGACTTTATGACCGTTAATCTTAAATCCTCTGTGTCCACCTTCATTTATGTAATCCTCAACCTCTCTTATTCCAAATGAAGTATTTACAGTATCCAGAATTTCATGATTTTCAATAAACGATAAGTGCAATTTATAGAGGTTTGGATCCCCCAAATTATTAGGCCACCATAGTCTTGGATTTTCAATATTTAGTTGTAAAAATTCTTCACTAGCGAATTCTATTGTTATATTTTCCCTCGCTTCCAAAGAGATTGACTTGAAAAACTCTATATTTTCAATTTCACCTTTTAGCATTCCCGAAACAGGTCTGTCTTTGTGATTAATAAGGTCAGCAGTTATTTTTAATTCGGCACTATCTAAGGATTCTAGATCCACTCGTGATTCAACAAATGGGTTTTGAATTGATACACCGCTATTAGAATGAACTGTTACTTCTCTGAAAATGCCAACATTATTATCAGGCGGATTAGGATTCCAGTCTACAAAACCAATTGAAAAGTCCCCAGCTTTTGGAGGTATTACTTCCACAGCCAGAATATTTTTACCAGAAATTACAGCTTTCGAAATATTAAATATATAACGACGAAAAGCTCCGTTGACAGTTTTAGTATCTGAAATAAGAATCCCATTAAGCCAAATATTTGCTTTATAATTTATTCCGTCAAATGAAACTTGTATAATTTTATGAACTTCCTTAGCCGATAATTCAAATTCAGTACGATACCACCAGGGAGATTGAAACTGATCGGTGGGAATTTCATTCAGATTTTTTCCAAAATAAGGATCTTTATAAACGCCATTCTCAACCAATGTTGATAGAACAGTTGAAGGAACTATAGCTGAATACCAATCATTCAAATTTACATTTGGGGCAGATATTTCCACCCCACTGTAATTCAACTTTTCTGAAGAACATAATTTCCAATCGGATAGTTTTATTTCATTCATAAATTTTGTTTTATTAATCTTTAAAAATAATTTTTAAGAGTTGATCAAGTTGAGAAAAATCTGGAATTACTATATGTGCGCCTGCTCTAATTAATCTTGTCCTTTTGCTATAGTTAATTCCATGCCTTCTTATTTCATCAGAGGCTACACCAATACACAAAGCACCAACACGTCTTCCCTCAATAATTTCAACTGGACCATCACCAATTACTATTAGATTCTTACCTTCACAATGTCCCTTTTCAATAATTCTATTAATTACTATTTTTTTGGCGTCACCAATTTCATTTCCTTTTGATCCAAAAATTCCGCCATTAAACATCGAACCATATCCAAGAGCATTTGCTTCAATAATAACGTTATCTTCGTCAGTTCCGCTTGCTAAGAATAAAGTAAGCCCTCTTTTCTCTAGAGCCTTTAAGATATCAGGACCACCAAGTATTGAAAAATCATGGATTGTCCTTTCACCGTTTTCGAATTTTTTAATACGGTCATTTACACTTAACATTAACCGGTTAAGGAAGATAGCTTTATATTCAGGAGCCGACTTAACATCAGATGCAGATATAAAACCTTCATCTATTACAATATCTCTTAATCCTTCCATTTGTACAATAGTTTGAATACCAGTAGTATCATTAATAAATTTTTCACACTTGAGAGATAATCTATTGTATTCATCTGTAGGCAGGTTACTTACTTGATCGCCGCAAATTTCTTCAATCATTACAGCATGCATTACAAATTCCCAACCTTCTCTAAGAGATGAGATTGTTCCGTCATGATCAAATATGATATTTTTAATAATTAGGTTTTCGGGGATTTTATCTACAATTTCAATATCTGTTCCCTCTATATAATTAGCTTTTCGTTGATCGTGAGCTAAAGCAAGATCATAATTATAATAACTTTCATCAGCTAATTTTAATATCTCTTCTGGTGAGGCAGTACCTGTTTGCCTTATTCTTTTAACAATAATTGCATATGCTAAATTTGCTATTTCCAAAGAATCAAGCACACTAGCACCACTCCCTAAACATGCCGCAAAAGCACTAATACAAGTGTTTCCTAATCCTAAATTATCAACATCGCCCGTTAAATATATGCCAGGGACAGTTGTAACATTATCATTTTCAATAAAAATCAATCCATTTTCACCGCGTGTCATAAAAAGTGGATTACCAATTAATTTTTGAGCCTCTAAAGCTCTATTGATACAAACCTCAGAATCTTTCTCATCAAATAATTCTATACCGAGTAATTGAGATATCGCAACTGAATTTACTTTTAATGTGCCTCTACTCAATTTATCACAATCTTTTCGTAAATCACCAAAAACATTGCAATCGGGATTTTCTTTAATAATATCATTGAGTAAATTAAGAGCTTTTTCATCAATCATTGGATTGACAAACTGCTGATTTATTATTAATACGTCCAAATTTTTAATTTTTGAATTTAGCTTTTCTAATAATGCTGATATTTGTACTTCATCAGTTTCGTTCGAAGAACCAAAATCTAAACGTGAAACTTCTTGTTTTCTTTCAATTGGTTTAATGTAAGCATATGTTTCCCAACCTTCTGGCATAGTAATTAGATCTTTAGTATTTACATTCTTTTGATTTAGCTGGAACATTAGTTCACGCCCTAATACATCGTCTCCGATAAATCCAAAAACAGAAATATCTTTTACGCCTAATGAAGCAATATTATTAACAATGTTACCTGCTGCCCCAAGATGAGATTTTATTGAAGAACCATAAAGAACTGGCTTGCCTGTCTCAAGCGAATATTCGCCAGTATTTTGGTCAAGATCATAATATATATCTAGAGCAAAGTCACCAATAACTCCAACTCGTACATTTTCCACCGATTTAAGTAACTTTTGAATTTCAGAACTTATCATAAATAATTATCCTTATTTAACTTTCAAAACTATTATCAATTATTTGGCAAATTATATGACCAATTAAAATGTGCATCTCTTGAACGCGTGGCGTGTTTTGTGAAGGAACCACCAAATTAAAATCGCAATTTCCATTAAATAAACCACCACCTTTCCCGCTCAGTCCTATAGACTTGCATCCAATTTCTTTTCCTTTTTTAAATGCTTCAATCACATTTTCACTATTTCCAGTGGAAGATATACCTATCAATAAATCACCTTTATTGGCAATTGCTTCCACTTGTCTATCAAAGACGTGATTGTAGCCATAATCATTTCCAATTGCAGTAAGGGCCGAGGTATCAGTTGTGAGTGCAATTGCTGGTAATCCTCTTCGTTCAATTTTATAGCGCCCAGTGAATTCTGCAGCTATGTGTTGGGCGTCAGCAGCACTTCCACCATTTCCCATTAAAATAATTTTTTTCCCTTCCTTGATAGTTTCTTGAGATATTTTACAAACCTTTTCAATATCATCTTGTAAATTATCAATAACTTTTTTAATAACCTCAATATGTGATTCAAGTTCAAATAGGATAGTTTCTTTCATTATAAGCTCTCTTAAATGTTATTTTTCATTTTCAAAACATTAAATAATAATTTTAATGCAATCGATTGTTTCCCGTAAAATTAGATAAACAAACCCACTTATTCAACCAAAATAAAAAAGAAAACAACAATTAGGCAATATTTTAGAATATTATTTAGCTATCAAATTTTGATATTTTAATTTAAAGTTATATATTAGCTCTGAAAATCGTGACAATCGATTGTTCTTCAATTGTTCGAAGATTTTCAAGTTTATTTGATGGAAATTATTTTAGTCTAAAAGGATTAGAAAATGGCCCCTACTTTAAAAGATGTTGCTACTCATGTTGGTGTTCATCCTTCAACGGTATCAAGAGTTTTGCGTGGTAAAGAAAATCTTAAAATTTCTGCACAAACGCGAGATAAGATTTTAAAGGCTGTTAAGGAATTAAATTATATACCAGACTTTACAGCACGAGCTTTAAGAATGAAAAAAAGTTTCACCATAGGCCTCATTGTTCCAGATATATTAAATCCATATTTTGCAAGAATTGCTCGGCGCATTGAACAATTAGGATTTGACGAAAAATATACTGTAATAGTCTGTAATACGGATGAAGACCAGGAAAAGGAGCTACTATACTTAAATCAATTAATTTCACGAGGTGTCGATGGAATCATAATTGCACCTGTTCAAGAAAGTAAAGATCATATTGTTGACTTAATTGAAAAGAAAATTCCAGTTGTTTTAATTGATAGAATCTTTGAAGATCTAAAAGTTGATTCAGTAATTACAAATAATGCTGCATCTGTAATTAAGGCAATGGCACATCTTGTTAAATTGGGACATAAAAACATTGCCTTTCTTAAAGGACAAGAGAATATATATACAATAAAAAATAGATTAGCTGGATATTATAAGGCTCTTGAGAAATGTAAATTACCAAAAAATGACAAATATGTTGTTGGAAAGGGTTTTGAATTTGAAGATGGTTATGAAGCGACTCTGAAACTATTAAAATTAAAAAAACTTCCCACAGCAATTATTTCTGCGGGTGGTGACCTTGTAACTATTGGAGCTATTAAAGCTATTCTTGAAAAAGGTTTAAGAATTCCAGAAGATATTTCTTTAATTGCCTTTTTTGATAGTATGTATTCGCCATTTTTATCTACACCACTAACAACCATTAGCCACTCAAGAAAAGTTATTGGTGAAAAAGCATTTCGTTTGCTTTTAAAGCAAATAGAATCAAAAAAACAACCTTCAGCTAAATCGATTTGTGTTGATACGGAATTTGAAATTAGAAATTCAACTGCCGGACCAAGAGAAACTAAATTAAAATAATATTACTTGATTATTTAAAAAGAGGATTAGTTCTAAATGACTTTTAAAAATAATTCAAAAGCGGAAATTCGTTTAAAAGGCTCTTTACCAAAGATTGGCATTAGACCAGTAATAGATGGCAGACGAAATGGAGTTCGTGAATCTTTGGAAGAACAAACAATGAATATGGCTAAAAATGCAGCTAATTTCATATCGAGTAGTTTGAAACACTCAAATGGAATGCCAGTTGAATGTGTTATAGCTGATACTACAATCGGTGGAGTGGTTGAAGCAGCTAACACAGCTGAGAAATTTGCTCGAGAAGGTGTTGGGGTTTCTTTGACTGTTACACCAGCATGGTGTTACGGAACAGAAGTAATGGATATAGATCCGCTAGTACCAAAAGCTATCTGGGGATTTAATGGAACTGAAAGACCCGGAGCAGTTTATTTAGCAGCAGCTCTGGCTGGTTATAACCAAAAAGGATTGCCCACTTTTAGTATTTATGGTAGAGATGTTCAAGATAGCGAAGACTCAACAATTCCTGAAGATGTAAAAGAAAAATTATTGCAATTTACTAAAGCTGGTTTAGTTGTTGCTGAAATGAGAAACAAATCATATCTCTCTGTTGGAAGTATCTCAATGGGCATAGCCGGTTCAATTGTTGATCAAGATTTCTTCCAAGATTATTTAGGTATGCGCTCAGCCAGCGTCGATTCGTCCGAACTAATAAGAAGAATCGAAGAAAATATTTATGACAAGGTTGAGTATGAAAAAGCAATAGATTGGGTTCAAAAGAATTGTATAGAAGGAGAAGATATTAATCCTAATGAAATCAAAACTTCTCGTGAACAAAAAGATAAAGACTGGGAAACAGTTGTCAAAATGACTCTTATTGTTAGAGATTTAATGATTGGAAATCCTAGATTAGGTGAAATTGGTTTTGAAGAAGAAGCATTGGGACATAATGCATTGATTTCGGGATTTCAAGGACAACGTCAATGGACTGATCACTTCCCAAATGGGGATTTCCTAGAAGCAATTTTAAACTCATCATTTGATTGGAATGGAATAAGAGAAGCCTTTACTGTTGCAACTGAAAATGATAGTTTAAATGGTGTTTCAATGATATTTGGACATTTATTAACTGACTCTGCCCAGATATTTTCAGATGTAAGAACATATTGGAGTCCTAATTCTGTAAAAAGAGTTACTAACTATGATCTTAAAGGAAAAGCTAAAAATGGCATTATACATTTAATAAACTCAGGTTCAACAACACTCGATGGAACAGGAAGACAAAAACAAAATGGGATTTCAATTATGAAACCATTTTGGGATATCACAAAAGAAGATGCTGAAAATTGCCTTAAAGCAACAAAGTGGTGCCCTGCAAATTTAGGGTATTTTAGAGGTGGTGGATATTCTTCACAATTTTTAACAGTTGGAGAAATGCCCCTCACTATGTCTAGAATCAACATCATTAAAGGAATTGGACCTGTTCTTCAAATTGCTGAAGGCTATTCTATTGATTTGCCAGAAGAAGTAAACAATGTACTAGATCGAAGAACTGATCCTACTTGGCCTACCACTTGGTTTGCCCCGATTCTTACAGGGGTTGGACCATTTGTTGACGTATATTCAGTCATGTCAAATTGGGGTGCTAATCATGGAGCAATTAGTTATGGTCATATAGGAGATAAATTAATAACTTTAGCTTCTATGCTTAGAATTCCGGTTAATATGCATAATGTTCCTGAAGAAAGGATTTTTAGACCTACTGCATGGGCAGCATTTGGGACTGACAATTTGGAATCGGCAGATTTCGGAGCATGTAAAAATTATGGACCTCTATATATGTGATAGTTACCAGCAGTGTAAAATGGATTACAATAATTTGACTGAGTTGCCTCAAAAAAGTGATCAAATAATTGTTTAGGTATGAATAAAAGAAAATCTATGCGGGTTAAGCTAGTTACTAGATAACCTTAGATGAGTTGGTGTGACTATAAATTTCTGTATTAGCTATAATACCTGAGTGTAAGTCTTCAAAAGGTTTCAGACAAATTTAGTAATTATATTAGTAGACGGTTTTAGCCATTCTTTGATTCAATGCCCGGTTTACTATATTATTTTCCGGAATCACATCAATATTGTGTGAATTATGTGTGAACATAGGCTAAGCTGTTGTATTATAGTAGATAATGCGGAAAGAGAGGGATTCGAACCCTCGGAACCCTAAAAGAGTTCAACAGTTTTCGAGACTGCCCCGTTCAACCACTCCGGCATCTTTCCTAAACTTGAGATTTAAAATTACAAAAATATAACGATTCATTTTTTATTAAAACTGATGTTCAAAAAATATTCAGCATAATTTTTTTTTTAAGATTAAGTATCATATATTTGTGTTTCTATTTATGGAGAGGTGCAGGAGTGGTTGATCTGGCACGCCTGGAAAGCGTGTGTGCGGGCAACCGTACCGTGGGTTCGAATCCCACCCTCTCCGCCAATGCCCTTATAAAACAAGGGCTTGTTTTTCATCTACACATTAACTACACAAAAAGAATTTTTATCAAATACTAATTTTTATTGATTTAGTCATTTGAGTAATAGTTGGATTGTGGAAACAGCTCATCAATAACTGACCTGCCCCCCCAAAAGTGATCCAATTGTTAATTTGGATTGAAGGGGAGTTGCCCAATTTGTTCAACTCCTATTCTCGGACAGACTCGGGGACCTTGCGAGCATAAGAATTAGTTGACTTTTTATTCTTTTTGGAGTCACACTTTTTTAAGACGATGCAATCGGTAAAACCTAATGATAGTCATCTTATTCATCCGCCGAAATCACACATCTAAATCCCACAGGATATCCACTCTGTTTCAAATTTGGGTCGAGGTAATAGCGATGTGCACAACGTTGCATACTTGGGTCGGCAAAGCGAGATGCCCCTCTGATTACCTTATATTTTTCTCCATAAGCCTGACTTTTAATAGGATTTCCGGGATATGGTAGGTACCAATCTGCTGTCCATTCCCATGCTCCCCCGGCCATCCAATATGCACCGTACGGACTTTTACCGGCCCGCCATGCAGCTGTTTTTGCGATACCATCGGGTTCGGCAAAACTCATATCGTGCATTTCACCCCACGGATATTTTCGTGAATCGGTACCCCGTGATGCCTTTTCCCATTCCGCTTCTGTTGGGAGACGTTTCCCTGCCCATTTACAATATTCAACTGCTTCGTGCCAGCTTATATTTACAACCGGCTTTTTATTGTCCATCCACTCTTCTTTATGAACAGTTTCATCCACAATATTTTCATCATATTTATAACCTTTTTTGAATTTTGCGTACTGCCCCTGGGTAACTTCAAAACGATCAATATAAAATGCACTTACATAAACTTTGCGTTGTGGTGACTCATCTTTGTCACCGATATTACTGCCCATTGTGAATTCTCCTGCCGGGACATAAACCATCCCTTCATATTTGTCAGGTTTAGGCACTGTCCATTCCGGTGGTTTTCCATTATCAATTTTCCCATCGGCAGTTAGCAATTGATGATAACGTGCTTTCCAATATACCAGAAGATAAAAGTGTGACGGCTCAATCCAGATACCTTTTATACGCTCTGCTCCATTGCCTTTTCGCAACATCTGATCGCCCTCCCATCTTCTTGCACCATTCCAGTTAATGAGTTGTTTTATTGACTCTTCATTAAAACCTCCCTGATCTGGAACATAGTGGTTGTAAACAAGTTGTAGCGTCATGTTCTTACATGGATATTCTTTCAGCCAAAACCGTTCAAGGGCAGCTAAATATTTATTACGCAAAGATTGGTCTGTTTCGTACTTTAAAAGCAGATATACACCTTTCATGAAATGATACGTATCCCAAGGTACGTAAGGTGGTTTAAAAGATGCAGCCATTATTGCATTATCGGCATACCCGTGCTTATTAATAAGTTCGAGATATTTATTCTGATATTTTTCATCGCATGTAATGTGGTAAGCTATTTTAAGATGAAACAGTGGTAGCAGGAAGTTCAATTTTTCCTTGTCTATCGAGGGGCTGTAATTTCCCCAGAGTGTCATTTTCCCGTCAACATCTACCAGGCGCATGTCGTGTTCAATAATTCGGTCACTAACTTTTCTCACCCAAGCCTGCACCCTTTTTTTGTACGAATCATCTGCCACCAAATCATAGTACATTGCCAGTCCATACATAAGGTTGGCGTAAGTATCGGAGCTAGGATCGCCAATCCAGCGGTAATCCGGCATGCTTGTTGACTGGTGCCACTCCATTGGGAAAAAGAACCAGTCTTCGTGACGTTGTTTTACACTCGATTTATTAAAGCTTCGGGCAATACAACCCTCTACTCCTGTTACTTTCTCAAGTATTTCGATTGCCTCGAACGATTCGTTTGCCCACTTTTTAACCATATTGTCTTTAGTTACCGCGTACTGAAAACTTAAAGTTGCTAGATACGGACCAGTACGGTTCCCACCATCTTCTTGATGAGCAGAAGAGAGATCGGCATTTCCTTGGGGTGGAAGTAAAACCCTGGGCATAACAATGCCATATTGAATGTTGTTTTTATGAAGGTCTTCTTGCAACCAGCCAGCCTTTTCTAACAGATTAGAATATCCCGGGTATGGATATTTCTCAATAGCTGGTTTTTGTTGAGCGAAACCCAGACTAAATATTATTAGAGAGAGACATAAAATTAAAAAACATTTAGATATAGTTAAAGTCATAGTTTTATCATTGGTTATTATTTCAAAAATAGTAGTAATAATATAAAAAACATTAAATTATTCTGCTCGGGTTTACTCATTTTGCTAAATCAGTCTACAAAAATTACTTGTTTTTTTTAATCAAGAAATTTGACAAAGTTCTATGCAGAATGAGCCGAAAGGAAGTAAATGAGAAAATGTTTCAAAAGCAATAATTACTTAATAATAAATTGGCTTGACTAAAATCTATTATACAACTCTGACTGTAGATTTTGTGATGGGAATAGGATCTCCAATAAACGTATAATAATGATCTCGAATCTCAAAAAATTGTGAATACTTGGTCTTTAATAACTTAGTAAACAAGTCGCTATATATGCAATCCAAATGAAACAAATTACAAACTTTTGTAGGCCCCAACCATCTAAACTCAAATTACAGCCTTATTGATTTTGCAAATTATCATTACCTCTCAAAACTAGTTTAAATAATAAACGTTATATTTGCCGATCATTTTTAAAAGAGTATAGTGAAAAATAATTCTTTGATAAATAGGTTTCCTTTCTTCTATGGATACGTAATTGTTGCAAGTGGAACAATAGGAGTCTTATTAAGTGCACCCGGGCAAACTGTTGGGATTTCTGTATTCACAGATTTTTTAATTCGAGATTTAAATATTTCAAGAGGAAATCTTAGTCTGGCTTATTTAATTGGGACAATGTTAAGCTCTTTCTTATTGACTTATGCAGGAAGATTTTATGATAAGTTCGGTGCACGTATTACTACCATGCTAGCCGGGTTTTTCCTAGGACTTTCGTTAATATACATGTCATATTTGGTGAACCTTACTGATTTTGTAAAGAGTTTCACTAGTTCGTCAAATGTTGAATTGTTTGTATTTGCATTCCTTTCAATTGGTTTCTTCTTTGTTAGATTTTTTGGACAAGGCACGCTAACTATGTCATCAAAAAATATGATAATGAAATGGTTTGAAAAACGTCGTGGAATGGCGAGCGCAATAATGGGTATTGCAATATCATTTGGATTCTCATATTCTCCAAAAGTGTTCGATGATCTTATTTCAAGTTATGGTTGGCAAACTACGTGGCAAATTATTGGAATATCTATTGGGACAATATTCGTGGCTTTTGCCTACATCACTTTTCGCGACAATCCAGGTCGTTACGGATTACTCCCTGATGGACACAAAATAATAATAAATAGAAAATCTGCACCAAAGTTTAAACCAAATAAGGATTTTACACTCCACGAAGCTAGATCCACATATAATTTCTGGATATTTAATTTAACATTAGCTCTTCAAGGATTATACGTAACAGCAATAACTTTTAATATTGTAGATATTTTCACCACTGCCGGATTAAGCAGAGAAGACGCTATTTTGATCTTTCTGCCTGTCTCAGTAATTGCGGTAATCTTTCAATTGGGCGGAGGTTATTTAGCTGATTTCATTAAACTAAAATACTTGCTCATAGTACAACTAACAGGCATGTTACTCTCAATGATAGGATTAATTTTTCTAGCCAGTGGTATCCCTTTATATTTAATAATTGTTGGAAATGGAATAGCAAGTGGCTTGTTTGGTGTAGTATCAACTGTTTGTTGGCCAAGATTTTATGGGATCAAACATTTAGGGGAAATCAGTGGTTTTAGTATGAGTTGGATTGTTGCCGGTAGCGCACTTGGCCCATATTTGTTTAGTATATTGTTCGATCTTCATGGGAATTATTCTTCATCAGGAATTGTTATGACACTACTTGTCAGTATTCTTTTGTTACTTTCATTCAAAATTAAGAACACTAATGTGGAAACATCACTATAGTTTTAAAATATTGATTCCAGTGAGCCAGATTATTCAAGAAAGGATTTGATGAAAAATTATAAAGGGAATTGGAAAAGTTGATTTATACAAAGGAATATTATAGTACTTGAAGAGACACAAAGAAGCCCGCAAATTGTGAGGTTCTTTGTTTTTTAACTGGTTGTTATTCTATTATAATTTATTTTCACATATATTTTTAAGTCTATTCAAACCTTCACCAAAATCTTTAGCCATTGACTTTTCAAAATTCATAAATAACTTCATTAAATTCATTGGATAAGGCATCTGACTTTTAAATCCCCATATAACTTGAGTAAGCTCTTTTTGGTCTACGAGTTTTACATATCCATCTGCTTCACTCTTAAATGGTTTTATGAAATTAAGTTTTGTTTCAAATAATGTGGGTTTTTTAATATTAGTAATGGTCTGACTACCTGCACCGACACCTTTAACTTCACTTTCCCATGATTGTTTAGCTCCAACTGTTCCATCGGTACCGGAAAGATTACTTTTCATATTTGGGTCTTTATCTTTCCAAGGGCTCCACTTATCCATTGAAGTTAAACTACTTACATTATCCCACACCTTATCAATAGAAGCATTTATAGATATTGCTTTTTCATAGTTCATATCTTTCGATATGAAAAGAGCTAATATTAAGATTAGAGCAATTATTACTAGAATAACATATATAATGGTCATGTCCACTCCTATATGAATATTATTGGTTGTTTTAGTAAACTACTAATAATTTTCGATATTTGGTATCTGATCGTTAATATTTAATTGTCTAAATAATCAGTGAAACACATTTTTTTTATGTAAGAGTGGCTTTAAATATATATTACTTGAAAAATCCTCTGGGTCTAGATAGAGAAAATTGTAGTTGTTTTACTATTTTATTGTATCTTTGGATTGATAATTACTCTAATCTACTTTTTATTGACCTTATACTGTACTAATGTAGAATTATTTTCGTTTTAATTGATAATTCCATTAGAATAGTTGTGCTATTCTGGTTATCCAATTAACATCGAGGTAAAATAAATGTTAGATCAATTAGAGTTCTTCGTAGATAAGAAATAAAACTGAAGGAGTATAAATGAAAATTTTTGTAGGTAATATTGCATCAGAAGTCAGCGATCAAGAATTGGAAGATATTTTTAAAGAACATGGTGAAGTCAGAAGTGTGAAAATAATTCGTGATATGTTTACTCAAGCTTCTAAAGGATTTGGTTTTGTAGAAATGAAGGACAAAATTGCTGGTGAAACTGCAATTAAAGAAATAAATACTGTTGAAGTAAGTGGCAAAAAATTGGTTGTAAATGAAGCAAGACCTGACATGGATAATAGACGCGGCGGTGGAAATCGTCGTGGTGGTGGTGGAAACCGAAGTGGTAGTAACAGAAATAGCGGTGGAAGGGGTAGGTAAAAGTACACCACTCGATTTAATTATTAAATAGTTTTTTATTCTAAAGCCTAAGCGTAAAAATTTGCTTAGGCTTTTTACTTTCAAAACTCTCCTTCATCCAATCTAATTCCTAAATGTTTAGCTGAAAATTACTTTGCACAAATCTTTACTAGTTAGCTTATTTAACTCTATCGGTTTTAGGAAATCTTAATTCACCATTTCTATATAATAGTAGATGATTCTAACTCAATATAGAATAACAAGATAGATTCAGGATGTGATACTACTTTTAATATTTACACTGTTTTCAAAAAAATCTAAATTGATATATAGAAAAAGTGAAATATCTTTCTTAAGTCAGATTGAGATTCTTCACTTCGTTCAGAATGACTTTAAATAAATAATTCCAGATATCGAATCCTTTTATTTTACAGTTGAGAATTTATAGACAGTTGTTGTTTTATAAACTTCGCCTGGTTTTAATACTGTTGAAGGAAAGTTTGGCTTATTTGGACTATCTGGATAATGCTGAGTTTCTAGACAAAATCCATTACGATGGTTATAAACGACATTTCCTTTCCCAATAATTGAACCGTCCAGAAAATTACCTGAATAAAATTGCATGCCTGGTTCTGTTGTAAAAACATCCATTACTCTGCCAGTTGTTTCTTCAATAACTTTTGCAGCATGTCTCAGTTCTCCTGCATCTCCATTAATTACAAAATTATGATCGTACCCAAGACCATTCTGAATCTGTTTATCCTCACTATTAATGGATTTTCCAATTTGTGTTAAATCTGTAAAATCGAAAGGTGTTCCTTTTACAGATAGTATTTCACCAGTCGTTATTGAAGTGCTATCAATTGGAGTATAAGAATCTGCATTAATTTTCAGTCTGTGTTGCAGTATAGAGCTCTTGCCATTATCCTTTAAATTAAAGTAGGTATGATTTGTTAAATTACACAATGTTGTTTTATCTGATGTTGCTGAGTAACTAATAATTAGTTCATCATTATTATTGAGACTATAAGTTATTTCTACAGAAAGGTTGCCAGGATAACCGCTTTCACCATCCTTGCTTAAATATTTAAGAATTATTCCCAATGTATCACTGTTTGAAAAAGGTTGAACATTCCAAAGAACTTTATCAAACCCAATGACACCTCCGTGCAAATGATTTGGAGCATTGTTAATTTCCAGTTGATACTCTTTCCCTTCAAGTGAAAATTTGCCCTCACAAATACGATTACCATATCGCCCCACAATAGCACCAAAATATGGAGATTGTTCTAAATATCCTTCCAAATTATCATAACCTAATGTAACATCGCCTAACTTTCCATTTTTATCTTTTACTTTTATTTCGGTTATAATTCCACCATAATTTGAAATTGAGACAACCATATCATTTCTATTAGTTAAAGTATAAAGATATGTACTTTTACCACTTTCCAACTCACCAAATAATCTTTTTTCAACACTCATTAAATTTCCACCTTCATTACAATTGGTTAATGTTATACAAAATATAGAAATAAGAACAGCAATTGATTTAGGCATAACGTTGATCCTTTTGGAGACAAATTTTTACCTGAATTAAATAACCTATTATTTAAATCTAACTATTAAACTTATTATCTTCAAATACGTCAAAATTTCAACTATTCTTTTCATAAATGGAGATCAATAATGAAAATTATTTCCAAAAAGTTATTTCAACTTTTTTTTCTATTCTTAACAATTAATTTGTTTGCAGAGGTTAATTCACCTTTTGTAAGATATCCGGACTTAAACAGTGATGGATCAAAAATTACTTTTTCATACCAGGGCGATCTTTGGGTTGTCTCATCTAATGGTGGTAAAGCCGAACGACTAACAATTCACGAAGCATATGATGGATGGCCTTTATGGAGTAACGATGATAATTCTATAGCATTTTCAAGTAACAGATATGGTAATAATGATTTATTTACTATTCCATCTAATGGCGGGATTCCTAAAAGGATTACATTTCACTCGGCGGGAGATGTATTAAACGATTTTACTAGCGACAATAATTTATTATTTACAACATCAAGAACATTTCGGCATGTTGAGTGGGATCATGAATTTGCAACTGTTCCTGTTAGCGGTGGAACACCTGAACTGCTTATAGATGCAGTTGGAGAGATGCCAGCACAATCACCCGATGGCAGATTTATAGCATTTGTTAAAGGTTGGGGCCGTGTTACACGTGAAGCTTATAGAGGAGAAGCAAATAATGAGATATGGATTTACGATAAAGAGAATAAAGCCTACAATAAAATTACAGATTTTAATGGGCATGATAATTATCCGCGTTGGGCAGATTCGAGAACGCTCTACTATACAAGTGCAAGCAGTGGGACCTACAATCTTCACAAAGTAAAGATAGATGACAATGCAAATACAATAGGCAATGTTGAACAAATAACTAATTATACAGATCAAGGAGTAAGATTTTTTAATGTTAGTGGAGATGGGAATTCTGTTGTTTATGAGAGAGAGACAGATATTTATTTGATGAACCTTAGCACCGGAGTTTCAAGCAAAATAGTTATTGATATAGCATCAGATTATAGATTTGATCCGATTGTACACAAAGCTTTTTCCAATAAGATGACAGAATATCAAATTTCACCAAATGGGAAATACACAGCTTTTGTGGTAAGAGGCGAAATTTTCTTAACGGAAAATGATAAAGAAAAGAGTAAAACAGTTAACCTTACTAACCATGCATTTAGAGACCAACAAGTAACATGGTTAAATGATACAACTCTTATTTTTATTTCAGATAGAGATGGTCAACAAGAATTATACTTGGTTCGTTCCGCTGATAAAGATCAGAGTAATTTATTCAAGAGCCTTAAGCATGAAATAGTAAGATTAACAAACACAACGGAAGATGAATCATTTCCTATTGTTTCACCTGACTTGAAGAAGATTGCTTATGAAGTTGGAGTGGGAACATTAGTTATTGGTGAGGTTGATAATAATGGTGAAATATCAAATTCAACTACATTGCTTGATGGATGGGCAGCTCCTGTTGATGTTTCATGGAGTCCTGATAGTAAGTGGTTAGCATATTCACTAGAAGATCTTAATTTTAATCAAGAAATTTTTATACACCCTGTTGATAATCATATTGCTCCGGTAAATGTTAGCATGCATCCTCGATATGATGAATCACCCGTTTGGAGTAAAGACGGAAGTAAACTTGGTTTTACATCTCGTAGAAATAGTAGTAATGTTTTGGAATCCAATGATAACGATGTCTGGTTCGTATGGCTAAATAAAGAGGATTGGGAAAAAACTAAAGATGATTGGGATGAATACGAAAAACCAAAAGCTAACACAAAAGATAAGAAAGAGGGTGATGAAAACGAGGAAGTAACACCGATTAACATTGATTCAGAAGATATTTTTGAACGATTAGTACAAGTAACTTCTTTAAGTGGAGATGAAAATAACATCCAATTTTCTGAAGATGGTGAGACTATTTATTTTACATCAAAATCCCCTACAAAAAAAGGCAGAGATCTTTTCAGTATAAAATGGGATGGAAAGGATATTAAAGAATTAACTAAGGATGGCGGGAACCCAGGAAGAGTTAAGTTATCATTAGATGGTAAATATTTATTCTTCTCTCAAAAAGGGAAACTCAATCGCCTTGATTTGGGAAAAGACAAAAAAGAATCTTTACCATTTAACGCTAAAATGAATATTGATTTTAATCTTGAAAAAGAACAAAAATTTGATGAAGGCTGGCGTGCACTTAGAGATGGATTTTATGATCCTAATTTTCATGGACAAAACTGGGAAGAGCTTAGATTAAAGTATAAGCCATGGTGCTTAGCAGCATCTACTGATAAAGATTTCCAAGATATGTATAATCTTTTACTCGGTGAATTGAATGCAAGTCATATGGGCATGAGAGGAATGAAATTTCGTGAAGATCTACAAAAAGATAAAACAGGATTATTAGGGATAAGAGTAGAATCTGTTGATAATGGAGTTAAAGTCGTTCATGTTATTGATAATACTCCGGCTAGCAAAAAACAAAGTGAAATTGAAGTTGGTGATATTATCACTTCTGTAAATGGAAATAATATTGAGAAAAATACTAATTTATATTCTTTATTGACTAATACAGAAAATGAGAAGGTTCTTTTAGAAGTTAACAAAAACAACAAAATTGAAGAGGTTGTGATTAGACCTACTTCTACTTTAAAAAATCAATTATACGATGAATGGGTAGAAGCAAATAGGAAATTAGTTGACGAATACTCAAATGGTAAACTTGGCTATTTACATATTAAAGAAATGGGCTGGTCTAGTTTTGAAAGATTTGAACGTGAATTTACAGCTAGAGGTTATGGTAAAGATGGAATTGTTATTGACGTAAGATATAATGGTGGTGGTTGGACAACAGACTTTTTGATGACTGTTCTAAACTATAAACAACATGCATATACAATTCCTAGAGGAGCGGCTAAAAATCTACTTACTGAAAAAGAAAAGTTCAGAGATTTCTATCCTATAGGTGAACGTCTTCCCTATTCAGCTTGGACAAAACCTTCTATTTCACTTTGCAATCAAAATAGCTATTCAAATGCAGAAATTTATTCACATGCATATAAGAATTTGGGAATTGGGAAATTAGTTGGTGTGCCAACATTTGGGGCTGTAATTTCCACGGGAGCACGAATGTTAATTGATGGCTCATATGTACGAATGCCATTTAGAGGCTGGTTTGTTAAAGCAGACGATACTAATATGGATTTTGTACCGGCAGTACCGGATATTATTGTTGAGAACACACCAAATGAAAAAACTGGTGAAAATGATGCACAGTTAAAACGAGCGGTTAAAGAATTGTTGAAGGAATTTAAATAGTGTAAAATATTTAGTGGTTCGTCATTTTGGATAAAGTAAAATAACTCAATATTGAGCTCCTAAATTAACTTAAATGACATACCATAGTTTGTAAGCCATAAATGGATTTTAAAAATTTGAATTCAATTATGGCTTATTTTTTTATTATCCATAAATCTACACCAACATTTCATAAGTACTTTTCTTAAATTTGTTTTTCAATTATGAGTGATGAATATCCTAAAATTCATTTCCTTTTTCACTCATTTTGTTATGTATTATTACAGCGCAAATAAACAATATATTTACCTAATGGAGCATTAATGAGCGTTAAAAGAATTTTTGTTGAAAAAAAATCTGGTTTTGATGTTGAAGCTCGCGGATTGTTTAATGAAATTAACGAACAACTCGGCATAAAAAGTATTGAGAATATAAGAATAGTATATAGATATGATATTGAAGATATCTCTGATCAAATCTATAAAAAGGCTCGTACAACTATTTTTTCAGAACCCCCTGTTGACATTGCATATGATGAAGAGTTAAATATTAGTGAAAATGACAAAGCTTTTGCTATTGAATATTTACCCGGTACTTACGATCAAAGAGCTGATTCAGCCGCACAATGCATTCAAATTTTAACACAAGGAGAACGTCCGGAAGTAAATCAAGCAAAAATTATTATTCTCTCAAGTAATATTTCTGATGAAGATGTAAATAGAATAAAACAGTATCTTATTAATCCTGTCGAATCGCACGAAGCCTCTTTGACAAAACCAGTGACACTAAAGCAAGATTTACAATCACCTCCAGACGTTGAGATACTCAACAAATTTATAGAAATGAATGAGGATGAGCTAAACGGAATGCTAAAAGGTCTTGGTTTGGCAATGGATATTTACGATCTAAAATTTTGTCAGGAGTATTTCAGAGATACAGAGAAACGAAATCCAACTCTTACTGAAGTGAAAATTTTGGATACTTATTGGTCAGACCATTGCCGCCATACAACATTTTCAACAAAAATTGATAGTGTGGAATTTGAAGAAGGTAAATTCACCAAAAAGATAGAAGAAGTTTACAAGGATTATCTAAAAGTTAGAGAAAGTGTTTATGAAGAGCGCTTAAAAGATAAAGATATATGTTTGATGGATATTGCCACCATAGCAATGAAAGATTTAAAAAAACAAGGCAGGCTTCCCGGTTTGGATTTATCAGAAGAAATAAATGCTTGCAGTATTGAAGTAAAAGTTGATATTGATGGGAAAGATCAAGACTGGCTCGTAATGTTCAAAAATGAAACTCACAACCATCCAACCGAAATTGAACCATTCGGTGGAGCAGCAACATGTCTTGGCGGAGCTATTCGTGATCCGTTATCAGGCCGCTCTTATGTTTATCAAGCTATGCGTGTTACGGGGGCAGCTGATCCAAGATTACCAATTGAGGAAACTTTAGATGGCAAATTACCACAGCGAAAAATAACAACAGAAGCAGCTCACGGCTATAGTTCTTACGGAAACCAAATTGGTTTATCAACAGGACTTGTAGATGAGATTTACCATCCCGGATATGTGGCTAAACGAATGGAAATTGGAGCCGTAATAGGTGCCACTCCTAAATTTAATGTTGTACGAGAAAGACCAACTCCTGGTGATGTTGTAATTCTGCTTGGCGGTAAAACAGGTCGTGATGGATGCGGCGGAGCTACAGGTTCTTCTAAAGCTCATGATTTAGAATCAATAATTACCTGCGGCGCGGAAGTACAAAAAGGGAATGCTCCCGAAGAAAGAAAAATTCAGAGATTATTTAGGGATCCAAATGTTACTCGAATGATTAAAAGATGTAATGATTTTGGAGCCGGTGGAGTCTCCGTCGCAATTGGTGAACTTGCTGACGGATTAGAAATTTATTTGGATCGAGTTCCTAAAAAATATGATGGATTAGATGGAACCGAGTTAGCTATTTCAGAATCGCAAGAAAGAATGGCGTGCGTTGTAATAAAAGAGGATGAAGATGCTTTTAAGAAAGCAGTAGCAAGAGAAAATTTAGAGGCAACAACTGTTGCAGTCGTAACTGAAGAGCCAAGAATGAAAATGTTCTGGAGAGATAAAGATATTGTAAATATTTCTAGAGCATTTTTAGATAGCAATGGATCAACAAAAAACACAAAAATAAAAGTTACGGAACCTTCAAATACAACATTCTTCACTAACCAAAATAATGTTGATATAAAAGCTCAGTGGGAATCAATGCTTGCTGATTTAAACGTGTGTGGCAAAAAAGGATTAATTGAACGATTTGATAATTGTGTAGGAGCTGCAACTGTAAATTACCCATATGGTGGAAAATATCAATTAACACCAACAGAAAATATGATAGCAAAAATTCCAACGCTTAATGAGGAAACTACAACCGGAACAATTATGAGTTACGGTTTTGATCCAAACCTCTCTTCATGGTCCCCATTTCATGGAGCCGTTTATGCAGTGGTTGAGTCAGTAGCAAAAATTGTTTCCGGCGGTGGAAACTATAATTCAACATGGTTTAGTTTTCAAGAATATTTTGAAAGATTGAATGATGAACCGCAAAGATGGGGAAAACCCTTCAGCGCATTGTTGGGAGCATATTATGCACAACAACAATTTGGCAGAGCTGCAATTGGCGGAAAAGATAGTATGTCAGGCTCATTTAATAATATTGACGTGCCTCCAACACTTGTTTCATTTGCTGTTGATACAATGAATCTTAATAATTCTGTTTCACCAGAGTTTAAACTAACGGATTCACAAGTAATCTACTTTCCTATTGAACAAGACGAAAACTTATTACCAAATTTTAATAAACTAAAATCAGTTTATGCTAAAATTACTGAGCAAGTAAAAGATTGCAATATTTTATCTATGCACACTGTAAGAGCAAGTGGAATTGCAGAAACATTGAGTAAAATGTGTTTTGGAAATAAAATAGGATTCAAATTTGATTCAGAATTTGATAAAAACTTATTATTCTCATCAGGTTTTGGGGGAATTGTTGCCGAAGTAACAAACAATCAATTTAATGATGATGAATTTATTTTCCTCGGAAAGACAACAAATAAGAAAAATATAGTAGTTGAGGATATTCAAATAGATTTGCAAAATGCTATTTCAATATGGAGTAAACCGCTAGAAGATATTTTTCCAACTGAAATTAGCATTGAGAGAACCGTTGAAGATAATTACAGATTTGAAACGTCAAACATAGTAGTAGCTTCAGAAAAATTTACTAAACCTCGGATCATTATTCCAACGTTCCCAGGTACTAATAGTGAATATGATTCAGCAAAAGTTTTTAACCAAGCCGGTGGGGATGCAACAATATTACCTATTAAAAATCTGACCCCACAGATGATTGATGAAACAATTCATGAATTGGCCGAACATATAAAACAATCGCAAATTGTTATGATCCCGGGCGGATTTAGTGCTGGTGACGAACCCGAAGGCTCAGGTAAATTTATTGCAGCAGTATTTAGAAATCCTCTAATTAAAGAATCTGTTATGGACTTGCTAAATAATCGTGATGGATTAGTAATAGGAATTTGCAATGGTTTCCAAGCATTAGTAAAATTAGGTTTGCTCCCATATGGAGAAATAAGAGATATTTCAGAGGACACTCCAACTTTAACATTCAACAAAATTGGACGACACGTTGCTAAGATTATTTACACAAAAGTTGTCTCAAATTTATCTCCCTGGTTGAGCAATGTGGAATTAGGTCAAATTCAAGCTGTGCCAATTTCTCACGGAGAAGGAAGATTTGTAGCGAATGATGATTGGATTTCCAAACTAAAACTAAATGGACAAATTGCTACTCAATATGTAGATTTTGATGAAAATCCTTCAATGGATATTTTCTTCAATCCAAATAGCTCTTATGAAGCTATTGAAGGAATTACTAGTCCGGATGGAAGAGTCTTTGGCAAAATGGGACATAATGAGAGATTGGGTAAATTTGTCGGTAAAAACATTCCGGGAGATAAAGAGATTAAATTATTTGAAGCGGGTGTAAATTATTTTAAATAATTAACATAAGTTATTGTTATTTATCCTCTAAGCAATTTTTGCATTAACAAAAAAGGGATTCAAATCGAATCCCTTTTTTGTTAATTATCTTTGTCATGTCGAACATGTATTTTGTGAGACATCTTTATAAAACCTTAGATTTCTCACCCCAAGAAATATTGGGGATTCGAAATGACATTAATATCAATTTACATTTCGTTAATAATAGCATTAAGTGTAGTACTAGGTCTCATAACTTTTCCAGTAATTTCTTCGTTAGGTATAAAATAACCTCCTAGATCAACAGATTTACCTTGAACAGAAACTAATTCATCAACAATCTTTGTTTCACTTGCTTCCAAATCTTTTGAAACTTTTGAGAATCTTTCTTTAATCTCAATATCTTTATCTTGATCCTTGAGAGCTTGTGCCCAATATAAAGCCAAATAAAATGAACTGCCTCTATTATCCAATTCGTTCACTTTACGAGAAGGCATTCGGCCATTTTCCAAATATTTGCCAATTGCAACATCTAGAGTTTCCGCTAATACAGTTGCTTTAGCATTTCCAGATTTTTCAGCTATCAATTCAAGTGAAGGAACTAAAGCACAATATTCACCTAATGAATCCCATCTAATATGGTTTTCTTTTAGTAATTGCTGAACATGCTTTGGGGCAGAACCACCGGCACCAGTTTCAAATAATCCGCCACCATTTAATAATGGAACTATTGAAAGCATTCTAGCACTTGTACCTAACTCAAGAATTGGGAATAAATCTGTTAAATAATCTCTAAGAACATTTCCAGTTACAGAAATTGTATCTAATCCTTTTCTTATTCTCTCTAAGGAATATATCATTGCATCAACTGGTTTCATAATTCTTAAATCTAATCCTGATGTATCATGTTCAGGCAAATATTGATTAACTTTTTTAATAATTTCTCTATCATGGCCTCTATTTTCATCCAACCAGAAAATTGCTGGTGTACCTGAAGCTTTTGCTCTTCTTACAGCAAGTTTAACCCAATCTTTAATTGCTTCATCTTTAACCTGACACATTCTAAAAATATCGCCTGTTTCTACGGATTGTTCAAGAAGAATTTCCCCGTTCATTTTAACAACTCTAATTGTTCCTTCAGCTACAGCTTCAAATGTTTTATCATGTGAGCCATACTCTTCTGCTTTTTTGGCCATTAAACCAACATTTGAAACAGAACCCATTGTTGCTGGATCAAACTGACCATTTTTTTTAGCATCTTCCATAATTTCTTTATACATGGTTGCATAACAACGATCTGGAACCATTGCAAGACAATCTTGAAGTTCATCATCATTGTTCCACATTTTACCGCCATCTCTAACAACATTTGGCATTGATGCATCAACAATTACATCATTAGGAACATGTAAATTTGTTTTACCTTTTCGAGAATCTACCATTGCTAATGCAGGTTGAGATTCATATACTTTTGCAATATCTGCTTCAATCTCTGTTCTTTTCTCATCAGGTAATTTATTCAATTTATCATAAACATCAGCCAAGCCATTATTTAGATTTGCTCCGATTTGTTTCAGAGTATCAGCATGTTTTTCTAATGCTTCCTTATAATAAACTGAGACAGCATGACCAAACATAATTGGATCTGACACTTTCATCATAGTTGCTTTTAAGTGTAATGAAAGTAGAACATCATCTTTTTTTGCTTCTTCAATTTGCTCAGCATAAAATTTCCTTAATGATGCAACATTCATTACGGAAGTATCAATCACTTCATCTTTTAGTAGAGAAATTTTCTCTTTTAATACTGTAACATTACCATCTGTATTTATGTATTCAATTTTTACATCTGTTGCATCAACAGTAGTATATGATTTTTCGCTTTCGTAAAAATCTTTTTCGTTCATATGAGCAACACGTGATTTTGAACCAGATTCCGGCCAAGGTTTCATCATTCTATGAGGAAATTTTTGAGCAAATTTCTTAACTGAAGCTGCTGCTCTTCGGTCAGAGTTTCCTTCACGGAGCACAGGATTTACGGCGGATCCGAGAACTTTAGCAAATCTAAGCTGAAGAGCTTTTTCCTCATTATTCTTGGGTTCTTCAGGGTAATTTGGGATATTATAACCCTTTTCCTGTAATTCGGTTATCGCCGCCTGAAGCTGAGGAATTGAAGCACTAATATTAGGAAGCTTGATAATATTACCTTCAGGTGTTTTAGCCAATTTACCTAGTTCAGCAAGATAATCCGGAATTTTCTGTTCTTCAGTAAGGTTATCGGGAAAATTTGCAATAATTCTTCCAGCTAAGGAAATATCCCTAGTTTCAACATCAATACCAGTTCCTTTTGTAAATGCTTTAACTATTGGGAGTAAACAATATGTAGCCAAAGCAGGCGCTTCGTCAATCTTTGTCCAAATAATTTTAAAATTCTCCATTAATAAATCCTATGTTTTTGATCATTTTTTAGAAATACTTTAGCTTATAAAGTTAAACATCTTTTGCAATAATTGAAAGTGAGTTTTGTTTTGAGAAAAGAAGCAAAGGTTTTATTGTAAGAAACTAGTCGTAATGAATTCAACATTATTTTTAAATATTTCTGGCTTCATCCCAAGGCGGCATTAGTTTAAAAAGTATAAAAAGAATAATAAATGGAAGTATTAAAAAAATTATGGAAACAAGTAAACCCTCCATACCAAAAAATGACATTTTGTAAACAGTTAAACCCATAAAACTTTTTGAAAACAACTGACCTCCAATAACAACATTCCACCTGGTTGAAAATATGCCGACTTGAACAAGAATTGCTGATAGAAAGTAAATTTGCCTTCTGAGCTCAGCTGGCCATCTAAACAATTTCACAGCAGCTATTGCTGCCAACGGTACAATCATTCCGAGCAATATTTGGATAACTACTAGACTGACAAATAGTTTACCTGAAACTAGTTTAGATAAAATTTTAATTGATTCTTCCGATTCATAAACGCGGTGAATAAAATCTAATGCTTCTAGTGAAAAATCTATAATCATTATGTAGAACAAATAATTTGCCAGCTTATCTAAACATGGCATATTAATATCTTTATTTCTGAGTGGTGGAATAATTAGATACAAAATCAAAACGAGCGCAACACCCGAGACAATAGCTGAAAATAAAAATACTATTGGCATTAATACTGACGACCAAAACGGATTAGCTTTAATTGAACCAAAAATAAAACCAACATAACCGTGAAGTAAAAATGCAGATGGAACTCCAACTATAGTTATTAACCGAACAGCTTTTTTATCAAAATTAATTGCTTTTTCCGAAACATCATTTGAAAATAGGGAAAGAAGTTTAAGAAGCCACTTTTTGATTCCTTTTGAAGATTTTGCCCAAAGAATTAAATCTCTTCTGTAATCAAACCAGATTTCAAGTAAAAGAACGGCCATCAAATACCAAGCATATATAAATCCAAACATAGCCATTGCAGAACTTTTATTTGGGGTAAGGAATATTTCATAAGATTTTTCAGGATGCCCAAGATGTGCTAAAAGAGGTAAAGGCGCAACAATCAAAAATGCGAGTGCAGTTAACATTGACATTCTATATGTAGGCTGAAGCTCCTCCACATTAAAAATCTTAACCAACGATGCGAGAATAAATGCTCCGGCAACAAGCCCGGTAAGATATGGATAAATTACTACAAGCAGTCCCCAATGAAGTTCTATTTCATTTGGGTATATATAACCCGAAATTTCTTCTAAGAGCGGTTGTAAATGCTGAACTATCTCTTCCAAATTACTTTACCTCCATATCCAGATTTGCATAATACACTTTGGGTTCAGTATTAAGTGCCGGCTTCAAAACATTTATCTTGTTCATGCGTTTGAACCTTTCTAACGGAGAAGCTTTCTTCTTAGCTTCTCCAAATATTCTAGCTTGAGTTGGACAAGATTCCACACACACCGGTAATAATCCATTAACTAATCTATGATAGCAGAATGTACACTTATCGGCTGCTTGAGTTTCGGGGTGTAAATATCTAGCTCCATAGGGGCAAGCTTGAATACAATACCTGCAACCTATACAATAATTGGAATCGACAAGAATAACTCCGTCTATTGATTTGAAAGTTGCTCCAACCGGACAAACCTGAACACATGGAGGATTATCACATTGGTTGCATATTTTAGGGACAAAAAAACTTCTCCGTAAATTTGTGTTTTCTGCAATTTTTTTAAATCCATCTACTGCTCCGTTCGGACAATCAATTTCAATCTCTCTATCAGAAAATATTCTATATCGCTCTACCCATGTTCTAAAGAAAAATGGTTCGCGTGGTACATTATTTTCATTCTTACATGCCATCGAACATCGACCACAACCAATACATTTATTTATATCAATACCCATGCTCCAATAATGATCGTAAGGATTATAATTGTCACCAATAATCCACTCCAAAAGTTTTCTTGTTTTATTATTACTTAATAATTTTACAGGGATAAAAACACTTATTAATCCAAGAAAAATTTTACCAATAAAACTTCTTCTATTTTCTATCTTTTTAATCAACTCCATTATTTTGCCTCCGGCAAATGAGGATAATGACATTGCCAACAAACATATTTAGGTTCATGGGAAATTAGATCAATCTTTGGTATTCCAATATCTGTTTCAGCTTCAACTGAATGACATTGACCACAAAATTCTCTTGTCTGAGGAATCGACGGAATATTATCCCTTGGTGAGACTTTATGATCTTCTGGTGTTTCATGACAAGTTCGGCACGATATTAAAGCATGATGGGATAAAGATTTGATATTGGCTATCTCTTTATGACATGCGGAGCATTCATGAGGAGTTTCAGGAGGAACTGGATCATGAGGTTTATGGCATTTTATACAAGCTCTGAGAGGATTATGCGAAGCCGATATTATTTGAGGAAACCCAGTTGGTCTCGACTCTAAATATTCATGACATACCGGACAAGTACCCCTTTCTCTAGGTGCCGGGGGAAGGAATGAATCAGGATCATCAGCGTGCATTAAAGCTGGACCGTGACAAATTTCACAGGAAAGATTCTTGTGTAATCCTTTATTTTTTGTTTCCCCAACATCATCATGACAATCATTACAAATGTATTCCCCGGCATATTTCATTTCCTGCGAAATAATTTCATTCACGGCAGACGTTCTATAATGTCCAATTTCTCCAAAATCTTCCGGAACTAATAGTGATCTTAAAATTAAAAATGCTATTACAAGGGGAATTAATAAGAAAAATATTCTTTTTAATTGTTCAGGAATGCGAGCCAGTAATTTCATTATAAAATAAGACCCCTTTAATGGTTTATTTTACTTTGATAATCAAACAATTACTAATCCTTGGGAGAAGCACAATAGATATGCAAGAGAGAATGGTTAAGACAGTACGTCAAAACGTTTCTCTCAAGGGGTAGAATATATTAATGATAAAGTAAGTATATAGGAGGCTTTTGTCAAGACTTTAATAATAAGACATTTTATATCATATTATTTATATCTACAACTCCTTACTGAGCAAATGTTTCATTGTAGCAAAGGTAAAGGAACGATTTAAACAGTTCTCTACCAGAATTCATTCAAAAGTTCCAAACTGTGCTGCTCAAATCAAAAAATCATTATTTGGATCAAATCATTTCTTAGTTTCTCAATTGATTCAATATTTCTACAAGGGCATTATTCTTTAATAACCGCTCAAAATTATTATTACTTATAATGCGATACGAGATCCTTGTTTCAATTTTAATTTTAATGGATCACACGTATATAAACTATGTTAGCAATATGTCGATTATTTTGTAGGATTTTAATAAATAAGAAGATTTAATTGATGTTAAAAACTATACTCTATTTCTGCCTCATTAACACAATGGTCTTCAACCCAACAATATTATTTGCTTTTGATTCAAATCCCAAAGTTAACCAACAACTCGACTCAATAGATATATATATTAAACTTTCTGAAGATCTGGGTAGTACAAATCCATACGAGGGAATAAAAGTTGGTAAAAGAGCATATTCTGATGCAACAATAATTGATGATAGTGCTAAGTGTGTTAAAGCATTAATTGCAATATCTGACAACTTTGATGAATTTCCCGATAAGCAGGATTCAGTATATTACTATATTGCGTTAGCTGAAAAATTAGCTTCAGAACTAAGCAATGCCGAAATTAAAACAAATCTATACTACTTTCTGGCTTTTTATTACTACGATAATTTTCAATATGACAAAGCTAAATCATTACTATCCAAATCGCTAAATCTAGAGCCATCTAAAAATTTGAAATTTACTGCCAAAAGCAACTATTTACTTGGTAGTATAGAGCGAACTCTGGGAAATTATTCTGTCGCAATGACTTATGTTAAACTAGCGTTAGATCAATATTTAGTTCTTGGACATCAAAGTGGTATAATAAATGCAATTTCAAGATTGGGGCAATTATATAGTCAAATGGGGAACCAGGAACTTGCAGTAAAATATCAGCATGATGCTTTAGAACTTGCTTTACAGGGTGATGATGATAGAAAAAAAGTAAAAGTGCTGCAAAGAATGGGAACACTTTATAAAAACTTAAAAGAATATTCAAAAGCTATTGAATTCCTTGAACAAGCAAAAACACTTACTGAACAAAATAATCATATTGCTGATAATGGAAATATTTTATTGACTCTTGGAATGATATATAAAAATAAGGAGGATCTTGATAAAGCCCTAAAATTATTTATTTCATCCTACAATATTTCAAAATCTCAAAATGATATAAGATTAAAATTGAACAGTCTTAATTCCATTGGAAATATCTTTAAAAGAAAAGGTAGATACAATGAAGCATTAACAAATTTTAGGGTAGCATATAAATTAGCGGATGAAAACAATTTTTATCATGATAAAATGATTAGTAAGAATAATATTGGATTAATGCTCGGACATCTAGGGAATTATAAAAAAGCAATTCTTGCTCTTAAAGAAACCGAAATATTGGCAAAAAAAAATAATTCATACTCCGTAATTGAAGAATGCTATGAATATTTGGCTGATGTCTATGAGATGAAAAAAGATTATAAAAAAGCATATAATTATTCACAATTAAGAATGAATGTTAAAGATTCAATATTCACACAAAACACATCCAAACTGCTTGCAGAGATGCAAACTAATTATGAAAGCCAAGTTAAGGAAAGAGAAATAAAACTACTTAAAAGTGAAAATAATCTTTCAGAATTAGAACTTGCGAGCTCAAGAAGTTACACTAATATGCTAATTATTCTATCTGCCGTTTTATTATTTAGTGGAGTTCTAGGATTGAACCTTTACAGGAATAAGAGAATTTCAAATAAAAAATTAAATAATAATAACAAAAAAATAAATAATCTTAATAGTGAGTTAAAATTCCAGAACGATCGACTCTCTACATCTGAGAAACAATTAAAATCTGCAAATGATGCTAAAGATAAATTTTTCTCAATTATTGCTCATGATTTAAAGAACCCTATTCAAGTGGTTAGAGGATATGCTGAACTTCTGAAAAATAATTTTGATGATTATGATAGATCCGAAATAAATAAGATTCTTGGCAATATATATGACGCATCGGATGCTCAATACAATCTTTTACTGAACTTATTAACATGGGCAATGAGTCAAACAGGTCGTATTGAATTTAATCCACATAATCTCAATCTTTTAGATCTGGTAATGACAACAATTAAACCGCTTCAACCGGTTGCAAATCAAAAGAATATTAAGATTAATACTAATGTGAATCCCGAGATTTATGTTAATGCAGATCAGGAAATGATTAGTACTGTATGTAGAAATCTTGTTTCTAATGCCATTAAGTTTTCACATTCCGGTGATAGTATCAACCTCTTTTCAAAGAAAAACAACCATATTGTTGAAACAGTAGTAGAAGATTCTGGTGTTGGGATGAATGAACATAACAAAAATAATCTATTTATGGTCGATAACAATATGTCGACAAATGGGACCTCAAATGAAAAAGGAACTGGTTTAGGGTTATTAATTTGCAAAGAATTTATTGATATCAATGGTGGAAAAATTTGGGTTCATAGTGAATTAAGTAAAGGTAGTAAATTCCATTTCAGTTTACCATCTAGTACATTATCACAATCATCTTCAGTTGATATTTAAACCGAATTTACTTAGCATCCTAAGTTTTTAGATATTATTCATATCTTACTTTAATTCAACGTCAAACGATACTCCCCTGACCTAAATTGATTTTTATAAAATGGATAACTAAATCGGGATTAGATAAATAACAGCAAAATAATTCTTTGGATCAGTCCAAACTTTAGAAACGGTAAACAATCCTCTACTTAATTCTTCAATAGAATCTACTGTATACTTGTGTGAATATTCTGTCAGTAATTTTTCATTTTTGGAAAATTGTACTTGTGTATCACCAATTCTAACTTCCTGATCAACCAAGCTAATTAAATACATTTCAATTCTATTTGTTTCAGTATTGTATATCGCATCATGCTTAAAATTCCCCAAAATGAAATTGCCACCAAAATTATTATTAATATTTTGTAGAACATTTAGATTAAAATCTGCAGTCACATTCTTCGAATCATTGTAAGCCGATTTTAATACTTGAGTATCTTTAACTAAATCGACTCCTAGAATAAATCCATCCCCTCCTCTTATTTCGCTTCTAATTAGTTCTAAAAATTCTCTAGCCTCGCTTTTAGTAAAATTACCAAGCGTGGAGCCTGGGAAAAAGATTATCCTTTGTTCAGCTTCATTGTGAACTTCTGGTAATGATAAAGGTTTTGTATAATCAGCAGCAAGTGGATAAATTTCTAAATCTGGGAATTCACTATTTAATTGTGAAACAGCTTCATTCAGATGTTTCTTTGAAATATCAATCGGAACATAACCTCCTAGATTTTTGATGTTCTCTAAAAGAAGTCTGGTTTTTGTACTGCTGCCACTCCCAAACTCAACAAGTAACGAATCATCAGTGAAGCATTCTGCAATACACGATATATTCTCTTTCAGAATTGACCATTCCGTTCGAGTTAAATAATATTCATCCAACTCACAAATCTGATCGAAGAGCTCAGATCCTCTTTTATCGTAAAAATATTTACTTGAAATTCTTTTTTGAGGTTCTAAAAGTCCTTTAATTAATTCAGCCGAAATCTCATTAATTTCTATTTCTTCAATCATAATTTTATTCCGTATCCTTTGCTAGTCTAATTCCCATAAATTGCCATCTTGCGTGAGCTGGGAAAAAATTTCTATATGTATTTCTTATATGTGTTATTGAAGTTGCACATGAGCCGCCTCTTAAGACCATTTGGTTCGACATAAATTTTCCATTGTACTCCCCAATTGCTCCATCTGGTACTTTGTAACCCGGATATGGAAGATAACTGCTTTGCGTCCATTCCCACACATTTCCATACATTTGTTTAATTATATTTTCATCCAATCTACTTGTTGGGTGATATAATTCAGATTCAACAAAATTGCCATCAACAACTAAATTTGCTGAAGCAACTTCCCACTCAGCTTCAGTTGCTAATCTTGCTTTTGCCCATCTTGCATAAGCATCAGCTTCATAGTGAGATACGTGACAAACGGGTTCATCCAATTCCACATCTCTAAATCCATTAAGCGTGAAATACATCCATTTGCCTTCAATATTTCTCCAATATAGAGGAGCTTCCCAATTTTCCCTTTCAACGGTTGCTATTCCATCTGAAAGCCAAAATTCAGCTCTCTTGTAACCATCATCATTCATGAATTCTAAATACTCCCGGTTTGTTACAAGTCTGTCAGAAATACTGAAATCATTTAGATACTGTTTGTGTTCTGGTTTTTCATTGTCATAAAAGAAACCATCTTTTTCATACCCTACTTTATAAATACCTTCTTCAAAACCTATCCAATTCAATTTGCTTTCTTCTGTTTGAGCAATATTCTCAAACGGTTTGTAAACGGGATATAGTGGATTCATAGAAAAAAGATGTTTGATATCAGTTAACATTAGCTCTTGATGTTGCTGCTCATGATTCAGTCCAATTTCGATTACAACCATTATCTTATTGAAGGATTCATCATCAATTTTTTCAAAAAATTCAATCATATTATGATCAACGTAATTTCTATATTCAAAAACCTCTTTAACCGTTGGTCTAGAAACTAATCCTCTGTGATGTCTAAAGAATCTTGGTCCAGCTTGAACGTAATATGAATTGAAGAGGTAGGCAAACTCTTCATTTATAGATTTGTAATTTTTATTAACTTCTTTAAGCACGAATGTTTCGAAGAACCAACTGGTATGAGCCAAATGCCATTTAGTGGGACTCATATCCGGCATAGATTGAATAACAAAATCTTCTGTCTCTAAAGGTTCACATAACTTCTCAGAAAACTTTCTTATTCGTTTGTATCTATCTAGTATTGATTTTGGGTTCATCCATAATCTCATTTATTGTTACCATTTGGAGAATAAAATAATAAGAATATTAAACTATATCTTATTTTATATTAAAAGAATACGAATAGTGTCTTGTACTAGACAAAATTAGGAGTACTAAAAGGCCTACTTTTTCTCAAATCCGTTTGATATAACACCTAACGCAGCTAAAGCAATTCCTAATATTAATAACGCTATTTTTGTCTCAACAATTTCAACGAAAAGTAAAATCGCAAGAATAATTACGATTATGAGAAGCAATAACAAGGCTGTATTACCTTTCATAATATATAATCCTTTTTAATAAATCAATTTGCATTAACAACTCTCAGAATTGGATAAAAATTATGCTTTTCGTCATAATAGGGAGAATGTTCATAGAAGAAATTAAGTCTTTCATCTACACTGTTTGCAAATACTGAATCAGATTCAACTAAATTCTTAAATTCATTTCTTAATGCTTCAGATTCACTGTACATTTGTTGAGCAATTGGTTCCATTGAATAATCTTCAAAGTATTCCTTCCTCTCAAAAATTATATTCATAAATCCCCACTTAATAAATGAATCCTCTGCTTTTGGTTCTAAAAGATGAACAATCATTCCTAGACTTCTCTGATTAGAATTAACGATATAGTCACCGGGTATTGTTTCTATTTTATCCATTAAAATTTCATAATCGAAATTAGGAATCAGTCTTCCCTCATATGGAGATGAATCAAAGCTTACATTATTGAATTTATATTTTTCAACAGATAAGGTTTTAGTATCAACTATCTGATCAACTCTAATCCCATGTAATTCAATTATTGGAATTAAATCCTTCCATTCTTGAGGAATTATATATGCATTTGGTATAAATACAGAATCCACAATGTTTACTTTATTATAATAAGGAATAATTCTTTCTGTTTTTTCATTCGTATACTTAACTATTTTTTTTCCAGCTATTTTACTATTAACCAATTGTTTTACAAATCCTTTATAAAGGAAATCTATTGAATTTTTTGATGATTCATAATCAATTGGGAAAGCACGTTGATTATTGATATAGTAATCATTTACATAATCGTCTGCCTGCAATGAAGCCATCTTTAATTTATTGCTATTCTTATTACTATAATTTATTACTGATTCAAGTAGAGCTTTTGTAGAATATACTCTGTCCTTGTATGACTTAAACATATGTGTCTCAATCAGTAAACCAATTCTATTTTGTGCGGATGCGTATCCATTTGAGAATCTAGGATTTGCAACCCAATCCCTAATTCCATTATTGTAATCACCATCAATAAATCCAACAAAAGGAGAAATTAGATATCCTGCATTATTAACATCTTCTCCTACTTGCAGAATCAGTTCATCATTTACAATTTTCCTATATACTGGCGGTATGTCTTGATGTTTAGAGATAGCGTAAGTTATTGTATATTGAAAATCTGCACCATCTGTTGTATGAGTATCAATAAATATATCTGGCAGCCAGGTATTATATAATTTCAAAAATGCTTTCATCTCCGGAGAATCAGCTTTGGTAAAATCTCTATTTAGATTAAAATTCTGTGCTGTTGTTCTCCAACCCATTTCTGATGGACCATTTTGATTTATCCTGCCATATGGAGAACTACGCTCATGTCCATCAATATTAAATACTGGAATAATTAATAAAATTACATTATCTATTAAATCATTGCTTTCACCAGTAATTAGCATTTCTCTTAGCATTAGCATGGAAGCATCCTTGCCTTCAATCTCACCTGCGTGAATTCCATTATTGATCAGAATAACAGCATTTTTACTTTTTTTAGCTTTTGCGGCATCAAATATTTTATTCTTTGAAACAATTAAACACTTTAGTTCTCTTCCTTGGGGGGAAATTCCAATTGTTCTTAATTTAGCAAATTTAGAATGGTCAGCTATTTTCTGAAAATAATTTATAGATTCATCATAATTATTTGTTTCTAAAAATTTTGATTCTTCAAATCTGGTCATCCATTCACTTTGTGAATATTGTTGACCAAATAAAAATGAAAAAGTTAAAACCAGTAAAAATTGAATTTTCATTATTATTTTCATCTCAATTATTGATTATCAGTTATCTGATAGTTTAAGTTATTTTTTAATTCATTATTCCAAATAAAGTGAAAAATCTCATATTAAATAAAACCGAGATATTCTACTCTACTTAATTAAACGAAATAATTCTCGTGCATCTGTTATTTGATGTTTTTAAGCTTTCCAATCTCTTTCGGGTATTGGTTTATTTTGTAAAATCTCTTCTATTTTCTCAATAACATCATCTGTTAGCAACTCAACATATTCTATGGCTTTCATATTCTCTTTAACTTGCTCAGGTCTAGAAGCTCCTGTTATTACTGTACTTACATTTGGATTATTAATCGCCCATGCTAATGCTAAGCCCGACATACTTATTTCAAGATCATAGGCAATTTTAGAAAGTTGGTTAACTTTCTCAATGTTTTTCATACCGTCTTCAGAAAATATTATATTTTTAAGCCACTCATATGATTCCAGTGATAATCTACTCTTCTCAGGAACACCATCATTGTATTTCCCAGTAAGTACGCCGCTTTTTAATGGACTAAAAATTGTGGTTCCAAGTCCGATTTTTTCATAAAGTGGAAGAAACTCTTTTTCGATCTTTTCCCTTTGGAACATATTGTATTCAGGTTGTTCCATCAATGGCGGAATTAGATGTTCCCTTCTTGCAATATGGTAGGCTTCCATAATTTGTGTTGCATTCCACTCACTTGTCCCCCAATAGAGAGCTTTCCCTTGATTTATAACATGATTCATAGCCCTCACAGTTTCCTCAATTGGTGTATTAAGATCTGGGCGATGACAAAAAATTAAGTCAACATAGTCAGTCTGCAATCTTTCTAAAGCAGCATCACTTCCTTCAAGAATATGTTTTCTTGAAAGACCTCTTTCATTAGGCCCTTGACCTCCCCAATATATTTTAGTAGAAAGTACTAAATCAGATCTTTTCCATGCCGCTTTTTTAATTACTTTTCCCATCATTTTTTCAGCTTCACCAGCTGAGTAGGCTTCAGCATTATCAAAAAAATTAACGCCGGCATCATAAGCCTCTACCATACAATTATAGGCTGTATCATCACCAATTTGATCATTAAATGTAACCCATGCCCCAAATGATAAAGCTGAAACTTTCAATCCGGATTTTCCCAAATAACGATATTCCATTTTGATCCTCGTGTTTTATTAATATTTTATTTCATAACATAAGAAATTGTTTGAATTATTGAGATGAATATTTTGTTTAATTAATCTAGTAAAGTATTTCATTTTAAAAATTATAATTCTATTTTGCAATCAACATTTTAACTATTGAACTTTCTCTATGGAACATTTCAGTTTTTGGTCACTCTTTCCACCTCTTCTTGCAATAGTATTAGCAATTAAAACTCGTCAAGTATTTGTCTCTCTCCTCTTTGGTATCTGGCTTGGCTGGATAATACTTAGTGGAGGTAATCCTTTAAGTGGTACATTAGCTACTATTCAAGCTCTGGTTGATGTATTTAAAGATCCAGGCAATACTAAAACAATTATGTTTAGCTCACTAGTTGGAGCATTAATCGCCTTTATTCAAAGATCAGGTGGTGTTGATGGGTTCATAAATTTCGTGAATAAGCGATTAGATAAAGTTAAGAGCAAGGATCCAAATAGTAAGAAAAAGATCATTCAATCTCTTGCTTGGATAACGGGGGTTTCAATTTTTGTTGAATCAAGTATAAATGTACTGACAGTTGGTTCTATTTTTCGTCCTCTATTTGACAAATTAAAAATCCCTCGTGAAAAATTAGCTTACATTGCTGATTCAATTTCCGCTCCAACATGTATATTAATTCCACTAAACGCTTGGGGAGCATATATAATGGGATTAATTGCAGCTCAGGGTTTCGAAAATCCGTTAGGTGTTTTGATAGCTGCGTTCCCTTTTAATTTTTATCCTATATTAGCTTTAGTCATGGTTCTTATAATAATCTTTACCCAAAAAGATTTTGGCCCAATGAAGGAAGCTGAAAGAAGATGCAGAGTAGAAGGGAAATTATTGAGAGATGGTGCTACTCCAATGATTTCTTCAGATATTATCGCACTTGAAACCAAAGAAGGTGTAGAACCAAAAGCATATAATATGATCCTACCAATCTTTACAATGGTTATTATGATGCCATTAATGCTCGTATTTACTGGTTGGGATCAAGTTGAAAATATTGGTCAATATGAATGGTACAAACAAATTTTCTTTGCCTTAGGGAAAGGCTCAGGCTCATCTTCGGTGCTTTATTCAGTGCTCACAGCAATCACTGTCGGGATTGTTTTATATACATCAAGAAAGGTTTTTACATTCAAAGAAACCATTGATCTAATCTTCAAAGGAATAAGCGGACTTATACCTTTAGCCTTATTAATGATGCTTGCATTCGCAATTGGTACTGTATGTAAAGAATTGGGAACAGGAATATACATTGCCGAAATTACAAAGGGTTGGTTATCTCCATCCTTTGTTCCTTTCACTATTTTTATTGTTGCGTGTATTATCGCTTTCTCCACCGGTACTTCTTGGGGAACATTTGCCATAATGATTGCAATAGGTGTTCCAATGGCACAAACTTTAGATGCTAATTTATATTTAACAATTGCCGCTGCTTTAGGTGGTGGAGTTTTTGGTGATCATTGCTCCCCTATTTCTGATACAACAATTATTTCTTCAATGGCTTCAGCTTGTGATCATATTGATCATGTTAAAACACAATTACCTTATGCACTTACTGCAGGAAGTATTACCGCACTAATTTATTTGGTCTTGGGAATAATTTTGTAATGGATAGCGTCTGATAAATGTCATTCCGGACTCCGATCCGGAATCTAAGGGAAACAATAAAAAACAGATGCTGAAACAAGTTCAGCATGAAAATTAATATTTTTTTAGGTTATTTTTATAGAGACGGGATATATCCCGTCTCTACAGCAACAATTATTTCATTAATAACATTATTATTTAAGTAACAACATCTTCTTAGTTTCTATAAAATCACCGGCTACTAGTTTGTAATAATAAATCCCACTTGGATATTCAGTGGCATCAAAGGTAATTTCATAATTCCCCGGTGATTGTGATTTATTAACCAATGTTTTTATTTCTCTGCCTAAAACATCATAAACCTTTATTGTTACATTCACATTGTCATCCCGAACTTGTTTCGGGATCTCTGAATTATTTAGATGCTGAAATAAATTCAGCATGACAGGTGATTGAGGAATTGAATAACTTATTGTTGTGGTTGGATTAAACGGATTCGGGTAATTCTGTAATAGCTCATATTTATCTGGTATCGAGGATTTTATTTCTATAACATCTGTTGCATTTTCTTCTATATAAAACCCATTTACATTTGAACTCCACAATGAATCTCCAGAGATATTTCTAGCAAGTACTTTGCAAAAATATGTTCGTCCAGGTTGTAATGAATCAATTTGATAAGTTGTATCTTGTATCCCAGTAATTGTTATTGGTGCAGAAAATGAATCATGAGAATCAATGTATAAATCGTAGGTTAACTCCCATGGAAAATTGATTCTAGTATATGATGCTTGATTCCAATTAAACGTAATTTTGGGATCATAAAAAGTTTTATCATTTGATGGATTAATTATTTCAAAATTATTTAAAATATGATTTATTGGTTCAGAAAGATAATATTTGCCAAAAATATTATCATCATTCGTATTTCCTTTACTACTTACCCAACATGAAAAGATATTACCATTTGATAATCCCGCAATAGCTTGATCATATTGAGTATTCTCTGTATAAGAATTGATCTTAAATTCAGTCCCATATCGTTTATTTTGGTCATATATTTGCGCATATATTCCCAATTTATTTCCATCTTGCTCAGAACTTCTCCAAGAAATAACGAATCTATCATCGGACAACTTTTTAACTATTGGGGAGTGTTGTGAATTATCAACATATGTATTTACTTGAAATTCATCTCCGATTTGGATTCCAAATTCACTAAACATTTTTGCATAAATTCCATAATTACTACCATCCTTCTCCAAACTAAAGCAGATAATAAACCTACCCATGGAGAGACCTTCGATCGATTGAAATCCACTACGATTCCCGAAATCCACATAAAATGCATTAGTCTCATTCCCAACTAAAATTCCAACCGAATTAAAGATTTGAAAACTAATTTTGTATGAAAAGTAATCAATTGTTTCTAACCAAGAAATTACATATCCTCCATTAGATAATGGAGCTGATTTAGGAACACCAATACCAGTTTTTTCAATTTGGCTTTCGTTACCAATTATATTTCCATTACTATCAAAAAGTCTAAAATAAATTTTATTGTCAGAGTCCCAACAAATCAGAAAATTACCATTTTTTAATTCAACGATATACGGACGATTTTTATACGAGGGAGCTAAATTAAAACTGACGGAGATTTTATTTCCAACTTTTATTCCTTGATTATTAAATAATTGTGCAACAATATGAGGACTGGAATTATTATCAACATCTCTCCAGCACACTACAAAATTTCCGTTTAACAAACTTGTAATACATGCTTCTTGCAAATATAATGAGTTGTCAGAATCGACTAATATCTCATCACCAAATTTTTGCCCTCTATCATTAAATATTTGAACATATGTTTCACGATAATCTCCATTTTGGAACGACTTGACCAACACACAATAGCACCACCATGAGCTAGTTCTGCGACAGATGGGGAATATTGTGACCCATCAGCATAAGAATTGACTTGGAATTCTTCATTGTAGGAAATACTTTGGCCTTCTAAATCAACACAAAATAATGCAGATAGAAAAACAATAAGAGTTTTTATAATTTTACATGGCGCCATAATTATTTCATCAAAATCATTTTTTTTGTAATACTAAACTGATCAGCTGTAACAGTGTAATAATAGATGCCACTAGATAGTGATGCTCCATTAAATTCAATTGAGTAATTTCCAGGTTGTTGAACATCATCAAATAATACCGCAACTAGTCTGCCAAGTACATCATATACTTTAATAATAACATTGTATTCTGAATTACTCAAAGGTAATGCATATTTTATATTTGTAACCGGATTAAACGGATTTGGATAGTTTTGCTCTACAACAAATTCATCTGGCATTAAATCATTTGTTTCTTTTACAGACGTTGTAGGATCTGAATAAAATGCAGTATATTTTGTTAATATTTCAAAACGCAAACTTAATTCTAAAATCTGCTCAACTAGCTCATCTGTCTCACCATAAATGTCAATCAAATCTAATAGATGGTTTATTTTTGCTTTGGCCCAAAGTCTGGGTATAAATCTGTAACCACCAGTGTTGGGGAATTCCACTGTTTTTGTAAACTGAACCGGTGTTGATCTGATTGTCCCGCCTAAGGTAATTTGTGTTGAACTACCCTCAGAATACAAACCCATTTCCATTGTCTGACTGCCCCAGTACAAATCTGAAAATGTTTTTGGATATGTGTCCAATGTAGTAAAACCACCATAATCTAAACTAAGATCTGTAATTATAGGTTTTGATATTCTGGCAAAGTGATTATTTACCAATAGAGCGATGCTGTCATCAGAAGCAATGTAGGTTGCGTAACCGTGGTTTTGAAGAGATATCTGAGTCAGCAATGTTTTATTTAAGTTATCCCCAATTCCAAATGAGAAAAGTCTAACACCCTTATCATTAGTTTTAGATGCATAGCTTATTATTGAATCAGGTTCTGTAACTCCAATTGTTGGCTTTCCATCAGTAAGAAAAATTAAATTATTGGAAGTCTCTAATCCGAAAGATTGATTGAGAGATGAATCTAAAGCAGCAGAAATATTGGTCATACCCAAAGCATAAATTTGGTATACGAAATCTTTGGCTGCTTGAATATTTGTATTGCTTGCCTCAACTAGGTTTGGCTTAAATTTTTCAACAATAGTACCAAAAGTAATAATATTGAATCGATCAATTGGGGTGAGTAAGTCAATAAATTCATAAAGCGATTGTTTCAATTGGTTAATTCTTTCACCGCCCATACTAGAAGATACATCAGCTGTAAAAATAATGTCTTTGGGAATTATTTCATCTTCTGAAACGCTGTCTGGTGGTGTAACCCAGAGTGAATAAAAACTTTCAGGACCCATTGAATCTTCTACAGTTGGTGAATAGGTGAGAATATTAAATTGAACATTATCTCTTACTGTCTCAAATTGCAGTAAAAAATCGGTACTCGGAAAATAATTTTCATCACCATACTCAAGTGTATAATTATAGTCAGATTTTTTTATCAATTGAGTTGCTGAAGAATTACCATGACTAGGAGATATAAAATATTTATATGGCGATTGTGAATTTGCTTCCAATGAAAGATGTACTGTTTCCAAAGGCTTTGAGGATAACTCAAGAGTATTAAGTAAAAACTTGTAATTATTTACGCCAAAATTATAATCGAGTAATTCTACATATGTAATTTCCGTCCTCACTTCTGTGAGTGCATCAATCGGCACAATACTTAGTCGGAAAAGATTGTCTCCCAAATATTCAAGCAATGCCGGATCCAGCCACTGAGATAATTTAGTATTATAGTCAGCTATTGCTTCCTGCCTTTCACGAATTTCGGCTTCATAGCTTTGTCCGTTGAACCAATAAACTAATTTAGTTATCATCGCATTTTCAGGTAGTGGGAACATATAAATAGCTTCTACTGAAGTATTCATTTCATTATAAAATACTTGGTCCACATGCGTTACAGCAACCTGATCTTGTATATTAACGTTCACATCAATAGTTTTAATCCACATTTTTTCATATTGTATTGTACTCCCTCGTGGACGTACATACAAAGTACCTGTTGCAAAAGATTCTTGAATAAATAAACAAATAATGAATAATAGAACATATTTAATAAATTTATATTTCATAATAATACCTCAAAGTATATATTTGTCTTGTTTAAGATAATTACATCATTTATTTAATCATAATCATTCTGCTTGCAATTATTGTGTTGCCATAATCGATTGTATAGATATACATACCTGATGGTGCGAGATCTCCATGATTAGTTAATCCATTCCAAGTAATTTCATACATACCCTTTCCATTAACATCAACTGTTAATACTCTGACAAGTTGACCAATTGAATTGAATATTTTTATCTCTACAACATCAGAATAATTTACTCCGATAGAAAATTTTATAACCGTTGATGGATTGAACGGATTTGGGTAATTCCCGAGTAAACGAAAATCATCCACCAGTATATCATCATCAATAATATCAACTTCCTCGACACCGGTTAATTGAGAATCATCATAAAAGCTTGTAAATTCAGTGATAATTCCGTAGGCCATACTTAATGTTAAGATTTCTTCCATTAAACTATCTATTTGAGTCTCACTATTATTATGGCTGTAATACTGCACAACAAGTTTTTCAATTTTTTGCTTTGCCCATATTTTTGTAAGAAACTGGTTTTTAGGGATTGTCGTATCGGTAAGTGATAAATTATATCTATATTCAACCGGTTGACCACTAGATTGACCTCTAAGTATAATTTCAGTTTCAACAGGAGTTGAATACCTTCCACTAACTATCATTTGCTGCCCTTTATATAAGTTTGGAAGTGGATTAGGATAAATTTCCGAAATCCCAGGAGAGGAGAAACTTAATTGAGTCCCAAGTAATACCGGATTTTGAATTTCTAAATAAAATTGAGTTATTCCCTCTTCTAATTCTCCATCTTCTAAAAACTTTGATAAACCATTATTCTCACTGGCAAGTGAACTTAGCAGTTCTTTATTTACATTATTACCAATTCCAAAAGTAAAAATCATTATTTCAGTATTATTTTCTTCCATTAATGAATTAACATTGGTTAAGATATAATCTGAATTTGAAACTAGACCATCTGTAAAGAAAATAATAATATTTGCAGTATTATCAGTTGCAGATGAAAATTGAGGGACAGCGGTTTCCAGTGATGCCCAAATATCAGTTCCACCACCGGAATTGATTCCCGTAATATAGTTTAGGGCATTCTGTTTGTTAGTGGTATTATACTCTAAATGTTGATCGCTTAAGGTACTAACATTTGATGAAAAATCAACAATATTGAATTTGTCGCCTTCATTAAGATTGTTGATGATGAATGTTGCTGCATCTCTTGCTTGAATAATTTTTTCCCCACTCATACTTCCAGATCTATCAATAATTAATGTAAATACTTTGTCAATAATTTCAGAACCACTCTGAGGATTTGGTTCCACAACAAATGTAAAGTATCCCGCACCATTTTCCTTATCGTAAACAATTGAGTCGGCAAGCATTGTGCTAAAACCAAATAATCCAAATTCATCTTTATTTAGTGAGTATAAAATATCGTAATCACTATCTGCGAAAATATCATTAGCCTCATAGAAAATTTGCGCACTATTACCTTCGTTTATCAGAGATATTGGACTATGACTCATGAATTGAAGATCTTCAATTGTGCGCCCAGAGTTTAACTTCATCTCAAAACTTAGCTCAAATAGTGGATCATTCTGAATTAAAGTATAATTGTTTGGGTAGGAATACAAAACATTACCAAAATCATATTGCAATAGCTGAACATATTTTAATTCAATAGTGATCGTTGAATCTTTAGGGACACCTTTTTTTATAGAAAAGTATAATGGTTCCGGACCAAGATACTCAGTAAGAGAAGCATGCACAGTTGTCTCATCACTTCCACCTGGTAACGTTGTATCCTGAGGTTGAGCAGAGATATTGGCTTTCTCCCACCCACCATTTATAAACCATCTTAATTCTGTGGCACTTGCCCCCTCCGGTATTGGGAAAGCATATTTAAATGCTGTCGAATCGTCCAATTCATTCATAAATTTTTGAGTGCTGGTAACAATAGCAACCTGGTTTTCGATATTTACTAAAACTTCGGATGAAATTAGTTTTAGGTAAGTCGGTGTTTCCGAATTTACAATTGCCACACCGTTTGCCAATTTAATCGTCGATAGAAATAGTAAAGAAATAAATATTGTTATTATTTTTTTCATAATACCCTCAAAATTTTAATAAGTGATAATGTCCCAAATAATTATTTAATGGATAATCTAGATAATGCTGAAGAGACTGGGTGGGATAAATTGATTCATACATTAAAAAATGATTCATGGAAGAAGTACTAATAATTTTAAAAAATTACTATTAGATAAACAATTCCTGTACCAGCTATGTAGTTTGATTTTTAAGGAAAATTCTTAGAGTTTCTAATTTATGCTACGAAATATATTCGCATACACGAATAATATTCGCAGTAGTATTCTAAAATTGTTGGTTTCTATCTATGAATAACAGAAATGCGTTTTGGGTTATTAGTGGAGAGCAATAATTAAAATATAGTAGAGACGGGATATATCCCGTCTCTACAGCGAATCAATTATTTTAATAACAGCATCTTCTTTGTTTTTATAAAATCACCGGTCTTCAATTGGTAATAGTAAACACCACTCGAAAGATCTGAGGCATCAAATGTAACTTCGTAATTCCCTGTGGATTGAACTTTATTGACTAAAGTTTTTATCTCTCTGCCAAGCACATCATAAATTGTTAGCGTTACACTCTTATCAAGATCAGCGGCAACATTTGGAATTGAATATTTTATTGTTGTAGTGGGGTTAAATGGATTAGGATAGTTTTGGTCTAACTTAAAATTTGTTGGAAGTTGCTCATTCAATTTATTTACGTCTGTAATTACATCCATTAACATAGCATCAAAATAGATTTGTCCAGTTTTTTCACCAAGATTGTTTTGTTTAATCACTATGCTATGAAATTTAAGATTTGAGACAGATGTTAAATCAACTTCCTTAAACTTCCATCCGGTCCAGTTAAGCGTATCAATAATAATAGGCATATTATTTTCTTGGTTATCTCTAAACCAATATTCCAATATGTTATAACTCAAATCACCAAAAACCCACATCCCAAATATATTTGTATTTGCATTTAATTCTGGTTCGCTTTGATTATAGATTCTACAAACTCCAGCGCTATCATCACTAAACGAGTAAGTTAATTTGCCAGTATTTTCACCATCAACTGCCCGCTTGGTGGATATTACAAATGATGTATTATCAACATCGATACCAGTTGTTGAACCACTTTGTTCAGGCTGCCACCAATCACCAATCAATTCAAAATCACTTAAAGTTGTCCCTTCTTTAATGAGATTTGGTTCAGTAGTAAATACAATTGTTGTGTCGGAATTTAAGTTTGAGCCTTCAACATCTTTAATTCCACTTAACAAAATTATTTGATAGCTAGAATTATTTGCCAGTGGATCTCTTGGTTCAAAAATAATTCTGCCGTTATCATAATCAATTTCATCAATGTATAGATTGATATTATTCTCATCCATGTCTTTGAAGAAAATATTGCCTCCCAGAGAGAAATCATCAATGGGACCATCAAATTTTAATTTAATCTTTACAGTTGTACTAATATCAGTCGAATTCTGATCTGGATAAGCGTTTACTAAACTTAAGGCAGACCTTGTTAAAAATGTATGAGAAAATGGCTGTTCTATAAAAACATCATAAGCACTTTTTGCGAAGCTATTTACTGATATATTATATATCGTACCGCCTTGTAAAAAAGTACTTGGTGAAAATATTAGTTTCCTATCGTTCGATTCCCATGAAAAGCTCCCAATAACATTAGGGGAAATAGAGAAAGACTGTTCAACGGAGTTTCGATCCATTTTAACACTAAATTCCAATATTATATCTGAATCTAATCTAACATTTTCGGCTTCAGCAGGAGAATAACTATTAACCAACGGAGGTGAAAAGTTTGGCTTTGGAATTAGATATTTATCCTTAAATGTTGTTTTATTAGCTGAAACTGTTACCTCAATGGTATCCTTTTCATAATCTTCAGCTTCCAATATCAAATCGTATGTTCCCGGCATAACTTTGTCAAGCAGATAGAAACCATTGTTAAAAGAATCGCCTTCGTACACAATACTGTCAGGCATCAAAACTGCTTTTCCCAAATTAAGCGGTTTTCTATTATCGCTTGTACCGGAAATCGAATAGTATGAAACCAATTCAAACGGATCTCTCAAAATACCGGCAATTTCACCATAGGGTAAAGGTGTCAAATTAAAATAGCTAATAAATGCTTTGGTTATTGCCCAGGATTCATGTTTAAGATAGGCGTTATTTTTTAGTCGCCATGATTCGGGGATATAATCATGAAACGAACCCTCAGAAAGAGTTCCGGGCATTGTTAAACCTCTTAATACTCCAAGCCCTGATGTTCCCCAATCATAGAAATCCCAATCCCCTCTTACTGATGTACCAAGTGTCCTGTGAGCTTTATAAATTTCATCAACTAAAAGATTTCCCATAGTTTTGGAACCAGGATATACTGGAGCACTATCATATCCTCTGAATAAGATTAATGTCGTATTCCTTTTAGTTGCTATTCCTGTAGCATTACTATGTATAGATTGAAAATAATCAGCACCAAAATTGTTTGCGTCAGCTGAAATAACTGATAAACTCAAATCATCATTATCGTTATTTGTGGTTCTTGAAATTTTAGTCGTGGCATTTAGTGATTCGAGAATACTTTTTAAATGCAATCCCTTACTAAGGTTTCCCTCTGATTCCCAAAATCCAGTTTCTGGAATAAATCTATCATTTGCTGGATCATGGCCGCCATGACCAGGGTTTATATAAATTCGTATCCCAGAAAAATCCTGAGCAACTAACAATGATGTAAATATTAGAAATAGTACAATAGTTTTCTTAAACATTCTAAATCCTAGTTTTCGTATTGGAGTTTTGTTGTATAAATATCACCTTTAGTTGTATGATAAACCAAGTGATTCCCGTCATTTGACCATTCAGCAAACATTTCAATTTCATCTTTTGTATCGGTAATTGAGAACGATCGATGTAATTCTACTGAGTATATATAAATGTCGGATGATGTATAGTTATATCCATCGTCCTCGTCTAACATATATGATATAAAATTTCCATCGGGCGAAAATTTTGGATAATGAGCGTCTTCAATATTTTCAATTATATTACCATCAAAATCACAAATAAATGCTCCCTTATTCCCAAAAGAAAATAAGATTCTGTTACCATCATTTGAGATTGATTCCCAAACATAAACACCCTCTCCGAGTGGATTCAATATTATAGTTTCTTCTCCTTCAACCAGATATAAATTATTATTCTCAACGTAGATTGCTTTTGCAATAGCATTTGATTTAGCTAGTGTAGAGGTTCCAATTTCTTTCTTTCTTTGCTGGGAATTTTCTACAAGTACAATCTCATTTGCTGGCAGTTGATTTGGTATTTTCAGAGATCTTTTATCAGCTTCTATTATCTCAGTTGTACCAGACTTCAATCCGAATGATTTTACTGAATGGTATTTCTTTCCGTTTTCGATATTGAAGGTTCTATACAGAACAGTCTCATCGTCTAATATCAATGGATTATATCCTGCCCCATTCATTTCTGAAATCGACGAAGATAATTTTGTGTTTTGATCATAAGAATAGAGGCCTTTATAACTAGACGAACTATAAAGAATCTTTGAATCATTTTTACTAAAACGTGGATAGGAGGCCCCATCAGCTAATTTGATTGGCAACTTGGTTGTCTCAACTACTTTTACAGATTGGGCGAAAAAACAACTACTCACAAAAAAAAGTATAACTGTTAAATTTTTCTTAATCATTTGGCATTTTCTCAATATTAAATGAAATAATTTTTATTAAACCATCATCGGTTGAATACGTAATTTTATTATCGGTCGGTGACCAATCAGGATAAAAAACAAAATCATTTATAGCATCAACGCTAATTCGCTTATCAGAATTGATAAATCCAATATGCATATTTGAGCTAATTATCTTTTGTCCATCATCCATTTCATCAGTAAATAAAACTAAATTACTATTGAATACTTTAGTAAGATCGTTGGCATTATTGAACTGATTAATTAACTTTCCCTCAAAGTCAAATAGCATAATTCCATTATGTGCTGTAAGAGAAATTATTGACTTTTTATCTTTAGAATAATTGCAATCAATAAACTTTTCATCACTTTCTATTTTAGTTGAACCACTTGCCCCGAAAGTTTTATATAACTGGTTATCCTTAACATAAAAGAATGGAATATCTACTTTATTGCTTACCACTCGTTTATTGAAATCAATAACAATTGGTTCATCATCTTCGAGTAAACAAATAGTATTATTTAGAACAACCTGAGATGACAGACGTTTTGACGATTTGTAGATTACATCTAAGTTTTTATTTTCGATATTGCATTGAAATATAGTATATGTACCTCCACTTCTTTTACCATTCAAAGCTCTATTTATAAAGTAGAGATACTTACCATCATCAGATATTTGAAATTTATATCCGCAATTTGGAAGATTTACTAATTTTTCATTTTTTTTACTTTCCAAATTATGAATCCACAATTCACCATAATTGTTTGTTGTAAAAACAATATTTTTTCCATCAGGTGTGAACTTGGGATTATTGAAGCTGGCAATATTTTTATCAGTAATAGTTTCCGTACTTTCAATTTTTATATTAAAGTTGGCATACGAATTTTCATCGGTGGTGTTAGCTTTATTATTCTTTTCCCATTCTTCTTGATGAGTCGATTTGTGCTCTTGTTGTGGTACAATTTGCTTCTGAGTTGCATCAGTATCATTTTGTTTATTACTATCAGTGCATGATAAAAATACGACTAGTAAACCAATTGTTAAAAATTTAATCATTTTTATCAACTCTTTATTTTATAAGAATCATTTTTTTTGTATCTCTAAAACTACCGTGCTGTAACTGATAAATATAGGTTCCACTTGCTAAATTTGTGGCGTCAAATACTACATCATAATTTCCTGATATATTTTGTTCATTCACCAGTGTTGCTACTTCACTTCCAAGTAAATCATACACTTTTAGTTTTGTAGTACCAAAATTATTTGTAGTCTTCGGAATAGTATATTTAATAGTTGTTGTTGGATTAAAAGGGTTTGGATAATTCTGAGCCAAACTAAAACTAGTTGGGACTTGCTCTTCCTCCTCAACACTTACCGGTATTGAAAATTTATCAGCAATTAAATCCCAATATTCAGTTCTTGTTCCGTCGTAACCTAAAGCCCACATTCCAACTCCCTTTAGATTTTTAGCAATCGCTAAATCAAATTTGAGTCCTAAACTAGAATCATTATCAAACCAGACTTGATGATTGATTGATCCTTCTTTGTAATTGTACCAAGAATTTTGAAAAGTACTTGACCAATTTAATCCATAATTGTCTGACTCAACTTGTGCCGAACGAAATCGCACTGCATTCTGATACTGAATTATACTTGCTCCTTCACTACTGCTATTCGTTGTCCAATGAGGTCCAAAATAAGGAACACCTAGTATCAACTTTTTAGGATTAAAAGTACTTAGAGTTCCGTATTCAATCTGGGTTGTATTTCTTACATTATAGGGCGAAGAACTTGATAATGGAGCAGAAGGCCCTGTAACAGTACTCCAACTTCCATAAAAATCATATCCCATAACAAATAGATAATCACAACTGTTAGCAAGTCCGGTTAAATCCCAGCCTCCCCAGTTTACGGCGGGAGCGGCAAAAGACACTTCGAGTTCTTCATTTATGGAATGTACTGAATCAGTTAATTCTTGCATAAATTCATTTATCAGTGATCCCCTGTCAGCAACTTTCAGTCCTTCAAAATCAATATTAACACCATCGAGGCTGTATGACCTAATTTTATTTTGAACTACACGCATAAAGCCCCATCTAGCAAATGAGTTTGTAAGTAGATTATGTATGTCATCTGCATCAAAGTTGACAATAACCATCACCATTTTAACTCCGTTTTCATGGGCCTTATTAATTACAGAAGTCCATGGCCATCCAGACGGTTCAGATATTTGTCCATTTGCCGAAACTGAGAAATCAAATGCAGCAATGTGAGTTAACAAATTATAGTTGAAATTTTTATGAGCATTATTTAGGTATTCCCAATCGGGATAATAACCAAATACAGCTTTGCTTAAATTCTTTTGTACATTAATATTTAAAGGGATTATTTCTGAATCAGATTCTGAATCAATTGTTTTTGCTAAATGAATTGATTTGTTCTTCTCGTAATCCAATCTGTGGATACTTGGACCTTCTTGTGCAAATGTAATTTGAACAAATACTAGTAGTAGGATAACGTATTTTTTGATATACATAGTTAATTTTAGTTAATTGTGCAAAAATCGACTCACAAAATAATCAATAAGTTCCAATTAGCAATAATTATAATTTTTTTGCTATTTTAAATCACAAAATTGTAATATTATTGAATTAAATAAAGGCAATAAAATGATCTCACAAAAAATTGTAGACGCATTAAACAGTCAGTTAAACAAAGAAGTATTCTCATCTTATCTGTACTTATCAATGTCAGCATATTTTGACGGTAAAAATTTATCCGGAATGTCTCAATGGATGAAAATGCAGTCGCAAGAAGAATATGAACACGCAATGAAATTTTACGATTTCATTCTAAAAACCGGTGGAGTTGTTAAATTAGGAGCTATAGAAGCACCTCAAACTGACTGGGATTCACCACTTAATATATTTGAAGATTCATTACACCATGAAAAATTTATATCAAAAAGCATTTATGAATTGATGGATTTGGCGATTGAAGAAAAAGATCATCCAACTAAAAGTTTTTTACAATGGTTTGTGGATGAGCAAGTAGAGGAAGAAGATACCGTTCAGCAAATTGTTGAAAATTTCAAAATGATTGGCACCAGCAAAGGTGGATTATTTATGCTTGACAGAGAACTTGGTTCCCGTTCAATGTCGGGTGCAGTGGAATAAATTATTGATTGAAATCTCTGAAAAAATTTAATTAGTCAAATTGAGCGAAACTAAATTCCTCAATTATGAATCTGAAAAAGATTCAATTCTATGTCCTTTGTTTAATGAAAAAGATTAAAGGACATTTTAAGAATAATTCAGAAGTTTTTATTATTAAATATATTTATTTCATTTTTTATAGAAAAAGGCTATATTATAATTCTGTAATTTTTAAGATTTGGAGTTAATGATGTCAAGAAAATGTCAAGTTACTGGTGTTGGGCCAATAAGTGGAAGTAGTATTTCCCATGCTCACAACAAGACCAAAAGAAGATTTTTGCCAAATCTTCACAAAAAAAGAATTTGGGTTAAAGAATTAAATAAATTTGTTAAAGTTAAGCTTAGTTCAAAGGCTCTTAAAACCTTAGCTAAAAATGGAACTTCTGCGTTAGCTAAGTTGGTACAGGAAAAGAAAATTAAAGTTTCTTAGTATTTAGTTTTATAATATAAAAAGTCCGGTTTTGCCGGACTTTTTGTTTTTAAATATGTACTAAGTATAAAAATGGAACTGCTACCTTTTAACTATCTTTGCAACAGTTCCATTACAGTGGGTTATTAAACTTATGATCTTTTTGTTCTTGATGTATTTGACTTTGATCTATTCTTCTTTTCTAACGATTTTTTAGAATAACTTTTCTTATTGATCTTAGTTCTACTAGCACTCTTTTTCGTCACTTCTTTTTTTGCTGATTTCTTATTATTCTTAATCTCAGCTTTCTTTTCAAATCTCTTTTTTGAAGAGTCTTTTTTCATTGTTTTTATATCATTACTCTTGCTTTGTTTTTTATAGCTTTTATTAGATTTATTCTTTTTATCAATTGATTTTCTACTATTCTTTTCAATCCTGCTTGTAGTCTTTTTAGTAATTTTAGTTTCGCTAGATCTTTTTACATTATTTCTTTTATTTATTGCAACTTTATCATTTTTCAGAGATTTAAGAGCTCTTCCCTTTGTTACATTAGTTCTATCAAAGGTCGATTTTTTTATTGTTCTCTCGTTTGGTCTATAATCGACTATGCTTTGTCTTGATTTTAAGTCTCTGCTACTATAATCCTTATAATTGTCAGTTCTTGAAATTTTTCTAGTACTAAGTTTTCTTCCAATTTTATTTTCAACATATCTTCTGCTAATACCACCATTTACTATTCTGTTATTTTCTGAAAAGTAATTTGTTCTACGTTTAGTCTTACTAAAAACATTTTTCACATAATGTCTATCAACATAATGATGATGAATATTATGAGAAACGAAATGATTATATTTAACAAAATTCCAGTAAACATGACCTGAATGCCAACTGATCGAAAAATGAATCCCATTTCTATGATTAAATCTTGCGTATGGCGGTAATGGTGCCCAACCAATATAAGAATCGTTGTATCTCCACTCAACCCATGAAGGAGCCCAAACATTATCAGGCATCCACACCCAGCCATAATAATCATCATTGTACCATCTACCATAATGATACGTTGCCCATCCAAAAGATTCATAAGAAACCCAATACCAACCATTTCTTGTCCATTCCCATCTTCCATCGGCATATGGTCGCCAATTATAATCAGATTTATATGGTCTCCATACATAATCATCGTATCCTATTTCAATCCACTCACCGTGTGGCTCCAGAGCACTATAAAAATAATTTACATCAATATCTCTAGAATAGATTGTTTTTGCGTTTATGGAACTTAATATTAGTCCAAAAACTACTGCTGTAAGTATTATTAGATTTTTCATTATATACCTCTCTGGTTAATTCTACCATCAATATTTCATGAATGGTGCCATAACATATACTTTTATTTTAGGCTGTTTTGATACTTTCGTAAGGCCTACTGTATAATTTTATATACAATTTTATTCAGTTATTAGCCACATAATCACTTTTCAATTCGAATAGGTTTATTTATTTTGTATTTTTACTAAAACAAACTTTGAGGAAATAATGAAGACAAATTTATGGGTTACACTACTCATTTTAGTATTTGGAATAGCATCTTGCTCTAACCAAAAAGAAACAAAGGACACAAATATGTTGGATTCAAAAATAGCCCAATATGCAAAGACTGATGTGAAATATGATGAAAATCTGTTAGATGATAATCAGAAAGTTGTTGTACAAAAATTATTTGAAGCTTCACAAATAATGGATGATATTTTCTTGGAGCAAGTATACTCAAAGAACATTGAGATGAAAGCAGAATTAGAAAAATCAGACAATACTGAAGATATAAATAAACTGGAATACTTTAATATCAATGTTGGTCCATTTGATAGATTAGATCATGATAAACCATTTATTGGAGATACAAAGAAGCCGCTTGGTGCAAATTTTTACCCTGAAGACATGACCAAAGAAGAGTTTACCAAATGGATTGAAGATCATCCGGAAGATGAAAAATCTTTCACAAGTGAATTTACAGTAATCAGAAGAGACGGTGAGAATTTAATTGCCATCCCCTACTCAGAGTTTTATAAAGAAAAACTTTCAAAAGCCTCAACTTTATTGAGAGAAGCAGCCTCTTATGCAGATAATAAATCTCTAAAAAATTATTTATTGTTAAGAGCAAAATCATTTGAAACTAATGACTACTACGAGAGTGATATGGCCTGGATGGATTTAAAAGATCATACTATTGAAGTTGTAATTGGACCATATGAAGTTTATGAAGATGCTCTTTTTAATTACAAAGCATCTTTTGAGAGTTTCCTAACTATTGTAGATCCGGCTGAAACGAAAAAGATAGAAACCTTTGGAAATTACTTAACAGAAATGGAATCTAACCTACCTATTCCTGAAGAACATAAAAATTTTGAACGCGGAAGTGATTCACCCATGATGGTTGTTCAAGAAGTTTTTGGAGCTGGAGATACAAAAGCCGGAGTTCAAACTCTTGCATTTAATCTACCAAATGATGAAAGGGTTAGAAAAGCAAAAGGTTCGAAAAAAGTGATGTTGAAAAATTTGCACGAAGCAAAATATGAAAAATTGTTAACCCCAATTGCTGAAATTGTTTTAGATGAAGAGCAATTAAAATATGTTTCTTTCGAGGGATTTTTCACTCACACCTTGATGCACGAAATGTCACATGGCATTGGACCTGGATTTATAAAAGTAAACGGGAATGAAACTGAGGTAAAAAAAGAATTAAAGGAAACATACTCCAAAATTGAAGAATGTAAAGCTGATATCTTAGGAATGTTTAATAATATGTATATGATTGATAAGGGTGTTTTGCCAAACGAATTTGAAAATGAAATGTGGGTAACATTCTTGGCAGGAACTTTTAGAAGTGTAAGATTTGGAATAAATGAAGCTCATGGTGGAGGTAATGCAATAATATATAATTATCTTCTAGAAAATGGAGCTTATGAGTTTAATAGGGAAACAAATAAAGTAAAAGTAAATTTTGAAAAAATTTATCCTTCACTAAAAGAATTAGCAAATAAAGTATTAATGATCCAGGCTACCGGTGATTATCAGGGTTCGTTAGATCTTATTGCTAAATATGGAATTGAAACTGAGAGTATGAAAATTTTGGTTGATAAACTTTCTGTGCTTCCAGTTGATATTAAACCAGTATTTGCGATTGAAAAAGGTTAGATAATACTTTTGTCATATTGAGCGAAGTGAAATATCTCGATTCCAAATAAGAACTGAGATTCTTCACTTCGTTCAGAATGACAAATGTGAATCATTAATTCAAATTATCTTCACATTCATAAAGCCAATCCTGAATACCTTGAACAATTTGCATCACCATTTTTTCTTTAAAAACCCCATCCATCAACTTCATCTCATCGTTTGGATTTGACATAAAGGCAGTTTCAACTAGTACGTTAGCTATTTCTGTAGGTGAATTTAATGTAAAATTAAAGTTCCCAACATTACCAAATGGTTTTAATTCCAACTCTAGCATTCTCTTATAAATAGCAACTGAGAGAGGTCTGTAGCAGATATGTTTGTAATATGTACTAGTTCCACTTACCTTTCTTGGATCAGTTGAATACCCAATTGAGTTTGCATGTATACTAATTAGTATGTCAGAATTAGAAGAAGCTATACTATTTAATCTTTCGCTATTCAATGAAAAAGAATCATCCTCTCTAGTCTTAGATACTTTAGCTCCTTTTTTAACTAATGCTCTTTCTAATCGATTTACAATATCAAGTGTAACTTCTTTTTCTAATAATCCAGTTGAACCAAGAGCACCTTTGCTCTCACCACCATGACCAGCATCAAGAACAAATTTTAATTTGGAGAAACTTAATATCTCTGGTTGTTTTTTAATTTTAATTTCAAGAGCAGTTCCATTATACCCAATATCATAACCCCAAATCTGTTTGTGAGTAGGTTCAATTATTACTCTAAACAAATCTTCTTCTACTTGTTCATAATACAAATTTTTAATCTCTTCAGTGGTTAAATGCTGAGTAATCCAGTTACTGTTCGAAGTTGCACCATAAATATCTACAATTATTCTTGTTGGATTAATTTCTTGCCTTGTTGAATATGGTAATTTTTCATTTAGTCTAATAAGTATTTTATCAGAATGTTTACCACCATAAACTGCCCAAGAAGCTGTAAGTGAATTTGGTAGGAAAGTACCAACAGGTAACAACTCTACTTGATCTTCAGGAATCCAAGAAGTTTGATTCTCTGTTAATCTAACTCTATATTGGTCACCAACCTTTCCATCAATAGCTAGTTTAATACCCTCTTCTAAAAATGCTAATTTAGCCCCGCCAAGTCTATTTGTACCTAATCCATAATTTAAATATGGTCTCTCCCCAATTGTTAATCCAACTCTTGGTAACGAATTAGGGATAATTGAAACTTTAGCAGATGTACTTTTCTCAAAGCTTTCGCCATCTTTTTCTAATCTAAATTTTATGGGTATGTTCTCAATATTAATGTTGGATTTAACTTTATAAATTCCGGTATAAATTCCCTTAATACCCTTTGTTTGCGAAGCTGGTAACTCTGTCATTTTAATGCCATCCATAAAAGTAACCTCAGCATCAGGGGATCCCTTTACTCTTACCTCTAAAATATCACCAGTATCGAGCCACATGTCTTTATCGGGCAGCATCATCTCATCTTCAATAATAATATTGTCATCATCAGTAGTAACTACTTCATCATCTTCTCTTGTAATGCTAAATGTTTCAGTTACTTTTTTTCCTTTATTGGTTGATTCAATCTCAAACACATTTTCACCAATTTCTAATTTCATTAAATCAACAAATGCTCCTGATGAATATACTTTTAATTTCTTCCCATTAAGTTTAACCGTGCTGCTTGGTAGCGTGTTAGCTGCTAAACGATACCTGGAAAGATTTGTTGTTATTTCATTTTCCTCAGGAACCACAATTGATATGTAATTTTTTTGTGCATATGAATTATTACTAATGAGTAAAAAAAGAATTGCGATTAAAATGTGTGTTTTTTTTAGAGATATGTCCACTATTTTACCTTTCTTCTAGTCAATTGCTATTAATATATACTAAATTGTATGCTTTAAATTTTAGAACTCAATAATAACCAATAAAAAGAATGAATGAAATGGACAATGCAATAAGTAAGTTTTTTAAAGATAGCCAACCCAATAAAATTTATACTTATGAAGAATATATAAATCTTTCTGAAGATAAAATTAATAATACAAATGTTGAAGAATTAGAAGGACAAGAAAAAATTTATTTTGAATACAGAAAAATGAATCTTCATAGAACCAATAGAATTCAAAAGACATTTAAGCCTGATGAAGAACTTGTTGACAAAATTAAAAATATTAGCAAGCCGCAAACATGGTTAGTTATTACAGAGGATTGGTGCGGAGACTCTGCCCAAAATCTGCCTTATATACTTAGCTATATTGAAAATAATCCTTTAATAGAATTATTAATAATTTTAAGAGACAGTAATTTAGAAGCTATTGATAATTATTTTGTGGAAGGAAATCCTCGTAGTATTCCGAAAATTATTAGTTTTGATGAAGATGGTAATGAACTTTTTATTTGGGGACCAAGACCAAAATTTGCTCAAGATTTGGTTCAACAATTAAAAGCCGAAGGATACACGAAAGATGAATTTAATAAAGAATTGCATCTCTGGTATGGAAGAAATAAAGGAAAAGAATTAGAAAAAGAATTGGTTGCTATATTTAATAATATGTAGCTATATGAAGAAGTGGAATAATTAACATAGTAGCAGTCTTTCACACTGAGAGAAGTCGAAATATAGATTTTGTTTAATTTTCATGGTTCGACTCCGCTCACCATGAATTGCTTTATTTTTCAATTTCCTCTTTTTATATTATCTAAAATAAAAGGAACTGTTATTTCAATTATTGAGTCGCTATCTTTTCCATTAATTTTACCTGGCTCAAATTGTGTCTTAATCACAACTGATTTTGCAGCTTCATCACATCCATATCCAAGACTCTTTATAACGTCAGCTGAAATAACGAACCCAATATCATTCACTTTTGCTTGAACAACGACTTCCCCGCTAATGTTTTTTCTTTTTGCTTGAGCGGGATATCTTAATTTTGTTAATAACTCAGTGATACCACCAATTGGCTTGGGACACTCATCAACTATGCAAGTAACAAAGATTTTTCGATCTTCAATTTCGGACTCATTGAGATCTTGAACTTGATTCGTTTTGGATAAGTCTTCAATTACTATTGCATCGGTTTTTTTATTATCATTATATAAATTAAAATTTAGAGTAAAAGTAACACTTGTCGATATTTCGTTACCATTCTCCCTTCCTGGAATAAATTTAGTTTTTTTAACCGCTTCAATAGCAGCTTCACTACAGCCTAAACCCAAATCCTGGATAACTTTAATATTCTCTGGTTTTCCATATTTGTTTATTGTAGTACTGATTAAAACTGATCCTTCAAGTCCAAATTTCCTGGCCAATTCAGGGTAGATAATGTTTGATTCAATTTCTTCTATACCACCTATCGGTTCAGGACAAATTTCAACAGAACATATAAAATCATTGTTTTCTATATTATTTTTCTTCTTGCCAGCATTGTATTCCGCCAAGGAAGCAATATAGAATGAATCATACTCAAGTGTATTTACATTTATTAATTGTCCTTCTTGATATGTCTTGATCTCATGCAATCCGCCATTTTCATAATAACTTCTAAAAACACCATGTAGAATTCCATTAGCAATATGTGTTTCATCCTTAATTAGTCCATCTTCATAAAAATTTCTTATAAGTCCATTTAGTTTACCATTGGAGTAATTTCTTTCAGTTTTAATATTGCCGTTTTCATAATACCAAAACGATGTCCCCTCTAATATTTCATCCACGAATGAAACTCTTGATTCAACTTTACCTGAAGAATAATAAGTTTTAACGGTTCCATTCTGAGCATTGATAATTATTGAAATTAACAGGAAAACAAAAACGGATATTAATTTTATCATATCTTTAAATTGGCTTATGTAAATTGCGGACTAATTATTATTAGATTAAAAACTTGGAACTAATGACCAAAAATACTTTTCTCAAATTATTTATTTTAACATTTTTCTTGTCGCTTATGAACGTTATAGCTCAAAACAAGATTAATATTGAAAAACTAAAGAGTAGTTTTACAAAGGGTGAAAATAAAGAAAAATACTATACTAAACTGGTTAAAAATACTAATTCAATCCTAAAAGGTGATTTAATATTAAACTTCAATAAATGGAGTAACGCTTTTCGGGATGCCCAATCAATTTTTCTAAAAAATGACACTGTACATAATGGATTATATAAAGCCCTAATTCTACCAATCGATGAGGAATTAAAACTACAAAGGATAAGCTTAGAAGTAGCTTACACTTTATACAAGACGGCCTTCAAGGACCAAGTAGAACAGATATTTGAGAAAACCAGCGATCCTACATCCTTTGCTATAGCTACCCACTACTTGTATAGAATAAACTATCTCGATAAAAAAAACATCTTCTATCTAGAGACTCTGGAAAGAAGATTTCCAAAACATGAACAAAATGGAATATTAAAAAGTTTGCATTCCCATCTAATGGAATTAGATAGTCAACCATTTTTTGATTTACCAAATCTGAGTGATTTATTGGAACATGACTTTCAAAAGGGAAAAACTATTATATATTCGTTTCATAGGAAAAAACGTAATTACCCTGGAATTACAATTATCAAAATGCCAAATGGTGAGTTTGTTAGGGATGACAATGGAAATATATTTAATATTCCACAATTAGCAATTTCCTATTCTAATTTACCGGGTTATATTTCAAACGGGAATACTCCTCAGGGTATTTATTCAGTTGTTGGCCGATATATCTCACCAACTGAAACCATAGGTCCAACTCCAAATGTTTTATTACGCAGTCCATACGAGGTTTCAACAAAAATATTTTACCATGGAAATAATAAAGAAAGCACTTGGAACTTGGATGAGTATAAAAATTTGCTCCCAAAATCTTGGCTGAAATACTTACCGATCTACCAATCTTATTATGCTGGAAAAACAGGACGCAAATTAATAATTATGCATGGCTCAACTGATGAGACTGATTATTATAAAGCAAAATCTTATTATCCAATTACTCCAACTAGGGGCTGTTTAAGTTCCAAGGAAATATGGTCTGAAAAAACTGGGAAGTGTTTAGAAAGTGATCAATTAAAATTGATTAACGCTTTAAAATCTACCGGTCAAAGAAAAGGTTTTTTAGTTGTTATTGAAATTGACGACCAACAAAAAGCAGTCCATTTAGAGGAAATTAGAAGCTTTATAAAATAAAAGGCCCCAAAAGACAAAAAATACTATCATTAGGGGTCTGTTTAATATATTGCTCAAATAGAGTATAATCTCCAGTTGCAGAAGAATAATTTATTGTTTACCTAAAAATCTTCCTCTTCTCCATTGCCATCTTCATTTCTATCTTTGTTTGATTTATAATTATTAATATTATAATTAAGATTTAACATAACCATGGGAGCTTTTCTTGTTAAATAAGAATAATTATAGAAATTTTCACCCTCTGAAGTAAATTCATTTTTAGCAGTACTAAATAAATCGCGGACCTGTAACGTTGCAGTTAAATTTTCTAATAAATTTTGCTTTACAGCAATACTTGATGACAGATATCCGTCTCTAGTTCCTTGTGATGATACGGTTTTACTATTATAAGCGTTGTTAAACTGAATTCTGGTTGATTTTGAGATATTAAAAGAACTATTAAATCTTGTTCGCCAATTTGTGCTTTCTCTCGAGAAATCTTGATTAGCTAGTACTCCCTCAACCTTATAATTAAATAAATCCCCCATTAGATTCATCTTCCACCAATCAGTGATGTTAAATTCAAACATCATTTCAGTACCAAAAGAATAATCTCGACCAACATTCTGGACTGTCCGAAGAATCACATTTTCGTAGTTTGGATCAGGATATACACTCCTAATGTTTTCAATTTTGTCATTAGTAACTCGGTAATAAGTTTCTAGTGAAAATAAATTGTTTCCAAAATAATGCTGATATCCGGCTTCATAAGAATCTATATCCTCAGGCTGCAAATCTGGATTCCCACGCCTTACATTGTATGCATCAACCCAAGTATCAAATGGCTCTAGGTTCCAGCCCCTGGGTCTCTCAATTCTCTTTGTGTAGCTAACAATAAACTGATTTGCATCATCTAATTTATATGAAAAATGAAGTGTTGGAAAATAGTCCCACCTATCAATTATATACTTTTCATTATTCTCTTTTAATTCAATTTTACGATCTGTGTATTCAGCTCTCAGCCCGCCTTGATACCCAAAACTCCCCAGCTCGCCGGAGTAAATTGTATATATAGAATGTATATATCTTTGATAATCTATATCTCTGGTAAAATCATCATCAAGTATGTATTTACCTGCAACAACATCATAATATGAATTTGAAGTGTAATCAACAGAATTGCCCAATCGACTTTGATAACCCAATTCGAATTTGTTTGTTTCAGAAATTGGAAGTTTGTAATCAATATTAACTCTATATCCGTCTGACGGTCCATCTTCTGTAATTATAGTTCCTTCAGATTTATTACCATTATCATCAAATAATTCAGTATGTGTAGTCTCATCCATTTCTCTACTTCTATGGTAAAATCTTGCTGTTAATTCATGACCATTTTGTCCAAAAACATGTCTATAGTCAGAGCTCATGGATAAAAATGAGCCTCCTCTATCTCTTTGACTTTCATTATTATAAAAATTATGGAGGTTATCTATTGAGGTCCATGATTCATAGTTTAGATTATTAGTTGATTTAGAATCCATATTACCAAGCCTAAATGTAAAACCTAACGAGTTATTTTTGTCAAAATTAAAATCAATACCACCTCTTAATCCATAAAATGTTCTTCCCCTATTATTATTTCCGTCAGAATTAATGTAGGATGTTCGATCACTATATGTTGTAATATTCTCAGTCTCAGAAGTCCCTGGCATAAATCTTTTATTGTAATCCGCACCAATATATGTTGTAACAATACCTGTTTTGTAATTTAAAAGAAAATCACCACCATATTTTTCATCAAGTCCTAAATTAAGATTTACAATACCACTAGATCCACTAAATCCTTGTTTTTTCATAACTAAATTAATTATACCAGAGGGACCGTCTGGATCAAATTTTGCAGATGGATTAGTTATAATTTCAATATCATCAATTGTACTTGCCGGTATTTGCTGAAGAGCATCATTTGCATCTAGAACTGTTGGACGATTATCGATCAGTAATGTAAAATTGCCACTTCCACGAAGGTTTACGTTTCCTTCTATATCAACACTAACTGAAGGGACATTTTCCAAAACATCAACTGCATTACCTGAAGCTGCTGTATAATGTTTGGCTACATTTACAACTTTCTTATCAATTTTATATTCAATACCAGATCGTTCACCTACAATCTCTACATCATCAATATTTATTGAACTGAGCTTAAGTTCAATTGTACCAGCATCTATAGATCTATTGCCCCTGCTAATATTGAGATTTTCCACTCTCTCAGTTTTATATCCCATGAATCTTACATCGATGTAATAATCGCCTGGTCGAATCTTTTCTAAAACAAATTCGCCATTTTTATTTGTTACTGTGCCACTAATAAAAGAACTATCATTATGATTATGCAAAACAATATTTGAATATTCAATTGGTGCTTTCGAACCTGAATCAAGTACAAGCCCAATTATCTTACCACCACTTCTTTCACCTTTAGATGAATTTCCATCTCCTCGTTTGACTTGTCCAGATATGCTAATAAAACAAATTGTAACTAATAAAACTAATACTGTAAAAATCCTATACATTATAACTCCAAAATTAGATCTACCAATATAGTATTTACGTAAATACCGTTTATAACTTCTTTCTACAACTTTAGACAAACAATGATCATGAGAAGTTTAATTTACAATTTTAATAAAATTTCAAAACTGAATATCTTAAATAATCATATGCCTAGTGAGGTCATATTGTGCAGTGTATTCTCTTGGGATTACAATATAATATAAATCTGGATTTTACTCAATAGTATTGCTAATCAAATTTTGAAAGTTCAGTTCAAACTTGCTTGTTTGTGTGGAGAGAATTATAGATAAGTTTTATTTTTTAATGGCTCTATGATACGGAGTATAATCCCAGTTTATTCTTTTTCCCTTTGAGAAAGAATTCACCAATAGAATTAAAGGAATTATTGAATTTAGAGTCTACATGGCTGTATACATCTTCAGAAATAAGAATGTCTTCATCTAGTTCTTTGCATTTGGCACAAACTCTTGAGGCAGTATTTATTGGATCTCCATGGTATGCGATTGATTTTCTCAGCGATCCAATTTCTGTAATTGACACAGTTCCGCAATGAATACCTGCTTTGTACTCTGGAACAATCCCATATTTATCAATAAACTCTTTTTGCGAATTATGTATTATGTCTTTAACCATGGAATAAAACTTAATGCAATTATTATTTTCAAATCCATTTTTGAAATTCCAGATCATAACAATTTCATCCCCAACATATTGATATAAATTGGCTTTTGTTTCAAGTATTGCTTCATCAAGCTTATTAAAAAAATCTTTAAGAAAATTGCTGTATAATTGGTGCCCTAACCTTTCCGCTATTGCTGTTGATGATTTAAGATCTAAAAACATAAATACTCTTTCTTCACTACGTGGTCTATGGTATCTCCCTGAATAATACTTTGGAACAATAGCCCGACCGATCATTACATTTGTGAACCTGAGAACATTTAAGAGTGAAACACCAAGAAAAAGTAAGTACAAAGGTAATCCTATACCCATTGGGAATACAATACTGTAATCTAATTGAAATGCATGACTCCAAGTAATCCCATTTTTGTAAACTAAAGTTGCATAGCCCATCAGAACAACCAGTGTAGAAAATGTAAAATAATAGTAAAACAATGAAGATGAAAAAATTGTCCAGAACGAAAATTTCTTCAGCTTTGGGAAAATTAAAATCTCGTGAACAGCAGTAAACAATCCAAAAATGACAATAGAAATGAGACCACGTAAAACCGGAAAATCATTACCATTTAATGTCACTAAAATGCCAATAGTTCCAAGAATGATAAAGAAGATGAGTATTCCTCCCATCTCCTTAAATTTATGTTTTGTTACATTAGTCAATATAATTCATCAATTCAATTTCAGTATTCCAACTGCCAATTCCCAATCGAAATAGGATTCTAAGTATTCATATACTGAAGCATAATAGTTTAATTGAGCTTGATCATACCCTAATCGAGCATCTTTAAGCTCCAATTGTGTTGCAAGACCGTTTTCAGAAGTAATTTCTGCAATTTTGAAAGCTTTCTTTGCAATCTTAAAAGTTGATTCTGCTGATTCTATTCTGTTTTCAGATTCTGTTAATTTTAGTTCCAGATTCTTAATTTCGGTAAATATTTCACTTTCAAATTTAGATATCTTTAATTCTGTTTGATCAACTTCAATCTGAGCTTGCTGAACTCGTGCACTTGTCATTCCTCCGCTAAAGATTGGAATCTTCAGATTTAATCCGGCAATCAAATAATTATTTTGTCTTTCAAATTTGAATTCATCAGACATTGAAGAATATTGATAAGATAAGCTTGCTGAAAGTGAGGGCATGTGTCCTGACCATTCAACATCCACATTTGATTCTCTTAACTTCATTTCCCACAACATGGCATTATAATCCGACCTATTAGTCAACACATCTTTCATGTCAACAAATGCTGGCTTAGCAGGTTTCACTTCTAATTGACCTACAATTTCAAATTCTTTCGTATAGTCAATCCCGGCTAGAGTCTTCAAACTATTTATAGCAAGCAAATAATTTCTTTCAGATTTTGTGAGCTCCGGAATATAATTTTGCCATCTGACTTCAGCCTGCAATAATTGAAATTCAGAAACTAAACCAACATCAAATTTCTTTTTTAGCTCCAAATAATTTTCGTGTGAATTCTTCTCAGATTCCTTGTTCACTTCCCAAATTTCCTTCAATAAAAGAGTTTGATAAAATGCTTTTCTACTACCATTTACCACACCTTTCCGTGTAGCGTCAAATGCATGATCTGTCAAATTTTCATACTGTTCAGCTGCTTGAATTGCATTAAAAACTGACCAGTTAAATATTTGCTGATTAAGAACTGCACCAGCCGAAAATTCATTTTTATAATTAATTGCAAATTTAGAAATTTCATTTGGGGCATCTGGATTTAGATCATTTGCATTGAAGAACATAAACGCTTCTTTCAGATTTCTATTGTAACCTGCAGATGCAGCTATATATGGATATGCTCCTGAACGTGCCATGGCATCTTGCGCATCAGCAATTTCCAAATCTTTTGCAGCAATAAGAATATCTTTGTTATTCTTTTTTACTAATTCAATAAATCTATTTATATCATATTTTTGTGCGAATGCTTTACTTCCAAATAGCAATAATGCAACAAGTACTACCAGACTATTTCTCATTTTTAACCTCAACAACTTTCTTTTCTCTATGAACTAATTGGTAAATAGCTGGAATAACGTATAAAGTTAATATCCCTGAAGCTATTAAACCTCCAATACTTACAACACCAATAGGTTGTCTGAACTCTTTTCCCGCAGAACCAATACCTAATGCCATTGGAGCCATACCCAATATAATGGCAATTGTCGACATCAAAATTGGTTTTAACTTTGTTGGTGCTGCTTCTAAAAGTGCTTCTTTCACTGATTGCCCTTTTTTAACTAAAACATTAGCATAATCTAAAATTAAGATTGCATTATTTACCACAATACCTATTAACATTACTATTGCCAACATTGCCATTACACTCATATTCAATCCAGTTAAATAAAGTGCTATAAATACTCCAATCATTGCAAGAGGAATTGTACTAAGTATCATAAGAGGCTGCGTAAAACTTTCGAGGATAGCTGCAAGTAACATATAAGTCAAGAGAAATGCTAAAAGAAAGGCAAATCCCATATCTAACATAGTCTCCATCATCATCTCGGCATCACCCGACCAACTAATTGAATTACCACCACTCAAATCTAATTTATCAATATTAGTATTTATCTCAGTAGTAATGTCACCCAATGCAAAACCAGAAAGAACATCCGCAGAAAACTGAATTGTTTTTGCTTTATTTCTATGCAATATTCTACTATATCCATCAGTAAATTCAATCTCAGCAAGCTGGTTCATTTTATACCTACCTACTTGTGATATAACTGTCAGATTGGAAATTTTTTCCGGAGAATCTACTGACTCATCGGATAATGATATTCGGACATCATACTCTTCACCTTGATCTGAGAATCTAGTAGTTGTAAGTCCTTCCATACTAGCCCTTAGTGTCATAGCCAAATCATAAACTGTCAGTCCTGCATTAGCCATTTTAACTCTGTCAGGATACAAAGTTATTTCAGGTTTACCTGATCTAGAACTTGTATTAAGGTTTGTAATTCCCGGAATGTTTTTAATGTTTGAATACAATTCTAACTTAAGCTCTTCTAATTTTGAATTATCACTTCCCTGGAGGTAAAATGTTATTGGAGATTGACCACTGCCAAAACTTGAGCCAGCATAAACTCTAATCATAGAATTTGAAACTTCTGAAAGGTCTCTAATAAGTTTAGCTACCATTTGAGTTGTGTTTATAGAACGCGTTTCAGCATCAGTCAATTCAATTTTTACTAATGCAAGATTGGTCCCCTGATCAAGATCACTAATTTTTCCCAATTGAGTAAGTACATATTTAACTTCTTTATTTTCAACAACCTTACTCTCAATTTCTTTTAATAAATCTGCTGTCTCGTCCAGATTATATCCTTGGGGTAACTCAACCTCAATATTTATTAAACCTTCATCTGTTGCTGGGAAGAATTCAAAACTTAACTGTCCTGCAACAAAAAAACTTAGGAAGAATAAAACAACTGACGTAAGAACTGTTAATCCACTTGTTAGTCTATTTTTAATAACTTTGCCCAATATTCTTTTATATGTTTTTTCCCACGACTTAAACATTTTCTCTAACCAATCACCAATTTTGTGCTTCTTGGTATCATGATCTGGTAAGATTATTGAAGCTAACATTGGTGTTAAAGTGAAGGAAACAATTATTGAAAAAATAGTTGCATAAGTAACCGTCATTGCAAATTCTTTAAAAAACTGCCCAACCATACTTGACATATTTGCAATTGGAACAAAGACCACTATATTAGTCATTGCAGAAGCTAAAACCGCAATAACAACTTCAGAAGTACCTTTCCCAGCTGCTTCTTTTTTGTTGTTACCCATTTCTTTGTGTCTAAATATATTTTCTAAGACAACAATTGAATTTGCGACTAGAATACCAACCGAAGTCGATAATCCCATCAATGACATAATATTTAGTGAGAAACCGGAAAAATCTAGAAGCATAAATGTTGAAATAATTGAAAACGGCATAGATAATGCTGCAATTAATGTTGATCTTAGATCATGCAAAAAGAAGAGTAAAACTAATGCTGTTAAAATTACACCAAGGAATATATTTGTTAATGTATCTTCTACTGAAGCATTAATAAAAATAGATCTATCATTAACCAATTCTAATTTTACACCTTGTGGTAATTCTTCATTCAGTTCAGGAAGCAATTTTATCACATCTTTGGCCATTTTTACAGTATTACCATCAGAAGCTTTAATTATTGAAAGAATTACAACATTATCTTCCTTTATTTTACTAGCTCCGTTGTAATATGTACTTCTTACTCTTACTTCCTCCCCAGAATCAGATATATTTGCTAATCTATCCAATCTTTTTTTACCACTAGCGGTTGGAATATCTAATGTTTTTAGTTCCTCTATTGTTTGGAATTTACCTTTTACTCTTGATGAGTATTCTTGAGATGATTTTTGAAATTGGCCACCGGGTATATCCATGTTCTCTGCAGCTAAAAGTTGCGATAGTTGGAGAAGTGAAATCGAGTTCTGAAATACTACTCTATTATCAAACTCAACTTTTATTTCTCTTTCCTGTCCACCAACAATATCTACACTAGCTACACCGTTAACCTGTGAGAATCTATCCTTTAATTTTTTATCCGCAAATTCGAACAATTGAATTGGATCAAGATTTCCGGAAAGAACTAAATCTATAACCGGATCTGCACCAACTTCAAATTTTTGTATAACAGGTGCATCAATATCACCAGGTAAAGTGCTTACTATTGCGTCCACTTTATCTTTTATTTCTTGGTTAGCAATATCGACGTTTTTATCTAATTCAAACAAAACTTGAACAATTGAAACACCCTCTAGTGAGTAAGATGTCATCGCATCTATTTGACTAACTGTTGAAACTGCATCTTCAATTTTCTTTGTAACTTGTGACTCAATTTCCTGTGGACCAGCCCCTTGATAGACTGTTTGGATGGTTACTACAGGAATATCAACATCTGGCATTAAATCTACATTAAGAGAAAAATATGCGATACCACCAAATAGGACTAATACCAATAAAAACATGGACATCATGATTGGTCGCTTTATGGATAAATCTGATATAATCATTCTGTAAATCTCCTATTTAATGATCTTAATTTTTGCATTATCTTCGAGGAACATTTGACCTTCTACAATTAAAAGATCATTTTCATTAAGACCATCAACAATTTCCGCTAATAAGCCACTGCTCTTACCTAACCTAACTTTCTTCTCTTTTGCAATATTATTTTCAACAACATAAGCGTAGAAATCATTGCCTCGTTTAAAGATATTTTTTCTTTCTACAGTTATGGATTCTACATTTGAATCACCATGAATTGCTACATCAGCAGTAATTCCGGCTTTAATTTTTTGTTCCGTGTTATTAAAAACTATATCAGCATTAAAAGACTGCGTTCTTGGATTCATTGCCATATCAACTTGAGTAACTTTACCCATGATTCGATTTCCCTGCCATTCCGCTGATGCTTTTGTTCCAACAGTGATATCACTAATTTCATCTTCTGCCACTTGGATACTTGCTTTGAGATTTCTTAAATCTGAGATTGTGGCAAGTAATGTTTCCTTTTTAACATTGTCAGATTCTTTTACTGCAATTTTTGTCACGTATCCAGAAATCGGCGCCAAAACTTTAACCATCTTCTGAGTAGATTCCCAGTTTGCTTTACTAACTTCGTATTGAGTCTTCACATTATCCAAATCTTGTGCAGAAATTCCACCAACATCAAATAGTTTTTGGTATCGTTCGAAAGTATTTTTGGAATTTTCGTATGCTACTTTAGCTTGAAAAAACTGAGTTGAAGGACTATCCATTGGAAACGTAATAATAACCTGGTCCTTTTTTACAAAATCACCCACTTTAACAAGTACTTTTTCAATACGTCCACCGATCATTGAACTTGCTGAAGATTCTTTAATACCACTTAAAACGGTGTTGTATGTTAATTGACTTTCAAAGATTTTCCTTTCTACTTTAACTGTTTTTACTGGAACACCCTCTTCTTTATAAATTTGTTCCATGTTTTTTGATTCTGCTTTTTCTTCACTACAAGAAGATAGTACAAGTCCTATCAAGATTAATATCACAAGAATTTTGACTGTTTTTCCCATTATTTCTCCATTTTATTAAATTTATTTACATTCATGCTTGTATATATATATTTATTTTAAAATTCCATGAAACAAAACATCAATAAAATCATCCGATGTACCATCCATTGGGAATTTATGAAGCTGTAAAAACCATGTAGTAATAAAACCCACATAAAAAGAAATTAGAGCTAAGCCTAGATTTTCAGTTTTTATATCTTTTCTTAACGATCCAGACTCTTGCCCTCTTTTAACTAGCTCTAACATATCACAAATTGTTTTCTCTTTTTCTTTTTCAAAGATTTCACTTAATTCTTCATCTTCTCTAATTAAAGAAGTAAATTCAACTTTAAGAAATAATTCCTCTATAGCTCTATATTCTTCATCATTCTCAAAACGCTTAAATATTTCCTTTAAGCCACTTTTTAGACTAATAACTGGATCTATATCATTGGAAATATGTCTTTCAAATATTTCGAATATTTGTTTTTTATTTTTATCATGTATTGCAAAAAGAATTTCATTTTTACTCTTGAAGTAATGATAAATAGCTCCTCTTGTAACATCTGCTTCCTGTGCTATATCCTCAAAACGAGTAGAACCAAGTCCTTTTTTATTCATTACTTTTATTGCAGCTATCATAATATGCTGCTTTGTTTGTTCAGCTTCTTCTTTCGTTCTTCTCATTGTTTCCTCAAATTGAACGGCAAATATACATACATGAACGTATGTAATGCAAGGCAATTATTTATTTTCTTAAATATTTCTTTTGAAGACAATTAATGGTTAGGCAGGAACTTTTACATTATAAACAATTGATGGGCTAAGCTTTGAGATTCGATAATTATTTAAAATAGCAGGAATTAAAATCACTTCCCCTTTTGTATATGTTTGAGTTTTATTATCCCAGTCAAGAGAAATTTCACCATCTATAACTAAAATGATTTTTACTTCATCATTTTCATTTACTAAATATTCTTTTTCCAATTTCAAATATTCTATTTCAAATTCCTCAGCAGAAGTTTTATAGACAACCTTATTTTCAGTTTCACGTATATCCACTATTGATTGGCTAGAGTCAACTTCTAGCATTTCAGTTAGTGTTTTAATATCCTTATATTTTGGAGTTAAGCCGGCTCTAACAACATTATCTGAATTGGCCATGCACTCCACTATGTTTCCTTCAATATATGCATGCGGTATTCCCGCGGGAGTAAAAATAGCCTCTCCCCTTCTTAATTCAAGAAAATTAAATAATAATAGTGAAATTAAGCCAATATCAATTCCAAAATTTTCATACTGCAGTAGAAATTGCTCCTCCCCTTTATTCAATTCTGATTTATTCTTAAATTTTAGACGAAGGTCAAGAATACATTCTTCCAACTTATCAGTTGGAGCTTGCATTATCTGAGAATACAATTTCTTTACAATTTCTTCATCTGAATTACTTTCAATATTATTAAGTGTTTCATCCATAAATAATAATTTTAATTCAGGATTTTCGTTGATTATAAATTTTATTTCATTTAAGGTTTTTAATCCTACAATTGCCTTTAGATTATCTATAGCAATTGCAATTTCAGGTTTGTGGTTATTATCAGGATAGTTTTGGGAATCTTTTTCATGCAAAATTTTTGCTAATTCTTTACTTGGGTGCGACTGAATAGACAAAGCTTTATTGATTGAGAGAATCTTTAATAAGTACGGTAAAGTCTTGTTAAACCTATCAGAAATTCGGCGACCCAATATCTCAATCGGAAAAATTTCTATTAAACCAACTAAAGAAATTTTCTCGGTTCCAATAAGTAATTCTGATGGTGCTTTTGGATGAACTCCAATCCAATATTCAGCATACGGCAGATCCTTCTCTACGTTAAATCCAAGTAAACTTGCGATATAAGCTTTTTCGTTTTTGGTTCCCCATTCATAGTTCTGAATTTTACCTAATAATTTGTAGGGTCTTGGTTCAATTTTTATCATCATTGTCACTATCAATTTATTGAGAAGTGCAAATTATTAAATCCAATAGACATATTGTTAATTATTTTTTCCTTACTATGTTCTTCTTTACTAAAATTGCAAGGATTCTATTTTCAATATATTTTGATATTAACATTCAAATATCAAAAAAAATAAATTTAATCAGTTTGTAACTCATTTCATTCATTAAAAATAATTTATTGCATCACAAAATTAAATAACAGTTTATCAAATCCGATAATCAATTATTAAATAATTTTTTCTTATGAATTAAAGGAAAAACCAAAATTCCTTATTCATTTACTATTGCTGAGGTTCTATTTATTTAAATGCGACCAGTTATTTAAGAGGTGAGTCCCTCCTCGAAAATCATAATTAAGATTATTGAACAAGGTAATTAGTACTATATTTTAGACGTTGGTAAGCTAAAAGACAGTCTATCTTCTAAGAAAGCTTTTCAACATATTTGACACTTTTAAAAAAGTGTTTCTCTATGGTTACAAAATACTATTGCTTGACATAAATAGAAATATATGTAAAAATAATTATCAAGTACAAATAATTCTCAATCAAATAGACGAACAAATACTATGAAAATGAAAAAAAATAATGATTGGTCCCTGAAATCAAAACTAATAACATCTATTGGTTTTATAAATATTCCTGTGATCTTATTTGTATTATTTTACCTATTACCCACTGTAAGCAGTAACCTTTATGAACAAAAACAGAATAATCTAAAGCAGACTGTTGATGTAGCTTATAGTCTACTCGAATCTTATAGCAAAAAGGTTAAAAACAGTTCTATGGAATTGAGTGAGGCAAAAACAAGAGCACAAGAAGATATTGCTGAATTACGTTACACAGGAGATAATTATTTTTGGATTAATAATTTGGAACCAAGAATGGTTCTCCATCCTTTTAAACCAGAACTGAATGGAAAAGATTTGAGTGGGGTTAAAGATCCGAATGGTAAAAAAGTATTTGTAGAAATGGTTAAGGCATGCAAGAAAACTGGAGAAGGCTTTGTGAATTATATGTGGCCTAAACCGGGCTATGATGAACCCGTACCCAAATTATCTTATTTAAAACAATTTAGTGAATGGAACTGGATAATCGGAACCGGGATTTATATTGATAGTATAGAAACTCAATTAAGTAACATTAAGTCCATTATCGGCATAACAATTTTTGCATTTATACTTTTTACAACCATTCTGGGAATAATTGTTGGTAAAAGAATTTCTAATCCAATTAAAGCTTTAAAAGAAAGTGCCAATAGAGTAGCTAATGGTGAATTTAATGTGAAGGTTGAAAATTGTTCAAATGATGAAGTTGGAGAATTGTGTTCGTCATTTAATATAATGTCCGAAAAAATAACTCAACAGTTTAAAGATATTGATGGATTAGCTGCACCTATGCTGATGATAGATAATGAATTTAATATTGAGTATATGAATAAAACCGGGGCTGATCTATTAGGGAAAGATCAAAATTCTCTTATCGGCGCAAAATGTTATGATCAATTTAAGACCGATCAATGCAATACTGAAGAATGCGCATGCTATTTAGCAATGAAAAACAACAGAATAGAAAGTGCTCAAACTACAGCCCACCCAAATGGTGTGGAACTCCCGATTATGTATACAGGTGCTCCAAGGAGAGATAAGCAAGGTAATGTTGTAGGCGCTATCGAATTTGTTATGAATATCACTCAGGCAAAAGAACATGAAAAATATCTTTCTAGAAATGTGAAATGCATGCTTGGTGAAATGGAGAAATTTTCTAAAGGCGACTTAACAGTCAATTTAACACCTGAAAAAACGAATGATGAAATAGCTCAGCTTTTTAATGGATTTAATCTAACTGTCTCAAATATTAAAAATATTTTGCAGCAAGTAGCAGAATCAGTTCAATCTACAACAAGCGCAGCTAATCAAATTTCTTCCGGTGCTGAAGAATTGGCTGCCGGAGCTCATGAACAAAGCGCACAAACCACCGAAGTAGCAACAGCAGTAGAACAAATGGCTGCAACAATTACTCAAACTACTCAACATGTAGTTAGGACTAATGAGGCAGCAAAAGGCTCCGGTAGTTTGGCAAATGAAGGTCAAGAAGTTATTGAAGCTACAATAAATGGGATGAGAAAAATTGAAGAGGTTGTTACTCATTCATCAAAGATTATACTGGAATTAGGCAACAGCAGTGGTCAAATAGGTGAAATAATTCAGGTTATCAATGATATTGCCGATCAAACTAATCTCTTGGCATTAAACGCTGCTATTGAGGCAGCTCGTGCCGGTGAACAAGGCAGAGGATTTGCCGTGGTTGCTGATGAGGTCAGAAAACTGGCAGAAAGGACAACAAATGCTACTAATGAGATTGAAGGAATGATACGAAAGATTCAAAACGATAGCCGTAATGCCGTGAAGGCAATTCAACAAGGCAATGAAGAAGTATCTAAGGGAATGAAAGATGCAACAAAAGCCGGTGATTCAATGACAAAGATTGTTAACTCATCAGAAGACGTGCTGGAAATTTCTACCCAAGTGGCAACAGCCAGTGAAGAACAATCAGTAGCAGTAGAACAAATAAGTAGAAGTATTGAAGGAATAAATACAGTTGCGCTTGACTCAGCATCTGGGATCCAACTGGTGTCGGATGCTGCAACCGATCTGAGCCAGTTAGCTGAAAACCTACAGTCATTAATCCTACAATTTAAATTGAATGGTGACAACCATCCAAATAAATCGAAATCGAATTCTAATACTTATGCGAAAGTTAACGGAACACTTGTTAAAAAATAATAAGAATAACAATGAGTGAAAAAAATAAATTAAAAGAGGATTCATCATTTTTGAAAATGGTTGGATTTAAACTGGGAAGAGAGGATTTCGGAGTAGATATTCTGAATGTAAATGAAATACTCAAAATGGTGAGGTAACTGCAATCCCAAATTCACCGGATTGTATTAGAGGAATAGTCAATATTCGCGGTAAGATATTACCTGTGGTTGAGACAAGACAAATACGAAAGATGCCAAAGATAGAATATGATAATGATACACGGATAATAGTTATAGAGATGAATGATAGAACTGTTGGTTTTATAGTTAATAAGGTAAATGAAGTTCTTCGGATTCCAATAAATAATACTGAAGCACCACCAGATGATATAATGGGGAATTTGGATTCTAGCTACATCACATCAGTAGCAAGGATTGAAAGTAGACTATTACTTCTGCTTGACTTACAGAAACTTATGACTTCTGTAGATTTTGTTGAAATTTGATTGGTCTATCAATAATATTAAATAAAACTGCCAGATATGCTATGAATACTTAAATATGAGAATTAAAGATAGGTGGCATGGAATGATGAGGTGGTCATGAGAAAAAATGTTTGTACTTTTGTTGCCCCGTCAGGATTCGAACCCGAAACTAAGGTTCCAGAGACCTCTGTGTTACCGTTACACCACGGTAAGTTAGGAACGAGTTCTGACAAATTTTCTGATCAATCTTTGACTTTTGATACTAACTAACGAAAAAGCCCAACTAGTAATCGAAGGTTGTCACAACCTAACTAATCGAGTTTTCCCAAATACAAATCTTATTTTGTGACAATTTCGATTACCTACTAAAATAACCTTTTATTTTGATTTATCAGGAAAAAATTTTTAAGAGTCTCTGAAAGTCAATGCTGGTAGGGGCTTAAGAGTGCAAGTGACCGTTTGACATAGTTTGATTTATTAGTCACTTTCTCTTATTATCTAATAATTATAATCTAATAGTTGATTATAGAAAAATCTTGATAATATTAGTCTATATTCATAGTTTATAATTATAAAACATTTCATTCCTTGAGAGAAACGTTTTGACTCTCAGTCGCAAACATTCTCTCTAGCATATCTATTGTGCTTCTTTCAAGGTTTATATTCTTTTGATGTCATTCTATTTAAGTTTTTTAATTGTTTGTTGTTAATCTTGACCTGGTAAAAAAGGATAATATGACAATTCAATTCACAACATCCTTTCTTAAAGATACACTATCATTCATTAAATTAGGAGTATGGAAATGAAAATCAAAACCTTATTGATTATCAATTCAATTGTAGCAATAGTATTCGGTGTTTTATTTGTCATTATCCCAGCCCAATTTTTATCTTTGTATGGAGGAGGTGGGGTAGTTAACCCGCAACTTATTTATATTTGTCAACTTTTTGGAGCTGCACTATTAGGATTTGGTTTGATGACTTGGACAGCAAGAGATGCAGCTGATTCAGATGCAAGGAAGGCAATTGTGTTAGCCCTTTTCGTTTCTGATATAATAGGTTTTGTAGTTGCTCTGATTTCACAACTTAATAACGTTGTCAATGCTCTTGGGTGGTCAACTGTTGTAATTTATCTTCTTCTTGCTCTTGGATTTGGTTATTTTCATTTTTCTAAAACAAAATCATCTGATTTGTAACTTATATTGACAAATAAAACAAAAAATTTAGCCCGTCAACAGCGGGCTTTTATTTCAACAACGGCCAGCTAAATCTTAGGATAAGTATTTTATTATAAAGACTTGGTTTCGACTTCTGACGAAATGGCTGAATGATTCTGCTTTTTGTATCACTCTATTTTGCAAAGACCTACCAGCAAGCAAGTTTTCTTATTCCTAGAATCTTTTCCACTATGCGTCCTTATATAAGAAATTTTAATTGTGATGCACGTCACTAAAGTTTAAACTTAAACAACCGAAAGTAGAGTCTGAAAAATAATTTAATCCGCTGTTTACGGCAATAGACAGTGGATTTAATTAGCCTAAAAGTTTGTTGTATCAATCAAAACACATGATAATATTGTTAATCAACTAGAATGGAAACCAATAGTATGTTGAATCCCACAGCTAAAAAGAACATTGATGCTAGTGTAGTAAACATCTTTCGTCAAAGAATTGAGCAATATGACAGAGAAGAAATGGACGAAATATTCAATGCGCAAAAAGATAAAAACACCAATACTGTAATAGTAAAAGTAAACCTCTGCAGAGCTGTAATTGAACACGTAGCCTTTTTCAAAGATTTTACAAATTATATTCTAAATCCCAATATAAAACATTATGTCTTAGACTTTTCTAATACCATATTCTTAGACTCTACATTTTTGGGCTCAATAATATTTTTCCTCAAACGAATTAATGCTAGTGGGGGGACCTTAAGTCTAGTAATAAATTTAGAGAAGATTACTATTTTATCACAAATAAAAAGCTTGTCAAATATTCTTAAAATATATCCATCATTAGAAGAAGCAACCCCATTTAGTCAAGAGTGAGTAGAGAGTGATATTATCAAACAAAAATCAGAGTAAGCGGAATAATAAATGTAATATCTGGCATATGAGCCAAATATTATTGTACAGGGGGAAGGATGAATAACAACGGTGCTGAATTTTACTTAATTACAGCTGCTAGCACATTAAAAGCTTTAGAATTTAACGAAGATGGCACAACCAAAAAATTGTTAATTGAGAATTTTCTGTTAGAAGCTAGAACTAATGCTGCAGAAATTTTAATCGCATCTTTCCAAGGATTATTTGGATTGACTAATGAAGAAATTAACCATAATTATTTAGAAATAGTTGGTCTGAAAATATCTGAGATGCTCCCAGATTTTGTTAAAAAACATTGTCTTATTTCTTCAACCGATTCTCACATAGAAGAACTACAGATGGTTTTGGAGGGAGAAGTAGTAATGGCCTCATTAGAAGAAATGTAGTTTTATATTTAGAAAATCTTAATAATTGAATGTGAAATTTAGTCCCTAATTAATTCTAGGCACTATCTTTACTAATTTCGTTGTCCAATTATTTTTTAACTTTCCATTAATCGACTATTGAAATGTGTAAAGGATATTTAATTCACAAACTTCCACCACCTAATGAAACACTACCAATATCAAATGTTAGATAAAATATTAGCCCAAGCACACCCACGATTCCTGAAAGCCATAATAAGGTTTCAAGTCCATCAAATTTACTGACATACACTGATTTAATTTTATTCATTTTCAGTGTATCAGTTCCAAAATATGAGAAACCTAAGACTGGGTCAATCTTGACATATGAAATGAGCAATAGACTATCAAACTTCATTTCAAATATGGCTCTGTTTTGATCAAAGAGGTATTCATATCCATCTGAAGTAATAGCTCCTAATGATTTGAGCTCAGCATCAAGTAAAAACTCGTCTTTAGTTATTTCAAAGGGTGAAAAACATTGAATAAAAAAAATTGAAGTTATCAAAACAAGAATTACTGATTTTTTCATAACATCCTCAAATACTATTGAAGAAGCCTATTAAATGTAATCTTAATATTAAGATTGAATTTTATAGTAAAAATTGTGTCACAGAAATGTAATAATTGTGTTGATAATTTTATTAACTAAAAGCTTAATTTTAGAAGATATTCAAGCTTTCTTTGTTGCCCCGTCAGGATTCGAACCCGAAACTAAGGTTCCAGAGACCTCTGTGTTACCGTTACACCACGGGGCAATAGAAAATAAAATCAATTAAAATGAAATTCGAAAAGAAATGTAGAAAAATCTTAAGTGAGAAGAAATAATATTTTTATATTTCTTAAAAGAAAAGAGATATTGAAAATAAAGAAACTAAAGCAAAATATGCCAAACCAAGGTAAACTTTAACATGTTGAACATCTAAAGATTTTATCTTACTCAAGTAGGTACTTATTTGTTTTGGAGAATCATTTTGAGCTAATTCACCAAGTAAAAATTCTTTCGCTTGAAAACTCTGAGAAGAAGTATTTTGATTTAGCATATAATAAATTCCTTTTTTTTTATCATATAACCTTGTCCCAGAACTATGCCAATAAGAATCCTACCAAAAACACGTTAGAATTGTGATCTATATCAAAATTGAGATGAAATTATTGAGAAAAGTGAGTTGATATGAGACATTACTCTTGTGATAATCAAAAAAGAAGCTGAAAAAATAAAGGGAACCTGAGATCTACGCCAATATTTACGAGTAATTTTAACGGAATATTGTTCAGAATCTAAAAAAATATATTAAATAATTGATCAAAATTACAATCATGGAAAAGTCAATTCAAGTTATTTAGTCTTATTAATCCTTAACGATACATTCAAAGTTGCCAAAAAACTTCCTAAAAAGCCAAGAGATATGCCTAGTAAGACAACTATTGCAATTAAATAATTTTTATCGAATTCAATAAATCCCATATTAAATACTTTACTAGCAAAGTTTATTATTAAATAATAAAGTGCTAAGCAAATCCCAGAACCAATAAGACCCATAATTACTCCATTTAAGATAATTGGGATCTTAATAGTTCTTAATCTTGCACCTACAAGTTTCATAGTATTATATTGATTAAGTCTTGAAGATAATAAAAGTCTATTATTTGAATAAACGAGATAGATTGACAAAAAAACTAAAAATATTGAAACTCCGTAAATAATTTTTTTTGAAGAATTAATGTAATTCAAAATTTTGAGGGTTAGAGTATAGTCATACACAACTTCAGCAATTCCACTAGTATTTTTCAAAGATGCTATTATTGGCTCAATGGTTTTAGTAGAAACACTATCTGTATGAAGTTTAACTACATAGGATGCTGGTAGTGGATTGGCTTCTAAAACTGCCAAAAAATCCTTCCCAGTTTTTTGTTTCATAACTTTAAGAGCTTCATCTTTACTAATTAAGTTGTAAGATTCTACGTAGTTATTTTCTTTCAGTTCACTTTCAATATTAGCATAGTTCGTACTAGTTACACTATCATTCACAAATAAACTAATCTTAATATTTTCTTTCAATTTACTGTTAATTGAATTTGAAAAAACAACTAGTCCAACCGAAAATGTTACAAAAATTATTGCAATAGCAGTCGTAATAATTATCAACAAGGAACCTAACTTTGAATTAAAAAGAGAATTGAATGTTTCTTTTAAGTAGTATAATAGCATAAAATTTTACTTTTAGTTTTGTTCAAAAATAAATAAAATTACTAAAAATTTGATTCATCAATCCAAGTAACTATTTGCCATTTATTCTGGTCGCCTAATTTTTCCAGATGTAAGTTCACTTTACCATCAACAAAAAGTACGTCCGTTGGATTAAATGTAACAGTAAGATTAAAACTTCGTACAACATTGGTTGAATCGCTTTCAATAAATACAATATTATTCCATATTAAATCGAGTCTTTCAGAATTGTTAAAAATTCCATAGGTTCCTCTCATTTCATCTTCCCTACCCCAAGCTACATCTACTTCTCTTTCATAATCACGATACGAAAAAGTAAAATCTTTGCTGAGTAACTCTCCATATATTGTTGTGTCTCTGAATGTATAAGCGTATTGTAAGTTTTGAAAAACACCTTCTATATTACTTTGATCACTAATTAAAGAACTTTCACTACCAATATCATAATCTAGTTTCGGAGCAAATGGATTAACGCAACTATTTATGATAAAAATACTAATAACAATTACTAATATTTTTTTAATAAAATGCAATAGGTCTCAATTATTTTAGGATTAATAAAATCTACCTTTTAGTTCACTCCATGATGGATTATTGCCAGTTTTGGTATCGATCCATTCAGTTATAACCCACTGATTATTAGCATCTAGATTAACTCGAAAAAAAGCATTCCCTGCATAAACCAATGATGTACTCTCATCAATAGCTGGCAGTGAAATAGAATAATTATAATTATAACTCCCACTATTTCCATCAACAGAAAAGGAGAGTAATTCAAGTGAAAGAATTATGATATCATTCTCATTAATTGCATTAATGAGGTTTTTAAAGTAAGCCTTTTCTGCGTCTAAATCCCACTCAGTTAAAATAGAGTAAATAAAGATCGATTCTGAAGAGGGAGTAAAAAGGTACGATAAATCTAAGAAAGAACTGTCGACAAAACTACTCTCATAATCTTTTTCAACTTTTTCAGAAAATGAGTTTCTTAAGTTGGTAAATAATTGCTCTGGTGTTGTTGCAACTTCATAGCTTGTTCTTCTTTGTTCAGGTTCCTCCGCATCTCTTGTAGTTGCTAAATCACAACTAACTAAAAGATAACTGAGTGCTATGCTAAGAACTATTTCTGGAAAATAATTATACATCTTTCCGAGCTTTCATTTTGATAATTATGTCCTAAATAATCTCCAAATACCTTTACAACCTTAAAGCCTAAATCGCCAAACTTTTCTGCTAATTCACTATATGAATACAATTTTACAGATTCAAGATATTCAGAAATTTCATTTCCCTTTTTTATTGTAATCTTTTTATTAACTCTTCCATCAGAAATATATCTATTTTCAAGAATCTCTTTCCCATCAACAATTTTTTCAGTTTTGTTTACTAGATTTTCTTTAAGAAATTCTTGATTCAGATAATCTAAAACATAATAACCATTTTTATTTAACATTTCATATGCATTTTGCACGAATAAGAAATTTTCTTCATCGGAGTTGAAATATCCAAAACTTGTAAATAAACTAAGGACCAAATCAAATTTTTCTTTTGAATAAAAATGTCTGAGATCAGAATTTTGGAAATTAATTTGTAAATCTCTTTTTGAACTTTCGAAAACTGCAATATCAAGAAGAGTTTCACTTAGATCAAAACCAGTTACTTGAAATCCTTTTTCGGCAAATTTAATAGAATGTCTTCCCGCACCGCACGCTGCATCTAAAATTGAATCAGAATTGTTAATATCAATACTTGAAAGGATTAGATTAACAAGATTTTCAGTATCGTTTGCATTTCTATGTCTATATACATCCAGATAGTCTTCTGATGAAAACCAATTTTTGTACCATTCTTTATTCATCTAAATATCAATTCTATTTAATACTGCCCTACCAATTGTAGCTTCATCAGTAAATTCAAGATCTCCACCAATTGGCAATCCACGCGCTAGGCGTGTAATTCTTACATTCAGTGGTTTGAGTAGTTTTGCCAAGTAAAGGCTAGTAGTTTCACCCTCTGTATTGGGATTTAGAGCAAGAATAATCTCTTTAACTTCATCATTTTTTAATCTGAGAATCAATTCCTTCATTTTTAGATCCTCTACACCAATTCCAGCTAATGGAGATAATACTCCACCTAACACATGGTACCTTCCGCTAAATTCATTTGTGTTTTCAATTGCAATTACGTCACTAGCCTCTTCCACCACACAGATTAAGGAACTATCTCGCTTGGGATTGGTGCAAATATTACAGATTTCATTAGCGGATATATTAAAGCATTGTGAACAGAATTTAATATTATCCTTCAATTCAATAAGCGATTTTATTAACTCTTCTAAATCTTGTCTCTCTTTTTTAACAAGATGTAAAGCCAATCGTTGAGCACTTTTTCTTCCAATTGAAGGTAGCTTACTCAATTCTTCAATCACAACTCTTAAAGGTTCTGCAATTTCCAATTAAAATCCTGGGATATTTAGGCCAGGAGGTATCATTCCTTTTGTTACACTACCAAGTTCATCTTCTGCCATTTTACCGGCGGCTTCCAATGATTTGTTTATAGCAGCAACAATTAAATCTTCCATCATTTCTTTATCACCAGATTTAGCAATTTCTTCATCTATTTCCAATGAAATGATTTCTTTTTGTCCGTTACATGTTGCTTTAACCATTCCACCGCCACTTTCTGCACTAACCGTTTTATTTGCAAGCTCTTCTTGTTTTTTCTGCATGTCAGCTTGCATTTTTTGAATCTGCTTCATCATTCCAGCCATGTTGCCTTTCATTATACCTCCATATAACTTTGTTATTTTATATTTATTCCAAAATTAAATTTAATGAATTTCTTATAATTATATATTAGTTTTGTTAATTACAAAAACATTCTTAGGTAATACTTGATGCTAACCAAATATGGTTATACAACTATTGGAATATCTGCGTTAATTTCATTTCTATTAATTGTCGTATCTTTTTTTATTCAAAACGTTTATGGCAAATATACTTTGGTAGCTTTGGCATTATTCGTTTTAATATTTACATTAAATTTCTTTAGAGACCCAGATCGTACTACTCCTATCAAAGATAATATTATTGTAGCACCTGCAGATGGTAAAATTTTAATTATTAAGGATGTTGTAGAAAAAAGATACTTAAATGAAGAAGCCGTTCAGATTTCGATTTTTATGTCACCGTTAAATGTACATGTCAACAGAATACCAATTGATGGTAAAGTAGAATACTTAAAATATATCGAAGGTGAATACCTTGTTGCTTATCATGACAAAGCCGACGAAAGAAATGAAAGATCTGAAATTGGAATTCAATCTAAATTTGGTAAAGTTCTATTTACGCAGGTAGCTGGAATGGTAGCAAGAAGAATTGTATATGATTTGAGTTTAGAGGATTCCGTTAAAATGGGCGAACGATTTGGAATGATTAGGTTTGGAAGTAGAGTTGATGTAATTGTGCCAAAGAAGTGGGAATTAAAAGTGAAGGAAGGTGATATAACTACAGCTGGTGAAACAATTTTATTTGAGATTAAATAAATATGAAAAAATCCTATTTCCCAAATGCAATAACTGCATTCAGTTTAACAAGTGGATTTCTGTCCTTAATTTTTACAAGTAAGGGAGATTTTCAACTTGCAGCAGTAATGATTTTTGCTGCAGCAATTTTCGATTTACTTGATGGAATTGCAGCTCGATTATTAAAAACAACGAGCCAATTTGGCGTTGAGTTAGACTCCTTAGCTGATGTAGTAAGTTTTGGCGCTGCTCCAGCTTTCTTAATTTATAGTTTCCATTTTTACCAATTAGATATTTTAGGAATTGTTATTAGTGCAATGCCTTTAATTTTTGGAGCTTTTAGGTTAGCCAGGTTTAATTCACAAATAGAAGAAATTGAAACAAAAGGAGATTTTAAGGGACTCCCTATTCCCCTTTCTGCCATTACAATTGCAATGTTTGTTTATTATGTTCATAATAATGGAGAATTTTTACAACCTCTATATTATGTATCAATTCCATTGATTTTACTCGTTTCTTTGGCTATGGTAAGCAATATAAAATATTCAGCATTTCCAAAACTTAATAAAACAATGCTGAGAGGTAAACCTATTTATCTTGTTCTAACAATATTAGGTTTAGTTCTAACTTTTTTGACTGATGGAACTGCTTTATTTTATTTATTTTTAGGAATAGTATTATTTGGAATTTTTCGACATATTATAAAGAAAGTAATCAAAAATAAAAACGAAGATCTTGATCTTCAAAAAAAACAAATTTGAAATATTTTTTCAAATGAATCGTAAGTGAATTTTAATAAATCGAGGGTATTATGTTTGGAAGTTTAGGAGCAACTGAGATTATCTTAATTATTGTTGCCATCGTTCTTCTTTTTGGGGCAAAAAAAATTCCGGAACTTGCTCAGGGAATTGGCAAAGGAATGAAGGAATTTAAAAAAGCCGTTAAGGAAGTAGAAGAAGATATTACTGAAATTAAAGATGAAGTAAAATCTGATCAAAAAAAATAAGGGTTTAATTGCTGTTTGATTACATATAATAACTTCACGCAAAAATTAGAACTTCTTAAGAACGGTAACCTATCTTTAATTGAAAACGTAAAACATTTTTTAGAAAAGATTGACACTAATAAAGATCTGAATACATTTAATTTTGTGTTTGATGATGCTCTGAAAAGAGCTGTGTTGGTTGAGTCTAAAATTAAAGATGGTTCTGCGGGTAAGTTAGCCGGAATGGTTATTGCGATTAAAGATGTATTAGCTATTAGGGACAAACCCCTTACTTGTTCATCCAAGATTCTTGAGAATTTTACTTCTCTTTACACTGCTACTGCAGTACAAAAATTATTGGATGAAGATGCCATTATAATTGGTAAGACCAACTGCGATGAATTTGCGATGGGCTCATCAAACGAGAATTCATATTTTGGTGTTGTGAAAAATCCAATAAATAAGGATTATGTGCCAGGCGGTTCCAGCGGAGGCTCTGCAGCAGCAGTTGCAGCAAACTTATGCGATGTTGCTTTAGGAACAGATACTGGCGGATCAATTAGACAGCCGGCTTCTTTCTGCGGTATTTACGGTCTTAAACCAAGTTATGGAAGAGTTTCTCGTTATGGTTTAAATGCATTCGCCTCATCATTTGATTCAATAGGCGCATTTTCTAATAATGTTGATGATATTGCCTTGGTTCATGAAGTTATATCCGGATTCGATCCGAGTGATTCAACTTCTGAAAATATTGAGGTTCCTAATTATAGCTCATTTGCTAAAGTTACTGAAAATATCAAAATTGGAGTACCAAAAGAATATTTTGGTGAAGGGCTTAACCTAGAAATCAAAGACTCCATTTCAACTCAGATTGAATCTCTTAAGACTAATGGATTTGAGATTATGGAAATAAGCCTTCCTCAAACCGAATTTGCGATTGCGACATACTATATTCTTACAACTGCAGAAGCTTCTTCCAATCTTGCTAGATTTGACGGAGCTAGATATGGATATAGAACAAAAGACAGAGTTAACTTAAAGCAAATGTATACAAGGTCTCGATCAGAGGGTTTTGGTACAGAAGTAAAAAGAAGAATAATGCTTGGGACTTATGTTTTATCAGCCGGATACTACGATGCATATTATAAGAAAGCTCAGAAAGTTAGACGGTTGATAAGGAATGATTTTAAGAAAGCCTTCGAAAAAGTAGATATTATTCTTGCACCTACAACTCCATCAACAGCATTTAAGATTGGTGAAAAAACGGAAGATCCGTTACAGATGTATTTAGGTGATATTTATACGACTTCTGCAAATTTAGCCGGTATTCCAGGTATTAATATACCTATTGGCCATGATAGCAATGGTCTCCCTATTGGAATGCAGCTAATGGCAGAACAATTTAATGAAGATTTACTTTTAAGTTTTTCTAAACATAATATCGAATTGTAATTGTGGGTATGATATACTTACTGAATTTTCAATAATTGTAGGATTATTCGTTCATAAAACACCGTTATTCAGAAAAGTGGTAATCTCTAGAACTAAATTTTTAAGATATCTCAATCGCTAAAAGAACAGCTCATTTCGATATGACGATCAAAATTGAAAAAACTAATAATCAACTATAAGAGGAAATAATGTCAGACTTAAATAAATGCATCAATTGTGAGCGAGAAGAAAACGTTGTTCCATTAGTATCAATCACATTTGCAAAAAATGCGACCTGGATTTGTACTCAATGTTTACCAACTCTTATTCACAACCCGGATAAATTACAATCAAAATTTGAAAATATGGATGTAGAAGATCCGGTAAAACCAAAATTGGATTAAAAATTTATAAATATCGGGCACTTTTAAGTGTCCGGTATTTATAACTCTAAATAGTTGTTAAAATTTTTTTTAAAGATTTTCTTTTAATATTTGGTACCATAGTCCCCTCCTTAGGATACCCAACAACTAGTAGCAAAAATGGTTTTTCATTTTTCGGTCTATCCAAAATCTTGTTCAAAAAATTCATTGGGCTGGGAGTATGAGTCAAAGTTACCAATCCTACATTATGCAATGCCGTAATTAGTATACCAGTTGCAATTCCAACCGATTCCTTTGTGTAATATTTTTTTTGTTGATTACCCTTTGAATCGACCCAATATTTTTGTTCAAAAATTGCTATTAGGACTGGTGCTTCTTCCAAAAAGGGCTTATCTTCATTAGTTTCAAATGGTTCTAAATCTTTCAGCCATTCCTTTGATGCTCTCCCAGTATAGAATTCTTTCTCTTCTTTTTCTGCTTCAACTCGAATTTTGTTCTTTACTGTTTGATCTTTAACAATAACAAAATGCCAAGGCTGCTTATTTGCCCCGCTAGGTGCCGAACCGGCAGCTTCTATACAATAATTAATAATCTCATCACTTATTGATTTGTTAGAGTAAGTTCTTACTGTTCTTCTATTTTGCATCAGATGATTAAATATCTCTGCCTTAACTAACATTTCATTTTCCGGTATTTCATTATAGTTGCTGAGCGACACAAACTTATCCAATAGAACACCTTTATGTTAAATATTATTTTGGTTAACTGTAATTTGCCTTCTCTATTTTACGCAAATTTTTATTAAGTTTTAAGATAAGTTTTCTGAAATTAAATCTAACTAAGGAATTAAGGATGAGCATTTTACTTGAGAAAAAAACCAAAGTAGTAGTTCAAGGAATTACCGGAAGTGAGGGTTCGTTTCATGCTAGTCAAATGATAGAATATGGAACTAATATTGTTGCCGGTGTTACACCTGGTAAAGGTGGTACTAAACACTTAGGACTTCCCGTTTATAATACTGTTGCTGATGCAGTGAAACAAGAGAAAGCTGAAGCATCTTGTATTTTCGTTCCTCCGGCATTTGCAGCTGATGCAATTCTTGAGGCAGCTAACGCTGGAGTTAAATTGGTTGTTTGCATAACTGAAGGAATCCCAGCAAAGGATATGGTTAATGTTTATAACGCAATTCAAAAAATGGATGTGAGACTGATTGGGCCAAACTGTCCTGGTATAATTTCTCCAGGGAAAGCCAAAATAGGTATTATGCCTGGATTTATTCACAAAAAAGGAAAGGTTGGTGTTGTCTCTAGAAGTGGAACGCTAACTTATGAGGCTGTTAAACAATTAACAGATCTTAATATTGGACAATCAACTTGTGTCGGTATTGGTGGCGATCCAGTTATCGGTTCTCAATTTATTGACGTAATCAAATTATTTAATGAAGACCCGAATACCGATGGAATTGTAATGATTGGTGAAATTGGCGGAACCGCTGAAGAAGAAGCGGCTGCTTTCATTAAGAAAAACGTTAAAATTCCGGTTATTGGGTTTATAGCAGGTAAAACAGCCCCTCCGGGAAGAAGAATGGGACATGCAGGAGCCATAATTTCTGGTGGGAAAGGTACTGCTGCTGAGAAAATGAAAGTGATGAAAAAAGCCGGTATTCATGTTGTTGAAAGTCCAGCTGATATTGGAATTACAATGCAAACTGCATTGGCAGCACAAAAAGCGACAAAGAAAAAATAATATACTATAAATATGTAATTAAGAATGCCGGGCAATTGTCCGGCATCTTTAGTTTTTAACTTTTAAGTGAAGGAGAAATCAAATTGAGTAACAGAACATTAGCAATTCTTAAACCTGATTGTATCGAAAAGAATTTAATCGGACAAGTGATTCAAAAAATAAATGAAGCCGGTTTCAAAATTATTGCAACAAAAATGACACGATTGACTAATGATTCAGCAGGTGGATTTTATGAGATACATAAAGAAAGACCCTTCTTTAATGATCTTTTAGCCTATATGACCTCTGGTCCCTGTATGCCAATTGCCTTGGAGAAAGAAAACGCTGTTGCCGATTTCAGAAAACTAATAGGTGCAACTAATCCAGCAAATGCTGAAGAAGGCACTATTAGAAAGTTATATGCTGAAAGTATTGAGAAAAATATCGTTCATGGTTCAGATTCTGATGAAAATGCTGCGTTAGAGATTTCACACTTTTTCTCTAGGAAAGAGCTTCTTGAAAATAGCGGCTTTTGATGAGTTTAAAAAAATGGGATAAAATTGATCAGAAGACAATTTTTGAAAATGAACATTGGACTTATAATTTAGATAATTTTGAGATTAAGGGAATAACGAGCGGTGAGTATCATTATGTTCACTCTCCAGGTTCAACAATGGTTATTCCAAAATTGAATGACAATACAGTTCTACTTGTAAATCAATATAGATATCTAAATCAAAAAGAGAGTTTAGAATTTCCCTGCGGCTCAATTGACCTGGGATTAACTCCAAAATTAAACGCCCAAAAAGAATTGAGAGAAGAAAGTGGTATGAATGGCGACCTAACTCATATCGGGGAATTCTCTCCTTATACAGGTGTTTCGGATGAAATATGTTCCGTATTTATAGCAACAAATTTGGTTGAGTCTCCTCTTCCATCTGACATTACTGAAGATTTCGAACTTGTAAAAATAAATATCAAAGAACTTGAAAAATTAATTGAGAAAAACATCATATGGGATGGATTAACTTTATCAGCATGGACAATAGCAAAAAAACACTTCAATCTTTAGCATTATTTCTTTTAACGTTATCGGTTATTTTAGGTTGTAATAACACAGTTAAATCAATTCCCTCGGTACTGACTGGAGCAGATGTTCTTCTTTCAGAGCAATATCAAATAATTAAGAATAAGAATGTTGGTATTATAACAAATCATACTGCACTTTTATCAAATGGTGTTCATTTAGTAGATACTCTGTTTGCAAGAGATGATGTAAATATTAAAAGTTTATTTGGACCTGAACACGGAATACGCGGAGAAGCTCCGGATGGACATTCAATAATGGATGGGATTGATTCTAAAACCGGTTTACCAGTTTACTCATTATATGGAAAGACAAGAAAACCGACTGAGGAAATGTTAGATGGTATTGATGTATTGATATTTGATATTCAAGACGTAGGCGCAAGATTCTATACCTTTATTTCTACAATGTATTATTCGATACAAACAGCTGCAGAAAATAATATCCCAATTATTATTTTAGATAGACCAAACCCAATTAATGGAATTGATGTGCAAGGACCTCTGTTGGATCTCGAATTGCAATCATTTGTTGGTATAGCTGAAATCCCAATTAGGCATGGCATGACGGTTGGGGAATTGGCAAATCTCTTCAATCAACCTAAGGTTCTAAACACAGATGTTGAAGCAAAATTGCAAGTTGTTAAATTGCAAAATTGGTCTCGCTCTTTTTATTATAATGAATGTAATATCAAATGGGTCAAACCAAGTCCTAATATGCCAATATTAGAAACAGCAATTGTTTACCCGGGATTATGTTTATTAGAAGGCACCAATATTTCTGAAGGCAGAGGTACATACTCCCCTTTTTTACAATTTGGTAGTCCATATATAAATGCTGATGATGTTATTTTAGAATTAAAATCTCTTGGAGTTGATGGCTGTGATTTGGAAGCTATTGAATTTACTCCGGTCGAAATACCAAATATGTCTACGTATCCTAAATATAAAGATCAAAAATGTAACGGTGTTAAAATTACTTTAACGGATATACATAAATTTAATCCAATTGAATTTGGCGTTGATCTTATTTACGTATTTAATAAATTGTATCCGGAAAATTTTTCATTTAGAGAGAATTGGATTGATAAACTCTGGGGAAGCAGCAATCTGAGAGAATCAATTGTAAAAGGACAAACACCTGAAGATATAATCTCTCAATATGAAAATGAATTAAATAGTTTTATGGAATATAGAAAACAGTTTTTACTTTACTAGTATCAGAGGAAGAATGAAAAATTTATTTATAATCACTTTGCTAATAGTTTTTATAATTGGTTGTGGTAAATCTGAAGAAAAGACAAAATTGTCAGAAAATGATGATCAAGTTACGGCAGTAATTAAAGAGAAAGGTCCTGTATTTAAACTAAAATATAAGTTTAATAAGGGAGATAAATTTTCTTACAAACTTCAAACGATAACTAATAGTATTGAGGAGATTTCTGCCGACACAACAATAATGAATGACATTTCGCAATCTGCAACTTACAATATGAATTTTGTAGTAAAAAATGTTGACAAAAATAATACCACCGAATTAGAAGTTAGAATTAATTCAATAACTGCTGAAACCAATTATAATGGACAAACAAGTAAGTATGATTCCAAATTTATTTACTCTACAAGGGAACGAACTCAATTTGTTGATTATGAAGCAGTAAAGAAAGTACCCTTCCGAATTGCTGTAAATGAAATTGGACAAGTAGTAAAAGTTGATAAAATAGATAAAATTATGCGCAACATGTTAGCGATTCAGAATGTGCCTGATACATTATCTGCGAAAACAAAAGAACAGTTGAAATTTAATATTTCAAATGGGACACTTATGCCATTAACCCAGCAAATTTTTAAAGTAGTTTCTGAAAATGAAGTTGGTGTTGATTCTTCTTGGCAACTTAAATACACTGCTCCCCTAGCTATTTTTAATGTTGAAAATACTGCTATTTTTAAAATCTCTGAAATAACTATTGATAAAGATACAACTGCATCAATAGCCTCAAGTTTAGTAATAAGTGTTTCTGGTAATAATGTAGTGAGTGAGAAAGGAGTTACCTATACTTTTGCGCAACCTCTATTGGAAGCCAGTGGGTCTGTAAAGTATAATAATTCAAAAGGATTAGTAGAGTTATCGGAATCAACTACTAAGTTGGAAATGTCAATGATTATCGACGGTGTAGATAATAAGAACAATCCAATTAGAAGTACAAAAAAAGATATTTCTAATAGCACTAATGTAGTAGAACTGCTTTAGCAGAAATAGGAAGTAAAAAAAAAAGAAATCGTATTATTTTAATTTCTCAACAACGATCTTTGATCCTTCTTCCTCAACAACAATAATTTTAGTTCCTTTAACAAGATACTCTCCGTTAGTAATAACGTCATATCTCTTGTCATCAATAATAGCAGCTCCACTTGGTCTTAAATCAGTAAGTGCTCTACCATTTTTGTCTAATAATGCCTTTAGCTTTTCATCAGAAGTATACCCTGATTGTTCATCAATGTTCTTTCTTAAAACCAAATTATTCCAAATCTTGGATTTTGGTAAAAATTTAAGCAATAGATAAATAACTATAATTGCCAAAATAAATGAACCTGCGAGCTGTACTGTTGCCATTTGTATCATACCCCAATCTACTAAAGGAAATTCAGAAATTAGTCCGAGGAATAAACTTCCAATCATTAAGATTATTCCCGCAGCGCCAAATATACCAAAACCTGGAATTACAAATATCTCAATCAATAGAAGTACTACACCAATAATAAATACTACAATCTCGATTACCGAAGCTATTTCCAGGATGTAACCAGTACCAAAAAATAAAGCTAAAGCCACAACTGCAGCCGTTCCTGGTAAACCCCAACCAGGTGTTTTTATCTCTGTAAATAATCCAACAAGTGCTACCATCATTAGAATTGAAGTAATAACCGGATTATTTAAGAACCTAATAAAATCTTCTGCCCAATTACTATTCAAATCAATTACTTCATCATCTTGTAGATCAAAAGCTTCGAGCAGTAATGAAAAATCAGTAATAATTGAATCAGCCATTCCATATTGGACTGCTTCTTCAGATGTAAGTGTAATTAATTTAGTGCTATCAACCAAACCTTCAACTACTACGGTTTCATCAACCATTCCCTCAGCAATATCTGTCCTACGACCCATTCGTTCAGCAGTTGCTCTCATTTCAGCACGCATGTACGATTGAGCTTTCTCTGACTGCTTACCACCGGTTTGATCAACAACAGTTGTGGCGCCAATTGAAGCACCGGGAACCATTACAACTACATCACAAGAGAGAGAAATTAATGCCCCGGCAGAAATCGCTCTCTTATCAATAAACGCAATTGTTTTAACCTTACAATCAATAATAGCATCTTTGATTTGAGTTGCGGCATCAACTCTTCCGCCAAATGTATTAATTTTGAAAATCACAGCCGAAGCAGAATCCTTTTCAGCATCTTCAACAACTCTTTTCACATATGGAGCCAATCCTAAATCAATCATACCTTCTATTTCTGCAACATAAACCTTTCCTTGAGAAAAACTCACCTCTGTTAAGGTAAATATCATAAGTATTAATAAGAGTGCTTTTTTCAATTTAGATTCTCCAATTTTCATTTTTAACTAAGTCTATATAAAAAAGTTTCAAACTAATATCAATTGATTAGTTAATAGGTGTGAACTTAGATTTAAGATAATTATCAGTTGTATTAAATATAGTCACCGAACGAAACTAAATTTAGACTCCGCACCGTAGGGATAAATTATCGAAAACTATAATTCAATATTTTATACACTAATTTTGCAGCATTGAAACTACTTGAAACATCATTCTTATTCGGAGCCAATTCCACAACATCGAATCCGACAATATTTTTATTCTTTCCAATTAGTTTTAGCATGTTCATTGTTTCGTCCCATAAAAGTCCGCCGGGTTCAGGTGTGCCAGTTGCAGATATTACTGAGGGATCAAATCCATCAACATCAAAAGTAATGTAGACATTTTTTTTTAGTGTGGATAAAACTTTTTTTTGCCAATCATTGCCAAATTTATTACTTCTAATATCTCTAGCATAAAAAGTACTAATTTTGTTTTTTTTAATAAAATCATACTCTTCTTTGCATTGCGCTCTAATACCAACCTGAACAATATCTTTGGTAAATTCTGCAACTCTTGCCATTACTGAAGCATGGGAATATTTACTACCTTCATACGTTTCTCTCAAATCAGAGTGAGCATCAATCTGCAAAATTGTAAGGTTCTCATATTGTTCAAAATGAGCTTTTATTGGAGCTGCTGAAAGAGAATGTTCACCACCCAAGGTAACAACAAATTTCTCAGCCTCAATTTGCTTTTTAACTTCTCTATAAATCTTATCAATTGCACTTTTTGTATTGAGTTTGCCAAACTTTATGTCTTCAAGAGTACAAATCCCCTTTTCAAAACATAATTCTTTGTTAAGCTCTTCATCAAAAAATTCAACATAATGGGAGGCCTTTAGAATTTCTTTTGGCCCATTCTTCGTTCCTTCACCATAACTCACTGTTTTTTCTAATGGAGCAGAAATAATTACTATCTCTGAATTCTCATATGAGGAATCTTTTTTTTCGAGGGCAAGAAAATTGATGGTTTTACTGAGTGTTTTCATAGTTGCGATTTGAATTATGATCCCGAAATAATCTCGTGATTACAAGTCTGTTCTATTATTCAAGTGAACTGTCATGCTGAACTGGTTTCAGCATCTATCTTTTTATTTACTCAGATCCCGAAACGAGTTCGGGATGACATGTTCTCTTTTCTTGTCATGCTGAACTGGTTTCAGCATCTATCTTGTATTTACTCAGATTCCGGATCAAGTCCGGGATGACATGTTCTTTTTTACTTGTCATGCTGAACTTGGTTCAGCATCTAATTTCGTAATTTCTAGCTATTCTTTATTAGAAACAACCTGACCAATGGCCGATCTTTCCATTTTAATTTTATTATTATTACCAACATCAACAAGAACTGTAGCGTCATCTAAGCCAGCAACAGTACCATGAATCCCACTTGCAGTAATAATCTTATCGCCTTTTTTAACACTTTCTAAAAGAGCTGTTCTTTCTTTTGCTTTTTTCTGTTGTGGTCTAATGATCATAAAATAAAAAATTGCAAATATAGCACCAAACATAATTAGTGTGCTTACCATACTTCCATCTCCACCACCACTAGGTGCCATTGCTAAAACTAATTCCATTTATTCCTCCATGTTTGAATTTATTCTAACCGATAATTTACTAATAATTTTTTCTTTCCACTCAATAAAAGTACCATCAATAATTTTTTCTCTAGCTGTATTGGTCAAATTTAGATAAAATGCTAAATTATGAATTGATGCCAATTCTAATCCTAAAATCTCTCTTGCAGTAAAAAGATGACGTAAATAAGCCTTTGTGAAGGTTTTACAAGTATAGCAATCACATTCTTCATCAAGAGTTGTAAAATCATTTTTAAAGACTGCATTTTTTATATTAACTATTCCTTTACTTGTAAAAAGATATGCATTTCTTGCGTTTCTTGTAGGCATCACACAATCGAACATATCAACTCCGCGTTCAATTGCTTCTAATATATTCTCCGGTCTTCCTACTCCCATCAAATATCTGGGTTTATCTTCAGGTAAGAAATCACTGGTGAAATCTACCATCTCATACATTTTTTCAGCCGGCTCCCCTACTGCGAGACCTCCAATTGCATAACCATCAAAATCTAACTTAACCAAATCTTTAGCAGATTTTTCCCTCAATTCTTTATAAACACTGCCTTGAACTATCCCGAATAAATATTGTTTGTGTCCATATTTTGGTTCAGAATTGTCAAAAGCCTCTTTATTCAGAATAGCCCAATCGGATGTAAGTTGAGTAGATTTTACGGCATAATCGTATTCGCAAGGATAAGGTGTGCATTCATCCAGAACCATCATAATATCTGAACCAATAGTTCTCTCAATATCAATAACTATTTCCGGTGAGAAAAAATGTTTTGAACCATCTAAGTGCGATTTAAACTCGACACCATTATTTTTTAGTTTTCTTAATTCAGCTAAACTATAAATTTGGAAACCGCCGCTATCTGTAAGAATTGCATTATCCCAATTCATAAATTGGTGCAATCCACCGGCTTCTTGCATTATTTCCATACCAGGACGTAAATAAAGATGGTAAGTATTACCAAGAATAATTGGGGCTTTTATTTCTTCTTTAAGAACTCTTTGGGAAACGGCTTTTACTGTCCCTTGTGTTCCGACAGGCATAAAGCGTGGAGTTTCAACAATTCCATGGTCCGTTTCAAAATATCCGGCTCTGGCTTTACTTTTTTTATCTTGTGCAACTAAACTGAAATTCATAATATCCAAAAAATTTAGAGAGTAAAGATAGCCTTCCTTCCATATTTTAACAAATTCTGAGCATAAATTTAATATTGCATTTGAAAAGTATATTGCATTTTGGAACACCCTTTTTTATCTGTTGTGATATAAATCAAATAAACTAATAATTTTCTGTCTATTTTAACTATTTACAAATAAGATAAAAAATTCTGCAAACGATTATTTTGATATAAAGGAAATGGTACTCCAGCGTTAAAATACATTTTGGATAAGCTATTTTTTTTTTTTTGATATAGGTGGGATGAGCAATTGAATAAGGACAATATCAACATTTAACAGAATACTTAATTGATGGCTTCAAGAAATTCGGATTTGATAAAATTATAGATTACATAGTAGAAAATTATGTTATTGAAGATGATTTATGTTTAGATGAAGAAACAGAAAACTCTATACAAAGAAGAATAGACCAATCAAAGCTATTATCAGTTGGGACAAACACACCAAATATTATAATGCCCGATAAAGATGGAAAAGTAATTGATCTTTCAAAAATTCAATCGGACAAAGCACTATTAGTATTCTATGCAAGCTGGTGTCCTCACTGTCAGGAATTACTGCCGAAACTAAATGAATTTAGTAAAAGTAACAAGACCATTGAAATACTTGCCATTTCTTTAGATAGTAAACAAGAAGATTGGATTAAATTTATTGATGATAACAAGCTTGAGTTCACAAACCTAAATAATCCAAATGGCTGGGATGGAACAACAGCATCAGATTATTTTATCTATGCAACACCAACTATGTTTTTACTTGATAGTGAGAAAAAAATTATAGGTAAACCGACTAATCTTGTGGAGTTAAAAGATCTGCTTTAGTATTTATTGATCACTTATTTTTACTTGATTACTTCAATGGAATGTTAGTCCTGTCATTCCGGACTTGATCTGGAATCTAAAAAACAGATGCTGAAACCCTCCATAGGCGGGCAAGCAAGTTCAGCATGACAAAATAATGGGCTTGTCATTCCCACGAAAGTTGGAATTCATATTCTGAATATAATTTCAATATTCTACTAATTATTCAATGTATATCTCCTTTTTATATACCTTCTATTTATTTATTGTGATTCTAATCAATTTAATACTTAAATAATCCTATATTTTAATCGCCTATAATAAGGTGATAATATCCGCAATACCGGATATTCAGTATTATTATGTGTGTGAAGATCAAAATCTTACCGCAATTATATTTTTGTTTAGCTCGTTTTGAAGGAGATTTTTTATGGTACACAAAAAGCACTGTTTGGTAATTAAACAAATAATTTGGAACTCATCTATACTGCTGTTCCTATCGATTCTCTCTCTGCAGGCTCAGGTTGATGGTAATTCGAATAAGCTACTTGGGAAAAATTCTACAACAGGAGTAAACGACTATATTTATTACGAAGACACTTATGTTAAAGGGAGTATGGGGCTTGGAACTGACGTGTATAACGGATATCCTTTCGGTTTTAATACATTAGTACTAAGTGAAAACAATCTGCGTATTTTATTTGAGGATCCATCTATAGAGAGTGTAGATTGGCAGATCGAAATTAATAGCAGTGAATATGGAGGAAATGAATATTTTAAATTTAACAATGTTAGTACAGGAACTAATCCATTTACAATTGAAGCCGGCGCACCTAATAATTCAGTTGTCATAAAAAATAGTAAATACGCTGTTTTAGGTATTGGAACAGATAATCCGCAAAAGCACTTGCATATTTACGATCCTACTTCTTCTGCTTTGCGTTTGGAACGAAGCAATGTTAATTTCCCCTCTCAAATTTGGGATATGGGGTGCAATTCTTCTTACTTTTTTGTTAAAGAAGTTACTAACTCAAATACAATTCCTTTTAAAATTGGGAATTCAGGTCCTTTAAATTCACTTTTCTTGCAAAATTCTACCGTTGGAATTGGGGAATCTTCTACATCCAACACATTAGACGTTTCTGGAGATGTTGAAATTTCTTCTTATCTCTATATTGGTGATGAAAGCACTGATTTAAGCTGGCGGATAAGTAACATAAATGGGACACTTACCTTTGAGTTAAGAGAAAACGGTATTTGGCAAACGGCATTTGAAATGGACTAAAATTTAGAATTTTAGAATAATGGAGCAACTAATGAAAATTTTAACAACTATGGTATTACTTCTTCTGCCGTTAATTACAGCAGCGCAAAAAATGTCAATATCAGAAAAAATGATAGAAAAGACAACAGGTACTAATCAAATTATTAATGATGATCTGATTGTTCAGAGTTCAGTGGGAATAGGAGAAAATATTATCAATGGTTATGTTTTTGGTTATAATACATTTGTTTCCCAGAATAAAGATATAAAATGGCTATTTGATGACACAAGCGAAAATGATTTCCCAGCAACAGACTGGGGATTCGAGACAAATTTTATTAACCAATCTTATGCGTATTTCGAAATAAAGAATATAACCCAAAACAGTACACCACTTAGTATAAACACCACAGCTCTGGATAATACAATGGTAATTAAGGAAACAACCGGCTTTGTTGGTATTGGTACAGATTCTCCATTAGTCAATTTACATTTAGTTGAAGATCAAACACCTATTATACGATTGAAACAGACAGATTATGGGGGATGGCCATTTTATGAGTGGGAAATTAGAGCTGACGCTTGGGGATTTGTAATCAGAGATAAGAGCTCGTTGAAAAGCCCTTTTGTAATTAGGCAAAATGCTCCTGAAAATACTTTAGTAATTAGTGATGATGGAAACATAGGCATTGGCACCGACCAGCCAAGCAGTAAACTTGAAGTTAATGGTTCAATGATGATTCGGGATTCACTTATATTGGGATCAACAACCATAAAAGCCTCAGCGGATACAAGTCTATCATTTAAGATGAACTATCACTACATGAAGTTAAAGAAAAAATAATTGGGTATAAAATGAAAACAACACTTATAATTTTATTACTAATATCAATATCAATATCAATTTTGGGTCAGAAAGATGGTTTTCCTACAGAAATTAAGGATGTAAATGCCCCACAAGATCAAGTTCTACAGGATGATTTAATAATACAGGGCAACCTAGGGATTGGATTTGATATGACCGACGGATACGACTTTGATGGCAATAGTCTTGTTCTAAGGGAAAATAATCTAAGAATTTTATTTAATGATACAAGCTCACCTACATTCGCGGATAATGATTGGAATATTCAATTGAATGATAGTTATGAAGGTGGATTGAATTACTTTAAGATTATTGATCTAGCTACCTCAAATAGTCCTTTTACAATCCTTGATGGGAATGATGGTATTGGGTTAAGTATATCCGGTTCAGGAAGAATAGGAATAAATGAGAGATATCCTGATACGAAATTAGGAATTAGCTCTTCAGACTCTCCTAGTCTAATGTTATCTGCTGGAGATAAGTATATGGTAGCAAAAGCTAATGAAGCTAACTTTACTTTTACAAATAATCTTGCTTCTGCAACAATATTTAAGATAAATAGTAACACACAGAATGATCTTTTATATCTTGCTAGCAACGGTAATGTTGGAATTAATACCAATAATCCTGAGCACAAATTGGAAGTAAGCGGAGCTGCAGAAGTCTCAGGCTATCTCTATTTTGGTGATAAAGATATTGACAATAGCTGGCGTATGAAAGGAAACGACTACGATGAACTTATTTTCGAGAAACGTGTAAATGGTGAATGGATAGAAAGAATGAAGATGGAATAATGATCATTTGATAAAGTATTTGTAGTAAAACTTAAGTTCTTAAAGAACAATAATTTTAGGAAAAATAACTATGAAACAGATTATACTCAGTGCGGTTTTTCTATTTACTTCAATAATATCTGCGCAGGAAGTTAAAGTAAATACTGATTTCTTCTGGGAAAATGAGGGGTATGTTGAAATCACATTTTCTTTTAATTCCGATTGGGCGATTGTGGGAGAATTTTTAGATACAAATGGCTATCCGATCTATTATATGAATTTACAGCTAATTGGTAGTGGCAATGATCAAACAATTTTAGGCAATAACCAGCATAACTCTTTTTGGGATGTTGAGGTCAACAAATTAAATGGAGATTTTATCTTATCCTCAAATATCTATGTCTACGGAGATATAACTCTTACTAACGGGGATATAAACCTAAATGGGAAAAATATTTCATTAGGCTACAATGGATTATTAAGTGAAACTGCCGGGAACACAGTTAAAGGAACCTCTGGCTATATAACTGCATACGACCATTTAGATAGACCAACTACTAATAATAATGTAGGTGGATTAGGAGCGATAATTTCCTCTTCTGCCAATTTGGGATACACTACAATTAAAAGAGGACATTCTGCTCAATCAGGTGAAGGAAATGAAAGTATATTGAGATATTATGTTATTACTCCAGACACAAACAGCGGTTTGGATGCAACATTAAAATTCTGCTATGATGAATCGGAATTAAATAATATATCTGAAAATGAACTGGGATTGTACAGGTCAACTGATGGTGGTACTAATTGGACGAGAGAAAATGGCGTTGTAAATACAACATCCAAGCAGATTGAACTAACCGGAATTGATGAGTTCTCAAGATGGACAGCCGGCGGGAATTCCAGTCCCCTACCTATTGAGTTAGTATCGTTTGAAGCACAAACAGAAAATGAAACTGTTATACTAGGATGGGAAACTGCAACTGAAGTTAACAATTATGGATTTGAGGTAGAAAGACATTCTGTAACTCAGATTGCTAGCAATCTGAGCAACAATTGGGAAAAAATTGGTTTTATAGCAGGCCACGGCAATAGCAACAGTCCAAAATTATATTCATTTTCCGATAACCCGATTGGTGGAAGTTTATTCCAATATAGGATAAAACAAATAGATATCGATGGCAAGTTTACATATTCAGACATTGTTGAAGTTAAGGTAATACCGGAGAGCTACGAACTTTCCCAGAACTACCCGAATCCTTTTAATCCAAGCACAACAATAAGTTATAAAATACCGGAAGAAGGATTTGTATCAATTAAAGTATATAACATACTTGGTAAAGAAGTTGTCACATTGTTAAACAAAAAGTTAAATGCCGGGAATTATAAATTGCAGTTCAACGCAAATTCTAATTCTTACAGTAAATTAAGCAGCGGAACATATATATGTAGATTAGTTTCTGGGGATTATACTTCCCAAATTAAAATGATGCTGCTTAAGTAAATTAAAATTAGAGGTAACAGAAATGAAAAAAGTACTATCCCAAATTTTATTTACTACTGTTTTTATAAGTAATATTTTGGCACAGTCAGCAACAAAACTCTTTTTTGTTTCAGACTATGGTTTTGTTGCAAGATGTGATCTTGATGGAAATGCATATGAAGTTTTATATGAGGATTTAACTTATCCGAAGTTTTATGGTATTGCTGTAGATCATGTAAATGGTCTTATATTTTGGACAGATAATTCTAATAGGTCAATCTACAAATCCAGCTTGGATGGAACAAACAAAACAGAAATTTACTCAGATCCATCCAGTGACATAGTAGATATTACACTGGATATTCCAAAAAAGGAAATCTATTGGACGGACAAAGATTATGACAATATCCAAAGAACTACCTATGATGGCACATATGTAGAAACAGTTGTTTCTGGATTAACCACCCCATATGGAATTGCAATTGATGCCGCTGGGGGGAAAATATATTGGGTTGATACTGGGACAAATAAAATACAACGCGCCAATTTAGATGGAACTAATATTCAGGATTTGGCAACCTCTTCTGACCCTTTAAGAATTGCACTTGATATTGATAATAATACAATGTATTGGACGGATGATGAATTTCCTTCCATTCCTCCAAGAAATAAGATTTATGGAGCAGCTCTTGATGGAAGTAACAGATATGTACTTGTTGATTTTCTTGCAGAACCACATGCAATAGCTATTAATAATTCTGCAGATCAACTATATTGGTCAGATACCTTTGACAATAAAATCACTAGGATGAATCTTGTGGGAAATCCGCTTACTACGGATATACTAACATTTGTACCAAATGTTACAGGTATCGCATTGGACTATAATCCGACCCAATTACCTGTAGAGTTAACTTCTTTTACAGTTCTGAAAATGAATGATGTAGTAAAACTTAATTGGCAAACAGCAACTGAAGTAAATAATTACGGATTTGAGATAGAAAGACATTCTGTAACTCAGATTGCTAGCAATCTGAGCAACAAATGGGAAAAAGTAGGATTTATAGAAGGCCACGGCAACAGCAACAGTCCAAAATTATATTCATTTACAGATATACCAACCGGAGGAACAAACTTTAGCTATAGGCTAAAACAAATTGATATTGATGGCAAGTTTACATATTCAGACATTGTTGAAGTTGAAGTAATACCAGAAAACTATGAGCTTTCCCAGAACTACCCGAATCCTTTTAATCCAAGCACAACAATAAGTTATAAAATACCGGAGGACTCTTTTGTTGAACTGAAAGTTTATGACATTCTAGGCAAAGAAGTTGCTGCACTTGTAAATAAGAGGGAAAAAGCCGGCAATTATAAAGTCACTTTTGACACTCAGAACATTGCGGGAAAGCACTTAACAAGTGGAATATATTTTACAAGACTTAACTCCGGCAGTTACACCGGACTTATTAAAATGCTTTTAATTAAATAATGGTATTTACTTGTTGCTTAAGAAGTCAATTTGACTGTCATTCCGGACTTGACTTGTCCACCTTTGGCAGATCCGGAATCTAAAAAACAGATGCTGAAACCTGTTCAGCATGACAAAAAATAATGCACTTGTCATTTCGAACGATTGAAGTGATCTTGCTTGTCTAGACGGCTGAATGAGATATCTTTGTTTTAGTTCAAATTATGTAATTACATTCCAGAATAGAAACTTGGTGGAGAAGTTGTACTTAGTTTATTCTATTATCTAGGATCCAGCATCTTGAATCTCAAATCTAGCATCTGAACATCTTTTATCTAAAAATTTGTAGCGCGTACGGGGTTCGAACCCGTGTTACCGGCGTGAGAGGCCAGCGTCCTAAACCACTAGACGAACGCGCCAAAAATTAATACTGCAATATATTAAAATTTCCCAAATTTGTTTCTAATTATTATTACATTTCATACCCGCTATCTTATTTATATATTAGACTTGTCGTTTTAAGATGTCTCCCCCTTCGGGATTCGACATGACAAAAACCTGTCATTTCGAAATGAGTGAAAGCGAGCTTGCCCGCCCCGGCGGGTGAAAGAAATCTTTGGATCATTCGAACTAGAAGATGTCTCACATAAACACGTTCGACATTACAAGTACTTTGCATGTCATTTCGAATCGAACGGAGTGAGCATGAGAAATCTTAGTTTTAAGTTTTAAGAATAATAAGTACAATAAAATGAATTCATTGCCATTAAGCTGGTCAATAATAAACACAGATTCGGATAATTCCACTATTATTAATAAGTGGAATATTAAGTGGCTTGCACTCCAAAACCTCCCTACTGCAAAATTATCATTTCAATTTAAGAAAGAATTTGAGAGTAACTCTGAAACTATAATAAGAGGATGTAATTCAAATCTTACAGAGGATCTTACAAATTATGGCTATTCATCCATACAAATTGGTATGGAGGCGGTTTTAGATACTGACAAGAATCATTTTGAAAAAAAATCACTTCGAGAATTGATTAGAAGAGGAAAACGTCATGGAAAAATTGTAAACCTTCCCTTTTCAAAACAAAACATATCAAGATTGAAAGAATTCCAAAAACTATCTTCACATAGCAAAGAACCACAGCTTAAGAATCTTTTTCAATCTGAATTTAACAAGCAGAATATACTTTATGTATTTGAAGATAATGACAAGAATTGGTTGGGAGCCATACTCGTTTCAAGAAACACACCCGATAAATTACACACTGAGTTAATCTTACGTAAGACAGAATCGCCAATTGGAATAATGGAAGCGTTAGTACAACATGTATTTTATGAAGCAAAAGCTAACAACATTAAGCAATTAAGTCTTGGCGAGGTCCCGTTTTCATATGATAATCTTGGATTTGATAATGCCAAAAGTTTCTTTGTTATAAAAATTGGGAGATTATTGAAATTTGCTTACAATTATAAAGGTCTCTACAACTTTAAAAATAAGTTTCAACCAAAATGGGAGCAGCTTTTTATTTGTACATCTTCAAAGACTAGCCTAAAGCATCTATTTTTTTTAGCAATAAATTCAAATTTTCACAAATTGATTTTTCATAAATTACTTCATAGTATAAAAAAAAATTATGCTTCAAGATTAATTAATAGAGTCCACATTTTTATATTAAAGCCACTTGACTTTAATAAGACCTAGTTGTAAGTTTTACGACAAAATTATTGGGTTTATGTTAACAGAATTTGGTAAAATTTTCGTATTTATGATTTTAGCTGGTGCGTTTGTTGGTATCGCTTTTTTTGCCTCAATGCTTATCAGACCTAAAAGACCCTCTCATGAAAAAAATCTTATTTATGAGTGCGGTGAAAACCCTGAAGGCTCTCCTTGGGTAAAATTCAATATTCGTTTTTATGTAATAGCCTTAATATTTCTAATTTTTGATGTAGAAATAGTTTTACTATTCCCTTGGGCTCTTACTTATAAATCATTTGGTTTTTACGGATTTGCTACAGGCGCCATATTTTTAATCATTCTCTTTCTTGGAATGGCATACGAATGGCGAAAAGGTGATCTTGAATGGGCACGTCCAAAAATTGACCGTTTAGATCTTAACAAAATTTTGAAAAAAGAAGACCAAGTTTCTTCGTAAAATTATAGAAAGCAATTATATGGGATTATTGGATCAAGAATTTAGTGACAGCAATATTGTAATTGCTAAATCAGAAGATTTACTCAATTGGGCTCGACTTTCATCTCTATGGCAATTAAGTTTTGGATTAGCTTGTTGTGCAATAGAAATGATGGCTACTTCTGCTTCTCACTATGATTTTGATAGATTCGGAGTAATTCCAAGACCTTCTCCTAGACAAGCTGATGTTATTCTAATTTCAGGTACTGTTACTTTAAAGATGGCTACCAGAATTAAAAGACTTTATGAGCAAATGCCAGATCCAAAATATATTATCTCTATGGGGAGTTGTGCAAATTGTGGAGGTCCTTATTGGGAACATGGTTATCATGTTCTAAAGGGAATTGACAGAGTAATTCCTGTTGATGTTTATGTTCCAGGCTGTCCCCCAAGACCTGAAGCACTATTAGAAGGTCTTTTAAAACTTCAAGAAAAAATTAGAAATGAAAAATTGAGTAAGACTGCATGAGCGTAGAAGAAATTCTCCAAATACTTAAAGATAAATTCCCTGAAGATGAATTTACTTTGGAAAACGAACTTCCTGTTGATTCTTATATTGTTGTTAATCCATTAGAATTACCTAAGATTTGTACATTCTTGCGAGATGATAAGAGTTTATTATTTGACTCATTAATGAATGAGTCGGGAGTTGATGATAATAATGCTGTTAAAGTAAAAGATGAAGAAGGTAACGAAAAATTAGAAGGACGTACATTAAGTGTTTATTATCATTTGCACTCAATGGAATTAAATCATAAAGTAAATTTGAAAGTCTCTGTTCCTATCGAAAAACCAAATGTTGAATCGGTTGAACCAATTTGGAAATGTGCTGATTGGCATGAAAGAGAAGCATACGATATGTACGGGATAATCTTCCAAAATCACCCAAATTTAACAAGAATTTTAATGCCCGAAGATTGGGAAGATGGAAGTTATCCACTAAGAAAAGATTTTGAAACACCTGAATTTTATAACGGGATGAAGATTCCCTATTAGACACAAGATTTGAGATATTAGACACAAGATAAAAGAGTGCATAATTATAAAGATTTGATTGTTTGGCAAAAAGCTCGTGTTTTAGTAAAAGATGTTTACAGTTTGGTTGCAAATTTTCCTTATGATGAAAAATTTGGTATTAGTTCTCAAATGAAGAGATCTGTAATTTCAATTTCTTCTAATATTGCTGAAGGAGCTGGTCGAAGCTCAGATAAAGATTTTATGAGATTTTTAGATATTGCAAATGGATCAGCTTTTGAACTTGAGTCACAGTTTTTTTATCATTTGATTTAGAATTTATTGAAGAAGTAATATTAATTGAATATTGTGAAAAATAACGGAAGTGCAAAAAATGATTTATGGATTTAAGTCAAGATTATCTAACTAGTAATTCTTGATTCTTTTATCTCATATCTCATAATCTAGAAAACATGGCGATTAAAACAGAAGAAATGGTATTAAATATGGGTCCTCAACACCCTTCTACACATGGGGTTTTGAGACTTGAGCTTGAACTTGAAGGTGAATTAGTTCTAAATGCTAAACCTCATATTGGATACTTACATAGATGTTTTGAAAAACATTGTGAAGCAATGACCTATCCTCAAATAGTCCCTTATACAGATAGAATGGATTACCTTGCTTCAATGTCTAACAATTTTGGCTATGCAGTTGCCGTAGAAAGATTGATGGACATCAAAGTAAATGACAGAGTTGAATATATCCGTGTGATTATGGCTGAATTACAGAGAATCGCTTCACATATGGTTGCTTTAGCAACTTATGGAGTCGATCTTGGTGCATTCACACCTTTCTTATTTCTATTTGCCGAAAGAGAAAAAATATTAACTCTTTTTGAAGAAACATGCGGTGCAAGATTACTTTACAATTATATGTGGGTTGGTGGTCTTTCACATGATATTCATCCAGACTTTGTTAGAAAAACGAAAAAGTTCGTTTCTGAATTCAAACCAAAAATAGTTGAGTTGAATAACCTCCTATCTCACAATAAAATATTTGTAGAGAGAACAGCAAATATTGGAGTTCTTCCTGGTGATGTTGCCATTAATTATGGAATTACTGGCCCAAATTTAAGAGCAAGTGGAGTAAAATGGGATCTCAGAAAAGATGATCCTTATTCAATTTATGATAGATTCGATTTTGATATTCCAGTCGGTGAAGGCTTATACGGAACAACAGGTGACTGTTGGGATAGATATTATATAAGAGTTTTAGAAATTGAACAAAGTATAAAAATTATAGAGCAAGCTATTGATAATATTCCTGAAGGGGATGTTCAAGAATCTGTTCCTAAAAGAGTTAAACCACCAAAAGGTTCAATTTACACTCGTGTTGAAAACCCAAAAGGTGAATTAGGCTACTTTATTATTAGCGACGGTACAATAAATCCATTTAGATTAAAAGTAAGAGCCCCTTCTTTCGTGAATATGGAAGTTTTTGGTGAATTATGCAAAGGGCACTTTGTAGCAGACGTAATAACTATTTTAGGCAGTATTGACGTTGTATTAGGAGAAATTGATAGATAATGTATGATTTATTAGTAAATCTCATCGGTAATAATATTGTTGCATTTTTTGCTGCAGCGGCTATACCACTATTTCTATTCATATTGCCATATGCACTTATAGCAGTTCTAGCAGAAAGAAAAGTTTCGGCTCATATGCAGGATCGTCTAGGACCTATGATAACTGGTTATCATGGAGTTTTACAAACAGTTGCAGATATTCTAAAACTGATCCAAAAAGAAAACATTAGAGCCTCTATAACTGATAAAATACTTTTTAATATTGCGCCATACTTAGTATTTATTGGTAGTTTTGCCGCTTTTGCAGCAATTCCTTTTTCAAGTTGGTTTATTGGTAGCTCTGTTGATGTAGGTTTATTTTATTTTCTTGCAATATCTAGTATAGTTGTTGCTGGAATATTAATGGGTGGATGGTCTTCAAACAATAAATATTCTCTGCTTGGAGCAATGAGATCTGTTTCTCAGATTATCAGTTATGAAATTCCGACAGCAATTGTTGTCTTAACCATGGTTATGATTACTGGAACTTTAAACTTAGATACAATTACCGATCAGCAAACTGCATTTTTTTGGAATTGGAACATTTTCGGTGGTGCCGCAACTGGAATAGCTAAATTTTTACTTATACCATTTATGTTTGCAGCATTTATTATAATATACATAAGTACACTTGCAGAAGTTAATAGAACTCCATTTGATATACCGGAAGCTGAGTCTGAATTAGTTTCTGGATTTTTTACTGAATATTCAGGTATGAAATTCGCAATGTTCTTTTTAGCAGAATATGCTAATATGCTTGCAGTTTCCTTTCTAATAGTCATATTGTTCTTTGGTGGGTACCATTCACCATTCGGTTATTTAGGTAACACTTTAGGAATTGAATGGCTAGTTCCTATTGAACAATTTTTATGGTTCACTGCTAAAGGAATTACATTCGTACTTGTACAAATGTGGTTAAGGTGGACATTACCAAGATTAAGAGTAGATCAGCTAATGACAGTTTGCTGGAAATATTTAATCCCCTACTCTATCGCTATTTTATTAATAGTTGGACTGATAACTTTAATATAATATGAAACAATATTTCAAAAATACATTTGATGCACTCTGGACAGTCGCAGTTGGAATGAGAATTACATTCAAACATTTGTTTGTTCCTTCTGTCACAATTCAGTATCCTTCTGTAAAACCAGTAATGCCCGAAAGAGCAAGAAACCGATTATTTGTTAATATGGATGATTGCATTGGTTGTGACCAATGTGCTAGAGCATGTCCAGTTAATTGCATAGAAATTGAAACCATTAAAGCAGCTCCAGATGATAGTCCCGGTGCAACTTCTCAAGGGAAGAAAAAAGCTTTGTGGGTTACCAAATTTGATATTGATATCGCCAAATGTTGTTTTTGCTCTCTATGCGTTTATCCTTGTCCAACTGAATGTATTGAAATGACAAAAGTTTATGAATTTTCTGAGTTTGAGAGAAGTGATTTAATGTATAATTTTGCTACTCTTAACAGTTCAGAAGTTGAAGATAAGCAGAAAAAGTACGAAGTATTTATGGCTGAAAAAGAAGCCGCTAAAATAGCAGCTGCCAAAGCTAAGGCCGAGAAAGCAAAGTTAGATGCAGCTAAAAAAAATGATGATAAGCCTGAAAGTAAACCAGAGTAATAGATAGATATGGGATTATACGACGTTATATTTTATTTGTTCGCAATTATTACAATAGTTTCTGGAATTGTAGTTGTTAATTCTAAGAATATTGTTCACGCGGCTTTTAGTATGCTCCTCACCTTTTTTGGAGTATCCGGAATTTATGTTTTATTGGGCGCAGATTTTCTAGCCATTGTTCAAATTATGGTATATGTTGGTGGAATTTTAATTCTGCTTCTATTTGGTGTTATGTTAACAAACAAGATTACAAATGTAGAAATTCGTTCTGGATCTATTCAAGTTATTCCAGCACTTATTGGTTTAGGTGTTTTTGCAGCACTTCTATTTTTTGTAATGACTTCTACCACTTGGAAATCAGAACAGTTTGACATTCCGTTAACCACATCATATCAAATTGGTGAAGTTTTATTATCAGAATTCGTACTTATTTTTGAGTTATTAGGTATACTTTTATTAATTGCTTTAATCGGTGCTGCATCGATTGCAAGAAGAGATAAGGAATAAATTAGTTGGAAGTTGGATTAAATCATTTTCTGACCGTTAGCGTGGCCCTATTTTCATTAGGATTATACGGCGTAGTCACAAGAAAAAATGCTGTGATGGTATTAATGGGAGTTGAGTTAATTCTGAACTCTGCTAATATAAATTTTGTAGCATTTTCCAGATTTGGCAATTTTGGAATTAATGGCCAGATTTATGCATTATTTGTAATCATATTAGCCGCTGCAGAAGCAGCTATTGCTCTGGCAATTGTGCTAAACATATATAAGACCTTTAACAACGTTAATGTTGATGAAATCAAAAACCTTAAAGAATAGTTTATGACAGAGATTGCAAATATAAATACTTCAATAGCGGTACTTCTTTTACCCTTACTGGGATTCATAATTGTCCTTTTTTTTGGTAAAAGATTCCCAAAAATTTATCTTGTAGAAGTTGGAATTATAACTCTCACTTTTATCCTGTCTTTGGTTGTCGGGTTCTCTAAGTTAACTACATTCTTACATCAGGACTTAAATTTTGCATTTACTTGGATTAATTTTGGTAACGTTCCAAACATTGGTGAACTAAAAATTGATTTGGGAATAAAGATTGATAACTTAACTGTAATAATGTTGTTTGTAGTTAATCTTATCAGTATGCTCGTTCATGTTTTTTCAATTGCCTACATGAAAGGTGATAAAAGATATACAAGATATTTTTCCTATTTAGGAATTTTCACCTTTTCAATGTTAGGAATAGTTCTAGCTGACAATCTGTTGATGATCTATATTTTCTGGGAGTTAGTCGGGTTATCATCTTATTTGCTCATTGGATTTTGGTATGAAAAGAAAACTGCCGCTGATGCAAGCAAAAAAGCATTCCTCGTTAACCGTATTGGTGATATTGGGATGTTCATTGGTATTCTGATCTTATTCACAAATTACCAATCATTTTCGTTCGATTTTATTTACGGTCAAATTTCTAATGGTATTTTACCTTTCGGAAGCGAAGCCTGGTTAACCGCTGCCGGAATTTTAATTTTTATGGGAGCTGTTGGAAAATCTGCGCAATTCCCTCTTCATATATGGCTACCAGATGCGATGGAAGGTCCTACTCCGGTTAGTGCATTAATTCATGCAGCAACTATGGTTGCAGCCGGTGTTTATTTAGTAGCAAGGATATTTGTAATGTTGACAGCTGATGCAATGCTGGTAATTGCTGTTATTGGAGCTGTTACTTCCTTATTTGCTGCGACAATTGCATTGACACAAAATGATATAAAAAAAGTTTTAGCCTACTCTACCGTTAGTCAATTAGGATATATGGTAATGGCTCTTGGAGTTGGAGCTTATACATTTGCCCTTTTCCATTTAGTTACACATGCGTTCTTTAAAGCTTGTTTGTTTTTGGGATCAGGTTCAGTTATTTATGGAATGCACCACGAACAAGATATTAGACAAATGGGCGGACTCAAGAAAAAAATGCCCATTACTTATATAACATTTTTAATGGCAACTTTGGCAATATCAGGTGTACCTCTTACTTCCGGCTTTTTGAGTAAGGATGGTTTACTTGCCGGTACATTAGCTTTTGGTGAACTGACAGGCCATTGGGTAATACCAATTATTGGTTTCCTAGTTGCATTCATGACAGCATTTTACATGTTCCGTTTAGTTATTTTAACATTCCACGGCAAACCAAAAAATAAAGAAAAATATGATCATGCTCATGAATCACCATTTGTTATGGTAATGCCGCTTATTGTTTTAAGTGTTCTATCAACATTCATTTGGTATACACCTAATCCTATTTCTCCTTCTGATGGTTGGTTTGCTACTGAATGGATTACTACTCCTCAAACAGTAGTGCCGGAAAGTTCAAGATTTGATTTTATGATACCTGAAGGTGAAATTACTGCCGGAGAACATGGCAATGTAGTTCATTCAGAGAAATATGTACACGCAATGCATTGGGCTCACTATCCTGCTATGGCTCTTTCAATTGTGCTTGGTGGCTTAGGTATTCTGCTTGCTTTTGTTATGTATCAATGGAAGAAAATTTCTGCAGATAACTTAGCGAATAAATTTAAGAGACTTTATAATGGATCGTTACATAAATGGTATGTTGATGAAATTTACAATTCTACATTCATTAGAGGGTCTTTAGGTTTAGGTAATGTATTGGCCTGGTTCGATACTTATATTGTTGATGGAATTGTTAACGGATCTGCTACTATGACAAGATTCTTTTCAAGGATTAGTGGTTGGATCGATACATATATAGTTGATGGGTTTGTAAATGCAACTGCATTTGTTAGTGGATTAATTGGATTAAATTTCAAGCGATTACAAACCGGGAAAGTTCAGACGTACATAGTATTAGTGGTTTTTTCAATTCTAATTCTATTTTTCATAGTCTAATTTTTTTAGAAGATAAAAAATTAAAAATATAAGGTAAATAATTATAATGAGTGGATTCCCAATTTTATCTTTAATTACATTTCTCCCGGTAATAGGAATGATTCTTATTCTCTTCATACCAGGGAAAATGGTTAAAGAAATAAAAATCACTTCCTTAGTTGTAACATTTTTGCAAATAGTATTGGCCATTTTACTTTTGAATAATTTTGATTATTCAGCTGGTGGTATTTATGAGGCTAGTTCATTTCAATTTGTTGAAAAATTCAGATGGATTGAAATAACAGGTCTTTCATGGATTGGTACAATTAAGGTTGATTATTTCCTAGGAGCTGATGGAATAAGTATCCCAATGCTATTATTAACAGCAATTGTTTCATTTATTGCCATTATATCTGCATGGAATACCTCAAAATCAGTGAAAGGTTTTTTCGCTTTATTCTTATTACTTGATACTGGAATGATGGGAGTATTCGTTTCTCTAGATTTCTTCTTATTCTATGTATTCTGGGAATTGATGTTACTTCCAATGTATTTCTTAATTGGAATTTGGGGTGGACCAAGAAAAGAATATGCTGCAATTAAGTTCTTTATCTATACTTTATTCGGTAGTGTATTTATGCTATTAGTAATGATTGCTCTTTACTTTAGTGCTACTGAAACATTAGCAAATGGAACTAGCGCATATACATTTAATATGTTAGCATTGATGGACCCTGGCAATTATACAAGTGATGGTTTATTATCACCTTTAAATCCTGACAACTACAGATTAATTGCTTACATCGCTTTATTTGTGGGATTTGCAATTAAAATACCTATGTTCCCTTTCCATACTTGGTTGCCGGACGCTCACGTTGAGGCACCAACACCAATTAGTGTTATTCTAGCTGGTGTGTTATTGAAAATGGGAACTTATGGAATTTTGAGAATCAGTTATCCAATGTTTCCGGAAATTACTCAACAGTTAGCTTATTATATAGCTTTGTTTGGCGTAATAAATATTGTTTATGGCGGTCTTGTTGCGTTGGCTCAAAAAGATTTCAAAAAAATGATTGCTTATTCATCTGTCTCCCATATGGGTTATGTTATGTTAGGAATGGCGTCTTTAACTACAACTGGAATCACTGGCGCAATCTTCCAAATGTTTAACCATGGAACAATTACTGCGATGCTTTTCTTGATTGTGGGTGTTATCTATGATAGAGCTCATACAAGAGAAATAAATGCATTTGGTGGTCTTGCTAATAAAATGCCTGTCTACACTGGTTTTGTAACAGTTGCATTCTTTGCTGCAATTGGATTACCAAGCTTGAGTGGTTTCATTTCAGAGGCATTAGTTTTTGTCGGTGCTTTTGGTGTTGAAGAAATCAGAATACTTACAATAATTGGAACTTCAGGAATTCTTATTGGTGCCGCTTATATGTTGTGGACACTGCAAAGAATTTTCTTTGGTGAGTTTAATTCAAAATGGGATGATGTTCTTCATGATATTACTTTTAGAGAATATGCAATGTTTATTCCTCTGACCATCATAATAATTTTCTTAGGAATATATCCTTCAGCTATGTTAGATATTATGAATACTTCTGTTAATACAATAGTCGAATTCATTTCAGTTAATGCAGAAAGTATTAGAATTAGTGGAATGCAGTAATAGTTTATTATTCACCTAGAATATTGATAAAAAAATGTTAGAAAATTTAGTTAAAGATATCTATTTAATTTTACCCGAAATCATTGTTTCGGCTACTTTATTATTAATTGTTCTTTTCGATCTAATTTTTAATAAAGATAAAACTATTCTCCCCTATTTGGGACTTGTAGGATTATTTTTAGCTTTATATTATTCCATAGGTGATATTGGGAACCATTCACATGCTTTTATTATAAGTGATACTGGTGGTAAATTTGGACTATTATCAATAGATGCATTTGGCTCTTATTTTAGAATAATTATTCTAATCACATCAATACTTATTATATTCTTCTCTAAGGCTTCAAAAGAAGTACAAGCTATTTCTGACCGTTCCGGAGAGTTTTATACTCTATTATTTGGTATGATTCTCGGGATGATGTTTATGGTTTCTGCATCTGATATGATCTTGATTTATATCTCTGTTGAGCTACTCTCATTATCATCATATGTCCTTGCAGGGTTTACTAAATTAAGAGATCGTAACAGTGAGGCTTCTTTAAAATACTTAATCTATGGTGCTGCGTCATCTGGCTTAATGTTATTTGGAATGTCCATAGTTTACGGTTTAACCGGTTCAACTAATCTATTTGTGATTAACGAGTTTTTACAGTCAACCAGCATCAATACCGTAGCTTATTCATTCTCTATAATATTGATTTTTGCAGGTATTGGATTCAAAATTTCAGCAGCTCCATTTCACTTTTGGACACCTGATGTTTACGAAGGTGCACCTATTTCTATTACTGCGTTTCTTTCTGTAGCTAGTAAAGCAGCAGGTTTTGCACTATTAATTAGATTTATTAAAACGACATTCTTAGTCTCTGATGATGGTGGAAATTGGGTTTTAGTCCAAGGATTTGATTGGCAAACATTTATTATTATTATTTCTGTTCTGACTATGACATTAGGTAATTTTGCTGCGTTATGGCAAGATAATCTCAAAAGAATGTTGGCTTACTCTAGTATTGCGCATGCCGGATTTATGCTTTTAGGAATTGCAGTACTTTCTGATCAAGGTCTCTTAGCAGTAATGATATATTTCCTTGTTTATCTTTTAATGAATATTGGTGCATTTTATATTGTAATGTTAATTTCAAATAAAATTGGTTCTGAAGATATAAATGATTATAACCGACTAGGATACGCCTCCCCATTCCTTGGAGTATCACTAACAATTTTCATGATTTCACTAACCGGCTTACCACCAACAGCTGGATTTATTTCCAAGTTATACATTTTCATTTCTTTGGTTGACGCTCAAATGATTGTAGTTGCCGTAATTGCTGTTCTAAACAGTGTAGTATCCCTTTACTACTATATTCGAGTGTTAAAGCATATGTTCATCAGTGATTCTGATAAGGAACTTCCCAAACTTAATATTTCCTTAAATGATATAGTTTTTATACTTATTCTTTTGGTTCCAACATTAGTCTTTGGCCTATACTTCTCTCCTATTGTTGAATTTGCCCAAAGTTGTCTATCTATCTTAGTTAACTAATCTCATTTTTTTTAACTTGTATGTTTTCAGCATCTTTTGTATTTTATATACGATAATAATTGTCGCATATAAATGATAAAAATTTCTAAATCTGTCGAATATTCAATACTTGCTCTAAAGTACATTGGAGATAATGAAGTTATTTCTATCGTAAGTAGTAGAAAAATATCAGATGAGCTTTCAATACCTTATGATCTACTTTCTAAACTTTTACAAAAACTTGTGAAGCAAGGAATCATTAAATCTCAACAAGGTAAATATGGCGGATACAATTTGTTAATTTCACAAGATAAATTGACTATTCTACAAATTATTGATGCTTTAGATGAAAAAGTACAATTAACTAATTGTTCAATTGAAAATGCAAGTTCTGATGATTGTTCAAGATTAGATGATTGTAATATTCGCTCCCCTTTTATAGATTTGCAAAATAAAATTAACTCAATGTTTGAATCAATTACACTAGAAGAATTAACCACTTAGAGAGAAACTATGAATTATCTTGAAAATCTGATTGCAAATAAAAAAGTTTTTTTCAATTTTATGAATGAGAACTACACGATTTTTCAGTATTCTAACTTATTTTATCGTGATCTGCAATATGCAATAATGGCATATTTTGAAATGAAGGAAAAACCTGTGAAGTATGCTACTGCGGATAAATTAGCAAGTGATTTTATTGACAATATGGTTAATAATAAAGAGTTACTACCAATAGATCATAAATCTTGGAAAATCAATTTTGAAATTGGAATAAATAAAAATATTGTTGAAACCGAAGGAGTTGAAAATGAATAATACAACCACAGAAACCAATTCCTCAATTGTTATTACAGAAAAAGCTTTACAACAAGTCAAACAAATTATGTCTGAAAATAGTATACCGGATAATTATTCATTAAGAGTTAGTGTAAAAGGTGGTGGATGTTCTGGTTTTACATATAACCTAGGATTTGATGGTGATGAGAAAGATGGTGACACCTTTTTTCAAAATGAAGGATTTAATATAGTTGTAGACGGTAAAAGCTTGTTTTATATAATGGGGATGGAATTGGATTATAGTGACGGTCTTAATGGTAAGGGATTCATATTTAATAATCCTAATGCTACAAAAACCTGTGGCTGCGGTGATTCATTTGGGGTTTAGATATGGATAGAAGATCTTTCTATTATTCTCAAGGATTTTTCCAGACCTAATAAACAGTTCATAAATTAAATTTTTATCAAATAGTAATATAAGGAGACAATATATGAGTAAATTTGAATTACCCGCATTGCCTTATGATTTTAATGCATTAGAACCACATGTAGATGCCCGAACAATGGAAATCCATCATGGTAAACATCATCAAGGATATGTAAATAATTTAAATGCTGCGGTTGCAGATACAGAATTGGCAGGTAAATCTTTAGAAGAATTACTAGCTAATATTTCTAGTCATTCCACAGCAGTAAGAAATAACGGTGGTGGACATTTTAATCATTCATTATTCTGGACTGTTATGGGGCCTAATAAAGGCGGTGCTCCAACTGGTGAATTAGCAGATAATATAGTTTCAACATTTAGTTCATTTGATGCTTTTAAGGAACAATTTGCAAAAGCTGCTGCAACTAGATTTGGATCGGGATGGGCTTGGCTGGTACTTTCTGGTGGCAAACTAGTTATTACTTCTACACCTAATCAAGACAATCCATTAATGGATATTTCTGATGTTAAAGGAACTCCTATTTTAGGACTTGACGTTTGGGAACATGCATATTATCTAAATTACCAAAATAGAAGACCAGATTATATTAGTGCATTTTGGAATGTTGTTGATTGGAGTGAAGTATCGAGAAGATATAAAGACGCCAAATAATTTTTTTTATAGAAAAGATCACTTTAAAATTCAAAAAGGGTTTAAGTAATATACTTAAACCCTTTTTTTATAAAAAAACATATTATCTACCTTTATTAAAGGTATTTATTAGAAACTTTTAGCCTATTAATTGAACGTTTCAAGGCTAATTCAGCTCTAAAATCATCAATTTCAGATTCTTTTTTTCTTTGTAATCTATCTTGAGCTCTTGATTTGGCTTCTTCAGCTCGTTTAGCATCTATTTCATCTGAGCGTTCAAAAGATTCTGCCAGAATAATTATTTTATTATTCGAGACTTCAATTGTTCCGCCACTAGTAGCAAAGTGTAAATTTGTGCCACCTTGCTCCTCAATCTTTACTTCACCAATTTCCAGTGAACTAATAATTGGAGCATGATTAAATAGAACTTGAAAATTTCCTTTTGTTCCAGGTACAGTTACGGAAGTTATATTTCCTTTATAACCAACTTTACTTGGAGTAATTATTTCTAAATATAATTCGTTCATAATTATTTCATATTTTTTGCTTTTTCAACAGCTTCTTCAATTGTCCCAACATACATGAACGCCATTTCCGGCAGATTATCATGTTTTCCATCTAGAATTTCTTTAAAGCTTCGGATAGTATCTTCTAGCTTAACATATTTACCTGGGAAACCAGTAAACTGTTCTGCAACGCTAAATGGCTGGCTTAGGAATCTTTGAATTCTTCTAGCCCTTCTAACTACCTCTTTATCCTCTTCAGATAATTCATCCATACCAAGAATATTTATAATATCTTGTAAATCCTTGTAAGCTTGTAAAACTTCTTTTACCTGACTCGCCACATTATAATGCTCATGACCCAAAATTCCAGGTTCTAATATTCTAGATGTAGAATCCAATGGATCTACAGCTGGATAAATACCTAATTCAGAAATTTGTCTACTAAGTACTGTGGTTGCATCCAAGTGAGAAAACGCTGTTGCTGGAGCAGGATCAGTTAAATCATCAGCAGGTACATAAATAGCTTGAACAGATGTAATTGAGCCTTTATCGGTAGATGTAATTCTCTCTTGTAGCTCTCCCATTTCAGAAGCTAGGTTTGGTTGATAACCAACCGCAGAAGGCATCCTACCTAACAATGCACTTACTTCAGAACCGGCTTGAGTAAAACGGAAAATATTATCTATAAATAACAACACATCTCTCTCTTCAACATCTCTAAAATATTCAGCCATTGTTAAACCAGTTAGTCCAACTCTTAATCTTGCACCAGGAGGTTCATTCATTTGGCCAAATACTAATGCTGTTTTATCAAGAACGCCAGATTCCTTCATTTCTCGCCAAAGATCATTACCCTCTCTAGTTCTTTCCCCAACTCCAGTGAAAACTGAGTATCCACCATGTTGAGATGCAATGTTGTGAATCAATTCTTGAATAATAACAGTTTTACCAACACCAGCACCACCAAAAAGGCCAGTTTTACCACCTTTTGAGTAAGGCTCTAATAAATCAATAACCTTAATACCGGTTTCAAACATTTCTTGCGATGTAGAAAGTTTATCAAATGCTGGAGCGTGATGATGTATTGGAGCACTTTGCTTTGTTTTGATTTCACCTAAACCATCAATGCCTTCGCCTAATACATTTATAAGCCTTCCTAATGTTTCTGGCCCTACAGGCACTAATATTGGTTTACCCGTATCAATTGCTTTCATACCTCTAACTAAACCATCGGTAATGTCCATAGCAACAGTTCTAACTCTATTTTCACCTAAATGTTGTTGAACTTCTAAAGTAAGTGTAGATTTAACACCTTCATTTTCGAGTGGTATTTGAATAGCATTAAAAATTTCAGGAAGATCTCCATCAGCAAAATCAATATCCACGACGGGACCAATTACTTTAACAATTGTTCCTTCGTTACTTGCCATTTTTCTCCTTTTTGAAATTATAATAATTTATAAAATTAGGTATTCTTTTATTATTTTTCAATCATTTACATCTTAATTCTATTTTAACAGAAGCATTTTTTTTGTTAGTGTATTTTTGTTAGATATTAAACTATAAAAATAAATTCCAGAGGATAGATTCTCCCCACTGAATGCAATTTCATAATTACCGGCAGATTGCTTTTGATTTACTAAAGTTTCCACTTCTTGACCCATAGAATTATAAACGGTTAAATTTACAAAACTACCACCCGGATTAAAAGTTTGGGGTACATTATAACTAATTATAGTAGTTGGATTAAATGGATTAGGGAAATTTTGAATTAGTGAGAATTCATTTATTACTTGTTCTTTATTATTGTGAACTTCAGTAAGTATAGGAATTTGAAAACTTTGATTCCCACCTAATTCATTATATCTGGATTTAAACTCTTGCATATATTTGTTTGATATTGATAAATCGTGAATAATAAGTGTGTTTTCATCATTTTTTTCATTTGCAGAACGAGACCAATTATGAGATCCTGTTATTGTAATTGGGTCTGATGATGACGAATAAGAATCTATTATTGAGTATTTATGATGAAAAACACCATCAAGATTAAAATCGAAAACTTCTGAAATCGATTGTAAATTTGAATATTCGCCACCAGAATCATTTACATTATCAATAATTCCTCTTATGTCAGTAACTCCGTTATTATACTTGGTGTTAATAGAATTAAAAATAGGATCACTGGTAAAACTTAAAAGTCCAAAATATACTGATGAATCAGCAGACATAATTGCGTTTGAAATTTTTGATTCCGTACCATCCGATGGTGAAAAATATAATTCTACATTTCTACCAGCAATATTAAATATATGTGAAGTATTATCTTGTTTGTCAGGGCCAAACCTAGCAGACGAAGAAGGAGTATCATTTGAACTTCCCCACATCTCTTCAAATTCAGTAGTATAAACTTCAGCAAGTGCTGGATCATTAATTTCAATTACATTATTTCTATTACCTAAAGGATTCCAGTTCCAAGAACCTGTCCAAACCCAATCATTATTATTTATTGAGTCTCTCGCATCAACGATCATAAATTTGTTATGCATTATACCATCAGAATTAGTGCGCTTACTTATTCCAATTCCGGCATCAGCTAACAATTGCATCGAACTTTGCATATCTCTACTATCATAAACAACTCTTATTTTAATCCCCCTATCATTTCTGGCGGATATAATTGCATTAGCCACATCATTTAGTCCATAAAAACTATAGACTGCAATATCTAAGGAATGCGTTGCAGAGTTGATTCGACTAATAAGTTTTTCTTTGAAGTTGACATTACCAATTGCTTCATTATTGGGAATTGCCACAGAATTATCAACTGAGTAATTAAAATATACATTGATTTTCCCAATGGAAGTATCCGATGAAGCAGTGCTAACACTCATTATCTGACTCTGGCTTGTCCCATTGTCATTACTTGATAGAACTTGAAAATAATACTTTGTGGATTCCATCAGATTACTTATTGGAACCACATGATTTTTGGTAGACTCCTCAATAATAATTGATTCTAGTTCCAAACTATTAGTAAGACCATATCTTACTTCACTGTTACCTTCCCTACTTGTATTATAATAAATATTAAAGGAAGAGGGTGTTATATCTGCAGGTATGATTGGACTAAGAATTAACGGTTCATTATTAGATATAAAATCAGAAATAAATCTTGGCATTATTTGATATCCTGAACTCCTTGGTGTACTAGGATCATATTGGCCAATTATCCCAATTAAATCGATATTTGAAGAAGGAATTGATGATCCAATAATCGAACTAACATCTCCATCAATACGCATCTCTAATGAGCCTGTTGCATCCGTGATATTATAATTGGTACCACCTGAAAATGTGCCGGTCGAGTTTATTTTTACATTATTAACTCTAACAAGACTACTTTCTAATTCTTCAATACCATCCCAATCTTGAGAAATTATCTGGTTTAGTGTAACAACTTTTGGTTCAATCTGAATATTAGATTTATGAATTGTTATTTCAGATCCATCACTAAAAAAATCAAATTGTGTCAATCCATTAAAATGTGTCAATACAGATGTTATTGTTACCGAATCACCAATATTAACAGAACCGGAATATCCACTTCCATATACTGAAATTCCAGCCGTTTCATCTTGGAGACTTCCAGGGCCATTATTGCCAAATTCCGTGGTAGATGTTACAATTCCAGACACAGTGAATGATTGATCAATATGTAGTGGATCCCCTGAAGAATCATTTTCTCTAAGGTTAATAATATTAGTCATTTGTTGTGCAAAATGAACAGATGACAATAACAACAGCCATCTCAGAATGGTTTTTAGCATAATCAATATATCTCAGTTGAAAGAATGAAACGTAGTATTCTATTATTGTCGGTGTCAAGTACATATAATGTTCTATCATGATAAGCAACGGCATGGGGAGATGACATTATTTCCGTGCCACCAAAAGATTCCAATTCGTCACCAAAAGTATTAAACTTAAAAATACTGTCTTTTTCCGCATCAGCAACAAATATATTATTGGCATTATCAATAGCCACATCTTCTGGTTGACCAAATTTCCCAATTTTCATCATATCTGTAGAAATGTCCAAATTACTAAAATATTTACCCTCATCAATACCAGAGGAAATATATTTAAGTGATTGTACTTTAAAATTATTATTACCTGCAAAAGTAACAACAACATCATAACTATTTCTGTTTACTGAAGTTAAAGAACTTATACCATTTGCGGAAACTAATCCAGTTCCTTCCGGCTCAATAAACGGAAGCCTATCAAAGTCTTGATATCCAAATCGATTAAAAACTCTAATACTATTATCCGGATCAGCTGAACTCGAATTTATTGGTCCAACTCTTGAGACGTAAGCTGAATTATCAATAAAAGAACAAATTCCCGTATAACTTCTATCAGCTTTTGTGAAATCAAATGATGTTTTTGGAAGTAATCTTTTTAACGAAGCATCACTAATGATGTGACCAACTGCGTGTAAGTCAATTGAATAAACTGCACTATATGCAACAAGTGAAGAATTAATAAGAGTATCAAATTCTGCAACAACCAACAGCTCTAATTTATAATTCTGAGCAATAGATGTAGGTTTCTTTATGTCCAATTCGCCTAAAAACTCACCAGCAATATTTAACATTACTATTCTGTCATTATCGGTATCAGCAACATAAATAAATGGTTCTTTTCCAACTATCATATCCTGAGGGTTACTAAATCCGGTCCATTCTGGTGATTGTTGAATATAGACAGTATCACCTATGCTTCCTATGTTATCGGAATTGATAGATGAAGTTGCTTCTTCAATATCAAATTTATCTGTACATGCAACAGCAAAAAATAGCAAGATAACAATACCAAGCATCATTCTGCTTATATAGAGTGCAATATTTTTATTTTTATAAATCATAAACTTTTATAAACCAAGAATAATTGAGAAACGATGAGCAGAGCCCAACCTTTCAAAGTTTGCAAAGGAATAATCGAGAGTAAAAGTAGCAAGATCCAAGTCCATATTTACACCAGCTCCAAAAGAGAGGTCTTGTTCTTCAACATTAAATTTGTAGCCGCCTCTGACAAAAAACATCTTGTTCCACGCGTATTCAAAACCGGTAGAAACATTTTCGCTATTATCGTTAGGATGGTTTAACTGTATTGAAGTTGTAATTCTATGGTCTTCTGTTTGGTAGGGCTCGAAAGCAAAACCAATTCTAAACATAGTTGGTGGAGAGAAGGATTGCCAATTGTCATTTTCTCTTCCGCCAAACAACTCTACTTCTCCATCAGGAGCTAACTCATTACCAAAATTTGAAATTGTTACAGCAAACCTTGTTGAACCTAATCCAGTCCAATAATAAGTACCCAAATCAACAAGAACACCACGCATTTTCAATTTATCTAAGGTTTCTTCAAAATATCTAATGGTTGCACCAAAACTAAATTGTTCCGTCATTCTTCTTGAGTAAGTAGCTGCTATTGCAAAATCTCCAAAAGAGAAAAACTCTCCAGTGCCAAATGGATTGACCTCAGTAGTTACAGCCATATCTTCCATATGTAATGAGGTTAAAGCAATGCCAACAACATCATTTGAGGATAGATGATATGCTCCACCCAAGAATTCATGACTAATATCTACAACCCATGTATTATGCGAAAACATAATTTCATCATTATCAGAAAGAACCAGCCCGGCTGGATTCCAATATAACGATGAAACATCATTTGCTACTGCAATAAATGCATCTCCCATTGCTGTAGCTCTTCCACCAACACCAATTTTTAGAAACTGAGCAGTAGAAATTCCAGCTCGCTGTCCTCCCAATGTTGGAAAGAGTTGAGCCTTTACTAAAACTAAAGGTAATATGAACAATATGAGTAAGAGTTTCTTCATACTAGAATCTAAGATTTACTCCAAATTTTATATTTCTTCTTGTTAAATATCTTGCCGGATTATATGGATAAGGTGATAAAGGAGCTTGTAAATCTGGATAATTCGGATCGTTCCATGTAGATGGTAACGTATCTCCTTCTTCATAGGCTTTCCCGGTTACGGGATTAACTATCGCTGTGTTTTTTGTATCTAAAACATTATTGATTTCAGCAAAGACAGAAAAGTGCAACCCACCAAATTCAAAATACTTCTCTATATTCATATCAATCCAAAACCAGTTATCCCCCACTTCTCCTAATATATTACTTCTGTCAGATGCATACTCAGGACGACCATCGGTATCATAATTATCTGTAAAAACATAAGGCGTATACCTTTTACCTGATTGATAAAATACTCTACAATATATATTAATATCATCCAAGATTCCTGGAGCAAAATCAAAAAGAGGTTTACCTTTCTCAATGTAAAAATTGAAACTGCTATTCAGAGTAAATGGACGATCCCAAGACATATATTCTTCTTTAATAGATTCGTCTAAATCTCCTCTAAGAATCAGTACTCCTTGTTCGGCAGATGAGCTTTTTCCTGTAATAATTGCGTATGAAATTGATAACATTCCATTAAACCAATTACCGATTCTTTTCTTATACTCAAGCTCCACTCCTCTCGATTTTGCATAATCTAAATTTGCATATGTTGTAAACGATTGAGTTGCAAATCTGGCAGAAGTAATTTGGGCCGTTCTAGTTCTGATATAATCAAATATATCCTTATAATAAGCAGTCAGCGTTAGTACGTCATCCGTTGAAAATTGATTTTTTATACCTAGTTCATATGCAACGGTTGTTTCAGCATCAAGATTTGGGTTACCAAAACTTTTGAACGAAGATTGAGCGTTTGTCGGACTTAGTTTAGCATAAATATATTTTGGATTTGGCCATTTACTAAAATGTCCGTAAGAGAAAAACAGTACTTGATTGTCTGTCACCGGATGCGAAATACCTAACCTTGGACTTAACCTTGCCTTAAATCTATTACCATTAAACCACTTGAAAGTATCTTCTATATATTGTTTTCTAACTTCATCCGGGATTGTCACTACATCTGGGTTATCGACAGCATCATCAACATATTTGCCAGGGAACCAATAATCTAAGCGCATACCAAAATTTAAGATCATACCACTAAAATTGATATTGTCTTGGGCATAAAATGACCCTTTAGCAGGATGTGCTTTATAAACATCATTGTTAAGACCTAATTCACCGATCCAGGGTTTATAAATATCTACAACCTGCATTTCTTGGAATATCAAGTTGAATCCAGCTTTGAATTTATTCTTTTCATCAAAAAAACTAGTAATGTCTCCTTTCAGAGAAAATTCATCAATATAATGATCACGCCAAGTATATGGATTTCCGACATCCCAAAATCCATCTCCTGGAATAACACCAATGTAATCTGTATCAGCATTATAATATTCAATAGGAAATGTTACTATATCCTTTGGCTCTGTATAATCATACCAATACTTGCCATTTGCATCAGCACGTAGGTTTGAAAAGAACTTATTTAATTTAAATGTATAAAACGTTCTTGAATTTAGCGTGTGAGTCCATGTCAGAGAGTTATAAGTATTGTTATGAGTAAATACATTTGCTTCATCTAAATTATTTTGAAATATGTACTGGTAACCCGGACTTGGTTCAACATATTCCAAATTAGATTGAAGAGATTGTGAGTTTTGATTAATACTTACTGATTGATTATAAGAATACGCAAGCTTCATTGTCGGGGAAAGTGAGTAGGTCAGTTTCCCTAACCAAAACCAGCTATTCTCAGCACGTGGGGCAAAACTGGTTCCATGGAAAGTTGAAGAATAGAGTTGCTTAGCTGCTGGTTTATAATAACCTTGAGTAATACCATCACTAATGCCCATATAAAAGCTGGAAAAGAAATTTAACTTTCCGGGAATTTGTATTCCAAGTGCCGGTAGTAAAAATGTAGTTATAGGTTCAGGCCCACTGAGATTAGCTTCTGCAACATCCAAGTTAAATACGTGAGGGGATGATAAATTTCCAAAATTATCTCTCTTATATGAAAGTGAACCAGAATACCTTTCACCGCCCTCTCTGGTTTTAACATTAATTACACCAGAAGTTGCTTGACCGTACTCAGCATTAAAACCACCAGTAATAACTTCTACTTCTTCAATAGCATTGGCACTTAACTGCAAACCAAATCCAGTTCCAGCTAAAGGATCTTGAACAGAAACACCATCAAGTAAAAATGCGCTCTCGTATGATCTACCACCTCTTATATGTATGGCATTATCAGATTGAATAACACCAGCTTGCTGTGATACCAAATCCTTTACATTCTCAATTACTGCAACTTCAATTTCTTCTCTACTAATTGATTTAATACTCTGAGTTTCTTCAGTATCAACCAATGGTTTTTCGCCAATTACAACTACATCTTGATCCATTGTAAGAACTGTCTCTTCCATCTTTATATCAAGTTGCGTTGTTCTATTAGGAACTACTTCAATGCCAGTGAATAACATCTGCTTGAATCCAATAAGAGTGGCTTTTACATTATAATTGCCAGCTGCAATTCCTTCAATAACAAAATTGCCGTCAAAATCAGTCGCAGCACCATGATAAGTTCCTTCAAGAATAATATTTACACCTGGCAAGGACTCTTTGGAATCTATGTCAATAATCTGACCTTCTATTTTGCCATTATTCTGAGCCAATAAACAGATCGTATTACCTAGCAGTATTAGTATTAGCCAAATTATTCTCATAAAGATAATCCAAAATCATCAAACAAAATCTTCTCGAGTAATATCTTGACATTTCCTTCAATTCCATCACATTCATGTAGAGGTAATCCAAAGAAGAAGATCTTATTATCGTTACTTTTTAAACCAATGACTTGTGACTGCTCTGAAGATTCTTCAGGCAATAGGTATAAACTTTTCGCTCCAAATTCTGAAGGAAATAGTGCCTGGACTTTAATGCTATTTCCTGTGGTCATCAGATCAGGATAATCCATCATTGTAGAATCATGAACAATTGTAAGATTTGATCCCAAAAATTTAATTGGAGAAGCTAAACTATCCACAGGAAGAAAATCCTGTAGCTGCAAAATATCAGCAGGATGAGGTAATACAGATGAAAATATAACCTTTCCCCCATTCTGTATATAATTATTTAAAGTGCCGGAAGCTAAATCTATATTTGGCTGATTATCTGAATACCATATAAGTGCATCAAATAATTTGATAGTCTCAGAAAAAGTAATATTTTCATATGGGATTTCGTATTTGTGAATATCCCACGTATCGTATTTATCTAAAAAAGTTCCATCAAGTAAATTATCTAAATTTTCTTTATAGAAATTTTCAGAATTATCTACTTTTGTATTATCATCTATTAATAGAACTTTCCCTTTTGGCTTATGAACATACCAGTTAGATTCTTCTTCACTTGGAAGTTTTAAAAAATTACTTTTTGCTCCAGAAATATCTTCTACCTGAACATAAATAATATTTTGAGAATTTAGAATAATTCCAGGTAGCTTTTTTTCACTAAGATTACCATTACTAATTATCTCCATCAGAGGAGTATCATCATCAAAATTTTCGGCGCGAATTGTAATATTTCTTATGTCGCCATCTAATGAAATAAAATCTGATGTGTCATTCAATGCTAGATTAATGCTTCTGATAGTTTCAAGACCATCTAAATCATCAACATTCCATCCAAATGTCATTACTGGAAATGATTCTTCGGGTATACTTGTTAAAGAATTCCATTCAATTGTTGGGGCACTATTTTTTATAGGGAAATCTTGTGTAGCTGGTTCTGGGTCAACATCGCCAATATCAAAAAATACTTCACCCAAATTAAAAATTCCATCACCATTGTTATCTTCAAATGGTTCGGCACCAAAATTAATTCCGTTTCGCACAACGGAATTATCATAGCTATTATTACCATTGTTATCTACAGCAATTACTTCAAACCTATACAGCGTATCACTTTCTCCTATCTGCAATTCAAAAGAAATTTCGTTCTCAATTGTAAATTCCCAATTAGAACCATTCCATTTGTAATAGTAGCCAATAACAAGTCCATCAGGATCATCAGCCCACCATCCAATAGTAAGTTTACTTGGCTGAGGAGAGATTAAAGAATCAGGATATAAAAATATACTTGTTTCTGGTGGTTGATTCTCGTAGGGAGAATCACTTATAGATTCGCTACAAGAAATGGCAAATACTATTGCAAATATTAGAATTATAACTTTTTTCATTTAATTTGTCTTATATGCCAGACACATTTTAAAGTGCCTGGCATATATTTTATAATACTATTTTATTAACATCATTTTTTTAGCTTGATAGAAACTACCAGTTTTAATTGTATAAAAATATATTCCCGAAGTTAAATCACTTGCATCAAAACTAACTTCATAATTACCTGGATTCTGATTTTGATTTACAAGTGTAGCTACTTCTCTACCAATAATATCGTATACTTTTAATAAAACACTCGAACTATAGTTCGAGGCTACATTAGGTATGCTGTACTTAATAATCGTGCTTGGATTAAATGGATTTGGGTAGTTTTGTGCTAAATTATATTTTTCCGGAACAACATTTAATTCCTTTACTTCAGTTATATGGCCAACAAAATCATCATTACTTCTAGGGATAATTTTGAAATTACTGAATGAATAGTATAGAACACCAGTAATTGATTCAAAAGTATTTCCTTCATTAATTTCAATTAGGTTAGTTGAGTCTGCCAGATTTACATCCCAATTATTATGATAATTATGATTCCCATCTTGTAATTCAACCCTAGTTGATCCTGTAGCATCACTTATAAGAATTTCACCAAAATTTGAAGTACCATCAGCACTTTCACTGGTTACAGTTACATTATTATATGTGAGTAACATACTTTCATATTCTTCAGCAAGATCATTTCTTCCAATAGATATCTGATCACATGTCAAAGATAGAGGAGTAATTTCCCCTATGTGTTCTTCAATAACTAAATCCGTTACATCTAATGTTGTATGATAAAAATCTTCAATCAATGTACCTGTTACACTGATCAAATCGCCCCTAACTTGACCATTTGGTGGAGTTTTAATTAATCTTATACCAGCCCATTCATCCAATCCAGGTTGCTGCATGTATTGAACTGCGCCTCCATCTATGCTATTAGAATCTGCAGTAACAATACCTTGGAGAGTAATAGTTTCTCCTTCAAATCTACTTGCTCCTCCTCTGTAAGGTGTATATTGAACATGGAAGATTGTTGGATCACTATTTAAAACCCAATAATAATGAAATGCATTTGCAGTATCGGTAGGACTCAAAGATTCATTCCCATCATTATCCTTAGCATATATAAAATAACTAACAAATGAACTATCAGAATTGATAGCAGGAATGGTTGCTGAATAAACTGTATCCTCTAATGTCATAACTACTTCTGTAAAAGCTCCGCCATCAACTTGATAGAATAATTTCGCTTCCTCTACAGTTCCGTCATTATCAAGTATATCATATTTAACTGCAGCAGACTCATTTGGTAATACTCTGGCGGGAGTATTCTCAATTAACGAAATTGTTGCCGGAGCAGTTATACCAACTTTCATGTCTCCAGGATATAAGGGAACAAGATACCATCCATCATCTCTTGTGTGAAGAATCCCTCTAATATGCTCTAACAATGTTCCATCAGCAGGTGACTCGTACTGTGTAATTCCAACAAGTTTATGAGTTCTTTCTGTAAAGTATGATGATTGATCATACATAAATATTTTATTGCCACTTCCATCGGAAAATGCAAAATTTGTGCTACCGTTAGGATTTCGATCACTTGTAGTAACATTTTGAAACTCAATATACATTCCTTCATATTTCTCAGCTTCCAAATTAAATGCAGAACCATCGAAAAATTCTGGAATTGTTACAACAATTGGATCAGGCATTTTGCCTTTTGAATCAACAAGATTAATTTCTGTTAAAGGATCAACTAAAACTGTAAAAGTTGTAGTGTTACCATAAAATCCTTCTGAAACAACGCCTGTAATTTCAACAACATCCCCTGTATCAATAATATCAAATCCAGTTGCTATATTAGTATCAGGTTGTTCAATAAACATTCCACCCCAAAGTGCTCCTGAAGTATCTTGAATAAATGTTACATAAGTACCTCTTGATGCGCTAGATGTAGTTAATCTTCTATCATTTTCCCAATCAACCATTGGTGCAAACAAAACTGTTCCTACAATTTTAACAGTATCACCCATATGTTGAGTCCCGATATCAGAAATTGTTGTCGCATTTGTTAAAATGGAATCAGGAACTATATTTAATTCAGGTATAGATATTGTTGGGTATTCCTGAGCTTTCAGTATTACCGCGAGTAAAATAAATGAGAGTAAAAAGTATTTAATTTTCATAATATCACCTTATTTTATTACTAAAAATTTTCCACGTTTAATGTTTCCACTATTTGTGTTTTTTACTGTAAACAGATACAAACCAGTTGCAATTGCTTGATCGCTTTCGGTAATTAAATCCCAAGCATGTTCTCCACCAGACATTTGCTGCTTTCCATCTTTAGAAAATGTTTCGAACCAGCGAAGATCAGAACCATTGCTTAATTGATCATGATAAATTCTTTGAACTACATCACCAGAAAGTGTATAAATTGTAATTTCACACTCTTGAGGTAAATTATAAAAATAGATTTTTCTTAATCTTTCGGAATTCCCATCCCAATATGCACTTCCATAATAAGGATTTGGATAAACACCTATTTTCTTGTCGTCATCTTCTGTTGATGGTGTTCCTGGAATAACTTTTTGAAGATTGGCTAGTGGTCCACTTTCCAGACTTTCTAAATTATTTATCTGATCACCTTGATCGAATGCAGTCACACTATAAATGTATTGCCATCCATTAAGTTGATTTTCAATTTCAAATTTGTACCAGTACTCAGTATCATCTCCATCAAATTTAATTGGTTCATCCAACTCAATAAAATTAAAACCAGTATTAAATCCAATATCATTGCCCATGCTATCAAACTCTGCTACTTCTACTAATGAAGCATTTATGTCTTGTGATTCTGTTAAATCATAACCAGGATTTGTTCTATAAATTCGATAACCCTCAAAATCCTTTGTTGCTGAAATTGGGTCAATAGAATTTTCTGATCGTTTATCCCAATAAATAGTAACTGCCTGGTTCTGAGGAATTGCCTTCACTTTTGGTGGTGTTGGCGGTGCCGGTAAAATATACCTTGTAATTATTCCATTACCGTCCAAATCTTCGTTGGCATCCAAAATACCGTCACCATTTTTATCTTCACCATTATATGCTCTTAATGCCCAACTAGCATGTAAGTAAAAATCTTCTTTTTGCTCATCAGTGTCAAACGATGGCAAGTCACTACCAGTTTTCTTTGCAGCAACAATAGCAAATACTACGTTAACCGAATCTCCCGGTGCTAAAGCATCTCTGATTTCTGATGAGATTAACATTGATCTGTTACTAGCTGTTTTTATATCATCTGGTTCTATTTCCTCACCTTCTCCAAATCTAGTATCACCACCATAAAATCCTAACATTTTTTGAAATCTCTGAACATCATTTTGCGGAGCAAAATAATTTGGGTCGGTTGTATTTCTAAACTGCCAATTAACAAAATTAACAGAATCCGATTCTTTATCTGAGCCAAGATATTGTATGCCAATATAACTATCGGTAAAACCAACATCACCTGCGGCATCAAATTCATATGCGATTTTCAATGAATCGCTATATCCATTACCTCCTTTATTAAAAAAGGCACTTCCAGTTCTTGGTGAAGTAATATTAGTATTCCTAACTACTGTATCTGTCCATAGCCCAACATGAATACTATCCAAATATTTATTAGAAGTATTCTTTATCCAATAATTCATAATTACAAAAAAATCGGCAAACGGGAAATTCCAAGCATAGCTTTCTTGATGAATAGCAACACCCAAAGGTCTATGATCAACAATCAATTCTCCATTGCTCAAAAACGAATTTGTATCAACAAAATCCATTACAAAATCTTGGTGAGATATAGCCTTAGGATCAAAAAACTTTGAGTCAATTAAAGATGAACGTTCTCTTACAAAACTCCCGGATTCATTTGTATATTCAAATCCCCCGCCTCTGGCTGAAACTGAAGAAGCATCTACGGCACCAGTTGTAACAAACGGACCGTTTCTATTACTTCCATTTTCATCGTCACTAATTAAGGCTCCAATCCATAATCCTCCATCAAAAAGATGTTCAATTCCACTTCCTAAGGGATATTCGCATGAAGGTTGTTGAGGCCATAAACTAAAACCGTGACCATATGTTCCAAAATTAGTAATGGTTAGACCTATGTTACCGACATCAGTAGATTTTGTATTGTCATCATCTAATGTTTTATTTAATCGCTGCTGACTCGTTTGTGCAAGAGTTAGAATTGAATTAAAAATAAGTAAAAGGAGTAAAAGTTTCTTCATATGAATATTAATAAGAATAAAATAGAGCTTAAGATACAATCTAAGAATAAGATTTTCAATCCATTTATAACAATAAAAAAACCCACACAAAAAGTGCGGGTTTTTATAAAAATAGTAAGCTAATGTTAAGATACTAAACTAGCTTCTTCCACCATTTCCATTCCCCTTCGCAGAGCTTGCTCGTTAAGTGGTAATAGATGATGGTATCTTTCTGGCAATACTTGTTTTAAACCTTCTAGTATATTTTCAATTTCAATTATTGGTTTCTTTTTCAAAAATCCACCCAACATAATCATGTTCATGATTTTTGTATTCTTCATACTTGCGGCTTCTTTAGTAGCATCAATACCAATAATTTCAATATCAGTTCTTGTTGGAGGATGAATTACATTATTAGATTCGTAAAGTAAAAATCCGCCAGGCTTAACTGCATTTTCAAATTTATCAACAGATGGCTGATTAAGTGCAATAACTGTATCGAACTTAGAAATGATAGGTGAGCTTATTTTTTCATCACTTACAATAGCCATACAATTTGCAGTTCCTCCTCTCATTTCAGGCCCATATGAAGGCATCCAGCTAACTTCTTTCTCTTCAATCATTCCTGAATAACATAGAATCATTCCCATTGATAAAACACCTTGACCGCCAAATCCGGCAATAATAATTTCTTCAGTCATAATTATTTCCTCCCGCTAGGTGTTTTAATATCGCCCAATTCATAAAATGGAAGCATATTATCCTCAAGCCAATGGTTTGATTCAAGAGGTGTCATTTTCCAGTTAGAAGGACAATTAGAAACAATCTCAATGAAACAAGTCCCGTTATTATTTTTTTGTAATTCAAATCCTTTTTGAATTGCTTTCTTAGTTTTTCTAACATTACCCGGTTTATGTACAGATTGTCTTGTTACATATTGAGTTCCAGGCAATTGTGCAATCAACTCAGTTATTTTAAGAGGGCTACCCATTGTTGCCACATCCCGACCAAAAGGAGAAGTAGTTGATTTCATCCCCGGTAAAGTTGTCGGAGCCATTTGTCCGCCTGTCATACCATAAATCCCATTATTAATAAAAATGAAGAGAATATTTTCACCTCTATTACAGGTATGAATAGTTTCTCCAGTACCAATAGCAGCTAAATCACCATCGCCCTGGTACGAGAACACATATTTTTCAGGCATTACTCTCTTAATTCCCGTAGCAGCAGCTGATGCTCTTCCATGAGCGGCTTCTGACATATCTATATTAAGATAATTGTAGGCAAGTACTGAACATCCAACGGGAGCAACACCAATAGTTTCTGATTGAATTCCCATCTCATCAATCACTTCAGCAATTAATCTGTGTACAACTCCATGTCCGCATCCAGGACAATAATGCATATCAACATCAAGCAAAGTTGCAGGTTTTTCATAAACTATATTTTCTTCAACACAAAGATTTTCTTCTCTCAGTGTGTGTTCGTAATGATCTTCATCAATTAAAGCTTTTTCATTCATACGGCAGCTCCTACTAATTTGTCTTCTAATGCTTTTAATATTTCTTCTGGATCAGGAACAACACCACCCATTCTACCATAAAACTCAATTGGAATTTTACCATTAACTGCAAGCCTAACATCTTCTACCATTTGACCGGCATTCATTTCAACATCCAAAATACCTTGAACTTTATCAGCATATTGGTTTATAGCATCATAAGGAAATGGGAATAATGTAATTGGTCTTATAACTCCCACTTTTATTCCTTTTTCACGTGCCAGTTGAGCAGCTTTAGTACAAATTCTAGCAACCAAACCATAAGCTGTGATAATATAATCCGCATCCTCACAATCTATAGCTTCGTATTTAATTTCGTTCTTCTCTATTTCTCTATATTTTTTCTGTAGATGTATATTAACTTCTTCCATTTGTTCAGCTTTAAGGTGCAAAGAAGTAATAGCATTTTTAGGTCTACTTTCTGGTTTTCCTGTAATTGCCCAATCTAACTCTTCAAATTTTCTTTCTTGTTGAGGAAATAATTCAACTTTTTCCATCATCTGGCCTAAAGCTCCATCTGTCAAGATCAAAACTGGAGTACGGTACTTAAAAGCTAATTCAAAACCATCTTTTACAAAATCAGCCATTTCTTGTACTGTTGCAGGAGCTAAAACGATTAATTTATAATCTCCATGACCACCACCCTTAACTGATTGGAAGTAATCTGCTTGTCCCGGTTGGATAGTTCCTAAACCTGGACCGCCACGGTTTACGTTCACCAATAAGCAAGGAAGTTCCGCACAAGCGATATATGAAATGCCTTCTTGCATTAAACTCATACCCGGACTTGAAGATGAAGTAAATACTTTTTTACCTGTTCCGGCGGCTCCATAAACCATATTGATTGAAGCAATTTCACTTTCTGCTTGAAGAACAACCATACCAGTTCTTTTTTCAGCTTCTCTACTTAAATATTCTAATACCTCTGATTGAGGTGTGATAGGATATCCAAAATAAGCATCACAGCCAACTCTTATTGCGGCTTCTGCTAATGCCTCGTTCCCCTTCATTAGTTTTAATTCTTTCATTCATTAACCTCAATATTCATGTCTTGAGATACATTTTCTAATTTTGCAACTTGCTTGGTGCCTTTTTCTGTTTTACGATAAACGGTAATTCCACCTTCAGGACAAACCAAGGCGCAATTAGTACATCCAGTACAATTATCAACAACTTTTACAATATAAAGATACCCTTTGTTATTTACCTGTCTAGATCTTTCAAGCGTATCTTGGGGGCAGGCTTCAATACAAAGTTCACAGCCTTTGCATTTTTCAATATCAATAATGATATCGCCTTTAACTTTTGCCATAATATCTCCATTATTTTCTTATACTTGTAATATTATAACTTCTATGCCAAAAAGTAAATAAATATCAAAAATAAAATATAGACTAAAAAAGTTTGTTTAAATGAAGCAGGAGCAATGTTTATATAAGGACATTTAATCTGCTATTATATCTTAAACTATTTACTTACCAATTTTGAGAATTATTACTTTATTTATGAGAAACATATATGGTAATTTACGAATAATCGTAGTAAAATATCTAATGTTTTTGAATAAAATACGGTATTACTCATACAAATACGAATTTTCCACCTAATTCGTTTGTTATTTAGATACTGAATCACAATTATTTTAGGAAAAATTTATAGTTTCGTTTTCAAATAACTAAGTGATTTATATATGATAACAATTTGTTCTAAATGTACAATTGAGTAAATGAGGAGGTAAAAATATTAAATTGTAACAGTTAATAGGTATTATTATAAAAAAAAGGCGACCTATTGATCAGGCCGCCCTTGGGGGAATTTATTATTAGTCTAGTTCAACAATAACATTTTTCTTGAATCTACAAAATTCTTACCGGAAATGCTATTTACTGATATTTTAAGCATGCTTTTCTGCATGGTACGAGCTTCTCACAAGTGGGCCAGATTCAACAGCTTTGAATCCCAACACTTTCCCTTCATTTTCAAACAATTTGAATTCTTCAAGAGTAACATATCTATCGACTGGTAGATGTGTTTTTGTGGGTTGCAAATATTGACCAATGGTCATTATATCACAGTTATGTTTCTTTAATTTTTTCATCAGTTCCAAAACTTCTTCGGTTTCTTCACCAATTCCAACCATTATACCACTTTTAGTTTTTAGTCCTCGATTCTTAAACCATTTTATCAGATCTAGACTTCGTTGAAAATCAGCTTGTGGTCTAACAGCATGATATAATCGTGGTACAGTTTCCAAATTATGGTTTAATATGTCTGGAGGATTTTGCATAATAATTTCGAATGCTGATTCTTCACCTTGAAAATCCGGGATAAGAATTTCAACTGTACAATCGAGATTCTTTTCTCTGATAAGTTTTACTGTTTCAGAAAAAATTGCCGCTCCTCCATCTTTTAATTCGTCTCTATTCACAGAAGTTATTACGACATGTTTTAATTCTAAATCAACTACTGATTGAGCTACTCTACTCGGTTCATCCCAATCAACAAAATTAGGTTTTCCAGTTTTGACATCACAAAAACCACAAGTCCGTGTACAAGTGTCACCAAGAATCATGTATGTTGCCGTTCTGTTATTCCAGCACTCGGCTAAATTGGGACATTTTGCTTCTTCACAAACTGTATTTAATTTAGATTTTCGCATCATGGAAAGTACTTCTCGATAATTATCACCGGAAGGTAATCTAACCTTTAGCCAATCTGGTCTTCTGCCCAAATCAACTTTTTCTTTTTCAACGGTATCTTTGAAATCTCTTTGATGTTTATTTAGTTTCATACCTATTATCTTTCATTTTTGAAATTGAATTGTAAAGATATGAAAAAAAAAAATTAGAGACGAAGGCTCTAGAATTTACCTTATTTTGTTATATTTACTTTATTAAGCTTTAGAAATATAAATTATCTGTCATCTCGAATCTATTTAAGCTGAGAGATCTTGTTGCAATTGATCAACATTCTAAGATTTCTCAATCACTATCTCTCATTTCGAAATGACGTTCATATTTTTTGTTGTTTTTTAATAGAGACCCAATAATGAACTGTCCAAGTTGTAAACATCCAATGCTGGTATTAGAATTTGAAGGAGTTGAAACAGATTTCTGCTCAAATTGTGAAGGGATTTGGTTAGATGCTGGTGAATTAGACCTATTTCTGCAAGACTCTAAAGATAAAGATGAGCTATTAGATTCTTTTACTTCAGCTGTAAAAAGCAGAGAAAAGAAAATACGTTGCCCAATCTGTAATTCAAAAATGGATAAAACAAGAGTAAGTGATGACAAAGATATAGTATTAGATGAATGCAAGAATGGACATGGATTATGGTTCGATAAAGGCGAAATTCTTGAAGTTATAAAAGAAGGATCCGTAAACAAGGATAACAGAATAATCAATGTCCTTGAAGATATGTATAGAAAGAAGATTGAAGTAAGAAAAGAGAATTAAGAAGGTAGAAATAATATAATTCATGCTGAGCGGAGTCGAAGCATGGTAAAACTGGAGGATAAATGAGTGCATTTTTAATTTTTGTAATTGTCGTTGCAGTTGTAGCAATTTACGCAGTTCAAATCTATAATTCCCTTGTTGGTCTGCGAAACCAAGTTAAAAATGCTTGGTCGCAGATTGATGTTCAACTAAAGCGAAGACATGATTTAATCCCAAACTTGATTGAAACTGTAAAGGGTTATATGACTCATGAAAGAGATACATTAGAGAATATAACCAAAGCAAGAAGTGCTGCCGTTGATGCTTCATCAATTGCTGATAAGTCAAAGGCTGAAACTGAACTTTCTGGTGCTTTAGGTAAATTTAATCTAGTAGTAGAAAATTATCCTGATTTAAAAGCAAACGAGAATTTTTTGGCACTACAAGAAGAATTAACATCTACAGAAAATAAAATTTCATTTGCACGTCAAGCATATAATGATCAGGTTCTTTTTTATAATAATAAAATTGAAATGTTCCCTTCTAACATTTTAGCCGGAATGTTTAAATTTATCAAAGAAGAATTTTTCGAAATTGAAGTTGAATCTGAAAGAGAAACTCCTAAAGTTAAATTTTAAAAAGACAAATTGCAAAAAGCAAAACACAAATAAATTGCAAATGACAATGCTCAAACATCAAAATAAAAAATTCTGAGCATTGTCATTTAGATCCCACCTTGGTGGGTGAAATATCTAAAACTTAAATTTGGGAAAACGATTCTTCACTTCGCTCAGAATAACAAATACTCTTTGTTGCTTTAATTTTCATTCATCTTTGGGGAATTGAGATTTGTCTTTTGTGTTTTGTGTTTTGGAATTTAATTAAAATTTGGTTTTTGCTTTTTGAGGCTTATTTAATATTTATTATTTGTGAATTGTAATTTGAAATCTAACCTTTAGGCTTATTGTGTGGGAATTAATTCAGGCAAATAAACGAAGATCTATTCTACTTTTCATTGCTATGGGAATAATCCTGATGTTATTGGGTTATTTCTTCGGAGTTACCTTTTTAGGAAGTGAAGCTGGAATGTTCGGTGTTTTTATTGCACTAATCATTTGGAGCGTTCTTTCTTTAATAAGTTACTTTGCCGGGAGTAAGGTAATTCTGTCATTAAGTAATGCGAAGGAAGTTACAAAGGATGTGCATCCTCAACTATTTAATATTGTTGAGGAAATGACAATTGCAGCAAACCTGCCGAAAATGCCAAAGATTTTTATTGTAAATGAACAAGCTCCAAATGCTTTTGCAACCGGAAGAAATCCAGAGAATAGTGTTGTGGCTGTAACAGCGGGATTATTGAGCCAGTTAAATAGAGACGAGCTACAAGGAGTAATTGCTCATGAAATATCTCACATAATTAATCGCGATATATTATTTATGACTTTTGCCGGAATAATGCTCGGAGCAATTGTTATAATTTCAGAAGTTTTTATTCGTGGTCAATGGTTTGGCATGGGCGGATCTTCATTAAACCGATATAAAAATAAATCCTCCGGTGGTGGAAATGAGCAAATAATTATTATGGTAGTCTCATTAGTCTTTGCAATCTTAGCTCCCCTCTTAGCAAGATTTCTCTACTTTGCTATTTCAAGAAAACGTGAATATTTAGCCGATGCTAGTGGGGTAAGATTAACTCGCTATCCGGAAGGTTTAGCTTCTGCTTTAGAAAAATTATCTCAGAATAAATTTAATTTAAGATCTGCAAATAAAGCTACTGCCGGAATGTATATTGTTAATCCATTGAAAAAAACTGGAATGCAGATTGCAAATTTGTCGAGTACCCACCCACCTCTTACTGAAAGAATAAAAATTCTTCGTGGTATGATGCATGGAGTAGATTTTGCTGATTACCAAACTGTTTACAACAAAGTTAAAAATAATAATGAACAAATAATTCCACCTTCTGGTCTAAAGACGACCAAAGATATTCCAATACTGGGCGATGTTATTCCTACTGCCAATTTAACACAAAAAGAAACACAGAGAAAACTTGGCAATATTGTTATGGGTGTAAATGGATACAATTTTTACAATTGTAATTGCGGTGTTACAATTAAAGTCCCACCGACATTTAAATCTGATAAAGTTAAATGTCCCAGATGTGGGGAGATTAATATATAATCCTAAACGTTTCCTATATCAAATTTTCCTAAATTTCCTCAAATTCAAAGTATCCATTGTTCGCTTTCTTCAGATAATGCTCTAGTTTTTTTTGGTTAATAATGGAGTAATAAATGATAAACAAAAAGATATTCCCTATTCACGGAATAATCGGTTTAGGATTGATAATAATATTCTGGATTCTAAATTGGTCATTAACTGGTATTAGAACTCATTTAGGATTCTTCCCATTATGGTTGGGTTATTCTCTTTTTGTTGATGCAATGGTCTATTACCGAAAAGGATCTTCATTACTAAAGAGAAGCTTAACAAATTATATTTTGCTATTCATTATCTCTGCACCTGTCTGGTGGCTGTTCGAATTGTTCAATTTGGTTACGCAAAATTGGCATTATGTTGGCAAAGAGCTTTTTTCAGATTTGGAATATTTTCTACTCGCTTCACTAAGCTTTTCGACTGTAATTCCATCAGTGTTCGGCACGGCTGAACTTGCATCAACATTTAAGTGGATAAAAAATATTAGAATCGGAATTAGACTTACTGATTCAGTGTTTACACAAAACACTTTTCTTTTAACCGGTTCCCTATTGATTTTATTGATCATTCTTCTTCCTGGATATTTCTTCCCTTTTGTTTGGATAGCAGTTTATTTTCTAGTTGAACCGATAAATATTCAATTAAAAAATCGTACACTGCTGGAATTCACAAAAAGAGCAGATTGGCGACCTATTATTTCTCTATCAATAGGAGTATTAATTTGCGGATTTTTCTGGGAGATGTGGAATTTTTATTCATATCCCAAATGGATATATACTATTCCACTTGTAAGTTTTCTATATGTTTTTGAGATGCCACTTTTGGGATTTATTGGTTATCCACCGTTTGCTCTAGAATTATTTGCTGTTTATCATTTGCTAAGAGGTGTAAATAGTAAAAACAAGAATGAACATTATATTAAATTATTGTGACTATAGAGTTTTTTGCAATGTGATCCAAATCACAATTTAATTTTAATTCCCAATGTATAACAAAAAGTTTTAATTCAATAAACACAAATAACTTTTGGAGAATGCATTATGAGAAACAGAGTATTTACTTTTTTGTCAATTCTACTGTTAGTTTTATTTGTACGTCCAACCGAAGTTTATCCTCAAGAAAATAAAAATAATAGCGAAGTATCAATTCCCTGGGATGAGTTTAAGAAATTAATCAATCTTGATGAAGATGAAATTGTGATTTCTTTGGAAACGTATCAAAATCTATTAGCTCAGACCGGTGTAACCACTGTACCTCAGCATATATTAAGAAATGGTAATGTTGTGATGAAACGGAACGATTTCAAAAACCTGATTAACCAAATGAAACCTCCCAGCACCGATGGAGTAAAGCCCCCTTTTGATTATTTAATTACTAAGGCTATCTATTCCGGAAAAATGAACAATAACAATACGGATTTTACTGCTTCGTTTACAGTTCACGTTTTAAAGAAGAACACCTATATAAAAATTCCCGTGTTACGGCAAAGTATTGCAATATCTGATATAAAGGTTAATAACAAACCGGCGCTTGTAGTTGGTGAAAACGGATATCATAAAATAATACTATCAGAAGCTGGTGAATTTTTGGTTACGGCATCATTTTCTGTAAAATCTTCACTTGATAAGGGACCGCATAAAATAGATCTGGCAATTCAGCAAACACCAATTACATTACTTAGACTTGAAATGCCAAAGAAAGATATTGAATTTGAAATCCCGGAAGCGCAGCAGGTTCAAACAAGTGTATCAGGGAATAAAGTGATTTTGTCAGCGGTAATTGCTCAAAAGTCGGCAATAAGTATACGATGGAGAAAAAAAGCAGCAATTACAGAGAAGTTGCCGGCAAAACTTTATAGCGAGGTTTATCATCTTATCTCTATTGATGATGATGCACTAAAAATACAATCAGATATAAATTATAATATTCTACATAGTGAAATTGATGCAGTAAGAATTTCCATACCTAAAAATATGAACGTCCTCTCCGTTACCGGTGAAGGTGTTGGAGAGTGGCAGGAAATAACAGAGAAAGATGAGCAACTAATAATTATTCCGTTTACATATGGCAAAAAGGGACATGTAACGGTAAGGGTAACTGCAGAAACACCTTTAACCGAAACTGGATTAGCAAACATATTTACCGGATTTAAAACACTTGAAACAGTGAGAGAGATCGGATTTATTGGAGTTGCACTCAATACAAGTGCGGAGGTTTTAGTTACTGAGAGTGATGGATTAGAGAAAATATCGATCCCAAAACTCCCCGTCCAATTAATTAACAAATCAGCTAAGCCTCTAATTGTTGGCTATAAATATTTGAAGCATCCCTTTACTATGATGTTTGATATTAAAAAGCATGAAAAGATTGGGGTTCCAGTTGCTACAATAAATTCTGCAAGTGTTGTAACTCTATTTACCGAAGATGGTAAAATTGTTCACCGGCTTGTTTACCAGGTTCGCAACAGTTCTAAACAATTCCTTGAAATAACACTTCCTGATAATGCAGATGTGTGGAGTGTATTTGTTGGAAATCAACCAGTTGAATCGTCTCTAAATAGCGCTGGGAAACTACTCGTTCCTCTTATTCGCTCACGATCAGTTAATAATCGCCTCGATACATTTCCCGTTGAGGTTATCTATAATATGGCTGATGATCCATTTGTAGTTTTTGGCTCACAGGAGTCAAGTCTGCCGGCAGTTGATTTAATGGTGAGTCAATTAATCTGGTCAGTATATCTGCCAAATGATTATTCCTATAAATACTTTAGCAGTACTTTAGAGAAAGAAGAAATAATAAGGGGAATTAATGTCTTCGCAGATATTAGAAGAGAGTATGATGAATCAATGATGGATAAAATTGATTTGGGCCGAGTAGGAAGCAAAGAAGACTTGGACGAATTAAAAAAAGTCTATAAAGGAAAGGACTATAAAAGCAGTTTTAGAAATAACCAGCTTAAAGAAGAGCAAATGCGAAGCCAGGTGAATGCAGAAATGGAATTTAGCCAAAGAATGGATGATATTGCAAAAAATGCACCTTCCGTTAGTGGAACTTCAACGGGAGTTTTGCCAATTCAGATTGAAATTCCTACCAGCGGACAGGTTTACCGTTTTGCTAAAAGTATAATCAAACCTGAAGATGAGCTTTCTTTCAGTGTTACGTATGTTCAATTATGGGTGAATGATTTTATTATATGGATTATAATAATAATTGCCGTCCTGCTAATTTATCTTAATAGAAGAAAATTTGATAAGTCATTGAATTTACTAAAAGAGAAATCAATTCAGATCATTGACTTGATTAAAAAGAACAAATCGAAAATTAGAAATTATACAAATTCGTACGTCACAACAGTTGTTTTATTTGTCCTAATGCTCTTGTTCGCAAAGATATCATATTTTGTCACAGTTATTCTTTTTGCATTATTCTTAACTAGTATGATTAATGTAATAATTATTTATATAAAGAAAAGAAAACAAAAGAAAGTAGAAGCAGTTTCTGTATCAGATGAAAAAGAATAAATTTAATTTTATGGTCTCTGTGTTAAATTCAAAGTTGTAATTTTAAACGTAGCGAACCGTCTCGATTAGAAGGCCACAGAAAACTCTTAGGCCGTGATTATCAAGAGTGTCGCGAAAAGTTAGGAATAGTGTTTGAATAAAATATCAGAAGTTCCTTAATATTGATAAAATAATAATACAGATATTTATCTTTAGAAAGATGCCATCCTTTAGCTGGATGGCATCCTATAAAAAGTTTTAATCTATAATTAACTATTGCTAAATAATTATGTTGTACCGTGTTCACCCATGTTAGTAAAATAGACTTCAGGTGGTTCGAGAACACCAGCTTCTTTCATTGCAGATTTTAAATCTTCCGATTGCATAAATGTTTTAGCATTATCCATTGTGTCCCATTTGAACAAAATAATTAAATTGTCGGGATTATCTTCCGGGTGATAAATTTGGTAGGATTTTTCACCATTTGTTTTTCTAGTCTCATGAAAATTATCAAATGCGGATTTCCATGCTAAATAATCTTGTACTTTATGACGAATTACTATATGGGCCATGTGAACCTCCTATTATTATTAATTATTTCGTTTTGTTTAAAACTCTAGAGGTATCCAGCAGGATATAAAGAACGTAAGATTATAATACGATATTGGATCTTCTTATACAAGAAACTTTATACTTTTGTCAATAGATAGCATAATTTCTTAATAGAGTGATTTTGATATTATCAATATACATTTCCTAAAAATTTAACAAATTAAATAGATGTTATGTCGTATTATTTTATTATTAAAATTTAATCTTGATATGCTTATAATATTATCTTAATTTATACAATAATAATCTCTCCTTGAGAGAAACGTTTTGACTTACTGTCTCAATAATTCTCTCTTGCACACCTATTGTGCTTCTTTCAAGGTAATTTGTTCATCATGTTTTATGGTCAATCTTATAACAGGAGTTGATTATGAACAGAACAATCCTACTTATCATAATATTGATACTCGCAATAATTAAATTATCTTTGGCACAAAAATCAACTGGTGACCTTGAAGGGAGGATATTAGATTCTGAAGGAGCACCAATAATACATGCTAATATTCAACTCAGCAGTGAGAGTATGCTGGGAGTACGGAAAACTTTAACGAATAAACAAGGATATTTTTATGCATTCGGTATCCCTGTAGGAAATTATACAATTATTATTAGTCACATTTCTAAACAAAACGTAACATTTGAAAATATTATTGTAAGACTTGGTAAAACAACTTCTCTTGGAGAAGTAATGCTTAAAGAAGAGGTTAGTGAAATTCAAGAGATTGTAGTTCACGCCGGTAAACCAATTGTTGATGTAAGTTCAACTTCAAGTGGATTGAGCATAAAAAAGAGCATTTTCGAAAGTCTGCCGATACAGCGTGATTACAAATCAGTTCTCTCACTCAGTCCCCTTGCTACTGAAAGTTATTATGGTGATGGAGTAAATGTATCGGGCAGTACAGGCTGGGAGAATACTTACTTCATAGATGGAACTAACGTAACTGATCCAATGCGCGGTTCATCAGGAACAAAACTTTCTTATAATTTTATTAAGGAAGTTGAAATTAAAAACGGCGGATACCAAGCTGAGTATGGCAAATCATTAGGAGCAATAGCAAATGTAATTACTCACCAAGGTGGGAATAAATTTCATGGTCAGGTATTCGGATTTTTTACGGATCAAAGTTTTGCTGGGGAATATAAAATGGGAACGGTAATAAAACAAATCAAAGATTTTGCAACCTATGATTTCGGGATTAGTCTAGGGGGTCCTATAATTTTTGATAAACTCTGGTACTTTACTGCGTACAATCCAACATTTAAAGACCTTGATGTTGAAATTCCTGATGTTGGTGTTTACAAAGACCGCACTCGATCGCACTTATTCGCCGGAAAACTTACTTGGCGGCTTTCAACAAAAACCAATTTGGTGTTAACTCTTATAGGGGATCCCACTACACAAGAAAGAGTTGAAAACCAATTAGCTCCTGCTCTACCGCCAATCCAAACCGCTGAAAATGCTGACCCATTCCTAGGAAACATAAAAACAGGTGGTTACAATTTGTCTCTTAAGGCTCAGCATATATTTAATAATGAATTTTTCATGGAAGTTTTTCTGTCAGGCCTTTCTACATATTATAACGATTTTGCCTCAACTAAGTATGGAAGGATTGAACCATTTTATATGGACTTTGTAAATAACTTCATTGCTGTTTCAGGAGGATACGGAAGGTTTCGAGAAAACCACAGCAGACGTTTAACTGCTTCAGTGAATGTTACATATACCCTGAGTTCTCATATTATAAAAGCCGGGATTGCTTATGAGGATAATTTTGTTGACGATAGAACAATAAACAAAGGCGGTATTAGTGGTAATTACCCAAATCCGATTATGTACGCTCAGGATTCGTTATGGATAGGCTGGTGGGGTGATAAAGATGTTAGAGTACATAACCGTGTACCTTCAATTTTTCTACAGGATTCATGGCGTGTTATTAAAAGGTTTCGAATTAATGCCGGCATCAGATGGGACGGACAGTTTCTTGTGGGATCAAATGGAAAGGTCGCACAAAAAATTCTAAATCAATGGCAGCCAAGACTGGGTTTAACCTATCAGCCGGGAGAAATTGGCAGCCAAAAAATCTATGGCTCATATGGTAGGTTCTATGAACAGCTTCCTCTTATCTTCATATCTACATATGCAGCTGATGATATTAATCAAAAAAAATATTACTTCCATGATCCTCGAATTAATCCGGATGATGCATTTTTTATAGCACCCAATTCTTCCGGTATTCAACCAGAAGTTGCCAACTTAGAAGGACAATATTATGATGAATTCATATTAGGTTTCGAAAGAAGAATCGGCGATGAATATAAAATAGGAATTCAGGGTGTTTATAGAAATTTGGGTGAAGTTGTTGAAGACGGTGAAAAAGAAGATGGTAGTAAAATAATGGGTAATCCCGGGAAAGGTGAACTTGATTTTTTACCCAAATTTACCAGGGAGTATACTGCTTTAGAAATAACTTTTCAAAAACCGAGAGGTAAGTTTAATTTCTTAGCATCATATATTTTATCAAAGAATTATGGAAACTATCCTGGAGTCTTTGATAGTGATATAATTTACCCTGAAGCTAACCTTGGTAACCTGGACCTCCCTATTCAACTTGTAAATGCTACGGGATTACTTCCCAATGATAGAACTCATCTGTTTAAGATTATCGGATCTTACAATTTTGACTTTGGATTGACAACAGGAACTTCGTTCATTCTACAATCCGGTACTCCAATAAACGAATATGGACCGGTGCCACCGAACGATGGATCAAATATTATTTTTCATGCAGAAAGAGGGAGCGCCGGCAGAACACCGACACTCTGGGATTGGAATATTCGGCTTAGTTACGATTTGGTGAATTTGACAAAAATGTTTAATAGATTCAGAATTTTAATTGACGTGTTCCATTTATTCAGCCGCCGGGAAGCGGTCTTATTAGGACAGCACCAATATCTCTCTGACGATGGAGAGGGAAACCGTTATGAGAATCCCAACTATTTAGAACCTACAGTATATCAATCACCAATGACAATAAGATTGGGATTTGAAGTGAATTTTTAACTAATGTCAAAAAATATAACTTAGAATAATGTCGGCAAATATTCCACTAAATCTTAAATAGAGTTGAAAATGCAAAAACACTTGATTCAAACCATTTTAATTCTTATTTCAACTATCGCTATTATGTTGGCGCAAGAAGCTTCTCCTAAGGATTCTACAATAACTGTAACCCCGGTTCTCTCACTCCCGTCAGGATTTTCTCCGGAAGGAATTGCTATTGACAATCTTGGTAATATTTACGTCAGTAATACAAAAGGTGAAAATCGTAGTATTAACGAAATTCTACATGTCGGACTAAATGGGTCCTACACTGTTTTTGCAAAATTGCCGGGGAAAGGACGGGCTCTCGGTCTTGCATTCGATTCATTTGGGAACCTTTATGTAGCTTATGCAACTGAAGACTCTAATACAAACGGTGTGTATCGGATGGGTCAATCCAGACTCCCAGTACGCATAGCAGGATCTGAGCGAATGGGTAAACCAAATTCACTTACCTTTGACGATCTCGGGAACCTATATGTTACTGATAGCTATAAAGGAAAGGATTTCGAGGGCTCGGTATGGTGTTACAATAAAAGTGAACAAGTGTTTAAACTTTTTATCAAAGATTCCTTGCTGGATGGTGGTATTGCAGAACCGCCTGGACCACCATTTCCTTTGCCGGGTGCCAATGGAATAACGTATTATCCACCTAATAAATTGTATGTTGCAAATACCCTGCAGAATAGTGTATTACTCATTACAATCGGAGAATTTGGAAATGAGCCAACTATTGAGTTGGTTAAAAAAGATTATCTCCTTATGAATATTGATGGAATTATTGTGGATGAAAACGAGAATATTTATGGCGTATTACCGCCAAGTACGCTTGGCGCTCTTGGATCATCCCCGGTACCGCCACTGGTTAAACTTAATACGAAAAGCGGAGTGGTATCATCTGTGGTTGAGGATAACTCCAAATTCGATACACCAACAAATCTATCTTTTGGCAAAGGAAGTGATAACCAGTTAAGCATTTTCATCACAAACGCGGCACTACAATATGGACAGCCTCCTTCAGCAGGTCCGGGAGTTGTTAAAGTACAAATAAATATTTTTGGTAATTGAAATGATTGGTTGGTATTTAATCAGTTCAAAAAAAACTAATAGTATTTGGCTAATCAAGTTTCTGCTTGCTTTTTTTCTGATAGTTTCACCTATTATTCTTCTTTCACAATCCGACTATAGAATTGTCCGTCCACCATTAAATGAGCAGCTTTCCAACCATTATATTCATTGTATTCATCAAGATATTTTGGGATTTATGTGGTTCGGCACAGATGGCGGATTAATGAAGTATGATGGATATAATGTCTCCAACTATGTAAATAATCCGGATGATCCGCATAGTATAAGTAATAATTTAATATTCACAATTTTTGAAGATCCATCGGACAATGGAACAGTACTTTGGCTTGGGACAGGTAGTGGTCTGGTAAAATTTGATCGGCTTTCAGGAAAATTTATTCAATCAAATTTAGCATCTAAAAACTCATCCCCAATTACAGATGAGAGTATTGAAGCAATTTGTAAAGATAGAAATGGTAATTACTGGTTGGGTGGAAAAAGTTTTACAAAATTTGATAGAAACACAGATGTATTCTCTTTTCATCTTAAAGAAATTGAACAATTGTATATCTATTCAATCTGCGAGGACCGGTTTGGAGTTCTCTGGTTGGGAACCAGTCTTGGTTTGGTAAAATATAATCCCCAATCTTCAGAGGATAAAAATTATACTATTTACCCATTAAGTACTGATAATCCCTATAAATCAAATCGCAATATGATCACCTCTGTTTTGGAAGATAAAAAAGGGCTTTTATGGGTTGGAACATATGAGGGCGTTTTTTTATTTAACAAAGAGTCTGAAAAATTCATCAGACCGGAATTAAAGGTGGGAGATGCGGATTCTCATTTAGTCTTTGAGATTCGCGAAGATAAAGATGGAAATATCTGGAGTGGAAGCGAAGCACTTATTAAAATCAATTCTTCGCGAGATACTCTAATCAGGTATAAGCAATATTTAGTGGAAGACTCCTCTCTAGGGAAAAGAATATCAACCTTATGTGTTGATAACTCGGGAATTATTTGGATGGGCTTAAGCAACCATGGTATTAATAAATGCATTCCTAATCTCACCAAATTCAAACATTATGAAAATATTCCGGGTGACGAATATAGCTTACCTAATAACAGTGTAACCTCTTTTATGGAAGATAATTTAGGCGGCTTCTGGGTTGGAGTAAGATATGGCGGACTTAATAAATTTAATAAAAATAGCGGTAGGTTTTTAATTGTGGCTACAAGTGTTGTCGCAACTAGTTTATCGATATCTCCATCAGGTTTATTGTGGTATTCCTCTCTTGCATGTTTAACTTCATTTGATATTAAAAATGAGAAGGAAACTGCTCATTTTGCTAATGACGCTATAATTGGTCCGCATAAATTTAAGATCTCAGAAAACCAAAGTATCAACATAAAGCTAAGAGAAGCAACACGTCCTACAGGTATCAAATTAGAAGAAATAAGAGACTATAGTAATGGTATATTTTATTGTTTTGTGGATAGCAAGGGAGTCATTTGGAATCTGCAGGGACCAGGCAGAACTATTTATCAATATGATAAGGCTAGGGTAGAATACATACCTTATCAAATATCAACAGATGAAGATATTTCTAATTCAATACAAATGCTCTTTGAAGATTCTGAGGGAATACTATGGTTTGGTACAAATGGGAAGGGATTAATAAAACGAATAGATAATAGTGAAGTAGGAATGTCGAACAATAAAGATAGTTTTTATCAATACCGAAATGAATTAAATAACAGTAATTCATTAAGTAATGATAAAATAAATGTTATCTGCGAGGATAAGCTAGGGAATTTATGGATTGGAACCGATGCCGGTTTAAATAAATTTACTAAAAAAAGTGAAACATTTACCCGGTATGGTGTAAAAAATGGACTTCCCTCTGAAGATATCACCGGTATTGTTGAAGATGATTATGGCAATATCTGGATCAGTACAAATAAAGGATTATCCCGTTTTGATCCCGAATTAAAATCATTTAAAAATTTTGATAAAAGCTCCGGACTTCAATCAAACGTTTTTAATGATCGTTGTTGTTTTAAGGATAGTGATGGGTTGATATATTTTGGCGGACCAAATGGATTTAATATGTTTGATCCTGCAGAGATAAAGGAACAAAGAATTATTCCAAATATCAAAATAACAGGATTTCAAATATTCAATAAACATATATCCCCGGAGCCTGATTCTCCATTGGAACAATCAATAGAGTTCTGCAAAAATATAGTACTTGAGCACGATCAAGATGTGTTTACTTTTGAATTCGCCGGACTTGAATACACTAATCCTGAAAAAAACAGATATGCCTACATAATGGAAGGAGTAGATCCGGATTGGGTTTCTACAGATGCGAACAGACGGTTCGCCACTTATACAAAGTTGAATCCGGGCGAATACTTATTTAGAGTTAAAGGTTCGAACAACGATGGTTTCTGGAATGAAGCAGGTACTTCGATCAATATAATAATCCTTCCACCTTGGTGGAAAACCAATTTGGCTTATAGCTTTTATTTTCTACTTTTAATTTCAATTGTAACTGCAGTTTGGCGATTCCAGTTAAGTAGAATAAAATTGAAGCACCAAGCAGAAATGGACCATTTACAAACTGAGAAATACCAGGAAATGGATCGCTTAAAGTCCCGCTTTTTTGCAAATATTTCACATGAGTTTAGAACGCCTTTAACACTGATACTTGGTCCCGTAAAGCAGATAATAAAAAGAATAAGCGATGGTAGAACGAAAGAAGATCTTAAACTTGTTCATAAAAGCGCCGATAGATTATTCGTACTGGTAAATCAATTGCTCGATATCTCAAAACTTGAAGCCGGTAAAATGACGCTCAAAACAGAAGAGGAAAATATTATACCTTTATTAAAAGGGATGACACTCTCGTTTGTTTCGTTGGCAGAATCTAAAAATATTGACTTGAATTTCAATTCTTTCGTTAAAGAACTTTATCTATTTGTTGACATTGATAAACTAGGAAAAATTATAAATAACCTGCTATCAAATGCAATCAAATTTACACCAAAAAGTGGAACTGTTGAAGTAGATGTTAGTAGAAAAGATAATTCAGCAGAAATTAAAATTTCTGATAATGGAATTGGAATAGATAATAAGAGATTGGATAAAATTTTCAACCGGTTTTATCAAATCGATAATAGTCAAACAAGAGAATTTGAAGGTACAGGTATCGGGCTATCACTAACAAAAGAACTTGTAGAATTACACAAAGGTGAAATTAATGTAACTAGTGCAAAAGGCAAAGGAACAACATTTAGAATAAAATTGCCGTGTGGTAAAGATCATCTCAAAGCAGAAGAAATTTTTGAGAAATTAGATGCCGATAAAAATAGAACTTATGAAATTGAACCGGGTGAGCTCCTGCCTGAGAATGATATTATAGATGATAAAATTAATATTGATCTTATCACTGCAGAGAAACCAATATTATTAATAGTTGAAGACAATACAGATGTTAGGAATTATATAAAAGGTTATTTGAAAGCAGACTATACAATAATGGAAGCCGTTGATGGAAAAGATGGATTAGAGAAATCACGCGAGTTTATTCCCGATTTGATTGTTAGTGACGTTATGATGCCAAGAATGGATGGATTCGAATTTTGCGGTAAAGTGAAAACAGACGAAAAAACAAGCCACATTCCGTTTATTCTTTTAACCGCAAAAGCTACCGGGCAAGATAAAATAGAGGGATTAGAAACGGGTGCTGATGATTATTTAATGAAACCTTTCGATGCCGAAGAATTACAGGTTAGGGTGAAAAATCTGATCAAACAACGGCAAAGAATAAGAGAGCATTTTCAAAAGGAAGCGGTATTTGATTTTTCAGACAAGGAAATTACTTCCATAGATAAAGAATTTCTAAAGAAAGCAACAAAAATAATTGAAAACCATCTTGCAGACAGTTTATTTGGTGTAGATCAATTTGCCGAAGAATTATTTATGAGCAGGCAGCAACTTAGGCGAAAACTTCTTTCCATTGTAGGTGAATCGCCAAGTGAATTAACACGCAAGGTACGCTTAACTAAAGCTGCAAAACTAATTGAACAAAATTTTGGAAACATATCCGAAATTGCACTTGAAGTAGGTTTTAGTAGTCCCGCAAATTTCACTAAAGCCTTTAGAAAACAGTTTAGCCTCTCTCCTTCAGAATATGAACTACATTTCAATTCAAAAAAAGACTAAAATCTTCATTTTCTAATAGATGTTCCCATTTAACAAGTTATTGTTCCCGCTGGAGTAGAAAATCCTCCTGGTAAAACTTACAATGAAATTGAGAATCTAATTTCAAATTCTCAACAATTGATCAATAAAATTTTGGAGGTATTAAATGAAACATTTAATCTATTTTATCGTGGCACTTATTTTAAGTGCAAATCTTTTTGCTCAGGGACAAATAATTAATGTCCCTGACGACCAACCAACCATTCAGGCAGCAATTAATTTTTCGATTGATGGAGATACAGTATTAGTTGCAGATGGTCTATACTATGAAAATATTAATTTCAGAGGTAAAGCAATAACAGTGTCCAGTTGGTTTTTGGTTGATGGAGATGAGACACATATTGATAGTACAATTATTAATGGCAGCCAGCCAACGAACCCAGATAGCGGCACTGTGGTTCATTTTCATTCCGGAGAAGATACAACTTCTGTTTTATATGGCTTAACTATAACCGGTGGAAAAGGCTCATATAATCCTAATGCGCCTCACTCTAATGTATGGGGAGCCGGAGGAATAGCAATTGAATCGGGTGCAAAAATAATTTATAACAAAATAATATTCAATACTGTCACAGGTACTCATACGCATGTATATGGAGGTGGCATTTTGATTACGCCGACTCAGCCAGTCCAAATTATTAAAAATGTAATTGCAAATAATAAGGTTATTGGTGTTTCCGAAGAAGATGGCGGAGGGGGAGGTATATTTTGTGCTTATGTTAATGAAACACATTTACTAATTGCAGATAATATTATAAAAAATAACTCTGTTGTATCAACTTCAAATGTTGTAAAAGGTTCCGGAGGTGCAATATATTATACTCATTCATCAGCAAATCCGAATATTAGAAATAATCTTATATTTAATAATTCAACTAGGAGCGGAGGGGCACTAAAATTTGCTGATTATACGAATGATGGAAATCCTACTGTAATAAATAATACCATTATTAATAACTCTGCTTCTCTAGGAGCAGGTGCTATTTTTTCTGACAGACCCTTAACTACTGTTATTAACTCAATAATTTGGGGAAATACTGCACCGGAATATGCTCAGATTTATGGTAATGTAATTGTAGAATATTCAGATATTGAAGGAGGTTGGGAAGGCACTGGCAATATTGATCTAGATCCACTATTTGCTGACACTCTAGATTATTTTTTGAGTTCAAATTCTCCTTGTGTGGATTCTGGAAATCCGGATTTTCTTTTTAGTGATATAGAAGATGAAAATAATATTGGTTTTGCAATGTATCCAGCTCTTAGAGAATTGAGAAATGATATGGGAGCATACGGCGGAAATCCCAATATGGTAAAAGTAAATCTTCCACATAGAATAATTAAAAATTGTGAAATAAATGGTTCTTATTTCCATCCAGGGAATGATACTTTGGTAGTTTCATCTAAGATTGAGAGTCCGCATAACCAACCAGTTGAAGTAAAAGCATATATTGAAAATTCTGATGGTGTTTCCATAGATTCATTATTAATGCATGATGATGGACTTAAATACGATGAAATAAGTGGAGACGGGATTTTCCATGGAGATTTAGTTTTAAATGGAGTAGAAGATATGTATTCGGTTCATGTCAAAGTATATTTAACGGAATACAATCAATTTACTACAATTAATAATGCTGCTTCCTTTACAACAACTGGCCCAGTTCAAATTAATAGTTATCAGATTGTAGATGTTAATGACAGTCTAGTTGGCATTACAGATTTAGAATTAGTGAACAAAAGTGTGAGTAAAGAAATAGCTACCGTAACAGCGAATTTAATTACTTCTGATTCTAATAATATTGTCATAACACACCCTAAGGCAATATTTGGAAGAATCCCTCCTGGTGAAAGTAGAAAAACTTTTTCAAAATTAGCATTTGTTTCAAAAAAACAAACTTCAACTTTTAATTTTGAGTTAGAGATTAGCAGTAGTGGTATTGTTTATTGGAAAGATACTCTAACTTTTACAATAGTTGACGTGAAAGATAGAAATGAACTTCCTAAACAATATGCATTACATCAAAATTACCCAAATCCTTTCAACCCAAGCACAACAATAAAATACTCAATCCCCTCTTCAACTGTCATGCTGAATTCATTTCAGCATCTTAATAATTCAGAGATCCCGAAACAAGTTCGGGATGACAATGTGAATGTGATTCTGAAAGTTTATGATATCCTCGGAAGAGAAATTGCAACATTAGTAAATCAAAAACAAAAACCGGGAAATTATGAAATTAGCTGGGATGCTAGCGAACAGCCAAGCGGTGTTTATTTTTATAAACTACAAGCTGGGTATTTTGTACGGACGAAGAAGATGATTCTTCTTCGCTAATCTAAAAAAGCCCAACAATTATTGTTGGGCTTTTATTTACACTAAATTCACATCAAAACTTTCCAGTGCATCCTTAATATATTTAAGAAACATTCCGCCCAGCGTTCTATCAACAAGTCTATGGCTATAAATGTGAGTTAAGTGCATCAATGGATGAAACCTACTAAATGATGTCTGCTCAATCCAATTATTTTGGATCAAGTTTAATGTTTTTTGACATAAATCTCACATTAGAAAGTTTTGGGGTATATTGATAATCCAAGTAGAAATTGATAGATTATATTTTGTTAAGGAATCAACAGCAAACAAATGATATTAAAAAAAGAGTAAATATGTCATTATCATATAAACGACTAGTAACGCTTCTTAAAAAAGAGAAAATAGAAACTTGGTTTGATTTAGGCCTTTTTTTGGATCGACTAAAAGAGCGAAAATCAAGTGCAGGAATTACAGGTGATTATTTTAATTTTAAAGAAAATTTAGTTAATGGAAGCGTAGGTTTTATCTCGTTTTATTTTGGTGTAGATGGAATTACTGTTGAGACCTCAAAATATATTGCCGCACTAAAAAGGATAATTCCCGGTGTAGATATTCATTTAATTGCTGGTAAAATAAAACCAGAAGCGAAAAGTATAATTAGTGATAATGTTAAAGAATATGAATTATCAGATATTAAAAGTTTTGATCAATGGGAATTATTTGAATACTTTTTTAAGATTAAACTGGAAAGAGGTAGCAAAGAATACAATGTTCTAATACAAAAATTATGGAGTGAAGTTTTAGTTTTAACAGAAAAACTCTCAAAGTATATTCAATCAAATGATATTAAACTGATTTGGTTACTTAACATCAATTCAAATCCGGGGAATATCTCACTAGCTCTGGCTACAGTTCTTGTATCAGAATATATGGGCATACCAATTATTAATAATTGCCATGATTATTATTTTGAAGACGGCAACAAACCCGTTGATATTAAAACAAAAAAGAAAAAACATGGAGTCAGAGATTTCTTTTTTACAAATTCCGATGTAGGTGAAGTATTCTCGCCTATTGAATTATTATTTCCATGGGCATCTCGCTCATGGATTACCGTCAATATCAATAGAAATCAAGAAAAATACATAATTCACACTAAAGGCCATAATCCAGCAAATGTTTCTCTTTTAGGAACCTCTGTAAACAGTGACAGATTTCAACCCCTTTCAAAAAGGGAAAGTATAAACACACTTAAACAGGTTGGAGAGATATTTCAAAATCGGGTTATAAGTCTTACATCGGTTCTCAACAGCAAAACTAGTTTTGCAAATGAACCATTTTTAGCAGGATTTTCTTCAAATAAAAAATTCAATATTGTTAAAAATAATATTGTATTCCTGCAACCAACAAGAATTATTAAAAGGAAAAGAATTGAAGTCAATTTTAAATTAATAAAAAAACTATTTCATAACAAATACCTACAAGAAAAGTTTATTAATAATTCAGAATTAAAACTAACGATAATTATTTCGGGTCCAATTGCAGACGGTCATATAGACTATTATTATTTAGTCTTAGAGTCATTCAGGGAGTTACTTACTGAACTACCTGACGATTTTAGAAATAAAGTATTTCTTGGATTTCTTTTTAGCGCATTTGATAAAGAGGAACATCAAAGGAAATTCAACAAAATAATTACAATTCCAGATCTTTATGCTGCTTCTTCTCTAATACTTTTGCCAAGTGAAACCGAAGGAAGAGGATTGCCAATAGTTGAATCTGCAGCTGCTGGTAAACCTATTTTCATAAGACGGTATGAACCAGAAGATGTTTATGCGGAAGTAAAAGGAGAACATCTAGATGAATCTCTGAGATTAAATCTGATTGAATTTAAGGATAGAATTCCTGATAAATTAGTCCAATCGATTATTACGAGAATATTTTATCCACAAGACTCATTGAGTGAAGTAAGTCATAATAAAAGAGTAATACAAAAAAGATTTAACATTGATCAACTGCAAATAAATCTAGATAAAATCCTCTATCAGACATATTTGCAACTGAAATCAATAAATATCGAAAACGATAAAGTCAAAGGATATATTAAAGAGTACAGTGATCTGCAATGTGATAAAAAAGAAGAACTTCAGTACTTGATAGATACAAGTAAGAGAGAATATTTACCTGGATTTAGAAGATTAAAATTTATGATTCTATTAAAATCATTAATTGATCCAAGTTTCTTTCGAGTCGAAGAGCAATTTATAAAGGGCTCAGTGAATAATTATGCTGAAAAAATCTTAGCGGCAAATAATTCCGGTCCCGAAATTAAAAAAGAAAAAAAACATGATTTTTTTAATACAGTAGATGATCTTTTTTGTTTTCATAACGGAGAATTGAAGATTAGACATGACCATTCTTTTGCGTACAGGCATAGGAGCAATAAGAATTATCTTTACCAAGATTACACTTTTCAAGAATTAACAGGGCTAGTAAATTTAATTTTTGACAACATAATTGACCCTATTAAAAATGAGCCCCAAATACTCTCCTCTGATTTTTTCTTTACGGATTGGAATCTAGCATTAATACAATTAACCGGTAGTCATTTCTTAGGAATCGACAATCGAGAAATTCTCTTTAATAGACTGAAACAGCCCGTTCCAAGAATATATTATCCTGGAAAGTATATAAAATTTGAAATGGAATTGTTTGTATTACAACCCATTAGAGCAATTATTAATCTTGGAATAGAAGAAGAGTTAACAGAAAATATGTTGAAAGAAAACATTAATAGCATTCCAAAGGTTTATTTATTTATCAATAAATATCATTTATCTAATCCATCCTATTTTAATAATATAAAATACTATTTAGAATCCACTCATGATAGAGAACTAAATTTACTTTACAAATATGGTGTTATTCAATTAGTAAGAACAAATCAATTATGTGTAGGTATTCATCTCTACCAGTTAGGTGAGGCAGAGCTAAAAATTTTGCGGGATGTCAAGTCCCAGAGTGGATTTCTAATCTCAAATGGTCAAAGTGCTGCAATGATGACAGACATTCTAGACATCGATCGTTTTCATATTGGCAGAGTAAAAAGAGAATTAATTTCAAAGATTATGGGGATTCCTTTAGGATATGGTTTTATTCAATTTGTGCCTGCTGCTGTTAGAACCACTATTGCATATCCAACTCCAATCCAAACTTCAAAAGATTTTGATAGATCGATAAAAAGTAGGAGATTTAAAAAGATTGCTGAAAAGATTGGAGAAGATAAGTTATTCAAATTAATTAGCGAGGATGCAAAAACTAAAGGTACTCCAATTAAAGTTTTACTAAGAAATATTGAATCTACTTTATCTGTAAAAAAGAAGAAATCTGTAGTTAGTACAAATTATGTCAGTGGTGTTTACCAAGATGGGATGCCATGGAGTGGTGTTCTTACAGAAATAAATACAAACTCTAGTGAAGTGAATTGGAATTTTGCTGCCCATATATCTATCAATGATCCAAAACCCGTAACAGAACAAGTAATTGATTTTCAAAATAAAACAGGGAATAAAGTAAATATTGCTTGGAATGGTGGATATATTCTTAATCCTGAATTAGTTGGTAAACTTGGTTTATCTCAAACTTATATTGGCTCTCCTCTTGGTTTAATTATAATAAATAAAAAAATTGTGTGCCCTCCTCTATTTAATAAACCAGCATTTATTGTTTATGATGATGGTCAAATAGATATCCAAAATGTTAATTCAACTAATGGTTTAACTATCTCTAAAGGAAATGATTTCCTAGAATTTTCAAAAGAATTCCATAATAAGCATTCCAATATTATTCCATGTTACTACGATCTTAATAACGACTTTGATAAAATTAGAGGAAATGGAAATGTGATTGTCAGATTGGCAGGAGCAGATGTAAAGGAAATAATATTTAGTAAAAAAAATGAGGATATAAAATTTATTCCGGTTGGATTAACCCTTTCGATTCCACCAAATCTATATAATGAAAATATCTTTAAGAAGAATAGATCCGTAAAAATAAATCCTATCTCGAATGAATTAATAAATTATGATAAAATAAAATTTGCAGTTGAAGCAGGTCCTATGATTGTTTATAATGGAAAAGACTGCATAAATATGAAAGATGAAGGTTGGAAGAGCATGAACTCAATTCATACTCAAGCTGCAAGACTGGATTTTACCGATATGCGCGGACCAAAAATTGCAATTGGGTTAAAGGAGGATGGAAAATTATTGGCTCTTGCCATAAATGGACGAATCAGAGAATCCGTTGGAGCAACCCATAAGGATATGTCAGATATTTTGATTTCCTATGGCGTTAACAAAGCAATGGGATTTGATCCAGGTGGAAGTACAACCCTTGTAGTTGGTGAGGAACAATTGAATATTTCACCTTATAATAAAAAATACGAGGAAGATATTTATTCACTTCCTCCCGAAGCAAGATTTGTGGCAAGTTCAATGATTGGCTGGGCACATCCAATCAAGGTATCAGAGAATACAAATCCTGTCTAATTTAAATCTAAGTAAGATAAGTATCTTGAAGAGACTTCTGAATTATTCTTTTTTAGTCATTCTAATCGAAGTGAAGAATCTCTTTATTTTTTTAATCGAGATATTTCGCTTTGCTCAATATGACAAATTCGAATTTTTCAGAAGTCTCTAGAAATTATAAAAAAATAACTTACTACTAGAAAATATTATTTATTTTGGATATTATGTCGTCATTTTTGAGAATAATTCTCAATATGAAACTTAAGGCTCGGTTAAAAGATATGGTTATGGAAGTAAAATCTATAAATCCATTGGCATTAAACTTGGAATGTATAGTTCGATAATCAATTAATGGAAATATAATTTTATTTGGTCACCTTGTATGAATATTGGAATTATTATTGGCAGAATAGGAGGAGTTGACGGCGTTGCTCTAGAAACTGAAAAGTGGATAGAAGTTTTAAAACGCATGGGACACAAAATCTTTATAATCGCTGGTCAATATGAAAATAAAAAAATCAATCCGGAAATTGAAACACTTGTCCCCGAAATGTCTTTTTTTTCAGCTCAAAATGTCTGGGAACAGAAAAAAGCATTTTTTAATCCAGAGACCAAATTAAATGGCTTAATCAGAGGGATTGAGGATCATGCAAATATTATATCAAAGAAAATACTAGATTGGATTTCACAGAACAAAATTGATCTAATATTGTCAGAGAATGCTTCTGCATTACCATCACATCTTTCAATGGGAATAGCTGTTAAACGGATTATAGAAAAAACTGGACTCCCTACTATTACACATGATCATGATTTTGGCTGGGAGAGAGGAACACGCTATTTATCACCGCATAAAGAAGTTAACAATATAATTGAAGATGTTTTCCCCATGCGTGCTGCAAACGTCAGAAATGCTGTAATTAATTCGCATGCAAAAAAATCTTTGTTCGCCAGATATGATACTGATCCTATAGTAGTCCCAAATGTTATGGATTTCAGTAAACCCTATGCTGTATTGACAAAAAAGAATAGATGTTTTAGACAGGATCTTGCTTTATCACATAACGATATAATATTATCTCAGGTTACGCGTATTGTAAGAAGAAAGGGAATTGAGGTAGCAATTAAACTTGTAAAAGAATTGAACGATAAAAATCTTAAATTAATTATTACCGGAAATCATTCAGATGACGAAGGAAGCAAATATTATAGCGAATTAATTGATACTATTCATGATCTCAATCTCGTGAGACAAATTCGGTTTGTATCTGAAAAAATTGCACACAATGGTTCATTAAATGGAAATGGCAAGCACTATTCTTTATCTGATGTTTATGCCAATACTAATTCTTGTACTTACTTTAGTACTTACGAAGGATTTGGAAATGCTTTTGTAGAAGCTGTATTATCAAGAACTCCAATATTTGTAAATAACTATGAACCGGTTTATTGGCCAGATATTGGTAGCAAAGGATTTAAAGCAGTTATGCTCCAGAATAATGATCTCACTAAAGAATCAATTAAACAAATGCAGGATATTATTTACAATCCTAAATTAAATAGAGAAGCCGCGGATTTTAATTTTGAACTTGGCAAAAAACATTTTTCTTATGATACACTTCAGAATAAACTTGAAGAATTGATAGAATGGGCAACTGATCTATAGGTTTTAAAGTTATGTATAATAGTAGTATTTTTCTACTGAATGTTATCCTCGCTCTATTTTTGATCCAGTAATTAATCTTCTGAACCTTTGAATTTAACTCTTCTGAGAATTAAAAATACTCCAAGAATATTTTACATAATATTCATCAGCCATTCTTAATAATCAGACTATAGAAACATCAAATTTTTCGAGGGTATCCTTAATATATTTTAGGAACATTCCGCCAAGCAAACCATCAACAAGTCTATGATCATGACTCAAGGATAAATACATCATTGGTTTAATGCCAATTGTATCACTACCTTCAAATTCAATAACAACCGGCTTTTTAACTACCGCACCCACACCTAAAATTGCAACTTCTGGTTGATTAATTATTGGAGTTCCAAAAAGAGCACCAAACACACCATAGTTTGTAATTGAGAATGTCCCTCCCATAATGTCATCCGGTGTTAGGCCTTTATTTCTAGCCTTTTTACTAATTAGGTTAATGGCTTTAGCTATTCCCCTAATATTTTTTTTATCTGCATTTTTAATATTTGGGAAAATCTGAAAATAAAATGAATTGGTTAATTAATGATTAAGGAGGTAATAATTATTTTAAATGTTTTTTGCTTGAGGAAGTAATATTGTAAAAATAGTCCCCTTACCTAATTCTGATTCTACAGAAATATGACCTTTATTTTCTTTTACAAATTGCTTGCATAATACTAAGCCAAATCCGGTTCCTAATTCACCACTAGTACCTTTTGTAGAATCTTTAGACTTCAATTCAAAGAGACTGTTCAATTTCACTTTTTCAATACCTATACCAGTATCAGTAATTTTAATTTCTACTGAATCATTTAAGCTTTTTGCTTGAGCAGTAATATTTCCACCAGACGATGTGAATTTTATTGCATTTGAAATTAAATTTTGGGATAAAGAAAATATCATATTACGATCGGCAAAAATAAATAGATCATCTGGTATATTATTGATCAGAGCTATCTTTTTCTGCTCACCAAATCCGGAAAGTAAAGAAATGACACTGCTCACTAATTCATTCAACTTTATATTTTCTGGCTGCACCTCCATTTTACCACTTTCAAGTAAAGACCAATGCAATAAATTTTCAATGAATTTATAAGTATCCTTTGATGTAGAATAAATTTTTTCAACCATATCTTTTGTTTCTTCTTTAGTAAGATCATCCATCTCAGTATTTAAAATCTCTGAAAAACCGAGAATACTAATAAAAGGACTTTTAATATCATGTGAAAGAATTGATAGGAACTTATCTTTACTACTATTTAATTCAGATAATTCAGATGAATATTTCTGTATCAGATAGTATGATTTTTTTAATTCAAGAAGTTTAATTACATGTTTTGACAAAACTTTTAATGCATTGAGCTGGTCTTCAGACAGGTCCCTCGGTATTTTATCTATTGCACAAATAGTTCCAAGAGAAAATCCATCTTTGGAAATTAAGGGTGCACCGGCGTAAAACCTAATATTTGGCGTATCTAATACAAGTGGATTATCCCTAAATCGGTCATCCTCAAGTGCATCTCTAACTATAAGGATATCATTCTTATTTAGAATTGCGTGAGAACAAAAAGCATAATCTCTTGAAGTTTCTCTTACATCCAAACCCACTTTAGATTTGAACCATTGTCTATCAGAATCAATTAAACTAATTAAGGCAATTGGCGTATTACAAATAAACGATGCTAGTTTTGCTATCTCATCATAATCTTCTTCAAAATCAGTATCAACTATTTGATAGCTATTTAGATTTTGGATACGATTATTTTCATCTTTAGGCAGAGGAGCAATTTTCATATTTTTTTCATTTATTATAAATTTTAGTTGTTGATGGTTATTATCATTTGTAAAAATTATTAACCTACGACATTATTAATATAATATAACTGAAGTAAAATCAAAATGTTAAACTAAGATTGAACTTAAAATATATTCTAAAATAATATTTTATTAAGTGAAAATAAACGTCTCAGTTATAATTGAGTTAATTTTTATCCGAGTAATTAGCCAATTAGAATTTGCTCCCATAAATTAATTTATGATTTTCAATCAAGAGAGCCAAATGTAATTTCAGAGGTAGAATTTACAATATTAGGTTCAACTGAAATGTTGGGTACAATCATCAAACACTACTCACATCAAAACTCTCAAGAGTGTCTTTGATATATTTTAGGAACATTCCGCCAAGTAAACCGTCAACTAATCTATGATCATGACTTAGAGTTAAATACATCATTGGTTTAATTCCAATTGTGTCAGTTCCTTCAACTTCAATAACTACCGGTTTTTTAACAACAGCTCCAACACCTAATATTGCTACTTCGGGTTGATTAATAATTGGGGTGCCAAATAAAGCTCCAAACACTCCATAATTTGTAATTGAGAATGTCCCTCCCATAATGTCATCCGGTGTTAGGCCTTTATTTCTAGCCTTTTTACTAATCTCATTAATGGCTTTAGCTATTCCCCTAATATTTTTTTCATCTGCATTTTTAATATTTGGAACTATTAAACCATTTGGATCGACTGCCACAGCAATTCCCAAATTAATATTCTTTTTCATCACAATATTTTCACCATCAATTGAGGCATTTACTAATGGAAATTCTTTTAATGCTCTAACAGCAGCAGTTGTAATAAATGCCATATATGTTAGTTTTACATTATCTTCTTTTAACAATCTTTCTTTATTCGATTCAATAAAATTATGAATTTTTGTCATATCAACTTCCATGATCTCAGATACATGTACTGAAGTATCACGACTTTTAATCATGTGCTGCATTATTCTTTTACGGATATTATCCATGGGAATAATTTCTTTTTCACCAAACGAGCTTATGCTTTGTGAACTCATTACCTCAGGAGCGGGTACAGATTGTACTGACCCTTTATTATTAAGATAATTTAAAACATCTTTTTTAGTTACTCTTCCACCAATGCCAGTACCATTTAATGATTCCAATTCGGCAGCTGTAATTCCTTCTTTTGATGCAATATTTAGAACTACGGGGGAGAAAAATTTATTGGATGATTTCGATGTTTCATTTTTTATAACTGTAGGCTTAATTGTAGCTGGAATTTCAGCAGCTTGTTTAACCTCTTCATTTAATACCTTTTGTTCCACACTATCTTCAATTTTTTGATAACCACTTTTAGTGGAAATTCTTGCTACTGTAATACCAACATCAACAGTTTCATTTTCCGCAAATAATATTTCTTTAATTACACCTTCAACTGGTGAGGGTACTTCAGTATCAACTTTATCAGTACTAATTTCATAAACTATTTCATCAACTTTTACAGAGTCACCTACTTTTTTATGCCATTTAATTATCGTGCCGTCCACAATTGATTCACCCATTTTCGGCATTGGAAGATCAACAATGGAACCTACTTGGTCGGTTGATGGCTCCTCTATCTTTTCCTTTTTAGCTTCAGTTACAACTGATTCACCATTAGTTTCTATTATTGCTACAACTTCATTTATAGGCACCGTTTCATGTTCAAAAGCTTTTATCTCAACCAATATTCCGTCCGTTGGAGAAGGAATCTCAGTATCAACCTTATCTGTACTAATTTCATAAATTATTTCATCTTTCTTTACAGCATCTCCAACCTTCTTATACCATTTGATAATGGTACCTTCAATAATACTTTCACCCATTTTGGGCATTATAATATCAATTTTCATTTGGTATCTCTTCTTTTATTTTATTTCTTGTCATTGCGAGGAATTCATGACGAAGCAAGCTAACTATTTCAAATAGATCACTTCGCTTCGCTCGTGATGACAGTAAAATATTTAATAATCTAGTAATTTCTTTAATTCATCATAAATTTTATTTCTTGTAGGCAGAATCTCCCGCTCCAATTTTGGATGAAATGCAATTGGTGTATCTGCAGCTCCAAAACGTCTAACTGGACCATCTAAGCTCTCAAAACACTCTTCGGATATACGAGCAGCTATTTCACCGCCAAATCCACCTGTTAAACTATCTTCATGAATTACTATTACTTTACCCGTTTTTTTTACTGATTTATAAATTGTTTCTGTATCCAATGGAGCCAACGTCCTAAGATCAATAATTTCAATTGAATATCCATCTTCGATTAATTTTTTAGCAGCAAATTCAGTTTCATGAACCATTGCCCCATAAGTTACAACTGTTAGATCGTCTCCACTTCTTGTAATATTTGCCTTTCCAAATGGCACTAAATAATCTGGATCAGTTGCAGGTCTTGTTGCGTAACTTTGTCTATATAAACCTTTATGTTCTAAGAATAGAACCGGGTCATTTAATCTAAGAGCTGTTTTTAACAAACCTTTTGCATCAGCAGCGTTGGAAGGATAAGCTATTAATAATCCGGGCATATGTGCAAAAAAAGCTTCAATATTTTGACTATGATATAAACCACCATTTATATAACCGCCTACAGCCACTCTAATTACAACCGGCGCTTCAAATTTATTATTTGATCTATATCTGAACATGACAAGTTCATCTCTGATCTGCATAAATGCGGGCCAAATATAATCACCGAACTGAATTTCTACACATGGTTTTTTTCCTGTAACTGCCATACCAATTGCCACACCCATAATACTTGCTTCAGCTAATGGTGAGTTAAAAACTCTAGAATCACCAAATTGTGTCGATAAACCTTTTGTAGCTGTAAACACGCCACCTTTTCCATCAGCTACATCTTCTCCAAATATATGAATTTTATCATTACGCTCCATTTCTTCATGGAGGGCATGGTTAATTGAATCGACCATTACAATTGGAATGCCTTCATTTTTGCATTCATTATATGTTAACTTATTTTTCTTACCACTTTCATCTAAAACATATTTATGAATTGATTTAGGATCTGGATCTTCTTTTGAAAGTGCCCAATCAGCAGCCTGACTTATATGCTCATTAATTTCTAGTTTGAATTCATCTAGAAATGTTTCAGTAACAATTTTTTCAGCAATCAATGTATTTACAAATTTATTTATAGGATCATTAGCTAAATCATTTTCTATCGATTCTTTTGAACGATATTTTGCTTGATCATCGGATGTTGAATGTGAGAGCAGTCTTATAGTGTTCGCTTCTACAAGTACAGGTCCATTTCCCTCACGTGCATAATCAAATGCAGAATTGGCTGTATCTTTCATTGTAAAATAGTTTGTGCCATCAACATTAAATCTAAGTAGGTTTTCATATCCACTCATCATTGCAGCAACAGAAGCATTTTTTCCTGCAGTCTGATGTTCAACTGGTACTGAAATAGCCCATTTATTATTTTGGATTACAAACACAACCGGTATTTTATCTCTACTCGCCCAGTTAACAGCTTCATGAAATTCACCCTCACTTGTTGTTCCTTCCCCACTGCTAACATAAGTGATAGATTTTAATCCTGATTTCATATCCGACATTGCAGTGCCAACGGCTTGTAAAAATTGAGTGCCGGTTGGGCTTGATTGTGTAGGAACATTAAATTCTTTTGATCCCCAATGGCAAGGCATTTGTCTTCCACCAGACATTGGATCATCAGCTTTAGCAAGTTGATGCAGAAAAATATCTTCTATTTTAACTCCAAGACCAATCATAAATGACATATCTCTATAATATGGATATGCCCAATCAACGCCTTGTTTCATAGCAAGTCCGAAAGCAATTTGTGTTGCTTCATGGCCTGCTGAAGGTAAATGAAAGAATGACTTCCCTTGCTTCAACAAATTCATAACTTTATGATCCATTGCTCTAGATGTATACATCAATCGGAGTACCTGCATTAACTCTTCTCTGGTACACCCTTTTAGCAATTCTTTGGAAATACTCTTTTCCTCTTCACCATTCTTTTTTGTTTTATCATTAATAGTCATTATATCCTTTTTTTTCATACTAATTTCCCTTTTACAATAGAATTAGTTCAATATTGAATTTCATTTATTGTTTTAGTTGAAATCAATTTATAATCGAAGACATTCTTAAAATTGTTGATAACTTTTTGTTTAACGTCTTCAATATTGATTTTAACTTCAATTTCTTTGTTTAAACTGGTTATCCCTTTATCTTGTATTCCACAGGGAATAATACCATCAAATAAATTTAACTCAGTGTTAACATTAAAAGCAAATCCATGCATTGTTATCCATCTGCTTACTTTAATGCCAATTGCACAAATCTTTCTATTTTCAATCCACACACCAGTAAATTTGTCATTCCTACCAGAAGTAATTCCATAATCCCCACAGGTTTTAATAAGTACTTCTTCTAAAGATCTTAAGTAAAGATGAGTGTCTTTTTTCCATTCTTCTAAATTTAGAATTGCATAACCAACAATTTGTCCGGGTCCGTGATATGTTATATCACCGCCGCGATCAATTTCAAAAACACTTATACCTTTATTCTTTAATTCATTCTCACTGTACAGTAAATTTTCTTTCCCTGCGACTTTCCCCAAAGTATATGTATGAGGATGTTCGCAAATAAACAGAATATCTGGAACTTCGCCAAGTCTCCTCTTTTGGTGAAACTCAAGTTGAAGATCCCAAGCTTTCTGATAATCTATTAAGCCTAAATCACAGACTAATAATTCTCTAGATATGGATCGATTCTCCATAGGCATTTGCAGCTGCTTCCATTATTGATTCTGATAAAGTTGGATGAGCGTGTATAGTTCCAACAATTGATTCATAGTCCGCCTCAAGTGATTTTGCAATTCCTATTTCAGCTATCAGTTCGGTTGCTTCAGATCCAATAATATGGGCTCCAAGAATTTCACCATATTTAGCATCAAAAATAATTTTTACAAATCCTTCACGCTCACCAATGGCAGCTGATTTACCGCTTGCCGAAAATGGAAACTTGCCAACTTTTATTTCGTAACCTTTTTCTAATGCTTTTGCTTCTGAAAGTCCGATAGATGCAATCTGTGGTTGACAATAAGTGCATCCCGGGATTGAATCATAATTTAAGGGAGAAGTTTGTATGCCTTTAATTCCTTCTACACATTTAATTCCTTCCTCAGAAGCAACATGTGCAAGCCAAGGTGCTCCAATAACATCCCCAATTGCATAAATGTTCTCGATATTAGTTTTGTATGTTTCTTTATCCACCTTTATATGATTCTTATAAAGTTCTACTCCTAATTCTTCTAATCCAAATCCTTCTATATTTCCTGTAACACCAATAGCATTTAGCACAATATCGGCACTTATGGTTTTTACCTCACCATCTTGCTCTATAGTAACATCAACTTTATCATTGTTTACTTCAGCTTTTTGTACTGTTGTCTTTGTGTGAATATTTATACCTCTTTTCTTAAAATTACTAGCTAAAGCGTCAGAAACCTCTTTATCCTCAATGGGAATAATGCTGTCCATCATCTCAATAAGTGTAACTTTTGTTCCCAGTACAGAATAGAAATATGCAAACTCTACACCAATAGCCCCGGCGCCAATAATTATCATTTCATTTGGTAATTTATCTAAATTCATTGCTTCGGAACTAGTTATAATTTTTTTATAATCTACTGGTATTGATGGAATAAATTTAGGTCTAGCTCCAGTAGCAATAATTATGTTATCAGCATTGATTGAATTTATTTCGTTGTTTTCATTATCATAAATTTTTATTTCATTTTTTGAGACTATTTTTCCAAATCCTTTAATCCTTTCAATTTTATTTTTCTTCATTAAGAATTCAACGCCTTTTGTAACTTTTTTAGATACGTTTCTACTTCTCTTAATAATTTTATTGAAATCAAAGTTTAAGCCTTCAACCGTTATTCCAAAATCTTTAGATTTATTATTCATCATATCATAAACTTCAGCACTTTTTAAAAGAGCCTTTGTTGGGATACAACCCCAATTTAAACATATTCCACCCAGATTATCTTTTTCGATTACACAGGTTTTAAAGCCAAGTTGAGCAGCTTTTATTGCAGCAACATAACCTCCGGGACCACCTCCCAATACTGCAACATCAAAATTACTTGTCATAATTTTTACCAATTTTAATAATGAATTAATTATTAAATATAGTGAAGATTTAACAAAAAACAAATTAGACTAAAGGATGTCTAAATCCCTTAAACATTGTCTAGAAGCATGAAAGCTCTACTTTGAGGGACATCAGTTTTATCAAATTTTTTGTCTTTAAATTCACATAGTTTTTCAACTGGACATATTGAACAGATATAACCTTTCGGTTTACAAAACCCACGTCCAAGTCTAATTAAATTTGTGTGGAATGAATGTGCAATTTTTGGTGGAAACTGCTCATTTATCTCAAAAAATGTTTTGTCAGGCGTCTTTGTTTTTACAATCCCAATCCGATTTAATGTTCGGTGAACATGTGTATCAACGGGACAGATATTTTTACCCATTGCAAAAAGTAAAACACAACTTGCAGTCTTTACGCCAATTCCTTTAAATCCTGTTAAATACTCTATAGATCCTTGATCTCCTAAAGAATTCAGTTCCTCAAGATCAAAATTTCCGACTTTATCTTTTAATTCTTTTAAAAGATTTTTTATCGCTGTTGATTTTTGAAATCCCAATCCAGCAACTTTAATTTCTTTTTCTATTGAAGATCTTCGTGCTAAATTAGCTTCATCCCAATTCTTATATCTGGTTCTCAGATTTTGATAGGCTTTGTAAGAATTTTGATCATTGGTATTTTGTGATAGGATTGTAGCAACAAGCATGTCAATGGGTTTTGGAAGTTTGTCTGCTTTTGGCGGTATTCCAAATTGTTTGAGTAGAAGTTTATTTACACGCTGTATTTTTGTTTTCATAATACTATTTCAAAAAAAAATCCCCATAACAACTTAATGAAATGGGGATGAAATTACTTATGAAAGGCAAGTATTAAAAAATTAACCCAATATCAAAATACTGGATGTTCTCTAATCTGCCATAATCGCCATATGCATAGTTAAATGTAAATTCCAATTCTGGTGTTAAATCATAGTTTATACCCATTCCAAGTGTTAATCCTTGTTCACTATTTGGTAGGAAGAGTGCTTTGAAACCACCACGTAAGAAGATCATTTCATTATAAGAAAATTCAAGTCCGGTATTCACATACTCCTTGTTATCATTTGGATGTACTGCATCAACAGCAGCCTTCAGTTTGAAGAAACGTGTGCTTACTACATCCATTGCTAAACCGACTCTAAAATTAAGAGGCAGATCATTAAATTCAGTTGAATACTGTGCTGGTATATTGTTTGGCCCTGATTCTCGTGAATCGTTTGGATCTACATTGATTTGTAAATCTCTACCAGTTAATTGCATTTTTGTACCAAAGTTAGATACACTTGCTCCGATTACTAAATCGTTAAACGGAGTGACATAATATGTACCAACATCTAAAGCAATTCCAGAGGCACTTGAATTCCATATTGATTCTTGTATATATTTTACATGAAATCCAATCGAAAATCGATCTGTTAAACTTCTCGCATAACCAACACCGATAACCAGGGAATTAGCATCCCAAGTCCTTCCATCTCCTTCTGGATAATCAAAAGTTCTTACTTCATCTTTAGGAACTCTAAGCGAACTGAAAGTTGCAAACAATGTTCCTAATCCATCAAGTTTGATAGAACCTGCAGCATAATCATAATTGATATCTGCTAACCAATTAGAATGATTAAATGCAACCTGACTGTTTCCATCAGCTCTTGTTATTCCCGCAGGATTAAAATATGTTGAGTATATATCATCACTTACTCCAACATAAGCGTTCCCCATACCCAATGATCGAGCTCCTGGAGCAATTTTTAGCACCGCTGCTGCAGTTGTACCGACCCTTGAAATATCAGTATCTGTCTGTGCTGCACTTTGATTGACACTTAATAATGAAATAAAAATTATAAGAGACAGTGATATTTTTTTCATTTTTTTTCTCCAACAAATACGCATAAAAGCGAAATTTATTTTCCACTTATTAAAGTGAAACAAATTTTAATTAAATAACTATTTGATTATTCCAAATCTTCCAATTTTTTCGCCAACACCAGGAACATCAACATGGAATATATAAACACCATACGAAATCCGCATTCCTTCAGAACTCAATAAGTTCCAATAAGCAATACTGCCATTATCATCTTTCTCGATAGTATCTACAAGTTCACCGGTAATGGTGTAAATTCTTACTGTACAACGAGGCGGTAGATTACGGAATTGTAATTCTCGTTCACCTCTCTTAGTTTGTGTTCTTCCTGGGTTTTCGGAGCTGCTAAAACCTACATATGGATTTGGAACAACATAAACATTGTTTAAATTTTTATCTACATTTTCATTTTTGAAATCGGCTTCTGTTGTTTCAAAAAGATACGCATCACCTTTTTCAAATGGTTTATCAGTTACTAACCGATAAATATCGCCAGCTTGGGGTAATGTTTGATCAACAACAGAAGTATCTAAACTAAATGTTAATTGATATGAAGTAGTTGCATCAGTAGCTCCCTGTGGTTGTAAAATAACTGGATCACCCCAATTCCATTGACCACTACCAAATTGAACTACAAAGGTTGCTGGTTCCTCAAAATAATAATTGGGCGCTTTCTCTTCAATATACCAAATTGTAAATGGAGAAATAACTGGTCCTTGTAGAGTTTGTGAAGTGTCAGGATCTGCCCAAGTACCATCTTCTAAAGTATCTGTGCTATTCCACCTAACTTCCCAATCAGCCCGTAATTTAATATATTCCGAACCTATAGCAGGGGGAAAATCGGCTTCACTAATTACGGATATTGCAGAATTTGTAATAAATTTAGATTTTTCATTATTTATATTTAATTCTGCTTCCTGGACAAACATTCTGATTCCATCAAAAACCTCATTCCCATCTTCTTGGTTCAGTAAATTGCTACCATAAATTGGATTGTATCTATAATTTATTGTGTAAGTATTTCCCTCGGGTAAACTCTCAGTAGAAATTCCAGCAATTTGTCCTCTTTCACTGTTTACCACATAATTGTCATTGGAAACAAGTGAATTATTAGCATCTCGTACTTCTACACTTTCCACAACAATATTTTTATGCTGTAATGACACTAATACCGTGCCTTTTGAAGTAAATTGATAACTAACCCCAGTTGAATCGAGGACATTATAGGAATCTATTGAATCAAAATAAATCTTATAGATTTTATCCTGAACCGCTAAATCATCTAATACTTTAAGTTCTATTTCTCCATTTGAATTACCAGCAATTACTGTTGGTTTACCACCAATTCCTGCTTTCGCTGAATCGATACCAGCGCCAAATGGTCCTGGAATAGCTGATAACGTATTTACATCATATATTAACTCAGCCGTTGTTACATCCTGTTGAATAACAGACTGTGTTTCAGTTGGGGGCAAATCTTCGGTACCTCTATCATAAGCAACAACGGCATAATAATATTTAACTCCATTCTGAACAGTTGAATCAACATATTCATGACGCAATCCAGTATTATCACCTAAGTCATATTTAACTCCTCTACCATCATACTCAATACCAGCAAGTCCGGAATATTCATTATCAAGATCAAACTGAGCAGGTAAACCCGTATTAACATCAAAAAGAGCTTGCCCTAAAAAGGGAATTCCGTTGGCATCTGATATTGTATATACATCAGAAAAATTAAAATCACGACTTCTATAAATTTTGTACCCTTCAAAATCCTGCTCTCCAGTCAATGGATCAATAGATTCTTCTGATTTAGAATCCCAATATAATGTTACTTTACCATCACCCGGAACTGCTGAAACAATTGGCTTAGCCGGTGGTTGAGCGAACTGATAATCTGCTTCTAAAATTTTTACCGAAGTAACTGCATTTAGCAATAGATCATTTTTATCCTCACCAAACAAAATTACCATAGAGAATCTTTGTGATTCGCCTTTTTTAAAATTCATTGGTCCGGTTGAGAAGCAAAATATATTATCTCCAGCAGTTTGTAAAAATTCCTGTGTAGGATCAATTTCGGGTTTAGTTAACCAGCTCCAAATTATTTCATCATCCTTTGGATTAACTGCAGACCAGGCATTAACTGTAAATCCAGTTAAACCAAGTTGATCTGATTCAGAAATATCTCTGAATCCAAAATTTGGTTCAGAGCCAGCCCATTTTTTACCTAAACTCCTTTCATCTGTTAAAGTTCCCTCTTCTTCAGGATCGTACTTTCCGTTACTGTTCAAATCGTCATACCATGCTTGGGATGGATATCCATCGCCTTCACCATAATCCTTACCGGGATAGCTAGTTGATTCAGGTCCAATCCCATCAATTCCTATATCGTTTTTTTCTGGATTCCAATCTCCATCTTCATCACCAGACCATCTTGCCTTTGGTTCACCATTGACCTTCGTGTATTGCTCAATATCATCAATATTTGTTTCCAATGGTAAAATAATACCGTCAATATATTCGCCTTTACTATCAAAGGGAGATTCATCAGCATAACCATCATCATCGTTGTCAATAAGATCATCATCGATGGATGGTGATTCCAGAAACTTCCAGCCAAAATAACCTGTTTCTTTTCCACCTCTACCTACACCAGCTTGATCCCAAGCGTAAACCATACTTCTTTCTCTTTGCTTAAAATTATCAGCTAAATCACCTGAAGGTGGAATAAAGAAAGCTAAATCCAAACCAGAAAATCCAACCCCCCCGATATGAGGATCACCAAACATTCCCATGTAGAAATTATCTAAATCTTTATCACTAGCATTAGTCATTTGATAAACACTAAAGATTAAATCTTCCGCAAGAGGATTGTTAAATTGAAGCATTCTAACATCCGCATCTAATCCTAATCCACCTTTTTCAAAATCGTTTTCAAATGGCTGGTATTGATCAAAAAATTCATAATTGGTATAATCATCGATTGCAAAATAAACTTCTTCATCAGGAGCAGTTGAGGCATCACCCAAAAAGGCCGGCCATAAATATTGACCTGCACCAGGAGAATACCATGATTCTGGCCATGAATCAGGTTTACCATCTAGATCAGAATCCTTTGCATTTAGTGAAGCTATTGTATTAGATGTAGGATCCGTATAACCACTCTTAGGGAGCCATCCCCATTTTAAAGTGGCCCCAGGATTATAATCTCCTTCATTAGAACTAGCATGTGAGTCACTGATAATGCTTACAGAATCTCCATTAACCGATGGTACTCGAGCTCCAGCGATAAGTCCAAACTCATAACCATAACCTAGTCCATTCCAAACCAAATCCTTTTCATCAGCTGTGGCTCCAGGTTTAGTGATGGAACCATAATTCCAAAGAGAGGTCTGAATTTTATTTCCACTTATTACAATTTCAAAAATTTCACTTTTTTCACCACTTATTTTATTAAATACTTCTCCATGAATTTTACCATGTAGTCTCTCAAATTCTTCCTCAGATGTAATCTTTGTTCTATCCTTTTGATCATTATCTTGTGCCACTAATGATGCCGAGACCATAATGATCATTAACAGAATTGAAATTTTTAATTTCATATTATTCCTAAATATTTTCTTTGTGATAGTTTCATAATTGAATCAAGCAACTTGTGTCAATCGAAGAATATTGAGAATCCCACTCTGACTTCTCTTGGTCTACTTAACCTTTCTTCTCGCTTATAATAATCCGATATTTCAGATGAATCAAATAATCCCTCATCCTCACTTGTTCTTCTCAGAATATCTGCATACTGACTTTCAGTTAATTTCTCAGAGGCATTTTCAAGAGCTTCCCCCGAATTTGACCAAACATATCTTTCATTTTGTGTGTCAAATAAATTTTTCACCTGAACAAACAATGAAAAATCAAACGCATCAATTTTAAAGAATTTCTCCATCTTTAAATCAACATTCCACTGAAACGGTTTATTTGCAGACGTTTCTTCATATGTGATATCACCATATATGGTTGAAGGTGTATATGGTGTTCCAGTTTGAAGATTATAAACTAATCCCACAGACCAATTACTTGGTTCTGACAATCTTATAGTTCCATTTATTAAATGAGAACGGTCAAAATCCAAAGGAACTAAATATGTTTCGGTTTGTTTGCCAGAGGACTCACTAAAATATAAGTCTTCTGCAGGCTCTGTTCTATTTCCCTCTGCTATTTGATATGTGTAATCAAGAGTAGCTGAGAATAAACTCCCTGGAGATTGTCTTTTAATAAATGAAAGAGTTACCCCTTTTACATTTGCGTAAGATAAATTGGTTAGTACTCTGTATTGCCTGGCATTTTCAGAAAATACTGTTTGAGTATATATATAATCCCTTACATCTTTATAAAAACCTGTAAGATCAAATTTGAAATCATCAGTCAACTGCTGTTGAAGTCCAATTTCATATTGTATTGATCTTTCAGGATCAACGTTTGAATTTCCAAATCTAGCATTTGTTCCAATATTGGCAACAAACCTACTTTCATTCCAATAAAGATCTGAAAGAGAGCCTATCTGATAAAAATGACCATAAGAAAATCTTATTACTCCCCTATCGGTTATTGGATATGAGACACTTAAACGAGGGGAAAACATATGCTTGATTTCTGCATCCTCTACATACCCATCTAAGATACCAGCCTTTTGAACATCTAAATCTTTGGACAAATTAGTGCTGTAATCAGAAGCCGGATCAAAATACTCATACCTAAATCCAGCATTTAAGATTAATGTCTTTGCCAACTCAATCTTATCCTGAATATAGGCGGCAAATTGTGTCGGTTCTTTATCAAAATTATCAACGGATGGAATCTCAAAAATGTTGAGATCCTCTTTATTTAATTTACCATCAAGCATATCACTTGGGCTTACTGGTATAAAATTTTCTTTTAAGAATACCAATGAATAGGCATCTCTTTTTAAATGATGACGCCTGAACTCAAACCCAGCTTTAACTTCATGTATTTTGAACATCTGAGAAACGACATCACCTTTAACACTAAATGTTTTTGTTGTTCTATCAGATCTAAAATTATCGGTACCCCCAGAGTAATATAATGTAGGACCAATTGTTTTGCTGTAAAAATTTGGTAAATATCTTTGATCATTTGGATCTTCATAAAGGTAGTATTGAGCCCTATTATAAGAATAAGAGGCCTTTACATTATAAAATGTAGTATTACTTACTGTATGCGTGAAATCCAAAGATTGAATAAACCCATCACTAAAATCTGTTCCTAATCCATCCGGATTAAATAAATACCGCCTTCCTCTAGTTAAAGAATAACCTGGTGCAAATGAACTAGATTCGGCTTTATTTAAAACAATTTCGTATTTTAATTTTAATAAAGATCCAAAATTATGACTAATATTTGCTTGAATATTCCAACTTTGAGAAGGATCCATAGCTACTAGAGCCGAGTCTCCAGTTGGTAATCCATTACTATTCTCTGAATAAGGGTTGAAATAGTAAGGAGTATCGGCACCACCTTGTCTAGGATCATCACTTTCAAATGCTTCCGCAGTTAAATATGAATCGGTAGTATTGTAAATTCTCCTCCCATAATAAAGGCCCTTATTATCCGAAAATATTCCAGAAATGAAAAACTTTGTATTCTCAGAGAATGGTACTCTACCGCCAAATGTAGCCTCCATCCTTTTTCTATTAAAAGCATCAATATCGTCTATATTATTAAAAATATCATCTCGAGAAGAAATATATTCCCCAGTATAACCTCTTAAACTAAAGCTGTAATTATCACTACCCTCTTTAGTAACATAATTTACTACACCACTAAGGGCGTTCCCAAACTCTGCACTAAAAGTACCAGTAGAAACTGAGACTTCTTGGACTGCGTTAGTAGCTACACCAACCGCACTCGAATTTCCGTATGGATCATTGATTGATAATCCATTAATTTGGTATGCTACCTCATTGCTTCGTCCACCACGAATATGAAGTTGACCATCATCAGCCTTTACAACACCAGCTTGTAATTGAATGACCTCCGAGATATTATCGATTGGAAGTGCGTCTAATGTTTCAGAGTTAATAGCAACTGTGGGATTAGTTAAATCCTGGCGAATAAGAGGGTTTCTCTCACCTTGTACAATTACGGCTTCCATTTCAATTGCACCAGATGGTAATTCAAATTCAATAGATGTTGTAAAACCAACATTTACCCTAACTTCGGTTCTGGTTACTTTCTGGTAACCAATGTAAGACGCCGTAACTGTATAAACATCAGGCGAAACATTTAGGATCACATAATTACCATCAATATCCGAAGCTGCGCCCATAGACGTTCCTTCAATAAAAACATTGGCAAAAGGAATCCCTTCCCCGGTGAGTTGGTCAATTACTTTTCCCATAATTTTTCCAGTAGATTGACCGAATAACGCTGAACTTCCAATTATTAAAATTGAGAAGAATAAATATAAGTAGTTTTTTTTCATATGATCTCCGGTCCAATTAGTTAATATTGGACTTGGGTCTAGTATTTTAAATTGGTAAAAATAAGAGCGAAAATTACGCAAAAAAATAAGCCCAACCAAGTTTAATTAAACCTGGCTGGGAGTAAACTGATATATTATTTAAGAAGTGTCATCTTAATTGACTTGACAAAATTCCCAAATGATAATTTGGCCACATAGTTTCCACTCGCGACCTTACTACCAAAATTATTTGTTCCATCCCAAATAACTTGATGGCTACCCTTTTTCAAATCAAGACCATTGATAAGAGTTTTTATTTCTTGGCCTACCATGTCATAAACTTTAAGAGATATTTTCTTATCTATTGGTAGACTAAAATTGACCGTTGTTGTTGGATTAAACGGATTTGGATAATTTTGTTCTAGTTTGTAATCATCTGGTGATATAATTCCATATAGTTTTTCTCTAAATCCTACAGGTCCGTCATTATATTCTAGTACTCTAACACTTTGCCTATATTCATTAAAAATTTTATAACTGTCTTGGCGATTCAGTTCTTCTCTCCATCCTAATTCTATGTTAGATGAATCATTAAAAACCCAGTCGTAGAAGTTAACACTAATTGAATCATATACACTTTGTTCCGCTATTACAATCTCTAATTTACCATCGTTATCAAGATCTACATTATCGGCAAAGATATAAGAAGTAAAAGGAGTTTCTAACTTTGACGTATCAATAATACTAGGCTCAAATACAACATTTAAAGTATCGACAACAAGGCTATCACCAATATATGTACTATCAAGATCTAGTGAGAAATGTCCGCGGTTAATTTTCCATGTTTTATATACTTGACCACCTTCACCACTGTAAACTAGATTTACATCATAGCTTGCCGGGTCAAGCAAATCACTTAATCCATTATATTGAATAGCTACTAAGTTTAAACCGGAACCCCCGCCAGTATAAAGTTCATCTTTACCATCTTTATTAAGATCCCCTTTTACAATTGGCCATAAACCAGCAACTTCCCATCCAGCTAAAGCAGCAATATCAACATTCGGCACTATAATATTATAATGCTCAGACACGTATGTAGGATCATTATTCCAAACATAAACACCAGTATCTGCCTCAGAAAAAGAATTCATGGCTATTCTATGCGCACTCCAAACACCAGTAGTTACCTGAGAACCTACAATTTCATCCCTACCATCACCATTTACGTCTGCAGCTCTGGCTCCAAAATAACTTACATCATCTGTTTGAGTAAATTCATTATATACCCCTTTTGCCCTAGCATCTGCGTTAGATGTGGCTTCCGGATATATATAAGAATCCCCTTTAACATCTATTGACCAAAACCCGTAATTATTGTATATATGATTTACAATTTCCAATTCACCATCTCCATCAATATCAGCAGGGATTGCATTTCTAAATGTTCCACCAACTCCCCAATCTCCGCCATTTGTTTGAGATCCAGGTTTACCGCCGTCGATCGAAATTCCAGCAAATCCCGGAAATGAAAATGTAACACCTAAGATAATTACATCTTTAGTACCACTTGAAATTATTTCCGAACGACCATCATTATCTATATCAAAAACTGTTAATACTTCGTTATTGAAACGTGTAACTTCTCCATCTCTCAAACCAGCAGCAGTTAATTTATTTGGAGTAATAACGAAAGCAGGTTCATTTCCCCAATCTGAGCCATTCCATTCATACAACACATATCTACCAGTACTTCCGTCAATATTATTAGATGACGATTGAGGAAAGATTATCTCATTGTTACCATCACCATCACAATCACCAACCTGAATAAACCTTGGTGTACTTCCTGGATTACCCCATTCTTCTGCGGGAGATGACCAGACAATTTCCAATAGCGAATCTCCAGCAACTTCCATAACATGAACTCGTCCACCATTAGAATAATCTGTTGCAAGAATTTCTTGATCGCCATCACCATCAGCATCTGCAACAAGTACTCTTCTAACTCCAAGATCTTCATAATAAGGCGCAAGGGTATCTGATGTATTACTAGCAGGAACTGTAAATACCGCCATTTTTTCTGCATTAATTGGTGTAGTTGATTGAGCAAGAATAAAACTAGCACTTGCAAAACATAATAATTGAATTAATAGTATTTTTTTCAAAAATACCCCCTATAATTGTAAATTGTGAATGAACCTGTAAAAATACCATAGTAGTCTATAAATTCCAACTAGAGATTATTATTTCTACAAATAAAAATTCACTAATTATATTTTATTCAGTTTTATTACTTTTTACCAATTTTTAAATCATCTTATTAATTGCTAACTTAGTTTTGTTAATTTTTGTTATTATTAGGAGATTTTATGCCAACTTTAATGGTTAGTGTTTCAGGAATAAGAGGGTTAGTTGGAGACGGATTAGATCCAAACACAATAGTTAAATATGCTTCAGCCTATGCTGATTTCTGTGGTAATGGCAAAATTGTAATTGGGTCAGATGGAAGAATTACTGGAAATATGGTTAAACATATTTTAATAGGGACACTAATTGCTAAAGGAAATGATGTTATAGATATTGGCATATGCCCTACTCCAACAGTTTTGTTCAATGTCAAAAAACTTGGTGCAGTTGGTGGGATTCAAATTTCGGCAAGTCATAATCCCAATGAATGGAATGCATTAAAGCTATTGAATTCAAAAGGTGAATTCATGACTCCTGAAGAAAACAAGATTATGCTAGATAAATTGGGAACTGCAAATAAAACCTATAATAGATGGGACTCATTAGGTAATTTAACAAACTATGACGAAGGTTTGAAGAATCATGCAGAAGATGTATTAAAATTAGTTGATATTGATTTAATTAGATCTAAAAGATTTAAAGTAGTGATTGATTGCGTAAATGGTGCAGGCAGCTACATTATGCCAAACTTTCTTAAAGAACTTGGGTGCCAGATTGTAGAATTAGATTGTGAAAAAAGTGGCATTTTTCCTAGACTTCCAGAACCAATACCTGAAAACCTAACAAAAACAATGCAGACAGTAAAAGATAATAAGGCAGATCTCGCCATAGTTGTAGATCCTGATGTTGATAGAATAGTTCTAATTACAGATGAAGGCGAACCGTTTATTGAGGAGAATACCATAACTCTTGCAACAAAACATATTCTCTCCAAAACAAAAGGAAATGTAGTTGTTAACTTATCTACGACTAGAGCTGTTGATGATGTTGCAGAAGCTGAAGGTTGTAGAGTTTTTAGATCTCAAGTTGGAGAAGCTAATGTTGTTCAGCTTATGAAAGAAGTTGATGCCGTGATTGGTGGAGAAGGCAGCGGCGGAGTTATTTATCCTGAGCTTCATTATGGCAGGGATGCACTTGTTGGAACTGTTTTAGCACTAGAACATATGGCTCAGCAAGAAAAATCACTTTCAGATATTAAAAAAGGCTTACCCCAATATTCAATTGTTAAAAAGAAAATTGAATTGGGAAGTATTAATCCAGACTTAGTTATTGAAAAATTGATTGAGATGTATTCAGAGGAAAAATTGAATACTGATGATGGTCTAAGAATAGATTTTAAAGACCATTGGGTTCACTTCCGAAAATCGAACACGGAACCAATAATTAGATGTATAGCAGAAGCAGGCACAGAGTTGGTTGCAGAACAATACATTGAAAAATATTTTGATGAAGTTAATAAATTGATGAATTGATTTTTTTGTTTGTCATGCCGGTTTCTTCTTTGGGAATACCGGCATCTCATTTTGTTTTTTTAATAATTGCTAAAACCAGTAAATAAAAATAGTTTCAGGGTTCTTATAAGTAGAGGCTACTGAATTAAATTCAACAGACAAATTAAATAGAACAGTTATCTCGAACTTGTTTTGGGATCTAAAAAACAATGAAGATGTAGAAACCCTACTCAGGCGGACAAATTAAATCAGCTAAGAACAATTAATTTAAGCGATTATTATAGTCAATTTAATCTTGATCTTTTTTTGAAAAAACTCATTAAAGCAGAATCAAAGCTAGTTGTTGTATCAACCAAATTATAATCAAAGCCATACTTTTCACAACCATTTTTTAGTGAGGACAAGTATTCAATCATAGCATCTGAGTAAGCTTTTTGAATTTGGATTGGTTGTGTACTTAATTCTTCTTTAGTTTCCATATCAATAAAAATTGAGTCTTTATTAAAACCAAAATTTTTCTCAATTGGATCTAGCACATGAAAAACGATAACCTCGTTTTTTTTATAGTAGAATTTTTTTAGAGAAGATAAGATTTCACCTACATCATCCAGAAAATCGGAAATAACAATAACTAATCCTCTTGTTTTTATATTTTCAGCAATTGCATCAATCGATTGAGAAGTTTTCGTCGTACTTTTAGGTTGGGTTTTTTCAATCTCCAGAAGGATTTGTCTTAAATAAGTTCTCTTTGATTTTGGTCTTAAGTAACTTTTAAGTTCATCAGAGTAAATAGCTAAACCAACTGCATCTTGCTGCTTGAGGAGAAGATATGAAAAACTTGCAGCAAGAATTTTGGCATATTCAAACTTAGTCATCTCTGCATCATGCTTGTAATCCATGGATTTGCTAGAATCCAGGACTATGTGCGAAAGGAGATTTGTTTCTTCCTCATACTGCTTAATATAATATCTTTCGCTTTTAGCAAAGACTTTCCAATCCAAATTTTTAATTGAATCACCTTGCATGTAAGGTCTATGTTGGCTAAACTCAACACTAAATCCATGGTATGGGCTTTTATGATAACCAACCATAAAGCCTTCAACAACCGTCCTAGCCTTAATTTCTAAAGTTTTTAATTTTGCAATTACTGATGGATCTAATATTTTACGAAAGTCAGCTCGCTTTTTCATCTAACATATCAGGGTGAATTTTTTCCAGCAATATTTCCTCAGGAGTCTTGCCCAAGTTCTCTAATTCTATTTTAGCATCATCTGCTAACTGACCATCAGGATATTTTTCAATGTAAAGCTCGTAAGTTTCTTTTGCGGCATCAAAATCTTGTAAATCATTAGCTAAAATAAATCCGGCCATAAAAAGTGAATTTTCGGCTTCAGTACTTGATGGATAATTATTAAATATTTTCTTATATACGTCAACAGATTTAATTGAAGACTCTTTAGCTCCAAGATTTTTAACTACTTTTCCCTGATAAACTTTTGCACATTCAAAAAGAGCTCTAGGTGCCATATCACTATCTTTATTTTGCTCAACTAACTCTTCAAAAATAACAACAGCCTCATCATATTTTTTTTCAGTTAAAAGGGTTTGAGCATTATCAAAAAGCTCTTTGTCTGATTTACTACTACAGAAAGTTAACATTATTGAAAAAACAAATAGTAGTATAATTTTAAAAGTTTTCATGAAAATTTACTCCGTTATATTATAAAGTTCGAATAGAAAAATATCAATCAGTGAATGTTATTAAAGTTTTTATTCTTATGAAAGTAAAATCAACACGAATAATTAGTTGGACTGGATGTCTCTTAATTCCCCATTTTGTAATGGTTCCAACATTAGAGTATCTGCACCAATTTCAAAAAGTTTTTTCTTCTCTTCTAGAGAAAAGAAATTAGTTGAGGCAGCAACAATTATTTGTGATTTTTTGAGTAAAAGTCTTGAAATTGCAGTCGTTTTTAGAAGTAAACCAAAATCCCCCTTCGGTGTATCTTGGAATTTAGTCAATTCTTGCGGAGTAAATGGAGTATTTAAAATCATTTCCGGGTTGAAATTTTTGAGTAATATCAGATCTTGACTAATATCGCTAATCGATTGATAGGGTAAGCCAACGATATCCCCAGTACAAACCTTATAGCCAATTCTTTTTAGATAATCTAAATGATTAATTCTTTCATCTAACTTATTTTTGATAGTGAAGAGAGAAAAATTAGTAGAATTCGAAGTATTAAATTTTAGTAAATAATTATCTGCCCCAGAAAATTTCCAAGCCCTATATTCATCAAAACCACGTTGTAAAAGATCCAGAGTAATTTCAACATCATATTCCTGTTTAATCTTATAAATTAAATATGAAATCATATCAGTATCATAATAACTGTCAGCTCCAGATTGGAGTATAATATTTGTTATTCCACTGCTAAAAATTGAATTTATCTTCTCTAGAACCTCATCAGGTGTAAGCCTAAAACGTTTGACCGAAATACTTTCTTCCCTAAGTTCACAGTAAAGACAGTTATTTTCACAATAATTAGAAAATTGAATAGAGAGAATTCTATTCTTTAGCCTTCCCAAAAAAAGTTGTTTAACAGCTTTGGCTTTTTGGAATAATAGAGTTAGCTCCTCTTCTGACGATATTTCTAGAAGAAATTTAATGTCATCAAATAAAAGCTCGTCTTTATTTAGTATTTCTAAAAGTTTTTTCAAATTTTTTGATAGTTATAAATAAATAGACAATCAGTCTTAACTAAAAATATCAAGAAACATACCAGTATTATTGAATAATACTACAAATAACTATTGTTAATGGAGTTTGTGAAAAAAAAAATAATTCCTTTCCTGATATAATCTTTCTATTTTGGACAGAAAACATAAATTTGTGAGGAAGCTAAAAATAATGAGGAATATTTTTTTAGTCCTTTAAATTTAATTCTTTGGTAACTAGATTGATTTAAAATCAATTAATTTCTTAAAAAAGAGAAATAATAATGCTATCTAAAGAATTTTTTGCAGAAAATATTAAACAACAGCACTTTCAGTAATTTCTACAAAACCTCTTGATGCATTTAATTTACAATTAACACCAAATGGAATAGTTAGGTTTTCTTCAATATGACCATGACTAAAACTGTATAAAACTGGAACATTCAACTTACTAAGATAATGTTCTATTACTTCATTAAGTTTTATTGTTTCATTTGATTTATCCTTTTCAAAGCAGTCAACAAATCTTCCCAAAATAATGCCTTTTACTTGATTAAAAGCTTTTGCAAGTCTCAGTTGATTTAATAATCTATCTACTCTGTAAGGAGCTTCCCCTATATCCTCTAACAAAAGAATTGAGTCCTTAAAACTTGGTATATATTCAGTTCCCATGAGAGATGAGAAAACAGCTAAATTTCCACCCAAAATATGCCCTTCACCTCTACCAGATTTTAGAGTGTAGAATTTTTCATCACGAGGATTGTGTATTTTCCCAATCTTTTTACTGGAAGTAAGCACTTTCCAAAAATTCTCTTCTGCATATTCATTTATTTTTCCGGAGAAATCTGAAGCTACCATAGGACCAGCAAACGTAATAAGTCCTGTTTTCTTAAAAATTCCCATTTGAAGAGCTGTAATATCACTATAACCAACAAATATTTTGGGATTTTTCTTAATCAATGAGAAATCGATTTTGTCTAGCAATCTAGCTGAACCATAACCTCCACGAACGCTAAATATCGCTTTTACGTTTTTGTTTTTAAACATTGAGTGAAGATCAGATAAGCGCTCTTCATCAGTTCCGGCAAGATAGCCATGAACTTTCCCTACATTTTCACCAATTTCTACCCTATAACCTAAATTTTCTAAATAATTTACTCCTTTTTCTATTTTATCCATGTTATCTGGACTAGAGGCTGGAGAAACAATGCCAATTACATCACCATTTGCAAGTTTGTTTGGTTTAATGCTTTTCATAGATTTTTATTTTTTTTGAAGAATTGTTGGAAAATATAAAAACTTAAAGGTTTATCCAAAAAAATGATAAAAAAATGTTAATATTTCTTAATTATCTAGATTTTCTAATCTTTTGAGAACTGTAAGTGATAGATATTTACTTAAGAAGGTCTTGTCTTCCCCAGTTCTTAAATTTTTCTGTGATAAAATCAATTACTGCTTCATGTTGCGTCGAACCATTACCTTCAATACCTATTGCTTTCCCAAATTCGAAATGAACAGTTTTTATTGTATCAATCTTGCCCATTTCTTTGATGATTTTTCCATTCCCCCATGCATCTGTAACTAAAGCTAATGGAATTACAGGGACATTGTTTCTTTTTGCCAATTTTATTCCTAAGGAATTAAATGAAGAGCTATCAAAAACTGCAGATCTAGTTTTTTGAGGGAAAATAATAATAGATTTGCCATTTTTTAAATTTTTAGATCCTTCTTCCATAACAATTTTCAAATCCTCTCTCGGATTTGTTCTTCCAACCACTATTGGAAATCTAGCGGCAGCAACAGGTCCAAATAACGGAAAATCAACTAATTCTTGCTTAATTACATAAATAACAGTCTTAACTGGTTGAATAAATGAGGGTAATAATAATGTTTCCATTGTACTCATATGGTTTCCAACAATTACTGCTGGGCCTTCAAAATCAGAGAGGTTTTTCATCCCCTTAACACTTACTTTTATCCCAGCACTTTCCACTGCTTTTAAGATTCCTAAAGATGATGCAACCCAATTATACCGATCATATATTTTTCGTTTTGCTTGTCTATTTGAGAATCTAACAACATTTAAGACTCTCCAATAAAATAATAGAGATGCAAAAAACGGAATTGGAATTGATGGATCAGTTTGATAGCTGTCTTGCAAAGGAAGTTTTTGTGGATAATCTGAATGATCTTTCATAAAAATAATAAGTTTTGTTTATTGTGAATTTAACCAAAGTTTGGAATAAATGGAAGTACGAATAAGTAGGTAAAATAAAAAAGCCTTGAAGAAAACTTCAAGGCTTTTGTGACCCCAAGGGGATTCGAACCCCTATTACCGCCGTGAAAGGGCGAGGTCCTAACCATTAGACGATGGGGCCTAATATAAAACAAAATTAAATGGGGTGAGCGATGGGGATTGAACCCACGACCTTCTGGGCCACAACCAGACGCTCTAACCAACTGAGCTACGCCCACCATGTAAACAAGTTATAAATAAAAATCCTAACTAACAATATATGAATGTCAAATTAAGATTGATAATTAATACTTGTACGCCCGAGTGGACTCGAACCACTAACCTACAGCTTAGAAGGCTGTTGCTCTATCCAATTGAGCTACGGGCGCATTCCCGTTTGGTAAGCTAAACTCGTTAGTATCGTCGGGGCGGCAGGATTCGAACCTGCGACCTCCTGCTCCCAAAGCAGGCGCGCTAACCGGACTACGCTACGCCCCGATAATAGCCCATTCGGGATTTAGTTTTTTTTCGTCAATACATAAAGATCATTGAAAAAAATTCAAGAGCTAAATGTAAATTTTTCCTCTATTAATGTCAATTATCTCAATAATATTTTTCATGTAATTGTTAATATTTATATCTTAATAGAAAGAAATTATTTTTGAAGTTGAATAGCCATTTTACTTCTATATTATTAAAAAAAATTGAATGAAATTACCATTTTTAATTGCGAGCAGATACATAAGTCATAATAGAGGCTCAAAGTTTATTTCATTAATATCTATAATTACTATTAGTGGAATTGCACTTGGTGTCGCAGTTTTAATAATGGCTATTTCAATCCTTGATGGATTTGAAAAAAGTATTAGTGAAAATATTATAAAATTTAATGCTCATATCAATATTAGTGGTTATAGCAGCAAAAATTTACATGAGCATTATTTGATTGAGCAAAAACTTAAGAATTCTTTAGATGGAAACTATTCAGAATTTTCAGCATATATTTCAAAAAAAGTAATAATTTCTAAGAAGGATTTGTCAGAAGGTATTATTTTAAGTGGAATCGATTCTAATTATGCAAAAATATCATTAGATAGAATAGTTAAAAGTGGAAAAATTGATTTAATACAAAACTCTTTTGGAATAGTAATTGGCCAAAAATTAGCTGAGAAATTTAGTGTTAATATAGGCGATAAACTGACAGTGTTTGCCCTAAATAATGACCAGCCCCCTTCTTTATCCAACCTACCGATAGTGGAACAATTTGAAGTTTCTGCTATTTACGAAAGCGGTATGGCAGAATATGATGATATTCACGCCTTTATTAATTTTAATACAGCTAACGAGTTTTTTGAACTTTCTGATGAAGTTACCGGATATAATATAAATCTTTACGATATTAACAAAATTGACAGTGTCAAAAATGAACTAAGCGATATTCTTTCATATCCTTATTATGTGAGATCATACAGAGATATAAATAGACATATATTTACTTGGTTAGAGTTGCAGCAAAAACCTATTCCCATAGTTCTAGGTTTAATTATTATTGTTGCAGTTTTTAATATTGTTGGTGCGGTGTTAATGTTAATAATTCAAAAAACCGGTGCAATTGGTGTCCTTAGGTCTATGGGGGCTAACAGTAAACAGATAATTCAGATTTTTGTATTTCAAGGTGTCACCCTTGCAATAGCTGGCATCGTCATTGGAAATCTTTTAGCAGTCTCTTTAAGCTGGTTACAAAATGAGTTTCAAATAATTTCTCTGCCGGAGCAAATATATTATTTATCAAGTGTGCCTATTTCAATGAATATAGAGACCTATTTACTTGTATCAATTTCGGGATTTCTGCTATCACTTTTTGCATCTTTAATCCCAAGTTATATTGCCTCTAGAATTCAACCAATAACAGCAATAAAATTTAACTGATATGTTTGAGTATTTTATAGCAAAAAGATATTTACGTTCAAAGCATAGATTAAATTTCATCTCAATTATTTCTATTCTTTCTACAATTGGTGTAACCATTGGTGTAGCAGCCTTGGTAATTGTATTATCAGTCTTTAATGGCTTCGGATCTCTTGTAACTACAATGTTAATTAATTTTGATCCACATTTAAGAATCAGTTCAACTGATGTAAAAATGAATAATTTTAGTGATCTGGGAAAATATTTGGATGATTCTGAATTAGTTAATTCATACGCAAGTTATGCAGAAGGGAAAGTTATTCTGATGAACAATAAATCAATGGAAATACTTAAACTCAAGGGCATTCCGATAGAAGATGAAGGAAGTTCAAACCGTGTTGAAAGTAGAGTGAGATTCGGCGAATTTGATTTAGGGAGTTCTGGGAATGTTGACAAAATTATTCTGAGTTTGCCAATTGCCTTGCGTTTGTCTGTTATTGTTGGAGATACTCTATTTGCAACTTCAGCTGAACAAATTAAAAAAACTGTTACTAGAATGACAATTCCTCAAACAAAAAGGCTAATTGTCAGTGGTATTTATGAAATTAGTAACAAAGAATATGCTTTGGAATATACATTTACTTCTCTTACCGCAGCACAAAATCTTCTGAACATGCGTTCGCAAATTTCTGGAATTGAAGTAATACTTAATGACATTGACGAATCTGAAAATCTAAAAGATGAATTGTTAACATATTTTGATAATGATAAATTAAAGATAAATACATGGTATGATCTACACAAAGACTTGTATAGAGTTATGCTGATTGAGCGTTGGGCTGCATACATATTACTATCACTAATTATTGCTGTAGCAGCCTTTAATATTCTTAGTTCATTGACAATGTCCGTTTTAGAAAAAAAGAAAGATATTGGCGTCTTGCGTTCAATGGGAACCACTTCAGGAGCAATCAGAAAAATATTTATGTTCGAAGGTGTGCTAGTAGGAATTATAGGAACCATATTTGGTTTGGCAATTGGATTATTTATTTGCTACTTACAAATAAATTTTAATATTTATCCGCTCGATGCAAGTAAGTATGTGATCGATACATTACCTGTTCAAGTTAATTTGAGTGATATTTTTGCAGTTGCAATTATGTCATTATTATTAACATTTTTTGCTTCAAAGTATCCTGCAAATCGAGCTCTAAAAACAAAACTAATTGATGCAATAAAATGGGAATAAGCAATTTAAATGACGACAAAAAAGAGATTACAATGATTCTAAACGCAAGCAACATATTTAAATCTTTTGAAAAAGTTAAGGATAATAAAATTGAAGTTATCCGAGATGTATCTCTTTCAATAAATAAAAATGAAATTACAGTTATTGTTGGGGCCTCTGGAGCCGGGAAGAGTACACTGCTGCATATTCTTAGTGGTTTAGATAAACCGGATAATGGTAGAGTAGAAATTGATGGTGAAAACATTTTTAGTCTATCCGAAATTGAGATTTCCAAATTTAGAAATTCATCAATTGGATTCATATTCCAATTTCATCATTTGCTTCCTGAGTTTACGGCTGAAGAAAATATTGCAATAGCCAGTATGATCAACGGAACTTCAAAAAAAGAAGCTATTAAGAAAAGTAAGGATTTACTAAAATTAGTTGGGCTAGATGAAAGAAAAAATCATTTACCTGCAGAACTCTCCGGGGGTGAGCAACAAAGAGTTGCAATTGCAAGAGCCTTAATTAACAATCCTAAAATAATATTTGCTGATGAACCAACGGGAAATCTTGATTCCAAAAATAGTGAGATAATTCATCAGCTTTTTGTTGAACTTAAAAATAAGTTGGGTATTACTCTTTTAATGGTAACACATAACCCAGACTTAGTAAAACTTGCCGATAGAGTTTTAGAAATGAAAGACGGTCAAGTCTCCGGATGAGAGATTTTACCAGGCACTTTTGAAAGTGCCTGGCATATAAAAAGTTATTTCAATAAAATCATCTTTTTTGTTTCCAGAAATTCTCCAACCTTTAATTTGTAATAATACACGCCACTGGTAATATCAGTAGCCTCAAAAGTTACTTCATAGTTTCCGGCCGATTGAATTTCATTAACTAAAGTTTTTATTTCTCTACCTAACAAATCATAAATACTTAATTGTACAGAAAGGGCATGTTTTGATTCTGCATCAGGGATTGAATATTTTATGGTTGTTGACGGATTAAAAGGATTCGGATAATTTTGTTCAAGGTCAAATTTATTTGGTATAATATTTTTAGGATTTTCAACACTAGTAACTTGATCATTTTCTAGGATATACAAATATTTATCATTTTCCCAAATAGAAAACATTGTCCTATAATTAACGAACAAATACTCATTTTTCCCATCCTGATCCATATCATTTGCGACAGATCCATAAAAGAACCTTGGATCAATATTATTAGCTGAGCTATCTGAGGAGAATCCACTATATTCATAAACATCAAAAATTACATTTAATTCCCAACTTGTTGAATCAGCCGGATCACCAATTCCATCATATTCCAAATCAAAAATTTGTCCATTTGTTTCCCCAGCTATCATTAAGTCAATTTTTCCATCATCATCTGGATCGGCAATACTTAATGTTCTCAATTTACCAAATCTGTTAACTGGTATTTTCAACAGAGGTTTAAAATCTTCTGGCGTAATTTGGCTTATATCAGAAATACCGGTAACAATAAAAACTTGATTGTCTGGTTCTGTGCCAGCAAAATATAATTCGTTCACTCCATCTCCATTTGCATCGGCAACTCTAAGCCCCTCAACTGCACCATAGTCCAAACCGGCTGTTACACTATCAAGAGAAGTAACAAGTTCATATTGATCAACACCAGTACACTCAAAAAATCGAACTGTCATATCAGCCCACACTAAAGCATAAATATCTTGGTTCCCATCATTATCTAAATCACCAGTTGTAACACTGTATAGCGATCCTTCAAAATTTTCTTGATGATTGAATTCAATTTTAAATGCTCCAAAGCCAAAAATATCTCCACCTGTGATTGAGAAGATTAGCACTTCTCGTCCTCTATCACCCAATCTAACGCCTACAATTAACTCATTATCTCCGTCTTTATCAATATCTTCCATTACTAAACTATATGGTCTGAAGTCAATTCCATCCTCAAGATTGAAATTCCAACCTTTTGTAGGTGCAATGGAACCCAATTCTCCTCGACCGTACATATTTTCTCCTTGCACACCCGACCATTCAAAAAACCAGATTCTATCTGGACTGTCATCCGCAACTACAGTAGGTAAAGTGGTGATAATTTCAACTTTGCCATTTTGGTCAAAATCACCTACCTCAATTCCTGCAAAACTATTAGCACTGACCGGGTACTCCCAATACCAGACTAAGTCGTAAGTGTTATCAGCAGATGCTTCATACATTAAAATATAGTTTGCTTCCAAATCTGTCCACGCGCATAAGAATTCACCCCATCCATCTTGATCAGTATCATAACCCGCTTTAACAATTGCCATTTCAGAAGTAATTTGCTCCATAAGAAATGGTTTTTTGTCTAGTGTCCAAACAAGGTCCCAGTGATTTTGTGAGTAAAAAGTATTAGAAAAAAATAATAACAGTAAAAAAGGTAGGTATTTTCTCATTTCTGTTCTCCTCGGAATTTGTGAGATAGTAAAAGATCCAGAATCAAATATAGAAATAAAGAATCTAGATAGGATTGGCATTTAAATTATGAAAAGAATGGAACGAAGTCAAAGCTATAATCAATATTAATAAAAAAAAGAGCATATTAATTCGCTAATATGCTCTATAATAAATAATTTAATTTGGAAATTTTAATATTAACTATCTGTTTAATTCAAGATATCTAGACATAAGCCTTACACCATAACCAGTGCAATAATCTTTTGTATAGTTTGTCAAATCATGTTGAAGTGCAGGACCGGCTAAATCAATGTGTGTCCAAGGGATTTTCTCATCTACGAAATGTTCAAGGAATTTCCCTGCAGTAATCGCACCGCCCCATCGCGATCCTAAATTACTTACATCTGCAATTTTACTTTCAATAAGTTTATTGTATTCATCCCAGAATGGCAATCTCCAAGCATGCTCATAAGTGTTTTCACTAGCGTCAATAATATCTTTACACATTCTATCATTTTTTGTGAATATTCCAGCAGCAAATAATCCAAGGGAGACACAAACAGCGCCTGTCAGTGTCGCAAAATCGATGATCTCGTCTGGTTTTTGTTTAGAAGCATATTCAAGAGCATCAGCTAATACAATTCTACCTTCGGCATCTGTGTCTTTAACTTCTATTGTTTTTCCGGATGCAGTAGAAATGATGTCTCCAGGCTTGTATGCGTTTCCAGATATTGCATTTTCTACTGCAGGAACAATCCCAATTAATTCTATTGGAAGATTCCTTAATGCAGCTGATTTAATTATTCCAAAAACTGTTGCTCCCCCTGCCATATCTGCTTTCATATCCAACATACCCGATGTAGGTTTAATTGACAATCCACCAGTATCATACGTAACACCCTTACCAACAAGTGCAATTTTCTTTGTAACATTTCCTTTTGGCTTATAGTGTGCAATTATAAGTTGTGGTTTATTTGCACTTGCTCCTCCAACACTGAGGATAGCTGTCATTTTTCTTTTTAATAATTCTTTCTCATTAAATACTTTTACAGAGACTTTACTATTCTTAAATTCATCTTTAGCTCGTTTAGCAAACTCTTGCGGAGTTAAAGTATTGGCTGGTTCGTTTACAAGATCACGAGAAAAGAATACACCAGAAATTATAGCTTCAGCATTTTTCTTAGCGGAATCAAATATTTGCTTATCAGATACAATAAAATTAACTGTAAGATTTTTATTTTTTTTCTTCTCTGATTTATATTGATCAAAATTGTAATTCCCTATTAGCACTCCCTCTACAATACTTTGGTAAAAGTATTCCTCTTCTTTAAAAACATTTTTGTACGGAGTATATTTCGGAATTTCAACAAAAAGATTATCAACATTATTTTTTTTAAATGATTTAATTAAGCCAGCTAAGTAGTTTCTAAAATAATCAACATTAAATTTTTCGTCTATTTCTGTCTTTTTAATAATTATTAAAAAAGGATTTTTGCTATTCCATATTTGAATTTCTGAATTTTTATCTTCTTTGAAATTATTTTTCTGAAGTTTACTAATTATTATATCCTTCGCTTTAATAAGTTTATCAAATTCAATATTATTCTTACAAAATAATATTTCAGCAGTATTTGTCGGATATTTTGAAATCTTCTCAACAGTTTTTATTTTAATGTTGAATATCATATTAATTCCTTATCTCTTTTTGTAATCCTTTAGTATATTGTCTGCAGCAGCAAGTACTTTCGGCATAATTTCATTTAATGAAACATTGTGCAATCGTGTACCGGAAGCATTTAGATGACCACCGCCACCAAATTCCTCAGCTAATTTACTCACGGGAATGTTATCTATTGAACGAAAACTAATTTTTATTCCATCACTTAATTCAAAAAATAAAATTCCAATTTTCACTCCCTTTGTAGTTAGGGCAAAATTTACAAATCCATCAACATCTGATTCAATTCCACCTGAGGTTTTTAAACTGTCTTGTGTTATAACCATGTAGGAAATCTCACCGGAATCAGAAATAGAAATTGAATGCAATCCTTCACCTAAAAGCTTTACCCTGCTAAACTCATATTGATTATAAATTTGATCATATACCACTTCGGGTTGCAAACCAAATTCCAGCAATTTTGCAATTTTTCTATGCAGTTCAGGAGTTGTTTTAGAAAATCTAAAAGATCCAGTATCAGTCATTATTGCTGAATAAATAGCTACAGCAATTTCCTTGGTAAATTTTATTTCTTCAGTCGCATTTATAAAATCGAAGATAAGTTCTCCGGTAGAAGATTTTGATTCATCTATTATTTGTAAATCAGCAAATTCTTCTGGATTAGTATGATGATCAATACACACTTTAATCCCATTAAAATTCCTAAAATATTTTTCCATCCTTACAGTTCTATTTAGTGAATTCAAATCCAGAAAGACAGCGACATCAATCTCATTGAAGATTTCTGCATGGTTATCTTCTTCAAATTTAGTCACAATATTATTTGAATCTAAAAATTGCAGAGTGTAAGGTGTGGAAGATGTGTTTAGAATAAAGTATTTTTTCCCTAGCTGATCTAAAATACCAGCTATTGCCAATTCAGAACCAATTGCATCAGCATCAGGATTTACATGAGATGTTATTAAAAAAGTCTTGTTTGATTTAAAAATTGATAATAATTTGTTAAAATTATGCATTAATAGATTTCATTTTTGATTTGGAGAATGTCTAAAAGGAAAAGAAAAGGGCGAGCTTAATAAACTCGCCCAAATAGTATTTAATTATTATTAACTTCCCAGGTATTTGCAGTAAAGAGTAACTTGTTCAAATCACCTTTACCATTCTTTTCAGTTACTTTATCAATTTGTTCAACCATTGATTCATCGTACGTTGGTTTTAATATTTGTCTAAAGATACCAATAGGAGTTGGCAATTCAGGCTCATCAGTCATATGAGAAAGAATAAATGCTCTTACAGCACTATCATCAGTCTCACAATGAACAATTACATCATCAATTGAATTTTTTGGATCATTCAAATCTATGACAACAGGATGAAAGCCTTCTAGTTTAACTCCTTTATCTTTATTATTTCCGAATATCATTGGTTTACCATCTTCGAGATGAACAACATTATCCTCTTTTACATCTTTATCAGTTAAATGGGAAAAAGATCCATCATTGAAAATTGGGCAATTTTGATAAACTTCAATAAATGCCATACCTTTATGACCTGCAGCTCTATCAAGCATTTGTGCCATATGTTTTGGTTCTCTATCTAATGTTCTAGCAACAAATGTTGCATTGGAACCTAAGGCAAGTGAAATAGCATTGAATGGATAATCAACACTGCCATAAGGTGATGTTTTAGTAACTTTTCCTTTTTCAGAGGTTGGAGAATATTGACCTTTGGTTAATCCGTAAATTTCATTGTTAAAAAGAACGACTTTCAAATCAATATTTTTTCTGCAAGCATGGATAAAATGGTTACCACCAATACTAAGAAGATCACCATCACCGGTTGCAACCCAAACTGTGAGATCTGGTCTGGCTATTTTTAATCCTGTAGCAATTGCTGGTGCTCTTCCATGTATACTATGGAATCCGTATGTTCCCATATAATATGGGAAACGACTTGAACAGCCAATTCCGGAAACCCATACTACTTTTTCTTTCTCAATATTATGAATATTTGGTAGTGTCCTTTGAACTTGTGCAAGAATAGAATAATCGCCACAACCGGGGCACCATCTTACATCTTGACCACTGGAAAAATCTTTAGAGGTCAATTTTTCTGATTTTATTTCTGTGTTACTCATTATTGCCTCCTAAGACTTCTTTGATCTTATTTTCAATATCTCCAACTCTAAATGGTAATCCCCTTACAACATTAAATTGTTCAATAGGAATTAAATATTCACTCTTAATTATTTTGGCTAATTGACCAAGGTTAATTTCTGGCAAGAGAATTTTCTTAAATCTTTTAAGTACTTCTTCCGTATTGTTTGGAAATGGATGAATATACTTAAAATGAGCTTGAGATACTTTGTAACCTTTTTTTCTAACATGAATTACGGCTTCTTTTATAGCTCCGTATGTTCCGCCCCATCCAATAACTAATAATTCACCTTCATCGTCACCATCAACTTCAAGATCAGGAATGGAGTTTTTCATTTTCTGAATTTTTTCTTCTCTTAATTTAATCATCTCAAAGTGATTATCAGGATCATAATTCACATCGCCCGTAATATTCGCTTTTTCGAGTCCACCAATTCTGTGTTCTAATCCTTTAGTTCCAGGAACGGCCCAAGGTCTTACAAGATTTTCATCGCGTGAATATGCTTGGAAAGTATCTGGATCGGTATGAAATTCAACCGGAATTTCAGGAATTGAATCAACTGAGGGAATATTCCAAGGCTCTGAACCATTTGCTAAATATCCATCAGTTAAAAGTATAACCGGACTCATGTAGGTTAGTGCTAATCTCGAAGCCTCAATTGCCATATGAAAACAATCATTCGGAGTTGCTGCAGCAACAACCGCAACTGGACTTTCACCATTTCTTCCATAAACTGCTTGAAGAAGATCAGCTTGTTCAGTTTTAGTTGGTAATCCTGTACTAGGTCCGCCACGTTGAACATTTACAATAACTAATGGTAATTCTGTCATAACAGCTAAACCAGTTGCTTCTGATTTTAGTGCTAATCCTGGACCACTAGTTGTTGTTACAGCCAAACTACCACCAAAAGCGGCTCCAATTGCAGAAGTAATACCTGCAATCTCATCTTCAGCTTGAAATGTTTTTACTCCAAATTCTTTGTAAGAACTAAGAAATTGCAGAATATCAGTTGCGGGTGTAATTGGATAAGAACCTAAAAACAGTTTTAATCCGGCTTTTTCCGCAGCAACGACAAGACCTAATGCTGTAGCTTCATTACCGGAAATATTTCTATACGTACCGGGAGCTAATTTTGCAGGCTCAATAGTGTACCGAGTAGTAAATCTCTCAGTAATATCACCAAAATTAAAACCAGCTTTTAATGCTTTTTCATTAGCATCAATAATTGCCGGTTTATTCTTAAATTTCTTTTCAATCCAGTCAATTGTCTGATCTGCCGGACGATTATATAGCCAATACATTAAACCAAGTGCAAAAAAGTTTTTACATCTTGATTTTTCTTTCATGCTTAGTTCGGAATCTTCAAGCGCAGAATACGTTAAAGTCGTAATCGGAATATCCATCACCTTATAACCGGCTAATGAGTCATCCTCAAGAGGATTATTCTCATATCCAGCTAATTTTAAATTTTTCTTATCAAAAGAATCTGTGTTAACGATAATTAGCCCAGATCTTTTCAATTCGGGGAGATTTTTTTTGAGTGCAGCTGGATTCATAGCTACTAATACATCAGGAACATCACCGGGGGTATGAATATCATTACTACTAAAATGAAGCTGAAAACCACTGACTCCATATAAAGTTCCGGCCGGTGCTCTAATTTCTGCTGGATAATCTGGAAGTGTACTTAAGTCATTACCTAAGACTGCAGTTGTGTCACTGAATTGAGTTCCAGTAAGCTGCATCCCATCGCCAGAATCTCCAGCAAATCTTACTGTAACTTCATCAATTTGTTCTTCTTGAATCTCTCTTACTTCTGACATTTGATTCCCAATCAATTTATTAGAATTATTTAACGTATAAAACATATTAAGGTTCTAAACAGAAACCAAGCATTTTTGTATTTAATTTATACCCTCAATTAAGTTTAGAAATTCTTCGGCATTAACAAAACCGGTAATTCGTTCAATTTCATTTCCTTGAGAGTCAATAATTAATACTGTTGGCATACCTCGAATATCAAATTTCTTCCTTATAATTTCAGTTTGTTCAGATAGTGTTTTAGTCATGTCAACCTTCATGCTTATATAATCTTTTGTAGCTTGAATTACCTGATCATTTGAAAATGTTAATGCATCTAACTCTTTACAAGGAATACACCAATCAGCGTAAAAATCGATAATCATTCTCTCATTGCTATTAAGTGCCGCCTCATATGTAGAATCTGTATAATATTGCCAATCTAAAGATTTTTGCTCAGTTGGCCACAACAAATAAATTGAACCAGCTATTAGCAAAGTACTAAACAGAATTTTGAATATTTTGAATCCTAAAATTTCACTAGCTTTTTTATCCATAAAGAATAATGCAACACCGGAAATTATCATGAATATTGGTAGTGCATATTTTACAACAACTTTTGGCAATAAAGGTTCAGCAAAATAAATGGCCATTCCCAAAAGGATAAAACCAAAAATGTGTTTAACAGCATCCATCCAAAAACCTGCTCTAGGTAGACTTTTTATTTTGCCGGAGAACAATGCAAGAACTAAATATGGTAAACCTAAACCAACCGCCATCACAAAAAACAATAAAAAGCCATAATAAGGATCACCTTTGGCTGCAACATATGTTACTAAACCAATTACAAATGGGCCAATACATGGAGCTGCAACAATTCCCATAGTTAAGCCCATAAAGAAAGCACCAAAAAATCCTGACTTTGAACCCCCTGCCTTAGCAACAAGAGAATCTGGTAATTTGAATTCATATACTCCAAACATGCTGAGCGAAAGAACAATGAAAACTAATACAATGAATAAAATCACAATTGGATTTTGCAACAACGCGCCAAAAATTGCTCCACTTAAGGCAGTTATTACACCAACAACCGAATATGTTAAGGCCATGCCTAATACATAAAACAATCCCATAAAAAATAATTTTGATGTTTTTCCTTCACTTTGCCCACCAAAGAATCCAATTGTTATAGGAATCAGTGGATAAACGCAGGGTGTTAAATTCAATGCTAAACCACCAAAGAAAACAATAAGTAAAGTAAAAAATAATCCACTTTTTTCTAGTTGTCCAGCCAATGAATCATCCTCAGAAACTTCTGTTGATGAAGAATATTCCAAATTTAAATTGCCAAAAATATCACTATTTATTTCTTGTATTTGCTCTGACTTATCAACTACATTAACTATTAATGTATCTAAAATTGAATTTGGAGCCATGCAAGTAACATTGTTGCATCCCTGATATGTAAATTCAATATATATCTGTTTTTCACCCAATTCAGCATTTTTAGGAATTTTTATGGTTGTACCAATATAAACTTCACCTTCAAACACAGATACGGGAACATCGGAAAAATCTAATTTAATAACATGAGCTTCTGGAAAAACAATGTCACTCTTTTGGATAGATGTTTCCGAGCTAATTTTAATTTCTGTAGGGATTAAGAAATCTTCCTTTGGCTTATCAGAATTAATGTGCCAGCCTTCATCAACTGTAACTTTGAAAGCTATTTTTATTTCACCTTCAGGTTGAATTTTATTAAATGATTGGTAAGCTGTTAAATCAACAATATCGTTATTCTGAAATCCAAACTGTGAAAAAGTAACATTTGAGAATGCTAAAAGAGTAAATAACAGCAATAAATAACTTCTATTAAACTTCATATAAATTCCTTAATTTTATTTAACTTCTCCATCCCTGAACAACTGGGAATCTTCTTCCGTAACCGAAGGCTTTTGTTGTAACTCTTAAAACCGGTGCGGATTGTCTTCTCTTAAATTCATTCCTGTCTACTAATTTCAAAATTCTTTTAACCAAAATTTCATCACCAATAATTTCACTAATTCGCTTAATACCTTTTCGGTCTTCAAGATATAATTGAAGAATCTGATCTAGCAGTTCATATGGCGGAAGAGAATCCGAATCTTTTTGATCAGGCCTCAATTCAGCAGAAGGAGGTTTGGTAATGATATTTTGCGGAATAATCTCTTCATTTTGATTAATATAGTCTACTAGTTTATATACCTTAGTTTTATAGATATCTCCAATAATTGCTAGAGCACCATTCATATCGCCATAAAGAGTTGCATAACCAACTGCCATTTCCGATTTGTTACCTGTTGTGCATAACAAATAATCATGCTTATTTGAAATAGCCATTAGAAGTGTGCCTCTAATTCTTGCTTGTATATTTTCTTCCGTAACATCTCTTTCCTTCCCAACAAAGGAGGATTCTAAAACAGTGTTGAACTCGTTATATAAAGATTTTATTGAAATTGTTTCCGAAGATATTCCTAAGTTTTTAATGAGATGCTCTGAATCCTTAATACTTCCTTCACTAGAATGCTCGGAAGGCATCATAACAACATGAACATTTTCTTTACCGAATGCCTGAACAGCAACATATGTTACTAAAGCGGAATCAATACCACCACTAAGACCAACTAAAGCTTTTTTAAATCCAGTTTTGGAAGCATAATCTTTTAAACCGAGTACTAATGAATTAAGAACTTCTTCGCCAAACGTTCCCTCTATATCATTTAAAGCTTTGCTGTCTGTTTCCGTATCAAAAACAATAAAATCTTCTTCAAAATTTTTGGCAATTTTAACTAATCTTCCTTTTTTATCTAAACATAAACTTGCACCATCAAAAACCAGATCTGTTTGCCCGCCTACACATGAGACATAAGCTAATGGTAGTTCATTTGTTTTTGTAAGAACAGATAGCATTTCTCGTCGCTCTTCCCTTCTACCGTAGTGATAAGGACTAGCAGAAATATTTATGAGTACGGTTGAACCTTTATCAACCAATCTTTGAACTGGATCTCTCTCATATAATCGATGTTTCCAATAATCGGCATCATTCCAAATATCCTCACAAATAGATATTCCTAAATGCTCTCCCTTAAATTTAAATACATGGACTTCTTTTGCTGACTCAAAGTATCTAACTTCATCAAAAATATCATAATTAGGAATAAGTGTTTTATTTTGTACGAATTGAATTTTCCCATCAGAACAAAATACTGCGGAATTATAAACACCCGTACCAATATTATCAAATTCTTGAGTAATTGTCCCAAATAGTAATCCAACGTGGTTGGTTTGCTCTGCAATTTCTATATTTGCCAAAATTACTGCTTGTCGAAATTCATCTTTTTCAATTAGATCTTGTGGAGAATAACCGCAAAGTGCCAATTCCGAGAAGATCACTAAGTCCACGCCTGCTTCAACGCCTTTTTTATAACCTGATAAAATCTTAGATTTATTGTATTCAATATTTCCAATGATTGTGTTAATTTGGCATAAACCAATTTTCATTATTGACCTTACATCATTTTTGCAATGAAGAAAAATATGGAACTCTGCTACTTTATCCAATTATTTTAATTCAAATAACTATAATTTTTGAGTAACTATGAAAAAAATAATAATCTATTTAATCATCACGTTGATCTCAATTGCTTGTTCTAATCATCAAAAAGATATTGCAATAATTGAAAGCAATTTTACACCGGCTAACGATACAGTTTTAGTTGTTACACCTGGAAATTACAGAACCGATAATAATTATCCATTAGTAATCCTACTACATGGATGGAGTGGAAATTATAATCAGTGGAATTCAATTGTAAATCTCCAAGATTATGCAAATGCTTACAACTTTATAATTGCATGCCCAGATGGATTTTATGATTCATGGTATCTCAACAATCCTTTAAAACCTACTATACAATTTGAAGATTTTTTCTGGAAAGATTTTATCCCCTACTTGACAAAAACCTATTCTATTGATAAAAATAATATTTTTATCTCTGGTTTAAGTATGGGAGGTCACGGAGCTATCACTTTGTTCTTGAAAGAACCAGATTTTTTTAAAAGTGCGGGAAGCACTAGTGGGATTCTAGATCTAACATTTTTCCCGGATAGATGGAGCATTAAAGACGGAATTGGCTCAATTAAAGATTTTCCAAATACCTGGGAAGACAATTCAGCTTTTTACTTGTTAGATAGTTTAACTAATTTTAATAAAAAAATGATAATCGATTGCGGAAGTGAGGACTTTGCTTATCAAGCAAATTTAAATTTTGTTAAAAAATCATATGACCTGAATTTAGATGTACAATTTATTTCAATTCCAGGTGATCATAGTAGAACTCATTGGAAGAAAATGATCGGCAAACATTTTGAATTCTTTTATCAACAATTATAGAGATATTCACGTTGTTATGTTGTAAGGAAGACACACGATGCAAACTTTTATAATGCACTTGCGTCTAAAAAGTAGACGCTAACAAAAAGAGTATAGCATGGAAAAAAAACTGACCAGATCTAGGAACAAAAAAGTTATTGCAGGAATTGCAGGTGGCTTGGGCGAATATTTGAATATTGATCCTATAATTATTAGAATAATTATTGTCCTTATTACAATTTTTCATGGTATTGGTCTTCTAATTTATATTATTATGTGGATAGTAATTCCGGAAGAATCATACAATGATTTTTTTACCGAGAATAAATTCGAAGAACCGAGTGATATCGGGCAGAATATAAAAGATGAGGCAAACAAGGTTGCGGATGAAATAAAGATGCAATCTACATCTTCAAACGGAAGAATTATTTTTGGTGTTATCCTTATTTTAATAGGTGCAATATTTCTGTTTGAAAGATTTTTTCCATTTTTTGATTTTGAGTTTGTTTTTGGATTTGGAATGGTAATACTTGGTCTAGCATTGTTATTTAATTTTTTCAATAAATCTGAGAAATCATAATGAAATCATCACAATTATTCTGGGGATTTTTCTTTATTTCTTTTGGTGCATTATATCTGGTTGGAAGATATACAGCATTTATAATTGATTGGTATGCTATCTGGGATCTATGGCCTGTTATTATAATTTTAGCTGGAGTTTCAATTATTTTGAAAGGGACATTATTTAAGCCAGTTGTAAGCGTCTTAATGGGAATTATTTTAGCATTTCTTGTTTTTGGTTTTTTTAATGATATGTTCAATGTATTTGAAGATCGAGACTTCCGCATAGGGCATTCTAGAAGTAGCTCTGAAAATTATTATAATCTAGATTATAATAATAGTATTGATCATGTAAATCTCAACATTAACGTTGGTGCAGGTAAGTTCAATCTTGAAAAAACTACTGATGATTTAATGACTGGTTACTCAAAAGGAAATATTGCAGGTTATAAATTTAGTAAAAGTCAGGAAGATAGCATTGCATGGGTTGATTTAACCATGGAAGAGATTGAATTTGAACTTTTTAATACATCGCTCAAAAATCAATTTAAACTCAGTTTAAATGATAATCCTACTTACAACCTTAATTTGGAAATTGGTGCGGCTAAATCATACTTTAATCTAATTCCTTTTAAAGTGAAAAACCTTGTATTACAGACAGGGGCGACAGATACAAAAATTAAATTTGGTGATAAATCAGAAATGGTTTATGTAAATGTTGAAATTGGTGCCGCTGCTCTAAAAATTTATATCCCGAAAACTTCCGGATGTAAAATAAATGGAGAAATGATTTTAATGGAGACTGAGTTAGATGATTTCGAGAAATATGGCTCTGATTACTATGTAACCGAAAACTTTGAGAACGCAACAGAAAAAATAATTATGGAAATTAATGGCGGTGTTTCATCTTTTGAAGTTAAGAGATACTGATTTCCTGCTACTAAATTATAATTTTAGAAAATCTATTCAATCTAAGAATTGTAGCTATAACCCATCTTGATTTGTAATTTCAATTAAAAAATATTGTTATTATTTTATATTTTTTAATTATCAAATTATTTTTCAGCGGATACTGTAAAAAAAAATGTGCGAAAATATATTCGGGTTCAATGTATTTAATTCCCCACCAGAAAATTTCATAGAATATTCTGTTTTAAATAATATTAATCACATTGAAATAAATTTATCAAAACCTCATTCATCAATAGAATCTTTTGACAATGGAAGAATAGCCGAGCTAAAAAAAAATAATGATAACCTTCAGTTCAGTCTCCATCTGCCTCACAAAATAAATATAGCTGACAATATTTTTAATCTAAGCCGATCTAACATAAAATATTTGTTTAAAGCAATAGAACTGGCATCCAAACTTGAAGCAAAATATATAATATGCCATATGGGATTTTTTTTCTGGTTTCCGGTAGAAAAATGGCAGAGAGAAAAATCATTAAAACGATTTGTCCGAAATCTGGATAAGATTCTTGAAAAATGTAGTCAGAATAATGTAATAATCGCACTTGAAAATGTAACTCCTCTTCCTCACGGTTCTGAACATTTATTGTTAGGCGATAATGTTAAGGACTTTGAATTTGTTTTCAAACAATTTAATTCTCCTTTATTAAAATTTTGTTTAGATACAGGGCATGCCAATATGGCCGAAGGTGTTGATACCTATCTTGAAAGGTTTTCAAACAAACTAGTATCAGTACATTATCATGATAATAATGGAAATGATGATGCACATCTACCCATTGGTGAAGGAAATATAAATTGGAATGATTTTGCAACAAAAATTAAAGAAATTAAGTTTTGTGGTCCGTTTATTAGTGAGTGCAGAAATATAAAACCTTTTGAAGCTACTAATTATTTAAAGAAATATTTAGAATAATATTAAATCGATTCCCCACCAAAATCATTGCTTAATCTTTTTTGAACAGCTAGTATTTGTGTAAAAGTATTTTTTAAAGTTTTTATTTCAATCTGGGTAAGGTCTTTTGGATTAATAAAATTATTGAAAGGTTTATTTTCTGTAATCTGTGAAGCATGATGCTTAAATCGTAATTGCATTAAAAAGTTATAGGCCTGAATTAATTCCTCATAACAATTTTTAGTAATAATTCCTTTGTTAAAAAGAGTTTTTAATCTTTCTATTGTATTTGTCTCAATTAAATTATTTTTCAATGAATAAATTCTTGCAAAATCACTAATCGGCATTGTCCCAAATTTTATATCAAAAGTTTCTGCGTGATCACCTTTTGATTCTAGCAGTAACTTTCCCAATATCCCAACTGGAGGCTTGTGAAGTAAACAATTTTGTGTAAGATGTTGAAAAAAACCAGCTTGTCCCTCTTTCAACTCTACAAGTTGTTGTCGTAAATTATCAACCAATTCTTTTTTCCCATATACGTGTCTGAAATCAAAATAAATGCTGATATCAATTAAATCTTGTTGTGAAGAAGTAGCAATCCACTTATGGAAGTAATTTGTCCAAGTTTTAATTGATTGAGTCCATTTTGGATTGCTAGCCATGGCGTCACCTTCACAATATGGATAACCACATTCGTTCAAACCATAACAAACCGAATAGGCAATTTTATCAAAATATTTTTTTACATTAGGATAATTTTTCTCTTCGATATTTTCGAATATAATTGCGTTGTCCTGATCAGAAATTAAAGTTTGCTCTTTTCGTCCAGCACTCCCTAGTGCCACAAAAGAAAATTCAACAGGAGGTTCGCCATATTCACCAATAGCAAGTTCAATAAGCTTCTGAACGACCATATCGTAGACTGAAGTGATTATGTGAGTAATATTTTTTGTTTTGGCTCCACTATCAACAATTGTTTTAATTAATCTTGGAAGTTTTAGTTTTATTTCAGCTAATTCTTCAACTGACTCGGCCAATTTTATTTCTCTTAATAAATAAGACGATGATTGTCTCTCTACCTTCAACAATTCTTCACTGCTTATTATTCCAACTACTTTACCTTCATTATCTTTTACAGCCAAGTGCCTGGTTGATTTTTCATTCATCTTCATAAGTGCTTCGAACACCCAAGCATTGCTTGGAAGAGAGATTAATGGTGAGCTCATAACATTATAAATGGGCTGATTCATATCGATGTTCTCTGCAACTACTCTTTGTCTTAAATCATGGTCAGTAACAATGCCAACGTATTCTCCATTTTCAGATTGTACCAAAGCGGCACTGTACTTATGTCTTGTTATTATTTTTGCCACTTGATGAATAGCCATATTCATGTCGCACGATACAATATGTTTGGAAAAATTTCCAAGAGGCTGATGTAAAAATTTTAATGATGTTTGTAATTCAACAATTAAATTTTCACGGTCTTCATCTAACTTTATTCTATCTGTAATATCTTCAACTATTCCATCACAATACTTATTATTTCCTTCTTCATCTTTAACTAATATAGCTGATACAGAAACAATGGAACTTGATCCATCTCTTTTTAGGATTTGAATTACGCTATTTTTTAATTCCCCTTTCGATAATAATTTTTCAATAAATAATTTTTGCTCTCCCCTGTTTTGGAAAAGATCATTGATTTTTGAATCAAACAATTCTTCTGATTTAGTAAATCCGAATATTTTAAGAACAGCAAAATTACCTTCAATAAATTTGCCATTTTTACCAAGACTACTTCTAAATACTCCGATATTTATGTTATTAATTAGAGTATTATATCGCTCTTTATTTTCACCCAGCTCTTCTGAGATTTTTTTACTTGAGCTAATATCTTTTACGATTATAGTAAAACCTGATTTATCGCCGAATGAAATTTCTGAAGTATAAAGTACAACATCTATCAATGTATTACTTTTTGTAACAAGTTTAGCTTCTAGCTGGCTTTCATATTTCCCGTGCAACAATAGGTTATTAAAATAGACTGCACCGGATTTTTCTTCGTAGCCCTTTTTACAAATAATTTCATAAAGATCTTTTGTGTTTACAACACTATTAAATCCTAGTATTTCAAGAAGTGAGTTATTTGCATATACAATCTCGCCTTCAAGAATCATAATTAAACCTTCTTTTGAGGCTTCAACTAGTGCTTTATATTTACTTTCAGACTCCTTTAATCTTTCCTCAGCTTGATGTCTTTCATTTTCAATTTTTAAACTTTGCCTTCCAATGTAAAATAAAATAGATCCGAGAAGAATTAAAATACCAATTGAAACATAAATTAAACTACTTGTAAGATTATTGATTTCATCGGCAACATCCTCTATATATATGCCTGTCCCAATTATCCATCCCCAGGGCTCAAACTGTTTTACAAAAGAAAGCTTGGGAACAATTTTTGCAGAATCATCTTTCCACTGCCACTTGTAGTTAACAAATCCTTCATCGAATTCTTTGACAATTTTAACAAATTCTACAAATAATTTTTTACCTTCGGGATCGGAATAATATGACAAATCAGTGCTATCTAGTTCGGGACAGTAGGGGTGCATGATCATATTTGGATGTTTATCTGTTATCCAGAAATAATCCTTATTTTCATCTCCGTATCTCGTGTTTCTAATTATTTCAATGGACTTTGATTTAGCTTCTTCGAGAGAAAGAATATTTGCTTCAAACCTGGAGTTATAGTCGTTAAGTACACTCCAAGCAGAATTTGTAAGTTGATTTATCATTTCCCTTTTTCCATCAAGCATATTATTTTCAAAAGCCGGAATGATAAAAGCAAAAAAAGATATTGTAAATAGAACGAACGCTAGTAGAGTTGGAAGAACTATTCTAATAAAAAAGTTCTTTTTAGGATTTGTAGTAGACATAGCAATACTAATATTTTCTACGGACACATTATTATAATATTCAATTTACAAATAACCTTAGTTATTTTGAAATCGAAATCAACCATTTATTTATAATAAGCAAAAATATAAAAGTAATATTTTCACAAAATTAGTTTGCATTACAAATAAAATAGCCCCGACAGAATCGGGGCTTTTTATTTATTCAGAACCTTTATAGTTGTGAACTCTTTCAGCCAAGAATTTTTTAACTTCAATTGGCGTATCATTTTTAGATAACTTTGAACCAACAATGTTTGCAATAATTGCTAGCGGTGCGCCCCATATTGCAAAGTACCATGCATTCAGATAGTAGGCTACAAATTCGCTAAATGGTAAAACTACACCATATTTGCCAGTTATAAAATAAAGAAGTGCAATAAACGCAACAGAGGTTCCTGCAATTAAACCAGCCCAAGCACCTGTTCTATTTGAACCGCTCCACCATATTCCAAGTAGAAATAATGGAAAAATAGTACACCCGGCAAGCGAAAATGCTACAGCAACCAATTGAGCAATCAGACCTAGATTTAACAGAGCAACAATTGCTACTGCTGCTGCCATAAGTATTGTTCCAACTCTTGCCATTAACATTTGAGTTTTTTCGTTGGCATTTGGATTGATCACCTTAAAATAGAGATCATGTGAGAAGGCAGAAGCTCCTGCTACCAATAATCCAGATACAGTTGAAAATGCAGCTGAAACAGCACCTGCAGCAAGTAATCCAACAATTAAGGGAAATAAATCACCTAGCTGAGCTGTATACACAACAATTGCATCTTTAGCAAGCTTACCTACTTCCGGATTTGCAGAAAGTATTTTACCGAAAGCTGAATATACCGGCGCGCTCCAATATAGGATGCAGATGAAAAATAGTCCCCAAACAACAGACCATCTAGCATCTTTAGCACGTGGGACAACATAAAATCTTTGAATAACATGAGGTAAACCAGCTGTCCCAATCATTAAGGAAAAGCAAATTGCAATCCACTGAAATGCAGTTTGCCCGGTAGCCGGATCCCAAGGCATTGCAAATTCGGGCGAGGGTAATATTGCAAAATCATGCCCCATGGCGGTTAGGCCTTTTCCAGGAGCAATTCCGTTAACTATATCTGTCACCACAGCACCATAACCTGCTTCAGGTATCCAGAAAAAGTAACCAAATTTATATGTTAATATAAATAGAGGAATTATGAACGAAATTATAATAATTACATATTGGATTTGCATGTTCTTAGTTACACCGAGCATACCTGAAATTAAAGTATAGGATAATACTACGGATGCACCAATAATTACAGCCCATGCATAGTCAATGCCTAAGATCCACTTAAACATTAAGCCTATACCGGCAAATTGTCCAACACAATATGAAAACGAGATAAAAATAGCCAATCCTGCACCAAAACCTCTTAAGCCTTGAGAGTAATAACGATCCCCAATAAAATCTGCTGCAGTATATTTGCCATATCTTCTAATCTGTCCAGCCATTAAAATTAATAATAAAACATATCCGCCTGTCCATCCTACTACGTATGATAATCCATGATAGCCTGATCCATACATAATTGCTGCCATACCCAAAAATGATGCGGCGCTCATCCAGTTAGAAGCGATTGCCATACCTGCACCAACCGGTGATATTTTACGCCCGGCAGCCCAGTAAGTTGATGTATCTTTTGCTCTATTAAAAATGCCGACTAAAACGAATGTACATAATAGTATTATTAAAATTATTGCTGGTCCAAGTTTAAACTCACCTTCTAATTCTATTGCAGATTGAGCAAAAAGATTGTTAGATAACAATAGAAGCGAGAGAATAGTCAGTAAATATTTTGATAAATTTTTCAATCCTTCCTCCGGAATTATATTACAATTAAGTTTCTTCAATGAAATCATGAGTTTTATTCGCCTTTTCAATTGATTTGGCATAAATAAAACAAAGTACTACAAACAATATGAGTAAGAATTGTGCTGTGTACCAATAATGAAATGGAAATCCCAGAAAATTTAGGTCTGTCAAAAAACTTCTATTGTGGATTAAATATAAGTCCATAATTCCGGGTAGTTCTGCTTTGCATTCTTCCGGGAAGCTCTCATTTTCCATTTTCACTAAAGATGTTGGAATTAAAGCGATCATAATTTTATCAAAACCGGAGTTTTGTAGATCAAGTGTCTTAGAAGTTAATTCATATGTTGCCTCGCTCGGTTCTTGATGAAATATTGATTTCATTGAATCCGGCTGCATACTAGAAACAGTCCAGGTAAGCGATTTTTTTAGAATTAATTTGTGATTATCTTTAACTGCAATATTTTTGCCCAATACATGCAAAATGGATTTAGCAAAATCGATCTTCATTTTCGGAGTAGAAGAAGCATCTTCCACAACGGCAGGATAAACTGATTGATAAGTTTCATAGCTCTTTTCAGGAGTTGGTTCATTTAAGAACATTAGTAAAAATTGAAAGCCAAAAACCGCGATAGCCCATATTGATGCTAAAATAATAATTAACCTTGAATTAGCTTTTGCATGGTCTGAAAGAGGTTTAAAAAAATTAACATCATACTGATCTGAATTAGACATTGATGCTCCACATTTTTTAAAGAAAATAATAAAACGTTATTTATGTTTATTCTAATATCTTCAAGAAACACTAGGTCGACATTTACATTCGAGATAATGCATTTCTAAAAGAATAAATAAGCCGCAATTAGTACTCTTAAATTTGAAACACTAGTAGTATTTGTAACTTCTCCATTTATATCCGGCGTACCATAATCGGCGGTTGTATATTCCAATTCACCGGCAAATTTTGTATTTCCAATTTTGTGCTGTATCCTTGGAGAAATTCTCCAAACAAAATCAATTGAACTTCCACGTGAGAAATACGTGCCATCATTAACATCTTCAGTACCTAAGTTTTTTGTGAATCCGGCAAAAAGCCCAAACATGGAATTTGCACCGAATGATATATCTGTCCAAGCTGAGAGTGTTTTCGTAGCCGTGTAATCAATCTCTCCGTTATCACCATAATTACTAATTGCATAACCACCTAGCATCAGCAAATCGTTTAAGTTTGTGCCGTAAATACCTTCCATCTTAATATTTAGGCAGCCTAAATCAAACTTGGTAAAAGCCATTGCAGAATAACTGCTAATATTATCTTCAACCTTATAACCGTCATATTCCAAGTAAGGTTTTAAAGATTTAAAGTTTACGCCAATTCCGGCGACGAATTTATCTTTCTTAAATTTCAGATTAACATCTAAAATGGGTAATGATGAATTTCTTAGATATTTTGAAGATGCACCATCTGGGCCTGGACTGGAGAAGTCTCTTTGAGATGCTGCGGTAAAGCCAATGAATAAATTTTCCAGTTTTGTTGTTACACGAACCTGGGGATTTCTTGAGAAGGGTTGAAATGGTACACCGGTATTAAAAGAAACAACACCAGGAAATACCTCAGGTATAAACATTGGGTGCCAATATTGACCAACAATTAAAGAAGTTTTTTCCCAATCGAGTTTAATGAATGCATGACGCAAGCGGAAACCATTAATATCTCCATTGGAATGCCCGAAGAATGCTCCTTCAAGTACACCGCTTGATTTTGCACCAAAAGCATTGGGACCTGTAATTGCACCAGTCAATCTACTTTGAATAGATAACATGTTTAAATTTGGTGTAGCATTTATATCCTCATCTGCTAAATCATTATTCTCAGGTTGAGGATATAGCAGAAAGTGTCCTTCACGAGCGGTTACGGTTTGTCTCGAATCAAAAAATACATCTGTCTTAATAAATCCTTTTACAGAAATGCCAAACGATTCTTCTTCATTGTTTGATTGAGCAAATATATTTAGACAGACAAAAAACAATAGAATAATAGGTATAGTCTTTCTCATACAATTTTTCCTTTAAATTTGATTTTATTATGAATTTTGAAGTGATGTGATTTAGACGGTAATAAGACAACATGGTACTGTTTATATATATAAAGTAATGTGACGTGTTGAAATATAGGGAGAGGAAAATGTAAATACAAGTAGAATGGTTTTGTAAGTCTAAGGATACTTCATAATTTTAGATAGTGGAGGATTTAAAACGAACAATATGTAAGAGGAGAACCGACAGAAATTTTGAGAAATGTATAGCCGATAGACACAGATTATTATACTTAAATATTGGTCTTAGTCATTACATTTAAATCTTTAGCTTATTTTTATATATTTTTTTTGAGTCTTGAGTCTTTTTGGTTCTTTACATTTTCATATAAGTCTTTTTCCTTAATCTTGTGTCTATATACTTGCTTCTTTATACATTTATCTTTTTTTCGGCTTCCACAAATGCCTATCTAAATTAACTCTTCCCTCTTTCGTAAATTCTATTCCTTCAGATCTTAGAAGATCTTCCATTAAATGGGGGTCACCAAAATGAAGTTTACCGGTAAGTTCACCATTTCTGTTTACAACTCTATGACAAGGTAGCCCGGACTCTTTCGTCCCGTTTATTGCCCAGCCTACAATTCTTGCAGATGATTTAATTCCGCATGCTTCTGCAATTGCTCCATACGTTGTTACTTTACCAAAGGGGATTTTAGCAACTACTTTATAAACTTTATCAAAAAAATCTTCTTTACTATTTTGTTGATCTTCCATTATTATTAATTGTAATTAAATAACGAATATTACTACCTGAATTATATCTATATGTTATGTATAGTTCGTTAGGCTAAATTACTAACTGTCTCTGAAGACGAATCTTTTTTGTTTTTTGCATTGTCCAATGCAAATAAACCGGAACCAAATAGTAGATAAACTACTAAAAGAAACATTACTAAAACAGAAAGCTCAAGTGATTGCCCTTCTGCAACTAATCCCTGTCCTAAATGGACAAAGAAAACAGCTCCAATTAAAATTGGTAATTGAAGTAAAGCTGCCAACCTTGTTTGGTAACCAAGTGCTAATAAAATTCCTCCAAATAAATGAGCTACCATTATGACAGAATGCCAATAGTATAAATTCTGTCCGCCAGCCAAACTGGTAATTGCAGAGGGATTTGAAAACATAATAATTCCACGAACAAACAATACTATTCCCAAAAATATTCTTATCATCGAATAAGCATGCTCGCGATGTGTATTTAGCCAATTTATGCTCTCTTCAAATGATTTCATTGTCCCTCCGAAGAATTTATTTTAATTTAATTCGCCATGGTAGTTTCTTACTCTAATTAAATAAGCTACAAAACTTTTTAGAAAATTACTAGTCAGACGATATAATAGAGTTGCAAATCTAAAAATCTCGAGGATGATTAAACATGCAATATTCTAGAACAATTCTGTAGATTGATTCTCAGCCAAATGGAATTTTGCAACTACTTTATAAACTCATTAGAAAAAAGATATCGTATGATTCGCTGACACATAAATTTTCACACTTCTTAAAATTCTATTTTATGAGCAGTAATATGTTCAATTATATGTTTTGAAATCTAGGTAAGGTTACAATCTATGTTAGCATAGATTATCTAAAAAAAGCTCGCTATTAAGCGAGCTTAACATTGAGAATAGAAAACTTAATTAAATCATTTTATTAATAACATTTTCTTTACATCAACAAAACTACCAGATTTTAATAAATAGTAATAAATGCCGCTTGCATAATTCTCAGCATTAAATTCAACTGAATAATTTCCAGCATCTTTATATGAATTCACCAACTCTTCGGTAACCTGCCCCAGTGAATTTAATATTATAAGATTGACGGTTCCACTCTCATGAAGTGAATATTGTATATTAGTAATTGGGTTAAACGGATTTGGATAATTTTGGCATAAAGTAGAACTGTTTTGTATGGTTACATTTGCAACCACAATTCCGGAATATTCAAAACTGCCATCAGTATCAATTTGTTTTAATCGATAAATAGTTTCACCCATTAATTGACTCTCGTCAATATAAGAATAATCTTTTGGCGAATTACTGTTTCCGTGACCTTCGATAAAAGCAATCTTTTCCCACCCCTCGACTTCACTCAGGATTAAACTGTTATTCGTGCTTACAGTTCCACTTATGCTGGTCGGTGTTGAAGCACGTTCAATTTCAAAACCATAATTATTAATTTCTGTTGCTGTTTGCCATTCTAATTTTATTCCTTTGTCGGCCTTAGTAGCTTTAAATAAAGTTAGCTCCACTGGAAGTGGGTCATCCAACCATTTTACATTAGCAAGTTCAAAACCACCTGAGCTGCTCCAATCTCCATCAAAATACCGGATTTTATTTGCTGTCGCATTAACAGTAACATCTCCAGTGGTTAGCGATGATAGCTCTTTAACAACTGTAGTGCCATTTAGAAATTGCAGTTTGAAAAATTCAATATTCACAGCAAATGAAACATTAACAGATGTAATTTTAATAGGCTGGGAAATTGTAATATCCTTATGATCCTGTCCCCCGTTAATTATGTTAGCATAGGGATGATTGTCATAAAGACTCATCATTGTTCCATCATTACCATTTTCAAAACCACCTGTAGAGAAAGTGAACTCAACACCGGCTTCAATAGTTGATGTACCGTTGAATGTCATTGTATTAATTTGCCCGAAAAGGAAGGTAGATGTTAAACAAAATAGCACAAATAATAGTGTCTTCATATTAGCACCTTAAATGTTGTTAATGTTTAAAAAACCTATATTCAGCAATATTCGCTAAATTAATTTTTCGTATAAAACAAAACTTAAAACATACATTTCATGGGCACTATACAAATTATCGGTGAATTTAATAATTATTTTAGTTGTAAATTCGATAGGAATTATAACAATGAAAATTGAGGGAAATGGATTTTAGCATTAAAAATGCACAGAAATTATGAGGCGTAAAAAGGATTAAATAATGCCAGAGTTCTGAGCTATAAAAGTTGATTAGAACAAAATAAGATAATCTCACATATTCTGGCTAGGAGAAAGGAACCTCTCTATAAGCAAAATTATAATAATCAATCATCGAATAGCTCATCAAAATGAATAATTTATTTTCAATTATCAAGTTTTTCCCTGGCTATACTTCAGCAAAAATCCCTTTATAAATTTATGAATATTTCCATCCATTACACCTTGAGTGTCTGATGTTTCAATATTGGTTCTATGATCTTTAACCATATTGTACGGATGAAAGACATATGATCTAATCTGACTTCCCCACTCAATCTTCATTTTAGATTTTTCAGTTTCATCATTTGCCGCTGATTGTTTTTCTAATTCTATCTGGTAGAGTTTCGCTTTTAATAATTTCATTGCGTTAGTTCTATTTTGCAATTGCGATCTTTCAGATTGACAGGCGGCAACTGTTTTTGTTGGTATATGAGTAATCCTAACAGCTGTTTCCACTTTATTCACGTTTTGCCCGCCTTTACCGCCGGCACGGTAAGTATCAATTCTTAGATCAGCCGGGTTTATATCTATCTCTATTGTATCATCAACTTCCGGCAGTACAAAAACAGATGCGAAAGAAGTATGTCTTCTTTTATTTGAATCAAAAGGTGATATTCTAACTAACCTGTGTACACCAATTTCTGCTTTAGCATAACCATATGCAAATTCACCCGATATTTCGATAGTTGCACTTTTAATGCCCGCACCATCACCATCTAAAATATCTATTAACTGCATTTTGAAATTATTTTGCTCTCCCCAACGAAGGTACATTCTGAACAACATTTCTGTCCAATCCAGTGCTTCAGTCCCACCTGCACCAGAGTGAATCGTCATGATACAATTCTTATCATCATCAGCACCGCTTAGCATACTTTTAAATTCGAGATCAGCAATATTTTTTTCAAGCTGGTTATATTCTAATTCAATTTCAGCTAATAAAGATTCATCTTTCTCTTCCTCAGCTAGCTCAATAAATTCAAGTAAATTGGTACATTGCTCGGCTACTTTTCCGTAATGACCAGACCAAATTTCCAATTTCTTAATTTCTTGAAGAATACCTTGAGCTTTTATTTGATCATTCCAAAATCCTTCTATTTCAGTCTCTTTGTTCAGCAAATATATTTTATCTAACTTTTTATCTATGTCAAAGATAACCTCTTAGATTGTTGAGTTTGTCATTTTGTACAGCTACTAATTTTAATTGTTCTTCAAACATAATTCCCTCTTTATAATTATAGAGATGCCGGATCAAGTCCGGCATGACAATATATTAATCTGTCATTCCGGCATTCTTTGAACCGGAATCTAAATTTCGTTTATCTATTTTATCTTATAACAATTGTACTAAACAATAATAAACTGATTTTTGTTAATTCAAGGTAAAAAACTTCTGTCAATATAAACCTGTAAAAATAATTTTTACAAAAAATCTCATACTTCGACTCCGCTCAGTATGAACAGTATTCAGCTTTATTCTATTTCTAGTTCCATTCTAAGCAATGCAGCAGCAAGAGTTTTACCCTGGGCGTCATGCTTAAGAGATACTGTTCCTCCACCACCAAGCGTATTGTGAAGTAAAAAGTTCAACGCTTTAATATTGGGTAATTCGTATCTTTCAACTTCACCGAGACAAATACCTTGAAAATGTTCTTTTACCTTTTCTTCTGTTAAATGTTTCCTAATAATTTCGAATCCCTTATCATCATAAGCTATAATGCCAACATTTGCAGCATCACCTTTATCTCCACTTCTTCCATGAGCAATATCTAAAAGTTTTACTTTCATATTACACTTCCAATATTTTTACTTCCGGTTTTATAAATTCTTTTTTTATTAGTGCAGGCCAATAAGCTACAACTTCACTTGCTTTGGGTCTTCCTCCGGCAAAACCGGTAACACTCGGCGGACCGGTTAATATAAGAGGGGCTATTTCTTTCCCAAATCTGTCGACCGATTTGTAATCATGTGAACGTACAGATACCTTAAGTACAATTTCATTAATATCATCTTCGTTATTTTCTTTAGCTAACGGACCATGACAAGAGTTATACCCCAAGAATTCAGTATTTATTTCATCAAATACTAGATTCAAATTTTCAAGTCTTTTTCTTAATATTTTATCAGCAGCTTTAGCTTTTGTTAATGCCTCTGGCCATGAATAGGTTAAACTAGCCGATGCTGAATATCCATCAGCATAAGAACATGAAACTTTATAAGTATCAGTTTCTTTTTCTCCAGTTACACCGAAAACTTTAACTCTATTTTCACCCAATTCTACTAATTTAATTGATGTAAAATCAGCAATGCAATCAGGTGTGATGTATTTTTTAGGATCACCAATTTCATAAACTAATTGCTCTGCAACAGTCTCATAAGAAACCCTTCCTCCCAGATTCTCATGCTTGGTAACAACTACATCTCCATTTGGATACGCTTCAGCAATTGGGAATCCGATATTTGATAGCTCAATAGATTTCCAATCACCCATAAAATTACCGCCAGAAGCTTGTCCACCACATTCTAAAATATGGCCAGCCACAGTTCCGGTAGACATCATATTATAATCGTCCATTGACCAGCCAAATTCATAAATCATTGGTGCTAAGGTCAAACCGGTATCAGTAGTTCTACCAGTAATAACTATATCTGCACCTTTTTCTAATGCTTCAACAATTGGGGCTGCACCCAAATATACATTGGCACTAAGTAATTTGTCCTTCACAGTTACAATTGATTCACCGGTTTCCATATTATTTAGCTCTTCACCGAGATCAAGCAATTCATCCAAATTATCTTTTATATCGTCTCCAACAACAACAGCAATCTTTAATCCTTGTATGTTCAATCCTTTAGCAACTTTAATAATTGCCTCTGCACATCCTTCGGGGTTAACACCACCGCCATTTGTTATAACCTTAATTCCCTTCTCTTTACAAGCTGGAAGTATTCTTTCCATAAGTGCTGGAATATCTCTAGCATAACCGTATTCCGGATTCTTATTTTTTTGTTTTTGCAGAATTGACATTGTAACTTCTGCAAGATAATCCATTACTAAATAATCAACTTCACCCTTTGTGACTTGATCATAAGGAGCATCTATCAAATCTCCCCAAAAACCTTGTCCTGATGCAATTCTTATTTTTTCTTTCATATTTTTAATTATTTATTATGAGATATTTATCTATGAATATATTCAAAGATTACTAATTCTACAAATTTTACTATTTTAAGAATTACTTAATAAAAATATTTGCAATATCTTAATCAACCTAATTGATGAGTTAAAAATGTCAATTCTAGGTTCACTTACTTTTTTGCAAATTTAAATTAATTATCTCTTCAGAAACTCCGTCAAAATCATTAATATCAGAAATATCAAACCATTTTATTCTTTCGTCTTTCCTAAACCATGTCAATTGTCGTTTTGCGTATCTTCGGGTATTTCTTTTTATTAATTCTATAGCCCTTTCAAGAGAAATTTTGTCATTTATATATTCAATAATTTCCTTATAACCAACGGTGTTGAGTGAATTAAAATCAGCATGATATCCATTCTCTAATAGTGATTTTACTTCTTCAACCAATCCCAACTCAATCATCTTGTCAACGCGGGATTCTATATTGGAATATAATACTTCCCTTTCCCAATTTAATCCAAATTGCATAAATTCAAATTCAACATCTCTTTTGTGTGATGCTTGATGCTGCCATATTGGTTCCCCGGTTATATGAAAAACTTCGAGCGCCCGGATTACTCTTTTCCAGTTTTGGGGAAGTAAATTTGCTGCTGATTTGGAATCTACTTTTTCCAGAAGATCATATAAATATTGGTTCCCAAACTTTTTGCGATCAGCCATCACCTGCTTTCTAAATTCTTCATCAGTATCCACAGAATCGAAAATTCCATCAACAAGAGCTTTAATGTATAATCCTGAACCACCGGCAACAATTGGAGTAGTATCGTTTTCAAGGAGAGTTGTAATTATGCTGAGTGAATCTTTTTCAAATTTACTTGCGTTATATTCTTCTTTTGGATCAAGAAAGTCAATAAGATGATGTTTTGCTTGGCTGAGTTCATTTATACTTGGTTTTGCGGTCCCAATATTTAAGTACTTATAAACCTGCCTGCTATCAGCAGAAATAATTTCTACTTTCATTTTTTTTGCAAGTAATAGACTTAAGTCTGTTTTACCACTGCAAGTAGGGCCAACAAGAACAATTACTTTTGATTCCAACCTTCTCTTCCAATTAATGGGACAAAAGCGAAATTTGATATTTCCTTTACTTCAAATTTATTTTCTTCAACTTTGTGTAAAATATTCAGCGACTGATTTGTTCTATCACCAACAGGAATTACCAATCGCCCACCAATGGCTAACTGTTTTTTAAGATTTTCCGGTATAACCGGACTTCCGGCGGTAACAATTATTCCATCATAGGGTGCATTATCAACCCAACCAATTGTACCATCACTACATCTGCAATGAATTCGAATACTATTATCATCAAAAAATTTCTGCACTTTTCTGTAAATATCTTCATTGCGCTCTATGGAAAATACTCGCATTCCCATTTTACTTAATATAGCAGCTTGGTATCCTGAACCAGTACCAATCTCTAAAACTTTACTGTGTTCTTTTAATTCTAACGCTTCGGTCATTACAGCTACAGTATAGGGTTGAGATATTGTCTGACCATATCCAATAGGTAATGCTACATCTTTGTATGCATGCGGAATCATCACAGTTTGAACATATTCATGCCTTGGAACAGTGCTCATTGCTGAAAGAACTTGCTCATCCTTTATACCTTTTGCCCTAATTGAGCTTATTAATTCTTCTCTTTCTATTTCGTACATTAATATCCGGATTTTTTGGGCTTCAAATTACTAAATATTTTATTGTAAGAGTGTTTTTTCCAATTTAATAATTACATTTATATCTACAATTTTATAATAAATTAAGGACATTTAGAATAACGATGGAAAATATACTTGGCGCAATCTTAATAATGGGTCTGCGCATGATTGACGTCTCCTTGGGTACATTCAGGACTATTATGGTTGTACAAGCAAAAAAATACTTAGCCGCATCTATAGGTTTTTTTGAAGTTCTGATTTGGATTTTTGCAATGCGCTATATCTTTCAAAATTTAGATAACACCTATAACTTAATTGGTTATGCTTTAGGTTTTAGTCTGGGTAATATTCTTGGAATTGCTCTAGAAGAAAAGATTGCTTTGGGGTATGTTCAGGTAAACATTATCTCTCTTTATTATGCAGAAAAAATAGCCGATGAACTAAGAAGAGCTAAATTTGGAGTTACAATTTTGCCTGCTGAAGGTGGTTCCGGTGGAATGTCTTTATTAGTAATAATTATTAGAAGAAGAGATTTAAAAAGTGCAAAGAAAATTATTGATGCTATCGATAAAAAAAGCTTTTTAACAATACAGCATTCTCGTCCTTATAGAGGTTTTATTCACGGAGCGAGGAAATAAAATTCAGTTTTCTATTGAAAAAGAATATAAACAGTATTATATTTTCAGTTCAGTTTTTTGATATTGATGTATGCGGGAATAGCTCAGTGGTAGAGCGTCACGTTGCCAACGTGAATGTCGCGAGTTCGAATCTCGTTTCCCGCTCAAATCCACCTAGGTGGATTTTCTTTTTTGTACTTTATTTGCTTATTATTTTCGTTATCTTAATATAAAGATATTATATGGCGACGTGGCCAAGTGGCTTAAGGCGAAGGTCTGCAAAACCTTTATTCATCGGTTCGAATCCGATCGTCGCCTCTAAAAAGTGTGATTATGTTTAATAATTGCACTTTTTTGTTTTAAACTCTTCTCAATTATTACATGATATGACTATTTGCTGAATAAGAGCATGCAGTAAGGTATGCACTTATTTTTAGTAGCGTTTTAATTCATTATATTATCAAAAAACTCCTATGAAAATAATTACCGGGGGGAAGGTTAATCTTATAGGTCTAATATCTACATATATTCATCTTACATCCCCTATGCAGAAATTATCTTTTAAATTCTATTAAAGCGGCAAACAAACTTCCTTAAATTTTAATTCTGGGTAAGCTGGTTGAAAGAATTTTATTTAGGTATACTAATTATTGAGAATATATATTTCTTCAACCTGAACAATCTGAAGAAGAATTTATTCCCGAAAAATAATTATAGTTTTAGTATTTCCTTCTATTCAGAATATTATTTAATCAATATCATCTTCTTCATATAATGCTAATCGCTATTTTTATGTTCTTCATTAATTCCAATTAGAGTTTCGTTGATTTTATTTTCCACTTTATTTCTAATCTTAGCTAATCTGTTATTATACTCTTGTTTTGAGATTTCACCCTCGTCTAATAAAATTTTAAGCATCCCTTCTAACTGTTTCATGCAAGTATTTATTAATTCATCACCTTTTACGACTTTCGCTTTTTCCATAGATATTCTTTATCCTGTGGACTTATAACTTATTTAAGAGGTTATGCGGTGATCTCTAAAGTATCTTTAATATCCTTTTCAAGTAATGAGTAAGTTATAGTATCGATGAACTTATCGTCAAACAGAAAGTTTTCTCTAAAATAAGCTTCTTTTTTAAACCCAACCCCTTCCAGTAGCTTTATAGAGTTTATGTTATTGGGATTTACATTTGCTTCAATGCTATGAAGTCTTAATTTATTGAAACCATATATTATCATCGTCCTTAGACTCTCAGTCATATACCCCTTATCCCAATAATTTTGATTGAGAGAATATCCAATTTCAGCTCTGCAATGTTCTTTAACTATTCTCCAAAATCCGAAATTCCCGATGAAACTATTTGAACTTTTTTCAATAATTCCCCATTCTATACCATTTCCAGTTTTATATAACTCCCAACAAGATCGAATATATTTCTCGGAATCGTTGATTGATTCCATTTGATGTTTATCCATATATCTTACTACAGCATCATTCGATTCGATGAGATACAAGTCTTCCGAATCACTCAACAGAATCTCCTTAAAGATAAGTCTCTCACTTTCTAATTCAGGGAATTTTTCAAAAACACTTTTGTCTATTTCTATTTTCATTTAATAATTCTTCATCATCCGCATAACGCAGCGTTATGTTAGGACACAACCATTAAATTAGTTCTTCCCAGTTTAATACTTCTGATTTTTTCATTCTTATTGTTATCCTTTCATTGTGGCAACCATTAAAATCATAACAATTAAACCAATTAGCGTTAGAATCCCAATCAATGTGAGCCAACCATTCTCTATTCTTAGCGGACCATTCTGGTCTGAATTATAATGTGCTAACTCTTCATCATGAGGCACAATACGATTTCCTTCTGCATCTTTAAAAATATAGTTCCCATTTTTTAATAGCCCAAGTTTAAGTTTTCGACATTTCTTAAATGTTATTTTTCCTTCCTCATCTATAACTTTAATTATTTTCTCTCTCATGATCCTATCTTCAAATTAATAAAATTCATTTTTTGAAAGTTACTTCAACAGTATCATCTTCTTAGTCTCAACAAAATCTCCAGCTTGGAGTCTGTAGAAATAAATGCCAGATGAGTAGTTGGAATTATTAAACACAGCTTCATGGTATCCAGCTTTAAGCTGCTGATTAACTAATTGTGTGACTCGTTGACCAAGGATATTGTAAATAGCCAATGAGACTTCACTTTCTTTTGGTAATCCAAATTTAATCGTAGTTGATGGATTAAATGGATTTGGGTAGTTCTGGGAAAGGTTAAATATATGTTGTTTCAAGTTGGTTTCAGCATCTACAACTGGATCTCCGATAGTAATTGTATTGGTTTCCGACCATTCCCCTTCAGCTCCAAATTCATTCATTGCTTTTACTCTAATTTCATAATATCCATCTGCAGTATAAATGTGTGAAAATTCAAATGTTGTGGCATTTGCTTTAATTTCTGAATAATCCGAATTATTCCCGTCACCCCAATCGATTTTCATTTTTACATGTGATTGGTTAGTGTCTGTGGCTGTTGCCTGAACTGTTATGACTTCTTCAACATCAGCAGAGTCAGAGGGCTCACACCAGCATATGACAGCCTTATTCGGATCAACACCGCATGTTCCTTCCCAGTTAATATCATCGCAAGCTAATATTTCCAAGCTATCTGCAAGTGCCTGAACTGCAGTTCCACTAACAATCCCAGAATTTTTGCTTAATTTAAGATAAGTTAAATTATCTAAACTATATAGCATCAATAAATCTTCATTATCGAGCTGATTATCATCCAGTCCAAGGGATTCAAGAGCGGTTAAATTTTGTATTGGTGTAATATCTTTTAGTTCTATACCAGAACACCAAAGTGATGTCAGATTTGTTAACTCAAGAACCACGTTTATATCTGAAATTGGATTATTGCTGATTGTAAGTTTTTCAAGACTAGTCAAATTTTGAATAACAGATATATCAGTGATTTGATTCTCCGAAATGCCAAGAATTATTAATTCGATCAAATTCTGCACTGGTGTAATATCACTAACATTATTTCCTCTAAAATTTAGGTATTTTAAGGAAGTTAGATTTTGCACTGCAGTAATATCTTCAACCTCATTAACACCGAGAAGAAGTTGAACTAAATTTGGTAAATATTGCAAAGGTGATATATCATAAATTTGATTATATGATAGTTTAAGATTATCCAAACTTGTAATATTCTGTAAAGGACTAATATCACTTATTGAGTTACTACTAATAAAAAGTAATTTCAAATTATTCAAATTTTGCAAATATGATATATCGCTTATTAAATTAGATTCTAGGTAAAGTGATTCTAAGTTCGTTAAGTTCTGAATCATCGATATATCACTGATCCCTAGTAGGTTTAGATGTAATACTTTTAGATTGATTAAATTTTCTAAAGAAGAAAAATTATCTATTGGATTATTGCTAAGAGCAAGATTCTGTAAATTTGTTAGATATTGTAGTGCAGTGATGTCGTTTATCTGATTTATACTAAGATTAATCCAAGATAGATTAGTCAAATACTGAAGTGAGGAAATGTTACTTATATTATTCCGATACAGTCCAAGATAGTCTAAAGTATCTAAACTTTCTAAAGGAGTGAGATCAACTATTAAGTTATCGTCGAGAAAAAGGTCTCGTAGGTTTATTGCATATTCTAATCCGGTTAAATCGAAAATGCTATCTTTTTGAGCAACGAAGGATGTTAACGTAGCCATGTCAGTATCCAAAATATCACCTGTAGGTTTGCTCAGAGCATCTCTAACAGCTTGCTCTAGATTGGAATCATTAAAAACAACAACCGTTGAAATCTTATTTCCTGTAGTAAGCTCTGCATTGACTCTGTTTTTAATAACATAGTTTTCAAAAAAACTATTAATGTCAGTAGATGATTGTGCACTGATAGAAATAAAAAGTAAACACGTAAAACAAGTAGAAAAAACTATTAAGTATTTCATTTTAACACCTCAGATACGAATTATTATTGATATGAAATTTATACGAGAAGAGGATGGATTTAATTGATCTTGGAAAATCATAGAGTTGCTTCCTCATGATAATCTATCTTAAGATAATTATTATCCAAATACAATAACTTTTGAAACTGCACTGTATTCAAATTCTAGAATCAACTTAAATTATTTTTAACACTATATCAATAAGTTTAAATATCTATAGTTTGTCTTATTAGAATTATTTGTTAGTTGTTCAACATTTCAACCGACTCCCTCAAATCCTCAGCTCTAAGGTGAGCGTAAATTTCTGTTGTTTTTATATCTGTATGACCAAGTAACTTTGATACTTGGTAGATACTTACTCCTCTCTGAACTAACCAACTTGCAAAAGTATGCCTTAGTGAGTGGAAGTTTAATTTAGAATTGATGTGTGTAGCAAGAACATACTTTTTGAATATTTTGGAAATTTGGTCTTGTGTTATTTTATTATTCAAATAAGTAAATACATTCTTATGAATACTATTAATTTCTCTCTCAACAATAATTTGCATTGAAGATATATTTAGTGGAATGGTTCGTATTTTTTTACTCTTAGTAAGGTGGTTTCTATTATCGAGTGTTAGTAGCTTATCTCTAAAGTTTATCTGCTCCCATTGTAAAGTAAGAAGTTCCATTTGCCGCAATCCTGTATTAACTGCAAAGATTGTTAAATCCTTTATATCATTGTTATCAATTGTCTTTATTAATTTTACAAATTCTATTTCAGTAAAAAATAGTGGCTGTTTTTCTGGGATTTTAATTCTCTTAATACCTTCACACGGATTCGAATTCAAATAATTATCTGCCACAGCTTTGTTAAGAGCGCTACTAAGATTTATCAGGTCTTTCCTGGCTTGGTATTTAGATACTGTTTTAATTTTATAGTGAATAAATTCTTTTAACTTTAGGTGTGATAGTGAGCTAAGTGGAATCTCTCCAAAATATTTATTTACACTATTAAAAGTTGTTTTGAAAGTGTTGGTTGTATTTGAACTATGGATAGACTCCGAATAGATTAGAAAGTCAAAAAGAAAATTATTGAGATTAATATTTCTGATCTTTGTCTGGAGTTTAATTTTCTGAAGTGAATCGAATTTGGAAAGAAATGCATATGCATCAGTTTTTAATTTTTCTTTCGTTTAGATCTTTTTTCTTCTACCTTCAGCATCATTGTAATACAAATAATAAATACCATTCTTGTGTTTGGAAAGGAACATATTAAAACTCCCAAACACTCAGCATATTTCATTTCGGTCACTAATTCAGTCACCACCCGCTCCTAACTCGTGGCCAAGTGGCTTAAGGCGAAGGTCTGCAAAACCTTTATTCATCGGTTCGAATCCGATCGTCGCCTCTAAAAAGTGTGATTATGTTTAATAATTGCACTTTTTTTGTTTTAAACTCTTCTCAGATATGAAAGGGTATGCTCTATTTATTGAATAGGAGCATGAAATAAGGCATGCAGTAACTTTTCACAGCAATTTCTTTCAACTTATTATCTCAAAAATTCCTATAAAAATAATTACCGGGGGGAAGGTTAATCTGATAGTTCTAATATCTACATATATTCATCTTACATCCCCTATAGAAATTTTACTTCAGAAGTAATAATGAAAGAAAAACCAAAATACTAGAGTTTCTTATTTCGGGAATGGTGGTTGCAAAAACTCTTTGACTATATAGGAAAGTATTAAGAAATTTCCTATATACAACCAGAGCAATTTATACGAATATTTTTTCCCGAGAAATAATTAGTTTTATAACATTAATCTTTTAGAGAGATAATTCTGAAAATTAAATAGCAGTAAATTGTTAATGAATTCCATCTATCATCTGTCAATAATTGCCAAAGAATTTTCATATTTTCTAATACTTTCTAGGAATTGGCAATATTCTCTTATCTTTTCAGATGGATGAATTTCTAGTAATTCTTGCAATTTGATACAACTAGAATCATCTCCAATTTGATATAAGCTCCAGATTGCCATTTGACAAATTTCTTCATTATTTGAATTTTGAACTACTTCTAACAAATTCGGGCTCAACTCTCTAATCTTATACTTACCTGTAAAGTAAATCAAACTCATCTTTATACCATCATTATCAGACTTCAAACCGATTTGGAAATTTTTCATTGCTGCTTCCGACAGTTCAATGCGTTGACTTGTATAAGCCTGGGATGTGAGAATATTTGGTGCTAGAAGTAATGTTAATAATGCTACAAGGAATAGCTTCTTAATTTTGCGATATGTTTTATAGACGGTAGCCATTTTACCTCCTAAATTATGGCTTTCATCTATTAAGACGTTTTGGGCTACTAAATTGTTACAACAAAAAATGAGATGCTGAATAATTACCCTATATAGCAATCCTCAACTCAACTAATGATTTTCAACTAACTGAGTGAACGAATACAACTTATTTACAATATGAATTTCTTCAACAGGATTGAAGTAATATTAGTTCAAGAAAATGAATAATTTAATGAATTTCTAATTTTGGGTAAGCTGGTTGAGAGAAATACATTTAAGGTATAGATACTATTAGGAAATATATTCTGTACAACCAGCTCAATTTATGAGAATATTTTTTCCCGAAAAAATTGAATTTGATGAGTTCAATTATATTTTTTTATCCTCTTGACTTTTTGCTTATTTAAGAGGTTATACCAGTTTTTATTTTATCCTCCAACTGATCTTCACTCCACTCCTATCCAAAATAAGCCTATTAAAACCAAATTAAATACACCTACAATTCCAATTACTAAAAAAAACGTATTTCCTATATCAAATTTCTCCGTATATGTTTTTTTTATTTTTGACAGCAGTATTTCTTTATTCTCTCCATTTTTCTCTATGGCAACAATTTTATCTCCCGAAATAAAACCGTATCCAAGTTTTGTATTTTTAAAATCTATAATTTCGCCATCGATCATTTCAATTTTAAAGATTTTTATTACATCACCACTTCTAATTTCAGTTTCTCTAAATACGTAACAACTATTCAATGTAATATTTAGTATTACAAGAATTAGAAACGAAATAATATAGCGATCTGAATATATTTTATTCATTGTTATAAATCCAAAACTGTATACTGGTGTTGCCGATAAACTGACTCCCTAACAGAGAACTCATTATCTCTATTGTTGTATTTAATTAGAATTTTTGCCTGTTAGTTAAATAATTTATTAAAATTTCTCTCAGTAATTGAAACTTATAAATACCCAAATCAGTTGCAAGTTGATTTAGTTCTTGAGAAAAATCATCCATAACATACATATTATAAATACTAAGCTTAACTCTATCGGAATCGTCATATTTTGTTTTGTAAGTTATGGTTTTTGAAAGCTGAGATACAAAAATTCGATGGGCTTATTTTAGCAAAGCTGGCTTATTCAAATTATTGGTTTTCATAATTGAGTTAAGCTTCTAAATTTGTTCATCATCAAGTTTTGTTATTATCAATTGTTTAGCCACCATAATTTATCAGCCTTCAAATTTTAGTATCATCTAATTAAGGGAATATTTATTACTCAAGATTATCATACTCGCCTGACCCCCTAACCAGGCGTTCCCATTTTATATTATAATTGTTGATTATGACAATTACAATTAAAAGGGATAAAGGGCTTTAAGTAATCTCAATATTAACTCTCTGCTGAATCTAATTATTTCTTTCAATTTGGTCATTAACAATTCTCGTTATTGTAAAATCTATTTCAACAAAATCATCTTCTTCATATGAAGCTAATCACTATTTTTATGTTCGTCATTAATTCCAATTAGAGTTTCCTTGATTTTATCTTCAACCTTTTTTCTAATCATGCATAATCTGTTATAATACTCAAGTTGTGAGATTTTACCCTCGTTTAATAAAATTTTAAGCATCCCTTCTAACTGTTTCATACAAGTATTTATTAATTCATCGCCTTTTACGCCTTTCGTTTTTTCCATTGATAGTCATTGTCCTTCTGACTTTTTACTTATTTAAGAGGTTATACATGATTATTTTAAATATAGATTATCTGCTTGTAAAAATTGATCCTTCAACTAATATTTTTTACAAATTAAGGTAGCAATAAATGCTTCAATCAAACTTAGTGGAATGACAAACCATAAATAACCTATCGGTAACATTTCAATATTCCATAAAATTATCCATAACATAACAAATGATACAAACCAGGATAATAGTGTTGTTTGAAGTAGAGTAAATTTTCTAGAAATTATGAAAATGATGGCTGCGAATGAAAATCCCCAAATCATCCAAATTATATTATTTATTAATCCTGTAGGAAAAGTTAAGTTAAGATTTTGATAGTATTCAACCCAATATGGTTCTACAAAAAATACCCACCTTAAAGTTTCGGAAAAATTAATCCAAATACCTGTGAGAAGAATTGGCAAGACTATATTCTTTAAATATTTCATAATTTCCTCCTTTTTGGCATATAACGATGTTGCCGATAAACTGACTAAAGTTTCAATAAAAATATTTTAATGTTCCTCCTACTTCAACACTATCATCTTCCTAGTCTCAACAAAATCTCCTACTTGGAGTCTGTATAAGTATATTCCACTTGTTAGGTCTATTCCATCAAATTCTATTTCATAGTTCCCTTGTGGTTGCTCTTTGTTTACAAGAGTTATTATTTCTCTACCTAGTATATCGTAAACTTTTAATTGTACAGACGGGATATATCCCGCCTCTACGTTTGCAACAGAATATTTTATTGTTGTACTTGGGTTAAATGGATTTGGGTAGTTTTGATAGAGTGCAAATTTTGTAGGAATATCTACTAGTTCATCACTTAAACCAACTAGTAAATCTGTAACCCACAATCCACCCTTCTTGGTTCCAGCATACAATCTTTTAGAATTGGTTTCACTGATAGCTAATTTTGTGATTGATAGACTATCGAGTCCTTCACCAAATTTAGTCCATAAAATCCCTTGATTCGGTGATGCATAAATACCATTACTTTCAGTACCAACATATAATACATTAGGATTTTCATTTTTGTCTAAAATAACTGCCGTAATGTTATCATTTGGCAATCCGCTAAATTTATTCCAACTACTACCATTCCAATGCCATAATCCATCTGCAGCCGCAATTAATAATTTTGAATCTTCATTGACAGCAATATCGTTTACATTCCCAATCCCTTGTGCAGGTGTTAAATTAATAATATTTGGAGATGTTCCCCAGACCCCTTCAATCTTAAAAACACCTCCATCATCCTTTGTCCCCGCATAAATATTATTTGAATTTGTTGGGTCAAAGACAAACGCTGATGTACTAAATTCAATATAAACCCATTCTGTTCCACCATTAGTCGACATTGCTAATACACCATCATCACCAGAGGTTCCCACTATTATTCTATCATCATCGTCTTGTTTAAATAATATTTCTTCTGGATACGATTTACAGGGTGATTCACTGCAACTCATAAATGAATAGTAGTGGTTCGAAAAATAATCACCTCCATCGGTACTTTTATGAAAATATTTTCCGCCTGCTGCTCCAACAAATTTGGAATCTCCGGAGTAAAATGCTACAACTTTATCATTCAATGATGAACTTCCCTCTCTAATCCATGAATTATTTCCGTCGTTAGATTTAAATAATCTTTCACCAGCAATTGCGACAAAAAGTGTGTCATCATCATTTGGATGAATGGCAATATCAGTTATGTATGAATTTACAGGACAGGCTTTCCAAAAACTGCCGCCTGATTTAGATTGTAATATTCCATCGTTATAATTTACTATTGATAACCTACTATCATCAGGATTAATTATCAGCCTAGAGCCCGTTATCTCATTATTAACGTTTGTCCAATTATTTCCCCTATTTGTGCTTTTATAAATACCCGGATCTGTAATATCTGCACCGCATGCATATAATGTATTCGTATTTTGCGGATCTACCACAACTGCATTTACAGGTGTAGCAAAATAGTAAACATGAATTGATTCCCAAGTCTCCCCTTTATCAGAACTCCTCCAAAGATCCCGATTATTCCCAGGAGCGTTGGAAATACAATATAATTCACCATTTGCTCCAGGAGATTGAACAAGTCCGTAAGCTTCCGGGTACCAATCACCTGAAATATGATGTCTAACCCAGTTATCGCCGCTATTTGTACTTTTTAAAAATGCACCTTCATCTCTTTCATCAGACTTTGAAGCAATACTAGCATAAATTGTGGAAGAATTATTGTTATCGATAATTATTTCATTCACGCCTCCAATTTCTTCCCAGTAGGTTTGATCCCAGTTGCTACCGCCGTCAGTGCTTTTAAATATTCCTTTAGCCCCTGCATAAATTAAATCACTATTATTCTTATCAATAGCTATCGTATTTACTCTAGCACCACTTAATCCAATTTGTATCCATATCTTCCCGTAGTCCTCGCTTTTATTAATACCACTACTTGTGCCGATATAAATTACATTCTCCAAAAACGGATCCATTTCAATGGTGGCAATTGTTCCCTCATAAAAGCATTGGTATTCCCAAGTCTCTCCAGCATCTGTTGATCTATAAATTACACCATTGTAGCCGGCCAGCATAATATTCGGATCTGAGTGGAAATAGGTTATTCCCTCGGCTGTTAATTCTAAAAATGGGCCGCTGCTCTGCCATGCTGATTGTTGAGATAATAAATTTTTAGGGAGTGGTAAAATTAAAATAGCGATAGCAATGAGCGAGAGATTAGTGATTTTTTTTAGTAACACAATTTCCTCCGCACGATAATTAATAATTTATGGTAGAATGTCTTTATAAATTAATTACCTTGGGAGAAGCACAATAGATATGCTAGAGAGAGTGTTCGAGACAGAAAGTCAAAACGTTTCTCTCAAGGAGGAGTTTAATTTTATAATTGTATAATAAGTATACGGTCAGCATATGTCAATATTTAAATAAATTAAGTTATAAGACATATGGTATTATTATCGGATAATACCCTCCCCAGCTAGTGATTATCATGTTAACTGAATGAATCTAAACTATTAATTAACAAAATAAATCTCTTACAAATATCTAAAATTTCCTATAGTAAAATCTAATGAGGGGAAGCTTATTTTAAATGGAGAAATCACCACATAATTCAGCTTACGCTCCTCATAATAATTTTCTTATAATTAATTGAAGGAATAACAAAATTCTTTAAAATTCGAATACTGGGTGAGCTGGTTGAGATATGAGAGAATTTATTCCCAAAAAATTTAATCAAGAATCAGATAATTACTGGATTAACTACTTAATCAAAATTATTTTCTTACAAATTATTCTTCGGTTTATCCTAGCTTACTTTCTTAACAATCGGATTAATTAAAAAGTAACCAAATCCTATTGTAAAAAATAAGTAGACAAAAACGACTAACCATCCCAATGGATTAAGTATACCAGAAATTACTGTGATTGCGGTCATAACAAACCCTATCAGGTCATAGACGAATAACGCTACAACGATAGCCTTGGTTGAAATTGATTCTGTTGCATCCTTAGCAATCCAACACAGACATGTATTCCCGAATAATGCAGCACCATATTCACGGGCAGTAAACATCCCTCCATCCCCAAGAGAAGTTCCAAAAATCGAAAGTAACATATCAGGTATTGCAAGCATTAAAACTCCAAATACTAGACTAACTAGTGCCTTAATAATCATTAAATTTCTAAAGTTCATATTCTACGCCTTATTACTCAATCAAAGATCTTGATTCGATCATTTATTAAATTTACTCTTACTTCAACAAAATCATCTTCTTTGTCTCAACATAAACCTGTCCCGCACTTGATGCGGGATCCCCAGCTTGGAGTTTGTAAAAATAAATACCACTAGATAAATCTTGTCCTTTAAATTCAACTTCGTAATTACCTCGTGATTGCTCTTTGTTCACAAGCGTTATTATTTCGCTACCTAGTATATCGTAAACTTTTAATTGTACAGACGGGATATAGCCCGTCTCTACGTTTGCAATAGAATACTTTATTGTTGTACTTGGATTAAATGGATTTGGATAATTCTGTGATAGTTCGTAATTCTCCTCTGTTAATTTAACTTCTAAAACTTCTGAATATGTAAATGTACCATCTATATCTATTTGTTTTAACCTGTACTTAAAAAGACTTCCGCCAATTGGATTAT